>Ga0256405_10000187_pt1 | contig 203960 bp, 186 predicted proteins | sample RumenRJG_02DNA_FD_189096 | JGI IMG/M metagenome (GOLD analysis project Ga0256405, IMG submission 189096) | Bovine rumen microbial communities from Lethbridge, Alberta, Canada - RJG_02 | ecosystem: Host-associated > Mammals > Digestive system > Stomach > Rumen | place: Canada: Alberta...
TGAAAGGGTTCACATGAAATGGGGGTTGGAAAGTGCATGTGAAGGGAGAGAAATAAAGAGATTCACATGAAATGGGTGTTTTGGGAAGCATGTGAAAGCTTGAAAATGATGAGATTCACATGAAATGGGTGTTTTGGGAAGTGTGTGAAAGTTTGAAAATGAAGGGGGTTCACATGCTTTTTGAGGAAATGTATGGTTCTCGCGGGGCCAGTAGAGATCTTGTGATTCTATAATTTATAGATCTATGCAAAATAATAAGCGCCAAGCCGGTGCAACTTGGTTTTTGTTTCGTTTTCAGAAACAAAAACTAAGTTGTAACCGCTGATTGGCGCTATTAAATGTAAAACTATAAATTATAGAATCGCCGCAAGCTCTCACCGCTGATTGGCGCTATTAAATGTAAAACTATAAATTATAGAATCGCCGCAAGCTCTCACCGCTGATTGGCGCTATTAAATGCAAACTATAAATTATAGATTTACCTCAAGCTCTCCCCGAGGAATCTCCTCATCTCCTTCACAATCACAGGAATTACAATTAAGTAAATGATACTAGTTGCAATACCTGTCAGGATGCGGATGCCGACCATTCCAAAGATAGTCTGGAATGTGTAGTAGTGATACAGCTTGCTGTCGATGTAGAGAGAGATTGTGTTTAAGCCTGTCAGGACGATTGCGCTGAGAACCAGGATGAATCCCATTTCAAATGTGTTCATGATGAAGTTCTTCTTCTTTGCGTATAGACCTACGACTAAACCTCTGACTGCGATTGGAACGACCCAAAGCAAGGTTGTGACACCTAAGCCGTAACGAAGCAACTGTTCGATAAAGGCTCCTAGGAAACCGATGAAGAATCCCGGTAATCCACCCATTAGAAGTCCTCCGATACAAACCGGTAATCCGGCTAGCGAAAGCTTCATGAACCTTAGGTCAATCGCCACGTAGGATAGAGCTACATACAATGCAGTGAGCAATGCGATGGTTGTTAGAACTTTTGTGTTCTTTAACATAAAAAAACTCCTTTCTGCGTGACTGAGCCTGGCGCAGAAGGGAGTATGTTTATGTCCGGGTGTTATATGAAAAAAGGTTTATAAAGAAATATCAGCGAAAATAACACTTAGACATACATATCTCACCGGCTGCGAGATGCAATAATTGTACAGCGTATTAAGAAATACTCCGTTCGGCAATCAACTCTCCGTATTGCCGACACATAACTCACAATTATTTACTCAGCCTTATTTTTAATTCTCTATGATTATAAATAAATACGTAAAAAAAACAATAGTATTGCTATTATTTTTTCAAATGGGGGTTTTTTATTTAAAAAAAGATAAGTATAATCAAAAGTGGGTTAAGTCAATTTGAAGGGTTGTTTTAATTGTAAAGGGGATATATATGGGGGTATTGAATTTCTTTGAGTATTCAAAAACTCATTCCAAATCACTGGTTCAGCCGGATGATAAGCCTGTATTAACAAAAGCGGAGCGTGAAGTCTTCGTACGTTCTATAGGTGATCACTATGTGGCAAATCTCGAACTGGATTTATCCGAAAGAGAACTTAACAAGATGAGTATTACTGACGGCGCAGAAATGTGGCGTCTATTTGTGCTGTTTAGACACAAGATGTCTATAAAGGATCCATCTATACTTGAAGAAGATGATCGTAGAATCGACAGGCTCGCGCATTTTCTCTCGACTAAAGTTATGAATGCGAAAGAGCTGTATTGTATATATTCTAAGCTGACAGGAGAACCTTATTTGTTTTCAGATACAGTTCCTTTAGGAGACAGATATCTGTGTACACCACCGGATATTCGATTTGTCACTCCTTGTTATATCGAATATATGCTGGAAAAATATCCGAAGGATATCTTTGAATTTAGAAAGATAGAGAACGGCGAAAGTGGCCAGGGTATCAGGAACTTTATCAGCAAATGTGTATATATTAATGGCGCCTGCGGTTATGAGATAAACAGTGAATTTGCTGCTGTGGATTCTGAATTTGTAGAGATACCTCGTGTTGATATTCCGGATGATGTGAATCCGGATTTGATGAAGTGGATGATATTGCTTTCACAGATAGAAACGATTGCCACTGAGGATGAGAGACTCATTTATAACCTGTATTTTGGCCTGTTTTCTAAAGAAATTCTAGAAGCGAGATTTCTCGTTCCGGTAAAGGAAGATGATGACAAAATCTGGGGCTACCCAATCCTTCCTGGCAAATTCGACAGACAGGCAGTCGCTATATTTACGGATATGCATCGCTTCAATGAATACTATAGCGGCTGGAAATACAGACTGGCTTCGCTTTCGGACATCATCTCAAACTATGATGTGATTATCAATAACACATCTCATCCTAAGCTGGGGTTTTATATCGGAGAGCAGACTTATCTGGATATCATAAACCGTGCAAAGAACGAAGAGTGAAGGCTTTTATGAAAAAAATATTCTTGACTTTTGAATTATTGCCTTTATAATAATCACTTGTATCTCAAAAGTACGGTAGAAATTTGAAACGACACATTCCTTTGAATGACAACGAACAACACGTACGTTATTTGTTTTTATTCAAAGGAGTTTTTTTTATGCCAAAGAATTTGTTTCAGACAGTAATCTTTACTATTATGATGGTTATCGTAATGGTTTATGCTATGATTTGCTACAACGTAGCGCTCGGAATGGGAGCTATGAATACAGAAGTCTTCACAAAGGGACTGCCGGAAATGATCATAATGTGCCCTATAGCTTTTATTCTTGATTTCTTCGTAGTATCCAGAATAGCTTTTGCAAAGGCAGCTAAGCTTGTAAACATGGGTGAAGAGCATCCATTCCATATGGTTATAGCTATTTCATTTGTATCTGTAATCTGCATGTGCCCTATGATGAGCTTTGTAGCTACATTGTTGTTCAAGCATGCGGCAGTTGAAGCAAACGGATTTATCGCAACATGGCTTCAGACTACAGCTTTCAACCTTCCTATGGCTATGGCTTGGCAGTTCTGCTATTGCGGACCTTTCGTAAGATGGATCTTTGGTCTGATCTTTAGAGAGCGTGAGACAGAAGAGACACTTGTTACAGAGTAAATATGATTTATATGAGAAGCTTCACTTGTTGATAAGTGGAGCTTTTTTATTTATAAGAATTTATAATCATTTTTGCAAAAAACTCTTTCGTATTCTATTGAATGAGAAGTTATTAGTAGAGTAAAATGAGAATGTTCGCTCGGGGACGATGGGAGCGAATCAATATCTATTCTATTATATCTTTCAGGGGGATAAAAAATGAAGAAAAAAGGGAAGTATTATTTGTTGGGATTATTTGTGCTGCTCACTTTAATCTATGTAGTGGATGAGATAGCATCAAATATAAACAGCGCGATGCAGCCATCTGTGATTCTGGATCTGTTTAATATTCCAAATCATGATGTACTGTCAAAAGATTATTCAAAAGCCGTGGGTTTATTTACCATAATAACTATGGTATCGTATGTAATGATGCTGATAGCGCCTTTTTACAAGGCACTGGCAGATAGATTTGGCAGAAAACCATTTCTGATTATAAACACCATGTTTATGGGTGTGGGCATGTTTATATGTATGCTTTCTCCAAATTATATCGTTTACATCGTAGGTGCATTGATTATTACTTTTGTAAAATCAAATGATATGCAGGTTATGTATATTATAGAAACAGCACCGAATGAACACAGAGCAAAAATCTGTAACCTGACAAAGGCTATTGCCCTGGTCAGCGTATCTTTAATAGGGGTATTACGTACAATCTTCTATAATGATGCAAAGGTAGAATCCTGGCGTATGGTGTTCCTCATTCCGGCTATATTCGGAGTAGTGGTAGCACTGATTTGTATTCCACTTATCAGAGAGACTCCTGTCTTTCTGGAACAGAAGGCTACTTTGAAACAGTCTGAAGATTCCGAGACAGAGGAAGCAAAGGGCGGCGTATTCAAGGCGTTCAAGATGATATTTACAGATAAACAGCTTAGAAATATCTGTATTGCAAGTATCGCTTTTGCGCTGGTGACTGGTATAACCAGTTACTATACGACTGTTCTGGAAGCTGCAAAGGGAACGGGTGCGATTACGGATAATGTATTAAACATGGTCCTGATTATTTTTCCGTTTATCAATGGAATCTTTACTTTGCTATGCGGTTTTATCAGTGATTATTGTGGAAGAAAAAAAGCTTGTTTTATTTTTTCAATCATAGCCATCATCGGTCTGGTAATGTTTGTAATCGGAGCCAGAACGGGAATGTCTGGGATTGTAATCGGTTTAGGCTGGGGTATGTTCATAGGAACATTGTGGTCTATTACAGATACTTTGGTTCTGGTTATGCCGGCTGAATCAACCCCTACAAATATGAGAGCGTCAGTAATGGGCGTTATGAGCCTGTTACTTTCTGCGGGAATGGCACTCTCTATCGTATTGTTTGTGGTAGGTATGAATGTAGTCGGTTCTGGAAATATAGGAATACTTTCTCTAGTGGTTTGTATTCCACTTATGATATTATCATTAATATTACTTTCCAGAGTGGAGGAAACGATGGGAAGAGATTTGGATAGTATCTGATTATGTACTATTGGTAAGTATTAGAGTAGGAAAAAGGGAATTATGGAAAAGTTGAAACATTTGTATTACGAGAACAGAGCATTTAGATTATTTTTAAAACTGGTTATTATTACGCTCGCAAGTATAGTCTATGGTATTGGTGTCGCTTGTTTTATCGATGCTAATGATATGGCTACTGGCGGATTGATCGGTGTCTCTATTATCTTGAATAGATGGGTTGATTTTTCTACAGGTACGTGGTATCTGATTTTAAATATTCCTATTGTTATTTACGGATTCTGGAAATTTGGTCCAAAGATGATGCTGTCTACTTTCTACTGCATCATGTTGACTACATTTTTCACAGATGAAGCAGCAAAACATATTGGTGCGATTACACATGATCCATGGCTGGGAGCTTTAGTAGGTGGTGTGATTGTAGGTGCTGCTATGGGATATATCTTCAAGGTCGGTTCTACAACTGGTGGAGTGGATATTATTTCAAAAGCGCTTAGACTTCGTTATCAGCATATAAAGACAGGCGTATTATTCGGAGTGATGGATGTAACTATCGTTCTGTTTTCTGCATTCGTATTTCCAAATGCAAATGCTATCATCTACGGAATCCTGTCAGCTATCTTTACTTCACTGGCATTTGATATGGTTCTCTATGGCAGGGATGGAGCAAAGCTTCTGTTTGTAATCAGCGACAATGACAAAGCGATTACAGATCGTCTGCTTAAAGATTTAAATGTAGGTGTTACAAAATTATCCGGTCAGGGAGCATATTCACAGAAAGATAAATCTGTTATTATGGTAGTAGTAAAAAAGAATAATCTTCCAAAAGCAGAAACTATTATTAAGGAAGAGGATCCGGATAGTTTTACTATAATTTCTGATGCTACGGAGATTTACGGTTTGGGTTATAAGAGTATTTTTGCGGAGAAATTGTAATAGTTAGCAGGTGCCTATGGGAAAAACAGGGGATAGAGATGAAAGTCTGACAGAACTTCAGGAACAGTTCCAAGATAGCTTTATAAAGATGAGCTATCTGGTATGCCTGGCGTTTATGTTGTTTGAGGTTGTTCTATTTATTTTAAAGTATGTAGTAAAAATAATGCCGACTTACTACGGGATGGAGAAATATCTACGATATTATCTCGCCCGTCCTATTGCTGCGCTGATTATAATAGCTTCTTTAAATGGATTATTCTATTTAAAATCAAAGAGAGGCAAGCTCCTACATAACTCGATTCCGCTGGCTTTTATCAGTGAAGTCCTTACGGTTATAGTTGCGGTGCATTATAATTATCCGGTATTGTATGGAATCATGGTGTTCCCGATACTGATGAGCGTAGTATATGGAAGCGAAGTGGTTCTCGGAAGAATATTTATCGTAGAGCTTATAGGCTTGGTAGCTGATTGTCTGTATGTACAGTTTTGTACTGATTTATTTACCAGACCTGAGTATTTCAATCTGTCTATGACATTAGTACTCGTGGTAAGTTTGATTTCACTGTTGTTCGTAAAGTATTCGATTCGTTTTGAAGAAGACAAGATTTCAAAGATGAATCAGGAACATATGCGAAATCAGAGTCTCGCAATAGAGAATCAGACACTCGAGCAGAATTCCAGGATGGATGGTCTAACCAAACTTCCTAATTATAAGTTCCTCACGGAAACGACAGAGAACTGGATAAAGCATAGAGATAATGTATGCTTTTGCATGCTGGATCTCGATGACTTTAAGAAAGTTAACGATACTATGGGACACGAATTTGGTAATGTTGTAATCTACGTATTGGCTCGTTGTCTGGAAAAAGTTTCCGGAGCAAATATCTTTGTTGCCAGATATGGCGGAGAAGAGTTTGGGGTTTTGACATCAGGAATCGAAGAAAAAGATGTCTACAAGATGATAGACTCCATCCGTATAGAGTTTTCACAGAGAAAGTATCGTGAGACTTCAAAGAGAAATACTTTTAGCGGAGGCATCGCAAGATACAAAGAAGGAATGGAAGTTACAGATCTCTTTAGAGAGGCTGATGAGATGCTTTATCTCGCTAAAGATAATGGTAAAAATAAGATTATTTACAGTGAAAATCTGGAAAATCTAAGCTGATTTATAAAAAAATATTATATTTAAAAATGTTAAAACTCCCTTGATTTTAGGGAGTTTTTTCTATTATTGATAATTTTTCAAAAATTTTTTTACAAAAAAAGTTAAGTTTGTACAAAAGTGTTCGATATAGTAGTTGTAAGGATGATCTTCCCAAAGGGAGTTGAGAAGATGTGACACGCAATGGATTGCGCTAAATATTAATTCTTTTTTGTTCTTTTTGGTTAGATCATGGAGGAAAGAAATTATGGCAATGGTAGTACAGCATAATATGCAGGCAGTGAACTCAAATCGAGTTCTTGGAACAACAACTACGGCACAGGCAAAGATCACTGAGAAATTATCCTCAGGCTACAAAATCAACAGAGCAGCTGATGATGCAGCCGGACTTACAATCAGTGAAAAGATGAGAAAACAGATCAGAGGTCTCGATCGAGCTTCTACAAATGCTCAGGACGGTGTATCTGCCGTACAGACAGCTGAAGGTGCTCTAGCAGAAGTACACTCAATGTTACAGCGTATGGAAGAACTTGCTACACAGGCTGCAAACGGAACAAACAGTGTATCTGATAGAGATGCTATCCAGGCTGAAATCACACAGCTTTCAACAGAAATTGATCGTGTATCTGAGACAACAATGTTCAACGAAACATACCTTCTTAAGGGTGATCAGACTAAGCCTTCTAAGACTATTAACTTAAAGGCTCATGATGCTGGTCTCGCAGGTTCACTCGTTGATAACGGCGATGGAACAGCTACATTTACTATGGATAAGCTTAAAGTCGGTGACAAGATTACAATCGGCGGTAAGCAGTATACAATCGGTGCTTCAGCTGGTGAAGTAAAGACAGCTGTTATGAAGGCTCTTTATCCGAAGGGATCAGAGGGCGCATATGGAACAGCTGGCTCTACTCCTAAGGTTGGCGACACACTTATGGTAAATGGAGCTAAGTATACATACTTCGCATCAGGTACAAATGGAAATAAAGAATCATTTGCAGCAGGATTTTACATCCTTGATCCTACAGCTACACAGGAAACAACTGGTAGACAGGTTTCTGATATCTTCGTTCCAGGCGCTGATATCGTAGCAAATGGTAAGGCTTATCATGTACTTAAGGATCAGGATCCAGCTCCTAACGGAGTAGATGATCTCGATACAGCTATTATCACAGTTGACAAGGCTTACGAGCTTGCAGCTAAAGAGCTTAAGGATGCTAACGGTATCGGTGATACAGAAGCTCATGTTGACGTAGTTCAGGGAACTGGTAAGAATACAAACAAGTTTACTATCAACGTAGCTCAGACAAATATTCCTGAGACACTTGCATTCAACCTTCATGTTGGTGCTGACGCTGATATGACAAACAAGATTAACGTAGCAATCGAGCCACTTAACGCTAACTTCCTCGGACTTACAGGAATCAACGTTTCTGATACAACAGGTATGGCTGCTACATACGCAATCGATGCAATCGGCGATGCTCTCCAGAAGATATCTGCACAGAGATCTTCACTCGGTGCTATCCAGAACCGTCTCGAGCATACTATCGCTAACTTGGATAACATTTCTGAGAATACAACAGCAGCTGAATCACGTATCCGTGATACAGATATGGCTGCAGCTATGGTAGAGTACTCAAAGAACAACATTCTTGCACAGGCAGGTCAGTCAATGCTTGCACAGGCAAACCAGAGTACTCAGGGTGTTATGAACCTTCTTCAGTAAGCTGCATACAGTTTATGATAATCAAAGTACTGTCGGATATTCCGGCAGTACTTTTTTTGAATTAAAACGGAAAATTATATTGCATAAAATCTATTTGTGAAGTATACTAACTTTTGTAACAAAATAATCTTCAGGGCGAGGTGCGATTCCTCACTGGCGGTACAGTCCGCGACCTGCGAAAGCAGTTGAACCGGTGAAACTCCGGTACCAACAGTTATAGTCTGGATGGAAGGAGAATATAATGACTAACAAATTAAGAAGCCGAGGCGAAATAGTTCGCTTCACGACAGTAACAGGAATTCTATCTGCGTGTGCATTTGTATTGATGCTGATCGAGATACCGATTCCTTTTTTAATGCCTTTTTTTATTAAATTTGATTTTTCTGATTTACCGGCTCTGATCGGTGCGTTTGCATTTGGTCCGGTATGCGGAATCATTATTGAATTTATAAAGAACCTGCTACATTCTGCCGTATCCGGTAGTTTTGGAGTGGGAGAATTATCAAATTTTATCCTCGGAGCTACATTTGTAGGAATAGCGGGATGCATATATAAGTTTAAGAAGACAAAGAAGATGGCGCTGATAGCATCGTTTATAGCTGCGCTTGTGATGGCGCTTATATCGTTGCCATCTAATTATTTTATAGTATATCCGGTGTATTATAATTTTATGCCGGAAGAGACTATACTTAAAGCTTATCAGGTTATACTACCTCAGATGAAATCTATTCTGATGTGTCTGATATGTTTTAACATGCCATTTACATTTGTAAAGGGAATGCTAAATGTAGTTATTACTTTTTTGATATATAAACATATATCTCCGCTTATACATGGAAAAAAATAGTTTCCGTTAAAAAATGCACAGAAATCCTCCAATTGCTTGCCTTTTGTATTTATTTAATGTTAAAATGCACATTGCATACAATAAGCATTAATAAAACAATCTGCAGTAGTTGGAGGTTTTTTATTTTGAAAACGGTCACAGTAGAAGCACCGGCAAAGATTAATCTCGGATTAGATATAATAGGTCGTAGGAATGATGGATATCATCTCCTTAGGATGATTATGCAGACAGTTTCTCTGTATGATGAGATAACTGTTTGGAAGGTTGATTCGGGCGTTTCTATGGAAATCGAATATGATTCAAATGATACGAATCATGCGAATCTGCCAGTAGATGATAACAATTTATGTATCAAAGCAGCAAAGCTGATGATAGATAAATATGGATTAAACTATGGATTTAAAATTCGACTTTTAAAACGAATACCTTCAGAAGCAGGATTGGCTGGTGGTAGTTCTGATGCGGCAGCAGTAATGATAGGGATACGAAATCTCATGTCTCTAGATGCTACAGACCGGGATTTGGCTGAAATAGGACTATCTATTGGAGCAGATGTTCCGTATTGCGTATTAAAGGGAACGATGCTGGCAGAAGGCATAGGAGAAAAATTGACCAGATTAGATGATATGCCTGTTACAGACGTGCTTCTGGTTAAACCAAATGTGGCAGTCTCTACTGCCGAGGCATATCATAGGATTGATGCTTCGGGTGATTTGAAACACCCTGAAATAGATGAAATCATATCTGAATTAAACCTTCAGGATTTGTCTGATTTAGGCAATAAAATGGGTAATGTTTTTGAGGATATGGTTATAGATACCTATCCTGTGATTAGGGAATTAAAGCAGGAACTTAGAGAACAGGGGGCTTTTGGAGCACTTATGTCTGGAAGCGGATCGTGTTGTTATGGTCTGTTTAAAGATAAAGATGAACTAAATAACGCTTACCTTTATTTTAAGAAAAAATATCCTGCTTATCAGGTCTATAAGGCCAAAACTATATAAACTAAGGGGAAAGGGATTATGAATGAAGAATTAGTATTAAATGTAAACTCGTATTTACCACTTCGAGATGTCGTCTTTTTAACACTTAGAGATGCTATTTTGAAGGGCGACTTAAAACCAGGTGAACGTCTGATGGAGATGCACCTGGCAGAACGACTTGGGGTAAGCCGTACACCTATTAGGGAAGCGATTCGTATGCTTGAGAAGGAAGGTCTGGCGGTGACAGTACCTAGAAAAGGTGCTCAGGTTGCGAAGATGACAGAGAAAGATCTCGAGGATGTTCTTGAGATTAGAGATGCTCTGGATGAATTAGCTGTCAGATCTGCATGTAAAAGATGGACTGAAGCGGAATTAAATAAACTTCGTCAGGCTACGATTGATTTTGAAGTAGCAGCAAAGGGAAAAGATGTTAGAGATATCGTAGAGAAAGATGAGAATTTCCATGATATTATCTATCATATGACGGAGAACAATAAACTTAATGATATTGTAAGTAATCTGCGAGAGCAGATGTATAGATATAGATATGAGTATGTCAAAGATACTTCTAACTATAGTAGATTAGTTGAAGAACATAAGATGATTCTAGAAGGAATAACCAGAAGAGATACGGAATATGTAACTGAGATTATGCATATGCATCTAAAGAATCAGATTAATGCAGTTCGTGAGACTATTCGTGAGCAGGAAGAAAAGGTCGAAGACTAAAGGAGTATTATGTCTTTAAATAGAAATCCTGGAAAGAAAGTGTCCATTAAATTTCATATGAATGTTGATCCCTCTGCTGAGTATGAAGGGCTACGTTCTACTGATGTTTTAAAGTATGATGGAAAGTACTATGAACAGGAAGATGGATTCTATGTAATCTATGAGGATTCAGGTGCAAAGGCATCTATTAAGAAAAAAGGTGATGTCTATGTCGTTTCTAATGCCGGAAACTCAGGAAATCGTATGACTTTTGATGAGAAGAATTATACGAGGGTTAATTATCAGACCCAGGCTGGTCCTATAGAATTAGAAGTCAGAACAACGAGAGCTTCTGTGATGCATACAGAAGAAAGGATAGTTTTGAAGTTAGATTATAGGTTGTATATAGGAGGGGAATTACTCTCTCAGTATAAGCCGGTTATTGAAATAGAATTTGTAGCTTGATCGTATTTATTTGTTCTCTGTTATAGAAGCTATGGGTTTGTCCTAAGGGGCAAGCCCTTTTTTTATTCTTTGCTTTTTGTACAAGTTCGATTACATTTATACACGCTTTTGCTTATCTAGATAAAGTCTGACATTAGACATCTTAATAAGGAAGAAGTTAGAAAGATATTGTATATTAATATAAAAAGTGCTACTATAAATGATGTAAAAAACAAATTATTAACAAGGCAAAATGGAAGCTATTAAAATAATAAGGAGAGGTTATGAATAGAATAATTAATGCTATCTTCGGCCTAGTTGCAATTATTGGTTTGATTTTCTTTGTTTACACATATAATTATCCTTTGGCTTGGTATATTGATTCCCCAGCAATTAGTCTTGTTATTGGTGGAACCAGTCTAGTTTTGTTATTAGCTGGAAAGGCTACAACTTTTATAAAAGCTTTTTCGAATAGAGGCAATGAATATAAGGAAGTGTTATCACTTACTATGTTGTGTAATTTTTTAGTAGGGATGACAGGCTCTATAATAATCGCACTGGGAAAAATAAATGTAACGCCAAAGATTAATTCGTGGTCATTTATTCATGATTTTGGAATTTCGTTTTTGCCAATTATTACAGCATGTATAATAGACCTAGTATTGTTGATATTCAGGCTTAGAAAAGTGTAATTATCAGATATAAAAAAAGCGGGAGTAAAACTCCCGCTTTTTTATTATTTAGATTTCTTTGATTTTGTAATTCCGTCGCGTTCAGCTCGTAAATCATTTAATTTCTTTGTGAGTCTCTGGTTGAGAGAAAGCTTTTTCTTCTTACCGTTTGATTCAGTCTTTCCGTGAAGTCCACGAACAGATGTGATGTAGAGACCGCTGATAGTAGCCTTAACTTCTTTCTTTACAGGCATTTCATCAAAGATGTTTGCGTCACAGATGAAATTCATCATACGTGGTCCGACTTTAGCCTTTACGATAGGAAGTTTAGGATTACGTGCGTACCAAGGAGTGTTCTGTGTGATTGAATCAGGCAGACCTGCGTCCTTGAGGCGCATTTTTTTCTTGTCGATGATAAGCATTGAAACCTGCTGAGCCATAGCTGCGATCTGTTCCTGCTGAACAGCCTGCTTTGCTTCAGCTTTTCTACCCAGGAAGTAGAGAACTACAGTGAGGGCAATCATGATGACAAGGATGACTAGTAATACGATTGCAAAAGTTGGCATTTCATTCCTCCAAATATATATTTTTAAGTTTTTAAACTTTCGTTTGGGTTTTAAATCTGTAAATCCCATAAACTCCGTTAAATTCTAACAAATAGACAATAAAAAAGCAATGTAACTTTTATTTTATCTTCTATATATGTTAAAATATTTAAGCGCGTGTGCGGATAAGCAACCGCGGAAGTACTTAAGAAAGGACTTATAGAGATGAACAAGAAAAAAATGGTACTGCCAGTACTCTTAGCATCATTGATGCTTTCAGCTTGTGGCGTTACAAAGACTAGCATGGATATTAATTATAATGTTGATGATTATGTAACTCTGCCAAAGGATTATAAGAAGATGGCGGTCACAGTTAGCGGGGATTACGAGTTCACAGATGAGAAGCTTTCATCATATTACAATCAGATTATTGCATCTGCACCATATATGAAAGATGACTCAAAGACAGAAGTTGCACAGGATTCTATCGTAAATGTGGACTATGTCGGAAAGAAAGACGGAAAAGCTTTTGAGGGTGGAACTCAGAAGGGAGCTTTTATCGACGTAGCCGGAAACAAAGATGCAACTACAAACAGCGGATATATCGAAGGATTTACCAGCGGACTAGTAGGAGCAAAGGTTGGTTCTACTGTAGATTCAAAGGTTACCTTCCCAGAGAATTATCAGGAAAAATCTTTAGCTGGACAGGAAGTTACATTTACTTTCACAGTAAACTATGTCTGCAAAGAAGCAACTATCGACACAATCGATGATACGTATACAAAAGATAATCTGAAGATAGATTCAGTAGATGAGTTTAAGAAACTTGCAAAGAAGCAGCTTAAATCCTCACTTGAAGCTACAAAGAAGTCTGATGTGAGAACTGCTCTCATTCAGAAGATGACAAAGAAGGCAAAAGTTAAGTATCCATCAAATCTTGTAAGTGCGAGACTTAAAGAGTTTAAAACGAGATTCAGAAGTGAATACAAGATTGAAAAAGACCAGTCTCTCGAAGAGTATGTAAAGAAGAATCTTAATATGTCCTACAAGGATTTCGAGAAGCAGGCAAAGAAAAATATAAAGGATAATCTGAAGACAGAACTAATCTTTGAAGCAATAGCTGAAAAAGAAAATGTTAAATTTGATGAGAAGGGCTTTAAGAAGTTTGTAAAACAGGTTAAAGCTTCAAGCGGTGTTTCTACAAATACAGAGCTTTATGAGACTTATGCTCCTAATGCTAAAGCCGGAAAAGCATATCTCGAGAAGATGTATGTATGTACAAAAGCTATCGATTTATGCCAGAAAGGAGCTTCTGTCACAGTTAAACCTGCAGATGCTTCAAAGCAGGCTACAAACTAGGAAAAAACTTTTTATTTAAATAGCTTTGTGGTATAATTTGCAGGAGTATTATTGATAGAAGGGAGCTTTATTATGAAACATATTAAGACATTGAATACAAAGCGTCTTCAGAAAACAGTAAAGACTGGTGGTTGTGGTGAATGCCAGACATCATGTCAGTCAGCATGCAAGACATCTTGCACAGTTGGAAACCAGAGCTGTGAGCATAACGACTAATACTTAGACAAAAAAGAAGCCGCGAGTCACAGAGAATATCCTTTGTGATTCGTGGCTTTTGTTATGCTTTATAGGAGATATAAGCCGAAAGGCGTTTTGTTGGAACAGATAGTAATTTAGAGGTAATTTTTTAGTTTTATGGTACATCAGTATAAAAATAACGGATATAACATCGTCCTCGACGTACAGAGTGGTGCGATTCATGTAGTAGACGATGTGACTTATGATTTGATAGCAATCTTTGAAAACAACACTAAAGAGGATGTAGTTGCAAAGATTCATGATAAATATTCTGATATAGAAACATCTGAGATTGAAGAAATCTATGACGAAGTTCAGGAACTTGTAGATGCAGAGGTTCTGTTTACTCCAGATATTTATGAAGAAAAAATCGAAGACTTTTCAAAGAGAAGACCTACAGTAGTAAAAGCTTTGTGTCTGCACATCGCTCATGACTGTAATCTCGCTTGTAAATATTGTTTTGCGGATGAGGGAACATATAACGGACAGAAGAGAGAGCTTATGCCTTTCGAAGTAGGTAAGCAGGCGCTCGACTTCCTTATCGAGAATTCAGGCAATCGTCAGAATCTCGAGGTAGACTTTTTCGGCGGTGAGCCGACACTAAACTGGCAGGTTGTAAAGGACCTCGTAGAGTACGGTCGTTCACGCGAAGCTGAGTCCGGAAAGAAGTTCAGATTTACACTTACTACAAACGGTGTTCTTCTGAATGACGAGATGATGGAATTCGCAAACAAGGAAATGCACAACGTGGTTCTTTCTGTAGATGGACGTCGTGAAATCCACAACCTGATGAGACCTTCTCGTGGTGGTCAGGATACTTATGACAGAATCATGCCTAAGTTTAAGAAGTTCGCTGAGTCACGTAATCAGATGAACTACTACGTAAGAGGTACATTTACTAGAAATAACTTAGACTTTGCGGAAGATGTAATAAGTCTCGCAAACGAAGGATTCAAACAGATTTCTGTAGAGCCTGTAGTCGCTCCTCCGGAAGCAGACTATTCTATCAGAGAAGAAGACGTTCCTGTAATTCTCGAACAGTATGATAAGCTCGCAAAGGAAATGCTTCGCAGATATAAGACTGACGAAGATTTCAACTTCTTCCACTTTATGATCGATCTCGAAGGTGGCCCTTGTGTTTATAAGAGGCTTTCAGGCTGCGGTTCAGGAACAGAATATATGGCTGTAACACCTCAGGGTGATTTGTATCCATGTCATCAGTTTGTAGGAAACGAAGAGTTCCTCATGGGAAATGTATGGGATGGTATCAAAAATACAGAACTTCAGGGCAAGTTCAAATGCGCAAATGTATATGCTAAACCGGAATGTAAGAACTGCTTCGCCAGATTCTATTGTTCAGGTGGATGCCAGGCAAATGCATATAACTTCTCAGGAGATATCCTAGGAAATTATAGAATCGGATGCGAACTTCAGAAGAAGCGTATCGAGTGTGCAATCATGCTGAAGGCAGCAGAGGAAGAGATTGACTCTGAAAGGGACTAACAAATATAAAGGAGTAGAGGATTAGATTATGAAACGCATGAAGAAAAAAACCGGGGTAACAGCCCTCGTATTAATGCTTGCGGCTGTGATTTTTTTCGGATGGTATACATTCGGAATTCTGAAGCGTACTATTGCAGGTGATAAGGACGGCGTTAAGCTCGGACTTGACCTGGCAGGTGGTGTGTCAATTACTTATGAGGTAGTCGGAGATACACCGACACAGACAGAATTAGATGATACAGTTACAAAGTTAAAGACTCGTATCGAAAATGACCTGGGTAAAGAAAGTACTACAGAAGCCAATGTTTATAAGGTTGGTGACAGAAGAGTTGCAGTTGAGATTCCTGGTGTAAAGGATGCAAATGCACTTCTCGAACAGCTCGGTACTCCAGGTAATCTGTACTTCATCAGTGCAACAGGTAAAGATGGTAGTGCAAACTACGAAATGGATAAAAATGGCGAGTATAAGCTCGCATCAGGAAAGACTATTGAGTCTTTGAAAAAAGATGGATCAATCATCCTTACCGGTTCCAGTGTAAAGACTGCAGAAGGCGGTTATACCTCTGATAAGACTACAGGAAATCAGAGTCCGGTAGTTCAGCTGACTCTCAATAAAAAAGGAACTAAAGCTTTTGGAGATGCTACTACTAAAGCTGTAGGCAGTACAATCGGTATCTATTATGATGGTAAATTCCTGAGCGTTCCTAGAGTTAATGAACCTATTACTGGTGGACAGTGTGAAATCTCAGGAATGAAAGATATTGATGAGGCAAAGTCACTTGCTTCATACATTCGTATCGGTGGACTTGATATTCAGATTAAAGAGCTTCAGTCAGAAGTCGTAGGTGCTTCTCTGGGTACAGATGCGCTTTCTTCAAGTTTAATCGCAGCTGGTATTGGTTTATGCATAGTTATCGTATTTATGCTTATCATGTACAGAATGCTCGGTCTGGCAGCTGATATTGCACTTGTGCTTTACACAGAATTAATCGTATGTGTTCTGTATTGGTTTGGAATCACACTTACACTTCCGGGTGTAGCCGGAATCATTCTGGGTATTGGTATGGCAGTTGATGCGAATGTAATCATCTTCTCACGTATCAAAGAGGAAATAGGTGTAGGACATTCTGTTGCTTCAGCAATCGATGCCGGATTTAATAAAGCTATGTCAGCCATCCTCGATGGTAACGTAACTACCCTTATTGCAGCAGCAGTACTTGGAGTAATCGGAACTGGTACAGTAAAGGGATTTGCTATCACACTTGCAATCGGTGTAATCCTGTCACTGTTCTCAGCAGTTATGATTTCAAAACTTCTCGTTCGTTCACTGTTTGCAGTTGGTGTTAAGAACGAAAAAGCTTATGGACAGACAGTACATGATAAACAGCTTAAGTTTGTAGGCAAATCGGTTGTATTCTTTGCAATCTCATGTATCATCATAGCTGTTGGTATCGGAGCTATGATCGTAAATAGTGCTTCAGGAAAGAAGCCACTTGCATATAGCTTGGAATTTGCCGGTGGTACAGCTACTACTGTAAAGATGAACAAAAACTACACAGTAGATGAGATTAACAAAGAAATCGTACCAGTAGTTGCAAAGACTATCGGTTCAAATGATATTCAGACACAGGCTGTAGATCAGGATTCAAGTGTTGTTATCAAAACACAGACATTGTCATTAAAACAGCGTGAGAAGCTGAATTCTGCATTAGAGAAGAGCTTCGGTGTTAAAGAGAAAAATATTTCCAGCAGAAATATTTCTGCCATGATTGGTAGAGAGATGAGACAGAACTCTACTATCGCGGTAATTGTAGCTGTATTCTTTATGCTTCTGTATATCTGGTTCAGATTTAAAGATATCAGATTTGGTTCCTCAGCGATTATCGCTTTAGCGCATGATGTACTCGTTACTATCACAGTTTATGCAGTACTTCGTCTCTCTGTAGGTAGTGCATTTATCGCTTGCGTTCTGACTATCATCGGTTATTCAGTAAACGATACTATCGTTATCTTTGATAGAATCCGTGAGAATCTCGCAGATCTATCAAAAGGAAAGAAGAAAGATTATGAAGCACTTTCAAATCTTTCTGATAAATCCATTACAGAGACTATCAGTAGATCTATCTCTACTTCATTTACAACAGCTGTAATGGTACTAATGCTTTTGATCTTAGGCGTTTCAACTATTAAAGAGTTCGCACTTCCGCTTCTCGTAGGTGTGCTTTGTGGTACATATTCATCTATTTGTATCGCTACAGAACTCTGGCTTCTCATGCATAAGAAAGAAGCAACAGAAGTTGAAAAAACAAAGATTACATCAAAGAAATCAAAAGCAGGATTTGAAATGTAATTTATTATTTGGAGGATATCATGATAGATATTAAAGTACTCAGAGAGAATCCTGAGGCAGTTAAAGAGAATATCAAGAAGAAATTTCAGGATCAGAAACTTCCTCTCGTAGATGAAGTTATCGAATATGATGAGAGACTTCGTGCTGCAAAGCAGGAAGGAGATGACCTTCGTGCAGAGAAGAATGCTGTATCAAAACAGATCGGTGCTCTCATGCAGCAGGGAAAGAAAGATGAAGCGAATGAAGTAAAGGCAAAGGTTTCTGAAATCTCAGCTCGAATCAAAGAGCTTGAAGAGGAAGAAGCAAAATGCGAAGAAGAAGTTAGAACACGTATGCTTCGTATTCCTAACTTTATCGATCCATCCGTTCCTATCGGAGAAGATGATTCAAAGAATGTCGAAATCGAGAAGTTCGGTGAGCCTGTTGTTCCTGATTTTGAAGTTCCATATCATACAGAAATCATGGAGAGATTTGACGGAATCGACATGGATGCCGCAGGTAAGGTAGCAGGAAATGGTTTCTATTATCTCATGGGAGATATTGCCAGACTTCATTCTGCAGTACTTTCATATGCTAGAGATTTCATGATTAACAAGGGATTTACATACGTAATCCCTCCATATATGATTCATGGCGCCGTAGTAAATGGTGTTATGTCATTTGATGAGATGGAAGCTATGATGTACAAGATTGAAGGCGAAGATCTCTATCTCATTGGTACATCAGAACATTCTATGATCGGTAAGTTTATCGATACTATTAATGATGCAGACAGCATGCCATATACATACACAAGTTATTCACCATGTTTCCGTAAGGAAAAGGGTGCTCACGGTATTGAAGAACGTGGTGTTTATAGAATTCACCAGTTCGAGAAGCAGGAGATGATCGTAGTTTGTGAGCCAGAAGAAGCTTGGGATTGGTATAACAAGCTTTGGTCATATACTGTAGAACTCTTTAGATCACTCGACGTTCCTGTTCGTACTTTAGAGTGCTGTTCTGGAGATTTGGCTGACCTTAAGGTTAAGTCGTGTGACGTAGAAGCTTGGTCACCACGTCAGAAGAAGTACTTCGAAGTTGGTTCATGTTCTAACCTTGGTGATGCTCAGGCTAGACGTCTTAAGATTAGAGTTCGTGATAAAGAAGGAAATAAGCATTTTGCAAATACGCTTAATAATACAGTAGTTGCGCCACCTAGAATGCTTATCGCTTTCCTTGAGAACAACTTAAATGCAGATGGATCAGTTAATATTCCTGTAGCACTTCGTCCATATATGGGCGGTGTTGAGAAACTCATTCCAAAGCATTAATTAGAAATTTACTCAGGTTCGATGCGTTCGAACCTGAGTTTTTTTGGTTTTAAATAGAAGAGGAAACAGATTATGACTAGTTTGAAGAACAAAATCGGATTTAGAGTGTTTGCTATACTTTCACTTGCTATGATGTGTTTTATATTCTACATGTCGAGTCAGAATGGGGCGGAATCTGAGAACTCAAGCCATTGGATGGGAAGGTTAGTGGCTGAGCACGTCGTTCCGGGGTATCAGGATATGTCTGAGAAGCGACAGGAGAAGTTAGTATTAGAACTGGACCATCCGATTAGAAAAGGGGCTCATATGACGGAATACGGCGTCCTGGCGCTATTACTACTCGGTGCAGTTGCTAACTATCATAAAGACAGATTTGCTCTGGTTCCAAAGAATGCAAAGGTGGACTATTTTGTTGCCTTCGTCCTTACAGCGCTCTATGCAGCTTCTGATGAATTTCATCAGACTTTTGTTTCTGGAAGGTCGGGTCAGCCATTGGATGTATTGATAGATTCGTTTGGTGCGATTATATTCTTGATTATCTGTTATATGATTGCCAGTTATGTTAATAAGCGGTAAGGTGATTTTGATGATTAAATAAAGGGTCTGGCAAAAGCCAGACCCTTTATTGTATTTTTTTAATTATGCAAATGTCTTAGGAGTGTAATGTATTTCGCTTACGTTATAGACGGTGATAAAAGCACTAGGATCTATTTCCTTGATATACGCCATAAGTTTCTGATATTCAATCTTGTCTACTATAGTGATAATTTCGTTTCTAGGTTCCAAGTTATAAGCTCCGATTGCTTTATAAAGTGTAGCGCCAGACTTTAAATCATGAAGGATATACTGGCGTATTTCTTCTTCCTTTGGACTTACGATACATACTCTTCTCTTAAGACCACGGTTGAAGATGAAGTGATCGAGAATGACACCATTTAGATAGGTTCCGATTAGAGAGAGGATTACAGTCTTTGTATCATATACGAGGAATGATGAAAGAGCGATTAGAACACCTGCACCTGACATAGCAGAACCTAAAGGCATCTTCAGGTATTTGTGAAGAATCATAGCGACGATATCAAGTCCGCCAGATGAAGCATTCATATTGAAGAGAATACTCTGGCCTAAGCTCATGATGAGACAGAAACATACTACGTCGATAGCCTGAGATTCTGTAATAGAATGCAGGTTTGGAATAATACGTTCAAATATACCTAAGAATATAGGAAGCAGAATAGAAGTGTATACTGTCTTTGCTCCGAAAGCATGTCCGCATAGGATGAAACCGATGATTAGAAGTACGACGTTCATAATCATGGTTAAAGTGGCAACAGAAAGCGGAACCAGGTTTGAAAGAACGATGGACAAACCTGAAACTGAACTGATGGCTACATGTGCTGGCATCTGAAAGAAATAGACAGCAAATGCGATGATGAAGGTCGCGACAGTCATATTAAAGATGTCTTTAGCGATTTGTTTTGGTGTCATGATTAAAATCTCCTTTATATTAGTTCATACGTATGAATCCGTTGCAGTTCCCTCTTTTTCCGTAGGAGCGTCTATGAGAAAAAATCATATCAGCGTTATCATAGGTGCAAATTCCACTAAAGTGGATGTTTGCAGGAAGTACACCACAGGATTCTAATGTGTGATAAATAGCAGCCCACATATCTAAGTGATAGTGAGTCTGATCTGTTTGTATAAAAATGTCTTTCCATTTCGATTCATCATATACTTCTTTGAAGTGATCTATTACATCAGAAGTCACTTCATAGTAGGCGCTGGATATCGATGGACCGACGATTGCTATTATATCACGTGCGCATGATCCATGCTTAATTAAAATATTTACAGTATTCTTTGAAATTTGTTCAACTGTTCCTTTCCATCCGGAATGAATGATGGCTATATGATTCTTTATAGGATCATAGAAATAAACAGGAACGCAGTCAGCGAAAGTAGCACTAAGTGTTAAATCGCGTTGATCTGTCCATAACCCGTCTGTTGATTTGTATTTCAACATACACTCGCTTCCTATTGCATGTTCCAAATCTGCATATGATATATCAGCTGAGTGAACCTGGTCGGTCATTACTATGTGATCTAAATCGGTATCGATAGCCGAAGCAACAGTGGAATAGTTCTGCTGTAGGTTTTCAATAGAATCATTTCTGGCAAATCCGAGGTTTAATGTGGATAAATCTCCCAGACTAATACCACCTAATCGAGTGGTGAAACATGCATCAACTTCAGGAAATTTCTCCAAACTATGGAATTTAATGATAGGTAAATCATTTGTTGTATCTAAGTAGCCGTCTCTTAAGTCTTTATCCTTATAAAAATCAGGATTAGCCAGGGCGAGTTTCGGGTCCTTAAGAACAGTGTCTTCGATATATTTAATATGCGGATTTATCCAGTGTTTCCATTCCTGTATCAGTTTATCCAGGGAGTATGCAGCATTTGCCGGTGATGAGGAAGGGAGGCAGACTGCCGTTCTTCCGGATTCTGTTTCTAAATATTTCTTATAATATTTCTCTGCTGTTTTTCCGTTTACAAATATTCTCTCTATCTGGGAATTATGCAGAATGGACATTATGTCGACAGGGACTACATTGTTGATAGAAGAATCAGATGAACCTGTGATTTCGCATTTTTCGATGACGTCCCACAAGGCAATATGATAATGTTCGAGGAAAGCTTTTTTTACACTAATATTTTCAGGAGTAGGTGCACTGATTATGTCTGTGCGGGGAAAAAGCTCGTCAGTAGAGTCAAATATTTCGTATATAATCTTCCAGAATCGATTCTGAGGATGGCCATAATAGAAATAAGCTTCTCGAGATTTGACTGAAGGAAAGCTTCCCAGAATCAGAATCCTACTGTCTTTATGATATTCGACGGGGAATGTGTGTGTCTGAAAATGTTTCTCTGCCATGCGCCGGTTTCCTTTCATTTCTTTATATAATCGAGATTTTAGGATTATATTTTTGTGTAGTTTCTGAAATTAAATCCTATTTTTATTCGTCAGTTTTTTTCACATATATATGCTATTCCAAACTACATCTATGGTCAATCGTAAAAATATGGTAGGAAAATAACAAATTGTTTGTTAAAATATACAAGTAACTTTTAAACACATTTTATTTCGGGGAGGAATAATATGTTTTGTCCAAATTGTGGGACTAAACTTGAAGATGATGTAAAGTTTTGTCCAAATTGTGGGAACCAGATTTCCCAGAATGATTCTTCTAGCCAGGAGGCTAAACAGGTAGAACCTGCTGCACAGACTGAAACTGTAGAAAACACTACAGCAGAAGCTACACAGGCAAATACAGGTGCTACAAACACAGTTCAGAATAACGGATACCAGAATCCAAATCCGGATTTTCAGAACGCAGGATACCAGAATATGGGTTATGCAAATCCAAATAATATGGGTTATGCAGCTCCTAAGGCTGGAAATGCTAACATGCAGAAACTTCTTAAAGATAAGAGAGTATGGGCTATCGGTGGTGTAATCCTCGCTGCATTAATCCTTCTCATCTGCATGATGTTGAGACCAAAGACAGTTAAACTTGATAAGTATGTAAGAATCACTACTGAAGGTTATGATTCTGTAGGAACAGCAAAGGCTGAGTTTGATACAACAGCTTTCATTCATGATTATCGAGGAAAGATTAAGCTGAACAAAAAAGCACTTGAAGAGGACACAACAGCACTTAGCAAATTAAGTGTAAATGTTCTTTCAAATCAGGCTACTGATTATGAAGTAGCAAATGCATTTGCATTCCTCGTATCAAACAGCGGAAAGCTTGATAAGAACAGAGATCTGAAGAACGGTGAAACAGTTAAATATGTTTGGGATAAGCTTGATGTAGATAAAGTTGAGAGATACTTTAAAGTCAAGGTTAAGGCAGACGGTGTTTCAAAGACTGTTACAGGTTTGGAGAGTGTAAAGACAAAAGACATCTTTAAGGGAGTAGATGTTCGATTCTCAGGAAGAAATGGTAGCGGTTATGCTAGAGTAACTGGTTCACAGTATAGCTACTATCTGACTGTAAACGGCGGTTCAAACTTAAAGAATGGCGATAAAGTAACAGTTGAAATCAAAAAAGATATGATTTCAAACTTTATTAAGACATATGGTTTTGCACCAAAGAAGTCTACAAAGACTTTCAAGGTAACAGGCCTTACTGAATATCTTTCAAGCCTTAAGAAGCTTAATGATAAGCAGATCGCATTTGCAAAGAAGCAGACTGAAGATTACATCACTGCATCATTTGCAAAGAGCGCAGATCTCGTAACAGGTACAGACGGCAAGTATGTAGGTATGTATCTTCTTAATAGAAAGAACAGCTCATACGGCGCAAATGAACTTTATGTAGTTTATTCATATACTGTAACATCAGTAAATGGTAAATTTGACCCTGTAACACTTTACATGCCTGTTAGATTTACAAATGTTACAGTTGGTGATGAAAGCCTCAAGCTTCTCACAGCTTCTATCGAAGGTAGAACTACTGTAGGTGGAGCAGTAATCCTTCACGGATTTACTGATGGAAATGAGATGTACAAGAATATCGTAACTGCTCATATGGATGATTATGAGCATGATGTACTTGGTGCTGATCTGGAAGCATTTGGTAAGTAATTACTATATTAATCGTTATTTGAACTAAAAAAGCTGTGGAGATGATTTAATCATTTCCACAGCTTTATTTTTTTATTTTATAAGAACGAATCAGATTAGATTATCTGGAAGATCTCTTTCTAAGTCTGGAATCGAGAATCTTCTTTCTGATTCTTAAGTTCTCTGGTGTGATTTCGAGAAGTTCGTCTACATCGATGTAGTCCATAGCCTGTTCGAGTGAGAGAACTTTAGGTGGTACAAGTGTAAGTGCTTCATCAGATGAAGATGTACGTGTGTTTGTAAGATGTTTCTTCTTACATACGTTCAGCTCGATGTCTTCCTGACGTGAGCATTCACCTACGATCATACCTGCATATACTTTTTCACCGGCTCCGATGAAGAGTGTTCCTCTATCCTGTGCAGCGAACAGACCATAAGTAACTGATTCACCCTGCTCGAATGCGATAAGCGATCCGTTCTGACGGAATGTGATATCGCCCTTGTATTCTTCGTAACCATCAAAGATAGTATTGATGATACCAGAACCCTTTGTATCAGTGAGGAATGTTCCTCTGTAACCGATAAGTCCACGAGATGGAATTCTGAATTCTACACGAGTGAAACCACCTGTAATAGGTGTCATATTTCTAAGCTCGCCCTTTCTCTGGCTGAGTGACTGAATAACTGTACCAGTGAATTCATCAGGAACATCGACATAAGCGATTTCCATAGGCTCGAGTTTTTTGCCGTTTTCTTCTTTGTAGATAACTTCTGGCTTTGAAACAGCAAACTCATATCCTTCTCGACGCATATTCTCAATGAGAACTGAGAGGTGAAGCTCTCCACGACCGGAAACTTTGAATGTATCAGCTGAATCGGTATCTTCTACACGAAGTGATACGTCAGTATTAAGCTCTTTGTACAATCTGTCTCTGATGTGACGTGAAGTTACGTATTTTCCTTCCTGGCCTGCAAATGGACTGTCATTGATCATGAAGTTCATAGAGATTGTAGGCTCTGAAATCTTCTGGAAAGGAATAGCAACAGGGTCTTCTGTATCACAGATAGTATCACCGATCTTTAGGTCGTTAATACCTGAGATAGCTACGATAGAACCGATCTTTGCTTCCTCTACAGGGATTCTGTTAAGCCCGTCGAACTCGAAAAGCTTTGTAATACGAACTTTTTCTGTTCTGGATGGATCGTGGTGGTTAACTACGACAGCTTCCTGGTTGAGTTTCAGAGAACCGTTATCAACCTTACCTACACCGATACGTCCAACGAATTCGTTGTAATCGATTGTAGAGATAAGCATCTGTGTGTTAGCATCTGGATCACCAGCTGGAGCTGGGATGTAATCGAGAATAGTCTCGAAGAGAGGCTTCATATCTACATGCTCATCGCCTAAGTCTTTGATAGCGTAACCTTCTCTGGCTGATGCGTAAATGAATGGGCAGTCGAGCTGCTCGTCTGAAGCGTCGAGGTCCATAAATAGTTCGAGAACTTCGTCTACTACTTCGTCAGGTCTGGCATTTGGCTTATCGAGCTTGTTTACACAAACGATAACAGGAAGGTCTAAGTCGAGAGCCTTCATAAGAACGAATTTAGTCTGTGGCATAACACCTTCAAAGGCATCTACTACGAGAACTACACCGTTTACCATCTTAAGTACTCGCTCAACCTCTCCACCGAAGTCAGCATGGCCAGGTGTGTCGATGATATTAATCTTTACACCGTTATATGAAACTGCTGTATTTTTTGAGAGGATAGTGATACCACGTTCACGCTCGATGTCATTTGAGTCCATGACACGTTCTTCTACAACCTGGTTGTCACGAAATGTACCGCTCTGCTTTAACAGTTCGTCGACCAATGTAGTCTTACCGTGGTCTACGTGGGCGATAATAGCAACATTTCTGACATCATCTCTAGTCTGAATCATTGTTTATCCTTCTTTCCTAATTTCAAACATTAAAAACTAAACTATTTTAACACAAATTTCAAACAATTCAACACAATTCACAAAAACTTAAAAAGTTTAGTTGCATAAAAAATTGAAATGTGATAATTATATTGTAATATTTTTGTAATAAAAGCTTTGAACCTTAGGAGGTTAAACAAATGAAGCAGGACGGAAATATTTGGATATTCTATGGAAACGGACAGGGAAAAAGTGCCGCTGGAATCGGTGCAGCCGTAGATGCAGCTGCAAATGGACATGATGCAGTAGTTATCCAGTTCCTCAAAGGACAGTATTCAGAAGAATACATGAAGCGTTTTGAACCTGAATTAAAAATATTTAGAACAGCTCGTAGTGAGAAGAGATTTACTGAACTTTCGGAAGAGGAGAAGAGCGAAGAGATCATAAATATCAGAAACGGTTTGTCTCTGGCTCGTAAGTTCCTGACAACTGATGCCTGTGAACTTCTGGTTCTCGATGAGGTAATCGGTCTGATAAATGAAGGCATCATCATAGAGGAAGAGCTCGAAGATATTCTGTTAAAGAAGAAAGAATACCAGACTATCATCATGACAGGTACTATTCTTCCGGAAAAAGTAGCCGCTATGTGCCACAATATTATTAATGTTACCAGAGAAAAATAAAAATTCAGAAAATTTGAGCAGAAATCTATCAAAAAGTGTTGCTTTTTGAGAATTATCATATTATAGTGTAGTCGTATCATAATGTTTATGTACGACTACGCTTTTTTTAGTTGTACGAAAAAAGGAGCTGATGTATATGGCATCTATTTCAATTAACGGAATGTCAAAGATCAAAATTGAACATGGGCCTGTTACACCAACACCTAGAGTAGAGAGAAGATATTCAACGGATGGAATCGCTTCTTCTACAGAGAAGAAGGATGACGCTAATGCTCAGGATTATGTTGGTCTAAACAGGGCTGATATTATGTCCAGACTGGCGCAGGAAGATGATTATGAGATCATTCAGAGCGATAGTGACGGAGATGTTTTATCAGTAACTAAAGACGGCGCAGAGCAGATGACTAGCGTATCCAAAGAAAAGGATATGATTTCAGGGTTCAAAGGACTGACGAATGAAGCACTTGAGACCTACTATCTCGAAGGCAAGATTTCGAGAAATGATTATATCGTTGAAATGGATAAGCGAGAGGCGCTGCAGGATTTCAAGACACCTTCCTATGCTAGGGAAGATGCAAACGAGGAACAGGAAGAAACTCCATGGGTATACCTGAATGGAAGAAAATCCGATCTCGATGGTCCATTAAAGATGAGTGACGTCTACAAGGAAATTCGACCAGAGGATGAAAAAAAGAAAGAATTCCCTATCGAACATGAACCATTATTAGACATTCCAAAAGAAAATAGTCCAACGGATGTATTTTCTGCGTAAAAGTATGTATAATACTTTCTAGGGGCTGGAGACATCTCCGGCCTCTATTTTTATGTAAGTGATTTCTGTATTTTGGATATATACAGTACTAGATTAGGAGAAACAGATTTGTTAGAGATTAGAGATCATGGTCCATATATAGGCGAAGAGGATTATATCGAGAAACTGGATTCTGAAATTCGTCCATATATTAATGCGCGCAGGACAGACGGAGATTTTGAGAGTTTTGATGGCTTAAATCTTCATTATGTAATAGCCCGTGCAGATGAGGAAAAAGCAGTAGTCACAATCTTCCACGGCAAAGGCGAATTCTTCGAGAAACTGGAAGAGCTGGTATATGTCTTTATAAAGAATGGTTTCAGTGTATTTTTCCTCGAGCAGAGAGGTTTCGGCAGATCTGCGAGATTAACTGGAGAGATTGATAAGATTCACGTAGAATCTTTTGATGATTATGTGAGAGACCAGTGGGACTTCTTCTGGAAGGTGGTTATGAAAGAATCACATTCTGATATCAGATTTATGTATGCGCACTCTATGGGAGGTCTGATAGGTGCCAGATTCCTCGAAGTACATCCACAGTGTTATAGAGCAGCTGTGCTTTCTTCTCCTATGCTCAGCCTGTATTACAATGCTCCTGAGTTCCTCGTTTCAGGTTTGTGTGGTATAAATCACCTGCTTCACAGAGATGACAGATTTGCATCTGGCCAGCACGGATACAGACCATATATACATAATCCAAACGTAATGGCTTCAAAAGCCCGTTTTGAAGCGATGTTTAAGTTGAGAGAGGAGAATCCGGCTTTCCAGACTACAGGCGTGACATATGGATGGATTAGAACCAGTCGTATTATGACGGATGACGTATTTATGGATGCGGAAAAAGCTTGTGTGCCGATTTTGATATGCCAGGCGATTAAAGATGATACAGTCGACAATATGGCCATGCATGGATTCTGCGGAATGGTTCCGGACGGTATGATGGTTCAGTTCCCTGAGTCAGGTCATGAAATCTATGCGGCAAATTATGAAGAAAGAAGTTTATATTTTGACTGGTTATTGTCATATTATGAATATAATTTAAGCAAGTTTAAAAGATGATAAAACTTTAAAAAGTAAATTGTCTTAGAAGATTTTTTTCTATATAATTCAAACAATGAGTTAGGAGAAAGGGTGTTATTAATGGTAGACGAAACAAATAAGAATAATAATACAACCAATAAAACAGATGAATGCAGATGTTATGTATGTCACAGAACAGAGAGTGAATGCGGACATATGCTTCACATGCCAAACAATATAAATGTGTGTGATGATTGTATGCAGAAGACTTTCGATAGTATTTCCGGCATGAATCTCGGTCCGTTCTGGGGCATGGATGTTTTCAATGCAACAAATGGAAATATAGATGCATTAAAGCCTGAAGAGGATGAGGTGTTGCAGGATACAGATGATTCTCAGGAAGAATCAAAGAAAGATTCAAAGAAGGATTCAAACAAGACTCCTATCGGAAACGTATTTGATTTTAGCGGTTTCCCTGGAATGATTAATCTTTCAGATTTGCAGGGATTCCTGGGACCAAATCAGAAGGTAAAGGCAAAGCCAAAGACAGATAATGCACCTGATATTAAACCTGTTTTTTCTATAGAAAATATTCCACATCCACACCAGATTAAGGAGAAGCTGGATGAGTATGTAATCGGACAGGAACAGGCAAAGAAGGTTATGTCTGTAGCTGTTTACAATCATTATAAGAGAGTTAAAGCTGATGTGATGGATGATATTGAAATCGAAAAGTCAAACATCCTGATGATCGGACCTACAGGTTCAGGAAAGACCTACATGGTAAAGACTCTCGCAAAGCTTCTGGATGTGCCTCTCGCTATTTCAGATGCTACAGCACTTACAGAAGCCGGATATATCGGTGATGATATCGAAAGCGTGCTTTCTAAACTGCTTACTGCGGCTGGAAACGACGTGGAGAGAGCGGAGAAAGGTATCGTATTTATCGATGAGATAGATAAGCTGGCAAAAAAGAAAAGCTCACACCAGAGAGATGTAAGCGGCGAAGCTGTACAGCAGGGGATGCTGAAACTCTTAGAAGGTGCGGAGATTGAAATCCCGGTAGGTGCCACATCAAAGAGTGCTATGGTGCCTCTTACTACAATCGATACTTCAAATATCCTATTTATCGTAGGTGGAGCATTCCCTAAGCTTTCAGATATTATAAAGGAGAGACTGAACAAGTCTTCTTCAATGGGATTTGCAGCTGATCTGCGTGATAAATACGATGAAGACAAAGACATCCTGAGCAAAGTTACAGTTGAAGACTTGAGAAACTTTGGAATGATTCCGGAATTCTTAGGAAGACTTCCGGTAAAGGCTGTACTTTCACCATTGAATGAAGATATGCTTGTTCGTATTTTAAGCGAACCAAAGAATGCTATTTTGAAGCAGTATCAGAAGCTTCTGGCGCTGGATGAAGTAAATCTGAAGTTTACAGACGGAGCTTTGAAGGCGATTGCAAACAAGGCTTTGGAGAAAGAACTCGGAGCCAGAGGACTTCGTGCCATCATCGAAGACTTTATGTTGGATATCATGTATGAAGTCCCTAAAGATGACAATATTGGTACCGTAACTATTACAGAAGAATATATTAGTGGAAAGGGTGCGCCTATTATCGAGATGAGATCGGTTGAGAGACCGGTAGCTCCTGTTCCACAGATAGAGGCAGCAGAATAAGACTATATGAAATCCTGGACTATTAAAGATATCAAACTTTACATGAAGCATATGCTTCTGGAGAATACTTTCGATTTGTTTCTACTAGAGGAAGCAGCTCTGAATGCCGCGATGAAGATGGAATTCGATGGACATCTTTATAAAGGCTTCTATTCCGAAGAGGAACTGGATGAGAGACTTAATCATGGAAATTGTATTCTCTATGCAGATGTGCGACGTATATTTCTCGAAGCTATCAAAGGTGCTACTACACCGGAATCTTTTAAGTTTGTTCTAAAAGCTCCTAGAGAGATAGAGATGAAGCTGGCCAATGAGAGCGGATATAATCTTTCGGAAGTGGGCGGTTTATATATAAATACCACATTTAAAGACCAAACTCTTACGATTACAGCGGGAGTTTCCTTGAATGTATTTAGGACGGATCGTGAACTGGAACAAAACTGGTGTGATTTTGTACAAAAATTTCTTTCGAGATGTGGATTTGATTGGTCTGAATAGCTAAAAATCCTTTACTTTTCAGGGTCGTTGTGATACCTTAATTATTGGGGCCGGACAGGGTAACCGGCTGAGTTTTAATAGTTTTTTTGGGAGGTACTTTCGACATGAGAGGTACAGTAAAGTGGTTCAGTGACAAAAAGGGATACGGATTTATTTCTGATCAGGAAGGAAACGATGTATTCGTTCACTTCACAGGCATCGCAATGGATGGTTTCAAGACACTCCAGGAAGGTGCTAATGTTGATTATGAAGTCGTAGACGGAAACAAAGGACCACAGGCAGTGAATGTTACTGTTGCACAGTAATTCATTCAAATGAGATTTAGTTTGTTCGAAGGTATCTAATTTTTTATATTTAATATATAAAGGGAAGTTAGGAAATCAGAACTAAGCTAGATTAATCGGCGACATACAATTCTATTGTATGTCGCCTTTTTTATTGAAATTTTTGGCCTATTGTTGTAGGATTGTGGGGAATAGATTAATAAGAATGGAGCCGAGATGTATAAAATTTTAATCGATAGTTGTGGCGAGCTTTTCGACTATATGATAGATAATCCTCATTTTGCGAGTATTCCACTTACTTTGCAGATAGATAACGAGGATATTCGTGATGATGATACTTTTGATCAGGCGAGTTTCTTGAAAAAAGTTAAGGAATCTCCTACTGGTCCTAAGTCAGCATGCCCTTCTCCTCAGGATTATATGGATGAGATGGAAGATGCGGATCATATTTATATGATTACTCTGTCATCTAAGTTGAGCGGATCGTACAATAGCGCTGTTCTTGCCAGGGATTTGTTTTTAGAAGACAATGAAGATGAGAATCCAAATCTGAAGATTCATGTCTTTGATTCAAAGTCTGCTTCTATCGGTCAGACTCTGATCGGACATAAAATCTGCACATTGGAAGAAGAGGGACGTTCATTCGAAGAAATTGTCGAAATAGTAGATGCTTACATCGAAGAACAGCATACATTTTTTGTGTTGGAAACCCTCGAAACTCTGAGAAAAGCAGGCCGTTTAGGGACTATGAAAGCGTTTATCGCAAACGCGCTTAATATCAAGCCTGTAATGGGTTCTACTCCTGAAGGAAGCATTCAGCAGCTGGGTCAGGGAAGAGGTATGGCAAAGACACTTGATCTGATGGCAAAATTTGCTGTTGAAGCCACAAAGAACTGTGAACAGAAGACTTTGGCTATCTCACATTGTAACTGTCCAAAGACAGCTGAGATGCTCAAAGAAAAGATACTGGGACTTGCTTCTTTCAAGGAAATATATGTAGCTGATACTCGTGGAGTTAGCTCTATGTACGCAAATGATGGAGGCGTAATCCTGGTAGTTTAATATGACAAAGAATGATTTTTTAGACAAGATTTATTTAAAAAAGCGTTTTGGAAAGAGACCCGGCCTCGAAGTGATGAAAGATTACTCCGAGGCTCTAGGTTTCCCTGAGCATGAAATGCGTATTATCCATATCGCTGGAACAAATGGAAAAGGATCTACAGCTGCATCACTGAGTTCTATTTTGATGAGCTGTGGTTTTAATGTTGGGCTTTTTACCAGCCCACATCTGGTAAATTTTAACGAGAGAATTAAATATAATGGAGAGGATATCTCCGATGAAGATTTGTTGACCGTCGGAAAGCGTATCATGGAAGTCGAGACTTTTGAGGAGTCTACTATGTTTGATGATGCCCTTGCGATGGCTCTTTTGTATTTTAGGGATAAAAAATGTGACTATGTGGTTCTGGAAACCGGTCTGGGAGGTAGACTCGATTCTACTACCGGACTCGATGTGGTTCCTAGAGTATCTATCATTACAAAGATAGGACTCGATCATGTCAAAATCCTCGGTCACAGTATCGCTGATATTGCAAAGGAAAAAGCAGGAATCTTAAAACATGGAACATGTCTGGTTCTCGCAGAGAATATGCCGGAAGCCAGAAATGAAATCGTAAGAGCTGCTGATGAGATGGGAGTACCGGTTATCTATGCAGCTGATTATGATGTCAGTGAGATTCAGTATTCTCTACGTGGTAAATACCAGAGAGAAAACATGGAAAATGCTGTTGCGGCAGTGAATATTCTGTCCGAGATAGACAGGGAATTCTGGAAAGACAGAAAGATTTTTTTGAAAAAAGCTATCGAAAACGGACTTATGAATGCAAAGTGGCCCGGACGTATGCAGGTTGTTTCAAATGCGCCGTATGTACTCGTGGATGGTGCGCATAATCCACAGGGAGTAGAAGCTCTGTATGAGAGTTTGCGCTCTACTTATCCGGATGAGAAATTTATAGGAGTCTGTGGTGTTCTGGCGGACAAAGATTATACTCATATGTTTACGATGATGAGTTCATGTCTGGAGAAATGCTACACGGTAACTGTTGATAGTGAGAGAGCTCTTCCGGGAGAGAAATTAAAGCAGGTCTTTGATAATATCGATGTGCCTGCAGAAGCGCTTCCGGATACGGAAACGGCACTTTCTAAAGTGTTAAAGGAAGCAAAAGCTGAGAAAAAGAAAGTCGTATGTTTTGGCTCGCTTTATTTCGTAGGTGAAATACTTAAGAGCATGGAGAAGTAGTTATGATTAAATCCAGGGAAGATGCTTTTCGGCTCCTGGGGCTAAAGAGCACCTCCTCAAAACAGGAGGTTAGATTAGCCTATAGAAGTCTGTCGAAGATGCTTCATCCTGACAATTCTATAAGAGAAGATGTGAATCCGAGGCTTTATGAAATAAATGAAGCCTATGAGTATCTCATGGCACATTGGGATGATAAGGTCGAGAGTAGCAGCCGTATAATAAGAGGCTCTTCTTCCTCTGGATATCGTAGTACTTCAGGACCGAGAGTATTTGGCGATAGTGTTTCGCATTTTCGCCAGGAAGAACACAGGAAAGATTTAAAGAAAAAAAGAGACTTAGATCAGCGTTCGCGTATAGAACATGAGAAGAAGATGAAAGAAGTTCTCGAACAGGGCAAGGCTATGCGCGAACAGAAAGAGGAAGAGGAAAGAAAAAAAGAATCAGTCATGCGAGCTATGAAGTCTATAAAGGCTATTCTGGCTGCTAGAGTGATAGAAGACTACCTGGACCAGACTAAAAAATAAAATTTTTAAAAACATGTTGACAAATTATATTGTGCACAATATAATCATAAACATAAAAGGTGTTTACGATTTTTGGAGGTATATATTATGGCAACATTTTATGATTATGCTGTCCCTACGGTAGAAGGTGGAGAGAAGTCTATGGCAGACTTCAAGGGTAAGGTAGTAGTTGTAGTTAATACAGCAACAGGATGTGGATTTACTCCACACTATGAGCCTATTGAGAAGCTTTACGAGGCTCATCATGCAGAAGGACTCGAAATCGTCGATGTTCCTTGCAATCAGTTTGCAGGACAGGCTCCGGAGTCTGATGAAGAAATCCATGAGTTCTGCCAGCTTAAGTACAATACACAGTTCCCACAGATGAAGAAGTCTGATGTAAACGGAGAGAATGCACTTCCACTCTTCGAGTACTTGAAGTCACAGAAGGGCTTTGAAGGATTCGGAAAGGGACCTAAGGCTTTAGCGATGAATGTCATGATGAAAAAGATTGACAAGAACTACAAGGACAATCCTGATGTTAAGTGGAACTTCACTAAGTTCGTAATCGACAGAGAAGGTAACGTTGTTCGTAGATTCGAGCCTACAGAAAGTATGGATGAATTTACAAAATACGTGGAGTCCTTGCTTTAATTCCATTTTTTCTTTAAAATAGTAGCGTCAGAGTAGTGCTAATGGTGTCTATTCTGGCGCTAAAATTATCAAAACGGAGAGTTTTAATATGAATGAACAAAACAAATATGATTGTTTGAAGCTGGATAATCAGCTCTGCTTCCCAATGTATGCTGCAAGCAGAAAGATTGTGAAGACATATACTCCATATTTAAAACCATTAGGACTTACATACACACAGTACATCACTCTTATGGTTCTGTGGGAAGAAGGCGAAGTAAAGATCAAAGACCTCGGGGAAAAACTGTTCCTCGATACAGGTACACTTACACCTCTTCTTAAGAAGATGGAAGACGCCGGTCTCCTCACGAGAAAGAGAAGTGAAGAGGATGAACGTGTGGTAAATGTAAAGATTACAGATAAAGGTATGGCACTTCGTGACAAATGTCTCGATATCCCTGCTAAAGTCGGTGGATGCGTATGCCTTAAAGAGTGTGATGTAGAACCTCTGTTTAGAGTATTGCACGCTATTTTGAACGAAAAATAATTTCCTTTTGTTGTCTTTTCAATAGTTCTCAAGTATAATATTTAGTGTTTTGAAATGTTAAAACATAGTAAACCTATAGGAATTGGGAAAATATGTTTTTTCTAGTAGCCTGAAAGCTGTGCTTTCAGGCTTTATACAGAGAGTTATTGGAGGGATTTAACGTGAATAATAATATCTTAGAAGTTTCTTCTCTAGAAGTATCAGTTAAAGATGATGAGAAGAAAATTCTTCACGGTGTAGACCTGTCAGTAGGGATGGGCGAAACACATGTTATCATGGGACCAAACGGGGCTGGAAAATCCACCCTGGGTTCTGTTCTGTCTGGAGATCCTAGATATGTAGTAGACGGCGGAAAAGTTACTTTCAACGGGATCGACATTACAAACGAATCAGCTGATAAGATTGCAAAAGCAGGAATGTTTCTGTCTTTCCAGAATCCTGTAGAGATTCCTGGAATTACTCTGGCTAATTTTATCAGAACATCTATCGAAAATCGCACAGGTGAAAGAATTAAATTATGGGATTTCAAGAAGGAGCTCGCTGAGACTATGGAGCTTCTCGATATGGATCCTTCTTATGCTGACAGAGACCTCAATGTAGGTTTCTCTGGTGGTGAGAAGAAAAAAGCTGAGATTCTTCAGCTTCTCATGTTGAAGCCAACACTGGCTATCCTCGATGAAACTGACTCAGGCCTCGATGTAGACGCTACACGTACAGTTTCTAAGGGAATCAGTGAGTATAAGAAACAGGTAGGTGGTGCGCTTATCATCATCACTCATGTAACCAGAATTCTCGAAGCTTTAGATGTAGATCATACTCACATCCTTGTAGATGGAAAGATTGTATCTCACGGTGGAAGAGAACTCGTTGATGAAATCAATGAAAATGGTTTCAACAAATACGAGAACTAAGGAGGCAATGGATGAAAGAGAAGACTATTGTCTCTGATATCGACAGAAGCATGTATGATTTCAGATATGATGACGCTGATGCCTACAAGGTTGAGGAAGGTCTGACTTCTGATATCGTATTAAAGATTTCTGAGGAAAAAAACGATCCTGAATGGATGAGAGATTTCCGTCTGGAATCATTGAAGAAATTCAATGAGATTCCTTTTCCTGATAACTGGGGACCTTCTATCGAAGGCCTTCATATGGAGAATATCGTAACTTATGTTCGTCCTAATACACAGCGTATGCAGGAATCATGGGAAGATGTTCCAGAAGATATCAAAGATACATTTGAAAAATTAGGTATTCCGGAAGCTGAGCGTAAATCACTCGCCGGAGTAGGAGCACAGTACGATTCTGAGCTCGTATATCATAATGTCAAAGAAGAAGTAGCTGCATTAGGTGTAGTGTACACTGATTTGGAAAGTGCTATGAAAGATCCTAAGTATGAGCAGATGATAAAGGATCACTTTATGAAGCTCGTACCAAATACGGACCATAAATTTGCTGCACTTCATGGTGCGGTTTGGTCAGGTGGATCATTTGTATATGTACCAAAGGGAGTAAAGCTTGAAATCCCTCTTCAGTCTTACTTTAGATTGAATGCAAAGGGCGCCGGTCAGTTTGAACATACTCTGATCATCGTGGACGATGATGCATACCTTCACTTTATCGAAGGATGTTCAGCACCTAAATACAATGTCGCAAATCTGCATGCGGGCTGCGTAGAGTTGTATGTAGGAAAGAATTCTACTCTGAGATATTCTACTATCGAGAACTGGTCAAAGAATATGTACAACCTGAATACAAAGAGAGCCAGAGTAGAGGAAAACGGAAAGATTGAATGGGTCTCAGGATCATTCGGATCTCATGTTTCATATCTCTATCCTATGAGTGTTCTCGCTGGAGCAAATTCCAGATCAGAATTCTCCGGAGTTACTTTTGCAGGAAAAGGTCAGAATCTCGATACAGGATGCAAGGTAGTACACAATGCACCAAATACTTCAAGTGTAGTGAATACCAGATCAATCAGCAAAGATGGCGGTGTTTCTACATTTAGAAGTGCTGTGGTTATTACAAATAAAGCTAAGGGCTCAAAGTCATCTACTTCATGCCAGTCACTGATGGTAGACGGTATCTCCAGATCAGATACTATCCCTGCTATGGACATCAGAACAAATGATGCTGATGTAGGACATGAAGCAAAGATCGGACGTATCAGCGATGATGTAGTGTTCTATCTGATGTCACGTGGTATGTCAGAAGAAGACGCCAGAGCGCTTATCGTACGTGGATTTGCAGATAATGTTGGAAAAGAACTTCCTCTCGAGTATGCGGTTGAGATGAATAACCTCATCGGTCTCGAGATGAAGGGTGCAATAGGATAGGAGGAGAATATGATGAAGATAAACAATATACCTTCTCCTACATGGAACTGGTTACATATGAACGAGGCTTCTCTGGAGGAAATCCAGGGAACAGCTTCAGATATGGAACCGGATAGTTTAGATGGTTTCGAATTTGAAAAAAGAACAGATTTTACTATTTCAAATATCAAAACCGGTATGGGAGAAGAAGTATCAAATGCTGTGGCAAAAGCCGGAAGCGTACTTTCTTTTTCCGTAGGAGAAAATGTAGAACCTGAAATTCTGCGACTGGATTTCGATTATGAAAAGTCTAGTATAGACGGTATCGAGTTTAAGTTAGAGAAAAATGCTCATGCTGTTGTAGTTATGCATTTTACAGGTTTGGATAAAGGTCAGGAGGCCACTGTTCAGACCAGATATAAACTGGCAGAAGGTGCGTCGCTCGTATTAGTACAGATAGAAAGAGTTTCCAGAGAAGCGAAGTTCTTAAACGATATCGGTGGAACTGTAGCGGATGATGGCGAGTTCAAGCTCGTTCAGTTGATTCTGGGTGGAAATCAGAATTATTATGGAACTTTTTCAGCGCTTGAAGGAAAGAGAGCTTCATTCATATCTGATGTAGCTTACTCGCTGGAAAAAGATGATATCCTTGATATAAATACTGTTGCAGATCATACAGGCAAAAAGACAAACTGTGATATCAATGTTTCCGGAGTACTTCGTGACGAGTCAAAGAAAATCTTCCGTGGAACTATAGATTTCCACAGAGGTTGCGCTGGAGCTACAGGAAATGAGATGGAGAATGTACTCCTCATGGATGAAAACGTGAGAAACCAGACTATTCCGGTTATCTTGTGTGATGAGGAGGATGTAGAAGGAAATCATGGAGCTTCTATCGGAAAGATCGACGATGAGCTCATGTTCTATATGAAGTCTAGAGGAATCGATGAAAGAGCAATCTATGAAACTATGGCACATGCTTTTGTAGAGAAGGTTATCGCAAAGATTCCTGATGAAGAGACGAGAAAGAGATGTTTGTATGCTTAATGAAGATGAGAGAATCAGAGCTGAGTTTCCAGTTCTAAAGAATAGAGATGTCGCTTATTTAGATAATAGTGCGACTACACAGAAACCTGTTTGCGTATTAAAGGCTGTAGAAGAATACTACAGTGCTCATAATGCAAATCCGATGAGAGGTCTCTATGATCTCTCAATCGAAGCGACAGATGCATATGAAGAAGCCAGAAAGACTGTTGCCAGATTCATCGGAGCAGATAGTGAGAAGGAAATCATCTTTACTAGAAACACTTCTGAAAGCTTGAATCTCATAGCTTACAGTTATGGTATGAATTTCCTCCACGAAGGCGATGAAATCATCATCACTATCATGGAACATCACAGCAATATGCTTCCTTGGCAGCAGGTTGCAAAACACACAGGAGCAAAGCTTACATATCTGTATCCTGATAAAGACGGATATCTCTCTCCTGAGAAATTTGCAGAAGCGGTTACTGAGAAGACTAAGTTTATATCAGTTACTCAGGTTTCAAATGTATTTGGACGTCTGAATGATGTAAAGAAATTTGCTGAGATTGCACATGCAGCTGGAGCTGTAATTTCAGTAGACGGTGCACAGAGTGTGCCTCATATTCCGGTCGATGTGGCAGATTTAGATTGTGATTTCCTTTCTTTTTCCGGACACAAGATGTACGCGCCTATGGGAATCGGCGTACTATATGGAAAAAAAGAATTGCTTGAAGAGATGCCACCTTTCCTCTATGGTGGGGAGATGATCGAATATGTTACTACAGAAGGTGCTACATATAATGAGGTTCCACACAAGTTTGAGGCTGGAACAGTAAATGTGGGCGGCGCTGTAGGATTAGAGGCAGCTATTCACTACATGGAAGAAATCGGTTGGGATACTATGATTGAGCGTGAAAACGCTGTTACAGAGTATGCTTTTAACCAGATGAAGCAGATTCCACATGTGAATATTATCGGAGCTGATGATCCACATGATCACCACGGTATATTGACTTTTACTATTGATGATGTACATCCACACGATGTCGCAGCTATCTTTGATTCAAATAAAGTAGCAGTACGTGCAGGACATCATTGTGCACAGCCGCTTCATAAATGGCTGGGAGCGCTTTCTACTACACGTGCATCACTCGCTTTCTATAACACAAAGGAAGATGTAGACCGCTTTATCGAAGCGCTTAGACAGATCAGACCTAGTATGGGATATGAGGATTAATAATGGGAAATACATTCTATAATGAAATACTTACGGATCATAATATGAATCCGATACATAAGAAAAAGATTGAGAATCCGACTATTACTCTAGAGGGCGTGAATCCTTCATGCGGAGATGATATTATCTTGAGTCTCGTCGTATCTGATGGCGTGGTTACAGACGGTGGCTTTGAAGGAGATGGATGTGCTATTTCTCAGGCTTCATGCGATATCATGCTGGATTTGTGTATCGGAAAATCTGTAGATGAGGCACAGCGTCTGGCTGAGATCTTTATCCGTATGATTACTGGAAAGATTACAGAGGAAGAGAAGGAAGAGCTTGAAGAGGCTCAGATTCTGGAAGATATTTCACATATGCCTGCCAGAACAAAGTGCGCCGTACTCGGATGGCATACTATGCAGGAAATGTTGGAAGAGGAATAGATTTGAGGTTTTAGATGGCAAGAAAGGTATTATTTTTTGATGTAGATGGTACTCTCGTCGATGAGAAGAACGAGATTCCGGAATCTGCACTTAAAGCTATTGCAAAGACCAGAGAATTAGGTAATCTGGTATTCATCAATTCCGGCAGATGTTACGGTATGATGAAGAAGATTGAAGAGGATATCAAAGTCGACGGACTACTGTGTGGTTGCGGAACTGAAATCATCTATGAAGGAAAGACTCTGTATTCAAACAGTCTTCCTGTTGAATTAAAGAAAAAAATCGCTTCCTGTGCTGACAAATATAATGTAGAAGTAATCGCAGAAGGCCACAGAGGATGCGTATATTCTCTCGAACCTAGCGAGAGCAGAATGGAAGCGGTGAGACAGACTGCTGAGCTTATAGACATCATCGGAGCCAGACTTCACGAGGAGTTGACACCTGATTTTGATATGGACAAGTTCTGTATCCAGGCTGATGAACTATCTGATATCGAAGGCTTCTACAGAGAGTTCGAGGATGATTTTGATATCATCGACAGACATGATGGTTTCTATGAATGTGTACCGCATGGGCACTCAAAGGGGACAGCAGTGGATTGGGTTCTTAAAGAATTCGGTATCGATAAATCAGATGCCTATTGCTTTGGAGATTCTACAAATGATCTTACGATGTTCCAGTCAGGCGTAAATGCTGTAGCTATGGGAGTTCATAGTGCAGAACTTGAAGAATATGCCTGCTTTATTACAAAGAATCTGGAAGATGATGGCGTAGAATACGCTATGAAACATTTTGGATTGATATAAGATATCCGGCCGGTATGGGTTCGCATAAGGTTGCGAATCTGTGCCGGCTTTATTTTTATTAAATATTGTTAATCAGTTGTTCGATTTATTTTTTTCAGAAGACTGCTATAATCAGATTGGATCGTTTTCTGGCTTCACTCACATCGTGAAGGGAGCCTGTTATGAAGAAAAAAATATTTGCAATAGCGACGATTATCGTTTTGCTTCTGGGCTTGTGTATTCCTCGAGGTTCGCGTGTACGTGCGAGCGGTGGGAATCTGTGCTCAGAATCTATTCTGCCACCGGATTACAGAGATCCGGGCGACACGAGTCCATATCTGTTCGATGCCAGATTTCCGACTATGACTGGAAATACACTCATTTACAAAGACGGGCGTATAGGCATACTACTCTATAACTGCAGTTACACCGGAATATATAACTATGATCCCGGTAGATATCTCATGCAGACTTTTATTCGCAAATCAAATGGAGAGATGATATACCTGAATGTCGTGGACAGAGGTGCGCTTCTAAATAATTGGAGTGATGTGCGTAGAGTCGGACCGGTAGATGTGCATAAGACTTTCGACTATGACCCTGTGTATATCGAGGGAGCATCTCCGCTGAAACCAAATATCAGCTTTAAATATGGCAGTGGTTACGAGGTGAGGGCTTCTTTTTCCGGAAGTTGTGACTGGAATCAGACGAAGTACTCGTTCGATTATTATGGAATCGATAAGTATACGGGAAAGACTTCTTATATCGAAGATGAATACACGTATATGAAAGCGGATGATTATATCTGTGGATTCTACTATATGATAGATGAGAGAGGGTACGATGTTCCATTTGACTGGAAGTGGAATAGGGTGAACAGCAGTGACTATTCGGGAAATACCCGCGAGCTCAATGTGAAGATTCCGCAGGATAAAGTTAGCACGCAGAAGGATTATTATCTGCATCTGGCTGCTATAAGCTATACGGGAAAGGTGAGCCCTGTATCGAGTGCAAAGATACCGAAGAGAGGGATTCACAGCGTTAGATATATGATGAACGGTGGAGAGGGGAGTATCCCTGATACACTGAAGCTGGCGGGCAGGGCAGTGAATCTGTCTGAAATAGTCCCTAAGAGGATAGGACATACTTTTCAGTACTGGAAAGCTGATCGACATGAAAGATATAATCCGGGACAGGAATACACGAGAGATCAGGATGAGGGATTCTATTATCTGAAAGCACAGTGGAAGAAGAATACTTATCGTTTTGTATTTGATCCAAATAGTCAGGGCGGAAAAAATGGAAAGATAAGTGGAACGATGTCTGATATGATATGTGATATGGATAAAAAGGGACTTCCATCTTGCGGATTTAAGAATGAAGATGTGGATGACTTTGGATTCAACAAGTTTAAATTTAGAGGTTGGAGCACAAATCCTAATGCGATAAGCGCAGAATATCCTCTTGAGAAACTTGAAGGAACTGAAATCGCACAAATCATCCGTAAATCTGACATGGCTTATACTGATGGAGGTGAAATCAGGTTATACGCGATATGGGATAAACAGCCGGAGCTAAAAGGTGTGAAGGATAGATACATAACTTCGAACCAGATAAAGGATATCAAAGAGTCTGATCTCGTGAGAGGAATCTACGGCGAGGATAGAGAAGACGGCAGGATAGATAAAGTCTCGCTCGTAGATTATTCGAGAGACCTGTTAAAACTTACAGGAGACAGATGTGCTGTGAAACTGACATGTGAAGTGAAAGACAGCGCAGGGAATATAACCAGAGGTGACTTCTGGGTAAATATCGTCTCCTCTTCGCCGATCGTGGATGAGACGAATTCTCAGATGTATATCAGGTTTATAGACAGGGCAAACTATGACAGAGGAAGTCTGATATCGGATTCAATTTGGTACAGAAACAAATCGTACAAAGAAACTTTTATGAATATCAATCCTTCGAAACCAAAGAAAGTTGTTAAGTTTACTTTGTGAGAACGCTTGAATTTAAAGTACGATTGGGCTACTATACAATAGTTGAAATAAATATAAAACTATTAGGGAGCGGTTAAATGAGCCAGGAAAAAGTAGAACGTCGTAAAGAACAGAAACTTAACATGAAGAAAGATGTTAAGAAGAGAAAGAGAAATACTATTATAGCCAGAGTTGTGATGGCTGTGGTTTGCGTATTTATATTGGGCTGGTTGGTTTATTCAATTGATGCCAGATATACTTCTTATAGAATAGATAATCACAAAACTATTAAAGCGGACTTGAGTGATATTATGAATTTCAAACTTGATTAATCTGATCGCACCTTCTTAGCTTTAGACGGTTGAGAAGGTGCGATTTTATAAAAATTATATTTTCTCAAAAAAATATAAAAAAAGTGTTGACATATATGTCGCGAGCGTGTATTATAAAATGCGTCGCGAGCGACAGGGAAACAAAAGCGACACGAATTAAATATGCGCGAATGGCTCAGTTGGTAGAGCACGACCTTGCCAAGGTCGGGGTCGCGGGTTCGAGCCCCGTTTCGCGCTCTTTTGAGAAACCACTTCAAATGAAGTGGTTTTTTCGTATATAAATTTTTCATATTTATATATTGGCTTTCTCGGTTGTGATAGTGGGGAAAGTTTAGTAAAATAAGGGAAAAGTATGGATTATAGATTGGAGATTTAATAATGAGTCGTGCAGATGATATTTTTATCGAGAACGTAAAAGACATTCTTCTTAATGGTACCAGCACAGAAGGTGAGAAAGTTCGTCCTCACTGGCCAGATGGAGAACAGGCATATACTATTAAGAAATTTGGTCTCGTTAATCGATATGACCTGTCAAAGGAATTTCCTGCTATTACACTTCGTAGAACAGCTATAAAGAGTTGTACAAATGAGATGTTGTGGATCTGGCAGAAGAAATCAAATGACATTCATAATCTTAAATCTTCAATTTGGGATGAGTGGGCTGATGAAGATGGTACTATCGGCAAAGCTTACGGTTACCAGATGAGCGTAAAGCACCACTTTAAAGATGTAAATGAAGATGGCTTAAAACATGCCTTTGGAGACAGATATCTCGAGCATGCTGTCTATGATGAAGAGAGACAGATGTGGACTATGGATCAGATAGACAAGGTTATCTATGATTTAAAGAATCAGCCTTTTAGCCGTCGTATCCTGACTAGCATGTATGCATTCAATGATTTGGCTGAGATGAATCTCTATCCATGTGCATACAGCATGACATTTAATGTTACAGCTGATAAAGAGACAGGCAAACTTCGTCTCAATGCTATTTTAAATCAGCGTTCACAGGATATGCTTACAGCAAATAACTGGAATGTGGCACAGTATTCAGTGCTCGTACACATGCTCGCACAGGTATGTGATATGGAAGTCGGAGAACTCGTACATGTAATCGGAGATGCGCATATCTATGACAGACATATTCCTATTATTAAGGATATGATAGAGCGTCCTACACATCCGGCTCCTAAATTCTGGATTAATCCGGAAGTAAAAGATTTCTATGATTTCACAGAAGATGATATCAAGCTTATCGATTACGAGACAGAACCACAGATTAGAGATATTCCGGTTGCTATCTAGGAAATACGTTTGAGAGGATTTGATGATGAAAGCTATCGTTTGTGTTGATAACAATTGGGCTATTGGTAAGAACAACGATCTCCTGGTTAGAATTCCAGAAGATATGAAACGTTTTAGAGCTTACACAACAGGCAATGTTATAGTTATGGGAAGACGTACTCTGGAGAGTTTTCCAAATGGTATGCCACTTCCTAATAGAGTAAATGTAGTACTTACACATAACCAGAATTTTTCAAAGAAAGATGTCCTCGTGGCACACTCTTTAGAAGAGTTGGATGAAGTCTTAGAAACTTTTGATGAGCAGGAAATCTATCTGGTAGGTGGAGACAGTCTTTATAAGCAGCTGGTACCTATGTGTGATGAAGTCATCGTAACAAAGGTTGACTTCGAATATGATGCGGATAGATTTTTTCCTAATCTGGATGAGGATGATGAGTGGTATGTAGAGTCTGAATCGGAAGAACAGACTTATTACGATATCATATATCACTATATAACCTATAGAAAAAAGAAGTAATAAAGGTTTACAATGGCAAGAATTATTAGATTTAGAGCAGGACAAACTAAACATCGGAGATTCTTTGGTGCGCTGGCTTTAGGCCTGGTGTTTACTTTGAGTGTGCCTATGGTTTCATACGCGGCTACATCCGATGAACAGCAGCTTAAAGAATTAAAAGACAAACAGAAAGAACTAGAGTCAAAGCGACAGAATCAGAAGTCTACGCTAAAGAATCTACAGAAAGAAAAAAATAAAGCACAGAGCAATGTTAATTCGATTAACAACAGTATCAAAGATGTGCAGAATCAGGTGCAGACAGCTCAGCAGGACGTCGTAAAGACATCGGCAGATATAGCGCGACTTTCACAGGAGCTGGAAGAGGCAGCTGCAAACGAGAAGAAACAGTATATTACACTGAAAAGTCAGTTAGCTTATATGTATGAGAATTCGCTGACTGAGAATCTGGTTACGATACTTTTTTCCAGTGGTTCTATTTCTGAATTTGTTTCCAGAACAGAATATGCGATGGCTATAGCAAAGTATGATAGCAATCTGTTGAGTTCATATCAGAAATTGCAGACGACTATAAAGTCAAAATCTAAAGCACTCGAGCAGAAACAGAAAGATTTAGCTGCATACCAGGAAACTCTCAGTGCAAAGCAGACAGAACTCGATGCAAAGCTAAAGGATGCAAATGCAGATTTGATAAAAAAATCTGAAGCGGTAGATTTGCAGTCAGTTAGTGTCGATGAAATCGATGCTCAGATTAGCGGTTACAAAGCTGAGGCACAGGCGGTACAGGCTAGAGTAGATGCAGCTCAGGCAGAACAGGCCAGAAGGTTTGCAGAGGAAGAAGCCAGACTGAAGGCTGAAAAAGAAGAAGAGGTGAGACGTCTTCAGGAAGAAGCCGATAAGGCTAAACAAAATGGAGATGCCGATGCAGGACAAAAGCAGGAGGCGGCCGACAAAGCAAAACAGGAACTTGCTGATCTGTCAAATATTAAGTCTTCGGAAGGCAGGGTATATAATAATCCTGCTGAACTTAATCTACTTGGTGCTATAATACAGGCGGAAGCTGGTAATCAGGGTTATGATGGAATGCTAGCTGTAGGTTCAGTTATTATGAATAGAGTATTCTATCATGGTGGTAATATGCCAAATACTATTACAGCTGTTGTTTATCAGAGAAATCAGTTTGAACCGACATCGAGACAGATGGTTGTACGCCAGAATGGAAAATATGTGAAACTTGATATGACAGTTCTCGAATACTATCTGGCAAATCCTGGCGCTGTAAGTGCAACTGCCAGATCAGCTGCTCAGGCAGCTTATAATGGACAGAGATATCATTTTGCGGGTGGTCCGATGAATCAGTTATTCTTTATGACACCGGCGGCATATAATAGACAGACTTGGTTTGATAAATCACGTGTCAGAGATCATTTTACTTTAAAGGATCATACGTTCTTCAATGTAATCTAATTCAAATAGGGGGATTAATAATGACGTTGCAAGAATTGGCTGACAAGCAGGGAGTTGAACTGGAGGTTATCTGGGGAGATAAGAATTTTACACTTCAATCCAGAGTGGAAGGTAAATCTGATTCAGGCATCCTGTTGAAACCGTATACTGTAAAAGGACAGGAAATCACTGTTAATCAGGAGATGGCGAAATCTTTCGTCTTTAATATTTATGCCATAGACGATGGGACAAAGCGTCGAATCTGCTGGAAACAGGTTGATGTTATGTCTGTGTTGTTTGAAGGTGAGCATTATTATGCCTGTCGAGTCAAACCGTTCTTAAGGGATTCTAAGGATAGCGACAGACGTGCTGAGGACCGTATGGAACTGGGGATATCCGGAACTTGCATAGATCCGACTACAAAACAGAGGACGAATATCTGGATAAAAGATATCAGCGAGAGAGGAATAGGCTTTCTGGCTGACAAAGATGTGGAATTTGGAAAGATTAATCTGAAGATTAATTTTACAGATTCTATTCGAGATGAGGATTTTGAATTCCTGTTTGGCGTAAAGATAGTTCGAAACATCGAAGAAGATGGAAAGATGCTTTATGGCTGTAGGATTACAGAAATGCCAAAGAATATTTCGCTATATATCTTTATGAGAAAGATGTCGATACGAGAGATGGAATCATAGATGTTTTTCTTTAGTTTCTTTTTAATATTTATTAGATATGTAATTTGATATACCGTGTTTAGAATTATTACATGAAGTCTGTACGAGAACTATATGTTTTGGTACAGACTTTTTATTTTAGGGTTAACAGAAGGATTGGAAATACAGTGACTGCTCATGGAGAGTTGTTAGAGCAGATAGTATTGTTGAAGAACCTGAAGATGAAGCTACAGAGACGGATGAAACTCCAACTGAGGAAACTGTTAAGGATGGTTATGTAAGAGATATTACTGGAACAAAAGAAGTAACATCTGACTCAAATGTTTACAACTTGAAAATTGTAAATAGTAATGAACTTAAGAATCTACTTTCGCTGACAGATGCAGAAATAGCAGAAGGTGTAAAAGTCTGGTTGGATGTACAGGATATCGGAGATAAAGTTTCAGACGCAGATAAGAAGCTTGTAGAAAAAGCTTTAGCTAACTATAAGGTAGGAGCATACCTCGATGTGAACCTATTCAAGAAGGTTGGAACTAAAGATGCGACAAAAAAAGAAGCTGAGATAGATTGATTCTACTTAGTTTAATAAAGGCAACCCGCTGATAATAGTGGGTTGCCTTTTTATATGTGAGGCAGGCGGAGATTTGTAAGGGAAATTTTTTTCGAAAGGCACTAAAGTTTATACAATATTTTGTCCAAAAACAGTTATAATAGGAATTGCGCTATATTCTAGGCAGGGCCACAGTGGTTCTGCGGAAACAGCAGCAGGAGGAATAAAAATGAATAACAGTTTTACGAAGACACAGAAGATGGTGGGAACCGGAGTTCTGGCAGCTGTAGTGATCATATTGCAGCTTCTGTCGACTTTCGGACTTCATGTTGGACCAGTTCCAATCTCACTAGTTTTGATCCCGATCGCAATCGGAGCGATTATCTACGGACCATCAGCAGGTGCATTCTTAGGATGTGTGTTTGGTGTAGTAGTAATCGGAATGATTCTCGGTGGAATGGATCCAGCAAGTATGGCAATGATGGAGTTCAATGCTCCTGCTACTATTATTACTTGTCTGGGCAAAGGAATTCTCGCAGGTCTGATTTGCGGAATCGTGTACAAAGCGCTTAAGGCAGCAAAGAAGGGAACTCTGGGTGCTATACTCGGAACTTTACTTTGTCCTGTAGTAAACACAGGTATTTATGTACTCATGGTTTGCTTTGTATTCAAGGGACTGATGGAAAGTAGTTATAATATAAAAGGCGTGGGTGCCGTATTTGCTACTTTAGTAGGTATGATTACTATTAACTTTATCTCTGAAGTAGTCATCACAGTTGTACTCACACCAGTAGTTCTTCAGATTATCAAGATTGTTACCAGAGCAAGCAGAGCTAACTAATTCTGAAGGAGAACGAAATGATACTTGGAATAGATGTAGGGAATACACATATAACATTTGGGTGTATAGAGGGGAAAAATGTGCGAAAGCCTCTCTATAGAATTCCAACAGATAGAAAAGAAACTGAGTATGGATATGCTATTCGATTCAAAGAAATACTCGGATTAAACCATATCGACGTCGAGAGCTTGGAGGGAGCCGTGATTTCTTCTGTAGTTCCTGTGGTTACAGGATTGCTGGAGAAAGCCGTCAAGCTGATCGCCGATGTAGAGGTTTTGACAGTAGGACCTGGTATAAAGACCGGAATAAAGATAGCTATAGATGATCCGGGAACCTTGGGCGCTGATTTAGTCACAACAGCTGTGGCAGCAGCGGAAAAATATCCGTTGCCATGTATTATCATAGACATGGGAACAGCGACAACAGTAACTGTGTTAGGCGAGAATAAAGACTTCAGAGGGGGAGCTATATATCCTGGACTTGGTACGTCCTTAAATGCCTTGACACAGGGAACTTCTTTACTTCCGGCTATCGAAGTAAATGTACCGAAAAATGCAGTAGCAACAAATACTGTAGATTGTATTAAATCCGGAATCGTGTACGGCACAGCTGGCGCGATAGATGGAATTATCTCAGCTTTTGAAGAGGAAATAGGACCTGTTAAGACTATAGTTTGTACAGGTGGTATGGGACCTATGGTTAGCCCATATTGCACACATGAACTAATAGATGATGAGGAACTTCTCTTAAATGGCTTGGAGATTATTTGGGAAAAGAATAAGACTAAATAATTATTCGTAGGAGGAGTAATATTATGGCACATATGGAACCGCCAAAGCCTAATTTCCAGATTGAAGGAAATAAGCTTAGCAATATTAAACATGTAATAGGAGTAGTCAGTGGTAAAGGTGGAGTAGGAAAGTCATCAGTGACTTCTTCACTCGCAGTTACACTTAAACAGAAAGGGTATTCGGTTGGTATCCTAGATGCAGATATAACCGGCCCATCTATTCCAAAGATGTTTGGCGTTTCAGGCCCTAGTGTTGCTACACCAGATGGAGCATATCCGGTAGAATCAGAGTCCGGAGTGAAAATAATGTCGATTAATCTGCTTCTGGATAATGAGGACGATCCTGTGGTGTGGAGAGGCCCTGTTATCGCTAGTACAGTAAAGCAGTTTTGGACTGACGTAATCTGGGGAGATTTGGATTATCTGTTAGTGGATATGCCTCCAGGAACAGGCGATGTACCTCTTACTGTATTCCAGTCACTTCCATTGGATGGAATTATAATAGTTACATCTCCACAGGATTTAGTATCATTAATCGTTAAAAAGGCCGTTAATATGGCGAACAAGATGGACATAAAGGTGCTAGGTGTAGTTGAAAATTACAGCTATATTGAATGTCCGGATTGTAAAAAAAGGATGTATCCGTTTGGGGAGAGCCATATCGACGAGATCGCTTCAGAGAGCAATCTGTCTGTAATAGCAAAGATGCCTCTGGATCCAGGCTTCGCAAAAATATGTGACGAAGGAAAGATGGATCAGTTTGAGACAACAGACTACGATGAATTTATAGACAAAATTTAATATTATTAAACGGATTATAAAACGTTTAAACCTAGTTATTTCAAAGAATATAGCCAATAGGAACTAAAATCAAAATGATTTTGGTTCCTATTTTTTTTATTCAAATTTAAGAAAGAGCGTTTTTTTTAATTTTTTGTTTACTATTCTTGTGAAGATAGGTGTTACAATCTGTCGCACCAGCAAGAAAAGGGGTTGTGAAGCCTGAGAAAACGATCCAAAACTTAGGCGGTTATTAATGTTTTAGAAGGAGAAGTAAAATGCAGGAAGTAATCAGAGAATATGGTTCAGCAATCATCACAGTAGTGGCTATTATGGCGCTGGTAGCGCTCATAGTATTTCTGGTAGGACATGATGGTTCCAGTATCGTAGGAAAGGCTTTTCAGGGCCTTGTGAGTGATTTCTTTAAGGGGGTTACATCAAAGAGTGGAATCTAAAGGGGATGGCTATGAAAGATAGAAATGGCAATATTCTGGATGAAGAAAGATTTTTTGGCCCGCTCTATCCGTATGTGGTAAATGATGATGTTACGGATATCGATATTTCGGGGAAGGCCCTGTGGGTGACAGACTGTAGTAATCAGAGGAGCAGTATTTTGACTGTCACACTAGATGATGAATTTATAGAACAGTTTACGAAACGCGTTTCGAATATAGTCAGTCAGCCTTTTCATAAGATGAATCCGGTATTAGAAGCGGAGACGGAGACTCTGCGTATTACTATAGTCCATGAGGATGTGTGTCAGGGAAAGAGGTGTATCTGTATCAGAAAGTCTCTGCCTAGAGTGCGTTTAAGCAGTGATAATGTGATTTCCAGTGGTTATATGTCAGCAGAGACTCTGGATTTTCTAAAGAAGTGCGTAAAGGCAGGAATGAATATGGTATTTGCGGGAAATCCTGGCGTAGGAAAGACGGAGTGTGCGAGGTTTCTGTCAAATTATATTCCGGATGATATGCGTGTGATTACGATAGAGGATACGCCGGAATGGCATTATTCAAAGATGAATCCAAATAGTGATTGTGTAGAAATTACTGTAGGAAAGAATCTCGATTATACAAAGGCTATAAAGACGTGTATGAGACTTAATCCGAAGTGGATGATTCTGTCTGAGGCTCGTTCTGTAGAGGTTTTAAGTCTGATAGAGGGCTTTTCTACGGGAGTAAAGGGAATGACGACTCTTCATACGGATGATGTGAGAAATGTTCCGGACAGGATTCTGAATATGGCAGCTCAAAAACGTGATGAGGAGAGATTGCTGGCAGATATATATACCTTTGTAGATATTGCGGTTCTAATAAAACGTCGTGAGATACGAAACGAACAGGGACAGAATGAGGTGAGACGATATGTAGATCAGGTTGCCGTATTTACGAGGGAAGGGGATGAGAACTGTATACATATGATAGTGGAAGATGGAAAGTTCTATGAAGACAGAGTTCCTGTCTGTCTAAGGAAACAGTTTGCTGATATAGGAATTCCTCTCGGTAGAGATGATGAATGGGGTGAAGTGAATAATCTACTGGATAGGAACAGGGAAATACTACAGAAGGAAGTCAAAGAACTTATGAAGAATCTAGCAGAGCAGATGACAGAAGCGGAGAAGGGAGGAACGTATCTTGGCCAGAGAGAAGGTGTCGGATGAATTAAAAAAATACGGATATGTTTTTTCCAGAAAGCGAGCGTTTTTGTTTATCCTCATGATATTTGCCGGAATCATATGCCTCGGATATCTGTTTAAGCTTAGGTTGTTTTATAAGTGTGTTCTGTTTGGAGTAGGACTTTTTTTTCTCCCGCAGTTTGTACTTAACAGTGCAAAGTCGAGGTATATTCAGGGCAGGTTTTCGGATATTAATGTCTATATAGAGCAGTTCCTCTATTCCTTTGAGAAGAGTGGAAAGATTCTCGATAGCTTGAGGGATGTCGAATCAATATTTGATGAAGGAACTATGAAGACAAAGATTAATATGGCTATCAGACATATTGAAAACTCGTATGATTCGAAAGCGGAAGAGGAAGCATTAGGAATTCTGGAGAGAGAATATGGGTATGAAGGATTGAAGATGGTTCATGAGTTCGCGATTTCAGTGGAACGTGAAGGCGGTGAATACCGAAGCAGTGCAAAGATATTGCTGGATGATCGTAGAAAGTGGATGGATAGAACTATTGAGTTTATAAATGAGAAGAGAAAGGCCAGAACGAAGAATATCATGTCTATTATTATGTCGCTTTTGCTTTGCTCTCTTATATATATTCTCAGTAACAGGATGGATATAGACGTAGCTACGAATCAGCTGGTTCAGCTGGGTACGACTATCGTCGTGTCTCTCGATATCCTGATTCTCTATCTATCGGATAGGAAGATGGCTGAAGATTACCTAAGCGTTCGTGATGTCGGAGCTGATAGAGCTGTCTCTTTACAGGTTAAATGGAATGATTTTAAAACTAAACCCCGGATGTTTAAGAGATTTATCTGGGAAATGGATAGAAAGACAGTTATCAGGGAGATAGAAAAAGTATTCCCCCAATGGATTCTAAACCTGGCTTTGCTCTTACAGAATGATAATGTTCAGGTATCGCTTGAGAAGTCTTTAGAAGACTCTCCTGATGTACTGAGGAGAAATCTGGCAAAACTGATTGAGGAATTAAAGGTAAATCCGACAGGGATTAAACCTTATATCTCTTTTATGAAGCAGTATGAAATACCGGATATAGAGTCAACTATGAAGGTCCTGTATTCTCTTTCAGAGAACGGTAATGGTTCGTCGGAGAGTGAGCTGGAGGAAATACTGACGAGAAACAGAATGATGATAGACAGAGCCGGAAAGCTGAAGAATGAAGATGCGATGGCAGGAATGAGTGCTCTTTTTTTCGCGCCTCAGATTACGGCTGGAGCAAAGATGATCTGCGATATGCTCGTCATGTTTACTATCTATCTTTCTGATATTAATAGTATTGGCCTGTAGGAGGAAATGCCTATGGATGTGATTATTAAGGCTTTTAGTGGGTTGTTTATAACTTTGATCGTGCTTGTATTGGGAATAGGTATTATATCTGCAAATATAAATACAGGTAAGGCTGAGCGGTTTGCTTCGGACTCTGCTGTGATGATAGGAAACAGTAATTTTGATAGAAAGATTATCGCAAAATGTCAGAGCGATGCAAAGAATATGGGGTATGTGCTGGATGTGAACCTCGTTGGTGAAGAGGGGAGTGAGCATATCGATCATGGAACACTGAAATTAAAGTATAGGATTGTACTCCCGATTATATCTGTGGAGCAGGAGCATTATGTTGAGAGTGATATCTGGTGAGGGGGATAAGTATGAAGGAGTTTTTTGAAGAATACGGACTGTCACTTCTATACTGTCTGTTAGGGCTACTGATGTCAGCTAGTTTTGTCTACTTCATATGTGAGGTGACAGTATGAAAGAAATCTTGGAAGAATACGGAGAAGGCATCCTCGGTGTGGTAGGCGTAGTGACTTTGATAGGTGTAGTAACAGTGGTTCTACGTGTTTTCATGGGTGATGCGGTAGTTATGTTTTTGAAGAGTATTTGAGGTTACTATGAAAGAGATAATGACTCAATATGGAAAGGCTATGCTTTCCGGAATAGCTTTTCTCCTGATCGTAGGTTTGTTGTTTCTGGAAAATAGTCCTGTAGCGCTTAGAAAGCAGATGAAGGATGGAGCTGAGAAAGTATCTGGTCAAAATGTGGATATTACGAAGACGAAGCATGATGTAAAGCGCAGGAAGCCTCAGATTTCATCCATGGAGAATCTGAGAATAGATAATACTTATAAAGCCTCGGAACTTATACAGGGAGACGGAATCACGAGAGTAAAACTGATTTCGGTTATGGATGATAAAGAAAATGATATAAGTGAAGTAAGGAAAGGAGAAGAGGTCTGCTTTAAAGAACCTGGAGTGTATAGAATATCTCTGTATGTAGAGGATTCAAAAGGAGGATTTGGAACTGAGGATTTATATATAGGAGTAGGTGAATAGGAGATAATTAAACGGAGGGGCTATGAAACAACTTGTATTTGGAGTGATGCTTCTGGTCTTAGCAATTTTAGTATGTATATCCGGAATCTTCTTGTGGAACAGACAAATCCGAAAGAGTGATTTAGAGTCAGCTGTAAATACTTCTATGGAACAAACTATGCAGTGTATAGAGAAAGGAAAGGGGGAGATCATTTCAGAACATGAGATGCAGCAGAAGTTTGAAAATCTATTGAGGAAACAGCTGAATCAGGATAAAACAGGTAAAAGTAAGGATAGAATTAAAGTTGAAATAAGATTCCTTGAAAGTAATCCGGAGAAAGGATTGTTATCCTGTGAAGTCAGAGAGGAGTTTACTTATCCAAGTGGAAAGAAGGGACAACTAGTGTATTCCAGGACAGCATTACGAGAAAGGAAGAATACCAGAGAGCTTTTGACTGTAGAATTGGAAGGAGTGAGAACATATAAGATAGAAGCCGGTCAGAAATTCGATCCAGGAGAAATTAAGATGGATGGAAAGAGAATAGTCAGGTGGATGGACTCGGATAAAAAAGAGGTTATTTTTCCGAAGGTTATATATCAAAATATGGTTTTGAAACCGGCTGTATGATATTCTAAAAGTATCTGATATAGAAGGGGTACTTTTATGGCATATTCGATAGAAGAAGCGAGATTTCATGTTAGAAGTTTAGGTCAGAATCTAAAGAAGGATGGCCTGATGATTAGAACATGGGGAAATGTTAGCGTACGTGTAAGCGAAGATTCATTTGTGATATCGCCGAGCGGGAGAGATTTCGCAGGATTGACCAGTGATGAGATAGTGAAAGTGAATATTAAAGATGGAAGTTATGAAAGTGGAAAGGTTCCATCATCAGAATATTTACTACATTTGATTACTTATAAAGTCCATCCTGAGGCACAGTGTGTGATACATACACATCAGCCTGTAGCAACAGCGATATCTGTACTGGGAATTGATTTTGAAGATATAAAACAGTATATTCCAGAAGGAATGACGAGAGATGTAAATATTCTCGGATCAAAGATTCCTACTATACAGTATGAGATGGCGGGCAGCAAAGAAGCGATGAAGGCTGTCGGAAAGGCCTGGAAAAAGAATCCCTATTCTGCTGCGCTTTTGATGAGAAATCATGGCGCTTTGGTGTGGGGAGAGGAAGTCAGAGAAACTTATTATACTGTTAAGATGTTAGAGAAGATGTCCAGATGGATATATTGCTCTATTATAGATATAGAGGAAGATGAGCTGGACTTCGATATGATGTTTGATGCGAAATATCGTGAGAAGTTACGCTGGGCTCCATCTCTTAAGGAGATGCAGAGCAGGTGTTCTTTTATATCCAGAAGTCCATTCCTGAAGCGATTTAGTAATCTCGGATTAGATTTAGAAGCTTATTTAGATGATATGGCACAGATTGCCGGTCCCAGAGTTAAAAATGTAGTAAAACAGATAGGACAGGTGCAACTCGCTAGAGAATTGATGAATAGTGATTCAGTTATGTTAAAAGGAAAAGGCGCGATTTGTACAGGACCTGATGAAGAAGAAGCTAGATTCCTATGTCAGGTGTTGGAAAAAGCGGCGATGGCAGCATATCTGGCAAAGAAACAGGGCGCAGCTATGCCTATTCCGGAGAAGATTTCAGAGCGAATTAGAAAGCATTATGTTGAAATCTATTCAAAGAGAAGAAAATAAGTTGAAAAAAATACTTCTGAGAAATTTGACATCTTAAGAAAAAATCTATATTCTTATAAAGTTCGGAAAGATTATTCTATTTAAAACGTAACTAATATTTTTTCGAAATATAGAAAAGAGGAATGAATTAAGATGAATGAAAAGGTCGCACAGTACATACGTACTATCCCAGATTATCCTGAAAAGGGCATTATGTTTAGAGACATTACTACTCTACTGATGCAGCCGGAAGGATTCAAGCTTGCTATCGATGATATGATCGAAGCACTTAAGGGAGTAGAATTTGATGTTTTGGCAGGAACTGAGTCTAGAGGATTTATCTTTGGAACTCCAATCGCTTACGCACTTGGCAAACCTTTTGCTTTAGTTAGAAAAAAAGGAAAGCTTCCAGCTGAAACAGTATCTATGGACTATGACTTAGAGTACGGATCAGCAACTATTGAGATGCACAAGGATTCTATTCAGCCGGGTCAGAAAGTGGTTCTTATTGATGACCTTATTGCAACTGGTGGTACTATTGAGGCAGCAGCAAAGCTTGTAGAAAAGCTCGGTGGCGAAGTAGTAAAGATGCTCTTCGTTATGGAACTTGCTGGTCTGAATGGTAGAGAGAGACTGAAGGATTACGATGTATATTCAGTTCTTACATACCCAGGCAAATAATTAATATAGAAATACATTAAAAAGGTAGTTTCAAAACCGATATGTTTTCGATTGAAAACGAGGTTTTTGAAACTACCTTTTTTATTGTTTTATTATAAAATTAATGTTTCTACTGAAGGTTAGAAACGTATTCTTTGATTACGGATATCATTTCATTTGCAGCTGGAGACAGGAAGTCTTCATTTAAGCAAGTGATACCCAGTGTTCGAGTCTGCTCTGGTGAGAGAGGGAAGATATCTACATTCTTATTTGCATATTCAGCGAGCATCTTTGGAACGATAGATACTCCGGCGCCACATTCAACCATAGCCAGACATGACTGGTCATCCAGAATGTGACAGTTTGCTCTGATAGAAAGAGCATATTTGTCGAGGAAAGTAGTGACATCTTTATCACAGCTATCCTGCTGGATTACGAATGGCTGGTTCTTTAAGTCCTCCGGTTTAACTGTCTTTATGGACGGATCCATGTAGTTCTTTGGTGTAACGCATACGAGCGGCTCAGTAAATAATGGAGTAAATGGCAGATTCTCGTGTACTAAATCTGAAACGATACCTATATCGATCACGCCACTTCTGGTCCAGTCCATGACGTCGTCATAAGAACCCTGATATACTTCGATATCAATCTGTGGGAATTCCTCTGTGAATTTCTTTAGGATTCCTGGAATCCATGTCAAACAGACCGTGTTTACACAACCTATCTTTACAGCACCTTCATTTAAGCCCTTCATTTCAGATATCTTCTGAAGGAAGTTGTCGTTTGATTTAACGACCTGCTGTAAATAAGGGAGAATCTGTTCTCCGGCGTTTGTAAGTTTGACGCCGTTTTTATTTCTGATGAATAACGAAAATCCGATTTCGCTTTCCAGTGAAGAAACAGAATGACTGACAGCAGATGGTGTCAGATGGAGCAAAGAAGCAGCTTTTGCAAAGGATCCCTGCTCGATGATTGTTTGAAAAATTTCATATGAGAGTAGTGTCATAATAACCTTTCTTTGAATAAAATTCATTTTGATGATGAAAATATTGAACTTTACGATATACCGGGTAAAGCATATAATACTTTCAGACAGTCAAATGTTGAGTAATCTTTTTTCTTTTTCCCGGCAGTCTGCTTCTAGCAGGCTGCCTTTTCCTATTTAGACATAGCTAAACATTATTATAGTATTATTCTTGTTTTTTTTAAAGGTATATTTCCCTTTTTCTTATATTTCATAAGAAATAACAAAGATAAACTTGGTTTTTTTATCGATGAGACTGCTTTCGTGCAGGAATCTATGTCAAAGTTGTTATAATTCAAGTGTAAATTGTTGAAATGAAAGATTTGATAGATAATAAACATAGGTTTCGACATAATTGTGCAAGCTTATAAGAAATCTTGAATAAAATTCGTGCAAATTTGCCGACTTACAGATTTGTTTCTCACATGATATAATATTAATCGCGGAAAGAAGGCGTATATATGAAGAGATATGAAATTGGTGACTACTTAATGCACGAAAGTGCTGGTGTATGTCAGGTTAAAAAAATTGAAATGTTAGCTCTTAGGGGTAGAGGCTCTGACAAAGAATACTATGAATTAGAGCCTGTATATCAGTCTGGCGGACAGGTTATTACTCCTGTAGATGATCAGAATGGTAGACTTCGTGATATTAAAACAGAAGATGAGATGCAGAGTCTGTTAGAGAATGTTGCAAAGATTGATTCTCTGGATACCAGAAATAATCGTGAATTCCAGGACACTGTTAAATCTATCATCGCTGATTTTGATCCTAAAGCTCTCGCGAGTGTAGTAAAGACAGTATATGTCAGAAAGAAAACTCGTATTGAAAGCGGAAAGAAAGCTATGTCTCAGGATGAGAGATTCCTGCAGTTGGCTGGAAAGAAGCTTTTCGATGAGATGGCTTTTGTATTGAATCAGAGTCATGAAGTTATCGAGCAGTCATTCTTTACAAAGATTGATAATGCTATGAGTAAATAATTATATTTTGATTAGTGAAATCCTCCCTTGATTTAGGGAGGATTTTTTTGCATTATATTATGAGGAAACGAGGAAATACTTTATGGAAAAAATACTTGCTATTCAAAGTGTAAATAAAAAAATAGAACGTCAGATGTCTGTGTTGGTCGGAAATTATGAGTTCTATTATGCAGCGGGAGCTTTTATGGCGCTCTTCGGAGCTGATTTCGATAAGCATCTTTCGCCAGAAGAATTAAAACAATCGATAGATGATTATATTTCTGCGAATAATCTAAAAGCAGCTGAACCGGCTGCTGATAAAGCTAGTGGAGACAGCAAAGATATAGAGGACAGAAAAGCATATCTCGTATATCTGATGAATCGATATGAAACGATTGAAAAATACGAAGATGTTATGATGGAACTGTTTGATGATGGTTATGAGTATTGGAGCCAAAGATGACAGAATTACAATTTAAGAGAATCAGCGAATCTATTTGTCGTAGAAAATACGGTAAATTGATGATAAATATGTTGGACAACCTGATTACATTTATGATCTTTATATCATACCCGCTACTCGTGGTGTATTCCTATTTTTTCTCCAGAGCAGAACTTATAGAACTCGTGGTAGTTCCGCTAGCTACGTTTGTAGCTGTTTCTCTGTTTAGAAGTGCGGTAAATGCAAAGAGACCATATGAAGTTTACGATTTTGAACCGATTATAGATAAAGATACGAAAAATCACAGCTTCCCATCGCGCCATGTTTTTTCGGCATTTATGGTAGGAATGTCCTATATGCAGATCAGTGTCCAGGGAGCGATTGATATCTTTATCTTAGGTGTGTTGCTCGCGATACTTCGAGTGTTCGGTGGAGTTCACTTTATAAAAGATGTAGTATGCGGAGCGATTATAGGAATTGTTTTAGGATATATAGGATTCTATGTAATCTTTTGATAGTTGGAATTATATGTTTTAGTTGGTAGGGTGGAGTTTACAGTGGATAATTCAAAGAATAAAACAGAAAACAAAGGCTTTATAGCCTGTCTGACGCCTCCGATGAAGAGGCTTATGGTTATACTGTTTGGTTTGGCAGGAACCATACTTTCGATATATATCGGCGGATATGTGATGCTGATATCACCGGCGATTTCTCTGTATAAATCGTTTATGGCACATACACTCGGAATTAAAGAACTGTTTGTAGATATAGTTTCTATATCTCTGGCAGCTACGGTTGGCGGAACTGTCTGGTGTATCTGCGATATCATAGCCGGATTATTTAGAGAAAGAGAAGACTGATTTATATAGAAAAATAAAAAACTCTTTTCCTTTGCGATTGCTTAGGAAAAGAGTTTTTTGATATTAATTTAAGCTATAGTTAGGAGCTTCCTTTGTGATGTGAATGTCATGTGGATGAGATTCTTTAAGTGAAGCTGCTGAAATCTTTGTGAATTTGCTTCTTTCATGTAATTCTTCGATAGTAGGGCAACCGCAGTAACCCATACCTGAACGGATACCGCCCTTTAACTGGAAGATTACATCTTCGATAGAACCTTTGTAAGCAACTCTTCCTTCGACACCTTCAGGAACGAGCTTCTCATGTCCTTCCTGGAAGTAACGGTCTTTAGAACCATTCTTCATAGCGGCGATAGATCCCATACCACGGTATACTTTGTATTTTCTGCCCTGGTACAGTTCTACTTCACCAGTTGCTTCGTCACATCCGGCAAACATAGAACCCATCATGCAAACATTTCCGCCTGCTGCGAGAGCTTTTACCATGTCGCCTGAATACTTGAGACCACCATCGGCGATGATAGGAATACCAGCTTCTTTGGCAGCACGATATGCGTCCATTAGAGCTGTAACCTGTGGAACACCGATACCTGCGACTACTCGTGTAGTACAGATAGATCCAGGTCCGATACCAATTTTTACAGCATCAGCGCCAGCTGCAATCAGGTCACGTGTTGCTTCATATGTAGCTACGTTTCCTGCGATGACCTGCAGATCAGGATAAGCGGCTTTAATAGTCTTTACAGCTTTTATGACGTTTGCAGAATGACCGTGAGCACTGTCGACTACTACACAGTCTACATGAGCTTCGTAAAGTGCCTTTACACGATCGAGCATATTAGAAGTGATACCTACACCGGCACCGCAGAGCAGTCTACCCTGTGAATCTTTTGCTGAAAGAGGGTACTGAATCTGTTTCTCAATATCTTTGATAGTGATAAGTCCCTTTAAATGAAAATCTTTGTCTACTATTGGAAGTTTCTCTACTTTTGCTTTAGCGAGAATCTGTTTTGCTTCTTCGAGAGTGATTCCTTCTGGAGCAGTAACGAGGTTCTCAGATGTCATACATTCTTTGATGAGACGAGTGAAGTCCTCTTCAAATTTGAGGTCACGATTTGTGATGATTCCTACGAGTTTACCATTCCCTTCTGTGATAGGTACTCCGGAGATTCTGTATTTATGCATGAGGTTTTCTGCTTCCTGGAGTGTATTATCAGGAGACAGAGAAAAAGGATCGGTGATGACGCCGTTCTCAGAACGCTTTACTTTGTCGACTTCTTCTGCCTGTTCTTCGATAGACATATTCTTGTGGATGATTCCGATTCCACCCTGACGAGCCATCGCGATAGCCATGCGGTGCTCTGTAACTGTATCCATTGCAGCGCTCATCATAGGAATATTGAGCTTAATCTTCTTTGTGAGATGAGTACTGAGATCAATCATATCTGGAGTAACTTCTGAGTATTGTGGAACTAGAAGCACATCGTCAAAGGTAATTCCTTCACCGATTATAGTTGCCATTTAAATAACCTCTCTTTCGCTGAAAAACAATAAATAATTTCTAAATATTAATGATGAATTTTAGCTTGAATGAAAGTTAGTGTCAAGTGGCACAGTGAAATATTTTCAATTTATTGCAAAGTTGATAAAAAAATCAAACATTAATACTGCTTTTTGTTGAGTTTGTTCTTTGAGGAAAAAATATCGAAATATACTGTAATATAAGTATTTACAGATACTTTTTTTGATATTAAAATGGATAATAAAACATAATGTCGAACTATGCATTGGAGGCTAATATGGCAAACGTAATACATAGGGAGAGGATTGAAAAATTCTTAAAAAAAGGTGGAGATATTGCCTTAATCATTTCTTCTAAAGAGAAGAATGAATTAAGACGCTTGGTTTTTGCAAATAAAACAAATTGGACAAAGATTTCAACATTGCCTGAGACGGTGTATAAGACTTTTGATATGAAGATGAAGGAAGACTGTTTTGTTACAGAGATGAAGATTCCTAATCCTCCGTCAGCGGGACCTTACGTAATCTTTGAACGTAGAAACGATAAGATTAATATTCTTATAGATAACAGAAAGTCAGCAAAGGGTGTAGTTCAGTACCGCAGATATATGGCGGTAGTTGCTTATTTCGCTGGCATTTGCGGTGGAATTTTGACACCGGAGGAAGATGAGAGTGGCAGGATTAATTTTTCCGATGAAGATTGGATTCTGATATCAATAGCAGCCCGCTATTGTCTGATGCCGCCGAAGCTTATTAAGAAAGTTTATCTGCTTACAAAGATGTATGCAGAAGAGGGGAACCTTGATAAGGACAAACCATTTCTGCAGTCATTTGTAGAGAATGTTACATTCCAGACTAAAATCCCTGAATGGGCTGTCTGGTTGAGACTTAGAGAACTTGCTTATTCTGAAGAAGAAGTGAGAGAGTTTATTTCAATTAGATCAGTTGATGAGATGATTGAAGAATACAAAGAGAAATTTGGATACACTGACGAAGTAGTTTGATGTAGAAGATTGAGGCAGACGATTTGGACAGATTAGATAACCGCAGAGAAGTTCAAGAGGAATTGAAGAATATCAAGGTAAAGGTGCATGAATACGATGGCGATAAAGGCATCGTATCTACCGATGAATTAAAGGATCCTGATGATATCTATCAGCGCATCCTCGATAGAGTGCGCCAATATCATCCAAATACAGATGTCTCTATGCTGGAAAAAGCATATAAACTTGCTTTTGATGCGCATCAGGGACAGAAGAGAAAGTCGGGGGAGGATTATATAATCCACCCTCTTTGTACTGCGCTCATTCTGGCTGATTTAGAGTTGGATAAGGAAACTATCGTTTCTGGCTTGCTTCATGATGTGGTAGAGGATACTGCGGTTACTCTCGAAACTATCGAGGAAGAGTTCTCTCCTGAAGTAGCTGTACTGGTAGATGGCGTTACAAAGCTGACACAGCTGTCCTATGATGTGGATAAAGTCGATAGACAGGCTGAAAACTTAAGAAAGATGTTCCTCGCTATGGCGAAGGATATTAGAGTTGTCATGATTAAACTGGCTGACAGACTTCACAATATGAGAACTCTGCAGTTTATGACTCCTCAGAAACAGAAGGAGAAATCCCGTGAGACTATGGAAATCTATGCACCTCTGGCTCAGAGGCTCGGTATTTCCAAGGTCAAAATCGAGCTCGATGATCTGGCACTCAGATATCTCGAACCTGAAGCTTATAAAGATTTGGTGGAAAAAGTTTCCGCCAGAAAGAAAGAGCGTGAAGACTACGTCGGCATGTTGGTCGATGAAGTGAAAAAGGCCGTTACTGAAGCTGGAATCAACGCTACAGTTATGGGTCGTGAGAAGCATTATTTCAGCATTTATAAGAAGATGGTAAATCAGCACAAAACATTGGATCAGATTTACGATCTGTTTGCTGTGCGTATTATCGTTGATGATATTAAAGACTGTTATGCGGCTCTCGGTGTAATGCATGAAAAATACACTCCTATTCCGGGACGTTTTAAAGATTACATCGCTATGCCAAAGCCTAATATGTATCAGTCTCTTCATACTACTCTGATCGGACCAAAGGGATCTCCTTTTGAAATCCAGATTAGAACATATGAAATGCACAAGATTAGTGAATACGGTATCGCTGCGCATTGGAAATATAAGGAAGGTGGAGAAGGCTCTACTATTAACAAAGAAGAGGCAAAGCTTTCCTGGCTGAGACAGATCCTCGAATGGCAGCAGGACATGTCTGATAACAAAGAATTTATGAGCGTCCTGAAGAGTGACTTTAATCTCTTTGGTGATACTGTATTCTGCTTTACTCCTTCAGGTGATGTAAAGAATCTGCCTGCAGGATCTACAGCTATTGATTTTGCATATTCTATTCATTCTGCAGTCGGAAACAAGATGGTAGGCGCAAAAGTAAATGGCAAACTGGTCCCTATAGATTATGAAATCAAAACAGGCGACAGAATAGAGATTCTGACTTCGCAGAATTCAAAAGGACCTAGCACAGACTGGTTAAAGAGAGCTAAATCCAGTCAGGCCAGAACAAAGATAAACCAGTGGTTTAGATCTGCTGAAAAAGAAGGTAACATTCAGAAGGGAAAAGAACTTCTGATTTCCAATGCAAAAGCAAAGGGAATAGAGTTCTCTACTATTAATAAGAACGAATACCAGAAACTGGTTCTTCGCAGATATGGACTTCATGACTGGAACAATGTCCTCGCGACTATCGGTCATGGCGGATTAAAAGAAGGACTCGTAGTAAATAGAATGTACGAGGCCTGGAAAAAGGATCATCCGCTAGAGCGTACAGATGAGGATATCATCGAACAGGTGGAAGCTCAGAACAGCGAGAAGAATATTGATAATCAGCATGATAATCGTAAGAAGAAAAAACGTTCAAAGAGCGGTGTGCTCGTAAGTGGAGCCGGAGATTTGCCGGTTCATTTTAGTCGATGCTGTAATCCTGTGCCTGGAGATGAAATCGTAGGATTTATCACTCGTGGTAGAGGAATCACTATTCATAGAACAGACTGTATTAACGTTATGAATATTCCTGAAGAGGAAAAGATGCGTTTAGTCGAAGCTGTTTGGGAAGAAGATATACTTCTCGAGAAGGCAAATGAAGCCTTTGAAACTACTATTAAGATCTTTGCTGATAACAGAAAAGGTCTCCTCGTAGATGTTTCAAAAGTCTTTACCGAGAAGGATATAGATATTCTTTCTATTAATACCAGAATCAGTAAAACCGGTATCGCGTCAATCGTTATATCATTCCAGATAAAGGATAAACACGAATTAAATGATATATTCAAACGAATTCGTGCGATTGACAGCGTTACAGATGTAAAGAGAGCAATGGGTTAATGATTAAGATAACTATAAATCGGGCCGACTACGAATATGATATATATTCGTTGGTTCAGGCCTTTTTTCCTGGAGAGGAACTCTATTTGGATTATCAGATTCCAGAGGATTATGAAGATGAGCTTCCATACCAGGTAAAACAACGTAGAAAAATACAAAATGATGCAAAGAAAGCGGAGTACGTGCTCGAGGTTGAATTTGCTGAGAAGCAAATCTCCCTTTCTTTTTCTGATATTCAAAATGATAAGGTGTATAGGGATAGTTGTCCTTATGATGCATCTGATCGTCCGGGTACAAAGAATTATCTAAAGAAATCCATCTACAAAATATTGTCGGATTGCAGAGATATAAAACTTCCTTGGGGTACTCTAACAGGAATACGCCCGACAAAGATAGCGCTTTCTATGCTTTCTGAGGGCAGAACAGAAGATGAAGTGCGTTCTCATATGAGAGAAAACTATCTCGCATCTGAGGAAAAAATAGACCTCAGCGTTAGGATTGCCTCTCGAGAGATAACTCTGCTTTCAAATCTAAAGACTTTAGTTAGTGCGAAGCGCGGGATTAGGGACGCCCATTTGGGCTATAGTATTTATATAGGTATTCCTTTTTGCCCGACTACATGTCTGTATTGCTCATTCCCTTCATATGCGAGAGCTTCATATACCGGAAAGGTTCAGAAATACCTGGAAGCTCTAAAGAAAGAAATCACTGAAGTATCAGAGATTATGAAAGACAGGAAATTGGACACAGTATATATAGGAGGCGGTACTCCTACTGCATTATCTGCAGACGAATTAGAGGGCCTTTTTTCACATATTTATAAATGTCTTCCTATGGATGGTGTGTCTGAGTTTAATGTGGAAGCCGGCAGACCTGACAGTATTACACGAGAGAAGCTGGAGGTTATGAAGAAATACAATGTTTCTCGAATCTCTATTAATCCGCAGACGATGAATGAGAAGACTCTGAAACTTATCGGTAGACATCATAGTGTCGAATCAGTGCGTGAAAGCTTTGCTCTGGCGAGAGAGATGGGCTTTTCAAATATAAATATGGATTTGATTCTAGGTCTTCCGGGCGAGACAAAAGAAGATGTGCTACATACTTTTTCAGAAGTAAAGAAAATGGCACCTGACAGTATGACTGTTCATTCTCTCGCAGTAAAGACACATTCTAGACTTCGTGAACAGTGGGAAGAGTACAAAGACTATGTGATGGAGAATTCTACATATCTCATGCAGATGGCGGATGAGACAGCTTTGAGCCTCGGTCTTAAACCTTATTATCTCTATCGTCAGAAACAGATGGTTGGAAATCTGGAGAATGTAGGATTTGCAAAACCTGGATTAGAGGGGCTCTACAATATTCTGATTATGGAAGAACAGCAGGATATAGTAGCGCTCGGAGCTGGTACAGCATCTAAAAAGGTTCATATGGATGGTACGACATCACGTTGTGAGAATGTCAAAGATGTGGATACCTATATTGCTAGAATTGATGAAATGATTGAAAGAAAGAGGAAACTTTTTTCTTAAAGTTTATTTCTGAGGAAAAAAGTTCTATAATATATTTTCGAGTTTATTTAGAGGAGGCTAATATGCCATTAAAGAAGAAACCGGTTAACGGCATGAAGGATATCCTTCCAAAGGAAATGGAAATCCGTGATTATGTCACTAGCGTGATTAAAGATACATATAGAAAATTTGGTTTTACACCGATTGAAACTCCATGCATGGAGAGTATCGAGAATCTTACAGGAAAAAATGGTGGCGAGAATGAAAAGCTTATCTTCAAGATATTAAAACGTGGTGAGAAGCTTAATCTCGAAACTGCTACACAGGAAGAAGACGTAGTGGATTTTGGTATGAGATATGACCTGACAGTTCCACTTTCCAGATTCTATGCGAACCATGAGAGTGAGCTTTCTAATCCTTTTAAATCTCTTCAGATTGGATCAGTATGGAGAGCTGACAGACCACAGAGAGGTCGCTATCGTCAGTTTACACAGTGCGATATCGATATCATCGGTGAGCCTACAAATCTGGCTGAAATCGAACTTATTTCTGCTACAACTACAACTTTAGGAAAGTTAGGCTTTAAGAATTTCGAGATTCGAATCAATGATCGTCGAATTCTGAAAGCTATGGCTGATTATGCAGGCTTTCCGGAGGACGATTATGATGAGGTATTTATCATTCTCGACAAGATGGACAAAATAGGTCTCGATGGAGTAAAAGCAGAACTCGTAGAACTCGGAATTGAAGAAGCAAAGGTAGAAAAATATACAGCTCTCTTTGATGGACTTAAAGACAAACGCGATGTAGCTGATGGAGTTTCATATTTGAAGGAAACACTGGGCGATTCTATTACAGATGATGTAGTCGACTGGATGAATGAAATCGCAACAGCTGTAAATGCTTGCAAGAGTGCTGATTTCGAATTGGTATTTGATTCTACACTCGTTCGAGGAATGGGTTATTATACAGGAACTATCTTTGAAATCGCTATACCTGAATTTGGCGGAAGCTGCGGTGGCGGCGGAAGATATGATAAGATGGTTGGTCAGTTTATCGGACATGATGTTCCTGCTTGTGGTTTCTCTATCGGATTCGAGAGAATTATATTATTGCTTCTCGAGAATGGTTTTGAAATTCCAGAAGCTCCTGCAAAGGTTGCTTATCTCGTTGAGAAAAAATATCCTGCTGAGAAATTAGTAGATGTAATGGCTCAGGCAAAGGAAATGAGAGATGCTGGAAAACAGGTTCTGGTAGTTCGTATGAACAAGAATAAAAAGTTCCAAAAGGAACAGCTTAATAATGATGGATATACTGAATTCGTAGAATTCTATAATAACTAATTAGGAAGATGGGGATATAGAAATGACACAGTCTCGTACACATACCTGTGGAGAACTTCGAGCATCGGATGTTGGCAAGCAGGTTAAACTCGTTGGATGGATGGAGAACTTTAGAGAAGTTGGTGCAAATCTGGGATTTGTAGTTCTCCGTGATTTTTATGGAAAGACTCAGATAGTAGCTTCTACAGAGGAACTTGTAAATATTTTTAAAGGTATTACAAAGGAATCAACTATTTCAGTAGAGGGAACTGTTCGTGAGAGAAGTTCAAAGAATGAAAATATGGCTACTGGTGATATCGAAGTAGTGCCTGAAAAAGTAGAAGTGCTTGGTAAGTGCCGATATAATGAGCTTCCATTTGAAATTAACAGAAGCCGTGAAGCTGATGAGATGCAGCGTCTTAAATATCGTTATTTGGATCTTCGTAATCCAGAAGTTAAGAACAATATTGTTATGAGATCAAAAGTTGTAGCTGCACTTCGTAAAGCTATGATGGAACATGATTTCTTAGAAATCACTACACCTATCCTTACAGCATCATCACCAGAAGGAGCTCGTGATTATCTGGTTCCTGCTCGTAAGCATCCAGGAAAGTTTTATGCACTTCCACAGGCTCCACAGCAGTTTAAGCAGCTTCTCATGGTTTCTGGAATTGATAGATATTTCCAGATTGCACCTTGCTTTAGAGACGAGGATGCCAGAGGAGACAGATCTCCAGGAGAATTCTATCAGTTAGATATGGAGATGGCTTTTGCTACTCAGGAAGATGTATTTAGCGTATGCGAAGATGTTCTTCCACCTATCTTTGCTGAATATGGTACATATGATATTGCGTCAAGTGCTCCATTTAAGAGAATTCCATATCTTGAATCAATGGAGAGATATGGTTCTGATAAGCCAGATCTTCGTATCGATTTGGAAGTACAGGATGTTACAGACTTACTTAAAGATAATGGTTTTGGACCTTTTGCATCAAAGACTGAAGATGGTAAAGATACAGATGTTTGCATTAAGGCTGTTTGTATTGATAACTTCTCTGAGTCTAGAAAGTTTATCGATAAGACTATCGATGAAGTAGAGGTTCAGGCTGGTTCTAAGCCATATTGGTTTAGAGTTGATGAAAATGGTGATATCGTAGGAGGTATCTCTAAGTTCGTAAAGGAAGAGGCAGATTCTATTAAGAGTGCATTATCTCTTAAAGAGAATACTTTAGTTGTTGTGTCTGCTGGAAAGAAACTTCAGGCACAGAAGACAGCTGGTGTTGTTATTAAGACTTTCGGTGCTAAGGTGCCTGGTCATATGGATAAAGAAAGATATGAGTTCTGCTGGATTGTAGATTTCCCAATGTATGAAATCGGTGAAGAATCTGGAGAACTTGAATTCTGTCATAACCCATTCTCAATGCCTTCAGGTGGTTTTGAGACACTTCTTAAGGCTGAGAGAGGTGAGATTGATCCTCTTTCTATTACAGCAGATCAGTATGATTTAGTATGTAATGGTGTAGAGCTTTCATCTGGAGCTGTTCGTAATCATGATCCTGAAATCATGGTTAAGGCATTTGAGATGGTTCGTCTCGGCGAAGATGATGTAAAGGCTAAATTCCCAGCTATGTACAATGCGTTCTGCTATGGAGCGCCACCTCACGCTGGTATTGCTCCTGGTGTTGATAGAATGGTTATGCTTCTCGCTGGTGAGGATTCAATCCGTGAGATTATTCCATTCCCTATGAATAAGAATGCTCAGGATATTATGATGAGTGCACCTGGTGAAGTAACACAGGCTCAGCTTGATGAATTACATATTGCATTAAATCTTCCTGAAGAAGATTAAGATGATCCCCAAAGTTGTTTGACTTTGGGGATTTTTTCGGTTAAAAGTATTATAAATACTTCGGATTATTAAAATGAAGTTGATACTTAAAGAGATACATTAAGGTATATTCAAGAAGTAAAACGGGAGAATATGCAAGTATTCTCCCGTTTTGTAATAAGGGCCTTTTTGTGCAGCGAAAATTTATAATTAGTTCCTAAAACTTAATGGACAAAGTGATTATTTATAATATTATATAATTGTAATAGGTTATTCTTAATTGAACATTTAGATTTATTTTTACGAGGGGGAATATGTATGAAAAAAGTATTATGCACAATTTTTGCAGTTTGCTGGTTTGCAATAATGATTGTATATTCAGTAAGGGTTCAATATTGGGATCTAAATGGTTCAAATATTAAGCAGAACCTTTCAGAAGCTCAGATATTGAATGATGATAAAGCGAAAGAACTTGGGCTTACAGTTTCGGATTCTTCAAAATATGGTTATTATTGTTGTCCGATTACTATAGATGGCAAATTGGATTTGAAATTAAACATCCTGACAAAGAATAACGGAGATGAAGAAATCGAAAAAGTTTGGGTTTCGACAGATCCGAAAAAGATTTTTAATAATGATTTATCCTATAAGATTGAAAAAACAGAAATTGACGATGGACAAGTCTTTGTTTTAGTAGATTATTCGATTAAATCATATAATGGACGATACGTTATTAAACATAGTAAACTTCATTATGGAGGGGACTCTGTTTTTAAATAGGTGATGTATTCGAGAAAAGATTCGCAGAATCACTTCGTGATTCTCGCTCATCATGGCTCTCGCTAGATACCTAAAAGCAGAGTACGATTCGCAGAAATGCTTCGCATTTCTTGCTCATCTAGTGCTAACGCACAATAAAATAAAAAAGAATCAGTACATAGCAAGCGAGCTTGCGGTACTGATTCTTTTTTTATTTTACTCTGCTTTTAGGTAAAAGAAAAAACAGCCCGGTTAGGGCTGCCATTTCAAAGGGGGTTAAATATATAAAGGGGAAGTGACTTATGAAATACAAAAGGGGGGATGCATTTCTTAAGTCGAGTATTATTATATCTACCGCAAGGGGTTTTGACAACAGTAAAAATTCCAAAATGTACAAAAATGATACAGCTAAATTGTACAGAGTGCACAATAGATTGTTGAAACGAAAGTCTGCTGCTATACATTTAACAATTTTTGAGTTAAGAGGATAGGAAATCGGGCTTTGCAGAGGGCTGATATCCTATCGCCTATAGAAACTTACGCATAAATACACTATAATAGGTATAGTTTTAGAGTTTATTGTGAGGTTTTATAGATTGAATATCAAAATAAGAGAAAATGAAACATTGAGACAGGCTTTGAGTCGTCTTAGACAAGAAGTGAAATCAGGAGATGCTTTGTTGTCAATGGATGAAGTTAGAGATGTAGTGGAAGCACTGTCTAGTGAAGACCCAAAGACTAGGAAGAATGCTGCGTTGCTGTTGGCAGATGTTTCAAAAGTTGAGGAAATTTCTGGGACGATTAAGTCTAAGGCAAAGGAAATACTTGATAAACTGGTTTCAACATATATCTCAGAAGATACTTTGTTTGTGCGTTCTTCAATATTAGAAGGTGTAATGGCGTATTTGGACGAAAGTAAATTTGATATTTCAAAATCTGTTGAATCTATAATTTTAAAAATGGAAGACAGGATTTCTGAAATAGATGCTGTAGAACATGAAGAAAGTGAGCTTAAGCATCTGAGAGAAGAGAGACATTTGCTTACTTTGATATTAAATCAGGCAAATAAGAAGCATGAAGTAACAAATCTAATTAAACCTTTTGAGGTTCTAATGACTTGTGATAAAGGCTTTGCTCAGAATATTGCTGATCAGATAGTTGGTGAAGCCAAAATCACACCGGCTGGAGTCAGATCTAGAATCTCTAGAATTAATGATTTAAAGAAAATTCGTTTATATAAGGAACTGTTGTTTCTGGTACCTATCAGAAAAGGCTTCATTTGTAATGCTGAAACCTTAGGGGAATTACCGGAGAATTCTAAAATAGTTAATCTGTTAGAAGATTTATTTGAGGCTTCAGGCGATAATTTTAAGTTTAGAATAGATTTAAAGACAAAGGATGAAGCGCTGACAAACGGAAAGTATATTCGAAAGATATCTTCTGAAATAGAGAAGTCTTCAAAGGGTCGTCTGGTAAATGATCCTGGTGATTATGAATTCTTGATTGTGTTGCGTGAGAAAAAAGATGGCAATCTGGCTGTATTTTTAAATATACCTAAGCTCTCTGATGGTAGATTTGCTTATAGAGAATATGCTGAACCGACATCTATGTCACCTGTAACTGCTGCGACAGTAGTTTCAGAGATTAAGGAATATATAAAACCGGAATCCTGGATTATAGATCCTTTCTGCGGAACAGGAACATTATTATTAGAACGAGCTTTGTATATGCCGTCTAGAGAGTATTATGGGATAGATACTTATGGACAGGCTATTCATGAAGCCAGAGTTAATGCAGAAAATGCCGGAGTAGATATACATTTTATTAATAGGGATTATTTTGATTTTACTTCAGATTATCCTTTTCATGAAGTATTGGCTGATTTTCCGGATTTCTATGGAAAGAATCCAAAGGAAAAAGATGATTTCTATAAATCTTTTTTCAAAAAAACTATCGAAATCGCTGCGAACAAGGCAATGATATTTGTAGTTTCAAATGAAGAGAATCTGATTAAAAAATATATCAGATTACATTCAGAACTAAAATTTGTACGTTCTAAAGATTTAAAGCATGATATTAAAATTTACATTATAGGAGTTGAGAAGTAGGGTGGATATCGAACGTAGATCTAGAAAAATCAAACGATTAGCATCTAAGCTTGAACGGGAATTCTGTCTTTCAAACAGAGTTTATGCTCGATACTATCGCAGAACAGGCGAAGGTTTTGAGCATGAGAATTCTTTTGAAAAATGGATTTCTGATGTCGAGCGTGAGTACTTGCTGCGCGTTTTTCCAAAACAAGAAGATATGGCACTCGTAGAGCGCTTTATGGATCGTTCTCCAGAAAATATCATTAAATCAAGTGATCTTCCAGGTACATATAGATTTGGAGTTGCTCTGCGTGATTTCGATGGAACGATTCTCGGCGTTGCAGTATTTCTAGGCTTAAGTGATACCCGAGTAGATGCTCCTGAAACTATTCTTACTACTACTGAAGAGGAAATGATGTCTACCATCAGATTCTTTACAGTTCTCTTTGAAACAGAGAATGCCATGGAAAATGAAAATGATTCTATTCGTGGCACGCTCGATTCTATGCAGTTTGAAAGTGAAAGAAATGAAATTCTATTAAGGGAGAAGTCTGCGCTTTCAGAAATACTGTCAAAGCTTGAGTCAGAATCTGAGTATACGGAGGTAGCTGGAGAAGTTCTTGAAATCGCTCTGAACCAGCTTGGATTTGATGAAGCCGCTTTGTTGGGATTAGATTCAACAGGTGATAAAGTTGTTGTACTGGCAGAAAAGGCTGTTTCGGAAGTCTTTTTGCTTAGCGATAAATATTATGGCAAATCTAAAGATGAGGTTCCTTTTTTCAACGGAAGACCGTATACCATTTCAACCGGGACAGAACTGCCTGATAGATTTAGAAAGATCTTTATCCAGTTTAATATGAAGGCCGGTGCTTTCTTCCCGCTTGAGATACACGGTGAGCCGAATATGTATGTTGAGTTTGCGGCTTTTTCTGAGAAAAACATGTCTCAGACGGACATTAAGTTTATGAAGACGGTTACAGAGGTTTTGCAGTCTATTCTGACACGTCGAATTACTACGAATTCTCTGACCAGCTCATATATGACATTGGATGCAATCCTCGAAAATGCTGGATGCGGAATGCAGGTTGTGGATGTTGAGAATCAGGAAGTTTTGTATTCTAATACGCTCTTTAAGGAGATGTTCCTAAATCCAAAAGATAAGGAACAGATTCAGGAAATACTGCTTTCAAAGGAAGAAAATCGTGAGAGAAAGACTAGATTTCATGTAACTGGCACAGATAAATGGTTCGAGGTTGTTTTTTCCCAGATTAAGTGGGTAGATGGCCGAACTGCTCGTCTTTGTACACTATATGATATCAGTCTGCTGAGACAGTACCAGGAAAAAATCGAGCACCAGGCTAACACGGATTATCTGACAGGACTTGCAAATAGAAAGAGATTTGAGCTGGATATCAGCTCTGAGATTCGCAGATCTACTAGAACGGGGCAGAATGGCGCGATTATTCTCATAGGCCTGGATGATTTTAATAATATTAATGATTCGCTCGGACATGCATTTGGTGATGAGCTTTTAAAGATTGTTGCTGAGAGGTTGGAAAAAATAGCCGGAAATGCAGCGAGAGTGTATCGCCTCGGTGGAGATGAGTTCGTGCTGATGCTTTCTTCGAGTGCAGGGCGCGAGATGGATGTAATCCTGCACAAGATTAAAGAGGCCTTTTCTTCTAGATGGGTTGTGGATGATACTGAGTGCTATTGTACAGCGAGCGTTGGAATCACTTATTATCCTGTCGAAGGTGATGAAGGAATGGCGCTGTACGCACGCGCCGATATGGCTCTTCGTGAGGCGAAACGTCAGGGAAAAAATCAGGTTTCATATTTTAATAATGCCCAGAAGGAAGAGTCGAAAGAGAGACTTGAGATGGAGATGGCTCTTCGAGAAGCTGTGGATCGTGGATGTATCGAATTTGAAGTTTATTATCAGCCTTTGGTTGATATTTCAAAGGAGAATCATCCATGTTGTGGAGCTGAAGCTTTAATCAGATGGAAGTCTTCGAAGCTTGGAAGAGTGGTTATGCCAAATGAGTTCATTCCGGTTGCTGAGCATTTGGGACTGATTTTGAAAATCGGCTATCACGTTATGCTTGAAGCTACTCGAAAGTGCAAGTGTTGGAATGATTTCGGACATCCGGAATACAAGGTAAATGTTAACCTTTCTGTATCACAGTTGCTTCAGGGAAACATAATCGATACAGTGGATGAAGTATTGAATATCACCGGAATCAATCCTTCGAATCTGACACTTGAGGTTACTGAGAGCCTGGCTATTTATGATTTGGAAAATATGACTCGTGTGCTTCGTGAACTTCGTGATTTAGGAGTGAGAGTAGCGCTTGATGACTTTGGAACAGGATACAGTTCGCTGAGTTATCTAAAATATCTGCCGCTCGATGTAATAAAGATTGATAAATGCTTCGTAGATGAAATCGGAAACAATAGTTTCTCTGGAGCATTTATAGATACAGTTTCAAAACTTGCGTCTGCTCTAAATGCAAATGTCGTAGTAGAAGGTGTAGAGCGAAAGGATCAGGCTGAAGTAATAACCAGCATGGATGTCGATATGATCCAGGGTTACTTATATGATAAGCCTCTTCCTCATGATGAATTTGTAAAGAAATATGTGGAATAATAAAAATGGAGTACTTACTTTTTAGTAAGTGCTCCAATTTTTTCAGGTTTGGTGTGGTTTCTGGTTATAGAAGGTATTGGTCTAGATTGATGTCGTCTTTTTTGTAATAGACGGTTTGTTTAAAACGACCACCGTTCGCGATGATGGTTCGTCGACTCGCTTCGTTATCAGGAAGGCAAGTGATGAGAATTTCATGATGACCGAGACATCTTGCAAAATCTATTGCTTTATGGAGTAATTTTTTGGCGTATCCTTTCTTTCGTTCGGACGGACGAACGGAATAACCGATAAAGCCGGTATATTTTTTCATATCTTCGCTGGGATTGCTCATAACCTGGAAGAAACCGATGACTTTGTTGTCTGATTTTCGAACAGCCATGATTACATTAACATGAGTGTTGCTGTCATTAGTTTCAGAAATTGGGTTACTCCATTTGGTGCATTCTTCAACATATTCAGCGATTGATTCGTGACGTTTCAAGGAGAAGCATCCATCGAAACTGGAGTTAGCTTCGAGCATTTCATGGCGATAAGTGTTTATCTCATCTTCGTAATTCAGCGATGGCTCTAGAAATAGCAGCTCTTCGGGGTCTAGATTTAGACCAGGTGCATATTCGAGGCTAAGTTTTTCACAGATGATTTTGGTGTTACCGTCTAATATTAAGTTGTTTTGAGTTAGAAGTGGCGAAAAGGCACGATTATGAATATCTCGCCAGGTTTCAAGCGTGCGGTCGCCTTCGCCTTCTGAATAAGCGTGAAATGGTGAAAACTCATTAAATGGTTTTATGTACATGTCGTATGTCTTTAGCACACACACGGCATTCCCATTGTCCTTGAGGATTACGCTATAGTCACCAACTTTAGGAATCATCTCAAGATTATTTTCTAAAGCGTATTCAGCATAAGCTGTAGCAGTTCCAAATTTTCTCCTGGCCAGGACTAAATCAGCAAGTTCATCGCCATCTGGCCCGCCACCACAGAAAGCCCAGGCTTCGTATGGGGTGGTGATGTCTATATCGGAATGTTTACAGAATTCTGTCCATAGTTCTTTAGCGTTCATATTATATTTCCCCTTTGAATTAGTTTATATGGAATAGTATAAGGGATGTGGGATAGATTTTGAAGGTCGGGTGAGACGGAAATAAAAAAACTAGAGCTAAAGCTCTAGTTTTTTGTAATGCGGAAGGCGGGACTTGAACCCGCACGCTTGCAATAAGCACAAGATCCTTAGTCTTGCTCGTCTGCCAGTTCCGACACTTCCGCGCGTATATTTAGTTTGTCACCTCAGCGACTTTTATATAATAGTAGAATTGATGCTTTGTGTCAAGTGGAAATTTTACTTTGTGTTTTAGATGTTTATTAAGTAAGTGTTCGCTACGCTCACAGAGTGGACTTTGCGGCGGAGCCGCACTTGCTTAATCTAAGTTGGCATTAGAAAATGCGGGGTCTGTGAAGTCATGTGAAAGCTCAACGACCTCTTGATTCACATGATGTTTTAGAAGGGTGGTTCATGTGAGAGGAGCCTGACTTGCTATTTCACATGACAGATTTGAAAGTGATTTCATGTGAGATGGTGATTTTGGAGTAAGGACACATGATTTGGAGTTTGAAAGTGTCATGTGAAAAGCTTGAGATGAAGAGGTTCACATGAATGGAGGGGTTAAAGTGTCATGTGAAAGAGATGAAATACAGGATTGCACATGATTGAGAATTTGAAATGCTCATGTGAAATAGGGGAAATAATGATTTTTACATGATTTGAAGAAGTGGTGAAACTATGAACTACGGAAGATTTGATTATTTTAGTAAATCTTCCGTAGTAGGTAAGAAATGCAAGTGTTCGCTTCGCTCACAGAGTGGGATTGGTGCGAGAGCGCAGGATATTGATATATGTTTGCTTGGCTGATTATATTCATCAAAGAAAGCAGCCTGTCAAGGACGTAACCTCCGGTGGCTTCGCCATCCTTGGCAGGCTGCTTTTTTGATGAAAAGGTGCTATCAAGCAAACATAATAGGGTATCCTTGTGGCGCAGCCGCACTTGCTTTTAGAAACCTGGGTATAGGGAAATAGATTGATATAAAGGAATTCCCAATATAAAGCGGAGCTGACTTGCTTTACTTTATGGTTTTTGTATAGGTAAAGAGTTTGAAATAGAAGGATAGCCTATACGTTGCGGAGCTGATAAGCTAGATTTGGATACTTAGGTATAGGGAAATAGATTGATATAGAGGAATTGCCTATACGTTGCGGAGCTGACTAGCAATGATTTGTTTTTTGATGCTGAGAAGAGAGGAGATAGAAGGAAAAGTGGGTGGAATGTGGCTACTTTGCTGCTTGTTTTTTAGACAATAATATAATACAATGATAAAAGAATAACAAAGTGCCTGAAAGGGAGCTTTTTGAAAGTATTTATATGATATCAAAGGGAGCATTATGAGAGCACTTTGAGGATATCGAAGGGGGACATTATGAGAACATTCAAAGGGTATCAAAAGGGAATAAATCTGGGCGGCTGGTTGTCTCAGTGTGTCAGCTACGAGAAAGAACATTTCGACACTTTTATCCAGGAAGAGGATATAAAGCAGATAAAGAAATGGGGCTTTGATCATGTTAGACTACCGGTCGACTATGATGTGATTGAAAATGATGAAGGTGAAGTTCTGCCGGAAGGTATGAAGCATATTCAAGACTGTATCAAATGGTGTAGAAACAGCCATTTGAACCTGGTGTTGGATTTACATAAAGCCTGCGGATTTATGTTTGATAAGAAAGAAGTTCCGGATCCTGACAAATTCTTTAAGGATGAGTCACTTCAGAATCGTTTCTATCAGACCTGGGAACATCTGATGGAGAGATTTGCAAAGGATAGTGACATAGTTGCCTTTGAACTTCTTAATGAGGTCGTAAACCCGCTCTATACCGATGAGTGGAATCATATTGCAACAAAAGCTGTTGAACTTATTCGTTCTTATTCTAAGGATGCGTATATTATAGTAGGTGGAGTGATGCATAATAGTGTGCTTTCAATTCCTACTATTAAAGTAAACTGGGACAAAAATATTGTCCTGAATTTCCACTGTTATGAGCCACTGTGCTTTACACATCAGCATGCTCATTGGGTTGACAATATTGACTATGATTTGAAGTATCCTGATGAGATTTCTGTTTATGAAGCAAAGAGTAAACTTTTAGATCAGAATCATGCAGCTTCGGTCTTTGAAGGCATGACTGACGTAATCGATGAATCTTTTTTCGAAAAAATATTTGAAAGTGCCATCTACTATGCTGAGTTGAAGGAAGCACCTCTGTATTGTGGAGAGTACGGCGTTATTGACAAAGCTCCTATTTCGGATACAATTAATTGGATCGACGATATAACGAAAATATTTAAGAAATATGAAATAGGAAGAGCTCTTTGGAATTATAAAGAGAAGGATTTCGGTATATTGGATGAGCGCTGGAATCAGCGTCGCGAGGAGCTACTTTCTGTTTTGACGAAATAGAGAGAATATATGAAGAAACTAATTTCAAGGATTCAAATAATCAGATTGTTAATCGTCGTTGTATTTGTAAGTACAGCGACGATTTTTGCGTTTAATGATAGTGCGCTGTATAGTCAGCCGATTGCAAAGATTGAAAGCGTGAAGACGGAAAGTATTGAGGCAAAAAAAGGTTCTTTGGATGAGAGATATCTGCAGAAGATGATTTTGGAACTGAAGAATACAAAGCATGCAGGCCTTAAATATGAGTATGAAAACATTTATACAACATCGCAGTATAGAACGACTAAATACAGAAAAGGTCAGTACGTGTTTATAAAGACAGGGCTTTCAAAGAAAGACGGCGGATATGGCGAGTATGGTCTGAAAATCATGAGTCAGAAATATGATTATATTTGGGCTTTTATGATTTCTGTTCTGATAAGTCTGACCTTCCTCATAGCTGGCCGACGCGCGATATTGATACTGTGTTCGCTGGCTTTAAATATCGTAGTCTTTGCTCTCGGTATGCTTCGAATAGTTAAATTTGAGAATCTGGAAATCCTGACTATGGTTATGACGAGCATATTTATAGTAGGAACTTTGTTGATATTGTTTGGAATTTCCAGAAAAAGTCTCGGCGCAATCCTTTCGTCTGCCTTGACGGTTGTACTGGTGCTCGGGTTATATATGCTTATCATTCATTTCTCAGGAAGACTTGGATATGAATATATAGATTATACAAATGGAAATGAGCCTTTAGAGGCATTATATGTTTCGAGTCTGGTTTTTTCTATATTAGGTGCGGTTATGGATGTTTCGATTACGATTCATTCGAGCGTAGAAGAAATAGTGAAGAACATGCCGGGATTGGGAGTGAAGGCTGTCATTAAATCCATAAGAGAGATTTCGAACGATATTATGGGAACGATGATTAATGTATTGTTCTTTACTTTTGTAGGAGATGAGATTCCGATTAATGTGCTGAAGATAGCGAATGGTTATAGTATGCTGACTTTATTTGCAAATGGAGCTGTGTTTGAGGTGATGCGATTCTTGATAGGAGCTATTGGAATCGCCCTCGCCGTCGTGGTTTCGGGCTTCTTTGCTGTCCTTATCAGATATAAACAGATAGGAGGAAAGAGATGATTATATTTGTACTTATTATGATTCTATTCTTCCTGCTGGGAGTGATAGGTGATGAACGAGGTGTCGCTTCGGCATTTACTGTTCTGGGAAATATGGCGGTTTTCTTTTTGAGCCTGTATATGATTTATAGGACCGGACATATTGCTGTGGTTACGGTTTGCGCGATGATGGGATTCTTGCTCTTAACCTTGTTTGCACAGAATGGAATAAACGTAAAGACAGTTTCCGCCTTCTATGGAATAGTGGTAGTGCTTATTATAGTGGGAATTTTTTCGATGATTCTTATGAATATAAGCAGTCTGGCGGGACATGGTGAATTGTATATTTATGATGAAGAAGTCGCTTTCTTAGAAAGTGAAATCGGATTCAGTGCAGGAAGTTTGATGGTTTCATCGGTTTTAATAGGAATTCTGGGAGCGATTACTGATACTGCACTTTCAGTTTCAAGTGCGATGTATGAAGTACTGTCACATAATCCCGAGATGACTAGACGTGAACTTGAGAAATCGGGTTTCTCTGTGGGATGGGATATTCTGGGAACGACTTTCTCTACGCTTGTCTTTGCAGAGATTGGACAGGGATTCTTTCTATGGCTCATATTTGCGAGAAATAAATATGATGTGATCGAGTTATTGAATTCGAAATCTTTTCTGCAGCAGACTTTTCTGATAGTTATAGCATCTCTGGGATGTTTGATTATAATACCTCTTACGGCAAAGATTAGTGCAAAAATATTAAAAAATAAAATTGTTCGAAAATAAATTCACAAAAAGTCTTGACGAAAACATTTTCGTAATGTAAATTTGAAAAGTAATTTTTGAACAGTATGTAACTTTAAGTAGGCATCAACTGGTATGACACTGTTGAAAGTGTTTGTATTTGTTGGTGCCTATTTTTTTATGCCCCAACGATGCAAACACCATGTTCAAAAAAGGAGAGTCTTATGAAAGACAAAATTTTTGCAGTATTGCAGAGGATTGGTCGAAGCTTCATGCTCCCAATCGCAATTCTTCCAGTAGCTGGTTTGCTACTCGGAATCGGTGGATCATTCACAAATGAAACCATGCTCAAGACATACAATCTTATGGGTGTCATGGGACCTGGTACTCCACTAAACGCATTGTTCCTCGTTATGAACGATGCTGGTAACATCGTATTTGCCAACTTGCCAATCATCTTCGCGATGGGTGTTGCAATCGGTATGGCAAACAAAGAAAAAGAAGTTGCAGCTCTTTCAGCAGCAATCGCATTCTTCATCATGCATGCATCAACTGGTGCTATGATCGCTATCAATGGTGGTCCAAAGAAGATGCTTGACGGTGCCGTAGCTTCTGTATGTGGTATCACATCACTTCAGATGGGTGTATTCGGTGGTATCATCGTAGGACTTGGTGTTGCTGCACTTCACAACAAGTACTACAAGATTGAACTTCCAAAAGTTCTTTCATTCTTTGGTGGTACACGTTTCGTACCTATCATTTCAGCACTTGTATACACATTTGTTGGAATCCTGATGTTCTTCATCTGGCCACCAGTACAGCAGGGCATCTACGCAGTAGGTGGTGTTGTTCTTGATTCTGGCTATGCAGGAACATGGGTATATGGTTTGATGGAAAGACTTCTCATTCCTTTCGGTCTTCACCATGTATTCTACCTTCCATTCTGGCAGACAGGTGTCGGTGGAACTCTTACAGTTGCAGGCAAGACTATCGAAGGTGCACAGAACATCTTCTTCGCTCAGCTTGCAGATCCTAAGACAGCACACTTTGCAGTTTCAGCAACTAGATTCATGTCTGGTAAGTTCCCACTCATGATCTTCGGTCTTCCTGGAGCAGCACTCGCTATGTACAGATGTGCACGTCCTGAAAAGAGAAAGGTCGTAGGAGGTCTTCTTCTTTCAGCAGCTCTTACATCAATGCTTACAGGTATCACAGAACCTATCGAGTTCACATTCCTGTTCGTAGCTCCAGCACTTTACGGACTTCACTGCGTATTCGCTGGTGCAGCTTACATGCTCATGCATATGTGTGGTGTAGGTGTAGGTATGACATTCTCAGGTGGTCTTATTGACTTGTTCCTCTTTGGTATCCTTCAGGGTAACTCAAGAACAAGCTGGATCTGGGTTGTTATTGTCGGAATAGGATACTTTGTAGTATACTATTTCTTGTTCTCATTCCTTATCAAGAAGTTTAATCTTAAAACTCCTGGTAGAGAAGATGATGACGAAGAAACAAAGCTTTATACAAAGGCTGATTACCTTGCAAAGGGAGCTGATGGTAAAGCACTTTCTAAAGAAGATGCTCTTTCAGATACAATCATGAGAGGCCTCGGCGGAAAGAAGAATATCGTTTCTGTTGATTGTTGTGCAACTAGACTTAGAATTACAGTTGACAAGGCTGAGTACGTTCGCGATGGACTTCTTAAGTCTACTGGAGCTTCAGGTGTAGTACACAGAGGAAATGGTGTTCAGATTATCTATGGACCACATGTAACAAATATTAAGGCTAACCTTGAGGAATACCTCGAGACAGCGCCTAATACTATTTACACTGGTGAAGATGTTCAGTCTGAGGAAAAAGCTGATTCTTCAAATGTAGAGAAAAAAGTTTCAAAGGAATTTACAGTATATAGCCCGATGACAGGTCTCTCAGGAGACATTATGGAAGCTGATGATGAAGCTTTCGCAGGAAAGATGATGGGCGACGGAGCTATCGTTACACCAAAGGATGCTAAAGTAGTATCTCCTGTAGATGGAACAGTAAGCTTCGTATTTGATACAAAGCATGCTATCGGCATGGAAACTGAAGATGGTGTAGGCCTCCTCCTCCACGTAGGAATCGATACAGTAACACTTAACGGAGAAGGCTTTAAGGTTCTTGTAGAAAATGGTCAGAAAGTAAAGAAGGGTGATGTTCTCATGGAACTCGACCTCGACTTCCTTCAGAAGAACGCTAAATCTATGACATCACCAGTTATCATCACAGATATTGATGAGTCAAAGATTGACGTTTCTCTAATCGCATCAGGAGAAGTTAAGGCTGGCGATCCTCTTTACGCAGTAACTATTTACGAGTAGGAATTATGTATCGCATAGAAAAAGTATTAAATCATAATACAGTTATCGCAATTGAAACAGAAAGAAGTGAAGAGTTCCTTGTACTCGCAAAAGGAATCGGCTTTGGGAAAAAAGTAGCCGAGTTCATTGAGATTACAAAAGATGCTAAGGTATATTCACTTTCAGAAACCACTGAGAGAGGTAGTGCCAAAGAACTTGCAAAGCAGATTTCGCCTATGTATTTAGAAATAGCGAATGAAGTTTTGGAAGCGGCAGGACAATTTTTTTCAGACATCGATAGAAGTATTATCTTCCCTCTAGCGGATCATTTGGAATTTGCGGTGAAACGTATTAAAGGACATGAAGATATTTCTAATCCGTTGCTTGATGATATTAAGGTACTTTTTTATGCGGAATACAAAGCCGCTGAAAGTGTTAGACCGATACTTATGAATGAGATTGGAATCGAACCTAGTGATGATGAGATTGGATATATCGCGCTGCATATCCACTCAGCTATCAGTAGTGATAAGGTTTCTCAATCTGTTCAGATTGCGAAAGCGGTTAGAGAATGCGTATCCGTCATCCAGGAACAGACCGGTAAAAAAATAAGCGTCGATTCCCTTTCGTACAACAGGATGATGAACCATATTAGATATATGGTTGCAAGAGTACAGCACAACGAACCGTTGAAACTAAGTATGAATGAGATGGTTCAGGGAAACTACCCTGAAGCGTTTGAAATGTCGAGAAAGATTTGCCAGGGCTTGGGTGAAAGCCTCGGCGTCGAGCTCGACGAAAAAGAAATAGGTTACCTCGCTATACACATCGAGCGTGTTAAGGCGAGTGAAGGCTTATAGGCCTTTATCTAAATTTTCCATATTTATAATGTTTTTACAGCCCCTGAGTCCCCCTCAGGGGTTGTTTTTTGTCCTATAGATTGACTTTTAATAGAAAGGCAGTTATGTTTAATAGGATTTAGAGATTAGTTTATGAATGGAGAATTCAAATGAAGATAAAGAAAGATGTTTTGGCTGAGTTTTACTCAGTATCTAATGATAGTTTTACAGTTGGTAGATGCATACAGGCAAATGATGGATATTTCTTGCTCGAAACATTGGATTCGCAGGGCAAATGGAACGGATATTACTGGTTTAAGAATTCGATGGTAGACTCGATTGAGTATGATACAGACTATTTGAAAAAGGTTTCTATATACGAAGATTATTGGAAACAGGATAAATATATGAAACCTAGTCTTTCCGGAGCAGATTTTAAGGCATATGATCCGATTTCAATATTGGATTTAGCTATTGAAAAGCATAAAGTAGTTACAGTATTTACTAAGGAAGACAGAGAGTTCAATGTTGGCTTCGTTAGAAAAGAAGGAAAGAAGTATAAATTGAATTGCATTAGCTTGGAAAATGCAGGTTCATTAGGAGATTTTGCATTTAAAGCAGAGGAAGTTGTGTTTATAGAGATCGATAGTCCTGATAATAATCTATTGGGGTACGCTTATGAACGAACAAATGGTAAGAAGAGATAAATTAGAGAAAGCTTTAGTGATTACGATGGGACTTGATTCTCGCCAGACGCTTCGCGCTGGCTCGGTCGGTTCGAAAAAAATAAGGTCCACAGGACCTTATTTTTTACTCACCCCGCACGATATTGTGTAATATCTTAGATAGGGTTCAAGCCCCAGCTACGTATAATAAAAGAAGCAGATAGCTTAGCTATCTGCTTCTTTTATTATGCAGGAGATGGGACTTGAACCCACACGATATTGCTATCACTAGCACCTGAAGCTAGCGCGTCTGCCATTCCGCCACTCCTGCGCACTTAAACTATATTATACTTTTTCTCCTAGAAAATCAAGACTTGATTGGTAATATGATTGAAAAAACTGTTGAACTGGATTCATGCATTGGAAGTGGAAGGTGAATTCCTTTCTATACAAAATATCCAAAAATGAGAGCGCATTTTTGTGAATGATTTTGGCGAGTTTTGATTGATTATGAATGAAAAACCATATTATAATGTCGTTAGTGATTGAAGTTGACCGATTGTAATCGGTCGAATATGTATTAGGAGGAAACGACGTGCTAACAGAGGACAGACTTGCAATGATTTGTGAATTTGTGGATCGCTTGGGGAGCGCTACTTTATCACAGATTATGGAACATACAGGTGCGTCAGAATCAACTATCCGAAGGGACTTGGGGACCTTGGATGAAGCCGGTAAACTTTCCAGAGTTCGTGGAGGCGCTATTTCAAATAAGCCTACTACAAAGGATGAGAAGATTACTAGACGTAGAACAAAGAACGCATCTAATAAGATGGAAGTAGCAGAGTATGCTGCAAGCCTGATAACGGATGATGATTTTGTGTATTTGGATTCTGGTACAACAACAGAGCTCATGATAGACAAAATTGAAGCTAAGGGAGCGGTATTCGTTACAAACTCAATTACAAATCTGATTACATTGACCAAACGCGGATTCAAAGTCTTCATCCTGGGAGGTGAGTACAAAGAATCTACGGACGCCGTTGTAGGTGAGGAAGCTATTAGAAATGTACTAAAGTACAATTTTACAAAAGGTTTCTTTGGAACAAATGGAATCACAAAGAAGAACGGGTTTACAACTCCAGAGATGAAGGAAGCTTTAATGAAAAAAGCAGCCATGGAGAATACAAAAGATGTATATATTCTGGCTGACTCAAACAAATTCGGTTTAATTTCCGCAGTGAAATTTGCTGACTTTGATAAAGCTCATATCATCACAAATCATCTCGGAGATGATAACTATTCCACATACACGAATATAACGGAGGTATGAGAATGATTTACACAGTAACCCTAAATCCTTCTATCGATTACATCGCTGATGTCGAGAATTTTGAAGTAGGCGAGGTGAATCGTACCTGTAAAGAAATCATGTATCCGGGTGGAAAAGGAATCAATGTTTCTATCGTTTTGAAGCATCTTGGTTTTGAAAACACTGCACTGGGATTCACTGCTGGATTTACAGGAATGGAGATTAAGAGAATGCTTGAGACCGAAGGAATCAATACTGATTTCATCGAAGTCAAAGAAGGCATATCTCGAATCAATCTAAAGCTTCGTTCAAATGGCGAAACTGAGATAAATGGTATGGGACCTCATGTATCAAAAGAGAATATTGAGGAACTTTTTTCAAAGATTGACAGTCTGAAAGAAGGCGATGTCCTCGTCCTCGCAGGTTCTATTCCATCTACAATGCCTGAAACTATGTATTCAGACATTATGAAGAGATTATTAGATAAGAAGGTACTGATAGCTGTTGATGCTACAAAGGATCTTCTGATGAATACTCTCGAGTATCATCCATTTGTAATCAAGCCAAATCATAAGGAGCTTGGAGAAATCTTTGGAGTTAAACTTGAAACTCCTGAGGAAATCCTTCCATATGCAAAGAAGCTCCAGGAAAAAGGCGCTAGAAACGTTATCGTTTCTATGGGAAAAAATGGTGCCATGATGGTTGATGAGAATGGAGAATGGCGTTACAACGGTACCTTTGACAGAAAGGTTATAAATACTGTTGGTGCAGGAGATTCTTTTGTGGCTGGGTTCACTGCCGGATATCTTGCAACAAAGGACTATGAGAAGGCGTTCTTTACAGGACTCTGCTCAGGTTCGGCTTCTTCTTACTCGGAAGAACTCGCAAAGAAAGAAGAAGTAAAGGCATTGCTCCAGGAATTGGGTAGAGATTACGAATTCTAGGAGCGGAAGGTTTTAATCGGGTTTAATGAAGGGAGAAAGTAAGCATGAAAACCAGAGACTTACTTCAGGTTCAGTCTATCGAACTGAACGGACACGCTTCATCAAAGGAAGATGCCATCAACAAGATGGTTGAACTGATGGTGAAACAGGGGAATGTTAAAGATGCAGAGACATACAAAAAAGGTGTTTTTGCACGAGAAGCAGAAGGAACGACAGGCGTAGGTGACGGTATTGCTATTCCTCATTGCAAGTCTGATGCAGTAACAAAGCCGGGACTTGCAGCTATGGTACTTCCTGATGGGGTTGATTTTGAAGCAATGGATGGAAACAAAGTTGATTTGATTTTCCTCATTGCAGCACCAAATACAGAAGACAATGTTCATCTCGAAGTACTAAGTAGATTATCTACACTTTTGATGAGACCTGAATTTGTATCAGCACTTAGAGCTGCAAAGACTCCAGAAGATTTCCTGAAAGTAATCGACGATGCAGAAGGCGGAGAGACAACTAAAGAAGTATCAAAAGACGGATACGAAGTTCTCGCTGTTACAGCTTGTCCTACTGGAATCGCTCATACTTACATGGCTGCTGAAGCACTTGAACAGGCTGGTCAGAAGAACAGTATTTCTATCAAAGTAGAAACTAGAGGTTCTGGCGGTGCAAAGAATGTCCTTACAGATGAGGATATTAAGAACGCTAAAGCTGTTATCGTAGCAGCTGACACAAAGGTACCTATGGACAGATTTGATGGCAAAAAAGTCATTCAGGTTCATGTTGCAGATGGTATCCACAAAGCTGATGAGCTTGTAAAGAAGGCGCATAATGGTGATGCTCCGGTTTACAAAGCTACAGGCGCAGATACAGAAGCAAAGACAGAAAAAAGTGGTACAGGTCACCAGATTTACACACATCTTATGAGTGGTGTATCTCATATGCTTCCATTCGTAGTTGGTGGTGGTATCCTCGTAGCACTCGCATTCCTGGTTGATACACTCGCTGGACTCGGCGGATCAGCTGGTAGAGCATTCGGTACAGCAACTCCTCTTGCAGCTTTCCTTAAGTATGTAGGTGGATCTGCAATGGGACTTATGGTTCCTGTACTTGCTGGTTATATCGCATATTCAATCGCTGATAGACCAGGTCTCGCTGTTGGTTTTACAGGCGGTATGATTGCTGCAAACGGAAACCAGGCACTTGAAGCATTCGCAAAGCAGTGGGCTGACTTTGGTACAGACAAGGGTGCTTTCAGCCAGTTCATTCAAAACTTCGCATTTGCTGGCAAAGATGTAAACACAATTTCAGGATTCCTCGGAGGAATCGCTATCGGTTTCATCGCTGGATACACAGTTCTGTGGTTAAAGAAGGTTACAGAAGGTCTTCCAGAAGCTATGAACGGAATCAGACCTATCCTCATTTACCCACTTTGCAGTATCTTTATCACTGGAGTACTTATGTGCTTCATCTTCAATCCTATCATCGGATTGATTAATACAGGACTTTCAAATGGACTTACATCTATTTATGAAAGTGGAGCTATTTGGCTACTAGGACTTCTTCTTGGTGCTATGATGGCTATCGATATGGGAGGCCCTATTAACAAAGCCGCTTATGTATTCGGTTCAGGTATGCTCGTACAGGCAGCTTCAGATCCATCACTTGAAAAAGTTGCATTTATCTCAATGGCAGCTGTAATGGCTGGTGGTATGGTTCCTCCTCTTGGAATCGCTCTTGCTTGTAAAGTATTCCCTAAGAAGTTTACAAAGGCTGAAAGATCTTCATGGTTATCAAACGTTATCATGGGTGCATCATTCATTACAGAAGGTGCTATTCCATTTGCAGCAGCTGACCCTGTTCACGTAATCCCGGCAACTATGGCTGGAGCTGGTGTTGCAGGACTTCTCTCAGCACTCTTTGGATGCACACTTAGAGCACCTCACGGTGGAGTATTCGTATTCGCTACAGTTGGTAACCCACTTATGTACATCGTAGCTTGGCTCGCAGGTTCTTTAGTAACAATGTTCCTTCTGGGAGTATTGAAGAAAGACGTCGAGTAATTTATAATTAATTCGGCATCTTTAATAAATTAATAGGTAATAATACTATTGACGAACAAAGGAGAATGAAATGAAAGAATTTACTTACACACTTACTGATCCTCAGGGTATGCATGCTAGACCAGCTGGTCTCTTCGTAAAGCAGGCAGCTGCTTTCCCTTGCGATGTTTCTATCGAAAAGGATGGTAAGAAAGTTAATGCAAAGGGAATCCTTGGTGTTATGAGCCTTGGTGCTAAACAGGGACATGATTTGCATGTTATCATTGAAGGTGATCAGGAAGAGGAGTGTGCTGCAGCGCTTGAAGCATTCCTCAAGGAAAATCTTTAATCATTCTAAATGCCGAAGATTTTATTAAAGAAAAAAGCCGAAATGGAATTTTCCATTTCGGCTTTTTTAATAAGTAATTAGTGTTTTGTAATTATAATTGTTAGTGCTTTTTATATTAAATTCTGTCTATGTTACTGAGCTTTAACGAGATCTTTTGCTGCGTTGATTTCAATATCTTTAAGAGTTGCGTAGTAATCATCGCTAGCTGTCATACCTACGAGGATGAAGTTATATCCTTCTACGATTACTGTCTTAAGAGATTCACCGTAAGTACCCTCGAATGTAGTATAGTCGTCATTCTTGTCAGTTCTTTCGATGTTGTACTCTGTGTTGAATGATTTCATAGAAAGCTCAACGATGTCATGGTTAGCAGCGATAAGCTGGATGCTAGAACCATTGTTGCTGTTTACGGCAATTGTGTATTTCTTTGCACCAGAAGACATCATAGTCTCATAAACAGACTTGAAGTTTTCGTTTGTGCTTGGATCCATAGATGTAAGTCCGCCAGCTGTAGTAGAAGTATTGAATACTGTTTCGTACTTTGTAGCGAGTTCATCTGGAAGTGAAGCTTTATGCTTTGCTTTCTTTGCTGTGCTTGTCTTTGTGCTGCCTGATTTTGCTGTGTTGTCCTCTTTTGTTGAATCAGAACCTGAAGTCAGGCTGAAGCAGATGATTCCAACGATAAGTGCAGCGATTACTGCTACGATAGTGGTGATAACCTTTGAACTACCATTTTTCTTTGGTGGAACTGGTGAGTCAAAACCACCGTTTGGATTAGTGTAATTTGAATTATCCATTTTTTCCTCCTAATAATAAAAAACACTATTGTATATTATATAAAACATTGTAGTTTGTGTAAATAAAAACAAACTGGAAAAATGAAAAAGCCTGTATTTTTCGGACTTTAGACTAATTGTTACGAAAACATGTTCCAATTGAAAATAGAATCTATATATTGTAAAATAATTTTGTAATATTTTGTGAGTAGCCCAAGATATTGACTTGAAGATTTCCCCTACACTATGGGTTGAACAGGATGTTCGATACTCTGAAAGGAATCGCATCTGTTATATATGGGAGGAACGTACTTTGGATAGAGAAATTAGCAAAGAGTCTCTAGACGAGGAACTCAGGGAAATCGATAAGAAACTAAAGGAACTCGAACTCAAAGAAAGACTTTTTACTATGAAATGGAGTGTTCTGGAGGACGAGGTTAGGAAGCTTGCGCTTGAAAGACAGGAATTCAAGAACTGGAAAGAAAAGGAAGAAAAACGTCTTTCGGATATGGCTTCAGAATATGAGAGGATTGCAGGTGGCGATGGAACAGAAGTCGTACAGACTGCATGGTTCTTCTGCGGCATTCATAATGATGAGTCATCGCTGAAGAAACGATATAAAGACTTACTAAAGATATATCATCCTGATAATCCGGATGGCGATAATGATATGGTGCAGGAGATAAATAGAGAATACACACAGCTCTACGAAAGAATCTGTGGATAAAGTAAATGGATTAGCTGAAAGGCTAATCCATTTTTTTATGAGTATATAATTACTTTATCGTAGTTAGGGCGGAAGAGTTTAATCTATTGCTCGAGCTTTATGTATGGTTCATTTTTGCTTCGACTTGAGTAGATTGCCTTTAAGTTATCTAGGATTTCTTTTTTTGAGTATCTGTTTTTATCGTGTGAAAGGATGGCATATTCAAAAGGCTCGTTCTTTAGGAATTCAATTTCATCATGCAAGAGGCTTACGTTGTAGCCTTTTACGCTGCAATAGTAGGAATCTCCGAGAAAGAGCCATTTGTTGTCTACGGTTATGGCGAGGGAACCCTTGGCGTGTGAGCTGGGAATAGCGGAAATTCGGATGTTGGCGCCGTCTTCAATAGTGATAGAGTCCAGAATTTTGGTGCCACACTTGCAATAATCTTTGGTGTATTTTCCGACGTATAGATTGGCGTCAGGTATATCTATTCTGGACAAATTTCCAATATGATCAGCATGAAAATGCGTGATGATAATAATCTTGTTTTTTATCCCTTCGATTATCTTGAAGGCTTCATCGTTTGAACCGGTGTCTATGATATAGTTGTTCTTTGCACCTCGGATGACATAAACGTCCGCTGAAAGTGGTTCGTTCGAGGAAGGAAGATATTCGATGTTGTTTGTAATCTTTAGCATAATTACTCCGTTCTGAGGATATGTCGTGGTATTGTTCTATTATATGCACTTGAAAATGGAATATGTCAAGGGATGGGGTGGTCATGTGACTTTGACTGTTTTGTGGGGTTCACATGACATTCTTGAAGGGTGGTTCATGTGAGAGGTCTTTAACTTGCTTTTTCACATGAAAGATTTTGAAGCAAGTTCATGTGAAATGGTAATTTGGCATGAAGCCACATGATTTGAAGATAGAAAGTATCATGTGAAGAGCATGAAATGAAGAGGTTCACATGAATGGAGGGGTGAAATTGTCATGTGAATGAATTGAAATGCGGATTTTCACATGATTGGGGCTTTGAAATGTTAGGAAAGAAAAGCAAGTGTTCGCTTCGCTCACAGAGTGGGATTGGTGCGAGAGCGTAGGATATTGATATATGTTTGCTTGGCTGATTATATTCATCAAAGAAAGCAGCCTGTCAAGGACGTAAGCCTTTGGTGGCTTTGCCATCCTTGACAGGCTGCTTTTTTGATGAAAAGTTGTTATCAAGCAAACATAATAGATTACCTTTGCGGCGACAGCCGCACTTGATTAATCTAAGTTGGCTCTAGGTTAGGGTAGGGTGCGCGAAGTCACGTGAAAGCTCAACGACTTCTTGGTTCACATGACATTCTTGAAGGGTGGTTCATGTGAGAGGTCTTTAACTTGCTCTTTCACATGAAAGATTTTGAAGCGAGTTCATGTGAAATGGTGATTTGGCATGAAGCCACATGATTTGAAGATTGAAAGTGTCATGTGAAGAGCTTGAAATGAAGAGGTTCACATGAATGGAGGGGGGAATTGTCATGTGAATGAATTGAAATGCGGAACTTCACATGATTGGGGTTTTTAAATGGTCATGTGGAAGAGCAGAAATGACATGTTTCACATGATTTGGATTGGCAGGGAAGTGAAAACTACGGAAGATTGACGATTTAGGTGGAATATTTCGTAGTATGCGGAGCTGACTTGATTTGTGCGAGCGTATAATCTTGAATTAATTGCATAGAAATAGCGCCGAGCCGGTGAAACATCGTTTTTGCTTCGTCTTTAGAAACAAAAAATGTATCAAACCGTTGCTCGGCGCTCATAATAACAAAGAAATTATGGATTACATCGCTCGCACCAAACTATTCTCTTCTTAGTGCATCAATAGGATTTAGCTTCGCGGCCTTGTTTGCTGGCATTACGCCAAAGAAGATTCCGATGAGGAGTGAGAAGCCGAGGGCGATTAGAATCCAAGGGATAGATACTGCAAATTCGAGTGATACGACGACTGAAATAATCTTTGCGAGCAGTATTCCCAGTAATATACCGATTAGACCACCTACTCCTGTTAGTACAGCTGATTCTGTCAAAAACTGTACCAGAATATCGTGTCTCTTTGCTCCGAGAGCTTTTTTTAATCCGATTTCTGAAGTTCTCTCTGTTACAGAAACCAGCATAATGTTCATAACTCCTATACCGCCTACTAATAACGACAGTGATGCGATAGAGACGAGCATAGCAGTGATAGCAGTAGTCAATGTCTTTAGTGAATTCTCAGATTCATCAGTGATACCGGCTTTGTATGTGTAATTCTGTGGAAGAGGTGTATGGTTTAAAATATCAGAGGCCTGTGTTCCGATAGCTTTCATCTGTTCTGTGTCAGCTACAGAAATTGCTACATTTTCAGGAGTATCAAATCCTGCCAGAATAGGGAAACTTGAAGCCGGAGTATATACGCAGAAATCGTTGTAAACATTCTGGTCCATGTAGTATTCATTTTCGTTCTCGTATTCTTTCTGTTCAGAACTGTTTGCGCTTTGAACCACACCAACTATCGTAAAAGGTTCGCCTTTGATATCGAGAATCTTTCCTACCGGATCTGTTCCTTCGAAGAGTGCTTCGGAAACACTCTTTGAAATGATGCAAACCTTTGCTGGCTCTTTGTATTCCTGTTTTGTGAAGTTTCGACCTTCCTTCAGCTTAAACTGCATAGTGGAGAAATATTTTTCGTCCACTCCAAATATCTGGTTTTCGAAACTGCTTCCTTCGCCGTGGTAAGTGACCTGCATGTATTCGGAGATTTTCGAAAAAAGACTTACCCCGTTTACACCATCGATTGCCTTTATCTGTTTTACGATTCCTTTATCTAAAGGTGCTTTTGTAGGAAGCTGTTCGTCTCCGTAGGAGGCTCCTTCGTCTTCTGAATTCTGCTGAAGTGAAACGATAGTTACATTGTTTCCGGCTCCGATTAGGTTCTTCTGCAGTTTTCGAGATGTACCCTCGACTATTGATACGATTGCGAGGATAGCAGCGATTCCGATTATGACGCCTAACATAGTTAGGAACGAACGCATCTTGTGGGAAAAGATTCCCTTTAATGCTTCTTCGAGATTCTCAATCATATTTCCTCCAATCCTTTATAAGTAACCTAACATATCGATTATAGAGTTGCTCTGTTTTGTAGTAGTCTTGTTTCCGGAGCGGGCCCTCTTTCCATAAGGGAAAGCGATATAATCGGAAGGTTTTAATCCGGATTTGATGATAGCTACGTTGTCAGAAGGCACACGTTTGATCTTTACGTATTTTTTTTCGAGACGTTTGTCTTTGCCTCGTTTCATGCAGTAGAAGCCTTTGTTGTCAGAGCGGATATACATGTTATCCAGGCAGAAGGCTTCGCTGCCGTTTGTCATAGGGACGGCTGAAACGCCATCGTCTGGATTGAATCCTTCGGCATCTTCGATGTAGGCTCTAAATTCATAAAAAGAAAGGTTCTTCTGATCACTGTTCATATAATCAGGAGCTGGATAGTCCGAGATAGAAGTGATCTTTGCTGTAGCCTGGGTGCCGTTCATATAGTTTGTAACTGAAAGCATATCACCTGGCTTTAAATCTCTCTGTTTGAACTCATTTAAGTATCCTTTGAGGACGATTCCGGTGTCTGAGCCGATCGTTATAAAAGGTGTACCGCTTGGAAGCGGTTTAGTGATATCGCCAACTGTTTTTATCTTTCCGGAAACCAGAGCGATGACGTTTGAATCGGAAATCTTCTGGTTCAGACTTTCTATTTCAATCTTTGTAGAACTAACAGTCTGTGTCAGTTCTTTGATGTCCTCGTTTGTCTTCTTTATAGCTTCTTTTTTCTCATTTGCTGTGAGACCCTCTGGTCTGGCAGGGATCTCTTCAGAAGTATCCTCTTCGTCAATGAAGTCATCATTTGAATCACTTCCTTCGGAAACAGGGGTCAGCTTTTCGTAGTAACTCAGGAGCTGCTGCTTTAATTCCAGCTGCTTCTGTGCGGCCTCGAGGTAGGCTTTTTCTGAAGCTGCCTCGTTCTGTAGAGAAGTAGTGTCATAAGAAAAAAGCTTGGTTCCTGGTTCAACTTTGTCGCCGGCTTTCACATAAACCTCGGAGATAGTCTTTCCGTCTTCGATATTTATGACCTGTGAATCTTCGTTTGTGATGCTCGCATCCAATGAACCTGCGGAGAGGTTCTCGATAGGCTGAGACAGCTCCTCGACTTTCTGTACATAAGCCATGCTTCTCTTTATATGAAGCTTTACTGCAAAAACAGTAATCGTTACGAGTATTACAGCCAGTATTATTAAAAATATCAGGAGCTTCGTGTGTTTCTTTGCAAATTGTTTCATACCGGAACCTCCTCGCTATCACCTTCGTAGATACGACCGTCGACGATACGGACTAATCGGTTCGCATGAGAAGCGACATTTGAATCGTGAGTGATCATAACTATCGTGATTCCAGAATCATGAAGTTCGGAAAAAAGATTCATAATCTCATGTCCGGATTTCTGGTCGAGCGCACCTGTAGGCTCATCTGCCAGTAGAATAGATGGTTTGTTTATGATGGCTCTGGCGATGGCGACACGCTGTTTCTGACCACCGGATAGCTGAGTCGGCAGATGTTTCATTCTGTCTTTGAGACCTACTCGCTCCAGAGCTGCCTCTGCGAGTTCGCGTCGCTCTGCTCTAGGTACCTTTGTGTAGGAGAGAGGCAGCATAACATTTGAAAGTGCGCTCTCTGTCTTTAATAGTTCGAAATTCTGGAATACAAATCCAATCTTGTGAGCTCGTATGTCAGCGAGTTTGTTGTCATTCTGTTCCAGTATGTTTATTCCATCCAGTTTATAGCTTCCTTCGGTCGGAGTATCGAGACAACCGATGATGTTCATCAGAGTAGATTTCCCTGAACCACTAGGTCCCATGATAGACAGATATTCGTTGTCAGCTACGGTGAGTGAAATATCATTTATGATAGGAACCGGTTCAGTATCGACCTGATAACTCTTGTAAATATGAGATAGTTCTATCATTTGCCTTCCTCCGTATTTAAATCAGGTTCTACATAAACATGCTGACCGATGAGGAGACCTTCCGGATTGTCGATGGATACATAGAAATAATACTTAGATGCGGCGTTTGAATTATTATTTTCGCTGTCACCGTATTCCTGGTTCTGGTTTTCTGTAGCAGTACTCTTTGTCTCTATCTTTGTGATCTTTCCAGAGTAGGTTTTGTCATTTACGCGAGTCTTTATAGTGACCTTCATACCTTCCTGAATAGAAGAGATGTTTAATTCATCTATATTGGCCTTGATTCTGAAACTGCCACTGGACAGAAGCGTGATAAAAGCACCGCTTCCGTCTGTAGTTGAATTTACAGAGGAAACAGTTCCGTCGATAGGAGAAGTAACCTGTGAAGATGCGACTTTTTTGTTCAGGGAATCGATTTCAGCAGTCTTTGTCTGTTTCTGAAGTTCAGACTGTTTCAGTTCTGCATTTAAATCCTGAATCTGAGATTCGTACTGAAGTTTCATTTCAGTAGAAGCGGAAACTTTTTCCTGGTTTAATGCAGCTATCTGGTCCTGAGTATTCTTAATAGAAGCGTTTAAGCCTTCGATTTCTAATTTTGCCTGCTGAATTTGGAGAGAGTAGTCTTTACTTTGATATGTGAAGAGAGTCTGTCCGGTTGTGACTTTGTCGCCAACCTTTACATTGATAGATTCGATAGTTCTTTCTGAATCCAGTTTGATGTCATATTTCTGTTCTGGCTCGATGATTCCAGGATAGTAGTTGGATGTTGCGATGACAGAATCATCGCCGAAGTCGATGGCGCTGTTTGTAGCAGCTTTTTTCTTTAGTAATCCTCTTACGACTAAAGCTATGATAATTAGTAGGAGAATCACAGATAAAGTGATTAGAAGTTTCTTATGTTTTTTCATATAAGTCCCCCTTCAAGACAACATGTTTATTCCTAAAAAAATTATAAACTAATTTTTTTTAAAATTAAAGCTAAATTTTATCAATTATATGACTAGGCTTCGTTGAGTTTTTGGGTTAAATGTTGTATAGTTTTGAGATGTGTAAAGTTTAAGGAGTGATTATTATTAGGAAAGAAAGATTACAACCAAGTTTATGGAATATCTTTAGAGTATTCTTTAAAGTCGGAATTATGACTTTTGGTGGTGGCTATGCCATGCTTCCTATTATAGAAAGGGAAGTTGTGGACAACGCAGGATGGGTTACCCAGGAAGAAATTATGGACTATTTCGCACTAGGCCAGTGTACTCCAGGTGTAATCGCTGTTAATACAGCGACTTTTACGGGACGAAAGATTCGTGGAAATGCTGGAGCGATAGTTGGAACAGTCGGTGTGGTTTGTCCTTCATTCTTGATTATCTTGCTAGTGGCATCATTGGTAAAGAATTTCGCACATCTAACCGTAGTTCAGGACGCTTTAGCAGGGATTCGAATTTGCGTCTGTGTTATCATATTTAATGCAGTTATTAAAATGTGGAAAAATGCAATCGTCGATCGAATCACTTTTGTCATGTACATATTGATAGTATTAGCTTCGATAGTTTTCGATGCGTCACCTGTTCTCATGGTTATACTCGCAGCGATCGCTGGTCTTATTATTAAAGGAAGAAAGAGTATATCAGAAAGCGAGGTGGACAGATGATAGTTTACCTTCGTTTATTCTATGAATTCTTTAAGGCCGGTCTGTTTGCGATAGGTGGTGGAATGGCGACTGTCCCATTCTTACAGGATATTTCGCAAAAAACTGGATGGTATACTTCTGGAGAGCTCGCCGACATGCTAGCGATTTCACAGAGTACACCGGGACCTATGGGAGTAAATATGGCTACTTATGTAGGCTACACTGTAGGTATCAAGCACCTTGGAATATTGGGAGGTATTCTGGGTGCACTCGTTTCGACGACAGCCTTAGTGCTACCGTCAGTCATAGTGATTCTTCTCATCGCGAAAGCACTTGAGAAATTCCGCGATAACAAATATGTTAATGCAGCCTTGTATGGGTTGAGGGCAGCATCGGTCGCTATGATTACTTCAGCTGGATTTTTGATAGTACTTTTTTCGTTCTTCCAGATAAACTCGATTTATGAGTTTAGTAAAGCGAAGTGGAACTATGCGAGCTTCACACTCGCACTGGTCGTGCTGATATGTTCTAGATTTATTCCTGCGACGAAAAAATTGCATCCGATTATATTCATCGCTGCATCAGGAATAGTTGGTATAATCTTACATATGTCGGCAATGTAGATTGATGATATACTATTATTTTAAGGATTATGAAAAATCAGGAGGTTTTGTATGTATAAAAAAGTTTCCACAGATCTAAATTTCGTAGATCGTGAGAAGGAAGTTATCGACTTCTGGAAACAAAACGATACTTTTAAGAAGAGTATGGAGCAGAGAAAGCAGTGTGAGACATATACTTTCTATGATGGACCACCTACTGCTAACGGAAAGCCACACATCGGACATGTGCTTACACGTGTTATCAAGGATATGATTCCAAGATACCAGGCTATGAAGGGACATTATGTTCCTAGAAAAGCTGGTTGGGATACACACGGTCTTCCTGTAGAGCTCGAAGTTGAGAAGCTTCTCGGACTCGATGGCAAAGAACAGATCGAAGAATACGGTATGGAACCGTTCGTTAAAAAATGTAGAGAATCAGTATGGAAATACAAGGGTATGTGGGAAGATTTCTCAGATATGGTTGGTTTCTGGGCTGATATGGATAACCCATATATCACTTACGATGATAACTTCATCGAATCAGAGTGGTGGGGTATGAAGCAGATTTGGGACAAAAACCTCCTCTATAAAGGACACAAGGTTGTTCCTTACTGCCCTAGATGTGGAACACCTCTTTCTGCACAGGAAGTAGCCCAGGGCTATAAGACTGTCAAAGAGAAATCTGCAGTCGTTCGTTTCAAAGTAAAGGGTGAGGATGCTTACCTCCTCGCATGGACTACTACACCTTGGACACTTCCATCAAACGTAGCTCTCTGCGTAAACCCTTCTGATACTTATATTAAGGCAAAGGCTTGTGACGGACTTACTTATTATATGGCAGAAGCACTCGCTGACAAAGTCCTCGGCCAGCTGAAGACTGAGGAAGATGAGAAGGCTTACGAAGTACTTGAGACTTTTAAGGGTATCGACCTCGAAGGCAAAGAGTACGAGGCACTTTATGAGTGCACAGCTAAAGAAGCTGAAAAACAGAGAAAGAAAGCTCACTATGTAGTAGCTGATGATTATGTAACTATGTCAGATGGTACTGGTATCGTACATATCGCTCCTGCATTTGGTGAAGATGATAATAGAGTAGGAAAGAAGTACAACCTTCCTGTAGTACAGTTCGTAACTGAGAAGGGTGAACTTTCTGAGGAGACACCGTTCGCTGGTCTCTTTGTTAAAAAAGCTGATCCAGAAGTTCTTAAGGACCTCTCAGCCAGAAAGCTTCTCTTTGATGCACCTAAGTTTGAACATGAGTATCCACATTGCTGGAGATGTGATACACCACTTATCTACTATGCTAGATCAAGCTGGTTCATCAAGATGACAGAAGTAAAAGAAGACCTGATTAGAAACAACAACACAGTAAACTGGATTCCTGAATCTATCGGTACAGGACGTTTTGGTAACTGGCTTGAGAATGTCCAGGATTGGGGTGTTTCACGTAACCGTTATTGGGGAACACCACTTAACGTATGGGAATGTGAAGATTGCGGACATCAGGAAGTAATCGGTTCCCGTGCAGAATTAAAGGAAAAAACAGGACGTGAAGACGCACTTACAGTAGAGCTTCACAGACCTTATATCGATGAGTTCACATATACATGTCCTGATTGTGGAAAGACTATGCATAGAGTACCGGAAGTTCTCGACTGCTGGTTTGACTCAGGAGCTATGCCTTACGCACAGCATCATTATCCATTTGAGAACCAGGACAAGTTTGAACAGCAGTTCCCTGCGAAGTTTATCTCGGAAGCTGTTGACCAGACTAGAGGTTGGTTCTACTCACTGATGGCTGAGTCTACAATCCTCTTTAACAAGGCTCCATATGAGAACGTAATCGTACTCGGACATGTTCAGGATGAAAAAGGACAGAAGATGTCCAAGTCAAAGGGAAATGCAGTAGATCCTTTTGATGCGCTTACACAGTTTGGTGCAGACGCTATCAGATGGTACTTCTATACAAACTCACAGCCATGGCTTCCAAACAAGTTCCATGACAAAGCTGTAGTAGAAGGCCAGAGAAAGTTCCTCGGAACACTTTGGAATACTTATGCATTCTTCGTACTTTATGCAAACATCGATGAATTCGATGCTACAAAGTACACATTGGATTACAACACTTTAGGTGTTATGGATAAATGGGCACTTTCTAGATTGAACTCAGCTGTAAAGGATACAGATAGATTCCTCGGCGAGTACAAGATTCCAGAAGCTGCAAAGGTTCTCGAGAACTTCGTAGATGACCTCAGTAACTGGTATGTACGTCGTAGCCGTGAGAGATTCTGGGCAAAGGGAATGGAGCAGGATAAGATTAATGCTTACATGACTCTGTACACATCTCTCGTTACTATTTCAAAAGCAGCTGCACCGCTCATTCCATTTATGACTGAGCAGATTTATCAGAATCTCGTATGCTCAATCGATTCATCTGCACCAGAATCAATCCATCTTTGCGATTATCCTGTTGCAAACGAAGAGTGGATTGATGCAGAGCTCGAAGCTGAGATGGGTTCAGTACTGAAGATTGTAGTACTCGGACGTTCAGCTCGTAACGATTCAAAGATAAAGAACCGTCAGCCACTTGCAAAGATGTTTGTTAAGACACCTACAGAACTTTCTGAGTATTACACAGACATCGTTAAAGACGAGCTTAATGTCAAAGAAGTAGAGCTGCAGGAAGACCTCACAGCTTATACTACATATGAATTCAAGCCAAACCTGCCTACTGTAGGTCCTAAGTACGGTAAGTTCTTAGGAAAGATTAGAGGCGCTCTGGCTGAAATCGATGGAAACAAAGCTTATGGCGAGCTTAAGGCAAACGGAGTTCTACGTCTTCCTGAAGTAGACGAATCTATCGAACTTGAAGAATCAGACCTTCTCATCAATATTTCTCAGATGGAAGGCTTCCAGGCAGCAGCTGATGGAGACGTAACTGTAGTTCTGGATACAAACCTCACAGAGGAACTTCTCGAAGAAGGTTTCGCTAGAGAACTTATCTCAAAGATTCAGACTATGCGTAAAGAGGCTGACTTCGAAGTAATGGATAGAATCCATGTATACTACGAAGGAACAGACAAGATTGCAGAAATCTTTGAGAAAAAAGGTGATTTCATTGCAGGTGAAGTCCTTGCAAATGAGATTACAAAGGGTGGATTAAAGGGATATCAGAAAGAATGGAACATTAATAACGAGGCTGTAACTCTCTCAGTAGAGCGAATCTGATACCAAACCGTAAAGTTATAATAACTCATTAATCGTGGGAAAAAACTGGAGGTATAAATATGATGGGTCGTTCTAAAGCAAAGGCAGAATTCAAAGAGCAGTTAGAGAAGAATATTAAGAATCTCTATCGAAAGAATCTGGAAGATGCAACAACACAGGAAGTCTACATGGCTTTTTCCAGAATGGTTGAAGATGATGTCATCGACAGATGGATAGCTACCCAGAAGACATTGGATGATGAGAATTCAAAGATTCTCTATTACATGTCTATGGAATTTTTGATGGGCCGTGCTTTAGGTAACAACCTGATAAACCTCGGTGAATACGATGATGAAAAAAAATATTTGGAGGAGCTGGGCTATTCCCTTGAGGATATAGAAGACTGCGAACCTGATCCGGCATTAGGAAATGGCGGATTGGGTCGTCTGGCTGCTTGCTTCCTGGACTCCCTGGCTACACTTGGATACCCTGCTTATGGCTGTGGTATCCATTATCATTACGGCATGTTTAGGCAGAAGATTGAGGACGGATTCCAGAAGGAAGTTCCGGATGACTGGTTAAAGAATCCATATCCGTTTGAATTAAAGAATCCGGATATGAGATTTGAAATCAAGTTCGGAGGAGAGGTTCGAAGCTATCCGGACAAGACTGGAAAACTTCGTTTTACTCAGGAGAATTGCCAGAGGGTATATGCAGTTCCATATGCTATGCCTATCGTCGGATATAGAAACAATGTTGTAAACTCACTTCTAATGTGGGATGCTGAACCGGTTGAAGAATTTAACTTGAGCAGATTTGATAGAGGTGATTATGACAAAGCTGTCGAAGAGCATTATCTCGCAAAGAATCTGGTAGAAGTACTTTATCCAAATGATAATCATGTCTTTGGAAAGGAACTTCGACTGAAACAGCAGTATTTCTTTGTGTCTGCTTCAGTTCAGCGCGCTGTACAGAGATTTAAGACGCATAATTCTGATATTCACGATTTGCCGAAAAAAGTAGTATTTCAGATGAACGATACCCATCCTACGCTGACTGTTCCAGAACTCATGAGACTTCTCATGGATGATGAAGGTCTAAGCTGGGATGATGCATGGGATATTACGATACAGACTTGTGCATATACAAACCATACGATAATGACTGAGGCATTAGAAAAGTGGCCGGTAGATATTTTTGCCAGATTGCTGCCTCGTATCTATCAGATTGTGGAAGAGATAAATCGTCGTTTCGTACATGAAGTCAGAGAGAAGTTTCCAAATGATGAGGCTAAAGTCGCTCGTATGGCAGTCATCGGCGATGGAAATGTCAGAATGGCAAATATGGCTATCGTCGGAAGCTATTCGGTAAACGGTGTTGCGGCTCTGCATACAGAGATTCTAAAGAAAGAAACTCTGCATGATTTCTACGATATGTATCCGGACCATTTTTCGAACAAGACAAATGGTGTGACACAGCGTAGATTCCTGCTACATGGAAATCCGGAACTGGCCCAGTTTGTAACCAAATACATCGGTGACGGATGGATTACAAATCTGTCTGAGATGAAGAAGCTCGAGAAATATGCTACTGATCCAAAGGCTCAGAAGGAGTTCCTCGAGATTAAATACCATGCAAAGGAACGCCTGGCGAAATATATCAAAGAGCACAACGGTGTGGATGTAGATCCGAATTCAATCTTTGATGTGCAGGTAAAACGTCTGCATGAATACAAGCGTCAGATGTTGAATATCCTGCATGTTATGTACCTTTATAATCAGATGAAGGAACACCCTGAGAAGAATTATGTACCTCGTACATTTATCTTTGGAGCAAAGGCTTCTGCCGGTTATCATATTGCGAAGCTTATTATCAAGTTGATAAACAGCGTCGCAGAAGTAGTAAATAACGATGAAAGTATCGATGGAAAACTAAAAGTAGTCTTCATCGAGGACTATCGCGTTTCTAATGCGGAAAAAATATTTGCAGCAGCGAATGTTTCCGAGCAGATTTCTACTGCTTCAAAGGAAGCTTCAGGTACTTCAAACATGAAGTTTATGTTGAATGGTGCTATCACTATCGGAACGATGGATGGCGCTACTGTAGAGATGGTGCAGGAAATGGGAGAGGAGAATGCGGTCATCTTTGGTATGAGCGCAGATGAAGTCATCGCCCATGAAGCGGCAAATGATTATAATCCTATGGAAATCTACAACGAAGATGATGATATCAGAAAGGTGGTAGAACAGCTGGTTTCAGGTTTCTACAGCCCGGATGACCCTGAACTGTTCAGAGATATTTATAATTCTCTGTTAAATACCTTTGTGACTTATCGAGCAGATATCTATTTTGTCCTCAAAGATTTCAGAAGTTATGCAAAGGCACAGGAATATATTAGCGAGCTTTACAAAGATTCGTCAAAATGGGCTGAGATGGCTCTAAAGAATATAGCAAACGTAGGAAAGTTCTCGTCAGATAGAACTATCCAGGAATACGTAGATGATATCTGGCATTTAGATCATATACAGGTTAAGTTATAGAAAGAAGTTTTATGAACAGAGGAAATCAGGTATTAAAGAGTTTGTTTCCGCCTATATTTCTAATCGTATTACAGGTGGTAGCGTTTATATTTATAACTACATGGAGCGCAGTATTATTTGTCTATTCACATCATTTTGTGAGCATGGAAGACTTTAAGAATAAGCTTTTCGCTTTCTCAAATCATGTTGAAACATCGGGAATACCGTATTTAGTTTATTCCGGAATTGGAATTCTGGTCTTTGCTTTAATGATTAGATCTATCAGAAAAAATGGAAATTATGGTTTTTCATTTAAAACTTCAGCATTACGAGGCTGGATGATTCCGGTATTGCTCCTGCTTTCTATAGCGGTACAGGCGGTTACTGAATATGTGATGAATTTTGCAATTATCGTGATGCCAAAAGCGGGTCAGACTTACCTGGATATTATGGAACAGGCTGGTTTGACCGATAATATTAGCGTAGTAATGTTGATTTATGCAGGTTTACTGGGACCTATAGTTGAAGAACTCGCATTTAGAGGGCTTTCATTCAGATATTTGAGAGGCGCGTTTGGTTTCTGGACAGCAAATATCATTCAGGCTGCAATGTTTGGATTCTTCCATATGAATCTGATTCAGGGTATTTATACTTTCGTAGTAGGTCTCGTCCTCGGATATCTGGCTGAGAAATCTGGAAATATTACTGTATGTATCATATTCCATATCTTCTTTAATACTATTGCAGGATATATTACAATAGTATTAGATAAAACTTATGGAAATCCATTCATATATGGATTGTCTCTTCTATTATCATTGTGTATAACATATTTAGGATTAATTGTTTTTTCAAATATTGTTACGAGATGGAAGGGCCAGAAGATAGATCAGATAGTCACTGATGATGAAATACTAAATAAATAAAAAGGATTTAATGATGATTAAAGGGATTAATAGAAAAGTAGCGTTGTCTCTTGCTTGTGTGCTTACACTTACAAGTGCTATTGGTATGTTCCCAGAGGCTTTTGTAAATGCAAGGGAGAATAGTTCAGTTATTACTTTAGATGGTAAGGCTGATGATTGGAAAAAAATAGCAAAACTTCCAACTAATACATCTGTAATTAAAGAATGGTCAGTTTGTACAGATGATGAAAATATGTATCTCTATGTAGAATCACAGGGTAATCAGTGGAATAATGACCTGAATAATTATGTATTTGAATTTGGAAATGGAACTAAGTTCAGACTTACAGGTCCTCTGAATGGGATTAAAGCTGATAAGCCTAGTGAAAATATGTGGTATGCAGATATTCCGGGAGCGTCTATTAAATCTAAACCTTCAAAAAATGGTGGATACTATATAGGAGAAGTGTCTATACCTCTTTCATTTATAGGTGATTATTCTGGAGTTAGTATTTCTCTATATAATAATCAGACAGGTATGTCAGTAGCTAAAGCAGACATCCCAAATGTGAGTGAATTAGAGACTTCTGAGCCGCAGAATCCAAAGCCGGGCACTGAGAATCCAAATGCCGGAAACACTGATAAGCAGGAACTTCCAGAGAAACCTGTCTATAGTGGAATCAAAGTCGATGGTAATTTCCAGGACTGGGATTCTGATGTAACTCCAAAGATAGCAGTTTCTGACAATGATAGATTTACAGAGACATCAGCTGTATGGGATGGAGATTTCCTCTATATCTATGTCAAAGAGAATGAAGGAGATTGGGAAGGAAATATTAATAATTCCACTCCAAATGCAAATGGTAACTTTGTAATCCAGACTTCAAAGAATGATCAGACTGTACTTCAGATTCATCGTGGATCAGATGGACAGGCTACTATAAAGATAGATAAGAGTAAGACTACCAGAGCAAATATCAAATATGGAAATCATATGTATGAGATGATGATTCCTGCAGCAGAAATCAGAGGAATCGCACATGCGAAATATTTGAACTTTGGTATTTATAATGCTTCAGATGCACCAGAGCTTTATATTAAAAACATTAGAAATCTGTCTGGAGATATCGATGAAGAAAGTACAGATGGATTTAAAGTAGATGGTGATTTCTCAGAATGGAATCATTATGCTAAGCAGACTATAGATTATACGACTGCCGGAACGAATAATGGTAGAGACGCTTCAGGCGCATTGTTCTTTAATACAGAGGAAGGCAGAATCTATGGACATGTCCTTGAAGAAAGAAATACCTACTTTCAGAACGATATGACTCCATTTACGATTCGTATCAATGGAGATGATGACAGAGTGTTTGCTTTTTCCGCAAGGCAGATAGATGCAAACGGAAATGTTGTATGTGCACAGGATTATAATCTGGCTCCAGGTACTTATAAGTTTGCATTGGTAGATCAGAATTATCCTCTGGGTGCTGAAAACAGTGCAGAGATGGATTGGTCAAATATGGTTAATATCTACCATAAGAATGCAAAAGATTGGTATATGGGAGATATTATCATTCAGATTAATCAGGATGGAAGCGCAGAGTCAGAGTTCTATCTCGATGCTGACAGAGTAGCTGCCAGAATTAAAAATGCTTCATTTAGCCGTCTTAAGCCTATGCAGGCAAAAGATATGCAGAAGATTGAAGCCAGATTCCAGGATATCGGTGACGAATGGATCGGCTGCGCAGGAGCTTCTACTGGTCCTGTAGTAGGTATTATCCTCTGCGTCGCAGTAGTTGTGATAACTTTGTATTCCAGAAAAAAGAAAAATGAAGCATAACAAAATATAAAGCAGATTATTGAAAAGAAGGCTCGAAATTTTGAGCCTTCTTTGTTATTATAAACAGGATGCAGATTAAGTATAGAAAGGCAGTTTAGAAATTGAGTTTTGTACATCTTCATACCCATACTGAATATAGTATTCTAGACGGTTCTAACAAGATTAAAGATTATGTCGCTCGTGTCAAAGAACTGGGAATGAATGCTTGTGCTATTACAGACCATGGGGTAATGTATGGCGAAATAGAATTTTATAGAGAATGTAAGAAGAATGGTATAAATCCGATTCTAGGTTGCGAAGTATATGTGGCACCGGGTTCGAGATTCGATCGAGAAACCGGTAGCGGCGAAGACAGGTATTATCACCTGATTCTGCTGGCTGAGAACAATCAGGGTTATGAAAACCTGATAAAGATAGTATCCTTTGGCTTTATAGATGGTTTCTATTACAAGCCCAGGGTAGATATGGAAATTCTAGAGAAGTATCATGAAGGCATCATCTGCCTGTCAGCCTGTCTGGCTGGTGAAGTGGCCAGAACTATCGCCCGCGGACAGCTCGAAGAAGCGAAAAAAGTAGCTTTTCGCTTTCAGAGAATCTTTGGCGAAGGGAATTATTTCCTCGAACTTCAGGATCATGGTATCCCTCTTCAGAAGACAGTAAATCAGGGAATCCTGATGATTCACAGAGAAACAGGTATTCCTCTGGTATGTACAAATGACTGTCACTATACATATCCAGAAGATGCTGATCCTCATGATATCCTGCTTTGTATTCAGACAGGAAAGAGCGTTTCTGATGAGAACAGAATGCGCTATGAGGGAGGTCAGTATTACGTCAAATCAGAAGATGAGATGAGAGAGCTTTTTCCATATGCGCCTGAAGCACTGGAGAATACCCAGGCTATCGCAGACAGATGCTATGTAGACATCGAGTTTGGAAACACAAAGCTGCCTCATTTTGAAGTGCCGGAAGGGTATGACAGCTGGTCATACCTTAATAAACTGTGCTCTGACGGTCTGGAAAAAAGATATGGTCAGGAGGCTCCGAAATACCGTGAACGTCTCGATTACGAGCTCGGTGTCATAAAGGAGATGGGCTATGTCGACTACTTCCTCATCGTTTGGGACTTTATAAATTATGCAAAGAGAAACGGTATCCCTGTAGGTCCGGGACGTGGAAGCGCGGCCGGCTCTATCGTAAGTTATGCGATAGAGATTACAGATATCGATCCTATCAAATACAACCTCATCTTTGAGCGTTTCCTGAATCCGGAGCGTGTATCCATGCCCGATATCGATATTGATTTCGACCCGGAGAGACGTGGTGAGGTTATTAATTATGTCGTAGAGAAATACGGCAAAGAATGTGTAACCCAGATCGTGACTTTCGGTACTATGAAGGCAAAGGGAGTAGTGCGTGATGTAGCGCGTGTACTCGATATGCCTTATGCTTTTGGCGATGCTATATCAAAGAGTATACCGAATGAGCTTGATATTACCATCGAGAAGGCTCTTGAGATGAATCCGGAGTTAAAGAGTCGTTACGAGATGGAAGAGGACGTAAAGAAGGTTATAGATATCTCTATGCGCCTCGAAGGTCTGCCTAGAAACATCGGTATGCACGCTGCCGGTGTAGTTATCGCGCAGAAACCTATGTATGAGTTTGTTCCTGTTGCACGTGGTGCAGAAGGTTCACTCATCACACAGTATGAGAAAACTACTATCGAAGAACTGGGACTTCTGAAGATGGACTTCCTGGGACTTCGAAATCTGACTGTAATTCAGGATGCTGTCGAACTTGCAAACCGCAGGGAAGGCGTATCTCTGAATATAAATGAAATCGATTATTCAGATAAAAAGGTCTATGACCTTATCAGTTCCGGACATACAGAAGGTATATTCCAGCTTGAGAGTGCAGGTATGAAGTCTTTCATGAAGGAACTGTCTCCAAACAGTCTGGAAGATGTAATCGCCGGTATTTCTCTGTATCGTCCGGGTCCTATGGATTTCATCCCTCGTTATATAAAGGGAAAGAATGACGTGGACTCGATTTCCTATGATACACCGGAATTAGAGCCTATCCTGTCACCTACATACGGCTGTATCGTATACCAGGAGCAGGTTATGCAGATCGTACGAGATCTCGCCGGATACTCCATGGGACGTTCCGACCTTGTACGTCGTGCGATGAGTAAGAAAAAGGGTGACGTCATGGAGAAAGAGCGTCACAACTTCGTCTACGGTAATCCGGAAGAGGGAGTTATGGGATGCGTGAAAAAAGGCATTCCAGAAGACGTCGCAAACAAAATCTATGACGAGATGATCGATTTTGCCAAATATGCTTTTAATAAGTCTCATGCGGCATGTTACGCTTATGTAGCGTATATGACTGCTTATTTAAAGACTTATTTTCCTGTCGAGTTTATGGCAGCTTTGATGACTTCCGTACTCGACAATACATCAAAGATTTCTCAGTACATCGCGGTATGTAGAGATTTGAATCTCGAGGTACTGCCACCGGACATAAATGCCGGTGAAGGAAAGTTTACGGTAGATAATGGACAGATTCGTTTTGGAATGTGCGCCATCAAATCACTCGGTATGCCGGTGGTTGATGCTATCGTCAGAGAAAGAAAAGCAAATGGAGAATACACTTCATTGCAGGAATTCCTAGAAAGACTGGGAAACAGAGTAAACAAACGTGCCGTTGAAAACCTGATAAAGGCTGGCGCGCTCGACTGTCTGCCTGGAAACAGAAGACAGAAGATTATGATGTTTGCTCCGATTATGGACTCACTTTCCAAAGACAGTAAGAATACTATCGAAGGACAGATGAGCCTACTCGATTTCGCTTCAGAAGAGACAAAGAAGGCTTTAGAAATAAAACTTCCAGATGTGGAAGAATTTGAAAAAGTCATGAAGTTGGGATTCGAGAAAGAAGTTCTGGGTATCTACATCAGTGGACATCCTCTGGAAGAGGATGAAGGGCTTATGGAGAAAAATGTTACAGCTCACTCCTATGATTTTTACCTGGATGACGAGACGAATAAATGTACTGTTACAGATGGCTCGGACTGTGTCATCGGAGGCATGATTACTTCAAAGACTATCAAGTTTACAAAGAAGAATCAGGCTATGGCATTTATTACGTTGGAAGATTTGTTTGGCAGCGTGGAGGTTATCATTTTTCCACGAGATTATGAGAAAAACAGAAATCTCATCGAAGAAGATAACCGAGTTTTTATAAAGGGACGAGTTCAGGCGGATGAGGATAAAGATGCGAAACTTATCTGCTCTAGAATGGTGTCCTTTAGCGATGTTCCGCTAGATATTTGGATTCGTTTCAAAAACCGAGAGGAGTACGAACTCTCGGTGGATGAACTGGAAGCGATTCCCTATGATTCACATGGTAGAGAACGCATAGTTATCTACCTGGAAGAGGAAAAAAATCGGAAAATAATGCCGCATTTTTACTCAATTTCTAACAACTCTGACTGGATGAAGAGACTTGTTGAAAAGCATGGTCAAAAAAATGTCATAGTCGTAGAGAAACAGATTGAATTCGGGCGCGAAAGAGTTTAAAATATCTACGGATATAAAAGGTTAAAAGATTAATAGTAGTTAGTTAATTGGAGGACAAATTATGGCAAATCAGGTGAAGAGAGTCGGTGTTCTGACAAGTGGTGGTGATGCACCAGGAATGAATGCAGCAGTTAGAGCTGTTGTTCGTCAGGGTATTGCTAGAGGGGTAGAAGTATATGGTATTCGCCGTGGTTTTGCAGGTCTCCTTCAGGAAGAGATGGGTCCTATGGAAGCACACAGTGTTTCAGATATCATCTCACGAGGAGGAACAATCCTTCAGACAGCTCGTTGTCTAGAGTTCCTCGAAGAGGAATATCAGCAGAAGGCTGCCGACATTTGTAGAAAGCATGGTTTGGATGCTATCATCACTATCGGTGGTGACGGATCTTACAAGGGTTCTAGAAACCTAAAGAACCATGGTATCAATACAATCTCATTACCTGGAACTATCGATTTGGATATCGCTAGTACAGATTACACAATCGGTTTCGATACAGCTGTTAACACAGCTATGGAAGCCATCGACAAGATTAGAGATACATCTACATCACATGAGAGATGTTCTATCGTTGAGGTAATGGGACGTGGCGCTGGTTACATCGCTTTGTGGTGTGCTATCGCAAACGGTGCTGAAGATGTACTTCTTCCAGAGAACTTCGATTACGATGAGCAGAAGATTGTAAATCATATCATCGAAGGAAGAAAGAAAGGAAAGCAGCACCACCTAATCATCAATGCCGAAGGTATCGGTCACTCAAGCTCTATGGCAAAGAGAATCGAAGCTGCAACAGGTATTGAGACTAGAGCAACTATCCTAGGTTATATGCAGAGAGGTGGTTCACCTACTGCAAGAGATAGAGTTTATGCTTCTACTATGGGAGCTATGGCTATTGACCTTCTTCTCGAAGGACAGGAACAGAGAGTTATCGGATGGAGAGATGGTAAGTTCATCCACACTGATTTGGACGAAGCACTTGCTATGCAGAAAGTTGTTGATCCATATCAGCTTGAACTTTGCTCAACTCTTACAGATTAATTTTGGTGTATGATTAAAAGTTTATCAAATTCAAAAATTAAACATGTAATCAAACTTCGTGAGAAGAGAAGAGACAGACGAAATGAAGGCCTTTTTGTATCAGAAGGCCTTCGTATCGTTTTAGAGACTCCTTTTAATCTATTAAAGGAGCTTTATATTGCTGAGTCTTTTTTTGAAGATAATACGAAGATGGATTTGTTGTTAGATTATTTGGGAGTAACTATTCCGGATCTGTCAGGTGAGGGGATGGCTACTCTTAAACTTTGTAATGATGAAATTCAGATAGGACTTGTCTCGGACGATGTCATGAACAAGATGGCTGACACGGATTCTCCACAGGGTATCCTGGCAGTATCAGAGATTCCGAGGTATTCTTTTTCAGAGCTTCTAGAGAAGAGACCGGGGGCTTTCATCCTGTTAGAGGATGTGCAGGACCCTGGAAATCTCGGTACTATAATTCGTACTGCGGAAGGCGCGGATATCACAGGTGTGATTATGACAAAGCAGACGGTGGATCTTTTTTCACCGAAGGTGGTACGCGCTACTATGGGCAGCATCTTTAGAGTGCCTTTCTATGTGACTGAGAATCTGCATGAGACGATGGAAGAACTTCAGCGTGAGGGCATAAAGCTCTATGCGGCATATCTCGGAGGAGAGCGCAAGTATGATGAGGTGGATTACACTACTGATGTCGGATATCTCATCGGAAACGAAGGAAACGGCTTAAAGGAAGAGACTGCGATGAAGTCGGATGAACTGATTTCCATTCCTATGGGCGGTCAGTTGGAATCGTTGAATGCTGCGATGGCATCTGGAATATTGGCATATGAGATAAAGAGACAGAGAAGACATGAGAATTTGGTTTAAAGAGTGGAAAGATAACCATATGGTGCGTGACAAAGTCGTTTCAGTAGAAGGCGATGATACACGTACTCACAAGATTTTAAAAGCTATAGATGAAGTTTGTATGGAGTTTGATTTGTCGCATCCGACGTGGCTGGATATGACGATTCGAGACTTCAAAGCCCACGCTAAAGCTAGGTTTACCAGAGACTGTTTTGTAGAGGACGTAGACTTCGATTTTTTGGAAATCCACGTGTTGGATGAGGACTATTAAATTTAATAGTAATTTTACTTTTTTCACTATATATCCATGATATAATATCTCGCGGTGATAAGGTAATATTACAGGGGAATAGTACAGTGACAGAAAATGAATATTTGACTGATAGTGCGGATTCATGGAATACTTTCATGCTTCTGTACAGTTCAGCATTAAAGGAAATGAGCACAAAGGTTGAAATCCTGAATGATGAATTTCAGCATGTGCATCAGTACAACCCAATAGAATACGTAAAGAAGAGACGAAAGAGCCCTGAAAGCATCGTAAAGAAGCTGAAGAGACATAATCTCGAAGTTTCAGTTGAAAACATGGTAGAACATGTAAACGATGTAGCGGGTATTCGTATAGTTTGTTCATTTACTTCAGATATCTATCGTCTGGCGGATATGATTGCTTCGCAGGATGATTTAACGGTTCTCGAAGTAAAGGATTATATCAAATATCCAAAGGCTTCCGGATACAAGAGTTATCATATGATAGTAACTGTTCCGGTATTCTTATCAGACAGAGTAGTAGATACTAAAGTAGAAGTTCAGATTCGTACGATTGCTATGGATTTCTGGGCATCTCTGGAACACAAGATATACTACAAATTCGAAGGAAATGCTCCTTCATATATCAGCAAGGATTTGCGTGAATGTAGCGCTATCGTTTCTATGCTGGATGCGAAGATGCTTTCATTGAATGAAGCTATCCTCGAAGCAAAGCGAGAACAGGGTGATTCCGCACCAGAAGCTATGGACGACATAAAGACAAATACAGTAGTAAACAATGTCGATGATGATAGCCTCTCTCTGTTTTCCAAATTTCATTCATAATTTTGATTTGTACAAAGTGCAGCCCTTTGGGGCTGCACTTTTTTTGGGGTCTTACTTATTTATGGAGCTTGAATACGGAGGAATGTAAGTCTTCTAAGGATTTTCCGTATTCCTCGGAGCTGACTTACTTTACTTTATGGTTTTGGTATAGGTAAAGAGCTTGAAATAGAAGGATAGCCTATACTTTGCGGAGCTGACTTGCTTTACTTTATGGTTTTGGTATAGGTAAAGAGCTTGAAATAGAAGGATAGCCTATACTTTGCGGAGCTGACTTGCTTTACTTTATGGCTTTGGTATAGGTAAAGAGTTTGAAATAGAAGGATAGCCTATACTTTGCGGAGCTAACTTGCCTTACTTTGTGTAGTTTTCTGTGTTTGAGCTGAGTTTTATTAAATAACACAAAGTTTTTGTGTTGTAATTTGAAGGTGGAGCTGAGATTCTCTGTGCATTTAATTGATTTAAACAGAAAACACAGAAGTTTGGCTGTTGAAGATTAAAGATGGGAATGGAAAGTCTGTGTTTTAGAGCAAGAAAGGGAAAAAACACAGAACAGCGAGCGTGGAGGTGGAGAAGTTGTGGAAATCTGGGAAATAGAGGGCTAAAGAGGGGAGAACGCATTTATTGGATGCAAGATGATATTGTCTATTTTCTAATTATGAAATATAATTTCATAGTAAACATAAAATATTGATTTAAAAATTTCATAAAATTACACTGTAGGTAGGTAAGAAATATGGAAACCGGATTATTTTTTAGAATCAAAAATTACGAGGATTATGCTAGTTCTGCGGAAAACGACTTCATCTTGAAGCTGCAGAAGAATCCAGAAAGCTTCGTAGGAAAGAATCTCAAAGAAATCGCTGAAGAGACTTTTTCATCAGAGGCAACCATTTATCGACTTTGTAGGAAACTCGGTTACAAAGGCTTTAAAGATTTCCAGCAGGCGCTGATATATGAAACAGCCATCATGTACGAGAGTGCAAAGGCTTCTATGGAAGACATCGTTCCGGGCATGAAGACTGAGGATATTATCAGCAGAGTGACTATGAAGAATATCGATTCGCTGGAAATGTCGATGAAACTTGTTAGTGCTGAAGATGTGGATGAATGCATCAGATTGATCGACGAGGCCAGAAATATAAACCTGTATGGAGTCGGCTCGTCGCTTCTGGTTGCTAGAGATTTCTATTTGAAGTTGATTCGTGTAGGCAAGCTTTGCAATATCAACGACGATTTACATGCGCAGATTTTGTACGCGAAGACGACTAAACCTGGAGACCTCGCGATTATAGTTAGTTATTCCGGTTTGACTGAAGAGATGATAGAGTGCGCCAAGACTGTAAAGCAGAATGGCGGAAAAGTAATTGCAATAACCCGTTCATCAGGCTCGCATCTGGGCAAACATGCGGACGTGGTTTTGGGCGTGGCTGCGACGGAGCTTTTGGTCCGAAGCGGAGCGATGTCATCTCGAATTTCTCAGCTCAATGTGGTGGACATCCTGTATGTCGCATACATCGATAAGCACTATGATGAGCTGCATGATTCATTTGCAAAGACACAAATCTCAAAGGTGGAATAGTCAGGAATGTAAACCGATTCGGGGGAAAAATATTCCTTCGATGTATTAATTCCATTCAACCTTGAGGAACAAAATATATAGAAAGGAGGAGAAGGAAATGTTGGATCTTTCAAAGTTAGCTACAGAACAACGAAATCCGGATACATTGAATCTGGATGAGATGAGTCCAGGTGAAATCGTAAATGCGATGAATCGTGAAGATGAAAATGTAGTAAAAGCAGTGAATGAAGTCCTTCCGGAAATAGCAAAGGCAATCGAGCTAGCTACAGAAAGTCTAAAAAGTGGCGGCAGGCTTATCTATATCGGAGCCGGTACGAGCGGTAGACTGGGAGTGCTGGATGCGGCTGAGTGTCCGCCGACATTTGGTGTTTCTGACCAGATGGTTGTGGGCTTGATAGCCGGTGGAAAGGAAGCTTTTCTAAAAGCTATCGAAGGAGCTGAGGACAGTCATACACTGTGCCAACAGGAACTGGAAGCTATCAAGCTTTCTGACAAGGATACGGTAGTAGGGCTGGCTGCAAGCGGTAGAACTCCATATGTAATATATGGACTTAGATACGCAAACAGTATCGGTGCGAATACTATCGCTATAGCTTGTAACAAAGATAGTGAGATTTCAAAAGAAGCAAAGGTCGCTATCGAGCCGGTTGTTGGTCCGGAAGTACTGACAGGTTCGACCAGACTTAAATCCGGTACTGCGCAGAAGATGATTCTCAATATGATCTCTACAGGCAGTATGATTGGAATAGGAAAAGTCTATAAGAATCTGATGGTCGATGTACAACAGACAAATGAAAAGCTTATAGTTAGAGCTCAAAACATTACTATGGAGGCAACTGGGTGCTCTAGAGAAGAAGCAGAAGAGGCTCTGCGTCAGGCTGACGGTTCAGTAAAACTGGCAGTCGTTATGATTTTAAAGAATTGTAGCGTAGAAGAAGCCCAGAAAAGTCTGGAGGAGTCACAGGGAAAAGTTCGAGAAGCACTGAGATAGTTAGAACTGATGTGGTAATTACATAGCACAAGCTATGTTTATTATGAAAAGGTTAAGTTTATTGTATTAAGGAGGGTTTGTTATGAATTGGGAGGAAATTAGTAAAGAGTTACTGAATCTTCTAGGTGGAAAAACAAACATTAAGAGTAACATGGCATGCATGACTAGACTTCGTGTCGGAGTCAAAGATGTGACAAAAGTAGACGTCGAGGCTATTAAGCAGGTTGAAGGCGTCATGGGCGTGGTTGAGTCAGATACTATCCAGATAGTATTTGGTCCAGGCAAAGTAAACAAAGTTCTGGAAGCTTTTTCCGCACTGACAGGTATTAAAGGCGAGATTACAGATGAAGATGTCGTAGATGTTGCAAAGGAAAACAAGGCTGCTCAGAAGGCAAAATATGATAAGCCTGTTCAGAATTTCCTGAAGAGAATCGCAAATATCTTTGTTCCACTTCTTCCGGGTATTATCGCTGCCGGACTTATCAATGGTCTGATCAACGTAATCAATGTTTCATCAGGTGGAGCTCTGTCAGGAGTTTGGTGGTATGAATGTATCCATACTATGGGCTGGGCATTGTTCGCATATCTACCTATTTTTGCCGGATACAATGCAGCGAGAGAGTTTGGCGGCTCACCGGTTCTCGGTGGTATCGCAGGTGCGATGTGTATAGCAAATGCAGCTATGCCACTTCTCGCAACATATGGTGATAAGGCTACACAGATTACACTTCCTATGACTGGCGCAGTATATAATCCAGCAGGTGGTGGACTTATCGCAGCATTGATCGCAGGTGTATTCTTCGCATTCCTTGAGAAAAAAATCCGTAAGGTTATGCCTAGCCTGATCGATACATTTATCAGCCCACTTCTCGTACTGATCATCGGTAGTTTGGCAGTAGTAATCGTAATCCAGCCACTCGGGGCAGTTCTTACAAAGGGAATATTTGCAGTACTTGATTTCGTGTATACTAAGATGGGCTTTGTAGGTGGATACATCCTGTCAGCAGGATTCCTTCCACTCGTAGCTGTAGGACTTCATCAGGCACTTACACCTATTCACGCTATGTTGAATGATCCTGAAGGTGCTACACATGGTATTAACTATCTGCTTCCAATCCTGATGATGGCAGGTGGCGGACAGGTTGGTGCCGGACTTGCACTTTATATGAAGACAAAGAATCAGAAGTTAAAGAGATTCATCCGTGATTCTATTCCAGTAGGTATTCTCGGAGTAGGTGAGCCACTGATGTATGCTGTAACACTTCCTCTTGGAAAGACATTTATCACAGCTTGCCTCGGCGCTGGTTTCGGTGGAATCGTAGCTTCGCTGTTCCATGTAGGAACTGTTTCACAGGGTGTTTCAGGACTCTTTGGTCTACTCATCGTAGAACCTGGACATCAGCTTCAGTATGTAATCGCTATGCTTTGCGCATACCTCGGTGGATTCGTACTTACATGGTTCTTTGGTGTAGATGAGAATAGAATTAATGACATCTATGGTGATAAATAATTAGTTAAAAGGTGGCTTATGGAAACAGGGATTTCTATTTATTTTTCGTCTGGTTGGAAATACAATCAGGAGATAATTGAAAAAGCAAAGCGCGCTCATGTGAGACATGCTTTTACATCGATGCATATTCCAGAGGAGGATGGTAGCGATTATCGAAAAAATGCTATCCGTCTGCTAGAGGCTTGCCACGAGGCCGGACTGGATCTGACGATCGACGTAGACCCTTCAACTCCGGAAAAACTGGGATTGAAGAGTATGGAAGATTTGTTGGATTTGGGCGTCCATTCACTTCGTTTGGACTATGGGTTCGATGACAGTGATGTGGTCGAGCTCTCAAAGCAGTTTAGATTGGTATGGAATGCTTCCACAGTTTCTTATGATGATGTACAGAGGTGGAATGCACTCGGTGTAGATATTTCCAAATTTAAAGCTTGCCATAATTATTATCCAAAGCCATATACTGGTTTGTCTCTGTCCAAAGTGGCAGATATAAATAGCAGGTTAAAAGCTTCAGGTTTTACGACCGAAGCTTTTGTTCCTGGAAATAAAGATTACAGAGGACCTTTGAAAGAAGGGCTTCCTACAGTTGAAGAACACAGACACAGAAACAATATCCTACTAAATATGCTTGAACTTTATGATGCGAATTGTGATGTGGTCTATATAGGCGACTGTGATATCGAGGATGAGGATTGGGACAGAATTAGAGATCTGTCAGATGGGTTTATCAGACTCCCTTCCCCGGATTTGAATGACCAGAAGTTCAAATTGAAGGTAATGCATGATAGACCTGATTCCTCAGACTATGTAATTAGAGCAGTTGAATCTCGACTGTGGGATAGAGTAGAGTCTATTCACCCTAATAATACAATCGATATGGAGGCTGGTTCGATATGTATCTCCAATGAATTGTATCTCCGCTATGAGGGTGAACTCGAAATATGCCGAAAGCCTCGTTCACGAGATGATCGTGTGAACGTGATAGGTCATGTCGATCCGAACGACCTAGTTTACCTGCCATACATCAAAGATGGCATGGGATTCATGTTTGTGTAGCATGAATTAAATCCTCTGTTGTCCCTCAAATTTGAGCTCCCCCTCAAATTTGAGGGATTTTTTTATTCATTCATTGAAAAAATAGTCCTAAAAGGATAAACTATGCGGGTATGATTATTATGAGACTAGGAGGAAGAAGATGAACTCAAATGTAAATGCATGGATCGATGCACATAAAGAAGATCTGGTTAACGATATTATAGAACTCTGTTCTATCAACTCAGTAAAAGGTGAAGCAGAGGAAGGAAAGCCTTTTGGACCTGGACCATACGCTGCACTTCACAAGGCTATGGAACTTACTGAGAAGTATGGCTTCGCTACAAAGAACTATGATAATTACGTAGCGGCTGCTGATTTTGATACAGCTCTTCCACGTTCTCTCGATATGCTCGCACATACTGATGTAGTGCCAGCAGGAGAAGGATGGACTGTAACAGAGCCATTTAAACCTGTTATCAAAGACGGACGTATCTATGGTCGTGGAACTTCTGATGATAAAGGACCTCTTCTCTGCGCACTTTATGCTATGCGCGCTATAAAGGAATCAGGTATTGAATTGAAAAAAGGTGTCCGTCTGATTATGGGTGCCGATGAAGAATGTGGTTCTTCAGATATTGAAAAGTATTATGCAGTAGAACCTGAAGCAGAGATGACTTTTTCTCCAGATGCAGAGTTCCCTCTTATAAATATTGAAAAAGGTCATTTTAATGGAACTTTATATAAAGATTTTGAAGAAGACACAGCTCTTCCTAGAGTGACATCATTAAAGGCCGGTGTGGCAGCAAATGCAGTTCCACAGAAAGCAGTTTTAAGATTTGAAGGTCTCGATATTGATGCTGTGTCCGAAATTATGGACAGCGTTGCAACTAAGTGCGAAGTAGAAATCACAAAGACAGCAGAGAACGAGATCACTGTAGTAGGTACTGGTGCGCATGCATCTACACCAGAGCTTGGAAAAAATGCAGGACTCGCAGCTATTGAGCTTATCAAAGCATTACCTCTGGCTGAGTCAGAACAGCTCAAGCTCATATCAAAGGTTACAGAACTCTTCCCATATGGTGTAACAGATGGTTCTGGTATCGGAATCAAGATGTGTGATGAGGAATCTCATGATCTGACAAATACACTTGATTTGTTTGAAATCACACCTACTCATATTGAGTTTACATTTGATTCTCGTACACCTATTATGGCTACAAAGGAAAACTGCCAGGATAAGGCACAGGCAACTATCGAGGCAGCAGGTTTTGATTTCAAGACAGATGGTATGATCGCACCTCATGTAGTTCCTGGTGATAGTGAGTTTGTACAGACTCTTCTCAAGTCATATGAGAATGTAACAGGATTAAAGGGTGAATGCCTGGCAATCGGTGGTGGTACTTATGTACATGAGTTAAAGAACGGTGTAGCTTTCGGTGCAGTTCTTCCAGATATCGATACTAGAATGCATGGTGCAGACGAGTTCTTTGATATCGATAATATCGTGATTGCGGCAAAGGTTTATGCAGAGGCTATCTTAAATCTCTGTGCATAATAACTGTTTTTTGAAAAAAGCATAATCTTATAAAACCCAAGGTGATTTAAAATCGCTTTGGGTTTTTATTTTTAATTTATAAATAGACAGATAATTATAAAAGATTTGTGAAGAAATCGGATTATTATTGAAAGGGATAGAATAAAGATGTTAAATTCCTAATAGGTAATTTTTGGGAAATAAATTATAGAAAGGGGCATACGTATGAAGGGACTTTATAAGAGAGTAGGAGCTGGATTATTAGCATTTGTATTGGTATTTACTTATGCTTTAATTCTGGTTCCTTCAAAAACTGTTAAAGCTGTTGGTTCTGCTGTTTTAATAAAGAGTGGAACTATAAGTATGGAAGGAGCAAATACCTCCAGAAATATGGCAGTAGGTAAAGATGGAACGATTCACGTCGTTTACAAGGAAAATGGAGTAATTTATTACACTAAGAGTACTAATTCTGGAGCTACATTTAGTACCCCAGCAAAAGTAGTTGATGATGGAAGTGAAGCAGAAGTAGCCGTTTCATCAAATGGACGTGTGTTCGTTTCATATTATTCCGGTTCGAACGCTTATATTTCATATAGTGATAACGGAACTTCATTTACTGCTGTAGAATTAGGCGAAGCAAGAGGAGGCCAGGTAAATAGCGTTCATATGGCTACGGATGGAGACTATGTTTATGCAGTAAACTGTGGAGGTAATACATTCTGGTATAGTTCAGATAAAGGAGCTACTTTCAATAAACATGAGAATTGGGAGAGCCGCGCTTTTTCAGATGTTTTAGTTGATACCGCGACTCATAATGTAATCGTTATTAAAGATGATCCATCGCTGTTTATTCGCTATAGTAAAGATTATGGTGCTACTTTTTCAGATGAAGTACCAGTTTTAGATAAAAATAATACACAAGCGTTTGTAGCCTATTCAACTGCAGCATGCGGTAATGGAAAAGTATATATAGCCGGTGCAAATAAAGAAATGTATTTGATAGATTATGAAACTGCTGCTTGTGAGAAAACAGAAATAGTTGATCTTCAGGGTGAACCGCAAAATGGTGAAATGACTGACGAACAGATGGAACAGTCGAGAAATCAGCAAATGACGAGATCTCTTAGTGCAGATAACTCCGGACATGTAATTGCAGGATATGCAAAGGGTGGTAAAGTTTACTATCAGTATAGTACTGACAAAGGTGTAAGCTTCAGCTCCCCTGTTGAAGTAGGCACTGCAAACGGAGCAAATGCTGCTATTAATACAAAGACAGGTGATGTTCTATTCCTGTTTACAGATTCTGAAGGATTGAAGCTTTACAATGTGGTTGGTGGTGTAACAGGTGGTACATCTGGTGAATCAGCTCAGCCGGCTACACCAGAAGTAAGTGGTCGTGATGGTGCGGTAGATGCTGAGACTTTGAAAGAAGCATATGCAGATAAAACACCTGCAACAGATAGTGCTGCTAATGATGCAGGACTTAATGCTACTCAGGTAGTAGATCTCCTAGCAGGAAACAACACAGCAGCCAAGGAAGAATTAGTTGAGAAGGCTGTAGCAAAGGGCCATCTTACATTAAATATCAAGACAGATAAGTCAAAAGAGATTAAAGCAAAAGTAGATGTTCCAGCAACTCTTCTTTCAGCTCTTACAGCTACAGAAATGATGGACGGACTTCTCGGTCTCGATAATATTACAATCGACCTGGAAGTAAAGGTTACTAATACAAAGGATGTAGACAAAGCTGTAGCTGGTGCTGTAGAAGCAAAGAAGGCAACCGGTGAAGAGCTGTTCTACTTTGATGCAGATATGTTCCTTACAAAGAATGGAACAGACAAAGAAGCACTTACAGAGTTCGGTTCAAACAAGATTGATATCACAGTAGATATTCCAGAAGCAATCCGCGGAGCAAACAGAGTGTTTAGACTTATCAGAACACACAAGGATGTAAAAACAGGAAATCTGGAAGTAGATGTTCTCGAAGATCAGGACAAGGATGCAAATACATTTACACTTTCTACAAATAAGCTTTGTACTTTAGCATTTGCATACAAATCAGCTGATTTAAAGAGCCCAAAGACAGGTGCAGATGCACTTCCATTTGCGATGATTCTGATGTCATTTGCAGCAGTTGCGTTTGTAGTTGGTGCAAAGAAGTATCAGAGATAGTCAGGGAAAAAGCGTAGATGCAGAGTTTTTTGACAGAAACTGATTAATTTTTTATTAAATCTCCCGATTTATTTCCCTTCTGTGAAAGCTATTGAGTACAATAGTATCTATAGTATTTAAGGGGAATAAAGAGGGAGATTTTTAATGTCCACACTGAACATTATTCAGGTTTCGTTAGAAGCATGGGGAGCAGTTTTTTGCTTTGTTACTATGCTTGTAACTATGTACAGGTCAAAAAAGCGCGCAGGAAAGTTGCTTGGTAAGGCACTTTTTATTAACGCGCTTATTTTAATATTTGATGCCTTATGTTATATCTATCGTGGTGATACTTCTAGAGTTGGATATGTGGCGGTCCGTGTGTTTAACTATCTGGTTTTTATAAATCAGTTTATTCTGCTGTCGTTTGTAGCGGAGTACATTTACCAGATTCTTACTGATCGTGGACTTACGCGTAATCGAAAGAAAGTTAATGCGATAATGTTTATTGCAACCATTGGGATGGTCCTGATAACTATATCGCAGTTTGTACCTTTCATTTATAGTTTTGATGACGAGAATCGTTATTATCGTATGAATGGTTGGTATTTTATAATAGTGATGCATGTGATATTGCTCGCGCTCGGAACTATTGTGGTTCTCTTAAAGAGAGATAAACTTCAGGTACGAGAGCGTCGTGCGCTTTACTCATATATCTACATGCCTCTGATTATGCTTATTATTCAGACTTATTTCTATGGTATGTCGTTGGTTAATCTCGGTACAACCTTGTCTCTTATTGCGATGTATATTTCAAATGAAATAGAGGAAATCGAGGAATACTCTCGTATGAAGGTGAAGCTTTCTGAACAGATAGCTGAGACAGAACGTCAGTCTGCAGAAGCCGAGAGACAAAGAGCAGAAGCGGAGAAGAGAAAGCTTGATTCCGAGCGAAGTATGCACGTCGCTTTTGAGAACAAGATGAATCTGCTCCTCGGGCAGATGCAGCCGCATTTTGTGTACAATTCACTTGCGACGATTCGAGCTCTCGTGAGTGTGAATCCGGATGGCGCTATAGAGACGATAGATCATTTCTCGAGTTATCTACGCGAAAGTCTCGCAATCACTGATGGTACTACATTGGTTTCTTTTTCCGAGGAGTTAAAGTTAGTAGAAGACTATCTATATATGGAGAAGAGACGTTTCGGTGACAAGGTAAATATCGAACGTGATATTCAGGTTACAGACTTTGAAGTTCCGCCTCTGTCGATTCAGACGTTGGTTGAGAATGCAGTTCGTCATGGACTTCGTGCAAAAAATAATCCTGGAACCATTACGATTTCTACATACGAAGACGAACGGACATATTATATCGAGATCAAAGATGATGGTGTGGGATATGATACTTTGGCAAAATCAGATGGAAAGCATCACATAGGAACTGCAAGTACCAGAGCGAGAGTAAAGGAGTTGCTCGGAGGTAAGATGGTTATTCAAAGCGCTTTAGGCGCGGGAACCAGGATTACTGTTCAAATTCCAAAGCATAAATAAAGTGTTTCTTAAACATATCGTATATGGGCAAAAGTGTGCCACATTTGTTGCACTTCACTTAATATAATGATTTCACAGTAATCGTGAGAGGGAACTTATAGTTACGAATTAGGTGAGAGGTGATAGGATGACTTTTGGATTAGTTATGATTCTATTGGTTTTGCTGATTGGATTGGGAGTAACAGAGCCAGATACTCGTTTTGACGAGGAAAACATCTGGGAATAAGCGGAGATGTACCGATGACAATTTCATATCGTAAACACAGAAAACCACAGCATCAGTGATATGTGTCCAGAGAATTGGATATATATCATGGCTGTGGTTTTGTTTTAGTTTATAGATTTATAAATTGTTGTGTTTTTTTAGAACGGGGCAATTGCTTTATTTATTTCATGAACTGGTCAATTGCTTTATTCATGTGAAGTATAGCTTCTTGGTCGTTTTCGGCTACAGCTTCTACGATGCAGTGATCTAGATGCTCTTTTAGGAGAGCTTTTCCGGCGTTGTTGATTTCAGAACGAACAGCAGCAAGCTGTATCAAAACATCTGCGCAATCCTTCCCATCTTCCATCATGCCCTTTACTGAGTTTAGATGCCCGATAGCTCGTGAAATGCGATTGATAATCTTCTTCATTTCTTTAGGGTCATGTGTATGACCATGTTCTGTATGATGACTATGTGAGTGTTCACTTTCGTGTGAGTGATAGTGAACCCCATCATGTGTATGCATGTGTTCATCATGTAAGTGATTATGCTCATCGTGTGTATGATTGTGTTTTGAGTTTGACATGTTCAATCCCCTTTATGTTCAAAATTTCGCAGTTAAGTATATCATATTTTGAAGGAATAGCAATTTTTGATTGAGAGAAGTGGGTGAGATGGATGTGGCGGTGAGTATGTGTGATGCTGATTATGCAGGGAAGCAAGTGTTCGCTTCGCTCTCAGAGTGGACTTTGTTGCTATGGTTTGTGCGAGAAATAAAATTAAGTGTTTGATCACAAGGTGATATATGTTTGCTTGTTTGATTACAAGCATCTAGAAATAATCCTGTCAAGGACGTAGCCTTCGGTGGCTTCGCCATCCTTGACAGGATTATTTCTTAGATGCATTTGGGTAATCAAGCAAACATATAGGATAACCCTGCGGCGCCAGCCGCACTTGATTAATCTAATTTAAGTTTATTTAGGGGTAGTGTGCGGGGGGATGTGATTTGTAAGATTTAAGGTGGTTCACATGATTTGGGGTTTGAGGGGGATTTACTAGGGGAGAGCTAGTTATGTGATTTGTAAGATTTGAGGTGATTCACATGATTTTGGGTTTGAGAGAGATTTGCTGGGGGAGGGAGAGTTATGTGATTTGTTAGATTTGGGATGGTTCACATGATGGATTTTAAGGGAGAATCATGTGAAGGGGCTTTTAGGAAGGAAGTCACATGATGTTTGAGAGGACTGATTCATGTGAGAGGAAAATAACTTGCTATTTCACATGAAAGTTTGAGGTGAGATTTCATGTGAGATGGAGATTTTGGTGGAGGTCACATGATTTGGAGGAGAGAGTTTTGATGTGAAAGCAAGAAAAAGAGAAGGTTCACATTAAATGGGGTTCGGAAAGTGCATGTGAAGGGAGAGAAATAAAGAGATTCACATGAAATGGGTGTTTTGGGAAGCATGTGAAAGCTTGAAAATGGATGAATTCACATGAAATGAGGATTTGGAGGTGTATGTGGAAGAAAGAATTTTGTTGATTTCACATGATTTTGAAAATCTGGGTTATGTGATTCTTGATTTTTATTGAGGTTCACATGATTTTGGCTTTGAGAGAGATTTGTCGGGGGAGGGAGAGTTATGTGATTTGTTTGATTTGGGACGGTTCACATGATGGATTTTAAGGGAGAATCATGTGAAGAGGCTTTTAGGAAGGAAGTCACATGATGTTTGAGAGGACTGATTCATGTGAGAGGAAAATAACTTGCTATTTCACATGAAAGATTGATGGGGGATTTCATGTGAGATGGAGATTTTGATGAAGGACACATGATTTGGAGGAGAGAGTTTTGATGTGAAAGCAAGAAAATGAAGGGGTTCACATGAAATGGGAGTTTTGGGAAGCATGTGAAAGATTGAAATTGATGAGAGTCACATGAAATGGGGGGCGGGAAGTGCATGTGAAAACTTGAATATGGAGAGTTTCACATGCCAGGGAGAGCCAGAGAGAGGAAAATAGTAAAAAATAACCCCCCACCCCGCTTAAAATTGATATAGATTGATAATATAATATCAACTGTTGTGAATAATATTAATTGCATAGATTCAAATTCCGTGCATAGAATGCGACATTTTAAAGGAGGGTACAAATGCACATTCCAGATAATTATTTGAGCCCACAGACATGTGGTGTATTGGCTGCGGCTATGGTTCCTGTTTGGGCAGTTTCAGTAAAGAAAGTTGCAAAAGAATTACCAAAGGAAGATGTTCCAAAGATGGGAGTTGGAGCAGCATTCTCATTCCTGGGTATGATGTTTAACATTCCTATTCCAGGTGGTACAACAGGTCATGCAGTAGGAGGAACACTTATTTCATCTGTACTCGGACCATATGCAGCTTGTTTGTCAGTTTCAGTAGCACTATTGCTGCAGGCATTAATATTTGGAGATGGAGGTATATTGGCGTTCGGAGCGAACTGCTTTAACATGGCGTTTGTACTTCCGTTTGTAGGATATTTCGTATATGGAATCTTGAAAAAAGCATTTTCAAAATTCAAAAATGGTGATATTGCGGCAGCTTCTATCGGAGCTTATGTAGGACTTAATGCAGCAGCACTTGCAGCAGCTATCGAGTTTGGTATTCAGCCACTTCTCTTTAGAGATGCAGCAGGAAATGCTATGTATTGTCCATATGATCTCTCAGTTTCTATCCCAGCTATGATGATTGGACATCTTACAATCTTCGGATTAGCAGAGATCATCTATACAGGATTAGTTTATGGTTTTATCAAGCAGGTTTCTCCAAAGACTATTTCTGGATCAAAGACATCTAAAACACCAAAGGCAGTGATCGCACTCATTGTCCTGTTGATCATACTCACACCACTCGGACTTCTCGCAGAAGGAACAGCTTGGGGTGAATGGGGCACTGATGAAATCGCAGCTACAGGTGTTGGTTACACACCAAAGGGAATGCTGGAAGGCTTCTCATTTGATGCTTTAATTCCTGATTATTCAATTTCTGCACTTCCAGACTGGGTTGCTTACATCTTGTCTGCTATAATTGGTGTAGGTATTGCTGTCATCGTCTTCAGAATTCTTTCCTCTTTAAAGAAGACAAAGACAGTAGAGGCTTAATAGTGATTTTTGTGGCCACTATAATAGACTACTAGTTTGGAAAGTGTTTGAAATTGAAGCTTAATCTATCTATTTTAAAAGCAATAGCAAAGCTCTTACGCAATGATTCTAATAGCAAAAGCCTTAAGACCGGACCGCTCTTTAGAGTGGCTCCGGCCTTTAGGCTTTTTGGCGTTATTTATATCATACTGTTATGTGCTCTCTCAAATAATGCTTACTTTACATATATAATCATCGCGATTGCATTACTACATCTGATGATTCTGCCGATTGCAGATTTGAAGAGTGTACTGAAAATCGTATTCAGCGCTGTCCTGTTTTCGGGACTGATATTGTTGCCGTCTATCTTTATGGGGAGCCCCGGAACCTTTGCGACTATCCTCATGAAGGTTATCGAGTCAGTTATGCTGCTGTCCACTTTGAATACTGAGGTGGAATGGAAAGATATTACGGCTTCATTTAGAGCTCTGAAAGTACCGTCTATATTTGTATTGACACTGGATATGACAGTGAAGTTTCTCGTGATTCTCGGTAGATTCAGTGATAAACTCTTAGAGGCGGTGACACTTCGTTCCGTCGGAAAAAGAAGCTGGAAGACATCTGGTGCCGGAGATATTCTGGGTACGACTTTTTTGAAGTCGACAAAAATAGCTACAGCTACTTCAGAAGCGATGGCTTGTAGATGTTTCGTGGGGGAATATCGTGTCTATAGAAAACATAAGTGGAATGGATGGGATGCCCTGTATGTAACTGGGCTAATTATCTTGACAGTACTATTTGTGATGACCCTGAAATAATAAGTTTAACGTGAATTTACGAAGATACAGAAAAACAATATTTGCGTAGATACAAAAAATAAGTTGAAGGTATAAAGCATTGATTAGATTAGAAAACATTTCTTACAAATACGATACTACAGTAGTATTGGATGATATATCTTATGAGTTTCAGATGGGACGATGCTATTCTATTATCGGTCCTAATGGTTGCGGAAAGTCGACATTGTTTAGGATATTAAACGGCTTGTCTCATCCGACGAAAGGAAAGTATTTATTCGACGGAATTCTGATAGATGAGAAGTATCTAAAGGATGAGCAGCATGCGAAAGATTTCCATCGTCGTATCGGTTATATCTTTCAGGATTCTGAAGTTCAGCTTTTTACACGAAGCGTGGAGGACGAAATCGCATTCGGACTATACCAGCTCGGGCTCAGTGAGGACGAGACAACAGAGAGAGTTGAGCATTATTTAAACCTGTTGGAGATAGAAGATTTGCGTTTTCGCGCGCCGTTTAATCTCAGTGGCGGGGAAAAAAAGAGGGTTGCTTTGGCGGCGATATTTGCCATGAAACCTGAGGTCTTGATCCTCGATGAACCTCTCGCCGGACTGGATGAAGATGGCCAAAAGTTTATTACTAATTTTATAATTAATCAGAAGTCACCAGACAGGCTGATTATCATCTCTACACATAATAAAGAGCTCGCACAAAATGTTTCAGATGAGGTTCTTCATATGGACAAAAATCATAGAATTGTGCTATGATATGGGCGATTTAAAGTTGTTTTTGAGGTGATGCGATGGGGATGAAACAATCTTATAATAATAGGACGGAAATCCTGAATGATTTGCAGGCTGCTTTTAATGATGAAGTGGAGCCGAAGTTTCTGGATGGAAACGAAGATGGCAGATTCATTGCATCTCGAATCGCTTTTGAAGCATATTCGCTGGAAGAGCGTGAGAAGATGGAAAAGCTTAAGAAGAAAGCATCAGAGAGGGCTGAGTGCTTGAAGAAAGAACAGGCTATGCGCAGACAGGAACTCGAAATGTTTCGTATCGCTTATGAGATGAAAAAAACGGCCGACAAATTATAAACAAAATCGAAAATATTCAGTAAACAAAGAAGTCTCAGTTTAATTTGAGGCTTCTTTTTTGTATAATAAAGGGTAGATTAGGCTTAGAAGATAGCTGATATTTAGGGGGCAAACGTGGAAAAATACAAGTTTAGTGACGAGGCAACACGAATCTTAGAAAACTTAGATGTTCCATTTGTAATATATCAAAGTATATCGAATAGAATCGTAACCATATTGGTTACGAATGGTTTTTGTGACCTTATAGGTCTGTCACGTGATGAAGCCATCAAACTTTTGGATACAGATATGTATAGAGGTACTCATCCTGATGATCGTGCTTTTGTAGCGGATTTAGGTATTAGATTTGCCGCGGGATCGAGTGATTATGACTGCGTTTACCGTTCCTGGTCACCTAGACTTGAAGACTACGGAATAGTTCATGCGGTAGGTCGACACATCATCATGGAGGATGGAACTCCGCTTCTTATGGTTTATTATATGGATGAGAGTACTCATTCAGAGGGAAAGAGTGATGACTTTACAGATGATATCCGTGAAGTCTTTGCCCAGATGATTTCAAACAAGATGCCTGTCTTAAACAGCTATTATGATATCCTGACAGGGCTTCCGAATATGCCGTATTTCTTTGAGCTGGCAGATGCCGGATGCAAGGAAATCATGGAACAGGGTGAGACTCCTACGATACTGTCGTTTGATTTAAACGGCATGAGGGATTTCAATTCACAGTATGGTATCGAAGAGGGAAACAAGCTTCTGTGCGCCCTCGCAGATATCCTGAGTGATGAATATACAAATGAAAACTGCGCTAGATTTGGTGAAGATCATTTCTACGTATTTACAACAGACAGAGGCGTCGAAGAAAGTGTGCACCGTGTGTTTGATGCATTAGAGCATGCGAACAATGGCCGTGTACTTCCTCTTCGCGTCGGTATCTATATAGATGAATACAACGTTTCAAACATGGGCGCAGCCTGTGATCGTGCAAAGATGGCATGCGACTATGACAGAAACACTTATTTTTCAAAGATAGTTTATTTTGACAAAAATATGCTGCGTCAGTCAGCAGTCCGTGAATATGTTCTGAACTATATCGACATAGCGCTGGAGGAGAGATGGATCGTCCCGTATTTCCAGCCGATAGTCCGCGCGATTAATGGCAAAATCACCGAGGAAGAAGCATATGCGAGATGGATAGATCCAAAGAGAGGTATTTTTTCCCCGGCTGATTTCATAAATGTATTAGAAGACTCGAAGCTTATGTATAAACTCGATCTCTACATGGTGGATCGGGTTATAGAAGCTTTTTCTGAAAAAAAACAGAGTAAAGTCGAAATAGTGCCTGTTTCGATTAATATAAGTCGTCACGATTTCGAATGCATAGATATGGTTTCGGAAATTATAAAGAGGCTCGATGAACATGAGATTTCGCATGATCTCTTAAAGATTGAAATCACAGAGACCGTGATGGGATTCAATATGGAATTCTTAAATCAGCAGATTGAGAGATTCCATAAAGCGGGAATCGAGGTGTGGATGGATAACTTCGGTGCGGGTTATTCGTCTTTAAATGTGCTACAGAATTTCGATTTTGATGCTATAAAGCTGGATACGAAATTTATGAAGGATTTCAGCCAGAATGGAAAGAATTATCCGATCATTCTGGGGCTTATCCGTATGGCTAAAAATATGGGAATCAGAGTTATCGCACAGGGGGTTGAGACTGAGGCACAGGAGAGACTGCTTAGGTCTATCGGTTGTGATAATCTGCAGGGGTATTTGTATTTCATGCCGGTTTCTATAAAGAAACTGGTAGAGCTCATGCATTCTGTCGGAGGTAAACTCAGTGAGACAGAAGCTGAGCGCGAGTATTATAACGCTATCAGCAGGGTAAATCTGAATCGACTGGAAATCGATGGAGATACTGAGGTCGATGAGGCGATTCGCTCTCGAATCTACGGTGCACCGGTCGCTATCGTCGAGTGCGATGCAAGCGAGATTAAATTGATTCGTTGTAATGAGGCTTACCATAATTATCTGAGAAAGTTTGGACTGGCTTCGGAAGATGGCTTTATTACAGACGAGAAAGAGCCATTCCCCAGAACAGTCAGAAGAGAGTTTGAGGAAGCTGTTAGGGATGTGAGTCCAGAATATTGGACAGCTATAGGAGTGCAGAAAGACTATATTCTTTCAACAGGTTTTATAAAGAAACTGATTACAAATGATGAAAACGGGAAGTCAGCGTTTGTGATTATTATTCCGATATACTAAATCCGCATTATAAAGGGGCAATCATGAAGAAAAGAATCGTACCAATTCTGGTTATACTAATCACTACGGCATTTAATGTCGTAGTGGCTTGTTTTTCGTATATTTTACATATTCCATTATTCATGGATTCTATAGGTACGCTGTGTAGTGTAATCCTGTTGGGTGCGTTCCCGGGATTCACCACAGCGATTCTTACTAATGTTCTATTGAGTCTGTTTGATCATTCCATGGTTTATTATTCAGTAGTAAATATTATCTTTGCGTGGATAGGTTTCTTTGCCATAAAGAGAGGCTGGTTTAAACGAAAGACCGGAGTCTGTGGCTTCATCGTTCTTTCGGGTGTCATAACCGGTTTGCTTGGCGGCATAATACAGCTGGTTATTTCATCTATTCAGCCATATGAGAGTGTTTCGAATCTCGGAAAAAATATCTCTCACGCATTATCGCTTGCCTATCCGCCTTCTTTTTTACTTTCAAATGTAGCATTTAATCTTCTGGATAAAGCGCTGGTCGTTGCAATAGCCTTTTTGATACTTCGCCTCATACCTGAAGAAGTAAAGGATTATCTAAGGATTGTAACGTGGAGGATGAATCCGGTATCAGACGAGCTTAGCCTCAGAAAATCAAATATTCTGGGAATGAGGATATTTTTGTACCTGTTTATAACTGCTATGTTGCTTTCGGTGATTCTGGTAACTAACAGTGTGATAGTCCTATATGAAAATCATCTGGATAGGATGGTTCCGGAGTATATCTTTAAAGTCGTGGTACTTTTTTCAGGATTCTTCCTGTGGATCCTGTCATTTGGATCGTGGTTTACAGTTCAGTATCTACTGCATCCGATAAACAGTATGGCAAAGGTGACCGGTGAATTCTTTAAGGATAATGATAACGAGGTCCTCCTGCATGAGAGGATTATGAATCTAAAGAAACTGGATATTCAGACAGGGGATGAGGTTGAAAATCTGTATCGCTCTATATGCGTTTTGGCTTCAGATATGGAGACTCAGCTTACTAATCTCAGAAATCAGTCAAAGATGATATCCACTATGCAAAATGGTCTGCTCATAACGATGGCGGATATGGTCGAGAATCGAGACGCCGATACAGGCTTCCATATTCAGAAGACTGCCGACTATGTAAAGATAATCCTAGATGGCCTAAAACGTAAAGGATATTATTCAAACCGTCTCACGCAGAAATATATAGATGATGTATCGATATCAGCGCCTCTACACGATATTGGAAAGATTCGAATTCCTGATGCGGTACTGAATAAACCGGGAAGACTTACGGATGAAGAATACGAGATTATGAAGACACATACATCGGCGGGACGTGAAATCATAGAGAATGCGATAACTATTGTAAAGGGAGACAGTTATCTGAAAGAAGCCAGAAATATGGCTGGCTATCATCACGAGAAATGGGATGGCACCGGATATCCGGAAGGTTTAAAAGGCGAAGTGATTCCGCTTTCGGCCAGAATCATGGCAGTGGCAGATGTGTTTGATGCACTTAGTTCGAAACGTATCTACAAAGACCCGATGCCTTATGAGAAAGCGATATCTATTATCGAAGAAGGTGCCGGCAAACACTTTGATCCTAAATGTGTAGAAGTGTTCCTGGAAGCAGAAGATGAAGTCAAAAAAGTAATGAAGAAATACAGTTAGACACTGGGGTGAAAGGGATGGCAAATAAGAGGAAGATTTGTTTTACATTTATTGTGTTTATAGCATTGCAGATGTTGAGTCCGGCAGTAGTGTATGCAGATGAGAGTAATAGTAATGTATCGTCAGCGACGCAGGTTTCACATCAGACCTATGGTGGTGGTTATGCTGTCACTAATCAGGTAAAAGACATCGATTATGCTTTTAAGCTTTATAATGCAGATAATGGTCTGCCTACTTCTGATGCAAACTGTATCTTCTCAGATGATAAGGGATATATCTGGATAGGCAGTTATAGTGGTGTAGTACGCTATGACGGAAAGAGTTTCGAGCGTAAAGATAATAAGACCGGTCTCGTAAATGGAAAGATCATCTACGAGGATTCAAAGAAGCGCATGTGGTTTGGAACGAATGATAATGGCGTAGTTGTGATGAAGGGAAGTCTCGAAAAGCATATCACCTATAAAGATGGTCTGCCTTCTTCCTCAATCCGTTCCATAGTTGAGGGACGCGGCGATAGAATCTACATCGGAACTTCGAGTGGTGTATGCTTCCTGGACAGCAAATACAAAGTTCATAAGCTAAACAACGATATGATAAAGGACGAGTACATCATGCGTCTGATGAGAGACCATGAGGGAAATGTCTTTGGAAATACTAAAACCGGAAAGATTTTTTCCATAACAAATAATACCGTGACGAAGTTTATCGATTCGAAAGAACTGGGAATCGAGAATCTGTCGGCCATATATGTAGACGAAAAAGATCCGAATTTTTTCTACTATGCATCAGATGATGGAATTCTGTATCATGGAAAGTTCGGTCAGAATGTAAATGATATGGATGAAAAAATAGATACAGGAATCAAAAGTATTACCTATCTGTCCTATGAATGTGACCGTCTCTGGGTGGTAGGACAGTCTATGGTCGGATATCTGGACAAAGATAATACAGTAAAACTCCTGGATAAGAATCCGATAAACAGTAACATCGAGATGGTTGAGTCTGACTACCAGGGAAATCTCTGGATAGTTTCTTCTCGTCAGGGTGTAGTAAAGGTTGTATCCGATAACTTCCAGGATATAACAGGTATGGCAGGTGCAGATCATGATGTTGTGAATGCAATCTGTCAGAGTGGAGGCGAGTTCTATATCGGAACTGATAAGCGCCTTGAAATATTATCTTCTGATTTTAATCAGGTTCATAATGACCTGACCGAATATCTGGACAACACCAGAATCAGATGTATAGAGAAGGATAAGGTGGACAATGTCTGGATCGCTACCTATGGTTCAGACAAAGGACTCGTCTGTATAAAGCCAAATGGAGAACGAGTCAATTATAACCTTGCAAATGGATTTATAAGTGATGATATCCGTTCTCTGCGTCGTATGATGGATGGTGCTATCCTCGTTGGAACAAATGCAGGAGCAGCTGTTATTAAGAAAGGTGAGGTTATACGTACTGTTACGAAAAAAGACGGCCTCGATAACACGATCTGCCTCACTGTCGAAGAGACAGAAGAGGGATGGCTCATGCTGGGTACTGACGGCGGCGGTGTGTTTATAGTTAAAGACAATAATAAAGTTGAAAAGCTCGGTCGAGATGATGGACTGAATTCTGATGTTATCCTTCGTATAAAGAAGGACGATGGAAATGAGGTTATCTGGATTATTACGTCAAATTCTGTACAGTATCTGAAGAATGGGAAACTGTATAATGTTCCGGGGTTCCCTGCTACAAATAACTTTGATATCCAGATAGACAGACATAATAAAGCGTGGATTATGTCTTCTTATGGTCTGTATTCGGTTATAGCATCGGATATGGTGCATAAGAAGAAATTCAAATATGAACTCTATGATACAAAGAGTGGACTTACCAGCATACCAACAGGAAATTCATACAGTTATCAGGATGAACAGGGACGTATCTTTATAGCCGGACGTTCTGGTGTATGTATGTTTAATGCAGAGAATTTCTATGATGAAATATATGAAATGAAGCTGGATGTAAAGAGTATCCTCTATAACAATAAAGAAATCCATCAGAATAAATACGGACAGTTTGAGATTCCTGCTGATGATGGACGTATCCAGATTAATGCATCGGTTATAAATTTTAACCTTTCTAATCCTCTGGTCAGGGTATATCTAGAAGGTATGTCAGATGATGATGTAAATCTTCAGAGTGATTTAATGCCTCTCGAGTATACACATCTAAAATATGGAAAATACAAACTGCATGTTCAGATTATTAACAAGAACAGTTTGAAAGTTTATCAGGATAAAGAATATGTGATTAATAAGAAACCTCGTCTTACGGAGCTTATGATCGTAAAGGTTATGTTCATACTGAGTATCGCAGCATTGGCAGCGTTTATCGTATGGAGACTTATGTCTAATACTGTCATCCGTAGACAGTACAAAGAGATTCAGCTCGCAAAGGAAGAAGCTGAAAGAGCAAATACTGCTAAGTCACGCTTCCTGGCAAATATGTCACACGAGATTCGTACTCCTATTAATACTATTCTGGGTATGGATGAGATGATACTGAGAGAGGATGGAACCGGAGTACCGAAGCCATACTTTATGTCGATTATGAACTATGCACTCGATATAAAGGGAGCTTCAGAGAGTCTGCTCGGACTTATCAATGATATCCTGGATATCTCAAAGATTGAGTCTGGAAAGATGCATCTCGTAGAACAGGAATACAGTCCTGAAGAGCAGATTCGAAATATGGTAAAGATGATTCGTGTCAGAGCTGAGGATAAAGATTTAGACTTTACTCTCGATATCGATGAAACTATGCCGCGCAGACTCTACGGAGATATGGGAAAGATAAAGCAGGTAGTTTTGAACCTGCTTACAAATGCGGTCAAATACACTGACGAAGGTGGTTTTAGATTAAAGATTTCTGTAATAGAGAGAAATGAGAATACATGTATGATTCGCTTCTCAGTCAAAGATACGGGAATAGGTGTCAAAGAACAGGATTTGGATAAGCTTTTTTCCGCATTCGAGAGACTGGATGAAGAGAAGAACAGCGGTATCCAGGGAACCGGACTCGGACTGGATATTTCTCGTCAGTTTGCTGAGCTTATGCATGGTGATCTGATCTGCGAAAGTGTGTATGGCGAAGGCTCTGATTTCATATTTACAGTAAATCAGAAGATAGTAGATGGCGAACCTATGGGCAGATTCGAAGAGGATACAGGAAATGTAAACCGTGGTCCATATGTTCCGAAGTTCTTTGCGAGAAAAGCAAAGATTCTCGTGGTTGATGACTACCGTATGAATCTGGAGGTTATCAGAGGACTCCTCAGTGCGACAAAGATAGAAATCATAACAGCGACCTCGGGAGCGGAAGCTCTCGAGGTACTCGATAGAGAAAGTGTAAATCTGGTATTTTTGGATCATATGATGCCGGAGATGGATGGGGTAGAAACTCTGGAACATATTAGAGAAAAATACTCTGATCTACCGGTTGTAGCATTGACTGCAAACAGTGATTCTGATTCTGAGGAATTCTATAAGAGCGTAGGTTTCGACGGATATCTCGAGAAACCGATAGATTCTGAAAAGATGGAAAAGATGATTATGAGCCTGCTTCCTCCGGAGCTTATAGAGGAAGCTGAGAACCGGATTTTTTCAGAGATAAATCTGGAACTTCCGGATGATTTGTCATGGCTTTATGATGTGTCACAAATCGATGTCGACGATGGCATAAAGAACAGCGGTGGAGTGGACAGCTTTATCTTTAGTCTGAAGATGTTTAGGGAGACACTGGAAGATACCAGAGCAGTTTTAAAGAAATCTTATAAAGACGGAGATATAAATCTGTTTACGATAAAGGTTCATGCTCTGAAGAGCTCATGTCGTATTATCGGTGCAAAGGACTTAGCAGACCTCTGCGCTTTACTGGAAGATGCCGGGAAGAAGAATAATATCGCATTTATCGATGATAATTATGAGATTCTCGATAGAGGATATAATTCCTTTGCTACGATTCTCGCACCGATGCTCGGCTATGGTGAGATAGCGATAGAGAAAAAAGGATCACTCTCTGAAGAGGATTTCCGTGATGCGATAAGCGCTATAGCGGAGTTGGTTCCACAGATGGAGTATGATGCTCTAAAGATGGTCTTTGCACAGATGGATGAATATGAATTAAATCCAAAGTATATCGATGTAGTCGATAGACTGAAGGCTGCTTTGGAGAGATTCGATTGGGATGAGATGGAAGAAGTTTTGAAGGAGCTTTAATGATTGAATTATTGAAAAGTTTTCAATTAGATTTTATGTTGTTCTTGAGTGGCGGCTGTGCGGTGCTGATTCTGCTCACTTTGTCCACGAAGATAATTACAGCAAAGAGGAGAATGTCGCTGGTCTATATGCAGACCAGTGCGACCATCCTCCTGATATTTGACAGATTTGCCTATCTGTTTAGAGGGGATACTTCTGATCTCGGATTTGTGATGGTCAGAGTATCAAACTTCCTGGTATTCTTCTGTACTTTACTGATAAGTCATGCATTTAATCTGTATATGCTGGATCTACTTAATACGGATAGAAATATTAAAAAAGTACCTAGAAGATTTATAGTCTGTGAGGTTCTGTTTACAATCGGTGTACTACTTCTCGTGATTTCACAGTTTACAGGAATGTATTACACATTTGATGATCAGAATAGATATACGAGATCTCCAGGATTCATAGTCTGTTATATGATACCGGCTATCATCATTATGATTCAGTTCAGTGTAGTTATTCAGTTTAGAAAGATATTGGGAAAAGATTATGTAAAGCCTCTGATTCTGTTTACGGTTATTCCGTATATAGCTTCTGTATTACAGCTTTTTGCGTATGGCTTTTCTCTTATAAATATTACCAGCGTGGGTCTGGTAGTTCTCCTGTATTTCTTTGAAATCAGAAATATGAGTAAGCTTCGTGATGTAAAGATAGCAGCGGAGAGGGCCAGCAGTGCGAAATCACGTTTCCTCGTAAATATTTCTCATGAAATTAGAACACCTATAAATACTATTATGGGTATGAACGAGATGATTATCAGAGAGGATACGAAGGGCGTTCCAAAGGCTTATGCAAATCATATAAAGGCTTATTCAAAGGACATTCACAATGCATCAGATATGCTTCTGTGTCTGGTAAATGATATTCTCGATATTTCACAGATTGAAGCTGGAAATGTGAGATTGATAGAGAATACATATGATCTTACGATGACACTTAAAGAGGTCCTCGTTCCGGCAAAGGCGAGATGCGTACAGAAGGGAATAGGTTTAAATATCGAAGTGGATGAAGACATCCCGGCGATCCTCTTTGGTGATGCGAAGAAGATTCGACAGACGATGACATATCTCATAAACAATGCTGTGAAATATACTGATGAAGGAAATGTTACTGTTCGTATAGAAAATGCAGGTCTGGATGGAAAAAAAGTCACCCTTCGAATTACAGTACAGGATACTGGAGTAGGCATTAAGCCGGAAGTTCTGGAAAATCTTTTTTCAAATATGAAACAGCTCGAAGATGCCAGAAACAGTAATGTTCATGGCACAAAGCTGGGGCTCGATATCGCGAAATACTTCGTGGATTTGATGGGTGGCGAGCTCAAATGTGAGAGTAAATACGGAGTTGGATCGAGCTTTGAGATTCTATTGGAACAGAGAGTCATAAAGTCGAAACCTATTGGAAAAGTTGATTATACCGACGACAGTTCAAATAGAAGTGTATATATACCTAGATTTATAGCGCCTGAAATCAGCATCCTCGTAGTGGATGATAATCCGATGAATCTATCGGTTATAAAGGGACTTCTGTCTCCGACCAGAATGTATATTACTACGGTTTCTTCGGGAGAAGAATGTATCGAGATGATAAAAGAGTCAGATTACAATATGGTGCTACTGGATCATATGATGCCCGGGATGGATGGTATAGAGACTATAGCTGAGATTAGAAAGATTAATCCGGATCTGCCGGTTATAGCACTGACGGCAAATTATATAGATAACGGAGAAGAGTTCTATCGTCAGCATGGATTCAACGGTTATCTGCCGAAACCTGTAAACGGCGAGAAGCTCGAACGTACGATACGTCTCTTCCTGCCGGATGAAGTGGTTATGGATGTAAATGAAGACGATATCCTCCTGAATATTTCTCTGCCTGAGGAATATAAATGGCTGAATGATGTAGAGATGCTGAATACACAGGATGGTATTGGATACTGTGGCGGTGTAGCAAACTATATAGATACGATTAGAATGTTCTATGAATCTATAGAGGACAATATTTCGGTACTGGAAGATGCATTTAACGCAAAAGACGTAAAGATGTATACTATAAAAGTACATGCATTAAAGAGTTCTGCGCGTATCATAGGAGCAAAGGAACTTTCGGAGAGAGCGCTGGCACTTGAAGAAGCCGGAAAAGACGGAGATTGGGATTTCATCCTGTTTAATCACCAGGAGTTATTGAATCTCTATAGTTCATATGAAAACTGGCTCAGAGGATTGGATGAATCTGATGAGAATGAAGATATGGACAAAGAACTTATTTCAGAAGCGGATCTGAAAGATGCCTATGAAGTCTTGGGAGAACTCGTAGAGCAGATGGATTATGATGCAATCGAAATGATACTGAATCAGGTGAGTGAGTTTAGACTTCCGGAAGATGAGAAAGATAAGTTTAGAGATTTGAATAAATACCTGAAACTGTTTGATTGGGACAAGATGGAAGAAATCCTGAATAAAGAGGGTTAAGGGAGGTTATATGGATAAGAAGATCTTGATAATAGGGACAAAAGAATCTTTTATCATCAGAGTGTTGTTAAAGAAACTATCTGATGCAAAGATAGATGCCAGATTTATCGAACCGAATGTATCTGAGATCGATAAATACTGGGCTGAAACATCGCTGGTTACTTTTTACATGGAAAAAGACGAGAATCTGCCGGACGATGTTAGAACTTTTCTGGCGGATAGGATGGAAGCCGATGATAAGAAGATGATCATCATCGGTGAGCCTATGGATATAGAGAAGATAAAGAATTCACTTCCACCGGGACAGATATATGCGAGCTTCGTGAGACCTCTCGAATATGAAGCTTATATCAAGTCTGTAAACAGTTATTCGGATCAGGCAGAGCTCGGGGATCTCATGAAAAAGATTTTAATCGTGGATGATGATCCAAACTATATGAGTCTGATTCGTTCCTGGCTGAATGAGCATTATAAGGTATCTATGGCGACATCCGGACTTCGTGCGATAAAGTGGCTCGGTACTAACAAAGTAGATTTAATACTTCTCGATTATGAGATGCCGGTTACTGATGGCCCACAGGTTCTAGAGATGCTACGTGATGACGAAGAGATGAGAAATATTCCGGTCATCTTCCTGACAGGTCGTGATGACAAGCAGTCGGTTATGTCAGTTATGGAATTAAAGCCGGAAGGTTATTTTATAAAGAGTATTAAACGAGATGAACTTATCATGAAACTAAAGACATTCTTTATGAACCAGGATAAGAAGTAGAGAGGGTTTATTGGAAACTTTTTTCATAACTCTATAAAAAATTGTTGATTATTTCTCGCTAAAGTGAAAAAATGGTAGTGTTTTTTAAATTTAGCAACAGGTAAGGGAAAAGATTATGGAAATGTTTGGCGAGATTGTAAGCAAACTGGATAGTATCATTTGGGGCCCGGTTACACTTGTATTCTTTGTGGGAACAGGAGTGTTTCTGACATTTAAGCTCGGCTTCAGAACATGGTTGAATCTACCTCATGCGCTGAAGATGGTACTGAGCAAAGAAGCTCATCAGAAGGAAGGCGATGGTGATGTATCAGCCTTTGGTTCTCTGATGACTGCTTTGGCTGCGACTATTGGAACCGGAAATATCGTCGGTGTCGCCACTGCGATGGTTTCAGGTGGACCGGGTGCGCTGGTCTGGATGTGGATTGCAGCTTTGTTTGGTTTCTCGACTAAATATGGTGAATGTCTTCTTTCTACTAAATACAGAGAAGTAAATGATAAGGGTGAGATCTCTGGTGGACCTATGTATGCCATGAAGAATGGCTTTAAGAATAAGAAGGTCGGAAGCATCATGGGATTCCTCTTTGCCCTGTTTACTGCTATTGCTACTTTTGGAATCGGAAACATGTCACAGGCAAATTCAGTGGCAGGTTCTTTCCATAATATGTTTGGTGTATCTACATGGATCATCGGTATAGTTATGACTCTGATTATCTTCCCGATCGTAGTGGGTGGTATAAAGAGTATTTCAGGAGTATCTACTATAGTAGTTCCTGCTATGGCACTTCTCTATGTGGCAGCAGGACTAGTTGCAATCATTCTGAATTATAGAAATATCCCATCAGGTTTAGAACAGATCTTTGTGATGGCTTTTAATCCTCATGCGATAGGCGGTGGTGTAATCGGTACTATTACTGTCAGCGTGATGAATTCGATGCGTTTCGGTATAGCCAGAGGTGTATTCTCGAACGAAGCCGGCCTCGGTTCTGCGGCTATTCCGGCAGCAGCATCTACTATTTCTAATCCTGCGAGACAGGGTTATATCAGTATGACTGGTACTTTTTTTGATACTATCATCGTATGTACTATTACAGGTTTGACTATAGCTTCATCCGGAGTGCTCGGAACTGTCGGCGCTGACGGAAAGCCATTAGAAGGAGTAGCTCTGACTGCAGCTGCTTTCTCTACTGTACTCGGACCTGTTGGCAAATACCTCGTTTCTATCGGAATCATTCTCTTTGCTTTTTCAACTATTCTCGGATGGGAATATTATGGCGAAAAAGCTTTTGAGTATCTGGTAGGAAGCACTAAATACAGCATGCTTTATCGTGCTTTTTACGCACTGATGACACTGTTTGGAGCTACGCAGTCTCTGGATCTGGTATGGGGCATATCAGATATTATGAATGCACTTATGGCTTTCCCAAACTTGATAGCACTTATCGTATTGAGTGGGGTTATTAAAGAGGAAACTGATAAATATCAGGAAATCCTCAAGAAATAGTACTGAGGTTATTGATGAATAGTAATTTTCGTGATTATAAAGCGGGAGTCCTGGCTGGACTCCCGATTATGTTAGGCTATATTTCGGTATCGTTTGGAATAGGTATTCTCGCACATCAGGCTGGACTTTCAGCTTTGCAGGCGGCATTTATGTCAGGTGCAAATCTCACCAGTGCGGGAGAAGCTGCAGGTATCGATATAATCGCTTCCGGCGGTACACTACTTGAGATGGCGATTACACAGCTGGTTATTAATTTTAGATATTTACTTATGAGTATTTCTCTGTCACAGAGGACTGATGAGAGCTTTACTACTTCAAAGCGTATCATCGCATCCTTTGGTATTACAGATGAGATATTTGCTCTGCTCGTATCCAGAAATAAATCTGTTACGGCAGCTTATATGATGGGTGTTATTACACTTCCATTTATCGGTTGGACAGGAGGTACAGCTATAGGTGCTATAGCTGGAAGCATACTCCCAAAGACGGTTTCAGATTCACTTGGAATCCTCTTATATGGTATGTTTGTAGCGATTATAGTTCCACCTGCAAAGGATGATAAGCATATTATATTTGCAGTCTTTATAGCAGCAGGAATTAGCTCACTCCTGAAATACTTGGTGCCACACCTCACTTCGGGATTTGCTGTTATCATCGCAGCTTTATGTGCGGCAGTTGTAGCGGCAGTATTATTTCCGGTTTCAGAACGTGACATCGAAGAGGAAGGAGGCAGAGCATGAAGATACTCATGTACATCTTTGTAATGGCTTTTGTTACATACCTGATTAGAATGCTTCCTTTTACACTGTTTAGAGCCCGAATCCGTTCCAGGTTCTTACGTAGCGTGATGTTCTATATTCCTTATACAGTTATCACAGCTATGACGATTCCGGCTATTTTTTATTCGACAGGAAGCGTATCGACTTCATTGGTAGGTACATTTGTTGCATTTTTGCTGGCATATCTGGATATGCCGCTTATCATGGTTGCCCTGTCAGCTGCAGGTTTTGCCTTGCTTACAGGAGCAGTTTTCTAAGAGGAGGAAGTTATGGATCAGTCAAATATGAATCAGATGCCGAACCAGGGATTCAATCCTAACCCTGTAAATTACAGTGTTCCGAGACCTCCAAAGAAGGATAATACTGGAGTCTGGATTGCTGTAATTATCGCGATTTCTTTGACAGCGATTATTATTGCTCTTCTCTGTTTTGGAGATAGGGACAAATCTTATAAATCGTCTGATGAAGGTACTTTTTACGAGTATTCAAATGCTTTTGCTAAGCTTGAGAAATGCCTGAATGAGAGAAGTACTTCTCTCGAAGACTGGTGTATTGTTATGTATCCGAGAAATCTCTATGACTATATAGAATCTCAGACATCTGTCTTTGGTATGAATCTGGATGATTATGCAGGCTCTATGTTTGATACTCTTTATAGTAAGATTGACGACAGTGTAGGTGATTTTAAGTGTACGATTTCGATTATATCTGATGAGGATGTCACAGATTTAGAACTCGATAATTTGAACGATGAGATTAAAGAAATCTACGACAGCATCAATATGGGCAAAGATGCTGAAGAAATCACAAATGCAAAGACAGTCAGAGTAAAGATGTCTATCAAAGGTGAGAAGAAAAGCTTCTCCAAAGAAACCAGCATTATGGTTTACAAATATGGAAATGACTGGTATATAAATCCTTCTTCACTCAAAGATTTGAAGGATGAAGTATAGATAGTATAAAGGCCGTTGATACAGGTTTTAAACCCTCGGATAGAGGGTGAATACCTGTGTCGCGGCTTTTTTCGGTCTGATGAGAATTTTTTTAAAAAAATTTAATTATTTTAAAGGAAATCAGAGTCGTATTGGTAATTATATTTATGGAGAGTTGTTTTGAAAGGGGTATTGTTTTGGAAGAAATTACAATCCGCGAACAAATCGAGATGATGGAAGAGAAGACGCTGAGTAAGTTCGCTACGCATAATCGCGATTCACGAGGCCGAGACAGAGAAGAGGAGGAATGTGATATCCGTCCGATGTTCCAGAGGGACAGAGACAGAATATTGCACTGCAAGGCTTTCCGTCGTCTAAAGAACAAGACGCAGGTATTTCTAACTCCATTAGGAGATCATTATAGAACCAGATTGTCACATACTCTCGAGGTTTCACAGAATGCAAGAACTATCGCCAGAGCGCTTCGTCTAAACGAAGATCTGACAGAGGCTATCGCACTCGGTCACGATTTGGGACACACACCTTTTGGTCATTCAGGGGAAAAAGTACTGAATGAGCTCGTAGCGGGTGGCTTCGTTCACAGTGAACAGAGCGTCAGAATCGTAGAGTTACTTGAGAAGGATGGTATGGGACTGAACCTCACATGGGAGGTTAGAGATGGTATAAAGAATCACAGAACTTCTTCGATGCCGTCTACACCAGAGGGAAAAGTCGTACGTCTTTGTGACAAGATAGCTTATGTAAACAGTGATATGGATGATGCTATTCGAGCAGAAATCCTGTCTGAAGATGATATTCCACTAGAGATTCGAAAGACTCTGGGTATGTCTGTAAAGAAACGTCTGAATACATTGATTCACGATGTAATCATTTCAAGTGCAAATACAGCGGACATTCATATGTCTGAAGAAATAGATGAGGCTCTGAGTGAGCTTCGTAAATTCATGTTTAAGACAGTCTACACGAACCCTGTAGCCAAAGGCGAAGAGGTAAAGGCGAAACGTATGATTCGTGAGCTGTTTAAATACTATATGCAGAATCCGGACGATATGCCGGAAAAATTTATACGTATGACTGACAGTGGTACACCGATAGATAGAGTTATCGCCGACTATATCGCAGGTATGACAGATCAGTATGCGGTTACTAAATTCAACGAATACTTCATGCCAAAGGCATGGGAGGTTGATGGCTACTAATTAAAGCTAGATTATAGAAAGAGTTTGACTATGCCTAGATATCCTGAAGATGTCATCGAAGAGGTCAGATCACGTTCTGACATCGTCGACGTTATTCAAAGATATGTACAACTAAAGAAAAAAGGCTCTTCTTATTTTGGACTCTGTCCATTTCATAATGAAAAATCACCTTCTTTTTCCGTATCCCGTGATAAGCAGATGTTCTATTGCTTCGGATGTGGAGTAGGAGGAAATGTCTTTACTTTTCTTATGAATTATGAGAATCTCACATTCCCTGAAGCTGTAGCAGAACTGGCAAAGGAATGTGGTATTAAACTTCCGGAACACGAAGAAACTGAAGCGGATCGCGCGAGAAATCGTAAACGTGATAGGATGTTTCTACTGCAGAAAGAGGCAGCGACATTCTATTACACTATGCTTCGCTCTAAAGCCGGTGAGAGAGCACTTTCCTACTTTAAGCAGAGAGGTCTGTCGGAGGACACGATAGTGAAATTCGGCCTCGGAGCTTCAGACCAGTATGGAAAGAATCTCCACAAATATCTATCACAAAAAGGCTTTTCGAATCAGGAGATGATGGACAGTGGGCTCATCAAATATTCTGAGACGAGAGGCTTTGAGGACAGATTCTTTAACCGTGCGATGTTCCCGATTATGGATGCACAGAAGAGAGTCTGTGGTTTCGGTGGACGTGTTATGGGAGATGGAGAACCGAAGTATTTGAACTCCCCTGAGACGGAAATCTTTGATAAGGGAACCATCCTCTACGGAATGCATCTCGCACGTAGAACTAGGAGAGATTTCTTTATCCTGTGTGAAGGTTATATGGATGTAATATCCATGCATCAGGCAGGATTTGATAATACTGTGGCTTCTCTGGGAACAGCTTTGACCCAGAAGAATGCGCTCGCACTAAAGAGATACCGAAAAGACATCTACCTAAGCTATGACAGTGATGGTGCGGGTGTAAAGGCAGCACTTCGTGCGATAGGTATTTTTAACCAGATTGGTGTACCGACAAAGGTTATCAATATGCGTCCTTATAAGGATCCGGATGAATTCATAAAGAATCTCGGTGCAGAGGAATATGAAAAAAGAATTGCCGAGGCGGAGAACAGCTTCCTCTATTCGATCAGAATGCATGAGGATGACTTCGACCTGAGAGATCCGGGTGGAAAGACCCAGTTCCAGAAATATATGGCGGACAGACTTCTCGAGTTTGAGGAGGAAATCGAGAGAAACAACTATATGGCAGCTCTATGCCAGAAGTACAATATCTCGATGGATTCATTCCGTATGTTAGTAGCGCATGAGGCTGCAAAGGGTGTGAGTGAGCGTCCGGCTACAAAGATAGACGGTGGAACCGAGAGGGTAGTAGATGATACTCCGAAAAAGGAACGCATGACGGCAAAGAATGGTATGCTTCAGTCGGAGAGATTATTGCTCTCATGGATAGCATCCAGTAGCTCACTGTTTAATCAGTTGAAAGATTATCTTTCACCACAGGACTTCTGTGAAGGCATCCATAAAGAGGTTGCGGAATATATTTTTTCAGAAATGGAAGCGGGAAAGACACCGGATCCGGCGTCTCTCGTGGATAAATATACCGATGCTGAGGATCAGAAAGATATAGCCAGAATCTTCCATACGGAAGAGGCGCTGAACACGGATGTGGACAGAAGCAAGGCTATCTCTGAGACTTTGATAAAGATAAAGAAGGCTACTATCGAGAGAGAGAACGAGGCGATGGATCCGGGTGACCCGAACCTCTTTAAGAAAAAGATAGAAGACAGACGTTTTATCGACCAGATCGAGAAACTAAAGATAAATGTGTAGAAGGAGACTCTAATGGCAGAGAAGAAAACAACAAAGAAGACAGAGGAGACAAAGATGTCAAAGAAAGAAGAAATCAAACTTGAGATGGATAAGCGTCTGGCTGAACTTCTTGAGATTGCAAAGAAGAATAATAACGAGCTTACTTATCTTCAGATCAACCAGGCATTTACTGGTATGAAGCTTCGTGATGCACAGTTTGACTATATTCTCGAATTCTTTGAGAAGAATTCAATCACTATGAACAAGACTGAAGTACCGGAGGGGATGGATCTCGATGCAGACCTCGATGTAGATGATGATGGATTTATCCCATCAGAGGAAGACGAAATCGATACAACTGATCTCGACCTCTCTGTTCCGGAAGGAATCAGCGTAGAGGATCCTGTTAGAATGTACTTAAAGGAAATCGGTAAGGTTAACCTGCTTACAGCTGACGAGGAAATCGAGCTTGCAAAGAGAATGGAAATGGGCGATGAACTTGCAAAGAAGAGACTTGCTGAGGCAAACTTGAGACTCGTAGTTTCTATCGCAAAGAGATACGTAGGACGTGGAATGCAGTTCCTCGATTTGATCCAGGAAGGTAACCTCGGTCTTATCAAGGCTGTAGAAAAGTTCGACTACACAAAGGGATACAAATTCTCAACATATGCTACATGGTGGATTCGTCAGGCCATCACACGTGCTATCGCTGACCAGGCTAGAACTATCCGTATTCCGGTACATATGGTAGAGACTATTAATAAACAGATTAGAGTATCCAGACAGCTCCTTCAGGAACTCGGCCGTGAACCATCCCCAGAAGAAATCGCTGCAAAGATGGATATCTCAGTAGACAGAGTTCGTGAAATCATGAAGATTTCTCAGGAACCGGTTTCTCTCGAAACACCTATCGGTGAAGAGGAAGACTCACATCTTGGAGATTTCATTCAGGATGAGAACGCACCTGTACCAGCTGATGCTGCTACATTTACTATGCTTCGTGAACAGCTCGAAGAGGTACTCGGAACACTTACAGAGAGAGAGCAGAAGGTTCTCGTACTTCGTTTCGGTCTCGAGGACGGACGTAGCCGTACACTTGAAGAAGTTGGTAAGGAATTCAATGTAACACGTGAGCGTATCAGACAGATCGAGGCAAAAGCTCTTAGAAAGCTTCGTCACCCAAGCCGCTCTAGAAAGTTGAAGGATTACCTTGAGTAGGAATTATGCATTTGGTCTGAGTGACAGACTTCAGGCTATTTATAATCTACTTCCGGAAGGCGATGTATTATGTGATGTGGGAACGGACCATGGGTTCCTTCCCATATCACTTTGTTTAGATGGACGTATAAATAGAGCACTAGCGATGGACCTTCGTGAAGGACCTCTTTCCAGAGCACGTGAGCATGTGGCAGAGTACCATCTCGAGGACAGAATAGAAACCAGACTTTCTGACGGACTGAAGGAAGTCAAAGTCGGCGAGTGTGATATGGTATCTATCTCCGGAATGGGCGGCAGAACTATGCAGGATATTTTAAATGCCAGGATGGATGTGGCACGTAGTGTAAACTATCTGCTCCTCCAGCCTCAGTCAGAGATTCCTGAGTTTAGAAACTTCCTATATGAATCAGGATTTGAAATACTAAAAGAGGATTGCATATTTGAAGATGGAAAGTATTATTTTTTGATGCTTGTGACTCCTTCGGAAAAAGCACCGAACGATTCAAAATACAAATCCATCGACAGTCTGGAAAGCTATTTCGGACCGGATCTCCTTGCTACGAAACATCCTGTATTAAAGGATTTCATCTTAAAGGAAATCCAGGTCGCAGATAAAGTTCTTTCTAACCTGGAGAAAGCAGCTGATAATGAGAAGAACCGAGAGAGCAGGGATAAACAGATTCAGTATCTCGAAGTTTTGAAGATAGCCAGAGGGGTATTGTAATTATGAAGATGAGAGAATTAGAACGTGAGCTTATGGCTCTCGCAGATTTAAAGTATGCTGAAGACTGGGATAATTCCGGTCTGCAGTGCGGAAGACTGGATAAAGACATCCATAGAGTCTTTATTGCACTCGATGCTACAAATGATGTTATCGATCAGGCTATAGAGGCGAAAGCTGATCTGATTCTCACTCATCATCCGCTTATCTTTAATCCTGTTTCAAAGATTGATGCAGATGACTATCTGGGAAAGAGACTTTATCGTATCATTCAGAATGACATCGTACTCTATGCTATGCATACTAATTTCGACGTCTGCTGTATGAGAGAAGCTCTCGACGAGAGGATAGGTTTAAAGGATGAAGAACCTTTGGAACTGCTTCCGGGATATAAAGATACAGGAATCGGTTCTGTAGGATATCTCGAGAAAGAGATGACAGTCTCAGAGCTAATGGATAGGATTCTAGAACGCTTTGAGATTTCTAATGTCAAAGTATTTGGAGATATGGACAGAAAAGTGCGTAAGGTCGGAGTCTTAGGTGGCTCAGGAAAGAGCGAGATCGACCTCGCAGTAGATAGAGGTTGTGATGTGTATATTTCAGGGGATATCGATCATCACAGTGGAATAGACGCTGTAGAGAAGGGAATCAGCGTGATCGATGCCGGACACTATGGGCTGGAACATGTTTTTTGCGAGTATATGAAGGAATATCTTGAATCTAAATTTAAAGATATAGAAATTTTACTTGAAATTAAGCACGAACCGTACGTAGTATATAAGTAGACTTACATAGAAAATGTTTGCTGCTTAGATTTGTGGCATTTTGAAAGGGTGGTTTTCTAATGGAAGATATGAAGGACTTAGACGTAATCGTAGATGGCAGAGAGGAAAAAGTACGCCTCGGTTGTACTTTTCAGGAACTTGCAAAGAAGGATCAGCATTTCTACGGCGAAGATATACTTCTCGCAAAGGTTGGTAACAAACTCTACGAACTTACAAAGAAGATTCCCGGAGACTGCAATATAGAGTTTCTGACCGGGCTCGACACAAACGGACGTCGTACATATAGACGTAGTGTGGTCCTCCTCATGCAGAAAGCTTTGGATAATATGTATCCCGGTGAGAACCCTGATGTAAACATCAGACATTCACTCGACCAGGGATATTACTGCATGCTCGTTTCGGAGCACAAAGTTAATGCTGACTTCTTAAAGAAATTGAAGGCAGAGATGAACAGACTCGTAAAACAGGACCTGCCTCTAAAGAAGTATTCCATGCACACAGATGATGCACGTCGCATCTTCCATGAAGAGCGTCTCTATGACAAAGAGCGTCTGCTTCGTTACAGAACCAGCTCAAATATTAATGTATATGATCTGGACGGTTGTCTGGATTATTTCTATGGCTATATGGTGCCTTCTACAGGTTATCTGAAGGTGTTTGACCTGAAACTGTATGATGAAGGATATATGCTTCTGTTCCCATACAGAGATATGAAGAAAGTGGCACCATTTGAACCTTCACAGAAACTTTTTTCCATTCAGAAGAAATCAGCTGACTGGAGTGAGCTTATGAATATTCCTACTGTGGGTGCGCTAAACGACGTCATCTCCAGTGGAAAGTCTCTTCAGACTATTCTCATGCAGGAAGCTCTGATGGAACAGCGTATCGGAAAGCTCGCAGAGGAAATCGCACATCATGAGTCTGCGAAGTTTATCATGATAGCGGGACCTTCGTCTTCGGGAAAGACTACTTTTTCCTATAGATTGTCTATTCAGCTGATGGCCCAGGGATTAAAGCCACATCCACTGTCTCTCGATGATTACTACATCGATAGAGATAAGATGATACCGGGACCGGATGGAAAGCTCGACTTAGAAAGTATCGATGGTATCGATATAGAGCAGTTTAATAAAGATATGACGGCTCTCCTGAAAGGGGAAGTAGTCGATATGCCTACATTTAATTTTAAGCGTGGAAAGAGAGAGTATCGTGGAAAAAAGATGCAGCTCGGACCGGACGATGTATTGGTCATCGAAGGAATCCACGGCTTAAATGATAAGCTGAGCTACACTCTTCCAAAGGAGAGTAAGTTCAAGATTTATATCTCAGCGCTTACACAGCTCAGCATAGATGAGCACAATCCTCTGTCTACTACAGATGGACGACTCATCCGTCGTATCGTGCGTGATGCTAGAACACGTGGTTCAAATGCAGAGGAAACTCTGGGCATGTGGGATAGTGTTCGCGCAGGAGAGGAGAAGAATATCTTCCCATTCCAGGAAAGCTGCGATGCGATGTTTAATTCAGCTTTAATTTATGAAATGTCTGTATTGAAGTTATATGCAGTACCTCTTCTGATGGAGATAAAGGAAGACTCACCTGCATATCCAGAGGCAAAGAGACTGTTGAAGCTACTCGACTATTTCCTGCCGCTGGCACCAGATGCAGTAAACAATACATCCCTGCTTCGTGAGTTTATCGGAGGATCAGTTCTGAAGGTTTGATTCCTGCAAAGGAACGCTTTAGGAATCGATTTTTCTTGAAAGAATCACGAACTAGGGTTATAATCGAAATTCGGAAAAGCAGACCAGACGATCGCGGCCTGTATTACAGGGTGAGGAAAGTCCGGGCTTCATAGGGCAAGGATGCCGGTTAACGGCCGGTGGAGGTAACTCCCAGGATAGTGCAACAGAGACATAACCGCCCGCTGTGTTTACATAGCGAGCAAGGGTGAAAAGGCAGTGTAAGAGACTACCGTTCCGGTGGTAACATCGGAAGCAATGTAAACCCCATCCGAAGCAAGGCTTAAAAGGAACTTACGTGGCCCGCTAGCTCCAGGTTAGCCGCTTGAAATGATTGGTAACAGTCATTCTAGATAGATGATCGTCCAACGACATAACCCGGCTTATCGATCTGCTTTTCTTTTTATATTAAATATTTAATCTGTAGTGAGAGTTGATCTCACTACAGATTTTTTTGCACTTTTTTTCGGTGTTTTAGGGTAAAAAAACAGGCGGTTTCGACTCCGAAATCGAGCAAAATAGCTTTTAATGTTGATAAAATGTGGATATCTGCAAAATGCTGTTAATATATAATGAAACTTTTATTAAATAGACTTTTGGTGTATTGTCAAAGATTATTTCGTAGAGTAATCTGTTTAAGACGCTTCAATTAGTAATAGTATCTCGTATTATTTGGAGATTAGATGTTCGGATATATTTCACCTGATGAAAAAGAACTTTCCAGAGAAGAGTATGGAGTTTATAGAGGTTATTATTGTGGTCTTTGTCACGCCTTGAAGAGCAAGGTTGGAAATAAAGGTCCTTTTTTACTCGCTTATGACATGACTTTTCTCGCTTTGATTCTATCCGGTTTATATGAACCAAATGAGAGATACCATTCTGAAAGATGTTTTATACATCCTATAGGGAAAAAGACGATAGTCGAGAGCGAGATTGTACAGTATGTGGCTGATATGAACCTGCTGCTCAGTTACTACAACCTGATTGATAACTATAATGATGAACACGCTATAGTTTCAAAATCATTCGCAGATTCTATAAAGGAAGATGTTAATGCTATCTGTGCGAAATATCCCAGACAGACTAACGCGATGATGGACGCCCTCTCTAAACTGGAGGAAGCTGAACATTGCAAGGAAGAGAATCTGTCTCTCGTAGCTAATTTTTCCGGAATGATGCTTTCAGAAATCTTTGCTTATAAGGATGATATTTGGGCAGAAGATTTGAGAAAGATAGGCTTCTATATAGGTAAGTTTATATATCTGATGGATGCCTACGAGGATATAAACAGAGACAGGAAGAAGCAGAATTACAACCCGTTGTTATATTCAGATATGTCTGATAAGAACTGTTTTGAGACATCATTTAGACAGTTGTTAGAGACACAGCTGATGGAGTGTTCAGAAATATTTGAACGAATGCCTATATTGAAGAATGCAAACATAGTTAGAAATGTGTTGTATAAGGGCATGTGGAAAAAGTATAACAAGCTTTATCGGAAGAGAAATGCCGGCTTAGATGAACCAGAGATAAAGACTGTTTAGACCAGGAGTGAAATATGGATCCATATTCAGTTTTGGGGATTAAATATGACGCCAGCATCGAAGAAATAAAGAGAGCTTACCGAAGGTTATGTGACAAATACACTCTCGAACTTACTAGTGGAAGATTAAAGGAAGAAGCTGAGGAAAGCTTAAATAGGGTACATAAAGCATATGAAGTGCTTATGAAGAAGAAACTCAGATTCCATAGAAATAATGTAAAGAAATATAGGGATAAACAGAGCTTGGAATTGATTTCCGATGATATCGTACAGAAGTCATTTATCAGGAAATGTTTTGAGTTCCTGCAGAAAAAAAGATAATAATAAGAATTCCGGATTTATGTAGCACTTCGAAAGTCTAACTTTTGGATACACTACAAAACCGGAATTCTTTTTTTGTTTATTTATTTAGAATACTTTGCTTCGCAATACTTGCAACGGTATACCTCGTTCTCCTGATCGGAGAGGAAGAATACCTGGTCGAGTTCCTGCTCGATAGTTGTGATACATCTAGGGTTCTTGCAGGAGATTACGTTTGTTACAAGTTTTGGAAGATGTAGAGATTTCTTTTCAATAATCTTCTCATCTTTGATGATGTCGACAGTGATATTGTGGTCGATGAATCCGAGCACGTCGAGATTGATAGTGCCGATAGGGCATTCAATCTTTAGCATATCTTTTTTGCCGAGTTTGTTACTATGCACGTTCATAATGATCGCGATAGTGCAGTCGAGTTCGTCGAGTTTCATATCGCGGTAAACTTTTTCAGCTGTACCGGCTTTGATATGATCGAGAACATATCCTTCATGGATTCCGCTTATATTTAGCATGTCATTTCCTTTCTGTATTTCTTGGTTTTCGTTTTAGATTTCCCCAAATCTATATTTCCCGTTTCGAATGGCTCCTAGAAAGCTTTGAATTCTGTCTCAAGTAGTGTCAGTATGAGGGCCATACGGATGTAGACTCCTTTTTCTGCCTGCTTGAAGTAATAAGCTCGAGGGTCTTTGTCTACTGCTGTACTGATTTCATTTACTCGTGGAAGAGGATGTAGCACCATCATCTTATCTTTTGCGAGTTCCATCTTCTCTGGATCGAGGATGTAGAAACCTCTCATACGCAGGTATTCTTCCTCGTTAAAGAAACGCTCCCTCTGGATACGTGTCATATAGAGAATATCTAGTTTTGGCATGGCCTCTTCGAGTGAAACCACTTCTTCAAATGGAATGTTGTTTTTTACGAGAACATCATCACGGATGTAATCAGGAATCTTTAATTCTTCTGGTGAAATTAGAACGAATCGGATATTGGAATAACGAGCGAGAGCTGTTATCAATGAATGAACTGTACGACCAAATTTAAGGTCACCACATAAACCAATAGTTAGATTTTCAAGTTTTCCGGTGAGGGAACGAATAGTGTGTAAATCAGTAAGAGTTTGTGTCGGATGCTGATGACCACCATCGCCTGCATTAATGACGGGAACGTCGGAATTTATTGAGGCTACTAGCGGAGCTCCTTCTTTAGGATGACGAATAGCAACGATATTAGCATAAGCGCCCATAACCTTTACGGTATCGGAAACACTTTCGCCTTTGGCTGCTGAAGATGAACCAGCTTCAGAGAAACCGAGAACAGAACCGCCGAGACGTAACATAGCGGATTCAAATGATAATCTGGTTCGTGTACTTGGTTCATAAAAACAAGTTGCAAGTCTCATACCTTCACAAGCATGAGCATACTTCTGTGGGTTTTTCTCGATATCATCTCCGAGATCCATAAGCTTTTCAAGCTCGTCTACGGAGAAGTCGAGAGGACTCATTAGGTGTCGCATACTTCCTCCTTCATGTAAGCTATTTAATTTTATCACGACTAAATATACGGGAATAAAAAAACAAAATCAAGAGGAAATTTCTGTTATAATGTTTTTTAACGTGAGCAAGATAAAAAAATGAGGAGCTTGTATTGTACGCAGATATTATCGTAGATATTACGTTAGAAAAATTAAATCATACCTTCCAATACGCTGTTCCAGCCGATATGGAGGATAGAATAGCCATCGGTCTGCTGGTTTCGATTCCCTTCGGAAACAGAGTCACAAATGGTGTAGTTATAGGTTTATCTTCCGAGCCTAAATATGATCCGGCAAAGATAAAGGAGATAAAGGCTCTGTCGAAGGAGGTACCTCCAAATCGTGATTTGGTAGAACTCGCTGTCTGGATGAGTGACTATTTCGGCGCTACTTTGAATCAGTGTCTAAAGACGACTCTTCCCCTTCGGAAGAAAGCAAAACCAAAGGAGAGAAAGATAGTAACTCTGAGTGACGATGAGACTTTGGTTCAGGAATACTATAATAAGCTCGTCACCAGAAAGAATCATTCTGTCGGAAAGGAACGTCTGCTTCGCGAGCTTATGGAAGAGCGTGAAATTCCGTGGGATGTCCTCATAGATAAACTTCATGTAGACTCCAGCCACATTCGTTCCCTAGAACGTGACAGAATTGTAAACATTTCACAGGTGCGAGTGTTTAGAGGTTCTGTGAATTTTGATAAAAAGTCAGAAGTTAACTTTGAACTTAATAATTCGCAGCAGGCGGCTTTTGATACTTTTTTAGAGAATAGAAAACAGGAAATCCATAAACCATATTTGCTGTATGGAGTAACAGGAAGTGGAAAGACGGAAGTCTATCTGTCTATGATCGATGCGGTACTAAAAGAGGGCAAACAGGCGATAGTTCTGATTCCGGAAATAGCACTTACATATCAGACGGTTATGAGGTTCTATAACCGCTTCGGCGATGTGGTTTCTTTTATAAATTCAAAGATGTCAGAGGGTGAGAAGCAGGATCAGATAGACAGAGCTGTGTCTGGTGACTGTAAGATTATGATAGGACCTCGTTCTGCGCTATTCACACCTTTTTCAAATTTAGGACTTATAATCATCGATGAGGAACATGAGAACTCCTATAAGAGCGAGAGTGCTCCTAGATATCATGCAGTTCCTACAGCTATTGAGAGAGCGAGAATAAATGGATGTGATATAGTTCTGGGAAGTGCGACACCTAGTGTTGAGACCTATTATAACGCTGAATGCGAAAATTATATCATGCTTAAACTTCCAGACAGAGTAATGGACAGATCTATGGCGCAGACTGAAATCGTAGATTTAGGACAGGAACTTCGAAGAGGTAATCGTTCTATGTTCAGTCGACGACTGGTCGAGCTGATGCAGGATAGACTGGATCATCATGAACAGATTATGCTGTTCTTAAATCGTAGAGGTATGATGGGTTCAGTGTCCTGTCGTATGTGCGGTACTGTACTAAAATGTCCGCATTGTGATGTCGCCATGTCTCTTCATAGAGATGGAATGCTTCACTGCCATTATTGTGGTACGAAACTTCCGAAACCGCAGGAGTGTCCGAAATGTCATTCTAAGATGATAGGAACGATGAAAGCCGGAACCGAGGCAGTCGAGATGGGTGTTCGGAAACTTTTTCCGGAGGCGAAAGTGCTTCGAATGGATGCCGATACTACGCGCGAAAAGGCAGGCCATGAGAAGATTCTGTCAGCTTTTTCCGATGGAGAGGCTGATATCCTGATCGGAACGCAGATGATTGTAAAGGGCCACGACTTTCCGAATGTAACTCTGATGGGAGTGCTGGCTGCGGATCTCTCACTAAATGTTTCTAACTTTAGAGCTTCTGAGAATACGTTTGACCTCCTGGTTCAGGCGGCTGGTCGTGCCGGTCGAGGTGACAGAGTTGGAAATGTGGTTATTCAGACTTACCAGACGGATCACTATGCTATAGAGAGTTCAGCTAAACAGAGCTATGAGGAGTTCTACGATAGTGAAGTTATGTTTAGAAGAGTAGGAGCATATCCACCTTTTGGACATCTGCTTAAAATCTTGATTGAGTGTAAAAATGAAAACAGGATTGAATATTTTGCAAAGAACCTGGCGGATTTCATTCATGAGCAGATAGACGAGGATGAGTTTTTCGAAAAGACGAAGGTACTCGGCCCTGAGGACGATTATCCAAAGAAACTGAACGATGTCTATAGAAAGACACTCTATTTAAAAGACAAAAACTATGATAGACTTATCAGAGCCAAAAGATTGATTTCAGATGGCTGGAATCAGCTCGATGGCGCGAACTTTGTAAATATTTGGTTTGATTATGACCCACTGTAGAATAGATTAGAAAGAGGTTTAATATGGCACTTAGAAATTTGAGAATCGAAGGCGACGAAATCCTGTTAAAGGTAAGTCGTCCTGTTACAGAGATGAAAGATAGATATCAGGAACTCATCGATGACATGCTTGAGACTATGTACGAGAGCGAAGGCGTAGGTCTCGCAGCTGTACAGGTTGGTGTGCTTCGTCGTATCGTCGTAATCGACGTAGGCGAAGGCCCGGTAGTTCTCATCAACCCGGAAATCATCGAAGCAGACGGTGAGCAGACCGGTTCAGAAGGATGTCTTTCAGTTCCGGGAAAAGTCGGTATCGTAACTCGCCCTAACCATGTAAAGGTTAGAGCACTCGACCGTGATATGAAAGAATTCGAATTTGAAGCAGAGGGCTTCTTTGCTCGTGCTTGCTGTCACGAAATCGACCACCTCGACGGAAAGCTCTATGTCGATAAAGTCGAAGGCGACCTAATTGATGTATCTGATCTCGATGATGAAGATGGAGAAGAGTTTGAATAGAATATAAATTTTATTTTTAATATTAACAGTCAATGGCTGGATTGGCTGTTATTGTAAAAAAAGATAGAGCTTAATTAAAGCTATATATGTTTTGAAAATTATTATTATCCCGCGAAGCCTACGCTTCGCGGGTTTTTATAAATAGGCTTTTGGATTGTACAAATTTGCGTTAAAATGATACACTAATGTGTATCGTTTTAAGGCGAATTTGGTTGTTGTATATGTATAAGATATTGCAAACAAGGGAAGCATGTGAAAGTAAGAAATAACCGGATTTCACATGACAAGCCCCACGAGAAATTCATGTGAAAGCAAGAAATAATGGGACTTCACATGACAAGTCCCACGAGAAATTCATGTGAAGACAAGAAATAATGGGACTTCACATTACAAGCCCCACGAGAAGAGAAATTCATGTTAAACATCAAAACACGAAAGGACACAACACGAATGAAAATAGTATTTATGGGGACACCTGATTTTACGCTCCCTATTTTAGATTCTATAGAAAAAGCAGGTCATGAGATTGTATTAGTAGTTACTCAGCCGGATAAACCTCGTGGAAGAAAGGCAGAACTCGTGCCACCTCCAGCAAAGGTATGGGCGATGGAACATGATGTTCCTGTATTCCAGCCAGAGAGAATTAAGAGAGAAGAAGCAGTAGCAGAACTTAAGAAATATCCTTGTGATGTATGCGTAGTAGCAGCTTTCGGACAGATTCTTTCAAAAGAGATTCTCGAGATGCCGAGACTTGGTTGTGTAAATGTTCATGCTTCACTTCTTCCTAAATACAGAGGTGCAGCTCCTATTCAGTGGTCTATCCTGAATGGTGATGAATATACAGGCGTTACAACTATGCAAATGGGTGTCGGTTTGGATGATGGAGATATCCTCCTTCAGAAGCCTGTTGAAATCGATGCTGAAATCACAGGCGGAGAGCTCTTTGACAAGCTTGCATTAGTTGGAGGAGAGCTGATTGTAGAAACAATCGAGAAATTGGATAAGGGTGAAATCACACCGGTTCCTCAGAATGAAGAGGCAGCTACTCATGTTGGTATGATTCAGAAGGAACTTGGAAATCTCGATTTCAATCGCACATCAGCAGAGCTTAATAATTATGTCAGAGGCTTGAATCCTTGGCCTTCTGCATTTACATATCTAAATGGAAAGATGATCAAAATCTGGAAGGCAAAGCCACTCGTTTGCAACCAGTGTGAAGGTTCTGTAGAACCTGGTACTATTGTGATGCCGAACGATCAGACTATGTATATTAAGACGAAAGATGGTGCACTTTCTATTCTCGAAATCCAGATGGAAGGAAAGAAGAGAATGCCTATCGCAGATTTCCTAAGAGGAAATCATATTGAGGCAGGCCAGGTTGTATCAAGACAGAAATAAGACTTTTTAGATATTGTCATCAAAATTGATTCTAGCAGACCATATTAGAAGGAAGTACTAGCAAGTATTACGGAGGTTTCAAAATGGGTTATTACGGATATGGAATGTTTTATGATCCTACTTATATATTGATTATCGTCGGTGTGATTCTGTCACTCCTCGCTTCAGCTAATGTCAAAGGAGTATTTGCCAGATATTCTAATGTAGAAAGTGACTCGGGACTTAGAGGTCGAGATGTGGCCAAAAAGATTCTCGAGCTTAATGGTCTTTATAATGTAGAAGTAGAACATGTTTCTGGAAATCTGACAGATCACTACGATCCAGCTACACGCACAGTCAGACTTTCAGACGCTGTATATAATGATACCAGCATAGCTGCGCTCGGAGTAGCAGCGCATGAGTGCGGACACGCTATTCAGCATTCTAAGCAGTATGCTCCGCTTGGAATTAGAAGCGCCCTCATACCTGTAGCAAACTTTGGTGCGACTATATCATGGCCTTTGGTTTTGGTAGGCCTGTTTTTGAATGCAAATATTGGAAAGATGTTTATCCTTGGTGGTGTCATCCTGTTTTTTGCAGCAGTAATGTTTCATGTAGTGACTCTACCGGTAGAGTTCGACGCTTCCCGTCGCGCACTTGTTAATCTGCGTCAGTATCAGCTCGTAGATAACGAGGAAGTCGTTATGGCGCGTAAAGTCCTCACAGCTGCGGCTCTTACTTATGTGGCCGGAACTATTTCCGCTTTGCTACAGTTCTTAAGACTGCTCCTCATCGTTCGTGGTTATACCGACGATGACGAATAAATTAGATTTAGAAAGATTCAAACATGTCAGATGTTATAAATGATAGAAAACTCGCTGCGGAGCTTACATATCTCATTCTCGAGGATGGAGAATTCGAGAATCTGGTTATCGACAGTATGCAGATGAAATACGCTTACCTCCCGGAATCCGATAGAAACTTTATCGTTCGACTGGTAAAGGGTACGGTTGAGAAAAAAATAGAACTCGATTTCTATATTAATGCCTTGTCAAAGACAAAGGTCAGAAAGATGAAGAAATGGGTTCGTACGATTTTGAGAAATGCTGTTTACCAGATCAAGTTTATGGATAAATCTACTGATTATGCGGTAGTAAATGAATCAGTGAAACTTGTAAAGGCTTTTGGTTATCCTCAGTTTAGAGGTTTTGTAAACGGAATCCTCAGAAACTATATCCGCCAGATTGATGAAATAAAGCCGGATACATTAGAGACTGAGTATTCTATGCCCAAATGGATTATAGATTCTTTTGAAGCAGAGCTCGGACAGGAGACTACTATTGAAGTATTGAAAGCTTTTCAGAAGCTGAGTCCGGTCACTATTCGCCTAAATACTTTTAAAGGTGATCCGCAGGATATACTCGCTGAACTCCATGAGGAAGGCTTTGAAACTACAGAAATTGATTCTAAATTTAATATTTATTCTTTGAATAATACAAGCTCGCTTTCAAAGTCACGCGCTTTAGCAGAAGGAAAATTCTATATTCAGGATTACAGTTCTATGTGCCCTGTTATCTACAGTGGTATCGGGGACGGTATGGATGTTATAGATGTCTGCGCGGCTCCTGGCGGAAAAAGTATCATGGCAGCCGAACTTACAAAGAGTGGTTCCGTTACAGCCTGTGATATCTCTGAGAGCAAAGTTTCTATAATACGAGACAATGCATCCAGAATGGGTATAACAAATCTGACAGCAGTCGTTTCAGATGCTACGAAATTTAATCCAGAGTTTGAAGGAAAGTTCGATGTCGCAATCCTCGATCTGCCATGTTCAGGTCTCGGAGTACTCGGCAGAAAAGCTGATATGAAGTACCGCGTAGAACAGGCTGATTTAGAAGCTCTAGCAGCTCTACAACGAGAAATCATAGATAATGTAAAGAGATATGTACGCGCTGGTGGAAGGATTGTTTTTTCCACATGTACTATCGATAAACTTGAAAATCAGGACAATAAAGATTATATTTTAAAAACGATGCCAAATATGAGTTTGGTATTTGAGAAGCAGATTCTGCCACAGGAATATGGTAGTGACGGCTTCTATATCGCGGTATTTGAAGACAAAGGTATTTGAAGATAGATGGATATTAGATCACTCGATTTAAATGAATTAACTGAATATCTCGAGAGCCTCGGGGAGAAGAAATTCAGAGCGAAGCAGATTTATCGCTGGCTTCATGTTTCTCTGGTTTCTTCTTATGAAGAGATGAGAAACATTCCAAAGTCTCTCCAGGAGAAGCTCGAGCAGGAAGCTCCGCTATATAGCTTAAAGATTGCCGACCTTCAGGTTTCCAAACTGGACGGAACCAGAAAGTACCTCTTTGAACTTCATGATGGTAATATGATAGAGGCGGTTCTGATGAAATACAAACATGGAAACAGTGTATGTATCTCATCAGAGGTGGGCTGCAGAATGGGTTGTACATTCTGCGCTTCAGCTATCGGTGGACTTATCAGACAGCTTTCAGCCGGCGAAATGCTGGATGAAATATATAGAATTCAGTCTGAAATCGGAGAGAGAGTTTCAAATATTGTAATCATGGGTACAGGGGAACCTCTGGATAATTACGATAATATTGTGAAATTCCTACATATGGTTTCAGATGAGAATGGCTTAAACATAAGCCAGAGAAACATTACGGTTTCTACATCAGGAATCGTACCGGGGATCTATGATTTGGCACAGGAGAATCTCTCTATCACACTTGCGCTGTCACTTCATGCGACTACGCAGGAAAAAAGAGCGCACCTCATGCCTATCGCAGGACAGTACGACATCGAGGATGCTGTGCAGGCGATGAGAGATTATGCAAATCAGACCGGGAGAAGGGTTACTTTTGAGTATAGTTTGATTCATGGTGAAAATGATACGGATGAAGATGCTATGAGATTAGCACGCCTGGTTTCAGGAATTATGTGCCATATCAATCTGATTCCTGTGAATCCTGTACGCGAGAGAAATTTTGAGCGTCCTAACCATGAAGCAGTTATCGCATTTCAAAAGAAACTTGAAAATTATGGGATAAATGTTACTATTAGGAGAGAATTGGGCCGGGATATTGATGGAGCCTGCGGACAGTTAAGAAGACGGCACTTGAAGGGACATTGATTAAATGAAATTCATCTCAATCACTGATCCGGGAGTAATCCGACAGAAGAACGAGGATGTGTATTTCGCTTCCTCAGAACCTGTAGGCATACTTCCAAATCTCTATTTCGTTGCGGACGGAATGGGCGGTGAGAAGGCTGGACTTTATGCAGCATCGACTGCGTCAGAAATCATCGTTAGAGATTTAAGGGGATCGCGGGAAAAAGAACCTGTGAAGGCTATTAAAGCAGCTATAGAGAAGGCCAATCTGGACCTTTTCGAAGAAGCACAGGAAGATCCAAACAAAAAGAACATGGGAACCACTCTGGTTCTGGCATGTTTATATGAAAATCATCTGATTGTTGCCAATATCGGTGATAGTAGACTATATGTTTCGAAGAGTGATAGAATCACACAGATCACTCGTGATCACTCGTATGTAGATGAGCTGGTCAGATATGGTAAAGTCTCCCAGACGGCAGCAAAACATCATCCAAAGAGACATTATATTACCAGGGCAGTTGGAGCAGAGGCAAAGATTTCCATCGATTTCTTTGATCTCGAGCTGGAGCACGGTGATTTTGTGCTTCTGTGTTCAGACGGCCTTACTAACATGCTCTCTGATGATGAGATTCAGGAGGCTCTTCGTAGTGGCAAGCCGTTTGATGCTATTATGAAGGAATTGGTTGAGAGTGCAAACATAAAGGGTGGAGAAGACAATATTACAATAGTTGTAGTTGACCCGGAATTATAGGATAGATTTGAGGTAGATTATGTTACAGTCAGGATCTTTTTTAGCAGATCGCTATGAAATAATTGAAAAAATCGGTACAGGCGGAATGTCTGATGTATATCGTGCTGTGGACCAGGTCCTCAGCCGTGAAGTAGCAGTAAAAGTTTTGAAGGAAGAGTTCGCAGAAGACGAGACTTTTGTTTCAAAATTTCGTTCTGAAGCACAGAACGCTGCTCGTCTTGAGCATCCGAATATTGTAAATATCTATGATGTCGGATCAGAAGATGGCCTATACTACATCATCATGGAGTATGTAGAAGGTATCACATTAAAGACTTATGTAGAGAAAAAAGGACACCTCAATTATAAAGAGGTTGTAAGTATAGCTATTCAGGTGGGCCGTGGTATTGAGGCAGCTCATAAGAACAAGATTATCCACCGTGATATCAAGCCACAGAACATCATCATTTCTAAAGAAGGCAAGGTAAAGGTTACAGATTTCGGTATCGCTCGTGCAGCTTCCGGAAAGACTGTATCTGCTGAAGCTATGGGATCTGTTCACTATATTTCTCCAGAACAGGCTAGAAATGGTTATGTTACAGAGAAATCAGATATCTATTCTTTAGGTATCGTAATGTATGAGATGGCTACAGGAACTGTACCTTTTGATGGAGATACAGCAGTAGCTGTTGCGCTTAAGCACCTTCAGGGTGAGATGACACCTCCTAGCAAGCTGGTAGAGGATGTTCCTGTTGCTCTTGAGCGTATTATTATGAAGGCTACTATGAAGAGCCCAGAACGTAGATATCAGGATGTAGATGAACTCCTCATCGATTTGAAGAAGGCACTCGTAACTCCTGATGAGGACTTCGTAGTAATCCCTGATCCTAATGACACAGACAAGACAAAGGTCATCACCAGAGAAGACCTTGATAAGATTAGAGAACAGTCTGAACCGGATATGTCAGACTTCGATGATGACGATGAAGATGATGATAAGCTTAATCCAAAGATGGAAAAAGCTGTAACTATTATGGGAATCGCAGCTGCTGTTATTATCGCGCTCGTAGTTATCTATCTCATCGGTAGTATCTTTGGCTGGTTTAAATTCTCATCAAAGCCTAGCGAAGATACAAAGATTGAAGAGTCAGAAGGAAACATAAAGGTTCCTGACTTGCTCGGAAAGACTAAAGAAGAAGTTAAAGCCGCTCTGGAAGCAAAGGGACTTAAGTTTAAGAATGCCGGAACTCGTGCTTCTGAGAAGTATAAGAAAGGCCTCGCTTGTCACCAGAACATAAAGGGTGGTTCAAAGGTTAAAGAAGGAACTGTAATCAGAGTTTCATTCTCAAGTGGTAACTCAGATGAAGAAGTAACAATACCTTCAGTAGTAGGTATGACAGAGAGATCAGCTATCGCCGCTCTCGATGATGCAGGATTCGAAGCCAGCGTTCAGTACGAGGAAAGCGATTCTGTAGAGCAGGGTAATGTTATTTCACAGAGCCCTAACGCAAAGGCAAAAGCAAAAGAAGGATCTACTGTAAAGATCGTCGTATCACGTGGAAAGAAGCAGGTTAGTGTACCTCACGTAGTAGGTGTTACAGAAGCTGAAGCTAGAAACACTATCAGTGCAGCCGGTTTGAATATTTCTGTTGCTTACGAGACAGACGATAACTATGTAGGAAAAGTAAAGAGCCAGTCACCTTCAGGCGGAAATGTAAACGCTGGAGATACCATTACTATCGTAGTAGGAAAGGCTTCAGAGAAGAAGGAAGAACCAAAGAAGGATAATAATTCTAATAACACAAATCCTGGTTCAAACAACTCTGGTTCTGGAAATTCAGGAAACAACGATTCCGGAAATTCAGGAAATGATTCTGGAAACTCCGGAAACGGTGGAAGTACAACAGACCCTACAAATCCATAATTGTGTAAAGAGGTTTGATGCAAGGAAAAATAGTAAAAGGAATAGCCGGCTTCTACTATGTAGAATGTGACGGCAACATATATGAATGCAAGGCTAGAGGCGTATTTCGGAATCGTTCCGAAAAGCCTCTAGTTGGCGATTTTGTAGACTTTAAGATTCTCGAAGGTCAGGATATGAAGGGAAACATCGAATCTATCCTTCCGAGACACAGCAAACTTCGTCGCCCTGAGGTCGCAAATGTAGACCAGGCATTGATCGTGTTTGCGGCGATAGATCCTGCTCCGGATATTCATCTGTTGAATCGTTTCCTCGTCTCTATGGAGAGCGAAGACGTAGAATCTATAATCTGCATTAATAAAAACGATCTCTATGAAGAGACTGAAATCCCACGTATTTTTTCCGCAGCCGGATACAAAGTTATCCGCACCAGCGTAAAGGAAATGCGTGGAATCGAGGAAGTGAGAGAAATCCTCACCGGAAAGACCACAGCCATAGCCGGTCCTTCCGGCGTAGGTAAATCTTCACTAATAAATACAGTCGCCGGAAAGCATGTTATGGAAACCGGTGAAATCAGTCAGAAGATTAAGCGTGGAAAAAACACTACACGTCATTCTGAACTCATTACGATAGGTCCAAAGTCTTATATTCTAGATACACCTGGATTTGCCAGTGTGGATATTCCGGATATAGAAAAAGAATCCCTCGGATGGTGTTTCCCGGAATTCGTGGAACATATTCCTAATTGTAAATTTAGTGGCTGCTCGCACAGGAGTGAACCTCAGTGTGCGGTAAAGGCAGCGCTTGAAGCTGGGAAGATAAGCAAGGAACGTTACGACGACTATGTTTATTTTTTCAATGAAATAAATGACAGGAGAAAGTGGTAGTGAATATAGAAAGGGCACATATGAATTGTTTAGCACCTTCAATCTTATCAAGTGATTTCGCAAATTTAGGACGCGATGTCAAAGCGTGTGAGGACGCAGGCGCACAGTATATTCATTTTGATGTTATGGATGGTCATTTTGTACCACCGATTACTTTTGGGGCAGATGTATTAAAGGCTATTCGCGGGGTTACAGACGCTGTACTCGATGTACATCTCATGGTTGAGAATCCGGAAGATATGATTCTCGATTTCGCAAATGCAGGTGCTGATATTATCACAGTTCATGCTGAGGCTTGCACACATTTGGACAGAGTAGTCCATATGATTAAAGATGCTCACGTGATGGCTGGTGTAGCTATAAATCCTGCTACTTCTGTTGAGACTTTGAGATATATACTTCCAGATCTCGATATGGTTCTCCTCATGAGTGTAAATCCGGGGTATGGCGGACAGAGCTTTATCCCTTATACTTATGACAAGATTACAGACCTTAAACGAATGATTGATGAGAGACATCTGAAGACTGATATCGAGGTAGATGGCGGTATCAAGCTTAATAATGTGGAAGATGTGATGGCTGCCGGTGCAAATATTATCGTAGCCGGATCAGCTGTCTTTAATGGAGATATTGAGGAGAACGTACAGGCATTCCTCGATAAAATGGAATAGATGACAGACGCATATATAATAGCCGGAGGGACTTTCGATGAGAAAGCCTTTTCGGCTTTTTTAAAAAAACGAAAAAAATATAAGCGAAATACATATTACATTGCTGCGGATTTCGGGCTATCATATTGTATGGATATAGAGGTCCGTCCGGATTATATCATCGGAGATTTCGATTCTGCAGGACTTTCGCTTAAATCAATGGCTGCTTCTCTGGCAGAAGTCGGAGTTCCGGTAGTTTTTTTACAGCCGGAGAAAGATGATACAGATACCGAGGCTGCGCTCGATGTAGCACTTCGGGAAACAGATGGTGATATCTATATTTGGGGTGGAAGCGGAACTAGAATCGATCATATGCTTTCAAATATCCAGATACTCTATAAAGCGCTACAGGCCGGGCGAAATGCTTACCTCTGTGATGCGCATAATTATATATATCTATGTGATGTCGACAATCCCCGAACTATAATAGAATCAGAGCAATTCGGAAAATTTGTTTCAGTAATCCCTATGACTGCGCGATTAGATGGACTCACTATGACGGGATTTAAATATAAGTTGGTAAATAAAAGTTTATGTATGGGTACTTCTCTCGGACAGAGCAATGAAATAGTTGAGGATACTGCCACGATTTCGGTTGAGGACGGAGTCGCGATAGTAGTCGAGTCGAGAGATTAGAGTATGTAGGAGACCAATATGGATTTCAATGAAGTAATGCATTATCTAGCAGAGTGTAGACCTTATACTGAGGCACAGTTGGATGGAACTGAGGATTTTAAGGGGATGCAGGCGTTGCTGGACAAGCTGGGTAATCCTGAGCGCAAGATGAAGTTTATTCATATCGCCGGTACAAATGGAAAGGGCTCGACTGCGTCTATTCTCGAGAACATTCTCGTGACATCAGGTTTGAATGTAGGTGCGTATAAGGCGCCTGGTTTTGATAGATATAATCGTGTCATCAGGGTAAAAAATGAGGAAATCTCTGATGAAGATTTAATCCGTCTCGTGAATCGTGTTGTAGATGCGTGGGATGAGGTTCCTCAGGAAAGAGACCTCGCTCTAAACGAGATAATGCTGGCAGTGACTCTCATGTACTTCGGTGAGTGCGAGGTAGAGCTCGCTATTATAAAGGTCGTAATGGGTGGTAGAAATGATATTACAAATGTCATTCCAGCGCCTATTCTCACACTTTTTACACCGATAGGTTTAGATCATGTTGAAATCCTGGGCAGTAAGCTGGATTTGATCGCGACTGAGAAAGCCGGAATCATAAAGGAAGGCACGACTGTAATTTCTACTACACAGCCGCCTGAAGCTGAGGTTGTACTTCGTCTCAAATGTATGGAAAAAGGGGTTCCTTTTTTCAGTGCGCCTGCTGCTTTCTATAAAGGCTTCAATCTGGAGAGAAAGACACAGAAATTCAAGGTTTTAAACACAGAGAATACTCGTATTCCTAAGCGCTATGAGAAGCTTCGTGAGCTTTCTTCTAAAGCGGCAAATACAGTATTTGAGACAAAGATGCTGGGACTCGGACAGCTTATGAATGCTGCGCTAGCTCTCGGTATCGGTGGTCTGCTTATGAAATATGGATATGATATCAATCTCGACTGTCTGAAGCGTGGTGCGCTCGATGTAGTATGGCCAGGAAGTTTCGAGTTTGTAAATGAGGATCCTTATGTAATCGTAGATGCTGCGCACAATGTTTCCAGCGTAGATTCTCTCGTAGAAAGTTTGAATCTGTATTTTCCGGAGAAAAAGATTCACTTCGTCGTAGAGTCTCCATTAGCGCTTAACAGTGCCGGTATGCTTCTGGCATTAAAGGACAAGGCCGCAGATGTACGTGTCGTATCTGATTATGTGGATGAGGATCAGGTTGAGAAGTTTAACCTCCTCGTGGAAAGTACCGGTATAAAGGTAGAGCGTTTCGACGATATCGAGTCAGCTTTAAAAGATGCAGTGGATAATGTCGAATTTGATGGTATAATTGTTTCGTTCGGCTCACTTCATCAGGCACTGGAAGTGAGAGAGTATTTTAATAAAGAGTAGAAATGGTGTCTAATACGTCAGTTAGAAAGGGATTTTTAATTAATGAGAATTGCAGTACCTTATCAGAATGAAAATGTATTTCAGCATTTTGGTCATACTGAGACATTTAAAATTTACACAGTAGAGGAAGGAAATGTGGTTTCTTCTGAAATCATCTCAGCAGAGGGCAGTGGTCATGAAGCTCTCGCAGGTTTTCTGGCTGAGAAGTCTGTCGACGCTCTCGTTTGTGGTGGTATCGGCGATGGCGCTATGAATGCCTTAAATGCAGCCGGAATCAAAGTATGTGCTGGACAGGAAGGCGTAGCTGATGAAGTCATCGAAGCATACCTTCGCGGTGAGCTTGTAGACACTGGCGTAAACTGTGACCATCACGATCATCATGATCACAGCGAAGGTGAAGGATGCCATTGCGGTGGACACGATGAAGAGGAAGGCTGTGGCTGTGGCGATGATGATGACTGCGGTTGTGCCGGTGGCTGTGGCGGATGTTCAGGATGCGCTCCAGAACCTATCATGGAAGGAAAGAATGTAGGAAAGACCTGCCGTACACATTATCGTGGAACATTAAACGATGGTACTCAGTTTGATTCTTCATATGACAGAGGTGAACCACTTGAGTTTATCTGTGGTGTGGGAATGATGATAAAGGGCTTCGATGAGGCTGTTAAAGATATGGAAGTCGGCGATAAGGTTAACGTTCACATCATGCCAGAAGATGCATACGGCGAAGTAGATCCTGACGCAATCTTCTCAATGGAACTTGAGATGATGCCACAGGCTCGTGAACTTTCAGTAAATGATCACGTATATCTTCAGGATATGTATGGTCGTCCTTTCCCAGCAAAAGTAGTAGAGAAAGACGATGATAAGATTACATTCGATGCAAACCATGAGATGGCCGGCAAGGAATTGAATTTTGAGATTGAATTAGTAGATGTATTAGATGCGTAATCAAATTACTAGGTAGGAGTTCAAATGAGAGATCAGGCTGGATTTGATTTATGGGCAGGTGAATATGATAAATACGTAGGTCTCAGCGAGGCTGCTGATACCTATCCTTTTGCAGGTTATCGTGAGGTCCTCGGAGACATTTATAATGAAATAATGAGTGTGAAGGGGGCGCGCGTTCTGGATCTCGGGTTTGGAACAGGAACACTTACAAACAAACTTTATGAAGGTGGTTGTGAAGTGTTCGGCCAGGATTTCTCTGAGAAGATGATAGAGCTTGCACAGAAAAAGATGCCAGAGGCGTTTCTCTTCCAGGGTGATTTTTACCAGGGTATCGTTCCTGAATTAAAAGAGCAGACTTATGATTTTATCGTAGGGACATATTCTATGCATCATCTTACAGATGAGGATAAAGTTCCTTTCTTTAAAGAAGTCCTGTCACTCTTAAAGACGGGCGGGAAGTTTTTAATCGGTGATGTTTGTTTTGAAACTGAAGAGGATTTAAAGCGGGCTTCTGAGAGAGCAGGAGATGAGTGGGATAGCGATGAATACTATATTGTATGTGAGAGATTGAGAAGAGATTTTCCAAATTTCACATTTGAGAAGAAGTCTTTCTGCGCAGGAATTATTACACTACTGGCATAGTATTAATGGTGAAAACAAATGTAAATATTTAAGAGGTGATGGAAATCCATCACCTCTTTTTTAGATAGAATATGGTAGAATAAATCGTAAAGTAGAAATTTGTTTGTGAAAGGGATTTAATGAGAAAAAAACTATTATCGAAACTAAAACATAACGACCAGATTTATTTATTTGTAATAATAGGATTAGCTTTAATCATATTTCCTTCTCATATTGCATCATATGCTCCGTACATCGTAGGTTGCGCGCTTATAGTTTATTCTATTATTGATACGATTATGGATTTGAGATATCCGGATGCTGATATCAGTCTCGGAGATTCCATCGTCCGTGGAATTCTCGGTATTATTTTGTTACTCGAAACCGAGCAGGCGATAGCCATCATGGGAATCGTCTGGGCTGTTTTTTCGCTCGATGATGCCGGCAAGGAAATAAACGATTACTACAGGACGAAGCAGTTTCGCCTGATCGGCGCAGTTAGTATTATTTTGACTATTACATTTTCTGCGATGCTGATGCTCGACCCATTTGAACACCTGGCTTTCCACATTAGAATCCTGGGCTTAGAAATGATCGCTGAGACATTTATTAGAAGGGGAGAGATGAGGTGACTTACTAGAGTAAGTTTTATATGATACCACATCAGATTCCGAGGTGATGAGATATATAGAATTAATTTATTCCGTATTAAAGGAAACAAAGTATTTACTTCGAATTTTAACAGGAGTAGACTAGTATTCGTTTTTTAATTGTATAGCTTAGAAAAACGGAGACTAGTTATGGAAGAGCGAAGATTAGGATTGTCAGGAAGTACATTGAAAATAATCGCTGTGATTTCTATGGTTTTGGATCATTTAAGCAGGATTGTACTTACAAATGGAATTATGATTTATGCGACACGTGATCAGCTTTCGAAATCGCAGTGGGCATTTGTGGACGGGTTAGCAGATATCACCTCGATTCTCGGAAGGATAGCTTTCCCGATTTTTTGTTTTTTGATCGTTGAAGGATTCATACATACTCATAATCTTCTCAAATACATTTTAACAATGTTTGTTTTTGCCTTAGCTACTGAATGCGTGTATGATTACGTCTTCTCTGGTTCATTCTTCTGTATCTCGATGCAGAATGTAATGTTCGAGTTTGTGTTGGCGCTTATCATGTTATCAGTATTAAAGCTCATTGAAAAAATCTGGAAGAATCCACAGCTTGTAGTATATGTTGTCGTTGTGGCTGTTTTTTCTGCGGTAGCAGAGGCGCTGTATTTAGATGGCGGAATGTATGGAATACTGCTGATTGCGGTGTTCTATTGGTTTAGAAATTACGACAAATTTAAGCTAGTGGCGGCTGCACTTGTAATGGTTATATCAGCTTGCCATATCATCGGCGGAGGCTTCGAATTCAATTTGAACAATATTTTGGACATGGATCTGGCCGCTGAACTGGTATCTTTGATTCCGATAGCGCTTTATAACGGAAAGCGTGGATTGAAGCTGAAGTATTTCTTCTATGTGTTCTATCCGGGACATCTTGCGGTGTTGTATGGTTTGCTGATCTTGACTCTTATGTGTTTGTAAGGGAGAAATCTAGAGGCCTACTGTTTGGTTAAAAAATGATAATCAGAAGAATATTAAAATGTCTAACAGGGGGAGAGTATGAAGACTATCATTAAATCAGATATAGTAAGTGCATTAAAAAGTGTTGGGCTCCAGAATGGGGATTCAGTAATGGTACATACATCACTTGGACAGATAGGATATGTATGTGGTGGTGCACAGACTATTATTGAAGCTTTGATTGATGTTGTGGGGCAGAATGGAACTATTATGATGCCTACACAGTCATGGAAAAATCTGGATCCGGGAACAGGAGTTCATTGGGATGCAGACGAGGCTGACTGGGATACAATACGCGAAAACTGGCCGGCATATGATAAGGCGATTACTCCGACAAACACTATGGGGGCGGTTGCCGAAATGTTCCGTTCATGGCCTGGAACATTAAGGAGTGACCATCCAGCTAGATCTGTTGCGGCTTGGGGAAAGAATGCTAAGTATTTAACCGAGAACCATGATCTTTCGAATATATTTGGAGACTCATCACCAATTGGGAGACTTTATAAACTCGATGGGAAAGTTTTACTGATTGGAGTTGATTATGATAAGAATACTTCCATTCATTTAGCGGATGCGCGTGCAGAATACTCAAGCAAACATACCTGTATTGAACACAGTGCAGTCATGGAGAATGGTGTTCGTGTCTGGAAGGCTTATGAAACATTGTATGTTGATGGAGAGGACTTCAAAGATATAGGAAGGGCATTTGAAGTAGCCTGTACTACATGTAAGGCAAAAGTGGGCAATGCTGACATAAAGCTGATGAGCCAACGTGAATTAGTAGATTTTGCTGTATCGTGGATAGAATGTAACAGAAAATAACTTTCTAACAAATCGTAATTTGTGGAGGATTTACCGTAGTCTGCGGAGCTGACTTGCTTTGGTGGAGAGCTCGACCTACGGAAAATCGCACAAATTCTAATTTGTCGACCTAATTAAATATTGAACGTTACATAGCAGTTATCTCAAATCGAGGTATTGTTTTTAGACGATAGGCGAAAGGGGGATCAGTAATGCATAAGCTAAGACGAGTGTATGCACTTCTTGCTATTCTTTCATTTGTTTACTCTGTAGCGGTATTCATGGTAGGAAGTGGTACCTTTTCATTTATTATATGGATCTTTGCGGCTATATTTTGGAGCTTTCTATATTTGATGGATAAAAAAAGTTTATGGCCTAAAATTCCGAAAGCTATAAAATATGCTTTTAGAAGCATAGTAGCAATATGCCTTACCATTTTTGTCATTTGCCAAGGATGTATCCTTACTCAGTTCTTTTCAAAAGGTGAAAGTGGAGCTGAATATATTATTGTTTTAGGTGCTCAAATGAGAGACAGGGGACCAAGTGTAGTTTATAAAGCTAGGCTTGATTCAGCTATTGAATATCTAAAAAATAATCCTGATACCAAAGTCATAGTTACAGGTGGCCAAGGGGCTAATGAATCTATCTCTGAAGGCGAAGGTGGACAAGAATATCTTTTATTACAAGGAATTAATAAAGATAGAATTCTAGTGGAAAAGGATTCAGTTGATACTGATGAAAATATTAGTAATGCACTAAAACTAATAGATACAGATAACGACATGAAGATATGCATTGTCACGAACAATTTTCATGTATTTAGAGGAGTAATGATAGCAAAACGATACACAAATGCCAAAATATCAGGTATTGCAGCTTTTACACAATACCTGTACCTTCCTAACAACATGGTTAGAGAAACCTTTGGAATATTAAAAGATATATTATAGATATATTTTATGGCGATAGAAAGATAACTAATGATTTGTAAGGAGCATTATATGAATGGCAAATTGTTTGCGCAAGCAATTACAAAAGTGATATCTGGGTTGCTATTGGTGGGTTTTCTTCTTTTTTTGCCAGCGGGATTTTTTTTATATTGGAATGGATGGCTCTTGATAGCAGTTTTGTTTGTGCCCATGATTGTTGCGGGATTTGTCATGATGAAGAAAAAACCGGAGCTGTTACGAAAGCGCCTAAATGCTAAAGAAGAACAGTCTGAGCAGAAAATTGTAATCGTACTAAGCGGGGTAATGTTTCTTGCTGCTTTTATTGTGGCAGGACTTAATTTTCGATTTGGCTGGATCGTTTTACCAAATTGGATTGTATATGTAGCAACAGCAGTGTTTTTGCTTGGTTATATACTTTATGCGGAGGTTCTTAGGGAAAACGCTTACCTTTCCAGAACTGTTGAGATACAAGAAAATCAAAAGGTTATAGACACCGGTCTTTATGGAATTGTCAGACATCCTATGTACATGAGCACATTTCTCTTGTTTTTATCCATGCCTCTTATATTGGGATCGGTTATTTCTTTTGTTATCATGCTTGTATATATACCAATAATTGCTAAACGTATCAGTAATGAAGAACAAGTGCTTGAAGAAGGACTTGCAGGATATTCAGATTATAAGAAGCAAGTAAAATATAAGGTTATACCCTATGTATGGTAAATTTTTATTGGGTCACGATGAACCGATAAATGACCCAATAAATGATCCCATCAGGTATTATCCTGAGTTTTTCAGAAAAGAGCTATTACATCCGACAGACAGAGTAAAGCATTTTGTGACAGACGAGAGAGTTATATAAAAAGTTCCCTAAAATGTATTGAGATTTAGGGAACTTTTTGCTGATGTTTTTATATAAAAGTTCCCTAAAGGAGATTGTTTAATGACTAGTAATTTTAATGTAGTCCAGCAATTACATTTCGAAGTAGAGTGTCCTTTGACCAATTTGGTCAAAGGGCAATTTTTAACTCTTTTTTGCATTATCGGGAGTTTATTGAACAAAAATTATGAATAATGGTTAAATAAATAAAATAAAAGTTAAAAAGCGCTCAATACCGTGTTATATTGATGACGGATATAATGAAGATGCAAAGACAAATGCAGAAAATCGTTTGGAGGCGCTTTTATGCAGATAAATGAAGTCATCAGAAAATATAGGAAAGAGAATCATTTGACTCAGGAAGAAATGGCAAATAGGTTGGGTGTTACCGCACCTGCGGTCAATAAATGGGAGAGTGGCAGTTCTACACCGGATATATCTCTTTTGGCACCACTTGCCAGGCTACTGCATATTGCTTGTTTCAGAATAATGAAACTAACCATGAATATGATGACTGGATTCAGCGTCATTATGAGCAGCTTTTGAATAGTGAGGATGAGCCGATTAGGTTAAGCGCCGCTGACTACCTGTATAGTTTTTGTGTTAGGAACGAACAGTATGAAAAGGCTGAGAAGTATTTGGAATACTTTTCTCCTCAAAATCCAGAACGCAAGCGCAAGCAGGCAACAATTTATTCTGGAGAAGCTGAGTGGTTTATGTGTTCTCTTTGATATGGGCGAATATAGCAGGATATCGTGTGAGCTTGATCAAAACTGTATGAGCATATGGATTTTAAGGAGTCTGATTCAAAGTATATGGATAAGGTGCATGAAGATTTATTGGAACAGATTCGGAATGATGAAACATATGACTTTGTGCGGAAGGGGCAAAGATGGAAAGCGTTTGAAAAGAAATGGTACAAATAACTTTTTCAGAAATGGTTATAGCTTCTTATCCGTAGATTTCATAGTCCAACTTTATGTCCGCATCGAACCTTACAGCAAAAGATTGTTCTTAGATGAAGTATTAGTCATAGTTGATATTAAAATTATTATATTAAATTGTTTCGATGTATAATGATTTAGTGAAAAAATTTCTCAAGGGTATATTGCTTAATACCAATACTGATAAATTTAATTCGATGGTAATAGGTTGGGATATCTTGGAATTTTATGGGAAAAATTACGACAATGCAAACCAAATATATTAGGGGTGACAAACTATGAAAGAATATATAAAAGGAGCTAATCCATATTTACCACTTTGGGAGCATGTTCCCGATGGGGAACCACGAGTTTTTGAGCATGAAGGGGAAAAACGTGTTTATATTTATGGGTCTCATGATATTGAAAGAGATAAGTATTGCGGCAGAAACTATGTTGTATGGTCTGCACCGGTGGATGATCTGACAAACTGGAAGTATCATGGCATTTCGTATGAGACGCATTATGATTCGGTTTTGTATGCACCTGATGTTGTGAAAAAAGATGATACATACTATCTGTATGCAGCCGAGAGATGCGGAAGCCTTATTGTGGTTGCTTCATCCAAGACACCATGGGGGCCTTTTGAAAATCCTGTAGAGACAAAGCTGGCTTTTGATCCTGGGATACTTGTGGATGACGATGGAAGAGTATATGCATATTGGGGTGGATGTGCCGCTCCGTGCTATATTGCAGAGCTCGAGGATGATATGGCAACGATAAAAGAGAATACTATTGTAGAGAATCCGATGGGACATTCAACCTGTCCATGGAATCCTGTTGACGATGGGCATATTTCTCTGAAGGATGGTTTCTTTGAAGCTTCCAGTCCGAGGAAGGTTCTTGGAAAATATGTTTATATTTATTCAAAACGTTATGAAATTCCTGTTCCTGAACTGGGAGTACACGAGCCATGTAATGGATTTCTTTCATATAAGGTAAGTAACAGTCCTTTTGGACCATTTCATGATGGTGGAGATATCAGTATAAACGGTGGAGAGATACTACATGACAGCGAAGGGCATGGAACTATGACTTACAAATGGGGTAATAACCACGGATCTATCATGGAAGTGAATGGGAAATGGTACGTTTTTTATCACAGACAAACCGGGACAGATGAGTTTTCGCGTCAGGCAATGATCGAGCCTGTTGATGTTGCACTAGGAAAAGATGGAAGATTATATATTGGAGATATCAAATATCTTGATGGTGAACCTGTGTCTTCAAAGCCGGTAGAGATGACTTCTCAGGGAGCACATATAAATGGTTTGGATGCATATAAATGGATATCAGCAGGTTATGCATGTCATATTTTCGGAAGCACAAAAGATGCATATATTCGCCCTATATATGAGGAAAGGGAAGATGTTTCTGCTCCAATCGTCAATATTACATCAGGCACCACAGTAGGCTTTAGATATCTTCAGTTTGGACATAACACAGCGAAGAGCGTAACAGTCATACTTGAAGAAGCAAAAGATGTAAAGGTAAATGTTCGATTGGATTCAAGCAAAGGACGTGTAATTGCCACCTTGGATTTTTATGGAGATAAAAAGGCGCAGACAGAAAAGCTTAACAGCGGTGTTATAGGTAAACACGCTGTATATTTTGAATTTTTATCTGAAGACAAGTCGGAAGTATATACATTTGATAGGTTTTCATTTGATTAAAATTCATTCTGATATCATATGAAGAGAGAAAAAATGAAAAAAATACTTAGAATTACTGGGAAGATTTTATTACTACTATTTATAGTGTTTGTTTTTCTTGTTGGTGGAATTTTTATCTATAACAAGATTATGCTTGCATCTGAAGAGGCGCTAATAGAGAAACCTATTGGGCGATATGTCGAGGTGGATGGTCATAAGATGAATATATACACCGAAGGCAAAGGAAAACATACACTTATATTCCTTTCAGGGTCTGGCACAGCTGCACCGGTTCTTGATTTTAAAAGTTTGTATTCTCTTTTGAGTAGCGATTATAGAATAGTTGTTATCGAAAAATTTGGGTATGGGTTTAGTGATGTAGTCGATAGTGAGAGATCCTTTGAAACTATTCTTAGACAAGATAGGGAAGCACTCACAAAGGCAGGAATAGAAGGTCCGTATATTCTTTGTCCACATTCTATGTCAGGAATTGAAGCAATAATGTGGGCTCAAAATTATCCTGATGAGGTGGAAGCTATTGTTGGTCTTGATATGGCTCTTCCGAGAGCCTACGATAATTGGGACTGGGACAGCACAATTAAAAAGGAAAGGCTTGCAGCTTTTGCTCGTGAACTAGGGATAGTTATTTGAGCACCTTTTTCATATATCTCCATAAAAATCCTTAAAACTCTCTAAAACCGCATAAACACTTCATTCGCGGAAATTTCAACTCATATAAAACTTGTTATAGATTCATATATTTCATAAAAAAATGGCACTCGCGTGGCACTGGGTGGCACTCGATATGGCACTCGTTTTTGGGTAGTCCTATGAGGGAATACTTCATGCCATTTTTGGTAACTTTCTAGGTTAAAAGTCCCAAATTAGCATTTAACAAATCAATTTTGAAAAATGGTATTTGTACCTGACTGGAAATATAACGAATCCATGTTGTTGTATGGTTTAAATTATGTACGATAGTAGCAACAAACATGATAAAAACATACATAAACTTAACTTGACAAGACAACTCTATGATGATAAGTTAAAAATATGTATAGAAATGCTATGCAATAGAGTAAAATCCGACAAATAATTAACATCATGGAGCGAGTATATGAACTTATATTATGAACTATTACAATACCCAATTTTTTCCATGAAAGAGGTTAATGCCCTGTATTCAAGTGAACGGACAGCAAGGATGGCATTAGGAAAGCTTCTGAAGGAAAATATGGTGCTAAAAATACGAAATGGGTTATATACGTGTCTTAGCGGTGAAAATGGCGGACCAGTGGCTAACAGATTTCAAATTGCCAGTGCTATCACTCCATCTTCATATGTATCACATCATACAGCATTTGAATATTATGGAACTGCCGATCAGGTTTTCTATGAGGTTTATGTTGGCTCAGAGACACGTTTTCATGACTTTGAATTTGATGGGTACACTTATCATTATGTAAAAGAACAGCTGAAGGAAGGTATAGTTTTTCCGGAATTTGGTGGCGGTGTAAGGATTACGGATAAGGAGCGGACAATAACAGATTCCATAAGGGATATGAATCTCATTGCCGGGCTGGAAGAGGTGCTTTCATGTGTTGTGTCCGTGAACAGTATTGATGAAACAAAAATGTTAAATTATCTGGCCTTATATGACAATGCCTTTTTATATCAGAAGACAGGTTTTATCTTTAGTGAATATCAGAGGGAACTTGGTATAAGCGATGATTTTATAAAGATATGTAAGGACAGGAGCGGAGATTCAAAACGATATCTGGCAACCGGTATAAATGAGCCTGCTTATTCCGGAGAATGGAAGTTGGTCTATCCAAAGAATATTAAGAGAATGAAAAACGGAGGGCTAGAAGATGCCGCAATTTAATAGAAGAGAGCTTGATGTAAGAGCTCGGGAATATGGTTTTAATCGCGATACCTTTGAGAAGGTTCTTCGATTGAGGACAATTCTTGATTTCCTAAATACGCATGAATATATGCGTGAACATCTGTTGCTTAAGGGTGGAACGGCAATAAATCTGACTGTTTTCAACCTTCCAAGATTGTCGGTTGATATAGATTTGGATTTTGTTCCAAATCTGACAAGAGAAGAAACGGTGAATGAAAGAGAACGTCTGACGGAGATCTTGAAGGGATTTATGTCGGAACAAGGATATTCCCTCTCTGAGGCATCAAGATTCAGTCACAGCCTGGACGCATTCCATTATAATTATGTGAATGCGGCTGGTAATAGAGATATGATCAAGATAGAGATCAACTATTCACTGAGAACTCACGTGTTATTACCAGAGGACAGGGCATTAGTGACGGATGCTTTTGGAGAACCGATAAAAGTCAGGACGGTTGCTGCAATGGAAATCTTTGCGGCAAAAACCAATGCTCTGATAAGTAGAGCGGCTGCAAGAGATTTGTATGACTTCTGTAATATGGCTGATATTAAGCTGTTTGCAGGAGAGGAAGACTTGTTTAGGAAATGCATCATTTTCTATGCAACGATCTCGGCAAAGAAAGTGAACAAAACCTTTGATACATCAGCCATAGACAGTCTTGTCTTTTCAAAAATAAAATCAGATTTGTTCCCGGTTCTGGCTGTGAAGGATAAATTTGACCTGGAAGGAAAGAAGCAACAGGCAAAGGAGTACATAGCTTCGCTTATGAATCCGACAGCTCAGGAAATGGAATATATGGAAAGGTTTATAGTAAAGGAATATAAGCCGGAGCTGCTTTTTGAGGATGCAGAGATTGTAGAGCGCATACAGAACCATCCGATGGCACTATGGAAATGTAAATGATTTGTCACTACACGTTTTTACAAATCCGTCCTGACATGGTAATATATATTCGCTGTGTCAGGACTATTTTTATGTCACAATGTGTCATAACGCATAATTAATACAAAAATGGTGCCCGGCGTGGTACTCGGTACAATAAGCTGAGATAACAAATGGCTTAAATAAGAGCTTTTTTAGAAGGAGATACATAGAAAATGAAACTAGGCATCGTAGGCTTACCAAACGTCGGTAAATCCACACTTTTTAATTCACTTACAAAGGCAGGTGCGCTTGCAGCGAACTATCCATTCGCTACTATCGACCCAAACATCGGTGTTGTAAATGTACCTGATGAGAGAGTAGATAAACTTGCAGAGCTTTACAATTCAAAGAAAAAGATTCCTGCAGTTATTCAGTTCGTTGATATCGCTGGTCTCGTAAAGGGTGCCAGCAAAGGTGAAGGTCTGGGAAACCAGTTCCTCGCAAATATCCGTGAGTGTGACGCTATCGTTCACGTAGTTCGTTGTTTCGAAAACTCAAACATCGTTCATGTCGACGGAAGCATCGACCCTATCAGAGATATAGAAACTATCAACCTGGAGCTTCTTTTTTCAGATATGGAAATCATCGAGCGCCGTTATTCAAAGATCGCTAAGCAGTCACGTATGGACAAAACTCTCCAGAAGGAAGTGGCTATGCTCGAGCGTCTGAAGAAGTTCCTCGAGGATGGCAACATGGCTTCAGCATTTGAACTTAAGGACGAAGACGAGGAAGCTTACTTCTCAACATATGATCTCCTTACTTCAAAGCCAGTTATCTATGCGGCAAATGTTTCAGAAGACGATATCGCTGATGATGCTGCAAACAACGAGTTCGTGAAAAAAGTTCGCGAGAAGGCCGAAGCTGACAACGCACAGGTTTACGTGGTTTGCGCTGAGATGGAACAGGAGATGTCTGAGCTCGATGACGAAGAGAGACAGATGTTCCTCGAAGAGCTAGGCATGAAGGAATCAGGCCTCGACAAACTGATAAAGGCCAGCTACAAGCTCCTCGGACTCATCTCATTCCTGACATCAGGAGAGGACGAGACTCGTGCTTGGACTATCAAGGAAGGCACAAAGGCACCACAGGCAGCTGGAAAGATCCATACAGACTTTGAACGTGGATTCATCAGAGCTGAAGTAGTTTCCTATGACGTTCTCATGCAGTACGGCGGGGAAAAAGGAGCTAAGGAAGCCGGACTGGTCCGCCTCGAAGGAAAAGAGTACGTCGTTCAGGATGGCGATGTAATTGTGTTTAGATTTAATGTCTAATACTAGATGTAGTTAGGCAATAATACGTCAAATTATTATATTTTTATAAAGAAGCTTGCAGGCTCTATTTTCAAGGGTTTGCAGGCTTTTATTATATGCTTGAGATTTGACAGAAAATTTTAACGAAGTGTAAAATGTGTCTGACGACTGTAATAGGGTGGTTGTCTGAAATGATGATGTTTTATGATTTTTTTCATGAAAGGGGGACATCTATGAAGCGACTTAGGAAAGCCATAGCATTGATTATGAGTCTATGTCTCGTAATCTTGTATGGCACAGTAAATGTTAAGGCGGATGGGCCGACGCAGGAGCCGACGAAGTATAAAGTGGACTTTACAAATTCTGTATTCCACTTTGAAAACGAGGGTGATGTAAGCATTACTAAGGCAGGCGAGACGTCAAATCCATCCGGACTTGTCAGTTTAACTGTGAATGATGAAATCGCACTTGAAGGATTTAACAGTGAAACTATGGAGTGCATTGTTCAAAGCAAAGATTCAAATTTTTGGGCAGAATTAAATGTCGATTCTGAAGGAAAAACTTCTTTATCAAAACGTAATGGTACTGGTAGTTATCCTGATGAGAAATTAACTTTTTTAGTACGTGCTAAATCGTCTCAGTCTAACCCTGACCCTGGTTCTGGCTCTGGTTCTAACCCTGATCCTGGTTCTAATCCTGGTTCTAATCCTGGTTCTAATCCTGGTTCTAACCCTGGTTCTGATCCTAATCCTAGTTCAGATCCAGAACCTTTCCCAGAACCAGAAAGATTAGAAGGACTGAAATTTAATGTAAACGGTCGAACCTATGAGATTACGCCAGATAACAAGGTCGTAACGCTTGAGGGCGTTTCAGATTTGTCTGATCTCAACTTTATGGTCGACGAGTATGTAGACTATACAGATGAAAATAATATAGTAAAACTTCCTCTTCAGGGAATAGGATCAAATAGCGGTAAGGATACAGAGGGCAGATATCTTCTCGAAGTTCAGACAATAACAAAGACAGATATGATGTGGACTTTTAGTTTGATCTATCACGCAGTTGATGATACAAATGAGGCAAACAAGGAAGTGCCGGGATTCTACATTAGAGATATTAGCTTTGTAATAGAAGGTTTTAAAGGTGTAAAGGTTGATTTTGATAAGACACCTGATATGTATCAGAATACTGTTTACTCAAAGACTATAGATATAACAAATACTACATCTGCTAAACCTGCACAGGCTGCAGTTTATTATGATTGCGGAAATATCGACCTGTCAAAGGTAGGCAATGGTGCTGAAATTTCAAAGATTGAAACAGCGAAAGCTTCAGAAAGCAAAGCTGTAACTATTAATAATGGTATAGTTAAGTTTAATTCAGGCTTCTATAACAAGGTTGTTCTGAAGGTTACTCTGGCTGACGGAAGCATTGGATACGTAGAAATCGAACGTCTCGGAATCAGTCTGGATGTAGTTAGACCTACTACATTGAATCCTAGAAATGAGTACAGAACGAAACCTTTCCATGGTTCACAGATGGGATCAGATATCACAGGTGCAGCCGGAGCTGGAAAAGTAAATGTTGTTGCAACATTTTTCTATGATGCAGCAAAATCTTACAAAGATTTCGACATGGTAGCCAACCTCACATTTAAGGATGGTCACACAGAGACAAAGGTAGTTTCAGGTTATGGTGAAACAGGAAACGCAAACGATCCATCTCTTAAAGCTGGAGATTACATAGTTTGGAGTGGTGCATCAGATGCAGAAGCTCCTGTAAGCGTATCTGTTACAGCTGTAAAGCATGGCGCAACCAGCGCTACTAAGTTTGGCGGCGCGCTCTTTGGTGGCGGCAGCGGTATCACAGTAGAAAACATTATTACAAAGGTTCCAAATTAGAGGTAGATTATTATGAAGAGAATAAATAAGCTATTATTAGCATTGGCTCTTTCTTTCGGAATGATGTTTGCTGCTTCCGCATATGCAGAGGCTGCGCAGGTATCGACTCTGGAGGTTACCAGTGCAGAGAAAAAGATTACAGTAAAGGGCACAACAGACCCAGATGTTCTCGCTTGTGCAGTTTTGGTTTTCGATGCAAAAGGTGAGAATATGATCGCCATGGAAACATGTGCGGTTACAGATTCGGGGTATAATTACACGATGGACCATGTTTTTTCCGAAGGAACATATCTCGTAAAAGTCGCTGATTACAACGGCGGAGACTATGTTACTAAGGAAGTGAAGGTGGATGGCGCCGAGAAGAAGTCGCCAAAGACCAGCGGCCTTTCACTTGCACTGCTGTTTATCGTGGCTGGAACACTTTCTGGCACTTATTTGGTAGTGAAAAAAGTTCGTGCGAGATAGTTTTTGATGCCTCAACCACAATATGTGCGATAATGACAGAATTTTAAATCAATTTCTTGCATAATTTGTGGAATTATAATATAATTTACACATGATGTGGGTTTTCCTGCATCATGTGTATTTTTTTGAATCTATTGGATTGGTTTTTTTGAATGGGGAGGGGCATAAAACTATGAAATGCCCATATTGTGGAAACGCAAATACTAGTGTAATTGATTCTAGACCTGCAGACGACAATGCATCTACACGTCGTAGACGTAGTTGTGACGCGTGCGGGAAGAGGTTTACTACATACGAGAAAGTCGAGACTATTCCTCTTATTATTATTAAGAAGGATAATAATCGCGAACAGTATGATAGGTCAAAGATAGAAAAAGGTGTGCTTTTATCATGCCATAAACGTCCAGTCTCTGCTGACCAGATCAGACAGTTGGTGGATGATATCGAGAAGGAATTATTCTCTAGAGAAGAAAGAGAGATTCCTAGTTCAGAAATAGGAGAAGCTTTGATGCGCAAGCTTAAAGCTTTAGACTCTGTAGCTTATGTAAGATTTGCATCTGTGTACAAGGAATTCAAGGATGTAGATACATTTATGAGCGAGTTACAAAAGCTACAGGATTAATAATCGGAGTAGCAGCTAATTTATGTGACAGAAATTTTTTCATAAACCTGGTTAAGGTTTGTGGAAATCATCCGATATATAAATTGTAACAAACAAGGAAGTATGTAATGGAGATTTACGGATGAACGTTTCTGGAATCAGACCTTTATCAGGTATATATGGAATTCACAATGTAAACTTCATAGAGAACACTGAATCTGTTTCAAAGGATTTAGCTACACAGTCTAGCGCTTTCGGCGATACAACTGTGAAGACAGATGTTTCTGAAAGAGACACATCAAAGCAGACATTCTCATCAGCAGATTTAGCAAAGCAGTATGACTCTAGAAAGTCATATTCTTTGAAGGGTGCAAACGCTGACATTCGTACTCTCGATGTTGAAAACGCTATCTCTGCTATGCAGAAGGATACAGCTCTTCAGCAGTATCAGTACTTCGTAGGAAACAAAGTTACAGAAGCAGCACAGACAAACGTTACTCGTGCACTTGAAAACTTTGAAATTTAATATTTGATTATGATTCTTCAATCCCTGGATATCAAAGTGATATCTAGGGATTTTTTTTGTTACGATTTTTTGTTATAATACTAAACGCTTGTTGTTTATGAAGTTAAACAGCACAGCGAGGTTATATTTATAAAGATAAAAGTATTGTTGCGACATATTTATTAAAATAAAAAGAGGATTTTTAAATTGAGTAAATTATACCCAGATGATTATATAAACAGTGTTTACGATGTAGACTTTAGAACTCTCTTTGAGGAGGGTTATCGTCTGCTTCTCTTTGATGTAGACAATACTTTAGTACCGCATGGTGCTCCGGCAGATGAGAGAGCAAAGGCTCTTTTTTTAGAACTGAAAGAAATCGGTTTTAAGGTTTACTTCCTTTCGAATAATAAAGAAGGTCGTGTGAAGAGCTTCTGTGAGGCAGTCGGTGGCGACGGTTATATTTTTAAGTGTAACAAGCCGTCTCCGAGAGCTTATCTCAGAGCGATTGCGCTTACTGGCGTGACTGCGCAGGAAGCGCTCTTCTTTGGAGACCAGATTTTTACAGATGTACTTGGCGCAAAAAATGCGGGCATCAGAAATGCGATGGTGAAGCCGGTGCTTAAGTGGAAGGAAGAACCACAGATCGTATTGAAGAGATTCTTGGAGGCTATCGTGCTCGGTTTCTTCAAGATTCACAGTAGATCGGGTAGAGGAATAAAGAAAGTTCCTATGAAATAATTTTTTCGCTTTGCGAAGAGTTTGAAATAAAGATTTAAGGAGAAGAATATGAAAATCGGAATTGCAAATGATCATGCAGCAGTTGAGATGAAGAAGGAAATCGCTTCTTATCTGGAGAGCAAGGGTTACGAAGTTGTAAACTACGGAACTGATACAAACGAGAGCGTCGATTATCCGCTTTACGGTGAAAAAGTTGCGACAGCTATCAGAGATGGCGAAGTAGATCTCGGTGTTCTGATCTGTGGAACAGGTATCGGAATCAGTCTCGCAGCAAACAAAGTTCCTGGAATCCGCGCAGCAGTAGTGTCTGAGCCGGTTTCCGCCAGACTTAGTCGTGAGCACAACAATGCAAACATTATTGCATTTGGCGCGCGTATCGTAGGTATGGAAGAAGCAAAAGGAATCGTCGACGCCTTCTTCGGAGCAGAATTCCTGGGGGATAGACATGAACGCCGTGTAAATATGATTGATGATGTAGACAAGAGAAATCATTAATTTGTGCTTGGCTGATTAGGGAAAACATTGATTTGTGTATGGCGGATTAGGGAAAACATTAATTTGTGTTTGGCGGATTAGGGGATTGCATTTTTTTGTAATCGAAATATACTGTAAAAATTGACAAAATCACGCTTAGAAGATAAAATATAACTTGTGATTTTTTTAAAATAAGGAGGAATAACTTATGGTTTCAGCCGGAGATTTTAAAAACGGCCTTACTATTGAATGGGATGGAAAGGTTTGGCAGATCGTAGAATTCCAGCACGTTAAACCTGGAAAGGGTGCTGCTTTCGTACGTACTAAACTTAAAGATATCGTAAACGGTGGTGTTAACGAAACAACATTCCGCCCAACTGAGAAATTTGAGCAGGCACACATCGAGAGACAGGATTACACATACCTTTACAACGATGGTGAAATGTACAACTTCATGAACGCAGAGACATATGATCAGATTTCTCTTACAGCAGAGAACATCGGAGATTCTCTTAAGTTCGTTAAAGAGAACGAAGTTGTTAAGCTTGATTCTTACAAAGGAAATGTATTCGCAGTAGAGCCACCTCTCTTCGTAGAGCTTGAGATCACTCAGACAGAACCTGGTTTCAAGGGCAACACAGCACAGGGTGCTACAAAACCAGCAACTGTTGAAACTGGCGCTGAAGTATATGTTCCTCTTTTCGTAGATACAGGCGACGTTATCAAGATTGATACTAGAACAGGTGAGTACCTCTCACGTGTAAATAACAAATAATTGGATTTGATTTTTTAGATTTGATTTTTTAGATTTGATTTTTGGATTTAATTTTTTGATTTTGATTTTTTGAGGTCATGTGAACCGTGAATTTTTAAGCGGCTCACATGACTTTTTTTGTTTTTTTGAATAGCTTGTCATGTGAGTTTGATTAGGAAATGAGTTTCACATGACAACTTCACATGGCAAATCATGTGAAGTTGAGAAGAGAATGACTTTCACACGACAAAACTAACAAGCTTGTCATGTGAAAGTGAATCCAAGGAAAGTTTCACATGATTAGGACGACAAATTTGTCATGTGAAAGCTAATTTCAAGAAGGTTTCACATGACAAGCTCAAATAGCAAGTCATGTGAAGTAGAACAAGAAATGAGTTTCACATGATAAGCTCAAATAGCAAGTCATGTGAAGTAAAGCAAGAAATGAAGTTCACATGACAAGCCGAAATAGCCAGTCATGTGAAGTTAATCAAGAAATGAGTTTCACATGACAAACCAAATAGCCAGTCATGTGAAGTTAAGTAAGAAATGAGTTTCACATGATAAGCCCAAATAGCCAGTCATGTGAAGTTAATCAAGAAATGAGTTTCACATGACAAGCTCAAATAGCAAGTCATGTGAAGTAAAGCAGGAAATGACTTTCACATGACAAACCCAAATAGCAAGTCATGTGAAGTAAAGCAGGAAATGACTTTCACATGACAAGCCCAAATAGCAAGTCATGTGAAGTTAAGTAAGAAATGAGTTTCACATGACAAGCCCAAATAGCAAGTCATGTGAAGTAAAGCAGGAAATGACATTCACATGACAAGCCCAAATAGCCAGTCATGTGAAGTTAATCAAGAAATGACTTTCACATGACAAACCTAACAAGCTTATCATGTGAAAGTGAATCCAGGAATAGTTTCACATGATTGAAGTGACAAATTTGTCATGTGAAAGTGAATCCAAAGTAAGTTTCACATGATTGAAGTGACAAATTTGTCATGTGAAAACAAATTTAAAGAGGGTTTCACATACTTGTCACATAAAAATATCATGTGAATTTTACGCTAGATGCAGATTCACATGATAGCCGCCTGAGATTATCATGTGAATTCGTCGCTAGATGCAGATTCACATGATAACCACATAAAAATATCATGTGAATTCGGCATTGGGTGCAGTTTCACATGATTAAGCAAGTGTGCGCTTCGCGCACAGAATCTAAATAAAGCACAGAATCTAAATAAAGCGCAGAATCTAAATAAGGTACAGGATCTAAATAAAGCACAGAAACAACCCACCAACCCTCAGAACCTCAAAAAACAATAAAACCACGCCAAGCATAGCGCCTGGCGTGGTCTTAATAATTAGGTTTATAAAGCTGGTTTTACAGCTCCTTTTTCCACAATCCATGCAGATTGCAGAGCTCGTAGGCTTCGAGAACTTTTTCGCCATCGAGGAGGGCGAAGTCTGCTTCTGGTTTATCGCCAGGATTCAGATTCTTTACCTGGTAACCGTTTGTAGTTTCGATAGCGATGAACTCGATGTAATGGGCTTCTTCGCTAGGGTGAACTACTTCACCGACTTCTACATGTACTGTGTTTCCATTTACTGTAACGACTGGTACATGCTTTTCTGTTGCAGCGTCTACTTCGCCAGCACGGAGTTCTTTCATAGGCTCGTCGCAACAAATAGTGTCGCATGGGCTACCGTGGAGCTGAAGATGAACCTTTTTACATTTCATGCATTTAAAAATCTTCATAGCTGAATCCTCTCTTTCAATATTTAACCCTTAAGTTATTTCTATAATACCATTTAAATTTATGAAACTAAAGACATTTTGAGACCAATATTTTATAATAATAAAATGGAGGCAAGAATATGTTTAAAGCTGTTATATTTGGCGGTGGAAGCGGACTTTCACAGCTATTAAAAGGTATGGTGAACTTTCCCTGGGAAGTGACAGCGGTAGTTTCCGTTTCTGATAACGGAAAAAGTACAGGTGCGCTTCGAAAGGAATTTGCAATCCCGGCAGTGGGAGATATAACAAAAGTAATGATGGCTATGTCTGACAAACCTCAGGCAGTCAAAGACCTGTTTATGTACCGTTTTGATGAACAGAGTTCCTTAAACGGACATTCTATAAAGAATCTGATCATGACAGCACTTCTGGAGATGCAGGGTGACTTTACGCATTCTATTCCGATTCTGGCAGAACTTCTCGATATAAAGGGAAATATTTTTCCGGTTACGGAAGACAATGTCGACCTGGTCGGAATCACAGATGATGGCACCAGAATCACGGGCGAAAGCCAGATTACTGAGGCCAGAAGCCGCATTCGTGAGCTGCAGTACGACAAAGATGTCACTGCAAATCCTAGAGTATTGAAGGCTCTGCGCGAAGCGGACCTCATTATCTTTAGCTCGGGTTCGCTCATTACGAGTATCATGCCGCACATTATCATTCCTGAGATTCAGGAAGCTGTCCGCGCATCAAAGGCGCGAAAGATGTACGTCTGCAACATCCTGACTCAGCCTGGCGAGACGGACGATTTCACTGTTTCGAAGCATGTATGTATGCTGGAAAAATACTTGGGCGAGGGCGCTATTGATGCCGTAATTGCTAACGATAGGGAGCTTCCAAAGGATTTGCGCCTCTTTGCAAATTCTGAGGGCAAGGATCCGGTCGCTATCGACGGTGCAAAGCTTTCTGAGAAGCATATCGAGCTCATTTCAGACAAGATTTATTCTACAGAGGACGGATCAATCCGCCACGATGCGCTAAAGACAGCGTATTTGATGTTTTCATATATTATGGATTTGAACAAAGGATGACTTATGAACGAAAGACCAAATTCAAACGCGCCACAGAATGACGATGTTTCTTACTCGATTGCTGATCTGAGATACTTTACTGACGACCAGTTTCAGCAGTTTTATGATTATATTTCTGATGATAGAAAGAAAAAAGCTGATTCATACAAACTGAAGCAGGACTGGAAACTTTCTGTCCTCGCCAGTTTCCAGCTTGAGAGATTGCTCGAAAGCATGGGCGTAAAGAGACCTGTTCATTACACGACGACGCCTGGCGGAAAGCCTCTTCTAGACATGAAAAATACTGAGTTTGAGAACGCGAGCGCCGCGAAGACAGATGCAGATTTAAAGGACGCGAGCACCGCGAAGGCAGATGCAGATTTAAAGGACGCGAGCACCGCGAAGGCAGACGGGAAAAAGGAGATATTTTTTTCCATATCACACAGCGGAAACTTCGCAACTGCAGTCGTTTCAGACAAGTATTCTGTTGGAATCGATGTGGAGGATGTCACTTCAAAGAAGCGTGATGTGAACAAACTTATGAAAGTGGCTGATAAATACTTCCTTCCGGAGGAAATCGCGCTCATAAACGAAGCAACAAAAGGTGATGAGAGAGCGCTTCCGGGAGCTTTCTATAGAATCTGGACGATGAAGGAAGCCTACATGAAAGCAGTAGGAAAGCCGCTTCTCGAGGTGTTTAGAGAGAAACGATACGATCCGGATGATATAGCATTGAAGCAGAAATACAATTCTGAGGCTATTTTTTCGATATATCGTGTAGTGCCTGAAGGAGAGAAGTAATTCAGTGAAGACAGGGGCGTATAAAGCGACAACTAAAGATGGAAAGACGGTTTATCGCTCGAAGATTTCCTACAGGGGAAAGTCGGTTTCGCTCGGAACCTACGAGACTGAGGAAGAGGCGAACGGTGCATATTATGAGGCGAAAAAGCTGTACGCCGATGATATGATTTCTATCGATGAAGTGTTCCTCGGCGATCGACTGAGAGAGAGGATGCAGAGCACATTTTTGCCGTCGGACAAAGTCGTTTCAATCATCAATCACCGCGATCACAATATCTATATAAAGACACCTATTTACATTCGAAACGGCTATATTTCCTACTATATGCGTGATGGCAAGGAATTGAAGTTTGATATGGACGAGCTGTTCTATTATTCTTCGCATCGTATTTTGAAGCGCGGCAATTCGCTTTATGTGAATGATTTCGGAATGCAGTATCGCATCCTCGACCGCTATGGAATCCACCATAATTCGGTGTCTGGCGTGGATTATACCTTTGTAAACGGGGATGAACTCGACTTCCGTTCGGCAAATATCGTGGTTGTAAATCCGTATTTTGGTGTCCGAAAGAAAGAGGAACTGACGGCGAGACCTTATTATGAGACGAAGATTCACTTGAACGGTGACTTCATAGTCGGCAGATATTCGAGCCAGATTAAGGCGGCGATAGCATACAACAAAGCCTGTGATTATGCGAGAGAGCATGGATTTCTAAAGGAATTCGCGCAGAATTATGTCGATGAAATTTCGCCGAGAGAGTATGCAGAAATCTATTATGATATCAAGCTTCCTGAGAATTTTATCAGGTTTTTTGAATGAAAAAAAACACCACATGTTTGATGTTTGCCAGTGCATGGCGCATCAAAGATGTGGTGTTTTGTTATTTTTGTTTATTTCTAGGCTTTCTGGAATGTCACGATCAGGTGAAGTGTTCCGAAAGGATAGATAAATGGAATTACATATGAATTAGTTGTGAGTTCGAGGATGTCTTCTTCGACAGTGGTTGGTGGATCCAAAGCAAGTTCTACTGAATGCGAATTTGAAATGTTTACACCATAGAGTCCATTGTGAAGGTTCAAAAAGTCTTCGATAGAAGCTTTGACATATTCATTGAACTCGTTGAATTCCATGCTGGCATATCTGGAAGCAAAAGCGATAGCAGTAGATTTAGGCATATCGAGATATGTCACTGCTTGAATGTCTCCATTGATACGCTGCTCTACACAATAGTTGATAGGATATTCTGTAGCAGGTACCGGTGCCATAGGTGTGAAATCCTCACCGATAAAACGAACGAAGTCGTTAAATAGTAATTTCAAATATGCTTTTGCATAGTCGTCCAAGGCATTCTCTGAAACGAGGAGAAATTTTTTTACCAACTGGTCAAAATGAGTCTGGTTCTCGATGTCCATATCGTAGATTTCTGTATCGTTCTGGTAATCGAGTAGTAGATCTTGGAGCTGCTCATTTGAAAGTAATTCCATATCTACCAGGTTCTGTCCGAGCAGGAGATAATCAGGGTTCTGAGAATGAAGTAAATCCTCAACCTGTTCCTCTGTTAGATAGTCCCTTTCAATAGCTATTTCACCAAATCTTTTGTCTTCGCGAGACTGCAGATAGCATACCTCATCTACTTCAGCAGCTGTCATAAGTCCTTGATGCATGGCCAGTGTGCCTAGTTTCATGCGGGATTCTTTAAGTTTAGAAATAGCTTCGGATAGCTGTTCAGGCGAAACAACTTTGTTGTTTAGAAGGTAGCTTCCGAAAAACTGTGCAAACATATATTTAGTCCTCCTTGAGATATGATTCTAATAGAATCTTGATCTGGCTAACAGAAAAAGGCTTCTGGATAAAGTCTTTTGCTCCGGCCATGATGGCTTCTTTAAGTTCTGTCTTTGTGCCGACAGAAGATACGACGATAATAGAAGCATTATCATCAATCTTTTTGATTTCTTTGATGGCATCTATACCATTCATAACAGGCATAGTGATGTCGATAAAAATCAGACTTGGTTTGCTACTTTTGAAATTCTCAACTGCGCTCTGGCCATCTGTAGCTTCGACCACATTGGCGTTAGGGACATAACGGTTTACGACGTCATGTAACTGTTTGCGAGCTAAAATAGAATCATCACAAATAAGTATTGTAGGTACGCTCATAAGTCCCCCTCCATATTAAAAACCTTTATAAGAAGTATAATACAACAAAGATTACTTATATTCAAACTTTTTAGGCGTATAACTATTAAAGATTGAAGTTTTTTGGAAACGTGTATAACTATTAAAGATTGAAGTTTTTGGAAACGTGTATATCTATTAAAGATTGAAGTTTTTGGGGGGAATGTGTATTATTTGATAAGTGGTTGAATTTTACAGTAATCATTCGACAGATTATCTTGCTAGAAATGCGGAGGAAATGTTATGAAGGGTATTAGTTTTATGTTGATCTTTGAAATCCTGGTATTGTTGCTGGGATTATTGATTATTTATAGAGCACTTCGTATGAAGAAAAATGGAGTCGTTCCAAGCTTATTCGTTTCAAGCTTTGAGATGAAGAGCATCGTAGATGTCGCAGGCTTTATAAAGGAAATCTTTCCAAATTGTATCGTATTCGGAATCGGAAGTGTAGCCTTTGGTATCGAAGGAATCCTCGACGAATTCCTGCACTTCGGAAACAAGGTAAACTCTATAACAATTATTGTTTTCTTATTATTATGGATTTACTTTTCTTACATGCTTCGTAAAGCAAAGACGGACTTTGCGAAGGGTATGTAGGAGCTGTAGGGAGTGTAGGTGCTGCAGGATGTATAGGAACTACAGGGTGTGTAGGTGCTGTAGGATGTATAGGGAGTTTGTTAGGCGAGTTTTGGAGGAGCTCTTGTTCTGGATGTGCTCTTTTGAAAAACGATGCTGGTCATGATTTTTGAAAATGCTTGTAATGTTCTTTAGTAAAAAATTATGCTGATCATGATATTTTGTAAGAATTATTCTGGTCATGATATTTAATAAGAATTATTCTGGTCATGTGAGTCTGCCTGTTTGGTTTGATTCACATGACTTTTTGTTTGAAAGTGATTCTTGCTTTCTGGAAGCATGTGAAGTGTCTTTTTTAGTCAGGTTCACATGACTTTTTTGTGCTTATAAAAGTTTGTTTTTTAGGGGAAGTATGTGAAGTGCTATTTTTTGTTAGTTTCACATGATGAAAATTGGGTTGCAGTCATGTGAAGATGAGCTAGAAATGAGATTCACATGACAATAAGAACATGCTTTTCATGTGAAACTTGTTTTTTGGTTAGTTTCACATGACTTATTCAAGAAAACAGTCATGTGATATTAATTTTTTTTGAGGTTTCACATGATTGTGTAGAGGATTTTGTCATGTGAATATAGATTTTTCTTAAGTTTCACATGATTTGAATATAGAAGTGTTCATGTGAAATTTGAAATTTGTAGTGAGTCACATGACTAGTATAAAGATTTAGATATAGGTATAAAGAATTTGTCATGTGAAATTTGAAATTTGTTGTAAGTCACATGACTAGTATAAAGATTTAGATATAGGTATAAAGAATTTGTCATGTGAAATTTGAAATTTGTTGTGAGTCACATGACTAGCATATAGATTTAGATACAGGTATAAAGAATTTGTCATGTGAGAGCTGGAATTTGTTGGAAATCACATGACGGGCCAACAAATCTTGAAGCAAGCCAACAAATCCTGAAACGCGCACAAACCTCCCATACGCCCAACTCACACCCAGAAATCCCAGCCCCGGAATAATCTAATAACTATCTAAATATGATATTTTTATTAATTTCTATATCTAGATATAGTACCTGAGGAGAGGGGGAGGGATGGCGGCGCCCTGTTTGTCAGCATTTTGGGGCTTGTCTGACAATTATAACAATTTAAACCACTACATATTGTGGTTGAGCGTGAAAAATCGACCCTTGATTTTTTCAATATATTGAATTATCATAATTACTGCCACAAGATATTGTGGGTGGTACTTAAAAGTATAATCAACATTTAGTAATAAAAGAGAAAGGGAGAGATTCAGGAAATGTCACAGGTAAAGTCAACACTAGCAAATGATGTAAAGACTCGAGTTATCAAGAGAAACGGTAATGAGGTGGATTTTGATATCGATAAAATTGTAAATGCCATCAAAGCCGCTAATCATGAAGTCGAGGCTATTCATCAGATGAATGATTCACAGATAGAGGCTGTAGCAGCAAATATTGCAGATGCTGTGAAGTGTTCATCTCATGCTGTAAATGTCGAAGACATACAGGATATGGTGGAGACTGGCATCATGGAGATGCGTGGCTATGAAGTCGCTCAGAAGTATGTTCGTTACAGATATAAGCGTGAGCTTACTCGTAAGACAAATACTACTGATGATGGTATTTTGTCTCTGATCGAGCAGAACAATGAAGAAGTTAAGCAGGAGAATTCAAACAAGAATCCTGTTATCAACTCAACTCAGAGAGATTATATGGCAGGCGAGGTTTCAAAGGATCTCACTACCAGACTTCTGCTTCCTGAAGAAATCGTTAAAGCTCATAGAGAAGGAATCATTCATTTCCATGATTCTGATTATTTCGCACAGAAAGAGCATAACTGCGATTTGATTAACCTTGAAGATATGCTTCAGAATGGAACAGTCATTTCTGAGACTATGATCGAGCGTCCACACAGCTTTTTTACAGCATGTAATGTAACTACACAGATCGTAGCACAGGTCGCTTCAAACCAGTATGGCGGTCAGTCATTTACATTGTCACATCTGGCGCCATTCGTAGATGTTTCCAGAAAAAAGATCAGAAAGCAGGTTATCGAAGAGAGAACTCTCGTAGGTGATTCTCTGGATGACGATATTGTAAACAAGATTACTGAGAGCAGACTGGACCAGGAGATCACAAATGGTATCCAGACTATCCAGTATCAGCTGATTACACTGATGACTTGTAATGGACAGGCTCCTTTCGTGACTATGTTCATGTACCTCGATGAGGTTGAAGATGGACAGACTCGTGAGGACCTCGCAAAGATCATAAAGGAGGTTCTCGTACAGAGAATGAAGGGCGTAAAAAATGAGAAGGGCGTTTGGATTACACCAGCTTTCCCTAAGCTTATTTACGTTCTCGATGAAGACAATGTCACACCTGACAGCAAGTATTTCGACCTTACAAAGATTGCTGCAAAGTGTACAGCAAAACGTATGGTTCCTGACTATATCTCAGCAAAGAAGATGAAGGAATATAAGAATGGCGATGTTTATCCTTGTATGGGATGCCGTTCATTCCTCACACCGGATACAGTTGGCTTGAACAAAGACGGTTCACATAAATATTATGGCCGTTTCAACCAGGGTGTAGTAACAATCAACCTCGTCGATGTCGCTTGCTCTTCATATGGTGATATGGACAAATTCTGGGAAATCCTCGAGGAGAGATTGGAACTTTGCCATAGAGCACTTAGATGCCGTCATGAAAGATTGCTCGGCACAAAGTCTGATGTTGCGCCTATTTTGTGGCAGTATGGAGCTATCGCCCGTCTGAAAAAAGGCGAAACTATCGACAAGCTTCTATATGATAACTACTCAACTATTTCACTTGGTTATGCCGGTGTTAGCGAAATGTGCTACAGAATGCTCGGCGTAAGCCATACAGATGAGAAAGGTAAAGAATTTGCGCTCAAGGTTATGCAGAAGCTTAACGACAAGTGCAACGAGTGGAAGGCTGCTGAGAACATCAGCTACTCACTCTACGGAACACCTATGGAGTCTACAACTTACAAATTTGCTAAGTGTCTCCAGAAGAGATTTGGAATCATTCCTCATGTTACTGATAAGAATTACATCACAAATTCTTATCACGTACATGTTACTGAAAAAATCAGTGCGTTTGACAAGCTGAAGTTTGAGTCTGAATTCCAGAAGCTTTCACCAGGTGGAGCTATCAGCTACGTAGAAGTACCAAACATGCAGAACAATCTGGATGCGGTTATTTCTATCATGCAGTACATCTATGAAAACATCATGTATGCAGAGCTGAATACTAAGTCTGATTATTGTGAAGCTTGTGGCTTTGATGGCGAAATCCAGATTAAGGAAGATGAAGCCAGCGGCAAGCTCATCTGGGAGTGCCCAAACTGCGGTAACCGTGATCAGAACAAGATGTCAGTTGCCAGACGTACATGCGGATATATCGGAACACAGTTCTGGAACCAGGGGAGAACACAGGAAATCCAGGATCGAGTTCTTCATATCGGAATCGGAAAGCTTGATACAGAAGTAAATGGAGTAATTTCATAAACTTAAATTTATGTTTATAAAAAGCACGTCAATATTTGACTTTTTCCCCGATTACAACTTGATAAGAGGGGGAAGCGTCAATGCGACGTGCTTTTTTTGAAAAAAATCGTGTTCATCGGCGGTCTGCCTATCACACGTCTATGGGAGGAATCATGAATTACGGACAGGTGTATTATACAGATACAGCAAATGGAATAGGATGTAGGACTTCGCTGTTTGTAAGCGGATGTTCGCATCATTGCGAGGGCTGTTTCAATCCGGAAACCTGGAATTTTGAATATGGCGAAGAGTTTACAAAGGAAGTAGAAGATGATGTAGTAGATTCTCTTCGTCCTATTTATATAGCTGGAATTACTATCCTCGGTGGAGAACCGATGGAAGTTAGAAATCAGCCGGCGGTATGGCATCTGATAGAGAGAATCAGAAAAGAAGTCCCTGGAAAGAGTATCTGGATTTATTCGGGATATACCTGGGAAGAGCTCAGAGACACGGAGAATAAACGTACTCAGACGGATTGCACAGCAAAGATACTTGAGAATATTGATGTGTTGGTTGATGGTGAATTTGTGCTCGCAAAGAAGAATATCTCGCTAAAGTTCAGGGGCTCTGAGAATCAGCGTATCATCGATGTGCAGGAGAGCCTGAAGAAGGGCGAAGTGGTTCTGACAGAATTTATGAACTAGCTCAAGTTTATAAAATGTTCTGATTAGTTTAAGTTTATCAAGTTTATAAAATGTTCTAGTTAGTTTAAGTTTACAAATTAGTACATTCGAATTTATAGAAATAAAACCTCTATAAAGCTATAATAGTCATTGTGAATTATTAGCCGTCGGCTATATAAATATTGAGAGGGAAAGAGGTTTAGAGTTATGTATGATTTTACTCAGATGATTCAGAAGTTGAAGATGGATCCTAAATCTATAGTTTTTACAGAAGGTTCAGATCCTAGAATACTGGAAGCAACATCACGTTTAGTGGCTGATGATTTCCTGAAGCCTATTCTCGTAGGTAACAAAGAGGAAATCCTCGCAGTTGCAAAAGAAAGAAATTTCAATATCGAAGGTGCTGAGATTATCGATCCAGCTAACTATGATAGATTTGATGAGATGGTTGATCTGTTCTGTGAACTTCGTAAGAAGAAGGGTGTAACACCTGAGCAGGCTAGAGATATTCTCTCACATGCAAATTATTTCGGAACTATGCTTGTAAAGATGGGCGTAGCTGATTCACTTCTCGGTGGAGCTACATATAGTACAGCAGATACTGTTCGTCCAGCTCTTCAGGTTATAAAGACAAAGCCGGGAAACACATGCGTTTCTTCCTGCTTCATCCTCGTTCGTCCAGACAAGACAAACGGTGGAAACGAAGTAATCGCTATGGGTGACTGCGCTATTAATCTGAACCCAGACGAAGATCAGCTAGTAGAAATCTGTGGTGAGACAGCAAACTGTGCTAGAGAGTTCGGAGTAGAGCCAAAGGTTGCATTCTTAAGCTACTCAACAAAGGGCTCAGGCGCAGGCGAGACAGTAGATAAGATGGTAAATGCTTGCAAGAAAGCACAGGAAAGATACACAGATATGGATATCGATGGTGAGTTCCAGTTCGATGCAGCCGTATCTACAGAAGTTGCAAAGACAAAGGCTCCTGATTCAAAGGTAGCCGGACATGCAAACACATTTATCTTCCCTGATATCAATGCAGGAAACATCGGATACAAGATTGCACAGCGCCTCGGTGAGTTTGATGCTTACGGACCTATTCTTCTCGGTCTGAATGCACCTATCAATGACTTATCCAGAGGATGCACAGCGCAGGAAGTATTCTCCATGGCAATCATCACTGCTGTTTTAGTTTAATAAAGTAAAGAATATGTGGGGCCTCGCTGGAGAACCGGCGGGGCTCTTTTTAGATTTATAAAATGGGGTTACATTATGATATTAAAGGCAATACTAATCATCTTCGCAGCCTACGTGGTTTTAGGTTTTGCGATTTCATATTTTTTTCTGAAACAGACATTTAAGCGTATCGACATACTGAGAGATTCAGTGTGTCCGTATGCGCCGATTGAGGATTTTCCGGAGCTTGAAAGTGAACCGGTTGAGTTTATGTCGAGAGGAAACAGGCTCAGAGGATATATTTATCGAAAAAAGAAACCCGCCAGTGGCAGTGATGCCTCAATAGAGCAGGATGGGGCAGATTCAAAAGGGCTGGTTGTTTTTTCTCATGGAATCTGGTCCGGACCGGAAGAGTACATGATGTTTATCGAGGCATTGGCGGAGGAAGGCTATGACGTCTTTACATATAATTACACTGCGTATAACGCGAGTGAAGGCAGATGGTCGCATGGCCTCGCAAACTCGATGTTTGATCTGAAAGCTGCTCTCGAGTACATTACGAATGAGCCGAAATTTGCAGGACAGAGAATCTGTCTGGTGGGACACAGCTGGGGAGCTTATGCGACATGCGCTGTATTAAAGTATGATTTTCCGATAGCTGCGGCAGTTTCTCTTTCGGGATTTAATGAACCGATGGAGATGACTATTGATGCGGGAAGAGGCATGGTTGGCTTCTTCGCAAATCTGTTGTATCCGTTTATTTCGACTTTGCAGCTTATGTATTTCGGAACGGATTATAATGTAAAGGCTCATGAGTCTATAAACCATGCTGGAATTCCTGTTTTATTAATTCATGGAGCAGAGGATAACTTTATAAAGATAAATTCGACTGCTGTTTATGGAAAAAAAGAGGATATTATAAATCCAAATGTTTCATATCATCTGATAACGAGAAAAGGTGGTTCCGGACATAATGATTACTTTGGTGTGATTGAGAACAATCCTTATTTCACTGAGAAATGTGATGAGCTTGCAAGGATTCAGAAGGATAATGGTGGAAAGATTCCAGAAGGCTTAAAGGTTAAACTGGCTGAGAGCTATGATATAGAAAGACTCACTACTATAGACCCTGAATTCCTTGAAGTGGTGAGAGTTTTTTTGGACAGCGCAATTTAATATAATAAAGTGAAGTTTATTAAAATAAAGTCTAGTTTAATATAATAAAGTGACATATGAATATGTCACTTTATAAAGTTGACGAAACGTAGAAATCAAGGAATTTATAAATTGAGAAAGAAATACTTAGTAAAACAAATCGGAGCGGATTTTAATCGAATCGCCAGTGAGCTAAAGGTAGACCCGCTTACTGTGCGACTGATGGTAAATCGTGGCGTAAAGGAAGAGGATATGCAGACTTATCTGCATCCGTCGGAGGAGGATCTGAATGATCCGACTGAACTATATAATATCCGAGAGGCAGCCTCTGAAATCGCCGGATATATCAGAAATCAGAAGAAGATTCGAATCATAGGTGATTATGATATCGATGGAATCATGTCGACCTATATTCTCGTGTCTTGTCTTCGAAATCTCGGAGCGGATGTCGATTATCGCATTCCGCATAGGGTTCGCGACGGCTACGGTCTAAACGAACGTCTCGTCGAGGAGGCAAAGGAAGAGGGACGAGAAGCTATCATCACTTGTGATAATGGTATCGCAGCCTTTGATGCAGTGAAGCGTGCGAGAGAAATCGGCCTCGATATCGTGGTGACAGATCACCATATCGTTCCTTTTGAAGAAGTAGATGGCGAGAAACGTGAGATTCTGCCACCGGCGAATTTCGTGGTAAACCCGCATCTGGCTGAGGATACTTCTTCCTTTAAGGAAATCTGTGGAGCAGTAGTTGCGTGGAAAGTCTGTTTCGTGGTTTATGATGAGATGGGCGTAGACGACAGTTTCGTCTGGAAACGTCTGGAGAATGCAGGCTTTGCGACGGTCGGTGATGTCATGCCGCTCGTTCTGGAGAACAGGTCGCTAGTGAAGCTCACCTTGAATAGACTTCGCGATACTGAGAACCTCGGCATGAGGACTCTAATCAGAGTGGCTGGAATCGATAGGGACAAGCTGTCAGCTTTTTCCATCGGATTCGTGCTCGGACCTATGATGAATGCATCGGGTAGACTTTCCGATGCGACACTCGGAGTGGAGCTGTTGCTCACCGAGGATGAAGCGGAGGCCGAGCGCCTCGCTACGAAGCTCTTTGAGTTGAATCAGGCGAGAAAAGACCAGACTGAACAGGGCACGGCGAAGGCTCTCGAGGCTGCAGCTGAATACGAAGACGACAAGGTTCTCGTCATCTATCTCCCAGAGGTAAACGAAAGCGTCGCCGGAATCGTCGCAGGACGTGTCCGCGAAAACACGGGAAAACCTTCTATAGTGCTCGTTCGTGCTACGAAGGCTGATGACTCGGCGGTAGACCGCGTCCTGGTAAAGGGATCCGGTCGATCGATTGAAGCTTTTTCCATGTACGAGGAGCTACATAAATGCAGTGATCTCATGGTGAAATTCGGCGGACATCCGATGGCGGCCGGACTTTCTCTGTATGAGGACGATGTCGACGAACTTCGACGCAGGCTGAACGAGAACACGACTCTGACTGACGAGGATTTAGTGGAAAAAGTCTACCTCGACGCACAGATGCCTCTCTCATATCTAAACCAGAAGCTCGTAGAGGAGATAGATCGACTGGATCCTTTTGGAAACCAGAACGAGAAGCCGGTGTTTGGCGCTTCAAAGATACCTGTAGTTTCTGCCAGAGAGATCGGCAAAGAGGGTCAGTATCTCAAATTTACTCTTCGCACAGAGAATGGCGGCACGATTGATGCGCTTATGTTTAGAGGATGCGAAGATTTTAAGGACCATTTTTTTGAAGAATATGGTGAAGAGACTTATCGTGAGATGCTTTCCAGACGAGGAAGTGATGTCAAACTTACATTTACTTTTTACCCGTCGCTCAATACTTTCAGGGACGAGACAAAAGTACAGGTTATGATTTCGGATATAATTCTATAGTTGAATTAAGATTAGAGAATTATTAGAATTAAATCACTGGAATAATGTAAATGATGCTTTAGAAACGAGGTTTTATTTTGTTTGGCAAAGGCAAGAAAGAAATAGATGAATACAAGCTTAGAATCGCTGAACTTGAGCAGGAGAATGAGAACCTGAAATCTGTGGTTTCTATCACTCGTAGAGAGCTAAGCGAATTAAATATTGCTCACAAGGAAAACCTGAAGGGCTTTGAAGAAATAGAGAAGAATATCTATGAAGGTGGCGTCAGCCGTGAGGCCATCGAAAAAGATATGAAGGTTATAAAGAGAGGGCTGTCCCTACTTCTGGACAAGGATGCAAATACTAAATCCGTGAACCAGGAAGAGGAGGATAGGTGGAACCAGCTCAGTCGCTTGCTGGAAGATTTTTCCGAAATCAAAGAGAAGAAGATGAGTTATCTCGGTTCGATGAAGAATCCAGCTGGTCGATTTGAAAAGTCCATCGATGACCTCGAAGAGTTATTGCTCACTATGCAGAACCTCGCAAAGAGTATGAGTGTCGCATCACTTAACTCTGCTATCGAGGCTGGACATCTTGGTGAACAGGGTGTTCGCTACGTAGAGACAGCGGAAAAAATGCGTACGATGTCTGAAGAGTATAAGCAGAAGGCCGAGGTCGCTGCAAAGACTTTGATGGATATAAAGGACGGTTTCTACCAGAGCCGCGATAGCCTGATGAAGCTGGAGGATACATTCCTCAGGGAAGATGCAGAATTAAAGCGTATCTCAGAAGAAACTGAGAACTTCCTGCAGGCGAGACAGAAGCAGAATGAGATGGAGGAATCTTTTTCCGCGGAGGGGCTTATCTCAGAACTCGACAATCTCGAAGAGAACCTCGACGGTTTGCAGGATAAAATGTCGACTATTTCAGAGAAATTTAAATATACTATTTCAAATTCAGAGAAAAATGACACAGATTTAGAGAGGATATTAGGGGGAATTAAAGATGGCGCAGAGAAGTGAGTACTTTTTTGAATCACATGATGATCCAAAGACAAAGATACATGCAGTAAAGTGGCTTCCAGAGGATGGTGAGTACAGAGGTGTGCTCCAGATTTGTCATGGTATGCAGGAGTACATCCTGCGTTATGACGAGTTCGCGACTTTTATGGCAGACCGCGGTTATATCGTGGTCGGACATGACCATATCGGACATGGCCAATCGGTTCGAAACAATGATGAGCTCGGAATCATGCACACAGATTCACCGGCAGAGGTTATGGTCGAGGACATTCTCACAAATTATGAGATGACGAAGCGCGAGTATCCGAAGCTTCCGTATTTCATCCTCGGACATTCCATGGGTTCATATTTGCTTCGCAGATTCCTGTCGGAAAAAGCGCTTTCGCTCGCGGGCTTAAACGCTGCAATCATTATGGGAACAGGTACAGAATCTGATGTTGCGATAAAGATGGGAAGCCTCGTAGTAAAGATGTTGATCTCACTAAAGGGTAGAGACCATCGTTCGAAGTTCGTGGCAAATCTCATGTACGGTTCTCCTTATAAGAAGTACGATGTGACTGGCGCAAACCCTGAAAACAGCTGGCTTTCAAAGAATGTCGAGAATGTAAAGGCATACTATGCAAACCCTCTCGACAACTACATGTTCTCTTTGAATGGTTACAAAGTGCTCCTGGATTGCACAGGATATGATAATAAGAAAGAGAACATAGACAGAATTCGAAAGAATCTGCCGGTGCTCTTTATTTCCGGAAAGGAAGATCCTGTTGGAAATCTCGGAAAGGGAGTAGAAGAGGCTTACAACAAATTCCTCGACAGTGGAATTACAAATATCGACTTGAAACTATATGAGAACGATCGTCATGAAATCCTGAATGAGACTGATAGAGATGTGATTTATCAGGACATTTATGATTGGATGATCGATAAAGAATAAAGTCGGATTCGATGTAGAAAATGTTATAGAAATATGGAGGTGCTACCATGAAAATTGCAATGGCAAATGATCATGCTGGAACTAATCTAAAGAGCGAGATAAAGAAATACTTAGAAGAGCAGGGACATGAGGTTGTTGACTTCGGAACTTATGATGAAGAATCATGTGACCTTTCTGATTTCGTATATCCAGCTTCACTCGCAGTTGCAAAGGGCGAATGCGAGAGAGGAATCTTTGTGGATGGAGTAGGTTATGGTAGCGCACTTATTGCGAACAAGATTAATGGAATCTACGCAGCTGTCTGCCAGGATCCATTCTGTGCGAAACTGGCTCGTGAGCATACAGATTCAAATGTGCTCTGCATCGGTGGAAAAATCATCGGTGGCATGATCGCCATGGAAATAGTAAAGACCTGGATGGCTACAGAACCTCTGACTGAGGAAAAATACCGTCGTCGTGTGAACAAGGTTGCTGAGATCAATGATAAGCATTGTGTACCGGTGAAATAGGTGGAGTGGGTTTGATTTGAGGTTTTGATTTGTGGTTTTGATTTGTTGCTTTGGTATAGGGAAGAGTTTGATATAAAGGATTTCCCTATACTTTACAATAGTGACTTGATTTTTTGTAAGAGAAAAGCAAGTGCTCGCTTCGCTCACAGAGTGGACTTTGTTTCTGTGATTTGAGCGAGAGATAAATCGTGTAATTGAATTCAAAAAGATATATGTTTGCTTGTTTGATTACAAGCATCTAGAAATAATCCTGTCAAGGACGAGGCCTTCGGTGGCTTCGCCATCCTTGACAGGATTATTTCTTAGATGCTATTTGGTAATCAAGCAAACATATAGGATATCTCTGCGGCGCCAGCCGCACTTGATTAATTTGAGTTTTGCTTGAGAGGAAATTGATAGGGGAGAGCTAGTTATGTGATTTGTTAGATTTTGGAGGATTCACATTACTGATTTTAAAGGGGAATCATGTGAAAGGGGCTTTAGGATAGAGGTCACATGATATTTGAGAGGACTGATTCATGTGAAAGGAAAATAACTTGCTATTTCACATGAAAGATTTAAGGGGGAGTTCATGTGAGATGGAGATTTGGGATGAGGACACATGATTTGGGAGAGTTTGTTTTGATGTGAAAGCTAGAAAATGAGAAGGTTCACATGAAATGGTGGTTTGGGGAAGCATGTGAAAGCTTGAAATTGAAGAGGTTCACATGAAATGGGAGTTGGAGGAAGCATGTGAAAGCTTGAAATTGAAGAGGTTCACATGAAATGTGGATTTGGAGATGTATGTGGAAGAAAGAATTTTGTTGATTTCACATGATTTTGAAAATCTGGGTGATGTGATTCTTGATTATTATTGAGGTTCACATGATTTTGGCTTTGAGGGGGATTTACTAGGGGAGAGCTAGTTATGTGATTTGTTAGATTTGGGATGGTTCACATGATGGAATCTAAGAGGGAATCATGTGAAAGGGGCTTTAGGAGAGAGGTCACATGATATTTGAGAGGACTGATTCATGTGAAAGGAAAATAACTTGCTATTTCACATGAAAGATTTAAGGGGAATTTCATGTGAGATGGAGATTTGGGATGAGGACACATGATTTGGGAGAGTTTGTTTTGATGTGAAAGCTAGAAAATGAGAAGGTTCACATGAAATGGTGGTTTGGGGAAGCATGTGAAAGCTTGAAATTGAAGAGGTTCACATGAAATGGGAGTTGGAGGAAGCATGTGAAAGCTTGAAATTGAAGAGGTTCACATGAAATGTGGATTTGGAGATGTATGTGGAAGAAAGAATTTTGTTGATTTCACATGATTTTGAAAATCTGGGTGATGTGATTCTTGATTATTATTGAGGTTCACATGATTTTGGCTTTGAGGGGGATTTACTAGGGGAGAGCTAGTTATGTGATTTGTTAGATTTGGGATGGTTCACATGAAAGATTTAGGGGGTAGTTCATGTGAGATGGAGATTTGGGATGAGGACACATGATTTGGAGGGGAGCGTTTTGATGTGAAAGCTAGATAATGAGAAGGTTCGGGTTTGTCAACTAAAGTGTGTAAGTTCATTCTTCCAATTCTTTCCGCAGCTTAGTGCGGTATAGTGTGCTGACCGATATTCCGGTCATCGCAGCGACCTGATTGTAGGAATAGCTTTCAAGAAGAT
>Ga0256405_10000188_pt1 | contig 202443 bp, 158 predicted proteins | sample RumenRJG_02DNA_FD_189096 | JGI IMG/M metagenome (GOLD analysis project Ga0256405, IMG submission 189096) | Bovine rumen microbial communities from Lethbridge, Alberta, Canada - RJG_02 | ecosystem: Host-associated > Mammals > Digestive system > Stomach > Rumen | place: Canada: Alberta...
GACGATGCTTGATAAACGAGGGCCTTCTGTGAAAGCAACAATCTACACCAAGCAAGTTTCGGCACAGTTCCAATTGGATATTAACAGGCACAATGCACAGTATCCTCCCATTGAAGTCCAAGCTTTCAACAAAGCCCACGACAGGTTCCTGATCATTGATGAAAAAGTCTATCATATTGGGGCATCACTGAAGGACTTGGGAAAGAAGTGGTTTGCCTTTTCTCTTATGCAAGACATAACTCCGCAGGATCTGATCAGCCGGATTTAGTCGGCAGCAAGTGTCCATATCTTTAGTTCATCTTTGGCACATCGGTTTATCCTCTCCTGGAAACGGGAGAGGACTTTTTTGTCAATTGCGGAAATCTGAGTATCATTTCAGAGTACCATTTTGATACTCACCGGGGAAAAAAGGCGGGTTTTCGCAAAAAAGCCAGCTCTTCGTTTGGCTTTTCAAATGCTTCTTCCTAACATGCACTTGGGCGAAGGGCTTGTCAGACAGATGTTTGGCACATTCCCTTTCCCATGTTTGGCACATTCCTGCAAAACGCGCGTTGGATAATCCTTGCCGTAGAACTCGGGTGTTCCGACTCCACTGTCTATGCATTGATGCGTACGCCACGAGAAGAGGATGGCTCCTCCGAAGGCGGTGGAATCCTCCGCCCAGCCGTCGTCTCCCGGATCGGGCGGCGGATCGTCTTTGACGTCGACACGGCCCGCAGGCTGGCCGACGATTACCAATCGTCCCGCAAATAATCTGCGGGTCAAAAGAGAAATATGGTGCACGATGGGCTCGGCCTGAGAAGGTGCGAGCTATCGTCACATCTGACCGTCCTGAAAAAGAATTCAACGTATGAAAAGTGTTTTCCTCATTCCTGCCAGAAAGGGCTTGCCATTGTTTGGCCCTATAGTAGGCGACGGGAGTCGGCCTACATATTAAGTTACCAATCCCTATTCTCAGTGTCTTTATACCGGGCAAGTCCGGAAGGGTTTTATCCAAAATGTGCCAAAGGAGGGTTGGCACGAACCTATTATCGAGGTGGCCATCGGAAATACCATCTTGGACTGGAATTCTGCCAACTACAGCTTGCTGATTTCCTGGCAGCCCTCCTCTTCCCTTATAGGGAAGGGGGTATTAAGTTACCCACCATCCTTAAAAGGTGGCAAAATCCGGGCAAGCCCGGAACAAAGTGGAGAACAGTCATGCCAATGGTGATTACCTTACGTTTGATGTCTAATCGACGGCATCCAGTGCAGATGAAAGTGCCGCCGGGCAGGGAGGCCTGGAACTCGATATCGTGGACATTGATAAGGTCGATGTGGTCGATGTTCAGGCGCTCCATGCTCTCATACACGCTCTCCTTGGCCCTCTTGGCTGAATAATCGGCTAACTGCAATATGAGGTTGGACTCTTTCTTTGAAGGATAGGAAACATCCTCACACTGCAATATCTGGTTGGAAATAGGTATGTATCTTCTCCCATTAAAACGAAGATAGTGGTTGGAATCCCCTTGACAGGGGTCGATGAACGGAGAGGGCGAAGCCGCCTTGAACGTGCTCGGGGGCACAAGAATAGGGTGCGCTGCAGCACACCCTATCTCTTGTTGTTATAAAGGCCTTTGAATTAACCTATAAACTCGAATTCTACTTCAGTTGTCTTGTCCCTTTTTAGTCTTAAAACATTCTACAACAAGATTAAACTCCAAGAGCCTTTTTTATTGTTTTTTCAATTTGTCTTTCGGTCAAACCTTTTTTGAGAAGGGTGCCATCGGGACCGAACAACATGAAATACGGCGCGTAATCGATGCCATAAACTTGGGAGGGGATCAGCTTGGCGTTCACGATTTGATTCCAGACAATCCCCATTTGAGAGGCAGATTCTTTTGATAGTTCGGGAGGATCCATAACCGCCACGCTGAGCATATCAAATTGATCACCGTGATAAGTATTGTACACGTTAATCAGTTTCGGCATCACATCCCAGCAGGGTTGACAAGCGGAGGACCAGAAATCCACAAGCACATACTTGCCCTTCCCGATATAATCGGAGAACTTGACCGTGGATGTCTCTGGATGATCCGGATCTTGGACCACGGTGAAGTCCACGAACAGAGACCCTTCCTCTGCCTTGAGCGACGCGCTGAGTGTTTCTTTCATATTGATTAGGTCGGGATGCGCCTGCATCTCGGGAGAGAAAGACTCCAAGATAGACAGTATTACTTTAGGATCATCTTCCTCGTACCACCAGATCGCCTCTGCTCCGAGTACATTATCCCGATTTGCCCTGGCTATCTTCAATATGTAACGATTGACTTTCCGGAGTACCTTTTGGGTATAGGCGTCGACGGCCGCTTCGTCATCCCCAATCTCCTCCAGCTTTGTCTCATATTCCTTCTCGATCCGCTCCATCGAATCATTGAAAGCGGCGAATCGTGCCTGGAGCCCTTTCTTGTCGGAAGAAGTGACCGTCCTCGTTTCCGGTTCATATGCGAGATTGGATCCATCGGCAACAAACGCGACTTGGGACCGTCTCTGGTCTGTCTCACTATTCCCAAACCTAAGATAGGAAGCCATGGTCAAGACGGTCGGTACTTCCACTTCGAAGCAGCCATTCGTAACCACGGCAACAGTGTCAAGGACATCCCCGACTATGATTCGCACGGAGTCAGGGACATCCTTGACAAACTGGCCAGTAATCTTAGTCGTCTTGCTTGCTTTTGGTGTACAAGCGGTCAACATCAGCGTAAAAGAGAGAAAAACGACGAACGCGGTTCGCTTTCCAATAATAGTCTTATCCATAATACTTTCTTTTATATATAAATATAGCGATTATCTCCCAATAACGGAATACTGCTCAATCACAGTCCCTTCCCGTATGCCGCAAGACTATTTCTGGATTATCACCGGTATTCTTAACGATTACCTCTGCATCCCTAGTGCAAGCGGCAAATAAAAGAAAGACGGAGATTGAGGGGAAAAAAAGTATTCTTCTCATAACAACAAGGCTTAAAGCATATTGTACATTGCACTCTGCACGCGGGCGTTCTTGGCTGGATTCATCTTGCCGAAACTCCACTTGACGGAGAACATGGCGTAACGCCCCATCACGAAGCTGTAACGGTCTTCGACATATTCTGCGCTCACAGTGTGCTGCTGCATACGTTGCTGATTCAGCAGGTCGGAGATACCCAGGCTCAAGGTAAAGGCCTTGATGTTCTTGCTGATTGCGATGTTCCAAAGGAAGTACGGCTCATTGAAACCGGTTGCATATCCCTGGAAATGGTAGTATTCCGCATCAGTCTTGAATTCCCATCCGTGCTTGGTTTCATAGAGCAATTCGAGAATATGTGAGAAATGCCAGTAATTTGTATTGGCGGAAGGGTCAAGGCTGTATCGACTGCGCAGGTTCTGAATAATGGAAGTATAGGAAACGCTGAAATGGTCCAACTGGTATCTGATGGCCAATTGGCTTTGGATGGAGTATTGGAGAGCTCGGCTTTCAGAAAAACCGCTGTTACCGCTATAGAATCGGCTACCGCTTGCATCTCCCCAGAAATCCTCCATAAAGGCGCTGTAGTCGAATGCCCGGAGGTCCATCCCGGCGCGGCGAGAAGTGGCCTGGTAATGAGTACTGGAGGATAGGTTTCCAGAGACGCTGCCACCCAGGACCAGATGTTTCTTTTCGCCGATAGGCTGGCGCCAGGTAACGAAACCATATACACTCGAAGATGGCTTGAGGGTATTGACAGGAACGAAAAACCTCACGCCTTCCGTGTCAAACCACGAGGCGGACACAATTCCGCGCTGAGTCATATCGCCGGATATATAAAAACTGAGATATGAAAGGGTCTTCCGGTTGTTGAAACTCCAGTTGAGATAAGCGCTATGCTCATAGCTCGGAAGTAGATATATGTTTCCGGTAGAGATCTCCAGTGGGTTGGAGATGTCCAGAACCGGATTGATTTGGACCGCAGCAGGTTGGCTGGAATTCCCCTGATAGTAGGCGGTCAAGGTATGTCCTTCCTTGCTTGAGTATCGTAAACTGATATATGGCGACCAGTTGTGCAGCCATTCTCCGATGCCGGTCTCTGTGTCCCTGCCGAGCGTGCGGGAGCGCATCTCGTTGCGGATCTGGTCGTGCATCATGCCGAAGAAGAATTGGTTACTCTCCTTACGGTACTGCATCTGCAGGCTTTGCTGCAGCATAAGATAATCGTTGCGTGATCTCGAAGAATAGTAGTCGTTGGCTGAGCCGTCGGCATTGAATGCTGCCTTCCCGTTATTCCGTTGCTGCCAGCGGGTGGATGCTATGGCGGCCAGTCCCCAGTTTTCACCGAAAGGCTCCAGATATGAAAGATCTCCGGCAATCATCTTGCCGCTGCCGTCGTTGTCATACCGTAGGTTACGTGGCGTGACACCGGTTCCGTACCATGTCTGGGAGTTTTCCAGACTCTCGCCCATGTTCTTGCTGAAATTGTAATTGGCTGTAAGTGTCAGGCTGCGCCTTTCCTTGCCGAAATCCTTGAATCCGCTGGAAATGCGTCCGTTGGCCTGCAGGGATTGAGATGAAGAAGAACTACTCGCATCCGTGCCATTGACTCCCGCACCCATGACATCCGTAGTGGTTGACTGGTTGTGGGAACTCGATGCGCTGCTTCCATAACGGAAACGGGGCGAGAAGGTGAAGTTGAACTTCCTGGCATCTTTCATATTGAGTTCAAAATTAAGGTTTACCCGGTTGGTCCGGCTGGTTCCACTCGTCCGGCCATCCGTGAATAGGGGAGTCTCGCCCACAAGCGTCGACTGACGTGCACTGCGGGTCCCGGAAAGCTGGTCGGAGAAATTGTAGCTGACGCTGGCCGTGGACTCCATCCCCTTGATGCGGTCGGAGTTGAGATTGGCTCCAGCCATCGCCGAGGTCTTCATGCCGCCCAGCAGGGACAGGGCGTCCAGCCCTTCAATATCGTCTGTCGTTGCTACAAAGATGGCGTTGCTGCCGCCCGGTTTCGAAGCGTTCTGTCCACTGGAAATCAGGGTTAGCTGATCCTTCTCATTGTATCCGCTTAGAAGGAAATTGTCGTTGAACAAAGCATGGCGGTCATCGCCCAGCCCATCGTCATCGCTGCCCGGCCTCCAGCCGCCGCCCAATTCAGCATTGCCGAACCAGCCCTGTTTGTATTCCTCCTTGAGCTGGAGGTCCATCACCTTTTCCCGGCTGTTTTCGGAAGCGATGCCGGAGAACGCAGCTTCCTTATTCTCTTGGTCTATGACTTTGATCTTGTCCACGATCTTGGCTGGAAGATTCTTTAGAGCTGCTGTCGGATCGTTGAAGAAAAAGGTTTTGCCGCCGACTGTGATTTTGTCCACCGGCTCGCCGTTTACTTTGACCGTGCCGTCATCCCCGACTTCCATACCCGGCATCTTCTTGATGAGATCCTCCAGCATCGCATTGTCACCCACGTGAAAGGCCGCTGCGTTATAAATCAGCGTGTCCTGCCGGACTTCGATAGCATTGCCGACCGCCGTGATTGAAGCCGCATCGATGACCTCAGGATTCTCCTCCAGCTTGATCGTGCCGAGGTCCTCTTCATAGCTGCGGAAAGTGTATTCTTTTACGAAAGGGGTATATCCGATCATTTCCACGTTTACCCTATATCGTCCCACGGGTACATCACCGATCTCCACTTTGCCCTCCTGATCCGACAAGGCGAAATGTGTGATAGTCGTATCGCCTTGAGGGTTAAGATAGACCGTAGCGAAGGGCAGTGGTTCCTCTGACTTTGCGTCCTGTAAGGACAGCTTGACCGTGATGTTCCGGTTGCGCTGTATTAGATCGTAGTCCATCACGACTACCTGGGCATTGGCAGCGACAGCCAGGAGTAGACCGGCAAAAAGGGTGAAAATGTTAAATTTCATCTCGTTTTACAGATTAGTTGAAAAGGAAATCTTGTTAAATAAACCAAAAAGAAATGCTCTCAGGCTTCAAAGCGTTGCACTTCGGAGTAGAATCCAATTTGTATTGTTGTGCCGAATAGATGAAAAACTGTAACAAATGCAGATAAAGTCATAGAGAATAGCGTATCATAACTAGTCCGTTGACATCTCCCGCCTGTTCCGAGGAGAGATAATGGTTCAAATGTGAAGAAGGACAGCAATAGTAGTTACTGTCGGCATAAATGACACCAAGCGGGAATGCTGTACCTTCTTTTGTCTTCCGTGCGACCATGTATTTCTTTTTCGCAACATCATATATGAGTACATGATACTCTCCATTCAACTCGAAGGAAAGGTATATCCTGTCGGTTGTTTTCTGGACATTGGTGACGGATAAGGCGCTTCCCCCAAAATCAAAAACGTATGCTGGCCATAAGAAATCATCTTTCGTGTAACCGTTAATCTCCCCTGAATGGGATTGAAAGCTGTAAACGGAATCATCACAACGGAAAAAGCGGCTATTCTGAACTTCTAACGCCGATGTATATCTGTGCGAAACCAAATAATCTGGTGCGGGACGCGCCACGGAGTAAAACCTGTTCTTGCCAATCATATAACCGCAGTCATACGCATCCCCGTTCAGAAAGCCAAGCATATCTATCGAGTCATCATCCACCCTTGCTACACATTTCAAGGTAACGTCATTATCCTGGATCGCGTAAGTTTCTGAGAGGGTACCATCATCAATGGCATATTCAAAAATGGCCTTCTGCGTCAGAACATCAAGGAGCAAATCCTGATACACCGAGAAATCGATGATGGTTTCTTCGCATTTTACAGAGGTTACAAAACTGCCGTTCCAGTCGAAGACCAGTATTTCATTCTTATCCTTGTCCAAAAGGAAGAAGCGGTCCGCAGCCACATCCATCACTACATGCCCTTCTTGTCCGAGGTTGGTCTCGCCCGGGGAATGGAGAGGGATTACATTAGCCCCGGAGTACAGGTCTTGTTCGCTCACCTGTTTTTTCAATGCCTTGTTGACATTGACCTTTAACAGGTTTGAATTGTCCTGCCCACAGGAACAAATCAGAGCACAGACCATTATAATAAGTAATCGTCTCATTGGGGATAATCTACAAGCGGGGTTTCTGAACAATCCTCACGACAAGAGAAATGAGGTATATCATCATTCCATAAATGACAGGAATCAAAATGACCTTCACCCCGAAAAGAACCCCGGGGGATATCAAGTCGAAAAGACCATTAACTCCTTCACCTCTGTCCCATGCGACCTGCTGTAAAGTGGAGAAGAATTGATAAAGCGGGAATAGGGGTGTCATGAGGCCAAAAACAAGGGCGAAGTTACCAATTTCTTTCACCCAGCGCGGTGCTTTCCAGACGGCGAAGAAAACGGCGACTAACAGAACTGTGAGTATGGACATAAAAAGTACTCCTCCTTCCATAATCAATTTTAACATAAGGCAAGAGAGTTTTACGGTTTATTCTGTGGGTAAAAGTAGAATAATACAGATATACATCCAAGCCGAAACCCTACGAACGTGAGTTAAAACCCCAATGTCGGGGTTTTAATTGGCAAAACCTTTGTTTGCTATAATTGTGTCGGAAATGAAACGGCTACTCGTCATATCATACTGGATTCTCTCCATTCTTTTGGTGGCAATTTGCCTCAGCAGTTTGGGATACCGGTTCCTTGAAACGTTGTTCATCGGAATGATGTTTCTTCCCGGTGCTCTCGCTGCCAAGTATTCCTTTGCGGATGAATGATTTCTTTATTTCATTCCGTTTGCGATGATGGCCTCGAATTTGTCCCGTGGGATCTTGCCCTCGATACAAACGAACTGACCGTAATCGTAATCTACATCCATCCGGACCAGCACAAAGCCCGCCACAATCTTGTCATCTCCGGCGATATAGAGTCGAGTAACCAGTTCGCCATTCCGCTTTTCCATCAAAAGCTGGTACCTTCTACCGGCAAGATAATCCTGGATGTCCTTTCTGAGACCTCCGGATTGCGTGCTGCGCTCATAGCGCTGGGTGTGGGTTGCATTCGAGCCAGCGATATGGGCTTCCCAATCTTTAGCGAATTCCAGCATATATAAGCCATCGAGGGTCTTAATGAAAGGTGTGAGATCCACGGGCCTGTTGAGTTCTATTTGAGGGGTCTTCTCCATCATTCTGAACATCTCCTTGGAGATATAGGTGGCAGAAACGCCGTTCTTTACAGACCATTTGGTGAAGAGGGACATGGCATCCGCCTTGGCGAGAGGAGAAGTTGAGGAGGAACCATATGCCGTCTTGTTTTCCCGAATGGTTCGCCGCCACGCCTCGATGAATGGTTTATTAGACTCTTGCACAGCCTTTAGATTCTGTTCGTCTCGAAGATACTCCGATACAGTTCTTCCGTTCAATTGCATAATACGTTTCCCGTTTACAGAGTTGTCTTGCCAGGAGATGAATTTGATGGGTTTACCACCTATAGGGCGGGCTACATAATAAAAATCACGATTATTAAAACGCACATAAAGCCCCAAAAACTCGTCTATTCTGACATCCAATGTGCGTTGAGTGCGGAAATCTTTTACTTGGTTCCCATCCATATCAATTATCTCCAGTGTCTTGAACTCATCCGGAGTCAACTCGTGTGGTTTAACATCAAACTCGTCAATGCTGACATCCAATGTGCGTTGAGTGCGGAAATCCTTTATTTGGTTCCCATCCATATCAACTATCTCCACTGTCTTGAACTCAGCCGGAACCAACGTGTATAGTCTATCAACAGGTTTAACAGTCTCTGTGCTTGCAAGAAGCGGCAAAACAAAGCTGAAAAGCAGACTGAACAGGGTATAAACTCTTTTCATAATCCGTTCGTTTTTTGAGGGTTCTCAATGGGCTGGCTGATATCCTGCATGGCTTCGCTGAATATCGAGAACGCCCGCGATATTTCAATATACGCTAAGGTTGGGTCGGCGAATGTGTCTTTAGGTTGTTGCGGCTTATGGAGCAATAGTAAGGCGGCGAGGGCTGCCAGCGTTACAGCTGGGATCGCTCCCCAGAGCCAGCGGTTAGGATGCCAGCGGGGAGCAGTTGCGCCAGGCTTGTCGACAAGTGCTTCCGTTCCTTTTGAGACCAAAGAAGCAGCGCAAGCCATTTCCTGGAGTTTGGACGATAGCACTTCTGGGACGACGATCTCTGGATCCTCGGCCATCCGCTGCAGTTCCTCGAGGCTGAGCCTCTCTATATCTTCCGTTGTCATATTTTTTTCTTGAGATGGTTCTTCATACGATGGAAAGCGACGCGAAGCGCGTTTTGCGAGAGTCCCGTCTGCCGGGAAATCTCTTCGTAGGATAAGTCCTCGACAAGGCGAAGACGCAACAGCTCACGGCTTTTTGGAGGCAAAGCCAGGACGGCTTCCCAGGCCCGTTTAATCCTGGCGCTGCGCTCCAATTCCTCTTCCGCAGGAAGGTTCTCCTCAACCGGAACGGTCTGTTGTCCAGCCTTAGCCCGGAGACGGTCAATGCAATGGTTTCGCATCAGTGTCAGGCACCAGGCCTGCGGATAGCTCACTCGCTCCAGGCTATCGATTCTGCTCCATATCTTGATGAAGAGGTCCTGAACAGCATCTTCGGCTTCTGCCTGCGATTCGAGCAGGCGGAAAGCCATACGATACAGGCCATCTTCCAACTGTAAATACAAGTCTATGAATTCTTCCGGCGTCATTCACTCATTAGACGGGAAAAACGGCAGAAAATTACATGTCCGGTCTTTTTTTTACTGGGTCTCTTAACCAAGGAGTAAAACAAGCAAACTCCGTCCCAACCATAGAACAGAGAAGATGCCAAAAACAAGACCGAATAAGAAACCTCGTTTGAAGGACTGCCGCCGGCCTTCCAGATCGCGGCGTAGATCTTCTACCGCTTCAAAGCGTTTCTCGAGATCTTCGAGGCCTATTGTCTCGTCTTTGATTCTTGGTCCACAGGCGTGGATCAGGGCACTTAACTCATCATTATGTTTGATCATCTTTAAGTATATCTTTTAATGCTTTTCGACCGCGTGTGAGGTATGCTCTGACACTTCCTGAGGGGATATTCATTATTCTGGATATATCCTTGATCGACTTATCCTCTTTGTAAAACAGTAAGATACATGATCTTTCCTTATCAGGCAGATTACATACGGCTCGCCAAACGAATTCATAACGAAAGGTGTCATCAGAAGTATGTCCATCTGGAATGAGTGCTGCCATTTCCAAGCCATCATAATCATGATGTTTGCGGCTGCGCATCCGATCCACGAAACAGTTATAACATATCTTCAGTAGCCATGCACCAGGATTCGCTCGTTCGATAAAAGAGGGAGATGCAAGATAAGCCCGGGTCATCGCTTCCTGGAAAATGTCATCAGCTTCTTCGGAATCACCTCTGCATAAGCCGAGCAGGTATCTCTTCAAAGGTACTTGCTCGACTTTAATCAATTGAATGAATCGATCTCTTTCCAAGGATCAACTTTCTTTGTTTTTGCGACTGGCAATGCCGTTGGCGATACCAAGAGAAAGCAAAACAGCACCAAGGAAGAAAAACCAAAGGCAGACTTCCAACATGGGTGTTTCCTTTATGTAAATCAAGGAGGAAACACCTGAAGCCAAGATAATCACAGCGCCAACCGCACCATAAGCCATGGAAGCAAGCCTGAGACGCTGTTGTTCCTGCTTTCTCTTTTCGGACATAGCCTCTGTCATCGGGAGTCCTTTCTCTAAGGCTTTTAATACAATCGCTGTCTCTTGCTCAAGCTCTCGAAGCTGGTGCAAATAACGTAATACTAAAACGACAATAATCAAAACCAGGATAGCCAAGATAAGAGTGATAGTCGTCAAATCGACATAAGGATGTAATTTCATGACCATTTGTTTTTTGTATTCTTACTATACAAACGTTTCGGGAGGCTGAAATGCTACAAAAAACATTACTAATATGTAAGTGACTAGTATAGTGATTGTATCGTTTGCGGTGATACACTTTTTGTCACATTCTATACGAAAAATCCCCCTCAGACCATTCTGAGAGGGATTTCTGTGGAGCATAGGAGAATCGAACTCCTGACCTTTTGAATGCCATTCAAACGCTCTACCAACTGAGCTAATACCCCGTTTGTGGGTGCAAATATAGACATTTTTTCGTAATCTGAAAAAAGTTTTGATTAAATTTGAAAAAACAACTCTGGAACGATTATGAAAAAAGCCTTATTCGGCCTGATGATGGCCGTGATCCTGCTGGCGTCCTGTGGACCCAAGCATGGTACGACATTGTGTGTCAATCCTTTGACCGGTACGGACATTCCCGACAACGATGTTATCAGAGTGGGGGATACCTACTACATGGTGAGTACGACCATGTATTTCTGCCCGGGCGCTCCGATCATGAAGTCCAAGGACCTGGTGCATTGGCAGATAGTCAGCTATATCTATGACTACCTGGAGGACGATGACATCTACAATCTCCGCGACGGCGGCAGGCATGCATACGGTCGCGGCCAGTGGGCGACCACATTGCGCTATGTGGACGGTGTATACTACGCGCTCTTCATCGCCAACGACCAGCGCAAGACCTACGTATACAGGACCAAGGACATTGAGAGCAGCTACTGGGAGCGCAATGTCATCGACCGCGCCATGCACGACGCTTCGCTCCTCTTCGAGGACGGCCGCGTGTTCTGCGTATGGGGCAACGGCGATCTCCGCATCACCGAACTTGAGCCGGACCTCTCCGCGATCAAGGAAGGGGGAGTGGACCAGCTGCTTATCTCCTCGCCTCGCGAGGGCATCAACCTGCGTGCCGAGGGTGCGCATGTCTATCATATCGGAGACTATTATTATGTGCTGGAGATCGACTGGCCGCGCGGCGGCGTGCGTACGGAGACTGCCTGGCGCAGCAAGGAGCTGCTCGGCGAATACGAGAGCAAGGTGATCCTTCAGGGCAAGTTCGACGGCCGCAATGACGGCGTGGCGCAGGGCGCAATCTTCGATACGCAGTTCGGCGACTGGTATGCTGTCATGTTCCAGGACCATGGAGCAGTCGGCCGCATCCCTACGCTGCAACCTGTCACCTGGGTGGATGGATGGCCCATCCTGGGAGACAACGGTGTACCTGTAAAGGAGTTCGAGGTCCAACTGACGGAGTGCGGTGAGAATCGCGTCTGGGCCAGCGATGAGTTTGACTATAAGGATAATAAAGACCTTGACCTCGTCTGGCAGTGGAACCACAAGCCGCTGGATGGATGCTGGTCCGTGACCGCGCGTCCGGGCTGGCTCCGCCTGACCACGGGTCAGCTGGCGGAGCGCATCGCCGACGCGCGCAATACCCTCACGCAGCGCACCGTCACGCCGGGCTGCTACAGCGAGACCAAGCTTGATGCCAGCGCCATGAAGCCCGGCGACCATGCCGGACTCTGTGCCTTCCAGAGCAATTTCTGCGCACTTGAGGTGCAGGTGGCGGACGATGGCGCCAAGAGCCTTGTGGCCATCGACCGCAACGGCGAGATCCTCCGCGTTCCCATGGCGGGCGAGACTGTATGCCTGAGGCTCGACTACGATTTCAACGTGGACAAGGCGAAGATGTCATATTCGTTTGACGGATCCGCCTGGACTCCGGTTGATTACGAGCTCCAGATGCGCTATACGCTCGATTATTTCACCGGATACCGCTCGGCACTATACAACTACGCCACCAAGGAACTTGGCGGCGCAGCGGATTTCGATTATTTCAGGCAGGAAGAGATCTAGTCGATCCTGAGATTCTCATCGACGTAGCTCATCAGCTCGTCCAGGCTTTCCTCGTCCCTATGGGCGAGGATTGCCATTACAAGGGTACCGGGAACGACTTCGACGCAGATGAGGATGACGGGGGCTCCTTCGTCGTCCTCCGCGTCATAGTACCATCCGTCCTGTCCGAGGAAAGGGATCTCGCGGACCGGGACCTCTTCGCCTTCGTCCACGCCGATGGCTTCCATGTACGAATTGATGCATTCGATCTTGGCGTCCGAATCTGCCGGCGTATTGCCGACGTAGAGTTCGATGGAGGCTCCTTCGCTCTCGGGTGAGGCGCCTTCTTCAGGATAGGCGTAGTAGGAGACGACTTCCTCGCCTTCTTCCATTATGAGTTCCTGCTCGACTTCCCATCCTTTCGGAAGGGGGAGGGTAATGTTGTGTGCCATAGTTGGTTATGTTTATTCTTTCAGTCTTGAGTCAATGATGATGGTGACCGGTCCGTCGTTCAGCAACCGGACTTTCATGTCGGCGCCGAAGATGCCGCGCTGTACCGGGCGGCCGGCGGCCTCGGAGAGGAGCTGGCAGAAGCGCTCGTAGAGCGGTACAGCCAGCCCGTGGCCGGCCGCACGGATATACGAGGGCCTGTTCCCCTTGCGGGTGGAGGCCGTCAGGGTGAACTGCGATACTGCGAGCAGTCCGCCGTCCACATCGATGACGGAACGGTTCATGACGCCTTCCTCGTCGTCGAAGATGCGCAGCGCAGCCGTCTTGGCTGCCAGCCACGAGGCGTCCTGCTCAGTGTCGCCGTTTTCAACGCCGACGAGTACGAGCAGGCCGCGGCCGATGCTGGAGATGCATTCTCCCTCCACGGTGACCGACGCTTCCGATACCCTTTGTATTACCAGTCTCATATGCAATACAAAAATAAAGATTTTTTTATAATTTTGCGCCCGCTTAAAAAGTAGTGTATCATGTCTTCCGGCAAAGCCAGGGAACTCACCCAAGGGAACCCGTTCCGCCTCCTTCTGGCGTTCACCGTTCCCATCCTTCTGGGAAATGTCCTGCAGCAGTTCTATCTGCTGACGGACTCGGCCATAGTGAGCAATTCCCTCGGAGTGGACTGTCTGGCTGCCGTAGGTGCAAGCACTTCCATCACTTTCCTCATCCTGGGCTTCTGCAACGGCTGCGCCGGTGGTATGGCCATTCCTGTCGCGCAGGCATTCGGCGCGCGCGACTATCCCGCCTTGCGGCGGTATGTGTTCAATGCGCTGGTCCTTGCAGCCGGGATATCGCTCACGTTGGCAGTCGCCGCGTCATTGCTTTGCCATAGCATCATCACATGGATCCATGTCCCGCAGGAGATCTTCGACTGGGCGTATATATACCTTCTGATCCTGTTCATAGGCATACCCTGTTCCTTCTTCTACAACCTGCTGGCCAGCATCATACGGGCATTGGGGGACAGCCGGACGCCGTTCTATTTCCTGGTGTTCTCGACAACCTTGAACATCGCCCTCGACCTGCTGTTCATCCTTGTATTCCACTGGGGTGTAGCGGGAGCGGCCATCGCTACGGTGCTGGCGCAGGGCGTTTCCGCCATACTCAGCTACCGGTTCATGATGCGCAACTACGATGTGTTGCGCGAATGCCCTGAGGACAGGAGGCTTGACAAGGGAGCGTCTCTACAGCTGCTGGGTGTAGGCGTGCCGATGGGGCTTCAGTTCTCCATTACGGCCATCGGCAGCATCATGATCCAGAGCTCGAACAACGCCCTTGGAACCGTGTATGTAGCAGCTTTCGCTGCAGGGATGCGCATCAAGATGCTGTTCATGGTCGCCCTTGAGAGCCTCGGCATCGCCATGACGACTTTCTGCGGCCAGAACATCGGCGCAGGAAAGCCGGAGAGGATCATCGAAGGGGTAAAGGCATGCATGCTGATGATAGTCATCTATTGCGCGGCATGCTTCGCTTTCGTCTGGCCAATGGCCGGTACACTTTCGCGGATTTTCGTGGATTCGACTGATGCTGAGATAATTGCAGCTGCCGTCCGTTACATCCGCACATGCGTTGCATTCTTCTTCATGCTGGGTACGCTGTGTCTGTTCAGGTACTCGATACAGGGGCTCGGATTCACACGTCTCGCGATGTGGTCTGGTGTGATGGAGATGATCGCGCGGGTACTCGTCAGCCTTCTGCTGGTGGCTCCGCTGGGGTTTACGGCCATCTGCCTCGGCGACGGCATTGCGTGGATTGCAGCCAACCTTTTCCTTGTCCCGGCATTCATCCATGTGTACAGGAAGGTTGCCCGCGGCACCACTTTTGGAGTTGTCGGGCATAGTGTGTAATTTTGAAGCCATGAGACGACTTTTTCCTGCATTTGCACTGATCGTGCTTTCCATGGGTGTCCTGTCCGCACAGACCCCGGCCGAGACCAAGCTTTACAACAAGACACTCAAGAAGCCTTCGGTGAAGGCTTATGACAAGTTCTTGAACAAATACCCCCAGTCCGTATACAGCCTTGAAATATTGACGCTCAGGGATTCAACCCTGTTCGCAGCCGTGGACAAGGAGGACGCTGCGGCCGTCGAGGCATTCGCCGCGGAGCATCCTTCCTCTCCGATTGCCGGGCAGATAGGGGAGATCATAGCACGGCACAATACCAGTCCTTTCTCCAAAGATGAGGCGCTGGCGGCAGTGCGCGCGCTTGCGCCTTCGGCTGCCGACGCAGTCGGCTATCGGCGCGCCAACCGCGACTATGCGCTCGGCCTGTCGGCCGAAGGAGGCGCGTTGACGCTGTACCGCTGCGCGCTCGGCGCCGACGGCGCCTGGACGCTTGCGGACACGCGCGCCCTTGAGCGCTACAACCTCGATTCCAAGCTGACTGACTGCAAGCTTGACGGACCTGTGGAATTGGTTGAGATCAATGATAAGAAATTCGTGTCATTCAACTATATAAACTCCAGTGAGAATGGCAAGGGCATAGAGTATGTCGCGTCTTTGTTCAATCCCGAGGACGACTCCGTGGCGCATACCATGTTCTACGGTCGCGACATGTCCGGGAAAGACGGACTCAAGATCGAAGGCCAGTGTCCCGAGGCCCTGTCCGCCCTGGTGCTGCCGGAGAATGCATGGCTTCTGAACCGCATCAATTCCGACCCGCGTCTCGAGCCTATTTCCAAGGCGAACGCCCTTACCGACGACTCCATCGCCTGGTGGCTTGAGAAGAATCCCGATGCAGAGACCCGGGCTTCGAGACTGAATTTCGGCGCACTTGACGAGGAGAGTTCGCTCGTCGCTGGCTTCAAGACAGCCCGTTCACGCGACAAGGACAGTTCGAGGAGTTTCACGGCTGCCATGTTCGACATCCGTGACTACACCGTAATCGTAGCATACTCAAAGACTTACAAGAACTACATCCTGGTCTGGTGCGAGCCTGTCTGCAAGAACAAGAACAGGGATAAGCTCCTGAACAACATCTATTTCGAGGATGATGCCTCCCTGGCGCTGTTCTATTATAAGGGCAAGACCACCTTCAAGAACCGCATCAACCTCGCCAACCGGAGTATCCGCCGGTAAAGCCCCCCTCGATCAGTAGGGTAGTTTGCAGGATATTCCTGCCATGATCCAGAGTCCGGGCTGTGGTATGTCGCCGAAGTCATACCAGGTCCGGTTCAGCAGATTGTTCGCCCGCAGATACATGTTCAGGTGCGGGAAATCATAGCTTAACTTGGTGTCCAGCAAGGAATAAGGCGTCAGGAGGTCCGAGCCTGTATTGCGGTCTACATAGCGCCATGACAGGTCGATAGCGAGCTTGTCCCAGAACCTGAAATCAGCTTGGGCGACGACCTTGTGGCGGATGTATTCCAGGGAGTAGAGTGACCTCAGATGCGCTTCCAGCTGCTTGTCCTGCGACTGGTGGCTATATCCAATACTGAGAGAACGAAGGGGTATGTTTTTGCCAAACAATTCCGGCAAAGCAAGCCGTATCGATACCTCCTGCCCGAGCGTGTTCAGCCGGGTATGATTGATGGAGGTCCATGGGGCTTCTTCGCCTGCTGAAGTGTCCTTGATCCAGTCGATCAGGTCATAGCCGCGGTTGCTGTATACAGAGGCGACGGCACGGATACCCCGGCTCAGGTATTTCACACCGCCCTCCAGGGCGCGCAGTTTCTCGGCTTTCAAGTTGGGATCCGCCAGGTGCCCGCCCACGGAATAGTAGAGCTCCGTAAAGGTCGGCATACGGTAGGATGTGTTGTAGGAGGCATAGATGCGGATGGCATCGGAAACCCTGAAATTGGCGTCGATTCCCGGGAATACCTTCATTCCTTCCTTGTTTCCCGTATTATATACGGTCGTGAGGCCCGCAGAAGCGGACAAGCGACCCACAGTGACATGATGTTCGAGAAACAGGTTGAATGCAGTCCGTGAAAGCCCGCAGACATAGACGCCGCGGGGATCATCCAGCCGGTCTCCGAGATTGGTGCTGATGATCCTTTCGTGTCTTGCCTCGGCACCGAACGCGCTCTCTCCCAGGCGGGTATCGATACGGAAGTTGAGATTGGCTCCTGCGACATCGGTCTTGTGATGGTTGAACGGGTACTTTTCCGGAGCATTGCGGAACAGTTCGAAACGGTCTTCTCCGTGATTCCAATAAAGGGCGGGGGAGAAGTGCAGTTTCCCCTTTCCCTCCGACTTGACGGAGGCAAAGGCTTTCATGGTATGCTCGAACTGGTCGTCGTAAGCGGCGCTGTAGAAAGTGCTGGAGCCGAAGTCCTTGTTGCTGACGCCAGCCTGCCAGCTGAGGTTCCTCCGTCCGAAGTCATGGCCGCCGTGCCAGAATGCCTTGAAGGCTCCGAAATCGCCGTTCAGGCCGCCGGCGGCATTGCGGCTGAAGCCGTCGCTGCGCTGATAGCCGGCAGAAACGCTGTTGAAGCCGCCCCGGTGCACCATGCTTACGGAAGCGGTCGTGCCCAGTGAGCGGAATGATCCGCCCTCCACGCTGGCGGTAGCCTCGTTTCCGCTGACCTTGCGCGTAACGATATTGACGGCACCCAACAGGGAGGATGTGCCGTAAACCCTGGAGGCGGGGCCTTCGAGGACCTCGATGCGCTCTATATCACAGATATTCAATGGGAAATCGAAGGAATTGTGCCCCGTCTGCGGATCGGTGATGTTGACTCCGTCGAGAAGGACGGCAACCTGGTTGTAGGTGCCGCCTCGTATGCTGATGTCTGTCTGCATGCCCATGGCTCCACGCTGACGCACGTCTACGCCAAGCGTATATTTGAGCAGGTCGTTGACGGTCTCGGCGGGTGTCGATGCTATCGTGACGCTGTCCAGCAGCGTGACGATGCGGGCTGTGCTTTGCAGCGCTATGGGGATGCGTGTGGCCGTAACCCTCACGCTGTCAATGGTTTCTGTTTGGTTTTGTGCGTTTGCCGCCAAGGCTGGTATCATCGCCAGCAGGCAGGCAGTCATATAATGCTTTCGTAGCAGTGTCATAAAGTTCAGTTCCAGGGTATTTCAGAGGTAAAAGACATGCGCTCCCGGGTGCGGGGATGCGTGAATGTGAGGGTGGCGGCGTGCAGGCAGAGCCTGCCGGAGCCGCCCCCGTACAGGCGGTCGCCAGCGATCGGCCTTCCGAGGCCGAGCGGATGCGCCGCATGTACCCGCAGTTGGTGCGTGCGCCCCGTCAGGGGAGTGAAGCGCACCAGCGCCGAGCCGTCGGGCAGTTCCTCCAGCAGCTCCCAGTCGGTGACTGCCTGTTTGCCGTCCTCGAAATCGACCATCTGCCTGGGCCTGTCGTCAAAGTCAAGGAGCAGCGGCAGCGAGATGCGTCCCTTGGCATCCAGATGCGGTCCGGGGATGAGTTTCGCGATGTAGCTCTTGTCTACTTCGTGCTTCTCGAACTGCTGTTGCAGGATGGCCAGGTTGTCAGTCCCTTTTGCAAAGACTATGATGCCGGAAGTGTCCATGTCCAGTCGGTGGCAGGCACGGATGTCCGTGCCGGGGCTGCGGCGCTGAAGGCGCTCCTGAAGGGAGACCTTCAGCGTACGCCCCGGCACTGCGAGCATCCCCGATGGCTTGTCGGCCACTATGATGCTGTCGTCCTCATATAGAATACTGTAGTTCTGTTCACCGGCAGGGGAGTCCTGCTCCAGCGGATTTGGCTCAACATCGAGTCCCTGCAGCATGAAGGCGAGCAACGGGCCGCATTTGCCCGTACAGGAAGGATAGAAGCATCCTTGATGCCTGACTTCCTTCTCTGGTGAGGCGCCGTACCAGAATTCGCCCATTGCCAGCGGTTTGAGGCCATGGAGATAGGCGTATTGCAGGAGCTTGGGCGCGGCGCAGTCCCCAGTCCCTCCGGGAGGGACGAGGCCGCGCTCGGCAAAGATTTCCAGTATGCTCTTCCTCTCTCCAAGTGCATTCAGCACGACATATTGCTTGAACAGCCACTCCTGGAGGGCTGTGGAACGGGTCTTACGCTCTGCTTTCAAAGCTGCGGCCGCGGCCGGATCCGTCTCTTCGAGATGCCGGATCCGGCTATTAAGCGCGGAGATCGCCGCCTCCTCGCGCTTGAAGTAGCCGTCAGGCTCGGTCAGGTCGAAGATCGGAGGTACGAAACCATCGACGATACTCTTGCCACCTGCAAGTCCCGAGAATCCATATAGAAAAGATTCGTTGCCTTCCGCGTCCCTGACCATCAGCACCCCCATCATTTTCCCTTCGGCAAAGATTCCGTGCAATTCCGTGCTTGTCACGATATGTGCAATCAATCGCTCCGAAGCCCTAATTATTTCGTCGTCAGGGGTATAGCAAAAGGGATATGTGAATCTTTTCTCAAACATTCGTTTTTTGCTTTCAAAATGTCACAAAAAAGAGCATTAAACGTTTTTAAGTTTTTTAAATAAGCCTTCCAGTGCGTTGAGAGGGCGTTTTCTGACTTATGCAGTCTTTGAGGATATACGATTTTAATAACGATTTATATCATTGAAAATCAATCTCATGATATAGATATTAAATTTTTTTCAAAATTTTTTCAAAAAAATTTGCAGATTCAAAAATAAGTTGTACCTTTGCATTCGAGTTGAGGCTCTTATTAAGCAGTTCTGCTTACTCAGCTTATTGGTTATTAGTTTTAGTGTTATTAATTATGTGGTTAGTATGAGTGGTCCACGCGTGAGCGTCGACTACTTATTTTTTTAAACCCATCCTGGCGCATTTGATATCGTGTTTTCATTGTTGCAAAGTTATAAAAAAGACATAAAATGGCTGACAATTATCTAGAGAGACGTGAGGACGCTCTCCGTTCCGGAGGACGCACTGTATTGCGCAGAAATACCCCTTCGTTGGATACCCTGCTCCGCAAGAATCGCAGCCACAGGGCTTTCGACACTTCCTATACTGTGGCCATGCGTCAGCTGGAGGCCATTGTCTCAGTCAATGACAAGCTCCCTTCGGGCCGCAACGCCCAGACGCTCCGTTTCAGACTTCTTGACGCGCCTGGCGGGGGAGAGGACTTCTGCCGTTTCCTTCATCTTGGCGGCTATCTTCCCGAGCTTCACCTTCCTGTCCCGGGCACCGAGCCGAAGGCCTTCATCATCGTTTGCAGTACCGAAGCCGAATCACCCATTGTGAATATAGACCTGGGGATCTCGCTGCAGAGCATGGCTCTCAAGGCCGTCGAGATAGGTCTCAACGCCCTCATTGTCAAAGCTTTCAATCGTCAGGAGATCAAGGAAGCCCTAGGCCTTCCGCTCGATCCTCTCGCCGTCCTCGCCATTGGCAAGGGTACGGAAAGGATCGTTCTGGACGAGGTCCATACCGGTTCCGACCTTCGCTATTACCGCGACGCGGACGGCACCCACCACGTTCCGAAGATCGCCGTTTCGGAACTTCTTATCTAGAAGGAGTCGGCTATTCTGTAAACTTCTTCCCTTCACCCCACGCCTTTCCGACGACCTTTCCGATCGCCCGGTAGGTCATGGATGCTGCATCGAAAACGACGGGCTGAAGCTTGTCCAGGTCGACCTTGCCGTTGGTGAGTATGCTCTCATCCGCACTCATGTTCACGACCTCGCCGATGAGTATGCCACCGGACCAGCTCACAACCTTGCATTCCAGCGTGAGCGGATACTCGTTGATGACGGGAGCGTCCACATTCGGGCTGGGAGTGAAGGTGAAACCGACCTTCGCAACCTTGTCGGGGAACTTGTTGCCGCTTACGAGGCCGAAGAAATCCGACTCGGCTAAGGTGCGTATGTCCGCGAAACTCACGGTGAACGCGCCGGTCTGTTCAAGGTTTTCAGTAGTCTTGTGCTTGGACATGCTGACTACGATCTGCTTGTAGTCGTACTGTCCCGCCCATGCGGCCATCATCACGTCGGGAGTATGGTCCTTGTTCCAGGTAGCGATCATCACGCAAGGCTGAGGCGTGGTCACGAGGGCATGGTCGGGACCGAAATTCTTGCGCCCCGCCACTTCATTGAATGTTACGTTTGTGCTCATATCTTTTAATGATTTTGTCCATGACAATCCAACGTCTGTCCGATTCAATGTAAAGATAGCAAAAAGACTTATATTTGCATAAAAGGAAGTTTTCCGGATATGATAACGCTGATCATTATCATCATCACATCTGCGGTCAGCATCCTCTGTTTCAGGGGGATGCTAAACATCAATGCCCTGAAGTTCAATGCCTATGATACTTTGCACAGGAACCAGTGGTACCGGATGCTGAGCTACGGCCTGGTACACGGCAGCTGGGGACATTTGTTCTTCAATATGCTCACCCTTTACTTTTTCGGTACGGTGGTGGAGCGATATTTCCAGGCGGCATTCGGGCACTCGAACGGGATCACCCTATATGTGATCCTGTATGTGAGCGCCATTGTGGTATCTACCATCGGTGACTTGGTCAAATACAGGGATACACCCGGCTACAGCGCCGTCGGCGCATCGGGAGCCGTGTCTGCAGTGCTCTTCGCCTCCATCCTTTTCGAACCTGAGATGGGCATCTATATTTATCTGATACCCATTCCCGTCCCGGGGTATATCTTTGCACCGCTATACCTTCTTTACTGCTGGTACATGGCAAGGAAGAACATTGACAACATCGGTCACACCGCCCATTTCTGGGGAGCCGTGTACGGCCTTGCCTTTCCGCTGCTCTTCCGCCCGGACATTCTACACCACTTCCTGAATCAGTTGAGGTAATGGTATAAGTTGTTGAACCCTGGGATATTATTGATTCTCAAGGTTGAGATCCGGAATCGGGACTGCAGGCCACCCGAAATCCTGATAGTATTTCACTGGTATCCTGTGCCTTGATACGTACGCTGCGAGGACGGATTTCCGTATATCTTCGCGCTTGACCTCATCGGAATTGGATTCCATGAAATCATCGAACTTCTCACTGAAGATGGCTTTGGCGGTGGGGAGGAAGCTGCTCCCGTCGCCGACCTGCTCGAAAGAAGTCACCTCGAACTCTCCGTCATCGGTTTGGCGCACGTGCATCTTTCCTGGATGACTGCCGCCTGAGACGCACTTCAGAGTGTCTCCCGCCTGATCGTAGTTCATGACCCAGAAATCGCCCCAGACAAGGATATCGTCAGCGTTTGTCTCGTCAACTGAGACAAAGGTATGGAAAGGGATGCTGAATTCGCCGGGGGCATAGGAGGATGCGATCTCCTTGGAGAGATACCTGTCGATGGCGTCGAAATAAGTCGCTGACTCAACTGTCGGTTCGGCAGATACTTCAGAAGTGTTGTCTTGCGTTGACTTCTTCCTGTTCCCGCATGAAATGGCGATGCACGCCAGAAAAGCAATAGAGAGAATGTAATAAAGTATTATTCTATACGTTTTCATATGTGAGGTGTTTTGAATAGCTAATTTACGAAGAAAGTGAAAACAGGGTCTTTTGGGCTTGGAAGTGTGCGCATAGCGTCATTAGGAGTCCGGAGGCTAGTCGTCGGTGGTGATGCCTGTCTTTTTCAGACGTTTACGGTCGTAGATCTTCTTGGACTTGTGGATAGTCGATCTCATCGAGACTGGCTTTCCGTGCGCGGCAATCTCTTCGAGCCTGGCCGCCCTGCGCTGGGCGAGCATGTGGTCCGCCTCGGTGATGCGCAGCTTCTTCATTCTCTTTTTGGGCTTCATGGCTGTTCCTGCGGAGGGATGACCTTCCATCTAACACGCCACCGGCCATTCTCGAAGTCGTGGCTCAGGACCTTGAATGTTCCGATCTCAGAGGTGTTTTTCACATGGGCTCCCGCGCAGGCGCAGGCGTCGTAATCACCCACGCGGACTATCCGGAGCGTCTCGGAGACATCCTCCGGCAACTTGCTCAGGTCCACGCTACCTGCAGCTTCGGCCTTGGGGAGATACTCGACCGTGACATCAAGATTACGCGCTATGACCTCGTTGACTGCGGCCTCGATGGCTGCCACCTGCGCATCGTCAGGGCAGGTGGCGAGCTCGTAGTCGCACTTGGATTTCTTGCGTTCGATATGGGCGTTACGCGAACGCGGGCAGCCGAACATCCTGACCATCGTTGCGTTCAGGATGTGCTCGGTAGTGTGCATCGGAGGATATTCCTCCTTGTTGTGGGCGTTGAGGACAGGTTCATCCATAATCAAAGTATCACTATAAGTCCGGCGATCATAGCTGCGGGTACTGCAAGAACCATCCCGATCAGCGCCCCTTTTACATGGAACCAGTAGTCACGGTAGTCCTTCGCCATATCCTCCGTGCCCTTGATCACGAAATGGGGGTCATGGCAGAACCAGATACAGTCCAAAACTATAGCATCAAACCAGTTTACCACGCACCAAAGAGCATAGGCTGTCAGAGCTCCGCACCAGAAGGTTGTGCAGCCGTTCACGTACCGCACCAGCAGGCCCAGCAATACGCCGAAGACGAGCAGGGCAGCGACCTTCTTCGCATAGAAACCCGCTCCGCCCGGACGGTTGCTCTCATCCACCAGCCCGAGCTGTTTACAGCGCTCGATGATGGCCGGAGGATAGTTGAACACGGTCTTCACCGGGTCCCTTGACATCAGGAACACGAACAGCGTGAATACCGCGCAGGCGATAAGGGATTCAATCAGGAACGTCATATGCCGTGGACAGGTTCTGGATAGCTAATTTACAAAAAAAAGCGACAAAAATGGGCTATTTGTGCTCAGAGAAGGCATTTTGGAGCACGGGAAGCACAAAACTGACTGATTTGTGCTCGGAGAAGGCATTTCGGAGCACGGGAAGCACAAAATGGGGTCATTTGTGCTCGGAGAAGGTATTTCGTAGCACAGGAAGCACAAAACAAGGCAATTTGTGCTCGAGAGTGGCGTACTCGGAGTCAAATAGAGTAAAAAACGATCTCAATTCAGGACGTGTTACTCAATCGTAAAAAGCAATCCAGTTCGTGGTGTATTGCCCGGGGGTGGTGAAAAGCTCCTTCACGGTACCGTCATCTTTCCGGTACCAGGAGTAGTTCCACCCGCGTCCCATATCGCAATAGACGGCATTCTTGACTCCCAGCTTCTCGAGGCCGTCCATGAAATGCCCGAAAGGGAGGTTCCTGGCGCAGTCTACTATGCATAGGCGTCCGTCTAATTCACATAGCGCCCTGTAGCGGTTGACGCGTTCGGGCTTCATGCAACCTTTGAACCTCTTTCCGTTATGGAAGAGGAGACTCTGGCAGAATCCCATTCCGCCTTCACCGGCGACCTTTCTCAGTGGCGGTTCGGAGTTCTTGTGGGAGTAATTGAAGAAATGCCATCCGCTCTTGGCACTCCAGGTGAAGACACCGTTGTATGGACCACACTTGTAACCCTGGTAGAAATCGCCTGAGGAAACATGGTGGCCGGCAATGTTCGAATGCTTGAACTCATCCAACCTTTCTCCCGTGAATGAAGCCGCGCAAACGAAAATCACATCCTTTTCGCTTTTTCCGGGCATACGCTCCGTGACGAAGTCAATCCTCTTGAAATGAGGATAATAGACCGTCAGGCTGTCGTGATCCTCGACAGTAACCAACTTTGACTGCCCGCTGGCTGAAGTCAAGCCAGCAAACAGACAAAGGACAAAGGAAAAGAAATGTATGATTCGCATGACCCGTCTCTCCTCAAAAACCGTGCGAAGATCCGCACGGAGAGCTTATCCTAAACGTGCTTCATTCAGAGGATGATCCCAGTCGACCGTCGCATCGTGCTCTGCGGAAATGGCATCGATCTTGCTGCGCAGGGACTCCATGAAGGCTGCTTCACGCTTCTTTGAGCGACGGCCAGGAGCATTGAATACCTCCTTTTCGAAATACGCATCATACGAGACCGCGAAGTCTTCCGGATCCTTGTGAGGAAAGAAAGATACGGCAACCTTGTAGGAGATCATCCCGGCTTCAGAGTCAGAGACCAGAAGGACCAGGGCTCCCCGGCGCTCCACGCCGGAGAAGGTCGCATTAGCTTGGAAATACTGTGAGTAGACGTTAGTTACCATGATTAATCGGTCCAGGTCATTCTAATATGAGGAATCCCGTCGAGCATGAACGGCTCGGATGACTGCCGGAACCCAACCTGCTCATAAAAACCGCGTGCATACTCCTGGGCTTCGATATCGATCCGCTTTGCGTTGAAATGCTCCTGTGCCACCTTGATGCCTTCGAGCATGATCCGCTTGCCGTAACCTTTGCCTCGCTCGGTCGTGATGACACGTCCGATCGAAACTTCTTCCATGTGCGTGCCGGCTGGACAGACGCGACATAGTGCTACAACCTTGCCTCCGTCCGTAAGCCACAGATGGACAGAAACCTGGTCATCTCCGTCCAAGTCCTGATATACGCAGTCCTGTTCCACTACAAAGACTTCTGCACGGACACGAAGAAGCTCGTACAGTTCGTCGACGGTCAGTTCCCGGAAAAGTTTCTTGTGAAGGACGAGATCCATAGCACCAAGTTACGCAATAAACGCTGGACTTCCAAATGATAACGATTCGTTTGGCGTTCAGACATGATTTCTTTACCTTTGAAGAAAAAGCCGGAGCATCCATGAGAGCGGGATTCATAACCATACTGATTGTCTTTTTCGTCACGGTGGCCTACGTCGTATGGCACCTGTGGCGGATCACTCCCGGAGGGTGGGCGCCCAAGCTTGTGGCCACCATCCTTTTCCTGCTGTGGATGGTGGCGGCTTTCGCGAGCATGGGTTTGCGCAGCAAAGCGTCCATTCCTATGATTACGGCCTTGTATGAGATAGGCCATCCATGGATGATTGCGTACCTGTATCTGTTGATAGCTTTTATCGTTGCCGATTTAGGTGTATTGCTGAGGCTTATCCCGAAGGGCTGGCTGAACGGTAACGGTGTTTCGCTTGCCTGTATCCTTGGCTGCATCGCCCTTGTGCTGATTGCCGGAGGCATCCACTATAAGCATAAGTATCGCGAAGAATTGACTGTCAAGACTGTAAAACCACTTGAAAGGCCCATGACCATTGTCCTTGCAAGCGACCTTCACCTTGGATACAGCAACCGCAGACCGGAGCTTTCCCGCTGGGTTGACATGATCAATGCCGAGGATCCCGATCTGGTGCTCTTCGGCGGGGATATCGTGGATATTCAGCTGCGGCCTCTGATTGAGGGAAATTATGCAGAGGAGTTCGCGCGCATCAAGGCTCCGCTTTTTACCGTCCTCGGCAATCACGAATACATTGGCAATGAGCAAGATTCGGAGAAGTTCTTCGCCGATGCGGGGATAACCCTGCTGCGCGACTCTGTCGCGTATTTCCAAGGGATTACTGTTGTTGGCCGGGATGACCGGAGCAATCCGCGCAGGAAACCTCTCTCCGAGCTTGCAAGTGCCCTGCCGGGCTTTACCATCCTTCTCGACCATCAGCCTTATCATCTGGAAGATGCGGAACTGGCGGGAATAGATTTCCAGTTCAGCGGGCATACCCACAGGGGACAGGTTTGGCCGCTTTCCTGGGTGACGGATGCCATGTATGAGAAGTCCTGGGGCCATCACCGGCGGGGGAGTACCCGCTATTATGTGAGCTCAGGCCTCGGGATCTGGGGCCCGAAGATCCGCATCGGCACCAGGTCGGAGTATCTCGTCCTGCACATTGAATCGGAATAAAAGAAAAGACGCTTGCATCTCTGTAAGCGTCTGATTGTTTGGAGTGAAGCTTAGCAGATTTGAACTGCTGACCTCTTGCCTGTCAAGCAAGCGCTCTAAACCAGCTGAGCTAAAGCTTCGTCATTTGTGGGATGCAAAGATAAGCAGTTTTTGCTAATCTGCAAAAAAAACATCAACAAAAAGACATCAGCATCTCATATACCAAATGGGTGGGGAAGCCCACGACATTGAAATATGAGCCGCGGATGGCGGTGATGCCGATGAGTCCTATCCATTCCTGGATGCCGTATGCTCCGGCCTTGTCGAACGGCTTGCAATTGTCAACGTAATAGTCTATCTCGCTGTCGGTCAATTCTTTGAATACAACTGCCGTAGAGTCGCAGCGCGTCTCCATGCGGTCGTGGCTCCGCAGCGTGACGGCCGTGATCACTTCGTGCTCGCGGCCGGAAAGCAGCCGGAGCATCCGGACCGCGTCTTCGCGCGAATGGGGCTTGCCCAGGATAGGGGAATGCTCCGGATCATTGGCGTGGCACAGAACCATCGTGTCCGAAGTGATCAGGATCTCATCCTGCTCGAGCGGCCTGTGGAATCCGAGGGATTTTCCCTCGGACATCAACGCCGGCACCGCCTCGTGCGGCGTAGCGGGATCGTACGACTCTTCGAAGGTATTGCCGGTGTCAACGGTGAACTCCACGTTCATTGCGGTGAGAAGCTCGCGCCTGCGCGGTGACCCGCTTCCCAGGATGATCCTTTTTCCGTTAAGATCCATCTCAGAACATCTTCTTGTAAAGCGCGTCGTCAAGCTTCCAGCGCCCCTGGGCCTTGAGCACCATTTCGACTGCGTTGCGGACGCAGCCGTGACCTCCGCCGTACTCGGAGACGTAGTCCGCCGCCTGGCGGACTTCCTCCACGGCATCGGCGGGCGCAACGCCTATGCCGCAGGCCTTGATGACCGGGATATCGGGAAGGTCGTCGCCGAAGAACATCACTTCTTCCGGCTTGAGCGAGTGCTTCTGACAGAAAGCTTTGAAGTCGTCGATCTTGATCCTTGAATGAAGATAGATATCGTCGGGATCCACTCCGCATACGCTGAATCGCCGTACTATGCTGTCGGAGCTTCCGCCGGTAATGATCGCGGTATGCAAGCCGTTCATCTTGGCCATGCGTACTCCGAAGGAGTCTTTGGCATCAAAGACACGCAGGAGGTCACCATCGGGCATGGCCAGGATCCCTCCGTCTGTCATGACACCGTCTATATCGAAGGCTATTGCCTTGATCTGCCGGAGTCTTTGTTCTGTAAGAACCATGATATGACTAGGACTTTGCTCCGTTGTTGTTCATGAAGTCGCCGAGGTTGAAGGTACCCTTGGGCTGCTGCTCCTTGAAAGTGATGGGGCCGAACTGCGACTCGTACTTGTTGATATTGTCCGCCAGCGCATTTAGCAGGCGTTTCGCGTGCTCGGGGTTCATCACGATGCGGTTCGAGATCTCGGGCTTCTGGAGGCCGGGGAGCATGGTGGCGAAGTCGATGATGAACTCGCTGGGAGAGTGCGAGATGATGGCGAGGTTGGAGTATGAGCCCTTGGCGACCTCAGGCTTGAGGTCCAGGCTGAGCTGTTTCTTTTCGTTGTTGTCCATGATACGGTATCGTTTTCTGCAAAAATACTGAAAAAAAGAGTATATTTGTACGATAATGCGATTATAACAACACTAAAAATACAAAATGGAATTATCGGCAAAATACAACGCCTCCGAAGTGGAGGACAAGTGGTATGCCTATTGGCTTGAAAACAAGTTCTTCCACTCCGAACCCGACGGAAGGGAACCCTATACCATCGTGATCCCGCCGCCGAACGTGACGGGCATCCTGCACATGGGACATGTGCTGAACAATACTTTGAACGACGTGCTGATCCGCAAGGCACGCATGGATGGCCGGAACGCCTGCTGGGTCCCCGGCACCGACCACGCTTCCATAGCCACCGAGAGCAAGGTGGTTGCGAAGCTCAAGGGCATGGGCATCACCAAGGAGGACATCACCCGCGAGGAGTTCCTGAAGTATGCTTGGGAATGGAAGGAGGAGCACGGAGGCATCATCCTCAAGCAGCTCCGCAAGCTCGGCGCTTCCTGCGACTGGGACCGCACCCGCTTCACCATGGAGCCCGCCCTCTCCGAGGCCGTCATCAATACCTTCGTATATTTTTATAAGAAAGGCTGGATCTACAGGGGAGTGCGCATGGTCAACTGGGACCCCGAGGGACACACAGCCGTCAGTGATGACGAGGTGATCCACAAGGATACCCAGAGCCATTTCTACCACATGCGCTACTTCATCTCCGACGGACACGGCAACCCTACCGACAAGTACATCGTAGTGGCCACCACGCGTCCCGAGACCATCATGGCCGATGCCGCCATCTGCGTCAATCCCAATGACGAGCGCCACTTCTGGATGAAGGGCAAGAAAGTCCTTATCCCGCTCATCAACAAGGAGATACCAATCATCGAGGACGACTATGTCGAGATGGATTTCGGTACGGGCTGCCTCAAGGTCACGCCTGCGCATGACGCCCACGACTATGAGATCGGCATGCGGCATAATCTCCCCATCCTCGACATCATCGACGACCGCGGCCGCCTGAACGAGCAGGCTCAGATCCTCATCGGAGAAGACCGTTTCGAGGCCCGCAAGAAGATCGTGAAGATGCTGGAGGAAGCCGGGAATATCGAGAAGATCGAAGACTATACCTCTCCGGTCGGATACAGCGAGCGTACCAACGCCGTCATCGAGCCTCGCCTCAGTGCCCAGTGGTTCCTCAAGATGGAAGAGCTCGCACCGCGCGCGCTTGCTTCCGTCGAAGATGGCTTCATCAAGTTCATCCCGGATAAATACCGCAATACCTACCGTCACTGGATGGAGAATGCACACGACTGGTGTATCAGCCGCCAGCTTTGGTGGGGACAGCGCATCCCTGCATATTATCTTCCTGATGGACAGATAGTTGTTGAAAATAGCTTCGAGAAAGCCTTCAAGGCCGCACAGGCTCTTGATCCTTCCATCAAGCCCGAGGATCTCAAGCAGGATGAGGACGTGCTCGATACCTGGTTCTCCAGCTGGCTGTGGCCTATCTCCGTCTTCGATCCCAATATGCCAGGCAATCCCGAACACAAGCCCAATGCCGACCTGGCATACTATTATCCGACCAACGACCTTGTGACCGGTCCGGATATCATTTTCTTCTGGGTTGCCAGGATGATCATGGCGGGTAACGAGTTCATGAACGATGTGCCGTTCCACAACGTTTATTTCACCGGCATCGTCCGTGACAAGCTCGGACGCAAGATGAGCAAGACCCTCGGCAACTCTCCGGATCCGCTCGAGCTGATCGACAAGTATGGCGCCGATGCCGTCCGTCTCGGAATGCTTCTATGCTCCTCGGCAGGCAACGATATCCTCTATGACGAGGCGATGATCGAGCAGGGCCGCAATTTCTGCGGCAAGATCTGGAACTCCTTCCGTCTGGTAAAGGGCTGGAATGTCGATGCCTCGGCTGCCACTCCCGCTGCTTGCGCCATCGCTGCCAAGTGGTTCGAAAACAAATTAAGTCAGACTATTGAAATCGTTGAGGATCACTATAGTAAGTTTAGGATTAACGATGCTCTGATGACCATCTACAAGCTCTTCTGGGATGACTACTGCAGCTGGTATCTGGAGATTGTGAAGCCTGCTTATGGTACTGCTATAGACAAGGCCACTTATGATACTACGCTCAAGTTCTTTGAAGCGCTGATCAAGATGATCCATCCGATAATGCCTTTCATTACTGAAGAGCTCTGGCAGGCCATCGAGGATCGTCCCGAAGGTGCCACTATCATGTTCGCTCCCACTCCCAAGGCAGGGAAGTACGATGAGGCATTCATCCGTGAGTTCGATATCGCGCGCGAGACTGTCGTCTCTGTGCGGTCCATCAGGAAGCAGAAGAACATCTCACCGAAGGAGCCCCTCGCCCTCAAGGTCAAGGGTGGCTTCCCGATGGAGGCTGCACCTGTCGTCGAGAAACTCGCGAGCATCTCTTCCGTCGAGTTGACAGATGACTTCGGAGACACCGCGGCCGGCGTGCCGTTCATCATCGGTACGGTCGAACTGTTCGTCCCTCTCACCGGACTTGTCAACGTCGAAGAGGAGATCGCCAAGGTTGAGGCCGACCTCGAATACCAGAGAAAATTCCTCGAAGGAGTGCGCAAAAAGCTCTCGAACGAGTCGTTCGTAGCACATGCTCCTGAGAAAATCGTCACTGTCGAGCGCAAAAAAGAGGCTGATGCCCTATCGAGGATAGAAAGTCTGGAGTCTCAGCTCAATTCGTTGAGAAACAACAAATAAAACAAAATAGTTTAGAATAGTAACATTTTTGTTAACCTAATAAAACTTAAAAAAATGCTGATTTATCCTCTGTTTCTCGGCAGTCTTGGTTTCTGGGAGATCTTCCTGATCGTCCTGGTCATTGTCCTTCTCTTCGGCGGCAAGAAAATTCCCGAGCTCATGCGTGGAGTCGGAAAGGGAGTGAAGAGTTTCCGTCAGGGAATGAACGAAGTCGAGGACGAACTCAAGGAGGTCACCAAGGATTTGGACAAGGAGTCCGACAAGAAGGCTGACGCATAAGACGTGGCATCCGATTCCGGAAAAGGCCTTAAGGAGATGTCCTTCTGGGACCATCTCGAAGAGCTGAGGGGAACGCTGATCCGCTCGGTCCTTATCGTATTGGCCTTTTTCACTGTCGGGTTCTTTCTCAAGGAGACCCTTTTCGACGGAGTCATCCTCCGGCCGACGAGGCCGGACTTCTGGCTGTACCGCCTTCTGGGGGTCGACCTGTCCATCAACCTTATCAACATTGACATCGCCGCGCAGTTCTTCACACACATCAAGGTTACATTCATCTGCGCTGTCGTAGTCAGTTTTCCCCTTATCTGCTACGAGATCTGGAAGTTCATCGCTCCAGGCCTCTACGAAAAGGAGAAGAAGGTCATGCGCAAGGCCTTCGGGCTCGGCGCGGGGCTGTTTTATCTGGGCATTGCCGTAGGGTATTTCATAGTCATGCCGGTACTGCTGGTGTTCTTCAACGGTTACCAGGTCAGCGGCAGCATCGAGAATACCTTCGCACTGACTTCATACATCTCTATATTCCTGGCCATGGTGTTCGTGATGGGAATCCTCTTCGAGTTCCCGTCTGTACTGGCCGTGCTTTCGCATTTCGGCGTCATCACGCGCGATACCATGAAGAAATCCCGCCGCTACGCAGTCGTTGTGATACTCATACTATCCGCGGTCCTGACTCCGACGGGAGATCCTTTCACCATGCTTGTGGTAGCCGTTCCCTTGTATTTGCTCTATGAGTTCAGCATCCTGATCTGCAAGCCCGGAGTTCCGGAGGAGGTGGCCGATGATATCGATTAGCGACCTCACTGTCTCGTACGGCAGCTGGACACTCCTGGACCATATAAGCTTCCATATCAGCGAGAGCGACAAGATCGGCCTGGTGGGAAAGAACGGGGCGGGGAAGTCCACCGTCATGAAACTCATTTGCGGCGAGCAGAATCCCACTTCCGGTACTATCGACAAGCCCGCCCACGTCAATATCGGATATCTTCCGCAGATCATGGAACACAACCGGGGCCGCAGTGTCCTGGAGGAGGCCATGACCGTTTTCGATGTCTTCAAGAGCATGGAGAAAGAGATCGAAGATATCACTGTCCAGCTTTCGGAAAGGACTGATTACGAGTCTGCTGAATATGCCGACTTGATTACAAGGTTAAATGACTTGAACGACCATCTGGCCATCAGTCATTCCGAGCCTCCGGAGGTGCAGGCGACACGCATATTGATGGGTCTCGGTTTCAAGGATGACGAGCTCTCGCGCAAGACGGAGACTTTCAGTCAGGGCTGGAACATGCGCATCGAACTTGCCAAGATCCTCCTTGGCGCTCCGGATGTGCTGCTGCTTGACGAGCCTACCAACCACCTCGACATCGAGTCCATCGAATGGCTCGAAGGATATCTGAAGGATTTCCGCGGTTCCATACTGCTGGTATCGCACGACCGCAAGTTCCTCGACAATGTGACCAACCGCACCGTCGAGATCATGCTGGGCCATGTGTATGACTATAAAGTCCCATATAGCCAGTATGTTGAGCTTCGCAAGGAACGCATGGCGCAGCAGACGGCGGCCTACGAGAACCAGCAGAGGATGATAGAGAAGACGGAGGAATTCATCAACCGCTTCCGTTACAAGCCCACCAAGTCCAACCAGGTACAGTCGCGCATCAAGGCACTTGAGAAGCTTGACCGTATTGAGATAGATGTAGAGGACCGTTCCGCGATGCATCTGCGGTTCCCGCCTGCGGCCCGCGCAGGAGACGTCGTCTACAAGGCGACGGCCATGACGGTCGGATATCCGCAGAAGGTGGTGTTCCGCGATGCGGACATTGAGATCAAGCGCGGAGAGAAGGTCGCACTCATCGGCCGTAACGGCGAGGGCAAGACTACGCTCATGCGCGTGATAATGGGCGAATTGGAGCCGTTCTCCGGAGAGTCCAAGGTCGGGCACAATGTCAACATCGGCTATTTCGCTCAGAATCAGGAGGATGTATTGGATAATAGCCTGACGGTCTTCGACACTCTTGACAGGGTAGCGGTAGGGGATGTGCGCACGAAACTGCGTGACATCCTCGGCGCCTTCCTATTCAAGGGGGAAGATATAGACAAGCGCGTTTCCGTGCTCAGCGGTGGCGAGCGTGCCAGGCTGGGCATGGCGAAGCTCATGCTCCAGAGCCACAATGTCCTGGCCCTTGACGAGCCGACGAACCACATGGATATCAGGTCGAAAGATATACTCAAATCCGCCCTTAAAGCATTCGACGGCACGTTGATTGTTGTGTCACACGACAGGGATTTCCTGGACGGCCTGGTGGACAAGATGTATGAGTTCCGCGACGGTCATGTGAAAGAGCACTTGGGCAGTGTCTCGGATTTCCTCGAGAAACGCCGCATCGAGACTCTAAGTGAGCTTGAACGCCGTTTCGGCCAGGTTTCGCAGGCGGCTCCGGCCGAGCAGCCTCAGCCTGAGGCGAAGAAGGCCGGGGCGAGGGAGGACTTCGCTTCGCGTAAGGCCGTTTCGAAGGAGGCCAGGAAAGTACGCAACCGCATATCCTTCCTGGAGACCGAGATCGGCAAGGACGAGGCCCGGATGAAAAAGATAGAGTCAGTACTGGCGGCGCCGGGTCCTTCGGACGACATCATGGAGCTCACCCGTGAGTACCTTGAGTTGAAACGTGACCTCGATGCCAAGACTGACGAGTGGGCCACATTAATGGAAGATTGTTAATAATATAATAATATGAACAATAGAGCATTGACTTTTGTCATTTGTACATTTGCTTTAGTCGCGTCATGCTTCATCGCGCCTGCCCAGACCAAGCAGGTTTCGCATGATTTCTCCGCATTTGACGCCCTGGACATCGACTATGACTTCAATGTCCGCGTGGTGAATTCGCGGGATTATTCGATCACCCTGAACGTCGAAGATGTGCTGAAGGATTACGTGAAGGCATACGTCAAGAATCACACCCTCTATATCACCCTGGACGAGAAGTCCGTCCCCTCGGACGTGCGCAAGATGTTCAGGGGACGCAAGTCCGAGGGTCCGGTCCTCGAGGCCACCGTATATATGCCGGAGCCGCTTGCATCCGTCAAGATGTCCGGATCGTCTACGCTATCGGTCAATTACGACCTTGAGTGCAAGACCTTCCGCCTTGACCTTGCGGAGAGTGCCCGCGTCAAGCAGCTGACCGTGGATGCTGGCAGCGTAACCGTCTCTGCAGCAGGTAAATCCTATGCTGACCTTGTGCTTTATGCGGACGAGATAAAGATCAATGTAGCAGGCAATTCGCTAGTCGAGTTCGAGCAGGATTCCGAAAGTCTCGAGATCGTGAGCGGAGGCAGCGCTGAGGTCAGCATGGAAGGCGAAACCCTCAATGCCAGTGTTACTTCCTCCGGATCTTCGCGCGTCACCCTGAAGGGAAAGACGTCCGACCTCAATGTTACCGGTTCCGGATTGTCCTCCGTCGATGCGATCAATCTCAAAACTTCAGAGTGCACGGTCAAGCTGACCAACAGCTCCAAGTTGTATGAGGCTGCGACTGAGACAGTCCATATCGACCTTGCCGGCAATTCCACCCTCGTTTTTGACGGTGATCCGGTCATCGACATCATCAATGTCAAGTCCTCCACCATCCAGCGTTATTCCAACGTAAAGCGTTAGTATAGATGCTGGTACTTGATTCACACTGCGACGCGCCTTCGCAGATGATGCGCGCGCGCGATTTTTCCAAGGACAATTCCTGGGGACACGTCGACTTTCCGAAGCTAAAGGCCGGGAAAGTCGACGCTTCCGTATTCGCCTTGTATTGCCCGCCGGAGTTTGCTCCGGACGAGGCGACGCGCTACACGCTGGACATGCTGTCCCATCTGTATGACCAGCTGGACGGCGCCGAAGGCGAAGTCGAGTTCGCTTTCAGCGCTGCAGAGGTTCGTGAGAACAAGGCCAAAGGCTTGACTTCCATATTGATAAGCATGGAGAACGGAGCGCCTATACAGCGCTCGCTTCCTATGTTGCGAATGTTCTACAGGATGGGCGTGACATGCATGACCCTTGCCCACAATGCCGACAATGAGATCTGCGACTCCTGTGCCGGCCAGCACAGGTGGGGCGGACTGAGCCCTTTCGGCAGGGAAGTGGTGAAGGAGATGAACCGATTGGGCATGCTCGTTGACATTGCGCATTGCTCTGACGATACTGTACGCGACTGTCTGGCGCTCTCAAGCGCTCCGATAGTATCCACTCATTCTTGCTGCAAGGCGCTCGCATCGCATAGACGCAACCTCACCGATGAACTGCTGAAAGCCATTGCTGACAAGGGCGGGGTAGTGCAGATCAACTTCTGTCCTTCGTTCCTCCGGGACGACTTTGACAAAGCAATGGAAGAATCAGGCCTCGGTGAACGCGCCGACCGCCTGGAAGCCGCATTCATAGCCGATCCTCGCAATCCGGAAAAGGTCGCAGCATGGGTAGATGTCCAGCATGAGATGGAAGCGATGGTGCGTCCTTCGTATAAAGATGTCGTAGATCACATCGACCATGCCGTCAAGGTCATGGGCATCGACCATGTCGGTGTCGGTACGGATTACGACGGTATAACGGTAGCTCCGATGGGGCTTGAGAACGTATCCAAACTGCCGGTCCTTTGGGAAGAAATGAGCCGTCGCGGTTATTCACAAAACGATATCGAAAAAGTGGCAGGAAAGAACTTCCTGAGGGTCCTGGAGACGGTCGAAAAACTCGCTACAGGCGGTTAACAAAAATGTTATAAGATTAAACTTTTTTGTTTCCTTTATTGAGTGTCAGGCTTTTAAGTCTGACACTATCATTTTTCTCAATTCGTTGAGTGCCGAAGCCGAAAAACGCTCGATATTGCGCTTGCGGTCGTTGCGATAGTTGAATCTGGCGGTTTTCGTACCCTCCGGACCGGCGATTCCGACCCATACGGTGCCCGCCGGTTCGTGCTCGTCGCCGTATGCATCGGCCCATCCGGTAGTGGCGACAGCATACGTGCTGCCAGTCAGCTTCCGGACTCCTTCGGCCATCGCTGCAGCCACCTCGCTGCTGACTATTCCGCAGCTGTCGATGGTCTCCATCGGCACTCCCAGCACTCGGTTCTTGACCGACGGGGCATAGGAGGTGACGGATCCGAGGAAATACTCGGATGCTCCGGGTACAGTGGTGATCAGATGGGCAATCTCACCACCCGTGCAGGACTCTGCAGCGCTCAAAGTTTTGCCGCTGCCCCTCAAAAGCCGGCCTATAGTGCCCTGGAGGGTGTCGTCAGCGTCCGAATATACCATGTCACCCAGAATGCTCTTTAGCTCGGCAAAGCGGTCTTCAATGCGGGAAATGTTGTCCTTCTCTTCGCCCCCATAGACCGAGAGTCTCAGGCGTATGCCTGTGAGTTGGTTGGGCAGGTATGCCAGATGCATGTCGGAAGGCAAGGCGTCTTCCCAGGGCTCAATGAGCTTGGAAAGGGCCGATTCGGCCATTCCGTATACCATTATGTTCCTGTGCGTTATGCTAGATAATTTATAGTGTGACTTGATATCTGCCAACACGTCTGGAACAGCACCTAAAGCTTCGAAAGGTACGCCGGGGAGTGAGTATAAAGTGGCCGGATGACCGAACTCTTCATCTTCGAAACGGAACACCATGACCGGAGCGGTCCCAAGCTTGTTGACGATCACTTCGCATTTCTCAGGGACGAGCGCCTGTTGCTCATTGATATCGAGCACTTCCAGGCCGCGGGAATGGAGAATGCGGTATACGACCTCTTTCTGCCCCTCGTGGACGACGTAGCGAGAACTGCCGGACAACTCCGCGAGAGCGGCCTTGGTAATATCGTCCTTGGTGGGGCCAAGGCCTCCGGTAGTAATAACTATATCATTGTTTTTCAGCTCGTTGCGCAGGGTGTCGATTATCCTGTCGTGGTTGTCTCCTATCGAGACCATGCCGCTGATGCGTATGCCTATGGCATTGAGTTCACGTGAGATATAGGAGGAATTGGTATCGACGATCTGGCCGATAAGGATCTCGTCTCCGATGGTACAGATGGACGCTGTGGTCATGACGGGTGGTTTACCAGGTATTTGAGAATCTTTTTAACGAGTTTTGGGCCTTCGTACACGAGTCCGGTATGCAGCTGGATGAGCGATGCACCTGCCGAAAGCATCTCGGAAGCCTGAGCCGGCGACATGATGCCGCCGCAGCCGATGATGGGGAAACGCCCTTTGGTATGCTCATGGATATGCTTTACGACAGCTATGCTGCGTTCGAAGAGGGGGTCGCCTGACAGATACCCGAAAGTGGCCTTGGGGCTGTTCAGAATCTCGATATGGCGCGTTGTATCCCCGGCTACGACGCCGTCCACTCCGGACAGCATGCAGTAGTCGATCATCTCGTCGAGCTGGTCGTAAGGAGTGTCCGGCGAGACTTTGATGAGGATAGGCTTGTACTGTTCGTAGCACAGGCGCAGCTCGAGCAACGGGTCGATAATATCCGCCAGGGCGTTGCGGTCCTGGACTTCGAGCAGTCCGTCAGCATTTGGGCGCGAAATATTGACCGTAAACATGTCCACGAAGTCATAAAGGAGTGAAAACGCTTTCTGATAGTCGTTTATGATCTCATCGTCCTTGTGGCTCGAAGCGTTGTACGTGATGTTCGCACAAAGGGGGATATGCGGGCGTCTGGCTTGGATCCTGTCGATGGCATAACGTATGCCTTTGTTCTTCGCTTCCAAGCGGTTGACCAGTGCCCTTTGTTTTTTGAAGCGCAGTAGACGCGGCTTCTGGCCGCCATCCTGCGGCTCCGTGGAAAGAGACCCGATCTCAACGAATCCGAAGCCGAAATTGGACAATTCGTTGATACGGTCGCCGTTGGGGTCGAATCCACCGGCAAGGCCTACGGGATTGCGGAAATCGAGCCCGAAAAGCTGTCGTTTCAGTGAGGGTTGGTCGTAGCCATGTGTCAGGCGTACGAGATACCGCTGCGGGAAATGACCGGAGAAACGCACGAGATTGAGATACATTCTGTGCGCAGTCTCAGGCTTGAAGCAGAACAGGTAAGGTCGTATGATCTGTTTGTACATGGCATGGATGCGGATGAACAAACAAATATAGCAAAACTACTTCAATTCTTGATAAGTATTGTCGTCGTAAAAGACTATGATCCTCGAAATGGAGCGGCCCGCAGCAGGCAAATCCTCGGCTGGAGCCGTCTCAGGGGCTCCAGGAGCCGCTTTTACCGGAGAAGCGGGAATATCTTCCTCTTTTTCCTCGTTGGCGAAGGAAGAGTCTCCGAACAGTGAATCTGCGGCTGCATGCTCAACAGCGACAGGAACTGCTGCAGGAGCAGGAACAGCAGCAGGGGAATCTTGCTTGTACATTTTTCCCTTGCCGGTTATGAGCCATTCAAGGTTGAGCTTCGGATAATGCTCCGCTATGCTGCGGATAAAATCGTAGCCCGGCCGGTTCCTGCCGGCCAGTACGTGCGACACGCTCGCGCGAGCAACGTCAATGGAGTCGGCAAACTGCGCCTGGGAAATGTTTTCGGCCGAGAGAAATTGCTGCAGTCTCTGATTCATATTATGAACGGTGTTTTCACAAATGTAGCAAGTATAATGGAGAAAAGCAAGTACCAAATGCAATTCACAGAAGTTAATAAGCAGTAGGGGAGAGTAGGTTAAGGCCGAGGGCAAATATAAAGTAATAGCTTAATCTAATAATACTAAAATACTGATTATCCATAGAATAAATTTGTAAAAACTGCGCATTAATTATCCTTATGGCAAGAATTGCATTGACCGTTACATATTTTCCTTAGCCATTGGTTTAATTAAATGGAGATAATAATCTGATTATATTGAATTTATTAGAATAGCATATACTGGATAAAATATTCTTATTTTACAAAAGTAACTCGTTAATATTGGTATACAAAATTGAATTGACATTTTTGGAAATTTTGAAATGTAATCATGCGATTCAGTTTTCAAAACCGGATTAGAACGTTTCTGAAAAGCCTCCGTGAGTTTTCCGAATCTCCTCCATATTGCTTAACTTTGCCGCGAATTATGAAATCTCACGATGATACCCGACATTCACATCAAAGATTACAATTATCCGCTCACTGATGACAGGATCGCGAAGTATCCCCTGCCGGAGCGTGACGGCTCGAAGCTTCTGCATTACGAGGACGGGCAGGTCGACGAATATCTGTTCAGGGATCTCCCGGAGCTTCTTCCAGCTTCTTCCGTCATGGTATTCAACGATACCAAGGTCGTTCCTGCGCGTATGCATTTCCAGAGGGCGAGCGGGGCTCATATTGAGATTTTCTGCCTTCAGCCGGTAGAGCCGGCGGAATACAGTACCGTGTTTACTGCCACAGGACGCTGCGTATGGCGCTGCGTCATAGGCAATTCCAAGCGTTGGAAAGATGATATCCTGCGCCTGTACGGCCGGGATGGCAATCCTGCCCTTGTCAGCATGGATCTGAAGGCGCGTCTTCTCTCCCGTGAGGGTGAGACCGGCATAGTGGAATTCACCTGGGAGGGCGACCTGCCTTTCTCCTCTGTCCTGGAAGCTTGCGGTACCGTCCCCATTCCGCCGTATCTTAACCGCGAGACCGAAGCCGTGGACCTGGAGCGTTACCAGACGCTCTACGCGCGTTTCCGCGGTTCCGTGGCCGCCCCTACGGCCGGCCTTCACTTCACGGAAAACGTCCTTGACCGTATCCGCGCCAAGGGCATTGACATGGAAACTGTCTGCCTTCACGTGGGTGCAGGCACTTTCCTGCCTGTCAAAAGCGACAATGTCGCCGAGCATCCCATGCATAGCGAGCCTTTCGTCGTCAGGAAGTCTTTCATCCAGTCAATCATTGGGGGAAACAAAACTGTTATAGCTGTCGGAACCACTTCCGTCCGTACTTTGGAGTCGCTTTATTACCTCGGTGTGTCTTGTATCGAGACCGGACGCCCTTCGACTGTCGAGCAGTGGTGCCCGTATACCCGCGATTACGGCTATACACTTGACGAATCCCTTGAAGCCATCGTGAGGTACCTTGATGAAAACGGCCTTGATGAATTGAAAGCCGATACGCGCATCATCATAGTTCCCGGTTTCCGTTTCCGTATCGTTGACATGCTCGTGACCAATTTCCATCAGCCGGAGAGTACGCTGATCCTCCTGGTCTCTGCATTTGTCGACGGGGACTGGAGGACGATCTACGACTATGCGCTCGGTCACGGTTTCCGTTTCCTGAGCTACGGCGACAGTTCGCTTCTCTGCCGTGCAGGCTTGTAGATTCAGTATTTTTTGTATAGATTTGTAATTGAATACTTTGAGTATATTATATGGAAGACGTTTCACAGTTCGAAGCCATCTGCCCATACAGTGATGAGGAAGCCGCCAAGGCGTTGGCGGAGATTTCCCGCCATCCGGCCGTTCCGGTCATTTCCAAAGCCCTTTTTCCGGAAGAAAAAGCCAGTTTCCTGGCTGACGCCCTCCGCAGCATCAACAGTATCGACGAGTTCCAGACCATCATCATGAGCAAGGCCGTCGACTGGTGCCTCGACCATACCGTACACAATTTCTCATACGACGGCGTCAGCAACCTCAAGGCCATCGACGGCAAGTTCCTCATGATGTCCAATCACAGGGACATCATCCTCGACCCCGCCATCACGCAGTATGTCCTTTTGAAGAACGGCATTCCGATGTCCGAGATCTGCGTGGGCGACAATCTCCTTTCCGAGAAGGTTGTTGAGAAACTCCTGCGTTCCAACCGCATGATCAAGGTCATCCGCGGCATCTCAGCGCGCGAACTCTACCTTTCTTCGCAACTCCTTTCCAAATATATCAGGCAAACCATCACTTCCGGCAAGAGTTCGGTGTGGATCGCCCAGCGGCAGGGCCGCACCAAGGATGGCGTAGACATCACCGAGCAGGGCCTGCTCAAGATGTTCGACATGAGCGGCACCGGCACTTTCCAGGAGAATTTCCAGGAGCTGAACATCGTCCCCCTCAGCATCTCTTACGAATATGAGCCCTGCGACTTCCGCAAGGCGCGTGAGATGCTCATTTCCCGTACGCAGAAGTACGTCAAGGGGCCTACCGAGGACATGCACAGCATCATGACCGGCATCCGCCAGCAGAAGGGCAACGTCCATCTCAACATCGGCGTTCCGCTGACTCCGGAGGAGATCGAGGCGGCGTCGCATTGCGACAAGAACGACCGTTACCAGTCGATACGCCATGCAGTCGACATCAGGGTCGTCGAAGGCTATCATCTTTGGAAGACCAACTACATAGCTTACGACCTGGTCGAAGGTACGACGAAGTACTCGGATTTCTACAGCCCCGAGGATGTCGAGGCTTTCAAGGATTACACGGCGCACAAACTGCGCCGGGCGGAGAGGGGCCTCGACCGTGAGGCTCTGAAGGACATATTTCTGAGGATATATGCCAACCCTGTGATAACCAAGGAGAAATTCAAAGCGGAACCCTGACGGGTCCCGCTTTTTCTTTAACGAAGCTTCTTGAACAGTTTCTTGACCTGCTCCGTGATCTCCTCGGCAGGGAGATCGGGATCTAGAACCAGGTCGGGTTCCTTCTCGACGTAACCGCCTTTCTTGGCTTCGATCAGGCCGCCTCCGGTGACGTTCAGCATGACATAGTCGTCTTTGGTGATCTTGCCCTCCTCGAGAGCCTTGGAGACACTGCAGACGGCAGTGGCCGCGGCAGGCAGGATGTCGTAACCTTCCGCCTTCATGAATCGCACGATCCACTGGACGATCTCATCGTTGGTGACGGTGAACATATCGCCGCCGGTGTCGCTGAGCGCGTCGAACAAGCCTCCGGCGAGGCTGAACGGCGGCTTGCGGTTGGAGAGCACCTTGGCAAGGATAACCTCGGAGGCATGGCGGGACTGCTCGGGAGTGATGTCCAGCAGGGCACGCGAGCCAGCCTTCCAAGTGTCGTGCATGAGCGTGAACGGGGAGTTCTGCGATACGAAAATCTTCATCTTGTTGGTGCCGAAGCGGCCATCCTCGATGAGGCGGAGGTTGTTCTCCCATGCCGCGATGGCTCCGGTGCCGCTGCCCACTGCCTGGAAATACGCATCAGGGATGCGGCCAATGGCCTCGACGGCGCTCAGCACCGTGGTGCCCATGCCGTCGCGCCTGGCGACGTTCTTGGCGCCTCCTTCGGCGAAGAAAACGGGATCGGTGCAAATCTTCTCGCCTAGGGCGATGGCGTCGAAATAGTCGGAGCCACGGGGGGCGGCGACGACCTTGACGCAGTCCTTCAGCTTCTTCGGGAACCACATGTCGTGGACATTGTCCACGGGGATGCAGATGACGATGGGGATATTGTTGTCAGAACAGACCTTGGCGAAGGCGCGGGCGGTGTTGCCTGCGGACTGGACGACCAGGATCCTCTTTTCTCCCTTGGGGATGCGCGCGCATACCGAGAAGGCCTCGGTCTCCTTGAAGGAGCAGGTGGTCATCTTGGCCCCGATCTTGGGGTGATAGCCGGAGAAAGTGATATATAAGTGCTTAAGACCCAGTTCCCTGGCAAGTCCGCGGCTCTTGTAAGTGACGGGAGCGCAAGAGTTCTTCAGCGTCCTCTTGATAGGCAGCCATTCAGCGTACCTGTACAGTCCGTCGAGATCCTTCCTCGGGGTGAACTGCTTGTTCTCGTAAACGGCCCTCACGAGGGAAGGGGAGGGGGCCTGCGGATCGGCGAGGGTCCATTCGCCGTCTTCGAAGATTCTTCCGGTTCCAACGTTCATCAGTTGGTAGCGGGTCGGTTCAAATTTCATATCCGGATGGTTTTAGTTGTCAGAGATTGATTATGAGCCAGGTCATGTATGCGGCCTCGCACAACAGCATGATGCTGCCGTCCAGGCGGTCTATCATGTTCTTCTTGCCTGTATAGGCGCTTGTGAACACAAGTATGGCGCTCAGCATGAGCACACCTGCGTCCACGAGGTTGATGTGCCCGAAATGAAGGGGATGCACTGCGGCGGAGCATCCGAGGACCAGAAGAATGTTGAATACGTTCGATCCGAGGATATTGCCGAGTGCCAGCTGCCCTTTCTTTTTGGCGGCGGCCACCACGCAGGTAGCAAGCTCCGGAAGGGAAGTGCCGCCGGCAAGGATGGTGACGGCGATAAACTTGTCGGAAACGCCCGCCATACGGGCAATCTCAGTAGCGGAGTTGACGAAGAGTTTTCCTCCGATTATCAGCCCTGCAAGTCCGGCTGCCACGAGTGCTATAGCTGCGGCGAGACGCAGCTGCTTTTCCTCCGCTTCATTCGTTCCGGGAGCGGAACCAGTCTTGAAGCAACGGTAAATATAAAATGCGAAAAGTATCAGGAACAGAGCACCTTCGGTACGGCTGATACCATCGTATTCTCCTAGTCCGAAAAGGGATACGCTCATGCCGCACAGGATGAAAAGAAGCGTGACGGCAATGGTCATCGGAATGTCTCTCCGCTTGTTCTCATGCGTAATGGCGATAGGGGAGATGACGGCAGTGAGTCCGAGGATTAGCAGGGTATTGAAGATGTTTGAGCCGATGACGTTGCCGGCTGAGATATCGGACTTGCCGGCAATGGCTCCGGTGAGGCTGACGACGAGTTCGGGGCACGAAGTGCCGAACCCGACGATGGTCAGCCCGATGACGAATTCACTGATACCGGCCTTGCGGGCTATTCCGGAAGCTCCGTCGACAAGCCAGTCAGCGCCGAAAACGATCAGCGCAAGTCCGACTACGAGTATCAGCAATTGGATGGCCATACTGCAAATTTAATTAAAAGATTCGTTTTTAAGTTTCAGCGCACAGACATTTTCGACATGTTGAGTGTGCGGGAACATGTCTACGGGTTGCACGGCGGTTATCGTATATTTCCTTCCGAGGATGGCAAGGTCGCGGGCCTGCGAGGCTGGATTGCAGCTTACATAAACGATCCGGTCCGGCTCCGCGCCGAGTATGACCTCGGCCACGTCCGGGTGTATGCCGGCGCGGGGCGGGTCCAGGATGATGACATCCGGCCGGCCGTGCTCCGCAACGAAATCTGGCGTCAGGATGTCTTTCATGTCGCCTGCAAAGAACTCGCAGTTGGTGATGCCGTTGGCTGCCGCGTTGGCCACAGCGTCTTCAATGGCTTCCGGAACATACTCTATACCAATGACTTTGGAAGCCTGTCCGGAGACGAACTGGGCAATGGTGCCAATGCCTGTATAGAGGTCGTACACGACCTCGCTGCCGGTCAGGCAGGCGAGCTCGCGAGCCACCGAATACAGGCGGTAAGCCTGCGGACTGTTGGTCTGGTAAAAGGATTTCGGACCGATCTTGAACTTAAGCCCCTCCATCTGCTCATAAATGGCGTCCTCTCCCTTGTACAAGATGCATTCCTGGTCGCCGATGGAGTCGTTCAGCTTGGGATTGATCACATAGTAGAGAGACTTGATCTGGGGGAATGCCTCCAGGACAGCCTCGAAGAGGCCTTCGCGCCTGGAATGGTCGTCATGGAAGAAACATACGATCAGCATGACGTCTCCGGCTTCGGTGGTGCGGATGAACATATTGCGGATAAAACCGGTGTTCGCCCTGATGTCGAAATACTCGAAACCATGCTTCAAAGTATACTCGCGTATGAAGTTGCGGATGTCGTTGGAAGGGTCGCGCTGAAGCCAGCAACGCTTGATATCCAGCACTTTATCAAAGAATTTACCGACATGGAAGCCGAGTCCGCAGCATTCCTCGGGACTTAGCGTGGAAGGATCCTCGTCCTTCATGAACCACCTGCGCGAGGAGAACGTGAATTCGAGTTTGTTGCGGTAGAAACGGGTGTTTTCCGAGCCCAGGATAGGGGAGATCGGGGGAATATCGAGATGCCCCAGTCGGACGAGCTGGTCCCAGACCTGCTGCTGCTTGGCCTTAAGCTGCATTTCGTACGGGAGCGGCTGCCATTTGCAGCCTCCGCAGAAGCCGAAATGCTCGCAAAACGGCTTCAGACGATGCTCTGAGGGCTTTTTCATCTTGACGACGAAACCCTCCATGTAGTTGGGTTTCTTCTTGATGATACGGATGTCGACGACATCTCCGGGAACGGCTGATTCGACGAATACCACGGCTCCGTCATAATGCGCGAGCGCCTTGCCTTCGGCGGCGACGGATTCAATCGTGATGTCCTCGAGGACAAGATCGAGTTTCTTTATGGCCATATTTACTTACAAATACATTCGAACCTACAAATATACCAATCTTGGGCCTAAATTACAACCTCGTTTTTATGGAAGGACTTTTGTTACACAATTTATATTATGTTAAGTAATGTGTCCCCTTTCAGTGCTCCGTGGCTGTTTTTATGTCATTTTTCAGAAATTGAGTGAAATCGAAAAAATGAGCGCTCCGTACAACGCGTCGCTCCGTCTGACGTTTTCTTCATCGACGTATCCAGGTATGGATGCATCGTAGATCGGCGGATGATCTCCCGTGCATCTTAGTGACGCCGAGAAATCCATGCTGGCTCGTCTCGTCAGCCTGATCCTGTGTCCGTATCCTGCTCGTGCGAACGGCGAAACCGTGCTGCGCTGCTCGTGTATCCCCGCTCCTCCTTCCAGGAATACGAAATTCCCGTCTGCCGTATAGGAATCCATGAAATACGCGAATCTCAGCGACATCGGAAAAAACCTCGTCCGCTGCTGTATACCTGCGTATCCGACATGGAAACCTAATGCGAACTTTTCTGCGAACTCGGTTGTCACATGTGCGGCTGCATGCCCGTTCGAATAAAGCGTCGGCTTTACCTTCTTCTCGTCGACCCTGAAGCCGTCGCTTTCATCCGTATAATTGTGATGGTAGGCATTCAGCAGCTGCATGTCATATCCCCATTCGACCCCGTACAGGACGCGGAAACCGCCGTCCCGGCGGGCCGGATTGACGGCCCGTAACGGAGCGAAGCTCAGCAGCAGCGCGAGCGCTGCCAGTATAGCCGGGACATGCCTTCTCATCATAGCTTCCAAAGCAGTCTCACCTGCGGGTAAAATGTGTGCAAAATGCCTGATTTATAGATATTTAGGTCGACATTTCTGAAACGGTTGTTCCTGTTGACTTCGGCTGCGAGGTCCATGCCCAGCTCGAGGCATACGACCACTCGCCTACTGTCGAAATACAGCCGGCATCCGGCCGATCCGGTCATGCCGGCGACCAGGCTCAAAGGCTCGTTTATGTCACGGACATAGCCCGCCGTGACCCCCGGCCCGGCATACAGGTCGAGGTCATACTCGTCGTGTTCGATATGCTTCAGGATGATGTCCCGGCAGTAAGTGGCCTTGATGCCAGGTTTGATATGGCTTCCGTTCAGGACACCGAACATATCCGCGATGATATCGAAAGTATCGAAGGAAGTATTCTCCTGCCACACTTCCATGCATAGTCCGAGCCCCTTGGGCGAATGGAACGTACCTATACTTAGGGATTTGGCATCCTGTGCCGGTGCTTTCCAAGCAAGCGCCGGCAGGAGGAATGCCGCGATGAGCAGCGAAATAGCGGGCGTCCTGCCTGTCATATCATTACGAAGTTAGGAATTTTCTTTCAATAAAACCGCAAATTATCCTTATCTTAGCACTGAAAACCATAAACCAACAGTTATGTCCGTAACCGTCACGCGTGTACAGAATAAGCGTGCTTTCAAGGAATTCCTGCATTTCCCTCTGACACTTTACAAGGATATGCCTGCATTCGTCCCTCCCCTTCTCATGGATGATGCAGACACCCTCGACCCCAAGAAGAATCCCGCATACGAGTTTTGCGAAGCTGCCATGTACCTTGCTTACAAGGACGGGAAGCTGGCAGGCCGCGTGGCCGCCATCGTGAACCGCAAGGCCAACGCCGCCTGGAACCATGACGAGGTCCGCTTCGGGTGGTTCGACTTCATCGACGACCGGGAGGTTTCCAAGGCGCTTCTGGAGGCCGTTGAAGCCTTCGGCAGGGAGCGCGGCATGACTACGATCCTCGGTCCCCTTGGTTTTACCGATTTCGACCCGGAAGGTATGCTCGTCGAAGGTTTCGAATACCTCAGCAGCATGGCCCTGCATCACAACTGGCCTTATTACAAGGACCACATGGAGGCCCTCGGTTACGCCAAGGATGTCGACTGGCTTGAGTACCGCATATATATAGGTGACACTATCCCTGACAAATACATCCGCGTGGCTAAGGTTGTCGAGGAGCGCTACGGATTGAAACTGAGGAAGATAACCAAACGTGAGGTCAGGAAGACGGACGTCGGCTACAAGCTCTTCGACCTGATCAACGAGACTTATTCGTCGTTGTACAATTTCACGGTACTGCCCAAGAAGATGGTAGACAAATACGTAGGCTTCTACCTTGGCGTGCTGGATCTGAAGTTCGTCTCCCTCGTCGAGGACAAGGACCACAATATCGTTGGCTTCGGCGTCGTGATGCCTTCCATCACCCGCGCCCTCAAGAAATGCAACGGCAAGCTCTTCCCCTTCGGCTGGTTCCACATCCTCCGCGCCATGTACTGGAAGTACGAGGAGAATTTCGAGATGCTCCTTATCGGAGTCAAGCCGGAGTACCAGAAGAAAGGCGTCAATTCCATCGTCTTCGTGGACCTCATGAAGGAGCTCCTCAAGGGCGGTTTCGTGTACGGAGAGTCCAACGCGGAACTCGAATCCAACCTCGATATCCGCTCCCATTGGGGCGACCTCGAAGTCAAGGAGTGCAAACGCCGCAGAGTATACAAAAAAGCGGTCAATTGAGTGAAAAATATGGGTTAACAAAAATGTTATACTTTTTAACACTTTTGTTAAAGCGTTGATTGATAGTGAATAAAGTAATATGGTAGAAAAAGAGGATAAAATCGGCCGGAGTGCCATGCTCCCTCCCCTTCCGGAGCGTATGAGGCCCCGTTCCCTGGACGATTATGTAGGCCAGAGGCACCTTGTCGGCCCCGGTTGCATCCTCCGGAATATGATCGAGAACGGTGCTTTGTCCTCGTTCATCCTGTGGGGGCCTCCCGGTGTCGGCAAGACTACTCTCGCCCATATCATCGCGGAGACTCTCGACCGTGAGTTCTTCACGCTGTCCGCTGTAAGCGCTGGCGTGAAGGACGTGCGCGACGTCATCGACCGCGCCCGCAGCCGTTCCCTCTTTTCGCATGCCCTCTCCCCCATCCTCTTCATCGACGAGATTCATCGCTTCAACAAAGCCCAGCAGGACGCTCTGCTCGGGGCGGTCGAGGATGGCACGATAGTGCTCATCGGCGCCACCACCGAGAACCCTTCTTTCGAGGTTATCACTCCCCTTTTGTCGCGTTGCCAAGTCTTTGTGCTTAAGTCGCTTGAGGCTGCTGACTTGCAGGTTCTCTTGGACCGGGCACTGAAGACTGACACCATACTTAAAGAGAGGAATATCCGCGTCGTCGAGACCGACGCACTGTTCCGCCAAAGTGGCGGAGACGCGCGCAAGCTGCTCAATATCCTCGAGATCGTTGTCGACTCGTTTGCCGGCCAGCCGGAGGCGGTCATTGACAACCATACCGTCACGTCCTGCCTGCAGGAGAATGTCGCCATTTACGACAAGGACGGCGAGATGCATTACGACATCATTTCCGCCTTTATCAAGAGTATACGCGGCTCCGATCCCAATGCCGCCGTGTATTACCTCGCCCGCATGCTGGACGGCGGCGAGGACCCGCTGTTCATCGCCCGCCGGCTCTGCCTGTCGGCGTCTGAGGACGTCGGCCTCGCCAACCCCAATGCCCTGCTTCTGGCCAATGCCTGCTTCCAGGTGGTGAACAGTATCGGTATGCCGGAGGCACGCATTCCGTTGGCGGAGACGACCGTCTATCTCGCCTCGTCCCCCAAGAGCAACGCCTCCTATATGGCGGTGGAAAAGGCCTTGGCGGCGGCTGCGAGTGACAAGACAGCAGCCGTTCCGCTGCATTTAAGGAATGCTCCAACCAAGCTTATGGAAGAGCTTGGTTATTCGGATGGTTACAAGTACGCTCACGATTACCCTGGCAACTTCGTGGACCAGGAATTCATGCCCAAGGGACTCGAGGGAACCGTCTTCTACGAGCCGCAGCACAACAAGCACGAAGACGTGCTCAAGGCTTACCTCGAGCGCTGCTGGCCAAAGTATTATTCCAAGAAAGATCAGAAAGGATAGCCGACGCCGAAGTGGATCGCTCCCGATCCCTTCTTTTGCCAGTCGTCAGGCCCGAGCCACTTCTGCACGGCAGGATCGTGGAGTTTCTTTGCTGCGTCCAGACGCAGCACGAGGAAGCTGAGATTGACCCGGAGTCCGAGTCCCCAGTCCATGGCGATGCTGTCCCCCAGCGTGTCCAAGTCGAATTTCGACTTCGGGTCGTCCTGTTTGAAGGTCCAGACGTTTCCGGCATCCACGAAGAGGGCGCCTTCCACTTTCCAGAACATAGGGAAACGGTATTCGACATTGGCCTCCAGCTTCATGTCGCCGGTCTGGCTTGGGATGATGAAGGATTCGTTCATAGGGGACATGCCGGGCCCGAGGGCGCGCGCCTGCCAGCCGCGCATGCTGTTGGCACCGCCGGCATAGAACTGCTTTTCGAAGGGCAGTACCGATGAGTTGCCGTAGGAGTGGCCGGCGCCGGCGAGCAGGCGCGTGGCAATGGCCTGCCGGTCTCCCCTGCCGAACATCCACGTCCGTCCGAGGGTGAGTTCAGCCCTGACATACTGCGAATAAGGGATGCCGAAGATAAGTCCCCGTCCTTCGTCGTCAGTCTTCATCATAGGCTTGAAAAGCCCGATGACATTGCCGGAAAGGTCGGTCGTTAGGCGGAGGTAACGGTATGATTCTGAAGGGATTGCCTCAGAACTTGATGACAGGTAGAATGTCCCTCCCACGCCCGCATCGAAGTGGTCCTGATAGGCGTAGCGCATGAAAGGATTGCGCGACAGCGTCTCATAGAAACTCTCATCCATGTGGCTGAGCTGCACGACGTTGAGCTGCAGGGGGTAGAACTGGTAGCTCAGCTTGCGGAGTATACCCGAGTAGCCGAAGGATGTGGAAAAAATGTTCCTGGTGTACTCAGGACGGTCCTGATAGTTGTAGGACAGGTTGATCTCCGTGCGGGGGATGTTGGGGCCGCTGAAGAAGGAGTACGGAAGCCCGAGGAATTTCGGGAAGCTCAGTCCTGCCGAGACACCGAACTCGTTCGAACGGATGGGGTCGTGGAGCATGAACTGGAAATTGCCCATGAAGCTTAGGTTCAGCCATTCTCCTCCGTGGAAGATATTCTTGTGGTAGAAGCTCAGCTGCGGCGAGATACCCATCAGGCCGGAGGAGTTCGTCGAGGCCTCGAGATTGGCCTTGAAGCCCTGAAGCTTGGACTGCGTGAGGTTGATCGCGCAGTTGACGAGATTGGAGTCCGTAGGGGTTACCTCGATGCCCACGCTGCTGAACAGCTTCAGGGCGGAGAGGCGGGTGTATGTGGTGCGGATGTCGCTCTCGCTGTACATCATCCCAGGGTGGATGGTGTTCAGGTCCTTCAGGATCTTATCCTTGAAAATCAGGTCTTTAGAATGGGAGATGGTGACGCTGTCGATGTAGAACTTCCTGAGCGGCTGCGCGTTCTCCTCGGAGTCGTTGCGAGAGTGCTCGTTCACCTTCATGTCCAGGAAGAGCTTTCCGGGCACGGAGATGGTGTCGGCCTCGAAGACGTAGTTGTTTTTGGAGAAGTCGTAATAGCCGAGGTCGCGGAAGTGCGCGGCTCCGCGCACGGTCTCATCCTCGAGCGCGGACTCGGAGAGGTAATCCCCTACCTTCACGCCGACATTGGGCAGATCCGCCCTGAAATCTTCCGCGAATGTACCCCGCTCGGGGAGCGTATAGCTCAGACTGTCAATGGGATACTGCTTGCCGAGATGGACCAGGTAGTTGACGGCGACCTTGCGTCCCTTGACACGTATGTCGCTGGCGACCTTGGAGTTGTAGTAGCCGATGTATTCGAGGTGGTTCTCGATGTTCTCAATGGTGGACTCGACTGCGAAAGGACTGTAGACGACCGGCGCCGTACCTATTTTTCTAAGGAATTTGGCCATGCCGGTCTCCTTGTCAGGGTCAGCCCAGTTGTAGATGCTCATGAAGGGATTCCAGCCGAAAAGGGTGGAATTGGGCTGCTGCTTGATGTATTGGTTGAGACTGCTCGGGTCGAATTTCTTGGAGTTGGTGATCTCGATGGCGTTCTTGGCCAGTCGGTACTCCCCTTCGGGGATGACCCGCGTGGTGCTGCAGGACACCGCGAGCATCAGTACGGCCAGGATGGCCGGGAGCAGTCTGTAGGGATGCATACTCATCATTTCACCAATCATACAAATTTAGCACAATTCTTTTTTAAAGCGGTAATTAATCTGAATAAACTTGGCTATCTTTGCATAGTTACATTGTATGCCGCAGCACATGGCCCAGCTTTCCAACAGGGACATCAAGTCCATCAAGGCGCTTGCCTCCAAGAAATTCCGCGACGAGACCGGACTGTTCGTCGTGGAAGGTGAAAAGATGGTGCAGGAGGCGCTGGACTCGCGCTTCGAGGTTACGGCGGTGTACCGCCGCGACGAGATCGGCGAGGAGGCCATGTCGCGCATCAGCCAGCTCTCGAGTCCCTCCCCTGTCCTCGCCGTCGTCCGCAAGCCTGCGGACATCGACGACGGCTCGTTCACCGTCGGTCCGGGACTCTATCTCGCGCTGGACTCCATCCGTGACCCCGGCAACCTCGGGACCATCCTCCGCATCGCCGACTGGTTCGGCATCCGGTCGGTCCTGGCCAGCCGCGACACCGTCGAGGCCTTCAATCCCAAGGTCGTCCAGGCCACCATGGGAGCTATCTTTAGAGTGGATTTCCACTATGTTGACATTGAAGCGTTTGCTTCGGCTGTCTTGAAGCAAGGCGGCAAGGTATACGGGACCTTCCTGGATGGCGTGGACATGTACTCCCGCGAGCTGGATCCGGGCCTCTCCAAGCCCGTCGCCATCGTCATCGGCAACGAAGCCAACGGCATCTCCGCCGGCATGGAGGCCCTGGTCTCCGACCGCCTCTTCATTCCCCCCTACCCGGCCGACGACCCTGGCTCCGAGTCCCTCAACGCCGCCGTCGCCACCGCCATCACCGTCGCCGAGTTCCGCCGGCGTTTGCCCCGCTGACCCCTTTCTGCACCCTTTTTCCCGCCGTCGCCGTCATCACCGTCGCCGAGTTCCGCTGCCACCGTGCCCCGGTGACCCCTTTCTGCGCCCTTTTTTCCCGCCGTCGCCACCGCCGAGTTCCGCTGCCGTCTGCCCCGTTGCCCCCTCTCGGCGCCCTTATTTCCCGCCGTCGCCGTGCCCCGATGCCCCCTTTCAGCACCCTATCCCCCTCATTACCCTTTTCTCCCTCATCTCCGCCGTCTTCCTTCCCAATCTGAACGTAGACGCCCTTTTTGTTCAGAATCTCGGTTTTATTCTTGAATTCTGAACAAATCGGTATGCTTTTGTTCATTTTCCCGGCTTATTTCTCTTAGAATGAACATTTCAGCGCGTTTTGTTCAGAAGAACGGTAATCGGCTTATGATCTGAACATTCTGCGCCATTCTGGTCAAATACATCTCATTTCAGATAAAAAGATACTTTTAGTTGCAGATAATCATCTTTTTATCGGTCGTCTGAAGTCGCTTTTATTACATTTGAGAAAAAAACTATGACTACACTTCGTTACACATTCGCGGAAAAAGAGGCGAGATGCGAGACCTTGTTCAGAGAACTATCGCCATGCTGGCACCTTTATACGGCTGAGAACTTTGAAATTATATTCGTGACGGACGATGACTTCAGGGCGGGAATGCTCTTGATAGCTTTGTGTGCCATGTCTTTTCCGGGAATCAAGATTTTGGCCTTTCAGTTGATGAACAATCATTTACATGTTACGCTATCCGGAAAGAAGGATGACTGCTGCGCTTTCTTTCATATGTTCAGGCATCGCTTGCAAATGTATTTGAAGGGTATCGGCAGGACGGTAGATCTGAGTAGATGGGAGGAGAAGCTCAATGCTATAGAAGACCTTGATTATCTGCGCACTGTGATTGCCTATACGAACAGGAATGGTTTCCTTGTCGATCCCGATGAAACGCCGTTCACCTATCGATGGGGAACCAACCGTCTGTTCTTCAATCCTGATGCGGTTTCTTGGCACAGCCACAGCAAAGAAAAGCTGACTGTCAGGCAGATCAGGAATGTCATTCACAGCGGGGCTTTCGACCACATGGCTGTATTGAATGTGATAGATGGATATATCTCTCCAATCGTATTCTGTGATATCACTGCTGCGATGGCACTTTACCGGGACGGACATCATTATTTCCACTTGATTTCACGCGATGTCGAAGGACAACGGAAGATTGCTGCTGAATTGGGTGAATTGGTCTACTACACGGATAACGAATTGTTTGCCGCAATCGTCTCGATTTGCCGAAAGGATTATGGCATCGGCAAACCGTCTGCCCTACCGAGCGACGCTAAACTGGCGCTGGCGCGAAGAATGCACTTTGAATACAACGCCACGGACAAACAGATAGCCCGCATCCTTCACCTTGATCGTGATATACTTAGGGCGATGTTTCTTTCTGGCCGTTAAAACGATGTTTCCTGCTAGCCGTTTAGCGTGCTAGCTCGCCTTTTTCTGATTAATTCGACGTGATTTGTTCAGAAGGCGGGCTTTCCTGCTTGAATCTGAATATTTGCGTGTGATATGTTCAGAAAGTGAGCATTTCTGCTTGAATCTGAATTATTTGGCGCGGTTTGTTCAGAAAGTGGGCATTTCTGCGCGAATCTGAATATAATGACGTGATTTGTTCAGAAAGCGGTTTTCCTGCTTGAATCTGAATATTTGCGCGTGATATGTTCAGAAAGTGAGCATTTCTGTTTGAATCTGAATTTTAAGGCGCGGTTTGTTCAGGAGGCGGACATTTCTGCGCGAATCTGAATATAATGACGTGATTTGTTCAGAAAGCGGTTTTCCTGCTTGAATCTGAATATTTGCGCGTGATATGTTCAGAAAGTGAGCATTTCTGTTTGAATCTGAATTTTAAGGCGCGGTTTGTTCAGAAAGCGGGCATTTCTGCGCGAATCTGAATATTTGCGTGTGATATGTTCAGAAGGCGGGTATTCCTGCCTGAATCTGAATAATACGGCTCGATTTGTTCAGAAGGCGGACTTTTTTCTGCTAATCTGAACGATTTGGCGTTATTTGTTCAGATAGAGTCGGTGGCGAGTGAAGGTTATGGGTGGTATAGCTGTTGGGGGGGGCGTTAACCTTCTACCACAGGTCGAAGGTTAATGAGGTGGGGCGAAGGATAAGAGGGGGGAAGGAGAAAGAGAAGGATAAGAGGGGGAACAAGAGGAAAGTGTTGGAGCGGAGAGAATAAATGAGTATTTTTGCAATGCAACACTATCGGTGAGATGGGTATGGCCAGTTTAATAGCTTCAGCGATGTTGGGGGTCGCTACGGGTTCAGTTGGCGACTCGCTGCAGTATACCGAGCCCGTGTATGGGGTGACGGTGGAGAAGGATGTGGTCTACAGCGTTGTGGAGGGGTATTGGGACGAAGGGCCGGATCATGGGATGCCGGACGCCATTGAGCTGGCGAGTACGCTGCGGCCGCCGAAGCAGCTGGATCTGAAGATGGATATTTATTCCCCGGAGGGGGATGAAGGTGCCGGCAGGCCGTTGCTGCTGATGATGCACGGAGGGGCCTATCTCATTGGCAGTAAGGACGAAAAGGGGCAGACGGAGTGGTGCAAGTATTTCGCTTCGCTGGGATATGTCGCTGTGTCGATCAATTACCGGATGGGCTTTCCGCTGGGGCGGAAAGGGTTGCTGAAAGCAGAGGCTGACGCCCTGGAGGACGCTCGCGCTGCACTGGGGTATTTGCTCGGGCGCGAGGACCTGCGGATCGACCCGGAACGGGTCTTTGCGGCAGGAACGAGCGCCGGCGCGGCGATGGCCCTTGGCCTCGCCTACGGCCTGGCGGGCGGCGCGGCGGCTCCTGCGGAGCCTGCGCCAGCCGCCGCGCCCGGCCCGGACGGGAGCTCAGCCTCCGGCTTCGCTCCCGCCCAGCCCTTCCGCATCCGCGCTATCGCCAACCTCTGGGGCTACGTCCGCGACCTCTCCGTTCTCCGTAACGCCTCTGTCCCCATTCTCTCCTTCCAGTCGGAAAAGGATCCCGTTGTCCCCTACCGCAGAGGTTTCCCGCTCAGGATCCGCCAAGCCGGCAGGGTCTACGGCACCAAGGCCGTCTTCGACGCCGCCCAGGAGCTCGGCATCCCCTGCGAGCATGTCCCCTGCCCCGAGAAGGCCCACCGCCTCCACCTCGACAACGACGGCGTCCTCACTCCCCGCTTCACCGAGATCCGCGACCGCATGGCGACCTTCTTCGCCACTGCCCTCCTCTCCGACTGACATACAGATTCATACATTTCTTCGTCCGACCCCTCCGGACGTATCTTTTTGCGGGTAAAATACGAATCTTTTCGCGTTCTTGTGGCGACTATTATCATAAAGCCGAATACCTGTTTTTAATTTGTTGTATAGTTTGACAACTTTTTGTTATCTTTGTGCAGTGAGAAGGATTATTGCGTATAAGGGAGCTATCAGACCTTTGCGAGAAGCCATCTATTATGAAGCAAAAAGGCAATCCAGAGTATTATGACGTAACCGCTCATCTCATTGAGCGCTTCGGTCCAGTTGGGTCCGAAACATGGAAGGCAGAGGAATCCCGTGCCTGGGAAGAATACAATGCAGAGATCCTTAGGAATGCCCGCAGACAGGCAGGGATTACGCAGGCTGAGCTTGCTGAGAGGATAGGCTCGGATAAGTCTTATATTTCCAAAATAGAACACGGAAAGACCGTGCCCACAGTAGCTTCTTTTTATCGAATAGTATCTGCATTGGGAATGCAGGTGCATTTGACTAAGAATGGCATAGGCTTTTAACAATTATGACGGTGAAACCGTCTGGGACGCAGATACGGGCAGCGGCATGCTTCACAGCGCGCCGCTGCTCCCGCATCATGCCCTCCCCCTGTTCAAAACCCTTCCGTAAAATGTTGATAAAAACCACCTAAATCCTTTTTATTATAGGTATTCTTTCGTAACTTTGCAGTTTGTAAGACTGAAACTATATAAACAATTAATCAATAACTAAACGCGTTATGTTAACAATCAAAAACAACGAAGAAGTGTACTCCGCGCCTGAGTGCATGGTGATTTCTGTAAAGGTGCAAGGTGTCGTTTGTGCAAGTCCTGGTAATCCTGATCTCGATGGAGATGAGGAAATGGGAGACATCGGTTAATCAAATGAGTAATGTAAGAATTGATGCCTTATGAAAAGAATTGCTTCTATTTTAGCAGTTGCAGCTGCGATTATTGCATTCAACTCTTGTGAACGTCAAGAAGTTGAAGAGTTAAAAACTATTGACCATCTTACTTTTACCTCTGCAAAACCTGAGGTTGAGGATGCTGTTGACACGAAGACTGGTTGGAACGGATCTTCCGTTCAATGGCTTGCAGGAGATAAGATTCGTGTAGGTTTTACTCTTGATGATGTATGGCAGTCTTCGGGGAAGACATTGTCTTCTGGTCCTGATACAACCCCTCGTTTCTATGCCACTGATCCCCTTAAATCGGATGCTAGCAATGCTTCTTTCTCGCTTCCGATTGGAGAAAGCAGTTTCCAGGAGGATTTTGTTAATAATTTGGAAGGTGATATCGTTTTCTATGGTATATATCCTTCTGGGGCATGCTCAGCTGGTCAAGCTGATGCACCTAGCATAGTGATTAACATTCCTGCAGAACAGAAACCGTCGGCAAGTTCTTTTGATGCCTCTGCTGATATCCTTGTAGGATGTTCGGAGACATTGTCAGAGATTACCGCAGATCCTGTTCTCATGAGTTGGAATCGCGTCGTTGCTCTTGCCGATATTACCCTCAAGGGACTTAATATACCTGAAGGTGAGAATCTTCTCCGCTTAACATTGACCGCCCAGGAAGGTGCGAACCTCGTTGGAGATTACACTGTCAACGTAATTGACGGCTCAGTTTCCGGTAACGGGGAGAATGAGATTTCCCTTAACGTTTCCTCGCTTGAGATAACTTCTGATAACACTCTTGAGGTATGGGCTGGATTCCTGCCTGAGACAGTTACATCTCTGAAAGTTGTCCTCACCACTGATGTTGCTACTTATACTAAAGAGATTTCCAATATCGGCCTCGCTTTCAAGAAGAATAAGAGGAATATCCTTGGTATCAAGATGGGAGATGCTGTCAGGGAAGGCAAAGAAGTTAACAAGTTCGCCTTGCTTGAGACCAGTAATGTGACGTTAAAGCCGGGCGAGAATGGTTATGACGACCTAACTGTTGACGGTCAGTTTGCCATTAAAGTGGGAACGGGTTCAAAGGGTGGTTCAATGTCCGTAATAGTTCCCAAGGGATCGACGATGCTTCATGTTCATGCAGCTGCATGGAACGGCGTAAATGGTTTATCTCTGAACATTTCTGGTGCAACAACTAATCCGACTTCAATTGAGTTGAATCCAGATTCTGGCGTTGCTGGCTCTGGCCCATTTAAGTTGGGAGGAAGTGTTGATGAATACTACTATGCCATAGAGCTTTCCGGCATTGATGCGGAAACAGAAATCACTTTCACTTCTTCTACTGCCAAGCGCTTTGTTGTCTGGGGCGTTAATGTCGAGCCTGAACCGAAGGAGATTAACTGGAATCTCACAGGAATCGAGATAACTCAAAATCCTACAAAAGTATCGTATTATGTTGGAGATTATTTCGATCCTACAGGATTGGAAGTGACTGCTACATATGTTGATTCTGAGGATAGCTCTAACCAAAAGTCAGTTATCTTATCTAACGATGATTTGACGTTTACACCATCTCTTTCGACTGCTCTTGCGTTAACTGACTCGCAAGTTACAGTGTCAGTTGATACGTATTCAGAACAGATTCCTATTACCGTTAATGACGTACCGGCAGGTTCGAGGACCCTTACATTTGTTTTTAACAATAAGAGTAATTATGGTTTAAGTAATTGGCCTACTTCTGCTGGGGATAACTCTTCAACTCAAACGTATGTTTACGATGCTTCGACGAGTTATCAATTCGACATTACTTCAGGTATATATATTGGCACATATAGCGGAGAGAACTACCTATTCCTCGGTTCTAAGACGAAAAAGACAGCCCAGTATGTTAGTCTTCCTTCAATAGATGGATACACATTGAGTTCTGTAACAGTATATTCAAGAACTGGTGCATCAGCAAGCCAAATGGGCCTCATCACTAGCGATATGGAAGGGACAAATGCGACAGAGGAAGGAAATTCTATAATCTCTAACTCAAGTTCTACATCTTGGACTATCAATAAGACTGCGTCCACATATTATTTCTGTTCCAGCAGTCCCAGCTATAATGCACAAATCACTAAACTAGAATTGACATACGTTCAATGAAGCGGATCCGGCGGCGGCGCCGGGGGTGATGAGCCCACAGTAACCACCGGAAATGCGACGAATGTAAGCGAGTCAGGGGCAACCCTGACCGCTTCATTCTCCAATATTCCGGTACCGAGTAATAAATTACCTCAGAACGTAGTTTTCAAATACGGTACATCAAAGGACAATCTTGACTCTAAAGTTGGAGCCAACGAACTTGTTGAGTCTCCTGAAGGATCATTTACTGGTACGCTTGTAGATCTTCCCAGTAAGACTGTTATATGGTACCAAGCTTCGATGCAGTATTGGGACGAGAATGCTGGTGAATATGTTTATATTGAAGGTGAAATCCTTTCTTTCCAGACAAGGCCGACATCCGAAACTGGTAATCAACGCTCGTATTACGAATTACCTTATATGGATGCTGTCAAGAATGGTGAGTATCTCATAAGCAGTACTGATCCCAATATGTATTACGCCTACCATATGTGTGCTGGCGGCGAGACATACATGTATGATGGGAGCGAGGTGACGGCGAGGAATTATACCGTTTGTTTCAGTGCTACGGACCATGTGGCATATTGGGTAGCAGCGCCGAGACACAGTATGTACGTAGGGACAGGTCGAAATGAATCTTACAAGGCTGATCCTAGTATTCCTAGTGAATATCAGTATAAGTCAAAAGATATAGGTTCAGATTGTAATAAAGGCCATATCCTCGGTTCTGCAGAGCGTAATTCATCAGTTGCTACTAATCGTCAAGTATTCTATTATAGCAATATCGCCCCTCAGTTAAGTGCTGGCTTTAATACTGGCGGCGGAGGATGGAATAAACTCGAGGATTGGGTCGATAAACAGGTATGTGCTGATACTTTGTATCAAGTTGTTGGGTGTTATTTCAAGGACTTTACTGACGGCTACGATAATAAAGTGACGGCAAAGAAAATCAGTTTTGGCAGTAGGACAGATGTCAGTTTTCCGACGATGTTCTACTATGTCCTTATTCGGACTAAATCCGGGAAATCCGGCAAAGCGTTGAAAGATTGTTCGGCATCTGAACTGAAATGTGCTGCTTTTGTACGTTCACATACAAATAGTCTTGAAGGTCAGGATGTAACCAAAGATGAGATGATGAGTGTTTCAGATTTGGAAGCAATTACTGGCTTCACATATTTCGTCAACGTGCCAAATGCACCAAAAGATATTGCTGTGCCCTCAGACTGGGGGTTATGAGAATCCTTTTTTTCGGAGCAGTCCCCTACCGGGCTGCTCCGATTGTTTTTGGGAATTCGTATATTTGCGGAGGCATGAGGGACTTTGCGGCAATTGATTTCGAGACGGCGAATGAGTGGCCGTCGAGCGTATGCAGCGTCGGGGTGGTCGTTGTGCGGGGAGGGTGCGTGGTGGAGCGGCTCTACAGCTTGATACATCCGGAGCCGGAGTACTATTCGTGGTTCTGCAGGAGGGTGCACGGCCTGGGTCCGGAGGACACTGAGGCCGCGCCGGTGTTCCCACACGTGTGGGAACGCATCGCGCCGGCCGTCGCCGGGCTGCCGCTGGTGGCGCACAATGCGCGCTTCGACGAAGGATGCCTCAAGGCGGTTTTCAGGGTGTACCAGATGGATTATCCTGACTATGTGTTCTTCGACACGCTGGCGGCGTCGCGGCGGCACTTCGGCAGGCTGCTGCCGAACCATCAGCTGCAGACTGTGGCCGCCGCGTGCGGGTTTGACCTCACCCGCCACCATCACGCCCTTGCCGACGCCGAGGCCTGCGCGGCGATTGCGCTTCGAATTCTTTAGGAGATCTTTATAAGAGGTTCCCCCAATGCTTCTGAGAGTTTGGCCAAAGAGGATAAGGTGAAGTTAGGAAATCCTCTTGTCCAACGTGTGATTTGTGTCTCGTTGCAACCTATCCTTTTGGCTAGTTCTCTCTGCGATATGCCTTTATGTTCGAGGATAGAATAGATTTTATCTATGATTGCACATGACCAATCCATCTCCTGCTTAATAGCCGGGGACACTTGTCCAAGCTGCTTGTGAAGCAAAGCATTCTGTTTCATATCAAATACTCTCTGTCTTCTATATTGGTCAGTTCTTTTTCCTCTATAATCACAATTCCATCCTCAATATCCTTTCGCAGTAATTTATCGAATCGCTGTAAATCCAGAGAATACCCCAATAATCTAGGGTCATCTTCATATGCTGCAGTTCGTTTTATATCTCCGTTTCCAAGGATGAGTACCTCATCCGAGATGCGGAGACAGAATAACCTAATCCGGCCCGATTCGATAGGTAAAGCACATAAATCATCATTTATCTTCCCTTCAGGACGAAAGTATCTTTCCAATGCTCCCCTCTCGAGGATTATTGAAAGAGCATACAGTATTCTCTGATAGTCCTCATTGTAATAGGCCTCTTCTTCGAATTTCCTTAGAAGCAACTCAAACTCGGTCATGCGATCCATCAAAAAGCTGATTGAATATAAACTGACCTTCGCTGATTGTTCCACAAGTTCCAATGTTGTCTTCTTTTTCATAGTTTATGCAAATATATAAATACTTTACTTAAATGTCAAGCAATTTCTATGGTTAAACCTCTATAACGATGTGCACATTTGTCCATGGGGTCTTAACAAGTTGGCTTTATTTGTTCAGATTCGGCGTGAAGACAGAGGCCTCTTGTGAAATGGAGGCGAAGTCAGTTTGCATTCTCTTTACAGTAGCCATTATCTTTCGTGTTGTCCTCTCGCCAGGGTATGCCAAGCCATTCTTGTATTGGCGCATCTTGCTTTCATTGATCCCAGCATGCCGGGCAAACTCTGAGACGTTAATCCACTCAAAGAAATTGAAGAATGAAGGAATGTCGAATCGATATGAAATATGGATTTCGTCATACTCTGGGCCACAGAATCTGTCATCTTCCTGACGACATTCGGTCAATGCTTCATTTACACTGTCAAGGAAGTCTTTCTTGGCCTCCTCGACAGACTCTCCGTAGCCACCAAAGAAATGATGACCGAAGCATTGGTCAGACCAGACTGAAAACAGCCCGTCTGGACCTTTTTCAACTATAGCTAATATTGTCATATATTTACATTCCCCCTTTGTTTTTACAAAAGTAACGATTTCGTTACTGATTTGCAAACCTAAATGTTGTTTTTGAACAAAGGGGGCCGAATCGTTCAGATTTGGAGGAAAAGGGGCGGAATCTGAACAAATCGGCTTTAATTGTTCAGATTCGGCGAGAATACGGCGACGGATGAACAGAAAGGCGGGAATTGTTCATCGATGTCGGGAAATGCTGTCTTGGAGGGCGATTTTTCTGGAAATAGACTATCTTTGCAGCCGCAATGGAAGGACATTACGGATACAGGCGCATAATGCGCGAGACGTGGCCGATGGTGCTGATGATCATCGTGACATCGGTGTACAGCATCGTGGACGGGTGGTTCATCTCGAATTACGCCGGGAGCACGGCTTTCGCGTCGATGAACATCATCTGGCCGGCGGTGGCGATCATCTCAGCCCTGGGGCTGATGGTCGGCGCCGGCGGCAGCGCGCTGGTGTCCAAGACCTTCGGAGAAGGCGACACCGAGCGCGGCAACCATACGTTCACGATGCTCATCCGCCTGACGTTCATCGCGGGGGTGGTGATCTCGGCGGTGTTCTTCGCGGTGATGCGGCCGGTGGCGGTAGCGCTGGGCGCCGAAGGCGAAATGGTCCACCTCGCGGTGACCTACGGCCGCATCCTCACGGCCGCCCTGCCGGTGTACATGCTGCAGCTGGCGCTGCAGCCTTTCTGCATGACGGCAGGGCGGCCCGAGCTGGGTACGGCCACCAGCATAGCCTGCGGCCTGACGAACATTGTGCTTGACGCGCTGTTCGTCGCAGGCTTCGGCTGGGGCCTGACCGGCGCAGCCGTCGCCACCGCCGCCTCGTTCCTCGTCGGCGGCGCCATCCCGACGGTCTACTTCGCATCCCGTCGCAACACCACTCCCCTTCGGTTCGTGAAAGACAGCCCGGAGGACTGGCCGGCCATCGGCCAGTCGCTGTCGAACGGCCTGTCCGAATTCGTCGGCAATATTTCCTTCAACATCGTCGGCATCTGCTACAATCTCCAGTTGATGAAATACATAGGCGAAAACGGCGTATCCGCCTATGGCGTCCTGATGTATGTTGGGTTTATCTTTGGATCGGTATTCATAGGTTACAATATGGGCATTTCGCAGGTGGTGGCGTTCAAATACGGGGCTGGCGACAGGGCCGAGCTGCGCAGCCTGCTTCGCAAGAGCTGTGCGCTCATCGCCGTCGCCAGCCTCCTCATCACCGCAGTAATCGAACTCTTTGCTCCTCAAATATCCTCCGTCTTCGTCGGCTATTTCCCGGCACTCTGTGACCTCACGACCAAGGCGATGCGGATCTACATGATCTCCTTCATCATCTGCGGATTCAATATGTTCGCGTCGGCCTGGTTCACTGCCCTTAACAATGGCCCCGTTTCCGCGCTCATCTCCTTCACACGCACGCTGGTCTTCGAGCTAGGTTGCGTCTTCGTGCTGCCCCTGATCCTGGGGATTGACGGCATCTGGCTTGCCGTCAATGTAGCCGAGGTCCTCGCCCTCGCCCTTTCCGCCGCCCTCGTCCTCGGCCTCCGCCATCGCTACGGGTATTAGGAAAATAGTTATATTTGTACAAAACCGTCACCGCCATGAAAGAGCAGCGAATCGTCTTCATCGACTACATCCGCGTTGTCGCGTGTTTCCTTGTGATGCTGGTCCATGCCAGCGAATGCTTCTATTCCGGCAGCGCCGCCGGGCTCGTCGGACACTATTCGCTGCTGCCCGACGAGAATACGCGCTTCTGGGTGTCATTCTATGACGGTACGGTAGCGCGGACTTGCGTGCCGCTTTTCATGATTGTGTCGGCGTTCCTTCTCGTGCCGCTGAAGCCCGGGCAGACCATGGGTAGTTTCTACCGCAGGCGCTTTACGAGGGTTCTTCCGCCGACGATTATCTTCTTGCTGCTTTATATCGTCCTCCCTCCCCTTTTCGGCTGGATGGACTGGGGACAGGCGGCAACCGACCTGAAGATGCTGCCGCTCAATTTCCCGTCGATGGCTGGACATCTTTGGTTCATGTACCCGCTGATCGGACTGTACCTGATCATCCCTGTCGTTTCGCCCTGGCTTGAGAGATCCTCGGCGCGGGAGGAGAGGGTGTTCATCTGGCTGTTCGTTGCATCGACCTTCATCCCTTGGATCCACCATTGGATCACGCCGGAGGTGTGGGGAGAATGCTTCTGGAACAGGTTCCATACGCTTTGGTATTTCTCCGGATATCTGGGGTATCTCGTGGTGGCTCATTACATCCGCTACCATCTCGACTGGTCACGCAGCAAGAAACTCACCGTAGGATGGCTAAGCTTCATCGTCGGCGCCGTCTTCACGGGCTGGTCCTTTTGGATGAAGGCCGTCCCGGGAGAAGCCATCTCCACGCCGATAGTCGAATGGTCCTGGGAGTTCTGCACCCCCAATGTCCTTCTCGCTACGTTCGGCCTCTTCCTGGTCTTCTCCTGCATACGGCAGGAAAAGGCGCCCTCTCTGGTCACTTCCCTCTCCAAGCTGTCCTTCGGCATGTACCTGATGCACATCTTCTACCTTGTGCCCATCTCCAACCTCATCATCGGCGGCGACGCAGCCTCCCCTGCTGTCCCCGTCTATTTTGCCATCCCGCTCATCGCCCTGCTGACCTTCCTCTGCTGCGCCATCACCGCCAAGCTCCTCTCCCTCCTCCCCGGCCACAAATGGCTCATCGGCTAACCCTCCCCGCCTAGCTCTTCTCCCTCCTCCTCGCCATTTCATCCTCTCATCCCCGAGCCTCGCTCTTTCGCGCACGTTTTCGTCAAATTCGTGCACCGATGCTCCAAAAACCGCTCTTTCGCGCACGTTTTCGCCCAATTCGTGCGCCGATGCTCCCAAAACCACCCCTTCGCGCACGTTTTCACCCAATTCGTGCGCCGATGCTCCCGAAATCGCCCTTACGCGCACGTTTTCGCCAAATTCGTGCGCCGATGCTCACAAAACCACCTTTTCGCGCACAATTCCGTCAAATTCGTGCGCAAAAAAGATATCCCTGAAGCAGAAAGATATCTTTTTAGAGGAAAAGTATCTTTTTTCGTCGCATATTGCCGACGAAAACTATATGCATTATGAAAAACTTCATTCAACTACCAACGCGCTCCTTGAAGGAATCGGAAACCAGGAGCGAATTGCTGTTTCGGGAACTTGGTCAATGCTGGCACCTTTATACACCGGAGCAGTTTGAGATCATATTCGCCACGGAGGATGATTTCAAGGCTGGGATGACTTTGATGGCTATTTGTTCAAAGGCGTTCCCGGATATAAGGATTCTGACCTTTGAGCTGATGTCAAACCATGTTCATGCCACACTCGCAGGGCTAAGGGAGCGGATTCTCGCGTTTTTCAGGATGTATGGGAAACACCTCTCCGGCTATCTGCACGGCATCGGTCGTCCGGTCGACCTGTCATCATGGGAGTGTCAACTCAGGGAAATTACTGACCTTAATGATCTTCGGACAGTCATTGTATACAACAACCGCAACGGCTATCTGGTCAATCCCTCAGTGACCCCATTCAGCTACCCATGGGGCGCGAACCGCTTTTTCTTCAATCCCGAGCTCAGGGGTTTCCACAAGTCATCTTCAATCAAGTTGACAGTCAAGGAGATCAGGCGGATTTTCAAAACCAGATCGCTTGACATGTATGCGGGATTGAGTATGGTATCCGGATATGCTTCTCCGATAGGATTTTGCGAGATTGAGACGACTGAGCGACTATTTCGGGATGCCCGACAATACTTCTATAAACTATCGCGGGATGTAGAGAGCCAGAAAACAATTTCCTCCGAACTGGGAAGCAGTGTCTGTTTCACTGATGATGAACTGTATTCGATACTCCTTTCGAAATGCCGATCTGAATACAATGTGCGGTCTCTTTCCATGCTCACGACCGACATGAAGATTGAACTTGCGAAAACGTTGCATTTCGATTACCATGCTAACAATAAGCAGGTCGCGCGGATACTTCGTTTGGACCGTGCCTTGGTCGACTCGGTTTTCCCGGACATGCGCTGATCGCCTTTCTCGCGCACGAAAAGTGGCAAAACGTGCGCGGACAGACAGTTTTCATGGCGTTCGCGCACGAATTTGGCGAAAACGTGCGCGGGAGGGCACTTTTTGCGGTGCATGCGCACGAAAAGCGGGAAAACGTGCGCGAAGTGGCGTTTTTGGGGAAGATGGCGCACGAATTTGGCGAAAACGTGCGCGAGAGGAGGCTGAAAGGGCGGGTGACGAGCAAAATGGGGGGATTTGTCGTGGGGAGAGATGGGGAGCGGGGCGGGAGGGACGATTTTTAGGGCGAATCGTTTGGATATTAAAAATTTTTAATTAACTTAGCGAAAGTTATGAGTAGAAACGCACATACAACACTGGGACATCATCACCATTCCGAAAGGTAATGGTAGGCCCGGGCGTGCGTGAGAAGAGTAGTGTAGAATAAGCGGCTTACCATTCGGTGGTAGGCTTTTTTTGATTATTGTTGAGTTATGCTTAGAGTAGCCATTCAGTCCAAAGGAAGGCTGAACGAAGAGAGCACCGCGCTGTTCCAGGAGATAGGTATCTCCGTGGACGATTCGAAGCGCAAATTCCTTTCGCAGTCCGCAAACTTCCCGCTGGAAGTCCTTTATATGCGTGACGACGACATCCCACAGGTCGTCGCCTCCGGCACCGCATCCCTGGGTATCGTCGGCCTTAACGAGGTCGAGGAGAAGGGTGTCGATGTGGAGATAGTCGAGAGGCTGGGATTCGGCGGATGCCGCATCAGCCTGGCTATCCCGAAGGCAGAGGAGTATGACGGGCCGCAGTATTTCAACGGCAAGCGCATCGCTACCTCCTACCCCAACATCCTTAGGAAGTATCTGGCTGACAACGGGATAGATGCGAAGATAGAGATTATCACAGGCTCGGTGGAGATAGCTCCCGCTGCGGGCATCGCAGACGCGATTTTCGATATCGTTTCTTCGGGCGGCACTCTGGTGTCCAATGGTTTGAAGGAGGTCGAGAAGGTGTTCTGGTCCGAGGCCGTGTTGATTGCCGGGCCCGGGCTGACGGACGAGGACCGCAAACTCCTCGAGGAGATCCAGTTCAGGCTGGATTCCGTCAAGGTCAGCCGGGGCAAGAAATATCTTCTGATGAACCTCCCTCAGGCTTCGGTCGCGGAGGCGGTCAAGATACTGCCGGCCATGAGAAGCCCTACCGTGATGCCGCTTGCTGCGGAGGGCTGGTGCTCCATGCACTCGGTCGTCGACGAGGCTGACCTTTGGGACAAGATCAGACAGCTGAAGGCGATTGGAGCAGAGGGTATTCTGGTGCTGAACGTCGATAAGATTATTCCGTAGATTATGGATATCAGGATCAATCCCGCGAGGGAGGAATGGCCGGAACTGTGCCGGCGGCCGGCGGATGTCAATCCCGTCGTGCGCGAGCGCGTGGAGGCGATCGTCGCCCGGGTCCGTAAGGACGGCGACGATGCCCTCAGGGCGCTCGCGGCAGAGATCGACGGCTTCGTGCCGGAGCGCTTCGAGGTGTCGGCGGATGAAATCCGCGAAGCCTCGGAGCTGGTACCGGCCGCCGTCAAGGATGCCATTGCCGCTGCCGCGGCCAACATCCGAGCTTTCCACGAGGCGCAGATGCCGAGAGAGATCGAAGTGGAAACCGCTCCGGGAGTACGCTGCATCCAGAGACCGGTCCCTATCGGTTCGGTAGGACTCTATATCCCCGGGGGTACCGCTCCCCTTTTCTCGACCGTATTGATGCTGGCCATTCCGGCGCAGATAGCCGGTTGCCGGGAGGTCGTGCTGTGCACGCCCGCCGGCAAGGACGGCCGCGTCGCACCTGCGGTGCTCTATGCGGCCGCCTTCTGCGGCGTGCAGCGCATCTTCCGCATCGGCGGTGCCCAGGCGGTGGCCGCCTTGGCTTTCGGCACTGAGAGCGTCCCCAAGGTGGACAAAATATTCGGCCCCGGCAACCAGTACGTCACCACCGCCAAGCAGATGCTCGGCGGCAGTGCGGTGGCTATCGACATGCCGGCGGGGCCGTCGGAGGTCATGGTCATCGTGGATGACTCCTCCGACCCGGCCTTTGCGGCCGCCGATCTGCTCTCGCAGGCCGAGCACGGCCGCGACAGCCAGGTGATGCTTGTCAGCACCGACGAGGCTGTCGCCAAGGCCGTGGCCGCCGAGGTCGACCGCCAGGTCAAGGTCCTCGGCCGGGCCGACCTGGCTATGGGCGCCCTCGCCAAGAGCCACGCCGTCGTGCTCAAAAGCACCGACGACGTCGTGGCGTTTGCGGACGCCTACGCGCCCGAACACCTCATCATAGCTACCAGTGACCCCTGGGCCATTGCAGACCGCGTCACTGCCGCAGGAAGCGTCTTTGTCGGGGCTTACACGCCGGAAAGCGCCGGCGACTACGCCTCAGGTACCAACCACACGCTTCCTACCAGCGGCTGGGCCCGCTCCCACAGTGGAGTGAATATCGACAGCTACATGAGGAAAATGACCCTTCAGGAAATCAGCCGCGACGGCCTGCGCAGCCTCGCCCCCACCATCGTATCGATGGCGGAGGCCGAAGGCCTGCAGGCCCACGCCGCCGCGGCCTCAATACGCATCAAGCGATGAAGACAGAAGACATCGAGGCGCTTGTACGCCCCAACATCCGGCAGCTCTGCCCGTACAGTACGGCCCGTGACGAATTCGGGGGCAAGCTCGGCGTCTTCCTGGACGCCAACGAGAGCCCCTACCCTACCGGCTGGAACCGTTATCCGGACCCGCGCCAGAAGGAGCTCAAGGCCCGCATAGCCCCCATAAAGGGAGTCGCCCCGGAGAATATCTTCCTCGGCAACGGATCCGATGAGGCTATCGATATGGTATTCAGGGTGTTCTGCAACCCGGGAGTAGACAACGTAGTGGCTATTTCCCCGAGCTACGGTATGTATGAAGTGGCAGCGGACATCAACGATGTCGCGGTGCGCCATGTGCCGCTCGGCGATGACTTCTCCCTGCCGGTCGAAGACCTCCTCGCGGCCTGCGACGCCCGCACCAAGGCCATCTTCCTCTGCTCCCCCAACAACCCTTCCGGCAACGCCATCCCCAACGAGACCGCATTCGAGATCCTCGAGCGCTTCAACGGCATCGTAGTCGTGGACGAAGCCTACATCGACTTCTGCACCGTCCCCAGCCTTCTGCCTGCAATCGACCGCTATCCCAACCTCATTGTCCTGCAGACCTTCTCCAAGGCCCGCGGCATGGCCGCCCTGCGCCTTGGCCTCGCCTTCGCGCAGCCTTATACCATCAAGTTGATGTCGATGGTCAAATACCCCTACAACATCAACGAATCCACCCAGCGGCTTGCGCTCAAAGCTCTTGAGAAACCCATAGACAAGGAGGTCGCCGAGATTGTTGCCCAGCGTATCCGCCTGGTCCATAAGTTCATGAAATTCACCTGCATACGTCGCATTTTCCCGAGCGAGGCCAATTTCATTCTGGTCAAGGTCGACAATGCCGACGCTTTGTACACGCATTTGATCGCCGACGGCATCATCGTCCGCAACCGCACCAAGGTCCCCGGCTGCAAGGACTGCCTCCGCATCACCGTCGGACTTCCCGAAGAGAATGACAAACTCCTCAAATCCCTGAAAGTCTATGAAGAAAAAAGCCATATTCGTCGATAGGGACGGCACCATCATCGTTGAGCCCGCTGACGAACAGATTGACTCCCTCGAGAAGCTCGCTTTCGTACCGGGAGCCATTTCCGGACTCCGCTCCCTCATGGGCCTCGGATACGAGCTTGTCATGGCTTCCAACCAGGACGGACTCGGTACCGATTCATTCCCCGAGAGCACCTTCTGGCCGGCCCACGACCTGATGCTCAAGACTCTGGAAGGGGAAGGCGTATACTTCGACGACTTCCTGATTGATAGGAGTTTCCCGGAGGACAAACTCCCCACCCGCAAGCCCGGGACAGGCATGTTCGGCAAATATCTTTCCGATGACTACGACATGTCTGCAAGTTTCGTTATCGGCGACCGCGAGACGGACATGGAGCTGGCGCGCAATCTCGGCGCAACGCCCATCATCATCTCGAAGGAGCACGGCTGGGGCGAGGCCGTCGAGCGTATCCGCTCTACGGAGCGCTGCGCCGTGATCGCCCGCAAGACGTCCGAGACGGACATTTACGTCCGTCTGGACCTTGACGGCCGCGGACCGTCCGAGATTGACACCGGGCTCAAATTCCTCGACCACATGCTCACCCAGCTCGTACACCATGGCGGTCTGGCCCTCACGGTGCGCTGCAAGGGCGATCTCGAGGTCGACGAGCATCACACTATTGAGGACATCGGCATCGCTCTCGGAGAGGCCCTGAAGGCCGCCCTCGGCGACAAGCGAGGCATCGAGCGCTACGGCTTCGCCCTGCCGATGGACGAGAGCGCCGCGCTCGTGCTTCTCGACTTCGGCGGCCGCAGCGAGCTCGTCTGGAACGTCACTTTCACCCGCGAATATGTCGGAGACGTCCCTACGGAAATGTTCAAGCATTTCTTTAAGTCTCTGAGCGACGCAGCCCGCTGCAACCTCAGGATTGACGCCTCCGGTGAGAATAATCATCACATCGCCGAGGCCTGCTTCAAGGCCTTTGCAAGGGCCGTCAAGCAGGCCGTGCGCCGCGATGTGTTCAACTACGAACTCCCCTCTTCAAAAGGTTTGCTATGATTGCTATCGTCGACTACGAAGCGGGTAACATCAAATCCGTGACAAACGCGCTGGAGCGGCTGGGCGTGGAATTCACGCTCACGGCCGATCCGGACGCCATCCGCAAGGCGGACAAGGTCGTCCTGCCCGGCGTGGGCAATGCCGCGGCGGCGATGGCCAGCCTCCGGGCCAAGGGCCTGGAGCCTGTCATCCGCAGCCTGCGGCAGCCCGTCCTCGGCATCTGCGTCGGCATGCAGCTGATGTGCCGCCGCTCCGAAGAGGGCGGGGTCGCCTGCATGGACATCTTCGACTGCGAAGTGAAACGCTTCGCCCCGGAGCCCGGCATCAAGGTCCCCCACATGGGCTGGAACACCCTGGGGAATCTTTCCGGTAAGCTCTTCAGGGGTCTTCCGGCCTCCCCGTACGTTTACTTCGTACACTCTTACTATGCCGGGCTTTGTCCGGACACTGTGGCTACCTGCCGCCACGGATCCACAATGTTCAGCGCCGCGCTCAAATACGAGAATTTCTACGGCACCCAGTTCCATCCGGAAAAGAGCGGTACCATTGGTGAAACCATCCTGAAAAATTTCATTGCATTATGATAGAGATTATTCCTGCAATCGACATTATCGACGGACGTTGCGTCCGCCTGACGAAAGGCGATTTCGCCGAGAAGAAAGTCTATGACGCCTCTCCCCTGGACATGGCGTTGCAGTACGCCGACAACGGCGTGCGGCGCATCCACGCAGTGGACCTGGACGGCGCGCGCCGTTCCAAGCCGATGAACCTCGCCACCCTCGAGGAGATGGCCGCCAAGTCCGGCATCGAGATCGAATGGGGCGGCGGCGTGTCTGATGACAATTCGCTTGCCTCAGTCTTCAATGCCGGCGCTACCCAGGCCATCATCGGCAGCGTGGCCGCCCTGCGTCCTGCGGAGTTTTCCCGCTGGCTGAAGATCTTCGGTCCCGAGAGGATAATCCTCGGAGCTGACGTCCGCGACGGGGCCGTGGCGGTCAAGGGCTGGATGCAGCAGACCGGTCTGACCCTGGATGAGCAGATCGGCTGGTTCCTTGAGGACGGTCTTAAGTATATAGTCTGTACCGATATCAGTCGCGACGGACTCCTGCAAGGACCTTCCTTTGACCTGTATGCCAAATTGATGGATGAATTCCAGGGAGTGGTGTTCACCGCGAGTGGCGGCATCAGCTGCATGGACGACATCAAGGAGCTTGACAGGATAGGAGTCCCCAAGGTCATCGTCGGCAAGGCTATCTACGAGAAACGCATCACTCTGGACGATATCCGCAAATGGTCGCTAAACGAATAATCCCCTGCCTCGACGTCAAGGGAGGACAGGTAGTTAAAGGCATCAACTTCGAGGGTCTCCGCGAAGTAGGCGACGCCGTGGAAATGGGCGTCCGCTACAGTGAGGAGGGCGCCGACGAGCTGGTCTACCTGGATATCAGCGCCTCCAAGGAGGACAGGAGTACGTTTACCGAGTTGGTCGAGAGGATAGCCCTGGGTATCAATATCCCGTTCACCGTCGGAGGCGGCATATCCTCGCTGGATGACGCCGCGCGCCTGCTTGACCGCGGAGCGGACAAGATCTCCGTCAACAGCGCGGCGATCGCCAGCCCCCGGCTCATCAGCGACATCGCCGACCGCTACGGCAGCCAGTTCGTCGTCTGTGCGATCGACGCCAAGTGCCTTGACGGCATCTGGCGCGTGACGACGCACGGCGGCAGCCGCCTGACGGAGCGCGAGCTGTTCTCCTGGGCCAAGGAGGCCCAGGAACGCGGCGCCGGCGAGATACTGTTCACGTCGATGGATCACGACGGCACCAAGGCCGGCTACGCCTGCGAGCAGTACGCGATGCTTGAGGAGATGCTGAGCATCCCCGTCATCGCGTCCGGCGGCGCCGGCAGCGTTGCGGACATCGTCGATGTCCTGACGCGCGGCCGCGCCGACGCCGCCCTCGCCGCAAGCATCTTCCACTACGGCGAGATCTCCATCCCGGCGCTGAAGGGCGCCCTCACAGCCGCCGGCGTCCCCGTCCGCGCCGTGCTGTAGCGCTCCTCCCCCGTTTAACTTTCGACCGGCTGTAGAAGGTTAACGCGGAAAACAGCGAAAACGCCCATAACCTTCGACCGGATGTAGAAGGATACAGGTAGGAGAAGTTGCCGTGATTTGTAAACGGCGCAGTATTAATGGATTACGCAAAGTCTCCCTGCGTTTTTTGAGGAAGGAGCTTTCATCTAAACCACTAAGTATTAAAGAATTACAAAACACGCCCCACAAGATGGAGTTCAGTGATTTCAATTTAGAAAAGACAGGCGACGGACTGCTCCCCGTCATCATACAGGATGCGAATACCCTCAAGGTACTGATGCTCGGTTACATGAACCGGGAGGCATTTGAAAAGACCAGGGACGAAGGTCGCGTGACCTTCTTCTCGCGTTCAAAGCAACGTCTCTGGACCAAGGGTGAGACCAGCGGCAATTTCCTGACAGTAAAGGAGATGTACAAAGACTGCGATTCCGATACTCTGCTCATTAAGGCTATCCCCGCCGGTCCTACGTGTCATCGCGGGACTACAGCCTGTTTCGACACTCCGGAAAGCGAAGGCTTCGTCCGCAAGCTCATGCAGGTGGTCAAAGGCCGCCATGAAGAGATGCCGGACGGCTCATATACGACGAAACTCTTCATCCAGGGGGTGAAGGGCATTGCGAAGAAAGTCGGCGAGGAGTCGGCCGAGGCCGTGATCGAAGCGGTGAGCGGCAAGCGCGACCGCTTCGTCTACGAGGCCTCGGACCTCATCTACCATTTCCTCGTCCTGATGGAGGAAATGGGTGTCAGTATCGAAGACCTTGAGGAGGAACTATCCTACCGGCACAGATAGACAATCTGCCTGCTAACGGTGATCGGCCTCGAAGGCGGCCATGCGCTCGTCGAGGACATCGTATAGTTCTTCGCGCATGCGGCTTACGCAGGCGCGGATTCCATACTTGAGACTTCCTGTAGTCGACAGACAGATACTGCTCACTCCATAGTACATAAGCTCCAGAAGGAGCTCCTCCCCAGTCATATCGCCATATCCGAGGGTGAAGAAGAATCCGTCTCCAACCTTCTGGTCCACGTCGCGGTCATACACTACATGGAAGCCGTGGCGGCAGAAGATCTCCTTCATCCTTGCAGCCCTACGCTCGTATTCGCGGGTATCTTCCACGAAATCTATCACTCCGTCGCATGACAAGTTAAGCATCTCAGCATAAGCGTACTGGGTAGTCGCAGTACAGCCGCTCGTGATCATATACAGGATAGAAGCGGTAAGCGTCACCCCGAATACTCCGGCGTCATGGTAGCGTTCCGCAAGGGCGGGATACTGTTTGTCATACAGTTTGTCGCCGATGCAGCAGAGCGCAATGCGCTGGCCGGCATAGCTGAATATCTTGGATGCAGACAGCATAAGGATGTAATTGTCCGTATAGCGTGCAACCGTAGGCACGTAAGGAGCCTCGAAAGGATGGCTGAGGTCGCGGCGGTAGTCCATGCAGAAATAAGCAAGATCCTCCATCACCACGACATCATACTTGGTGGCGAGACGGCCGATGGCCGCCAGTTCGCCCTCATCCAGGCAGATCCAGGCGGGGTTGTTGGGGTTGGAGTAGACGATCGCGGCTATGTCCCCTGCGGCAAGCTCGGACTCGAGCCTGGCCGCCAGGGCCTCCGCGCCGCGATACGGATAGATGTCGAACTCTTTCCACTGTATTCCCAGCACGCGCAGCTGCGATTTCTGGATAGGGAATCCCGGATCGATGAACAATACCTTATCCTTGCCGGGAATCCTCTGCGTCACAGCGATGAAGGAGCCGAAAGAAGCAGCTACGGAGCCCGTGGTGGGCACGCAGCCGCGCGGATTGATATCGATATCGATGAAAGCCTTCACGAAGCGTGAAGCGGCTTTCTTGAGCTCCGCGACTCCGGCGGCAGCCGGATACTGCGAGCCGATGCCGCTGTCCAGCGCCCGCTTCTCAGCCTCGACGCCGTACTTGTTGATCGGCAGGCCGGGAGATCCCTGGTCCATGCGAATGAACGGAATACCTGTCTTGTTCTCCAGATACTGCGCTACCAGGAGGACTTCGCCGATGGTGGCGGTGGAGAGATTGGCCACGCTCTGCGCCCGGCAGGCCTCGGCCACGAGTTCTTCGCTGAAAATCTTCATACTCAGGCGTTTCTGATATAATCGGCCACCCAGTCACCGACTTCGGAGGTGCTGCGTGCAGGGACGCCTTCGCCTGCAAGGTCCTCGGTGACGTACTTCGCGTCGATGGACGCGGCGACGGCCTCACGGATGGCTTTGCCTTCCTCCATGAGTCCGAAAGCATACTCGAACATCATCGCTGCGGATAGTATGGTTGCAAGCGGATTGGCTATGTTCTTGCCTGCAGCCTGCGGATATGAGCCGTGGATAGGCTCGTACACTCCCGTATGCTCCCCTATCGATGCGGAAGCCAGAAGACCCATCGAACCGGAGATGACGCTGGCCTCGTCGGTCAGGATATCTCCGAAAGTATTCTCGGTGACGATGACATCGAAGAACTTCGGGCAGCGGATAAGCTGCATGGCTGCATTGTCGACATACATGTAGTCGACGCTGACCTCCGGCCAGGAAGGCTCCATCTCCTGGGCAACCTGGCGCCACAGGCGCGAGGACTCCAGGACATTGGCCTTGTCCACGACCGTAAGGTGACGGCGGCGGCGCATGGCGTACTCGAACGCCAGCTTGAGGATACGCTCGATCTCGTAACGGTGATAGATATTGGTGTCGTATGCGGTATCTCCGCCGTCCAAACGGCCCTTTTCGCCGAAATACATGCCTCCCGTCAACTCCCTGATGCAGAGGAAGTCCGCGCCGTCCACGAGCTCCTCCTTGAGGGGACTCTTGTGGACCAGCGGCGCGAAGGTCTCCACCGGGCGCAGGTTGGCATAGAGGCCAAGCTGCTTGCGCATGGCCAGAAGGCCCTGCTCCGGCCGTACCTTGGCGGTGGGATCATTGTCATACTTCGGATCGCCGACCGCTCCGAAAAGCACGGCATCACTCTCGAGACAGATCTTGTGGGTCTCCTCGGGATAGGCAGACCCGTATTCGTCAATCGCGCAGGCGCCTGCCTTGGCGAATTTGTATTCCACTTCGTGTCCGAAACGGGCGCAGATGGCGTCCACGGCCTTCTTGGCCTGGTTCACCACTTCCGGTCCTATGCCGTCTCCCGGCAGTTCAGCAATCTTCAGTTTCATTATTTGAGTGTAGTTAAATCCAGATTTTCAATGATATTGAGCATCTTGACCGTAGCCTTGATAGCGGCTTCGGTCTGGTCGGAATCGATGCCTCGGGTCTTGAACTCGTGTCCGTCCATGTTCCAGACGATTGTGGTAGCGACGAGGGCGTCGGTCTTTCCTCCCGGAGGGATGGTCACCTGATAGTCAGCGAGGACGGGATGTTTCTTGCCCAGCCTGTCGTAGATCTTCCACAAAGCCCTCATGAAGGCGTTGTACTGTCCGTCTCCGTTGGAGCTGGTCTCGTATTCGGTCCCGTCTATGCTGACCTTCAGCATCGCGGCGGGCTTCATGCCCTTGGTGAGCTGGAGGGAATAGTTCTCTATGCGGATGTTGTCGTTGGAAGAATGTCCGCTCTTGAGGACATCGGCCACGATGAATGGCAGGTCCTCGGCGGTCATCATCTCCTTCTTGTCGCCGAGCTCGACGACGCGCTGGGTGACGAGCTTTACCTGCTCCGGCGAAAGGCTGATGCCGAGTTTGTCGAGGTTCTCGATGATGTTGGCCTTACCGCTCATCTTGCCGAGGGCGTACTGGCGCACGCGCCCGAAACGCTCCGGAAGGAGCTGGTTGGCGTAGAGTGAGCCCTTGCGGTCTCCGTCTGCATGCACTCCGCTGGTCTGCGTGAAGACATTCTCACCGACCACAGGCTCATTGTCCGGGATGCGTATGCCGGAGATGCTCTCCACATATTTGCACACGTGCGTGAGCTTGCTCTCGTCGATGCGCATCTTGACGGGCATCATGTCGCTTAGCGCGGCAACGACGGCCGCAACGGAAGCGTTGCCGCTGCGCTCGCCCAGGCCGTTCACCGTCGTATGCACTCCGGTAAACCCGGCCCGGACCGCGGCCATGGTATTGGCCACGGCAAAGCCGTAATCGTTGTGCGCGTGGAAATCGAAATTCAGCTCGGGATAGCGCCTGAGCATCTTCCAGCACATCTCGGAAGTGCTCCAGGGGTCGAGGATACCGAGGGTGTCCGGAAGCATGAAATGCTTGATGTCCAGGCTTTTCAACCCGTCCATCAGTTCGTAGACATAGTCCGGGGACTCGGTGATGCCATGCGACCAGTCCTCGAGATAGATGTTGCACGAGATTCCCTTCGACTTGGCATAAGCCACCACTTTGGCTATGTCGTCGATATGCTCCTGCGGAGTCTTGCGGAGCTGCATGGTGAGATGCTTGAGGGAACCCTTTGCAAGTATGTTGACGACCTTGCCGCCACCCGCGGCGATCCAGTCCACAGAGGCGCCGCCGTCCACGAAACCGAGGACCTCGACGCGGTCGAGGTATCCCTTTGAGGAGGCCCATTCGCAGATGCGCGCAAAAGCCTCGGACTCCCCTTTCGAGACACGGGCTGACGCGACCTCGATGCGGTCTACTCTCAGTTCCTCCAGGAGAAGCTGCGCGATGGCCAGTTTCTCGTTCACATTGAACGATACACCGGCAGTCTGCTCACCGTCGCGAAGGGTGGTGTCAAGAATCTCTAACATTTTGATTTCTCGTAATTTTCTATCTTTGACTTATTGGCAAGCATGAAGTCAATATCGTCCAAGGCATTCTCGAGGCAGTACTTCTTGTACGGCATGATATCGAACGATTCGGAACGTCCGGTAGCAAGATTGGTCACTGTCTGGGCAGGCAGGTCGACGCGGACCTTGACGGAAGGATCCGCTGCGATGCAGGCCTGGAGTTCGTCGACGAAAGCGGCCGAAGCCTGAACGGGCAGGACGAAATTGTTGAGCTCGTTGTTCTTGTGGATGTCGGCGAAAGACTTTGCAATCACAACGCGGAAGCCGTAACCGGCTATAGCCCAGGCGGCGTGCTCGCGGCTCGATCCCGAGCCGAAATTCTCGCCCGCCACGAGTATGCATCCGCCGAAGCGCGGATCGTTCAGGACGAAACCGGCCTTGGGCTTGCCTTCGCGGTCATAGCGCCAGTCGCAGAAGAGGTTGTCCCCGAAGAACTTCTCCTCACGCGTAGTGGCCTTGAGGAAACGGGCGGGGATGATCTGGTCGGTGTCGACATTGTCCACCGGCAGGGGCACGCAGGTGCTCTCTATGATATCGAACTTCTGTTTCATAGGAATTGTCTCGGATCGGTTACTACTCCCGTGACTGCCGCTGCGGCCGCGGTCAGCGGGCTCGCCAGCATGGTGCGCGAGCCCGGGCCCTGGCGGCCCTCGAAATTGCGGTTGCTCGTCGACACGGCATACTTGCCGGCAGGGATCTTGTCATCGTTCATGGCCAGGCATGCGGAGCATCCGGGCTGGCGGATCTCGAAGCCTGCGGCCTCAAGGACCTTGTCCAGGCCTTCCGCCTCTATCTGACGCTTGACCATCCACGAGCCCGGCACCAGCCAGGCGGTGACGCCGGGAGCCTTGCGGCGTCCGGCGGCGATGGATGCGAAAGCGCGGAAGTCCTCGATGCGCCCGTTGGTGCAGGCACCGAGGAACACATAGTTGACAGGATGTCCCAGCAGGCTCTCCCCTGCCTTAAGCCCCATGTAATCAAGGGCTTTCTGTGCGGTATCGGCCGGGATGGTGCCGTCTATGGGCATTCCCATTCCGGGGTTGGTACCGTATGTGATCATGGGCTTGATGTCGGCTGCGTCGAAGACGACCTCACAGTCGAAGACAGCGTCGTCGCCGCTCTTGAGCGTACGCCAGTACGCGACAGCCTTGTCCCACTCTTCGCCCTTTGGCGCGTATTCACGCCCCTTCAGGTACTCGAACGTGGTCTCGTCCGGGGCGATGAATCCGCCGCGGGCTCCCATCTCTATCGACAGGTTGCTCAGGGTGAGGCGTCCCTCCATCGAAAGCGAACGTACGGTGGAGCCGCGGTACTCGATGAAATACCCGGTGGCGCCGCTCGTGGTGAGCTTCATCATGAGGTAAAGGGCAAGGTCCTTGGCTGTTACGCCGGGGCCGAGCTCTCCTTCGATGCGGATGCTCATGGACTTGGGCTTCTTCTGGAGGATGCACTGCGAAGCGAGCACCATCTCCACCTCGGAGGTGCCGATGCCGAAGGCGACGGCACCCATGGCTCCGTGGGTGGAAGTGTGCGAGTCACCGCAGACAATAGTCATTCCCGGGAGGGAAAGGCCCTTCTCGGGACCCACGACATGGATAATGCCGTTGTCCGGGCTCATCATTCCGTAGTATGTCAGGCCGAACTCCTTGGCATTGCGCTCAAGGGCATCCACCTGCGCCTTGGACTGGGGCTCGGTGATGGGCTTGTCCTGGTCATGGGTTGGAGTGTTGTGGTCCGGCATGCAGAAGATGCGCTCTGGCCGCAGGCACTTGATGCCGCGGGCTCGAAGCCCGTCGAAGGCCTGCGGAGAAGTCACCTCGTGACAGTACAGCCGGTCGATGTAGACCTGGTCAGGACCGCCTTCGGGCTTGTCCACAATATGCGCATCCCATATCTTGTCGAATAGAGTGTTCATCTGCGGTAAGGTTGGGATAATCAGCTATTTGTTGTTCTCGGGACGGAGGGAGCGGACGGTCACGGCCGTACGCCACATCTCGCTCTCGCGGAGGGCCTTGAGCTCCTTCTCGAGGCCTTCGCGGTAGTCGGGCTTGCTGTTGGCGTCGATCGAGATCTGGGCCTCATGGCCGGACTTGACGCTGGCATAGAGCTTCTGGACGACAGGCTTGATGGCATCGTGGAAAGGTCCCATCCAGTCGAGGGCGCCGCGCTGTGCGGTAGTCGAACAGTTGGCGTACATCCAGTCCATACCCTTTGCAGCGAAGAGCGGCATGAGGGACTGGGTGAGCTCCTCCACTGTCTCGTTGAAGGCCTCGCTAGGCGAATGGCCGTTCTCGCGGAGGACCTCATACTGAGCGGAAAGGAGGCCCTGGATGGCACCCATCAGCGAGCCGCGCTCGCCGGTGAGATCGGAGGTAGCCTCGCGCTGGAAGGTGGTCTCGAAGAGATAGCCGGAACCGATGCCGATGCCGAGGGCGATGGCGTCGTTCAGGGCATGTCCGGAGACATCCTGGTAGACGGCGTATGAGGAATTGATGCCGCGGCCCTCGAGGTAGAGGGAACGGACGGTGGCGCCGGAGCCCTTGGGGGCTACCATGATGACGTCGATGTCAGCCGGAGGCACGCAGCCGGTGCGGTCGTTCCAGGTGATGGCGAATCCGTGCGAGAAATAGAGGGTCTTGCCGGGCCTGAGCATGGGCTTGATGCGGGGCCAGACTGACATCACGGCGGCGTCCGAGAGCAGACACATCACGATGTCGCCGCGGTCACAGGCCTCCTCGATGCCGAAAAGGGTCTCGCCGGGCACCCAGCCGTCGGCAATGGCCTTCTCGAAGGTCTTGCCGGGACGCTGTCCGACGATGACCTTGAATCCGTTGTCCCTGAGGTTGAGGGACTGTCCGGGGCCCTGTACGCCGTATCCGATCACTGCGATGGTCCTGCCGGCCAGGGTTTCACGTGCCATTTCGAGGGTAAACTCTTCGCGGGTCACAACATTCTCTTCGACTCCGCCGAAATTCATTTTTGCCATAATCGTAAGTTTATATTATTGTTTGTTCTCTCTTTCCTTGAGGAAGCGGCCGACGGACACGATCTCCATGAAGGAACGTTCGCTGTCCTCCTGGTAGAACGCCTTGACCACGTCCACGCGTTTTTCCATCTGAAGCACGACCGCACGCGCGTTCTTTTCTGTGGTGCGGGCGAGGATCTTGAACTTGTGGATACCCTCGATCTTGGAGGGATACACGAGCAGTTTCTCGATATTGATGCTCCTGCGGGTGAATATGCCCGCGACGGAACTGAGCAGACCGACCTGGTTCTCGGTGTAGGCCGTTATCTCATAGAGTTTCTCACTTTCCATATACGAACCAGTCTTTATCGTTCAACATTATTTCTCCTACGCTCTTGCCCGGAGGTATCATCGGGAAGACGTTGTCGGCTTCGGCGACGTGGACGTTCAGGATGAACGGCCGGTCGTCGGCGAGCATCTGCGCGATGGCGGCAGGCATCTCCGCGCGGTCCTCAAGGGACAGGCACGTGATACCATATGCCTCAGCAAGTTTCTCGTAATCAGGATTCTGCATCCTCGTGAAGGAGTAGCGTCCGTCAAAGAAAAGCTGCTGCCACTGGCGGACATTGCCAAGCCAGTTGTTGTTCAGGAGTATGACCTTGACTCCGATACCGTCCTGCATGATGGTGCCGAGCTCCTGGATGGTCATCTGTATGCCGCCGTCGCCGACGAAGAGGCAGACGGGGCGCTCGGGAGCGGCGACCTTGGCACCGATGGCGGCCGGCAGGCCAAAGCCCATGGTGCCGAGACCGCCGGAGGTGATCATGCTGCGTGACTGCTTGAAACGCGAATAGCGCGAAGCGAAAAGTTGGTTCTGTCCCACGTCGGTGACGACTATGGCCTTGCCTTCGCAGGCATCCGCCACGGCGGCGATGACCTCACCGGGCTTGATGAGCCCTTCGGCGGGGCTGACTTCGGGATCGATGACCTTTTCCTTCTCGACGGCGTCGCAGGCGGCTTTCTCACCGTCCCAATCTCGTTTGACATCGGGTTTGATGCGACGGGTAAGCTCGGCCAATACCTCGCGGGCGTCACCCAGGATGCCGAGGTCCACAGGGATGTTCTTGCCTATCTCGGAGGCGTCGATATCGATGTGGATGACTTTCGCCTGCTTGGCGTATGTCGAAATGGTACCCGTCACGCGGTCGTCGAAACGCATGCCGACCGCGATGAGCAGGTCGCACTCCTGCGTCAGTACGTTGGACGCCAGGCTGCCGTGCATGCCCAGCATACCGGTATAATGGGGATTGTCACTGTCAAGGGCGCTGAGTCCGAGCATGGTGGAACCGGCGGGGATGTCGCCCTTGTCCAGGAATCCGGCGAGTTCCTTCTCCGCTCCGGAGAGGATGATGCCGTGCCCGTAGACCACGAAAGGTTTGCGGGCCGAATCGATCATCGCAGCGGCCTCGGCCAGGGATGCCTCGGTCGGCTCCGGTACAGGAACATAGCTGCGGATGAAATTGCAGTCCTTGCGGATATACTCGGCCATGCCGATCTGCGCGTCCTTGGTGAAATCGAGGACGACGGGACCGGGGCGGCCGCTGGCCGCGATGTAGTAGGCGCGGGCCACCGCCCAGGCAATGTCCTTGGGGCGGCGGATCTGGTACGCCCACTTGGAGATAGGAGTGGTCATGCCGATGAGGTCGGTCTCCTGGAAGGCGTCGGTGCCGAGGGCGGCAGATGCCACCTGGCCGGCGATGACCACGACGGGCGTGGAGTCGATCATGGCGTCAGCGACGCCGGTGATGACGTTGGTGGCGCCAGGACCGGAGGTGACTATGACTGTTCCGGGGAAATTCCTTACCCTGGCGTAGCCCTGGGCTGCGTGGATCGCACCCTGCTCGTGACGTACGAGGATATGGCGGAGCCTGTCCGCATAGTCGTACAGGGCGTCGTACACAGGCATGATGGAGCCGCCCGGATACCCGAATATGGTATCCACTCCCTGGTTGATGAGGGATTCGAGAAGGATCTGAGATCCTTTCAGCATCCAGCCGTTCGGTGTATCTGTCATGTTCGTTGTGTTTTAATCGTCTTCGATGATGCGCCTGGCACCCTTGTCGGCGCTGCTGACCATGGCTGCATAGGCCTTGAGGCTCTTCGAGACCTCGCGGACGCGGTGCGGCGGGCGGAAGGCTTTCCTGCCTTTGGCAAGCTCTTCCGCGCGGCGGCTTTCGAGCTCGGCGTCGGACAGCAGGACGTTGATGCTGCGCGAAGGGATGTCGATCTCGATGAGGTCGCCGTCACGCACGAGGCCGATCTCGCCGCCGGCCGCCGCCTCGGGCGAGATATGCCCGATGCTCAGGCCGGAGGTGCCGCCGCTGAAGCGGCCGTCGGTGATGAGCGCGCATTCCTTGCCCAGGTGCATGGACTTGATATAGGAAGTAGGATACAGCATCTCCTGCATCCCCGGACCGCCCTTGGGGCCCTCGAAGTTGATGACTACCACGTCGCCGCTCTTGACGGCGCCGCCGAGGATGCCGTCACATGCGGCCTCCTGCGAATCGAATACCTTGGCCGGGCCGCGGAAATGCCAGATGGACTCGTCCACTCCGGCGGTCTTGATCACGCAGCCGTCCTTGGCGATATTGCCGAAAAGCACACCGAGACCACCGTCCTTGGTATAAGCATGCGCGATGTCGCGGATGCATCCGTTGGCACGGTCGGTATCGAGGCTGTCATGGTAGAAGTCCTGCGAAGCCATGAGCGTGGTCCTGCGGCCGGCAGGGGCCGAGGCATAAAGCCTGCGGGCCTCGGCGTCGAAGTCCTCGGAGAGGATGTCGAAGCGCTTCACGGCCTCGCCGAGAGTCATGCCGTCGACGCGGGCTGCCGAAGGATTGACGAGTCCTGCCTTGACCAGCTCGGACATGATGCCGAGCACTCCGCCGGCGCGGCCTACATCCTGGATATGGTATTTCTGGGTATTGGGAGCTACCTTGCAGATGCAAGGGACCTTGCGCGAAAGCGCGTCGATGTCCTTCATCGTGAAGTCCGTTCCCGCCTCGCCGGCGACTGCCAGCAGGTGAAGGACGGTATTGGTGGAGCCTCCCATGGCGATGTCCAGGGACATGGCGTTCAGGAATGCCGTGCGGGTGGCGATGCTGCGCGGAAGCACGGACTCATTGTCTTCCTCATAATATTTGCGCGCGTTTTCGACTATCTGCCGTGCGGCTTTCAGGAGGAGCTCCTTGCGGAGGGCGTGAGTCGCGAGGACTGTGCCGTTGCCGGGAAGTGCGAGGCCGATGGCCTCCGTGAGGCAGTTCATGGAGTTGGCGGTGAACATACCCGAGCAGCTGCCGCAGGTCGGGCAGGCGCAGGCCTCTATCGCGGCGACATCGGAGTCGCTGACCGTAGGGTCGGCGGACTTGACCATGGCGTCGATCAGGTCGAGCCTGGCGCTGCCGAGTACGCCGGCTTCCATGGGGCCTCCGGAAACGAAGATGGTGGGGATGTTGAGCCGCATGGCGGCGATGAGCATGCCCGGAGTGATCTTGTCGCAGTTGCTGATGCAGACGAGGGCGTCGGCCTTGTGGGCGTTGACCATGTACTCGACGCTGTCCGCGATGATGTCGCGGGAAGGGAGCGAATAGAGCATGCCGTCGTGGCCCATGGCGATGCCGTCGTCGACGGCGATGGTGTCGAACTCGGCCGCGAAGCAGCCCAGGCGCTCGATCTCTTCCTTCACGATCTGGCCCGCCTCGTGCAGATGCACGTGACCGGGGACGAACTGTGTAAAGGAATTGGCAATGGCGATGATTGGCTTGCCGGACTGCTCCTTTTTCATTCCGTTCGCAAGCCAGAGGGACCTGGCGCCAGCCATCCTGCGTCCCTCGAAAGTGACACTGCTCCTGAGTTTCATAACCGTTCTACTAACTAAGTTTTGGCAAGATAAATAAATTTTTTAAAAAATAAAAGCGTTGCGCGAAAAAACTCTCCTAAAGGCGTTTTAATGCGTCTTAGGTTTGGAATTGAGCGGGAAAAAGGATACATTTGGAAAATTGTTGGTTAGTAAGTCCCATGAAAGTAACGATCATTGGAGCAGGAAACATGGGCGGATCCGCCGCCCTCGGTTTTGCCGGATGCGGTGCCGTTGCGGCCCCCGACATCACCGTCACTGCCCGTCACGAAAGCAGCCTGGAAAAGTTCAAGTCAGCGGGCATCCGCACTTGCACGGACAACCGTGCGGCGGTCAAGGATGCCGATATCGTGTTCTATGCCGTAAAGCCATGGCAGATGGAGGATGTGCTCAAGGAGACCCGGGATGTCCTGGATTACGGACGCCAGCTGGTCGTATCCATCGCCCCCGGCATCAAGCCCGAACAGTTCCGCGAATGGCTGGACAAGGACGGATCGATGCCGTCCCTCGCATACGCCATCCCCAATACCGCCATCGAGATAGGCGAAAGCATGACCTATATATCTTCCGTAACGGCCTCGGAGGCCCAGACGGCAGTGCTCAAGGCCCTTTTCGACAAGGTCGGCAAGACCAACGTCGTGCCGCTTGGGCAGATGCTGTCCGGCACTTCCCTCGCCTCCTGCGGCATCGCATACGCCATGCGCTACATCAGCGCCTCGGCGGAGGGCGGCGCGCGGCTTGGACTGGACGGCTCGCAGATCGGCGAAGCCGTCTGCCAGACCGTCCGGGGCGCCGCCGCGCTTGTCAGCGCCAAGGGTTTCGACCCCGAGCATGAAATAGACCGAGTCACCACCCCGAACGGACTGACGATCAGAGGCTTGAACGCCATGGAGGAGGCCGGTTTCAGCGATGCGGTCATCAAGGGTCTTACGGTCATCAAGCAGCCCCGTAAGCGTCGTATCGTAGTTAAAGTCGGCAGCAATGTCCTCACCCGCGCGGACGGATCCCTTGACACCACCAGGGTTTCTGCCATCGTCGACCAGATCGTCACTCTCCGCGAGGCAGGATACGAGACCGTCCTAGTGACCAGCGGTGCCGTCGCCTGCGGCCGCTCCCTCATCCGCGAGGACCGCAAGCTTTCCGATGTCCAGCAGCGCCAGCTGTATTCCGCCATCGGCCAGGTCCGTCTCATGGACCTATATTACAGACTGTTCCAGAACTACGGCATCACCGTGGGCCAGGTGCTCACCATGAAGAAGAATTTCGACGAGGGACAGGAATACAACAACCAGAAGAGTTGCATGGAGGTCATGCTCCAGAGCCATGTCCTGCCCGTCGTCAACGAGAACGACACTGTGAGCATCACCGAGCTGATGTTCACCGACAACGACGAACTGTCCGGCCTCGTGGCAGGCATGGTCGGTGCCGAGTCGCTCGTGATACTCACCAATGTCGACGGAGTGTATGACGGCTCGCCCGACGACCCTGCATCCACCGTGATCCCCCGCATACAGCCTGGCGAGCAGGTAGAGAACCATATCAGCGCCAGGAAAAGCTCTTCCGGCCGCGGCGGCATGCTCTCCAAGTGCAATGTAGCCATGAAACTGGCTTCTGAGGGCATCCGCGTCATCATAGCCAACGGAAACCGCGAGAACATCCTCGTCGACGTGCTGACCGATGCTTCCAAGACAGTCCATACCGAGTTTGTACCTGCCACAAAAGAATAGCCATGTCATCGACCATATTCACACGTACCAAAGACGCCTCCCGTGCATTGTCACTCCTTGATGACGCACAGCGTAATGCCGTGCTTCTGAACCTCGCCGACGCCATCGTCGCCGGCTCGGCCGGACTGCTTGAAGCCAATGCCAAGGACCTTGCGGCAATGGACCGCTCCAATCCCTTGTACGACCGTCTGATGCTGACTGAAGACCGTTTGAAGGGCATTGCCGCCGACATGCGGCAGGTCGCTTCACTCCCCTCGCCCCTTGGCCGTACACTGGTCGAAAGGACTTTGCCCAACGGTCTGAGACTCAGAAAGGTAAGCGTGCCTTTTGGAGTGATCGGAGTCATTTACGAAGCCAGGCCCAACGTCACTTTCGATGTCTTTTCCCTTTGTTTCAAGAGCGGCAATGCATGCCTGCTTAAGGGCGGCCGAGACGCTGATGCGTCCAACCGCGCCGCTGTCTCGCTGATCAAGCGGATACTTGAAGAAGAAGGAGTTGAAGCAGATACCGTCAACCTCATGCCTGCGACGCACGAAGCGGCAGGCGAACTGCTCGAAGCGGTCGGATACGTAGATCTCGTCATCCCTCGCGGAGGACGGCGTCTGATCGATTTCGTCCGTGACAATGCCAAGGTCCCGTGCATCGAGACCGGGGCCGGCGTGGTCAACACATATTTCGACGAGTCAGGTGACCTGGACAAGGGTATCCGCATTGTCACCAATGCCAAGACCAGGCGCGTGAGCGTATGCAACGCCCTCGACTGCCTCATCATTCATTCATCGCGTTTGGGCGACCTCCCTGCTCTTCTGGAGCAGATGAGCGGGCGTGTAACGCTTTATGCCGACCCCCGCGCCTTTGACGCTCTCGCTGGCAAGTATCCGCAGGAGCGGCTCCAGCCTGCCGGGCCGGATGCCTTCGGCACTGAGTACATGGACTACAAGATGGCAGTGAAGACCGTGGACAGCCTCGATGAAGCGCTGGACCATATCCGCATCTACGGCTCAGGACACAGCGAGTCCATAGTCACTGAAAGCGCCGGAAATGCCAGGAAGTTCCAAGCCATGGTCGACGCCGCCTGTGTATATGTCAACGCTCCTACTAGCTTCACTGACGGGGCCCAGTTCGGTCTTGGGGCCGAGATAGGCATCAGCACCCAGAAGCTGGGAGCCCGCGGACCGATGGGCCTTGAGGAGATAACGTCCTACAAGTGGCTGATTGAAGGAAACGGACAGACAAGACCATGAAGATCAAGGATATAATAGCAGCTCAAAAGAAGCCGTTCGCTTCGCTCGAGATCGTTCCTCCCCTGAAGGGCGTCACCAAGGATGAACTCCTGGATTCCATACGTCCCTTCATGGAGTTCAAACCTCCTTTCATCAACGTAACGAGCCATCGCGACGAAGTCGAGTTCCGTCAGGAGCCCGACGGGTCTTTCACCCGCCACACCGTCAGGAGAAGGCTCAGCGAAACAGCCGTATGCGCCTCCATTCAGGCGGCATTCGACGTCGAGGTCGTACCGCACCTGATATGTGGCGGAGCCACGGCTGAGCGCATCGAGGACCTCCTGAGTGATTTCCGATTCCTCGGGATCGAGAACGTCCTGGCCCTGCGTGGCGACAGCCTCCTTGGCGAGAAGCGTTTCACGCCCGAGCCCGGAGGATACCGCTACGCCAACGAACTCGTCGCCGCAGTGCGCCGCTTCGGAGAAAAAAGCGGCTCCGGATTCTGCATCGGCGTGGGGGCTTATCCAGAGAAGCATTTCGAGGCTCCGAACATGGAAACGGACATAGCCAATCTCAAGCGCAAGGTCGAAGCGGGCGCAGACTTCATCATCACGCAGATGTTCTTCGACAACTCGCATTTCTATGAGTTCCGCGACCGTTGCCGCTTTGCCGGCATAAGTGTCCCCATAATCCCCGGCCTGAAACCTCTTTCCAGCGCGAAGCAGCTGGAGTCGATACCTGATCTGTTCTCCTTGGACATTCCCCAGGATCTTGTAAGGGAGCTTCAAACCCACGCCGGTGACAAGTCTGCATGCTATCAGATAGGGCTTGAATGGTGCTCCGCACAATGCGCCGACCTCCTCAGGAACAACGTTCCGGCAGTGCATTTCTACACCATGGGAAGGCCTGACAATACCGTTGAGATCATCCGCAGACACTTCTGATGGGTTTGTTTGAAGACATAAAAGGCCGTATCCTCGTCCTGGACGGAGCCATGGGAACCATGCTCCAGCAAGGCCTGACAGAGGAGGAAACGCTCCGGGCATATATCGAGGCCGGAGCGGACATCATCACGACCAACAGCTTCAATGCCAACAGGATATCGCTGGCCGACGAAGGCCGTGCGGGTCAGGCCGCTGAGCTTGCCTTCGAGGCGGCCCGGAGGGCGCGCGGCGTGGCCGATGCGGCCGGCCGCAAGGTCTATGTCGCCGGCAGCGTCGGCCCGACGGGAAAGTCCCTCACTCTCGCGTCAGATGCGTCCGATCCGGCTTTCCGTCCGTACGGGTTCGACGATTTCGTCGAGGCTTACAAGGAGGAGATCGACGCACTGGTCCGCGGAGGAGCGGATCTCATCCTCCTTGAGACCTGCTTTGATTCGCTCAATGCCAAGGCAGCGATCTATGCGCTCGACCTGCTTGGCAATCCCCTTCCGCTCATCGTCTCCGCGACGGTGTCGGACAGGAGCGGCAGGACACTTACCGGCCAGACCTTGGAGGCTTTCTACCGCTCAATCGAGCACGCGCCGACGCTTTGCGCCTTCGGCGTAAACTGCGCCCTGGGCGCGGAGATGATGGCCTCCCTTGTCACCGAGATAGCCGGATTCAGCAACCATCCAGTCAGTTTCTATCCTAATGCCGGAATCCCCGATGAGCTAGGTCGGTACAACGACAGCCCCGAGGTAATGGCGGGCGTGGTCCGGAGGCTGGCTGAGCGCGGGATGCTGAACATCGTCGGCGGCTGCTGCGGCACCACGCCCGCCCATATACGGGCCGTCGCCGAGGCTGTCCGAGGCCTGGAACCTCACCGCTGCGTGCCGCGCAAGCATTTGACGGTCAGCGGTCTCGAAGCTTTCCTGATAGACCGGAGCAGGAATTTCACCAATATAGGCGAGAGGACCAACGTCGCCGGATCGCGCAAGTTCGCCAGGCTCATCGCCGGCTGCCAGTATGATGAAGCTTTGGCGATAGCCGAAGCACAGATCGAGGGCGGCGCCAGCGTCATCGACATCAACATGGACGATCCGATGGTGGATCCGTCCGAGAAGATGCGCGTCTTCCTGCGTCACATCTCCGGAGAGCCGTCCATCGCCCGTGCTGCCATAATGATTGACTCCTCGCATTGGGATACGATAGTCGAGGGATTGAAGAATACGCCCGGCAAATGCATCGTGAACTCCATCTCCCTGAAGGAAGGTGAGGAGGAGTTCATCCGCAAGGCACGCATGATACGCGCCCTCGGCGGTGCCATGGTAGTGATGGCTTTTGACGAAGAGGGTCAGGCGGTTACGCTCGAAAGAAAGATTCAGATTTGTTCCCGCAGCTATAAACTTCTGACGGAAGCCGGTATACCTCCGCAGGACATCGTCTTCGACGCGAATGTCCTCTCAATCGGAACCGGTATCGAGGAGCACGCCCGTTTTGGTGTCGACTTTATCGAAGCGGTCCGATGGATCAAGACGAATCTCCCCGGAGCGCTTACTTCGGGCGGTATCTCCAACCTGTCCTTTGCCTTCCGCGGCAACAATGCCGTTCGTGAGGCCATGCACTCCGTATTCCTCTTCCATGCCGTAAAGGCCGGGCTTGACATGGCCATAGTCAATCCGCAGATGCTGCAGATCTACGATGAGATCGAGCCTGACCTGCGACAGGCGGTGGAAGATGTTATCTTCGACTCGGATCCGGAAGCCACTTCGCGGCTTGTCACCAAGGCATCGGAGATGCTCACCAAAGGCGATGCCGGTCCTGCTGAAAAGACCGTTGAAGAGCTATCCGGAGAACCTGAAGAAAGACTTTCAAACGCAGTGATCAAAGGACTGTCACACAGTCTGAAAGAAGATGCGTTGATGTCCCTTGAAAAGCTCGGCAGCGCGGTCGCTGTGATAGAGGGTCCGCTTATGGCTGGAATGGAGAAAGTCGGCGAGCTTTTCGGGGACGGGAAGATGTTCCTGCCCCAGGTAGTCAAGTCAGCCAGGGTCATGCGTGATGCCGTTTCTGTGCTGGAACCTTACATGGGCTCCGGAGAGTCTTCAGGAGACAAGCCGAAGTTCCTGATTGCTACGGTACAGGGAGATGTCCATGACATTGGCAAGAACATAACTGCAATCGTCCTGACCTGCAGTGGCTTCGATGTGACCGACCTAGGCGTGATGGTGCCTTGCGATACGTTGCTGGACAAAGCGGCGGAGATCGGAGCTGACATCATAGGTGTGAGCGGACTCATCACCCCTTCACTGCACAGAATGGAGGAGATTTGCCGCGAGATGACCGCGAGAGGCATGACCACTCCCCTTTTCGTCGGCGGAGCTGCGGCTTCCGCCATCCATACCGCGGTCAAGCTTGCTCCCCTTTATCCTAACGTTTACTACGGTCCTGACGCTTCAGCTTCTGCCGTAATGGCAAAGAAATATATGCAGGACCCTGAAGGCTTCGCGGCGGCGGAGCACGCGCAGCAGGAGCGCCTCAGGTCGCTCCGCTCCGCCGCGCCCGCAAACTCCGCAGAAAAGCCTGCTGAAGTGCGTGAAATGTCCACAGGTTTTCTGACAGGGAAGCCGTTCAAGGATGTCCCGCTTCAAAGCCTGGGATGGAAAGTGCTGAAGGACAGCTTTGACTGGAGGATGTTCTTCGGAGTATGCGGACTCAAGTGCCGCGGGGAGGACGGCTGCGCCGAGTCCGCCGAACTGGAGCATGAAGCATTAAGTATACTGTCGGCGGAAAAGCCGGAGGCTGTCGTGACCGCGCGCTTCTTCGACTGCCGGCGCGACGGCGATGACATCGTCGCCACTGACGGCAGTCTCACGCTGCCTATGCTTCGCGACGGCGCATCGCTCGCGGATTATTTTCCTGAAGAAGGCAGCGCACAGCTCGGACTCTTCGCCGTCCGCGTGGACTGTCCCGACGACGGCTCCTTCGTAGGCCATGCACTTCGCGTCACGCTTGCCGAGGCGGCTTCAGAGCACCTCGGACGGCAGTGGGAAGCCCTTTTGCCGGAAGGGATCAAGCTGATACGCCCAGGCATAGGCTATGCCTGCTGTCCTGACCATAGCCTCAAGCGCGACATACTTGCGGCCCTTCCGGGGACGGGCATCAGCCTGACCGATTCCTGCGCCATGATTCCCGAGGCCAGCATCTGCGGGTTGGTTATTGCCCATAAGGATGCGACGTACAACAATATCCGCAAGGTCGATGCATCCAAACTTGAAGCCTATGCTGCACGCAGGGGCTTCACGGATGAGGAGAAGAAACTGTTCCTCAGCCATCTTATGTAGCAGGATTTGCTATTTTTAAAATAATTTCATATCTTCACACCCAATAAACGGGTTAGTAGTATATGAACGTCCTTAAATTCGGTGGCACTTCCGTCGGCTCTGCCGAGTCCATCCTCAATGTCAAACAGATAGTTTCTTCGCGCCAGGAAAGCGTCATAGTGGTAGTATCCGCCCTCGGCGGCATCACCGACCGTCTCCTGGAGACATCGGCCCAGGCTGAGCGCGGTGACAAGGATTTCCGCTCCTCTTACGAGAATATCCGCAAACGTCATATCGGTCTCATCGAGACCGTCCTCGAGCCTTCCGATACCAAGACAAGGCTCCTGGAGGCCGTAGAGGCTGAACACGAGCGTCTCCGCGCGCTGTACGAGGGTGTCTACACGCTCCGCGTGCTGCCTGCCAAGACCTCATGCCAGATCGTGAGTTTCGGCGAGAGGCTTTCCGCCATGATTGTCAGCGCCCTTCTCCCGGGATCCTTCCTGTACGATTCCCTGGAGTTCATCAAGTCCACCGTGATCGAAGGCAAGAATGTCCTCGATTCGGAGGTCACGGAAGAGCTCGTGCGCAAGAAATTCTCCGGCATCGAAGGACGCAACGAGATCGCCGTGGTGCCGGGCTTCATCTCCACTGACTCCCGTACCGGCGAGATCACGAATCTCGGACGCGGCGGCTCCGACTATACCGCCAGCATCATCGCAGCTGCGCTGAACGCCGACTGCCTCGAGATTTGGACTGACGTGGACGGTTTCATGACCGCCGACCCCCGCGTCATCAAGACTTCCTATGTCATCGACGAACTCAGTTTCACCGATGCCATGGAGCTCTGTAACTTCGGAGCCAAGGTCATCTATCCCCCCGCAATCTACCCCGTCAGTTCCAAGGACATCCCCGTCCTGGTCAAGAATACCTTCAATCCTTCCGCTCCTGGCACCGTCATCCGCAAGCACAGCCGCAAGGATGCCAGGGCTGTGACCGGCATTTCGTCCATCGACAATTCCTGCCTGATCACCGTATCCGGTACATCCATGGCCGGAATCATCGGCGTGGACAAGCGTATCTTCACCAGCCTGGCGGACAATTGCATCAGCGTATTCCTCGTCAGCCAGTCCTCGTCCGAGACCCATATCTCACTCGGCGTCACTGCCGACCAGGCCGAAGCGGCATGCGAGGTCCTGAGCCGCGAGTTTGCCCACGAGATCTCCGAAGGGTCCATGGACCCGGTCCAGTTGATGAAGGACCTGGCCACCGTCGCCATCGTGGGCGAAAACATGAAGAACAATGCCGGTATCGCCGGCAAGCTCTTCAGCGTGCTCGGCCGTAACGGTATCAGCATCATCGCCTGCGCACAGGGTACCGAGGAGCACAACATCTCCTTCGTCGTGAACCGCAAATACCTGCGCAAGTCGCTCAACGTCATCCACGACAGTTTCTTCCTTTCCGAGTATCAGGAGCTCAATGTCTTTATCTGCGGCATCGGTACCGTAGGCGGCAACCTCATCGGCCAGATTGCATCGCAGCGGGAGAAGCTCATGAAGGAGAACAACCTCAAGATCAATGTCGTAGGCATCGCCCGCAGCACCAAAGGCATCTTCGACCGCGAAGGCATCGACCTCGCGGATTACAAGGAGAGACTTGAGAACGGCATATCCCTGGATCTGGAAAGGCTGAAGGAAGAGGTCATCGGCATGAACATCTTCAATTCGGTGTTCGTGGACTGTACGGCCAGTCCCGAGGTCGCAAGCCTTTACAAGGATTTCTTCGAGCACGGTATATCCGTGGTCGCAGCCAACAAAGTAGCCGCATCCTCCGCTTATGAGAACTACGCTTCGCTCAAGGCTCTGGCCCTCAAGAGGGGCGTCAAGTTCCTCTTCGAGACCAATGTCGGAGCAGGGCTTCCCATAATCAATACTATCAATGCCCTCCGCAACAGCGGAGACAAGATCCTTAAGATCGAGGCGGTTCTGAGCGGTACTTTGAACTTTATCTTCAATACCCTTTCAGAGACTGTTCCTTTCAGTGAGACGGTGAAGATGGCCAAGGAGCAGGGCTTCTCGGAGCCCGATCCTCGCATCGACCTTTCCGGCAAGGACGTCATCCGCAAACTGGTCATCCTTGCCCGCGAGGCGGGTTACAAGGTCGACCAGGAGGATGTCGTCGCCGAGAATCTCATCCCCGAGGACTATTTCCGTTGCAGCCTCGAGGAGTTCTGGGAGCGTCTCCCCGAGCTCGATGCAGACTTCGAGGAACGCCGCCGCAAGCTCGCCGAGCAGAACAAGCACTGGCGCGTCGTCGCCCGCATGGAGGACGGCAAGTATACGGTCTCGCTCAAGGAGTTCGACCAGCGCTCGTCACTTTACGAACTCGAGGGCTCCAACAACATCATCCTCCTCACCACTGAGAGGTATAACAAGCATCCTATGCTCATCCAGGGTTACGGCGCGGGTGCAAGCGTCACCGCTGCCGGTGTTTTCGCCGATATCATGAGCATCGCAAACGTATAGGACAATGAAGAAGGTCAGAGTATTCGCCCCGGCATCCATAGCCAATCTCGGATGCGGTTTCGATATCATGGGCCTCGCCCTAGACGAGGTCGGAGACATTCTGGAGATGACAGCCTCGGAAGGCGACGGCATCACCATCACCAACCAGACAGACGTTCCTCTCCCCGAGGACATCGAGGACAACGTCATCACTCCGGTCATCCGCAAGTTCCTGGAAATGACTGGACAGAAAGCCCAGATCGACGTGACGGTCTGCCAGAAGATCTATCCCGGCTCGGGTATCGGTTCCAGCGCGGCGTCCAGCGCCGCCGCTGCATACGGCATGAACGAGCTGTTCGACTGTCCCCTCTCGGATGAGGAGATGGTGGTGTGCGCGATGGAAGGCGAGAACCTTGCCAGCGGCGGCTATCACGCCGACAACGCCGCCCCGGCCCTCCTGGGAGGCATCATCCTCATCCGCGGATACGAGCCTCTGGACATCATCCAGCTCCCTATCCCCGGCAACTTCTACTGTGCAGTCGTGCATCCCAAGATCATGGTTTCCACCAAGGAAGCCCGAAGCATCCTGCCGAAGGCCGTGCCAATGCACAACGCTATCAGCCAGTGGGGCAATGTCGGCGGCCTTGTCGCCGGCCTGTATTCAGGCAATATCGGCCTCGTAGGCCGTGCCATGAGCGACGCCGTCGCCGAGCCTTACCGCAAGCAGTTCATCCCCGGTTTCGACGAGTTGCGCGAGAAGATCCTAGCATCGGGATCCATGGCCATGAACATCTCCGGTTCGGGTCCTTCCGTATTCTCGCTCTCGGACAAGCGCGAAACTGCCCACAAGGCCGGCGAGATCATGAAGGAGCACTTCGGCTCCCGCGGCATCAAATGCGAGGTCTACGTGGTGAAGGTCACCAACAAGGGCGCTAAACTCCTGGCCCAATGAGATACTACAGCACCAATGGCAAGGCTCCCCTTGCGAGCCTCGAGAAAGCCGTGGTCAAAGGCCTTGCCGAAGACCGCGGCCTCTACATGCCCGAGCGCATCGAGCGTCTGCCCGATTCGTTCTTCGAGCACATCCAGGAGATGGATTTCCACCAGGTGGCGTGCGCCGTGGCAGATGCTTTCTTCGGAGAGGATATCGACAAGGGTAAGCTTCATGCCATCGTCCGTGACACGCTGTCTTTCGACTGCCCCGTAGCCAAGGTCGACGAGCGCATATATGCCCTGGAGCTTTTCCACGGCCCCACTCTCGCCTTCAAGGATGTAGGAGCCCGTTTCATGGCCCGCCTGCTGGCACATTTCCGCTCCGGAGAGGAACTTAACGTGCTCGTGGCAACTTCCGGCGACACCGGCAGCGCTGTTGCTAACGGTTTCCTTGGCGTGGAAGGCATCCATGTCTATGTACTTTACCCTAAGGGTAAGGTAAGTCCCATCCAGGAGTGCCAGTTCACGACTCTTGGCCGCAACATCACGGCGCTCGAGATAGACGGAGTCTTCGACGACTGCCAGGCTCTGGTCAAGAACGCTTTCATGGATCCCGGACTCAACGCACAGATGCGTCTGACTTCAGCCAACAGTATCAATGTCGCGCGTTTCCTCCCCCAGTCCTTCTATTATTTCTGGGGCTATGCCCAGATGAAGAGGCTCGGTCTCGCCGACCAGCTCGTCATCTGCACGCCTTCCGGCAATTTCGGAAATATCTGCGCAGGTCTTTTCGCCAAGAGAATGGGCTTGCCGGTCAAGCGTTTCATCGCTGCCAACAACGCCAACAGCGTGTTCTTCGACTATCTCCGCACGGGTATCTATGATCCCCGTCCTTCCATACAGACCATCGCCAACGCGATGGACGTGGGTGATCCGAGCAATTTCGCACGCATACTGGACCTTTACGGTCACGACCACTCCGCCATCTGCTCCGATATCTCCGGAACCACTTATTCCGATGCACAGATCGGAGAGACCATCCGTGAGGTTTTCGGTCATACTGGCTATCTCTGCGACCCTCACGGGGCCTGCGGATGCAGGGCACTGTACGAGGGCCTTGCCCCCGGCGAGACCGGGCTCTTCTGCGAGACCGCGCATCCTGCGAAGTTCAAGGATACTGTCGAGGGTATCACCGGCTCTCCCGTCGTAATCCCGGAGCGTCTGAAGGCTTTCATGGAAGGCCGTGTCGAGCGTACGTCCCTGCCTCGCGATTATGCTTCCTTCAAGGAATATCTGCTGAACGCAGCGCATTTGGCGTAATTCCTCAAAAAAAAGAATCGATTTTCAAGCGAAGTTTTGCCTAATTATGCCTATCTTTGGGAAAAGCATAATTACTAACATTATTATCGCTATGAAGAAATCATTGATTCTTTTGAGCGCCATCTTCATGGTGGCAAACCTCGGCTTCGCACAGAATACCGAGATCAAGGAGGACTTCGTTCCTTCAGAGCTGAACCAGCCTGGTCAGCAGTATCCTATGGTCAATTCACAGGGCTATGCCCGCTTCCGCATCGAAGCTCCTGACGCACAGTCGGTCCGCGTAAGCCTCGGCCTTGGCGGCCAGGGCGGCACCGTACTTGCCAAGGGTGAGGATGGAGCATGGTGGGGCACCACTTCCGGTCCTATGGACGAGGGCTTCCACTATTATCACATCTTCATCGACGGCGGTACCTTCAACGACCCAGGCACCGAGAACTTCTACGGCTCCACCCGTCAGGAGAGCGGTATCGAGATCCCTGCACACGACCGCGCATTCTATGAGGAGCGCAACATCCCTCACGGAAACGTCCAGCAGGTCCTCTTCTGGTCCAAGAGCACCAATATGCTCAAGAAGGCTTTCGTCTACACCCCTCCGACCTATGGCAGGGACAACAAGCGCTATCCCGTCCTCTATCTCCAGCATGGCTGGGGCGAGAACGAGTATGCCTGGTGGAACCAGGGCCACGCCAACCTCATCATGGACAACCTCATCTCCGAGGGTAAGGTCGAGCCTTTCATCATTGTCATGACCTACGGTATGACCAATGAAGGCTTCCGTCCCGGCGCTATGCCCGCAGGTCCCAGGCCCGCTGCCGGTGCCGCTCCTGGTGGACAGCGTCCTCAGGGCGCCCCTGCCGCTGCTCCCGGCCAGCGTCCCGCTGGCGCTCCTGCAGCAGCCCCCGGTGGACAGCGTCCTGCCGGCCTTGGCGCTCCCGCTGGTGGCCAGCAGCGTCGTGCAGGTGGCATGGGCATGATGATGAACAACGGCTTTGAGACCGTTCTCGTCGAGGAGCTCATCCCTTACATCGATGCCAACTTCAACACCATCGCCGACAAGGATCACCGTGCAATGGCCGGTCTGTCCATGGGTGGCATGGAGACTCACAGCATCACTCTCGCCCGTCCCGAGGTATTCGGCTACTACGGCCTCCTCTCCGGCGGCACCTACTCCCCTGAGGAGGTTGCCAACACCGGCGTGAAGTTCATCTTCATGGGCTGCGGCAGCAAGGAGAATCCCGACGGCGTCACCAAGGCCGCCAATGACCTCAAGGCCGCCGGCTACAATGCCATGTCCTATGTCTCCGAGGGTACCGCACACGAGTTCCTCACCTGGAGAAGGTGTCTCTACCAGATGGCTCAGAAGCTCTTCAAATAGGGATTTCTAGACAGAGATTATTCTTTGGAAGGGAGACGTGATGAAGAATCACGTCTCTTTTTCCATTTATCGAGAGCAAGCTGCTGCATGTCGCGGACGGTATCGTACTCGTCCACGATCTCGCTGCCAAGCAGCGTCTCGATGACGTCCTCGAGGGTAAGGATGCCCTGGAAGCTTCCGTATTCGTTGATGACGACGGATATCTGCTCGTCCTTGCGGAGCATCTCGTCCCAGATCTCGTCGAGAGGAGTATCTTCGTTGAAACTGGCTATCTCGCGCTTGATCTCGCCCAAGGTAACGTCGTACTTGTCCTCCGCCATGAGCTGCAAGGCCTCCATGCGGAGGATGTATCCGGTGATGTATTCGTCATTGTCGGCGAATACGGGTATACGGCTGTGGTGCAGGTAGCGCTTGTCGCGGTAGAAAGTCTTGATGGTCATTCTCTCCGGAGCGATATGCGCGACCACGCGCGGAGTCATGACATCGGCGGCGGTGACATCATCCATGTTGATGAGGTTCTGGATGATGGCGTTCTCATCCTCCTCCAGGTCTCCCTCTTCCTCAGCGACATTGGCCATGGCGCTCACCTCGTCACGGGAAATGGTCGTGTCACTGCTGTCCTTGGGGGTGATGTGCTTCTGAAGCCATTCGATGCAGACAACGATGGGATACATGATGAAGATGAGGAAGCTGATGCACGCGGTCGTGAAACCCATGAGTGACTTCCAGCGTGTCGCGCCTATGGTCTTGGGGATGATCTCCGAGAAAACGAGGATAAGTATGGTGACGATGACGCTGACGAGTGCGAACCAGCGAGATCCGAACAGGATGTTGGCCTGCTGGCCGACACCGGCAGCTCCGATGGTATTGGCGATGGTATTGAGGGAAAGGATGGCTGCTATGGGACGCGAAGAGTCCTGCTTGTATACTTTGAACTTGGAAGCAGGTTTGTAGCCTTCTTCCTCACGCATGGTCACATATGAGATCGGCGTGGACATCAGGCTTGCCTCCAATATTGAGCAGAGGAAGGAAATGGCCATCGCGCCGAACAGGAACAACAGTAGTGCTGTCATAAGAATGGTCTGATTCTAAGATGCAAATTTAGCTATATTTCCCGATTTATTTTGCTACATTTGCAAGAGTTGAGACAGAAATCATCCTGAACACGATAAACTTATGACCATTAAACTCGGGATCATCGGTGCCGGCTGGATAGCCGACAAGATGGCAGAAACCCTCACTGGACTCAAGAACCCTGAAGTCATCCCCTACGCCATTTCCTCGCGTGATTATGCCAAGGCAAAGGCATTTGCCGACCATTGGGGCTTCCCCAAGGCTTACGGCAGCTATGAGGAAATGCTGGCCGACCCTGAGGTGAACCTCGTATACATCGCCACTCCGCATTCACATCATTTCGCCCATGCCAAGCTGGCGATCGAGGCCGGAAAGCCGGTTCTCTGCGAAAAGGCCTTCACGGCCAACGCCCGTGAAGCCAAGGAGTTGATCGCTCTTGCCGAGAGTCGCGGAGTCTTTATCACCGAGGCCATCTGGACACGCTACATGCCCCTTTCACTCAAGGTCAAGGAGATACTCGACAGCGGCAGGTTCGGCAAGCCGCGCATGCTCTATGCCAGCCTGTGCTATGCCATGGAGCAGAAGGAGCGAATCCTGCGCCCTGATCTCTGCGGAGGCGCGCTGCTTGATCTCGGCGTTTACTGCATCAATTTCATGAGGATGTATTTCGGAAGTGACTTCGCCAAGACCGATTCCAGCGTCGTCATGGGAGAGACCGGCGTGGACATGTACGAGACCATCACGATTCAGTACAAGGACGGCAAGGTCGCCAACCTCATCTCCAGTGCCTACGGGCGTTGTAACCGCGAGGGACTGATAGTCTGCGATGACGCCTATATCGTGGTCGAGAATACCAATTGCCCCGAGGCAGTTAAGATCTACGATGAGAACTACAAGCTCATCGAGGCTTATTATCCTCCGAAAGGACAGGTCACCGGCTATGAGCATCAGGTACTTGCCTGCAAGGACGCTCTGGAGAAAGGCCTTCTCGAATCACCGTTCATGCCGCACGCGGAGACCATCTCCGTCATGGAACAGATGGACTCGCTCCGTGCCGATTGGGGCATGAAGTATCCTATGGATTAGTCCTCCCTCGAATAGACGAAATCGTCAAACCAAGCGGTGCCCGCCGCCTTCACGGCTTCAGACTCGATAACTGCCGTTCCCGGCATGTCTGCGAGCATATAGCTGTAGATGGCGGCGCGCACGCCTTTCCATGAGCCGAAGCGCATGTGGAAAGGCTCGCCGAAGTCCTTGAAGGAGGCGCCGTCCGTGCTGTATGCGAACTGGAAAGAATTGGCCTTGATGTCGAAACTGAACCTGAGCCATACATCTTTCCCGGTGAAAGGCTCGGTGTCGGAAGGTGCCCCGAAAGTTTCCAGATAGAGGATTTTCTGTCCGTCCGACTGACGGACGCCAAGCGTATGGCTGGTCTGGCCCATGCAGGCCAGGCCTGCGGATTGGCCGTCGGTCATGCCGGAGCAGTCCATTTTGACAGTATATGAACCATTGAAGCCCATGACCTTTTGGGTGAGTGTATTGCGGGCGAACATGAAGAACGGCGCAGGCTGCGCGTCCAGGCGCAGACGGCCGTCTTCGAGTGCCCATGCACCGTCTACGGGATTGTGGTTGAACTGCCACTGCAGTCCAAGGCTCGGGGCGGAGAAATCGTCCGACGAAGCCGGGACAAACACTTCTTTGGCTTTCTTTGCCTTGGGCTTCTTCCATCCCTTGACCGGCTCCCCTACGCCGTTTCCGTCGTAGTCCTCGCCCATGACGGGCCAGCCGTCCTCCCAATGCATCGGCTGCAGATGGAGCACTCGGCCGAGAGGATCCAAGTATTGGAAATGCAGGAACCACCACTCCCCGTTCGGAGTGTCCACGATCGCGCCTTGATGGGGGCCGTTGATGTCGGTGGAGCCAGTCTCGAGGACGACCTTCTTCTCATAAGGGCCGTAAATATCCTTGGAACGCAATGCCGTCTGCCAGCCGGACTCTACTCCGCCCTCAGGTATACTGAGATAGTAGTACTCCCCTATCTTGTGGAACTTTGTGCCCTCGGCCACCGGACCTTCGTAGATCGTCACGCCGTCATCCAGCAGCTGCTTCCCGTCCGCCGACATCTTGTGCAGGATGATGGGGCCTGCGCCATGGACGCTGTGACCCAGATATGCCGTCCCGTCTTCATCCCAGAACGGGCAGGGATCCTCCCATTTCGGGACCGCCTTGACGCAGTGCAAAGGGGCCCAGGGGCCCGCAGGGTCTTCTGCCGTACTCATGAAAAGCCCCTCGTCCGGGGTACAGAAATACACCCAGAACTTCCCGCCGTGATAGCGTATGGACGGAGCCCAGGACCCACCGGCATAATGCCTCATCTCATCCCAGCCGGGCAGGTCGAAGCGGTCGTAGATCTGGGATATTAGCTTCCAGTTGACCAGGTCCTTCGACTCCAGGACCTGCATCCCTAGGAAATGGAAGTCGGAGGCGACCATGTAATACGTATCTCCGACCCTTATGGCATCGGGGTCGGAATAGTCGGCAGCAAGGACAGGATTGAGGTAATTGCCGTCTCCAGTATCGCCCCAGGAGTTCCCGTTGGGCTCTGGCTGGACACATGAAACCATTGCGATGAGTATTGCTAAAGACGCTGGTACAGATAATGGACGCATGGCTGGAAAAAAGGATTGTTTAATACACAAAATTAAAAAATAAATGTATCTTTGCAACCGGATTCGGGGCATTAGCTCAGTTGGCAGAGCGCTAGGTTCGCAATCTAGAGGTCGGGAGTTCGACCCTCCTATGCTCCACAAAAATCCCTCTCAGATCAGTCTGAGAGGGATTTTTCGTATCCAGCGAAAAGAGATACCCGCAGTCAGGCATAGTTTCAAGAAGGAATGTTTCGTCTTAAATCTCTTGATCATACTATTGACTATAATGATAAATTCAGTATATTTACATAACTAATCTACTAGCCATGAAAAAGTTTATTGCATTATTCGCATTTCTGTGCCTCGCGGTGGGGACCACCGGCGCTAAGGGCTTTCTGCAGACCCCAGGGAGTTATGCCAAGATTGATACCAAAAAGCTTGAGTATAGCATCCCATACATTCCGGTGGAGAAGCGTTCCACCATCCTGCCTAAACACAATATCTGCTCCATCGCCCCCGCGGAAGAGTCTGCGGACTATTTCATCACCGGCAGCGGTGTCCTGCGCCTCCAGGCTTCCGGCCAGCCTTATAACGAGGTGATGAACTATACCCACGAGTTGCTCTATCAGCCGCAATGGGCGGAGACTCCTCTGCCTCCAGACCTGAGCGTATACATGCCACGCATCCGCCAGCTGCTGCTGGAGGGCAAGCCGGACGAGGCGAACGCCCTGGTGGACGAGGCCCAGAAGAAGGCCGGATTTGAAAAGTACATGAATTTCGACAACAGGATCCTGTACCCCGTCGGCGGGCCGAGCAGGCACCAAGCCTTCACTCTCAACTTCCGCAGGCCGGAGCAGCCAAATACCCGTGACTATTTGCGTTTCCTGGATATGCAGAACGGAATGATCACTTCCATGTGGACTGATGCGCGCGGTTCTTTCAGGAACGAAAGTTTCTGCGCCTACGACGGGGAGGTCACCGTGAACCGCTTCACCGCACCCAAGGGACAGCTGGACCTTGACGTGGAGATGCGGCTGCCCAGACTGTCTGCCGGCAGCAGCCACGATTTGAAAATCGAGGACGGTCTGATCACACTGGCCTGCGCGTACAATCCGGAGTTCGGCCAGAAGGGCTACGTCGTGGTCATCCGCTTCCTGCCCCAAGGCGGCACCATGAAAAAGACCGATAATGGCATGCACATTTCCGGCGCAGACGGCCTTATGGTCGTCTCCAAGATCGAGAGGTTCGAAAGCGACTTCACCTTTGAATGCGCCAAGCCCGTCCGTGACGGACTGCTGGCCATGAAGGTCGATTTCGACAAGATGCTCAAGGGTAACGAAAAGCATATCGGCGAGCGTATGGACCGTTCCCGGATCCATCTGTGCCCCGACCAGGACTTGCTGCTTTCCGGCGAGGAACTGCTCACCCGCGCGCACAGCAAGAACGAGCTGGATCCCGCCCTGCTGGAGAAACTCTATGACATGGGCCGCTTCTTCCAGATCTACGAGACCGGCAAGACTATCCCTCCTTTTACGGGCCAGCACAACATCAACACCAACCTGCAGGTCTGCGCGGGAAACAACACTGGCCTCTTCGACGAGATGGACGTGTATTTCAAGTATTACGAAACAAAGTTCGATGACTTCCGCACCAACGCGAGACTGCTCTACGGCGCCCGCGGCATGCTGGCCAGCGTCCACTGCGACCCTGATTCCGGCCTGTACTATCATTTCTCCCACACCTATCCGCATTACGCCTGGACGGGCTGCCTTGGTTGGATCTTCAACGAGTTGTGGGGCTACTACCTCGTCACGGGAGACAAGGAATTCCTGCGGACCCGCGTGATTCCGGGATACAAGGAAATTGCCCTGTTCTTCGAGGATTACGCTTGCGACCGTGGCCCGGACGGCAAGGTCATCTTCTATCCGTCCTTCTCTCCGGAGAACCCTACCCCGAATCCCGGTTATGAGACGGTCACCAGCAGAAACATCAATCCTACCAGGATCAACTCCGTCATGGATATCGCCATCTGCCGCGAGGTCCTGATGAACCTGATCGATGGCTGCAAGACCCTGGGCATCGAGGCGGAGAATATTCCCCACTGGGAGGCCCAGCTCGCAGACCTTCCGACCTATCTCCTGGACCTGGACGGCGGCCTCAAGGAATGGGCCTGGCCGACTATCGAGGAGAACTACAACCACCGCCACGTGTCCCACCATTATGACGTATGGCCCGGCCGCGCGGTCACACCCGAAAAGGATCCCGCGCTGACGGAAGCCATCATAATCTCCAACCGCAAGCGCGCGCAGCAGGACGACTCCGCCCACGGCATCATCCACCGTGCTTTCACGGCCATCCGCCTGAAGGATATGGAAGAAGCAGAGCAGAACCTGAGCCAGCTGCTCAACCACGGCTTCGTCCGCCGCACGCTGCAGACCAGCCACTTCCCTTACAGGGGCGTGTTCCCGGATCTGACAGGCGCTGTCCCGGCGTTCCTGGTGGAGATGTGCGTCTTCAGCGAGCCCGGTACGGTGGAATTCCTGCCGACGATGCCCGACAACTTGATGCACGGCGCCATTGACGGCGTCTGGCTGTATACCTTCGCCAAGCTCAATCATATGGACTGGGACGAGAAGGGCATCCGTGCCTCCATCACCTCCAATCAGGCCCAGACCCTGACGCTTCGCAACCGCCGGGAAGGCTGCCGCATCCTTGTGAATGGCAAGGAGCTGCCCAAGGACGGCGACCATGTCCAGTACACGTTCAAGGCCAACGAGACCGCACAGATTGAAATCATCATTTGATCAAACCTTCTTCGGATCAACTTTGTAAAGGCAAGCTGCAAGGCTTGCCTTTATGCATTTATAGTCGACCGGAAGTCGGGGTAAGCATATAAATGTATTTGCGATTTTCAATCCGTTTATTAACTTTGTAGTCCAGTTAGCAGAATTCCCCATGAGCGATTCCATCCAAGGACGTGACTATCTGACTGCTCTCTGGTGCTCTTCCGGACATCAGGATAATAATCAGACCATCCGGGTCAAGGCCCGGTTGGGTTTGCCATGCCATGTCCTTCCGGTAGGATGAAGCCATAATTTGTCAAACCCGTAAAATGACATTCCGGTTCTCCTGGAGGAGGATCGGTTTTTTATGTGCTTATGAAAGCGAACTTAATCCTGGAAGACGGGTCCCGATTCGAGGGACGCGCCTTTGGAAGCCTGAGTGAGGCAGCCGGCGAGATCGTGTTCAACACGGCGATGACCGGCTACCCGGAAAGCCTCACCGACCCTTCTTACGCCGGACAGATCCTCGTGTCGACCTTCCCCCTTATCGGCAACTACGGAGTCCCCGCCCACGGACGGAACAAAAACGGCCTTGAAGAGCATTTCGAGGGAAACCGTGTTTTCGCCAGCGGACTAGTAGTGGCGGATTACAGTAAGGAATACAGCCACTGGGACGCTGAAGAAAGCCTCGATGAGTGGTTGAAACGCGAGGGCGTCCCGGCCATCACCGGCGTCGACACCCGTGCGCTCACTAAAATCCTTCGCGAGCGAGGTGTCATGCATGGCCGCATCGTCCCTGAAGGAATGGAGTCAGAAGACAACGGGTGGCCGGAGTACGGCAAGCACAACTTTGTCGCTGACGTATCCTGCCGGGAGGTCATCCGCTACAAACCGGAGGGCCCGGCAAAGAAAACCGTAATCCTCGTTGACTGTGGGTGCAAATACAACATTATCCGCTGCCTTCTCTCTCGCGGCATCGAAGTCATACGCGTCCCCTGGAATTATGACTATACCGGGATGGATTACGACGGAATCTTCCTAAGCAATGGCCCGGGCAACCCGGAGGAATGCAAGGAGACCATCAACATACTCAAACGCGCGCTCGCAGAAGGAGAGAACGAGGCCCGGAAGACCGGCCATGCCAAGCCTGTGATGGGCATCTGCCTCGGCAACCAGCTGCTGGGCATCGCTGCAGGCGCAAAGGTATTCAAGCTGAAATACGGGCACCGCTGCCATAACCAGCCTGCCCGTCTCACCGGCACGGACAGATGTTTCATCACCAGCCAGAATCACGGATACGCCATCGACAATGACTCCCTTCCCGATGGATGGAGAGCGTTGTTGGTCAACATGAACGACGGATCCAACGAAGGACTTGAGCATACAAGCATGCCTTGGTTCTCCGTACAGTTCCATCCGGAAGCCAGCGGAGGTCCGCTGGATACCGAGTCTCTCTTCGACCGTTTCACCGAACTTATGGAAGAAGAAAGGAACTGTGGCAAAGCCCCGATCAGCGGACATCTCAGTAAACACGTAACTGCGCCCGACCTTCCCGGAAAGATTTCCAAAGTCCTCGTCCTCGGCTCAGGAGCCTTGAAGATCGGCGAAGCTGGAGAATTCGACTACTCCGGCTCCCAGGCACTCAAGGCATTGCGCGAAGAAGGTATATCGACAATACTCATCAATCCCAACATCGCCACAGTCCAGACCAGCGAGGGCATAGCGGACAAGATTTATTTCCTTCCCGTAACCCCTTCATTCATCGAGAAGGTCATAGAAAAGGAACGTCCGGACGGCATCCTGCTCTCCTTTGGCGGCCAGACTGCACTCAACTGCGGTATCGAACTCTTCAAGAGTGGGATTCTGGAGAAATACGGGGCCCGCGTGCTGGGAACCCCCGTGCAGACCATCATCGATACGGAAGACCGTGAACTCTTCGTGAAAAGGCTTGACGAAATAGGCGTAAGGACCATAAAAAGCGAAGCTTGCGAAAGCATCGAAGCAGCGAAGAAGGCAGCTAAAGAGCTGGGATATCCAGTTATCCTGCGCTCCGCTTTCGCCCTCGGAGGCCTGGGATCGGGATTCTGCGACAACGAAGAAGATCTTGTCCGTCTTGCCGAGAAATCCTTCTCCTTCTCTCCCCAGGTCCTCGTCGAGAAAAGCCTGAAAGGATGGAAGGAGATCGAATACGAGGTAGTCCGTGACGCATACGACAACTGCATCACGGTCTGCAACATGGAGAACTTCGACCCGCTCGGCATCCATACCGGTGAAAGCATCGTCATTGCTCCCTCGCAGACACTGACCAACTCCGAATACCATTTCCTGCGCGAATTGTCCATCCGCATCGTCAGGCATCTGGGCATTGTCGGAGAATGCAACGTCCAGTATGCCTTCGACCCTGACTCCGAGGAATACCGCGTCATAGAGGTCAACGCCAGGCTGAGCCGGTCTTCTGCACTCGCCTCGAAGGCCACGGGATACCCCCTTGCCTTCGTGGCGGCCAAGCTGGGACTGGGCAAGGGATTGTTCGAACTCAAGAACAGCGTCACCCTGACGACTTCGGCTTTTTTCGAACCGGCATTGGATTATGTAGTCTGCAAGATCCCCAGATGGGATCTGGGCAAATTCCACGGCGTGGACCGCGAGATCGGTTCAAGCATGAAGTCAGTGGGAGAGGTCATGGCTATAGGACGTACTTTTGAGGAAGCCATCCAGAAGGGTCTGAGGATGATAGGCCAGGGCATGCACGGATTCGTGGAGAACAAGCATATCCGCATGAATGGTATGGACCATGCCCTCAAGGAACCGACCGACATGCGCATCTTCGCCATAAGCGAAGCGATGCAGGTCGGTTACAGCATAAACAGGATCCACGAGCTGACAAGCATCGACCGCTGGTTCCTCCGCAAGTTGCGCAACATCGTCGATATTGCGGACGAGATCGGCTCTGCCGACTCCGGGATCAGTCCAGACCTGCTCCGCAAAGCCAAGGTCTACGGCTTCTCCGACTATCAGATCGCCCGTGCGTTGTCAAGGCCTGACCACACTTTTGAGTCACTGGAGATACGCGCTCTGCGAGAGAGATTCGGCATTATCCCAGTCGTCAAGCAGATTGACACTATGGCCGGAGAGTTCCCGGCAAAGACCAATTATCTGTATCTTACCTATCAGGGGACAGAAAGTGACATATCATTCGATGATGGTCGTGACGGCGTAATCGTACTTGGTTCAGGAGCTTACAGGATCGGATCATCCGTCGAATTCGACTGGTGCTGTGTCCAGGCTCTCAACACTGTCCGCAGCCGTGGATTCAGGAGCGTAATGATCAATTACAATCCGGAAACGGTCTCGACGGACTATGATATCTGCGACCGCCTGTATTTCGATGAGCTTTCATTTGAACGCGTGCTCGACATAGCGGATTTCGAACGTCCTAAAGGCGTGATTGTTTCGACCGGAGGTCAGATACCCAACAACCTCGCCGTCAAGCTGGCGGCTCGCGGCATCCCGCTTCTCGGTACCTCCGCGGAAGACATAGACAACGCTGAAGACCGCAAGAAATTCTCCGCCATGCTTGACAGGATAGGTGTGGATCAACCGGAATGGGGAGAACTCACTTCACGCGAGGACATAGCCGCATTCATAGGCAAGGTTGGTTTCCCTGTACTTGTACGCCCGTCATATGTTCTTTCCGGAGCAGCCATGAACGTGTGTTCCAACGAAGAGGAACTGGAGCGCTTCCTTCAGCTGGCCGCGGAAGTCTCGCAGGAGCACCCGGTCGTGGTAAGCCGCTTCATCGAACATGCCAAGGAGATTGAGTTCGACGCCGTGGCCGACCACGGCCGCATCATTGCCTACGCGATCGGTGAACACGTGGAGTTCGCAGGAGTCCATTCCGGCGATGCTACCATCCAGTTCCCTCCGCAGAAGCTCTATGTCGAGACAGTACGACGCATCAAGCGTATCAGCCGCAAGATAGCGCAGGAGCTACACATCTCGGGGCCGTTCAATATCCAGTACCTCGCCAAGAACAACGATGTCAAGGTCATAGAGTGCAACCTCCGCGCCAGCCGCAGTTTCCCCTTTGTAAGCAAAGTGCTGAAAATCAACCTTGTGGAGCTTGCCACGAGGGTCATGCTCGGAGAATCGCCCGAGCCTCCTTCCAAGGACCTCTTCGACCTTGACTGCGTCGGGATCAAGGCCTCTCAGTTCTCCTTCAACAGACTCCAGAAAGCCGACCCCGTACTGGGAGTGGACATGGCATCAACCGGCGAAGTCGGCTGCATAGGAGACGATGTCACGGGAGCGATGCTCGAGTCCATGCTTTCCGTAGGATACCGCATCCCTTCCAAAGGCATTCTCCTGTCCACGGGAACCCCGATGCAGAAGGCGGAGATGCTCGATACCGCCCGCATGCTGTCGGAGCACGGCTACAAGCTATATGCGACTGGCGGTACGTCCCGCTACCTTGCTGAGAACGGCATTCCCAACACGGCCGTGTACTGGCCAAGTGACGAGGGCAAGCATCCTCAGGCCATCGAGCTGATGCACGACCGCACTATCGACATGGTCGTCAATATCCCCAAGGACCTGACTCCGCGCGAGCTCTCCAACGGATACAAAATCCGCAGGGCAGCCATCGACCTCAACATTCCATTGATCACCAATGCCCGGCTCGCCATTGCGTTCATCAATGCATTCTGCACGGTGAAAGTCGACGAACTGCCTATCAAGAGTTGGGACGAATACGCATAAATATCCATTACAATGAATACCAAGTACATTTTCATCACCGGAGGAGTCGCCTCCTCGCTCGGAAAAGGGATCATCGCATCGTCGCTGGCCAAGCTGCTTCAGGCAAGGGGCCTGCGTGTGACCATACAGAAATTCGATCCATACATCAATATCGATCCGGGCACGCTCAACCCGTACGAGCACGGTGAATGCTATGTCACGGAAGACGGCGCCGAGACCGATCTTGACCTCGGTCATTACGAGCGTTTCCTGGGTGTATATACATCCCAGGCCAACAATGTCACGACCGGAAGGATATACAATACAGTGATCACCAAGGAGCGCGAGGGAGCCTATCTCGGCAAGACCGTCCAGATCGTTCCGCATATTACGGACGAGATAAAGCGCAGGATGCTCCTGCTCGGACAGACCGGAGAGTATGACGTCATCCTTACCGAGATCGGCGGAACGATAGGTGACATGGAGTCCCAGCCTTTCGTCGAGGCTGTCCGACAGTTGCAGTGGGAACTTCCGGAGGAAGACTGTATGTCCATACACCTGACTCTAATCCCCTACCTGAGCGCAGCGAAGGAACTCAAGACCAAACCCACGCAGCACTCTGTCCAGATGCTTCAGCAAGGTGGAGTCAAACCGGACGTCATCGTCTGCCGTACCGAGCATCCCCTGTCGGCGGAACTTAAGCGCAAGATCGCCCTGTTCTGCAACGTCCGCCCCGGCCATGTCATCCAGAGCATCGATGCCTGGAGCATTTATCAAGTTCCTCTCAACATGCACGAGGAGCATCTGGACGAGCTCGCCGTCCGCAAACTCCAGATTGACAATTTCGCTACGCCGGAACTGAGCAGGTGGAAGACTTTCCTCGACAGGATTAAGAACCCTAAGTACGAGGTTGAGGTTGTCCTTGTCGGTAAGTATGTCGAGCTGCAGGATGCGTACAAGTCCATCCAGGAAGCCTTCGTCCACGCCGGGGCAGCAAACGACTGCAGGGTGCACGTGAGGACTCTCCAGAGCGAGAGCATCACTCCGGAGAATGTCGGTGAACTGCTTAAGGGAGCCGACGGCATCCTCGTCGCTCCAGGATTCGGAGAGAGAGGTCTCGAAGGGAAGGTTCACGCCATCAAATACGCCCGCGAGAACGGCATTCCCTTCCTGGGCATCTGCCTCGGAATGCAGATGTGCGTAGTGGAGTTTGCGAGGAATGTCCTCGGCTACTCCGATGCCTCCTCGACGGAGAAGGACCCGGAGACCACGCATCCCGTCATCTGCATGATGGAAGAGCAGAAGAAGACCACGATAAAGGGCGGAACCATGCGTTTGGGCGCATACTCCTGCGTCCTGAAAGAGGGTTCGCTGGCGGCGTCGCTCTATGGCGGTCTGTCCATACGCGAGCGTCACCGTCACCGCTACGAGTTCAACTCCGAGTATCTCGAAGAATTTGAGAAGAACGGCATGATGGCTACGGGACGCAATCCTGAGACCGGCCTCGTGGAGATCGTGGAGCTGCCTTCCCATCCCTTCTTCATCGGTTCCCAGTTCCATCCCGAGTACAAGAGCACGCCCGAAAATCCCCATCCCTTATTTAAAGGTCTGGTCGCCGCAGCGCTTGAGTACAAGAAGGTTATGGGTTAAAACGGTTTATAAAAATATTTAAAAAATATCTTGCATTTTATATTTCCGCTGACTATATTTGTAACAGAAGAACGAACGAAATGATCGACATCTTCACCATTACGGCCAATTTCAAGCAGCAGCTTGTCTCTGAGAATTCACAGAATTCCCAGAATAATAATGCTGTATCTTGTCTTGCCGGTCGGATAAGGTGATTTTTGTGGTATGAGCATAATAGGAGACCGGTTCGAAAGAGCCGGTCTTTTTTGTTTTTCATTCCCCGGGGATTAAACGACAACTTAACAAAACAGACACGAAAATTATGAAAAGGATTGAAGCTATCATCCGGAAAACAAGGTTTGAGGATGTGAAGGAAGCACTGTTGCAGTCGGACATCAACTGGTTCGAGTACCATGACGTTCACGGTATCGGCCAGAGCCGCCAGGAGAGGATCTACAGAGGAGTCCAGTACTCCACGGACGTCATCGAACGCATCGCGCTGACCATTATCTGCCGTGACATGTTTGTCGAGCCGGCCGTCGAGGTCATCCTTCGCGAGGCCCATACGGGCGAAGTCGGTGACGGGCGGATTTTCGTCAGCGATGTGATCGACACCTGGTCGATACGTACGGGTGAGCACGGCGACACAGTGCTCCGTGACAAGAAGTAAAACCTTAAAGATGAAAGAACTATGAATGAGTTAGCCATATCCCTCGATACCGTTTGGATGCTGCTTGCAGCAATGCTTGTCTTCTGGATGCAACCCGGATTCGCCCTCTGCGAAGCGGGATTCACACGCAGCAAGAACACCGTCAACATATTGATGAAGAACTTCGTCGACTTCATGCTCGGCTCCCTGCTGTTCTTCCTGGTCGGCTTCGGCTTCATGTTCGGAAGCGACGGAGCCGGATTCATCGGCGCTCCCAACTGGGGAGACCTCTCCTTCTACAAGGGCGACCTGCCCGTGGAAGGTTTCCTGATCTTCGAGACCGTCTTCTGCGCCACGGCCGCGACCATCGTCAGCGGCGCCATGGCAGAGCGCACCAAATTCTCGATGTACCTTGTCTACAGTGCATTCATATCCTTGATAGTCTATCCCGTCGAGGGACATTGGACCTGGGGAGGAGGCTGGCTAGCTGATCTTGGTTTCCACGATTTCGCAGGAAGCGCTATAGTGCACAGCGTAGGCGGTGTCCTTGCCCTGATCGGAGCCATCGCACTCGGACCGCGTCGCGGCAAATACGGCAAGGACGGCAAGAGCCGGGCCATCCCCGGACACAACCTGGCCATAGCTGCACTGGGGGTCTTCATCCTCTGGCTCGGATGGTTCGGATTCAACCCGGGAAGCCAGCTGGCCGCCAGCGGTGAAGTGAACCGCATCGCCATATCGCATGTCTTCCTGACCACCAACCTTGCAGCTGCAGCCGGCGGTACTGCGACCATGTTCCTTACCTGGCTCAAGTACGGCAAGCCCTCGCTGTCGTTGACGCTCAACGGCATCCTGGCAGGTCTTGTCGGCATCACCGCCGGATGCGACGCAGTCTCGCCCTGGGGAGCAGTCGTCATCGGTCTTCTCTGCGGAATAGTGCTGGTATTCGCAATCGAGTTCATCGATCACAAACTGCACATCGACGATCCTGTAGGCGCATCGTCCGTACACGGAGTCTGCGGTATCCTCGGTACTATCCTCACCGGCCTTCTCGCCACTGACGGAGGTCTCTTCTACGGCGGCGGATGGCATTTCTTCGGAGTACAGTGCCTTGGCATCCTTGTCATCGACCTCTGGGCCGCAGTATGCGGATTCATCCTGTTCTTCGGCATCAAGAAGGCCCATGGCCTGCGCGTCGAATCGCGCGTCGAAGACGAGGGCCTCGACATCTACGAACACGGCGAAAGCTGTTATAACTAGTTGATAATTAAATTGATATTACCTATGAAAAAGATATTTTACAGCGGTCTTGCTTTGCTGCTCTTCGGTGCAGCAACCACCAAGGCTCAAGACACGGTGGAAACCACTATCGGCACCGACTTCGTTAGCAGTTATGTCTGGCGCGGCATGGAATTGGGCGACGTGTCGATGCAGCCGGCGCTCGGCGTCAGCTACAAGGGCTTGAGCCTCTCGGTCTGGGGCTCGGTGGGTCTGTCCGACCCGGCCGATACGAAGGAACTGGACCTGACGCTTGCTTACTCGGTCGGAGGTTTCAATATCGGCGTGACGGATTATTGGTTCAATGCGGGTCTGGACCCGCTGAACCACTACTTCAAGTACGCCGCCGACTATACGAACCATGTGTTCGAGGCGAATGCCGGTTATGACTTCGGCTTTGCGTCGTTGCAGTGGTACACCAACTTTGCAGGCAACGACCTGGTGGAGGCTACCGGGAAACTCGCTTACAGCAGCTATTTGGAAATCAGCGTTCCGTTTAAGCTCGGCGATGTCGATTGGACGGCCACGGCCGGTGCGGTCCCGTTTGCCACCGATTTCTACGGTACGGACAGATTCGCCGTCACCAACCTCGCATTGACGGCGGCGAAGAACATCCAGGTTACGGATACTTTCTCCATTCCGGTTTTCGCCCAGGTGGAGGCCAACCCTTATTCCAAGTCTGCCTTCTTGGTATTTGGCATCACGTTACAACCGTAATTATTCTAGATATTCACAAAGTCCCAGTTCAAGACACACATATTCCAAGATGGAAAATTACGGATTCATAAGAGTGGCAGCATGTTCACCTCGTGTGAAGGTGGCCGACGTTGCATTCAATACAGCGGAAATCCTTTCCGCCATTACCGTCGCTGAAAACAGGAAGGTGTCGCTTCTGGTCTTTCCCGAACTCTGCGTCACAGGATACACCTGCGGCGACCTTTTCAGCCAGGATATCCTCATCGCCGAGGCGGAGAAGGCGATAGCGGCGATAAGGGCCCATACAAGGGCCAAGGAAGTGACGGTAGTGGTCGGAGTGCCGGTTAGGCACCTGGACCGCCTTTATAACTGCGCCGCCGTCTTCCGAAACGGGATGCTCCGGGGACTTGTCCCCAAGGTGTACATACCCAACTACGGGGAGTTCTATGAATCGAGGTGGTTCTCTTCAGGGGCGGATTTCCTCTCACCCGGAAACGTCTCCACCGGTAACTTCCATGACGACGGCAAGGACTACTACCGTGAAGGTACCCCCTGCACGATGAAGTACGCCGGATTCAGGACGACGATTTCCCCGAACCAGATTTTCTCGATCGGGGAGGCGACCTTCGCCGTGGAAATCTGCGAGGACCTGTGGATGCCCATCCCTCCTTCGTCGTTCCACGCCCTGGGCGGAGCCAGAATCATCGTCAACCCTTCCGCAAGCAACGAGGTGCTCCTAAAGCACGTCTACCGAAAGGCTCTCGTAGCGAACCAGTCAGCAAGGACCATAAGTGGGTACATCTACTGTTCGGCTTCCTACGGTGAATCCACCCAGGATATGGTTTTCGCGGGATCATCGATGATCTGCGAGAACGGTTCCTTCCTCGCCGAAAGCGAAAGGTTCTCCACGAAGACCCAGATGATCCTCGCGGATCTCGACATGGAGAAACTCTCCATCCTGCGTCAGAGGGAGACGACATTCTCTGCCATAATCCCCGACGGAAGGACTTCCTCCGACATGCGCCGCCGCTACGGCATCGTAGACCTCGGCAAAGCCGCTTCGACTTCATTCGACGAAGAACTTATCCGGAGTATAGAACCACATCCATTCGTTCCCGGCGGAGATCCCGCCGAAATTGACCGCAGGGCCAAGGAGATCACTTCGATCCAGGTCCTCGGCCTCATGTCCAGGCTCGAGCACATAGGCTGCAAGACAGCCGTCATCGGAGTATCCGGAGGATTGGACAGCACCCTGGCGCTTCTTGTAACGGTGATGGCCTTTGACGGTCTGGGGTATGACCGCAAAGGCATCATCGGAATAACGATGCCCGGCTTCGGTACTACTAACCGTACATACAGCAACGCAGTCGACCTTATGACTGTACTCGGTGTCACCCAGAGGGAGATTTCCATAGTCCCTGCCGTCAAGCAGCATTTCGAGGACATAGGACATGACCTTTCGGTCCATGACATCACCTACGAAAACAGCCAGGCGAGGGAAAGGACCCAGATTCTGATGGATGTGGCAAACAAGGAAAACGGTCTTGTCGTCGGAACGGGAGATCTTTCGGAACTGGCTCTTGGTTGGGCCACATACAACGGAGACCATATGTCGATGTACGGAGTGAACGCCTCAATCCCAAAGACACTCGTGAAGTACCTCGTGAAGTGGGCGGCGGAGAACAACTTCGGTGAGGCTGGGGACGGGGAAAGAACCGCCCGAGAAATCCTCCTCGATGTCGTCGACACCCCCATCAGCCCAGAACTCACCCCGGCTGACGAGAAGGGTAACATAAAGCAGAAGACAGAGGATCTCGTCGGACCTTACGAACTCCACGACTTCTTCCTATACAATATGTTCCGTTTCGGATACTCTCCTTCGAAGATATACTTCCTCGCGAAGAAGGCCTTCCTCGGAAAGAGGGCGGACGCATCAGTTTTCGTGGGACCGGAAGGAAAGTCCAACGACTATGACAAGGAGACAATCCAAAAATGGCTCAAGAAGTTCTACTGGAGGTTCTTCAGCCAGCAGTTCAAGCGTTCCTGCCTTCCCGACGGACCGAAGGTCGGTTCGGTGTCCCTTTCTCCGAGAGGGGACCTCAGGATGCCTTCGGATGCGAAGGTGGCGCTGTGGATATCGGATCTTGAGATGATTTCGGAATAAGGCGATAAAAGACTTTAGGACCTGCTTCAGAAGAAGTGATGGCAAGAAATGCAGAGAAAGCCCCTTGTCATTACCTTTACCGATGTAGGAAAGAAGAATACGCTCCGGAAATCATTCCTGATGCCGGGGCGGTTGAAAAATCTAAAACGGTTTACAAAATTTTTTAAAAAATATCTTGCATTTTAGATTTCCGCTGACTAAATTTGTAACAGAAGAACGATCGAAATGACAAACCTTTTCATCATATCCGCCAATTTCAAGCAGCAGTTTGTCTCTGAGAATTCACAGAATTCCCAGAATAATAAGCTGTATCTTGTCCTGCCGGTCGGATAAGGTGATTTTTATGGTATAAGCATAATAGGAGACCGGTTCGAGAGAGCCGGTCTTTTTTTGATTCCCTCCCTCCCCCCGAAAAAGGAAACGCATAACTTAACAAATAAACACGAATACCATGTGTGGGATCTCATGTATTTTCAACATTCGCGAACAGTCCGACGCCATGCGCCGGAAGGCTCTTGAGATGAGCCGCAAACTTCGGCACAGGGGGCCGGACTGGAGCGGCATCTGGTGCGGCGGGAGCGCCGTCATGGCCCACGAGCGCCTGAGCATCGTGGATCCGGAGTCCGGCGGACAGCCGCTCCTCTCCCCTGACGGGAAGCAGGTGCTGGCAGTGAACGGCGAGATCTACAACCATCAGGAGATCCGCCGCCGCTACGCCGGGAAATACGATTTCCGGACAGGCAGCGATTGTGAGGTCATTCTCGCCTTGTACCGCGACAAGGGACCGGATTTCCTGGAGGAGCTGAACGGGATTTTCGCATTTGCGCTCTATGATGCAGAAAAAGATGCTTTCCTGATCGCCCGCGACCCCATCGGAGTCATTCCGCTGTATATCGGCTTCGACGATGCAGACGGCAAGATTTATGTCGCCAGCGAGCTGAAGGCCCTGGAAGGTCAGTGCGAACGCTACGAGCCCTTCCTGCCCGGACATTGCTATTGGAGCCGCGAGCCTGGGATGAAGCTCTGGTACACCCGCGAATGGCAAGACTACGATGCCGTGAAAGACAACCCCGCCGACCCGGCGCAACTCCGCGCTGCGCTGGAGTCTGCGGTGAAGCGCCAGCTGATGTCCGACGTCCCTTACGGCGTGCTGCTCTCCGGCGGGCTCGACTCTTCCGTCATTTCGGCAATTGCCGAGAAGTTCAGTGCAATGCGCATCGAGGACGATTCAAGGACGCGCGCCTGGTGGCCGCGGCTGCACTCTTTCGCCGTAGGGCTGAAAGGTGCGCCGGACCTCGACAAGGCGCGCCTGGTCGCCGAGCACATCGGCACCGTCCACCACGAGATCAACTATACCATCCAGGAAGGCCTGGACGCGATACGTGACGTCATCTATTACACTGAGACTTACGACGTTACTACCATACGTGCATCGACGCCGATGTATCTTCTGGCACGCGTTATCAAGTCGATGGGCATCAAGATGGTCCTCTCAGGAGAAGGGGCCGATGAAGTCTTCGGCGGCTACCTGTACTTCCATAAGGCGCCGGACGCACGCGCCTTCCACGAGGAAACCGTCCGCAAACTATCCAAGCTTCATCTTTATGACTGTCTGAGGGCCAACAAAAGCCTTTCGGCCTGGGGCGTCGAAGGACGCGTCCCCTTCCTTGACAAGGAATTCCTGGACGTAGCCATGCGTCTGAATCCAGCCGCGAAAATGTGTCCCGGCGCGACCATCGAGAAGAAGATAGTCCGCGAGGCATGTGAAGACCTGATCCCTTCGGAGATAGCCTGGAGACAGAAAGAGCAGTTCTCAGACGGCGTCGGCTACTCCTGGATAGACACGCTGAAGCGCGTCACGGCCGAAGCCGTCAGCGACGAACAGATGGCGCATGCTGCGAACCGTTTCCCCATCCATACCCCTCAGAACAAGGAGGAGTATTACTACCGCAGCATTTTCTCGGAACTGTTTCCGAGCGATTCCGCCGCCCTCTCGGTACCCAGCGAGGCCAGCGTTGCCTGCTCCACCGCCATTGCGCTCGAGTGGGATGCCGCTTTCAAGAACCTCAACGACCCCAGCGGCCGTGCCGTTGCCGGAGTCCATATACAAGCATATTAACCTTCTAAATTCCCCATACTATGAGCAAGCTTAGATTCGATGTTGTCCAGGATGCCTTCAAGAAGAGGGCTTTGGACGTGACTGCTCCCGCAGAGAGACCTTCCGCCTATTTCGGAGAGTTGGTGTTCAACCGCGAAAAGATGCGCAAGTATCTTGATGTCAAGACCTACGAGGCCTTGGTCGACTGTATCGACAACGGCCGTTCACTCGACCTGGCCACGGCTGACAAGGTCGCCGAAGGCATGAAGGAATGGGCGCTCGAACACGGCGTCACGCACATCACCCACTGGTTCCAGCCCCTCACGGAAGTGACTGCCGAGAAACATGACTCCCTGATGGAATACGACAGGAAGGGTGGCATGATCGAGTCCTTCAACGGCAAGTCCCTTATTCAGCAGGAGCCGGACGCCTCGTCCTTCCCCAGCGGCGGCATCCGCGCCACCTTCGAGGCCCGCGGTTACACCGCCTGGGATCCGACTTCCCCCGTCTTCATCCAGGATGACACCCTCTGTATACCGACTGTGTTTATCTCTTACACAGGCGAGGCACTGGACTACAAGACTCCTCTCAAGAAGGCGCTCAAGGCCGTTTCCGACGCTGCGGTACCTATCTGCAAGTTGTTCGATCCAAAAGTATCCAAGGTGCATTCCTATCTAGGCTGGGAGCAGGAGTATTTCCTCGTGGACGAGGATCTCTATGCAGCCAGGCCTGACCTTATCCTCACAGGACGCACCCTGATGGGCCACGCCTCCTCCAAGAACCAGCAGCTCGAGGACCACTACTTCGCTGCCATTCCCACCCGCGTCGCAGCATTCATGAAGGATCTCGAGTACGAAGGCTACAAACTCGGCATTCCCCTGAAGACCAGGCACAACGAGGTCGCTCCCAACCAGTTCGAACTTGCTCCGATCTTCGGGGAGTGCAATCTCTCCAACGACCAGAACCAGATGATAATGAACGTGATGAACAAGGTCGCGCGCAAGCACGGTTTCGTTGTGCTGCTGCACGAGAAGCCCTTCGACGGTATCAACGGTTCCGGTAAGCACAACAACTGGTCTCTCGGTACCGACACCGGTACCTTGCTGCTTGCCCCCGGCAAGGATCCTGCAGGAAACCTCCAGTTCGTTACCTTCTTCGTCAACATCCTCGCCGCGGTCCAGAAGCATAACGCCCTGCTGAAGGCCAGCATCGCCAGCGCAACCAACGCGCACCGACTCGGTGCCAACGAGGCTCCGCCGGCGATCGTCTCCGCCTTCCTCGGCCGTACGATGACCGAAGTCCTCCACAAACTGCTCGAGCTGCCTTCCGGCACCCCCATCGAGATCGCCGGAAAGAAAGAGACCTCCGTGGGTATCGTCGAGATTCCCGAGATCTTCGTGGACAACACTGACCGCAACCGCACCTCGCCCTTCGCCTTCACAGGCAACCGCTTCGAGTTCCGCGCCGTCGGCTCCTCGGCCAACTGCGCCGGCGCAATGACTGCGCTCAGCGGCGCCGTCGCCGAGCAGCTGCTGGTATTCAAGAAGGCCCTTGACAAGGAGCTGGCTTCCGGCAAAGCATTGGAAGTCGCCGTAATGGACACCCTCAAACCGATAATCAGTTCCATCATCGACGTTGTCTGCTTCGACGGCAACGGTTACACCGACGAGTGGAAGGCTGAGGCCGCAAGACGCGGACTCGACACCGAAACCAGTGTACCCGAAATGATCAAGTCCTTCACTACGCCTGCATCCGTTGAAATGTTCACCTCGCTGGGCATCTACACGACCAAGGAGCTGGAGGCCCGCAACGAGGTCAAGTGGGAGATGTACACCAAGAAGGTGCAGATAGAATCCCGCGTGATGGGCAGGATGGCCATCAACCATGTCATCCCCGCCGCGCTTGCATACCAGAACACCCTGCTAAAGAATCTGACCATGATGAAGGAGAACTTCCCCGATTCCTATCAGGAAAAGGCGGCCGTGACCATCACCCTCATCGAAAAGATCTCCCACAGGATAGAACAGCTCCAGAAGGGAGTGGCGAAGATGATCGAAGCCAGAAAAAGTGCCAATACCATCGAGAACGAATACGAGAAGGCAAAGGCCTATCACGAGATAGCCGAAAGCCTGTTCGCAATCCGCAGGCCAATCGACAAGCTTGAAGAAATCGTTGACAACGACATGTGGCCGCTGCCTAAGTACCGCGAACTCCTTTTCATCAACTAAGCTTATGGAAAGAGCCTTATACGATCCGGCATACGAGCACGATGCCTGCGGAGTGGGAATGATCGCCGACCTGAACGGCAACAAGACCCACCAGCTGGTATCCGATGCCATCACCATGCTGGAGAACTTGAAGCACCGTGGAGCCGAAGGCGCCGACGCCAAGACTGGCGACGGCGCCGGCATCATGGTGCAGATTCCCCACGAATTCATCCTGCTCCAGGGCATACCTGTCCCGGAGAGGGGCAGGTACGGTACCGGCCTGATATTCCTTCCGAAGGACGGAAAGGCAGGTGAGAACTATATTGGAATCCTCAGGGAAGAGACGCAGCGAGAAGGGCTGCTCCTTTCCAATGTAAGAGAAGTTCCGGTGAACAGCGATATCCTGGGCGAGACGGCCCGCGCCTGCGAGCCGCATGTCGTCCAGGTCTTCATCACCGGTGCCGACTCCGCTCCGGAAGGATTGGAAACCAGACTGTACCGCATACGCAAGCACGTGGAACAAAGGATTTCCGACAAGGACTTCTATGTCGTGTCCCTTTCCAGCCGCATACTGATTTACAAAGGTATGCTGACTTCGCCCCAGCTGAAGGAGTATTATCCGGACCTGTCCAGCCCGTTCTTCACCTCCGGTCTTGCCCTGGTCCATTCCCGTTTCAGCACGAATACCTTCCCGGCATGGTCCCTTGCCCAGCCGTTCAGGATGTTGGCCCACAACGGCGAGATCAATACCATCCGCGGCAACCGCGGATGGATGGAGGCCCGCGAGGGCGTGCTATCGTCCGAGGCGTTGGGAGATGTCCGCGACATCTCCCCCATCATCCAGCCGGGTATGAGCGACAGCGCATCTTTCGACAATACGATGGAGTTCTTCTACCACTCTGGGATGGAGCTTCCGCACGTGATGTCGATGATGATTCCGGAGTCGTTCAACGAGAAGAACCCCATTGGAAGCGACCTGAAGGCTTTCTACGAGTACCACTCCATCCTTATGGAACCGTGGGACGGCCCCGCCGCCATACTCTTCTCCGACGGCCGCTACGCCGGAGGCATGCTGGACCGCAACGGCCTTCGCCCGTCCCGTTATTTCATCACTGATAAAGGCCTTTTGGCTATCGCCTCGGAAGCCGGATGCCTCCCCGTCGCGGCAGGTTCCGTGGTCGAGAAAGGGTCGCTCCAGCCTGGAAAGATACTCATGGTCGACACCCAGACCGGCCGTATCTTCCGCAACGACGAGATCAAGCAGGCTTTGGCTGACGGCCACGATTATGGCCGCTGGCTTTCGAACGGCCGTATCGAACTGGCTAAACTCCGCAGCGGCCGCAAGACGGAAAACTCCGTGCCTGACTTCGAAAAGAGGCTCAGGGCATTCGACTACACCCGCGAGGATATCGAGCGTATCATCATCCCGATGTGCAGCACGGCCTCGGAACCTATCTCGTCCATGGGAAATGACACGCAACTGGCCGCATTGTCCGAGCGGCCGCAATTGCTGTTCAACTATTTCCGCCAGCAGTTCGCGCAGGTGACGAATCCTCCCATCGACCCCATACGCGAAGATCTGGTGATGTCCCTCACGGAGTATATCGGAGCCGTCGGAATGAACATCCTCACTCCTGACGAAGACCATTGCAAGATGGTGAGACTCCCCCAGCCCGTTCTGACGAACGACGAGCTCGACATACTCTGCCATATCCGCTACAAGGGTTTCAACACCGAGGTGCTTCCCATCATCTTCGAGAAGTCCAAGGGAGAAGTTGGGATGAAGGAGGCCCTGGACAGCCTTTGCCGCGAAGCGGAAGCCTCCGTTGACCAGGGAATCAACTACATCATCCTCAGCGACAGGGGGCTGGACGAGACACATGCCGCGATACCTTCGCTTCTGGCTGTAAGTGCCATACACCATTACCTAGTCAAGGTCCAGAAGCGCGTACGGACAGCTTTGATCGTGGAGAGCGGAGAGATAAGGGAGACCATGCACTCCGCACTTCTGCTCGGGTACGGAGCCAGTGCTGTCAACCCCTACATGGCGTTCGCCATCATCGACGACCTTGTGAAGAAGGGAGACCTCCAACTCGATTTTGAGACTGCACGGAAAAACTACATAAAGGCGGTTGACAAGGGTCTGAAGAAGATACTCAGCAAGATGGGTATCAGCACGATACGTTCCTATCGTGGTGCGAAGATATTCGAAAGCATCGGACTCGGAGCCGACCTTCTCAGGGATTATTTCGGCACGCCGTCCTCGACGGTCGGCGGCATATCCCTGTCCAGAATCGCACAGGACGCTGCCAGCATGCATGCGCAGGGATTTGACTGCGAAGTGTCCGACATCCTTCCACATATCGGCCAGTACTCCTTCAGGAAGGATGGCATTCCCCACTCGTGGACACCCGAGGCGATCGCTGCGCTGCAGCTGGCTACCCGTTCCGGAGACTACAGGAAGTTCAAGGAGTTCACCTCCATAGTGGACAACCACAAGGAGCCCCTGTTCCTCAGGGATTTCTTCGGTTTCAAGCACAATCCCATCCCGATCGATGAGGTCGAGCCCGTGGAGGAGATAGTAAAGCGCTTCGTGGGAGCAGCCATGTCCTTCGGCGCCATCAGTCAAGGCGCCCACGAGGCCATTGCAGAAGCCCTGAACCGCCTCGGTTCACGCAGCAATACCGGAGAAGGCGGAGAGGACCGGGAACGCTTCCATTCGCCCAAGAACAGCGCTATAAAGCAGGTCGCTTCCGGGCGTTTCGGCGTAACCACCGAATACCTCGTCAACGCGAAGGAGATACAGATCAAGATCGCTCAGGGTGCAAAGCCTGGAGAAGGCGGCCAGTTGCCGGGATACAAGGTCGACGGTATCATCGCCCGCACGCGCCATTCCATCCCTGGCATTTCCCTCATCTCTCCCCCTCCTCACCATGACATCTATTCCATCGAGGATCTGGCCCAACTGATCTTCGATCTTCGCAATGTCAACCCCGATGCACGCATCAGCGTGAAACTCGTGGCAGAGAGTGGAGTAGGTACCGTCGCCGCGGGCGTCGCTAAGGCCAAAGCCGACCTGATAGTCATTTCCGGTGCGGAAGGAGGGACCGGTGCTTCTCCGATGTCCTCTATACGCTATGCGGGCGTTTCGCCGGAGATAGGCCTCTCCGAGACCAGGCAGACGCTGATCCGGAACGGCCTCCGTGACAGGGTGACGCTCCAGACCGACGGACAGCTTAAGACCGGTCGCGACGTCATAGCGATGGCCCTTCTGGGCGCGGACGAATTCGGCTTCGGAACGGCCCAGCTCATCGTGCTCGGCTGCGTGCTCATGCGCAAGTGCCACGCCAACTCCTGCCCCATGGGCATCGCGACCCGCAATCCTCAGCTGCTGAAGCTATACCGCGGATGCAGCGACGCCTTGGTCAATTATTACCGTTTCCTTGCCCAGGAAGTCCGAGAGTATCTCGCCGAAATGGGATTCCGCAGATTCGAGGACATCGTCGGGCGTACGGACCTTATCACCGTGGACGGCGCAAAGGACGGCACGAAGGCGGCATCGTTGGATTTCAGCCGTCTCCTTTTCCAAGAAGGAGACAGTCACCTCCACGCAAATCCCGAGTACAGGAACAGTCTTGGAGACGTACTGGACAAGCATATACTTGCTGCTGCAAAACCAGCTTTGGAAGAAGGCCGCAGCGTATCGCTGCACTATGGCATCGCTAACACCGACCGTACCGTCGGCGCCCTGCTGTCCGGCCGCATAGCGGAACGCTACGGCGAGGATGGTCTGCCCGACGGGACGGTGAACGTCACTTTCCACGGGTCGGCCGGACAGAGTTTCGGCGCCTTCCTTATGAAGGGAGTCAGCTTCAGGCTTGAAGGAGAAGCGAACGACTATCTGGGCAAGGGCCTTTCCGGTGGCCGCATCATCGTACGTCCCGATCCTGACGCCCATTTCGACGCTTCTGAAAACACCATCGCCGGAAATACGCTGCTCTACGGCGCAACATCCGGCTCGCTGTTCATGGCCGGCCGCGCCGGCGAACGATTCGCCGTACGCAATTCCGGCGCAACCGCCGTCGTGGAAGGAGTCGGAGACCATTGCTGCGAGTATATGACCGGCGGACGTGTGGTGGTCCTCGGACCCACCGGGCGCAACTTTGCGGCCGGTATGTCCGGCGGTCTCGCATATGTCTGGGACCCCGACCACAACTTCGATTACTACTGCAACATGGAGATGATCGAGCTTGGACTGATCGAGGAGAAGGCCAGGATGGAGGAGCTCAAGAGCCTTATTGCCGAGCACCGCAAACTGACCGGATCGGCCCTTGCCGCAAGGATGCTGGAGCACTGGTCAGAATACGCCGAGGACTTCATCCAGGTCACGCCTATCGAATACAAGCGAGTCCTCCACGAGGAACAATTGCGCAAGCTTAACGAGAAGATCGACAATGTACAAATGGATTATTAACGGATAAGGAATATGGGAAACCCGAATGCGTTCCTGACCATCCCCCGTCAGGAAGCCGGCCACAGGCCGGTATTTGAAAGAGTCTCCAATTTCGGAGAAGTGGAGCAGACCCTCAACGAGGGCGACCGCATGCTCCAGGCTTCCCGGTGCATGGACTGCGGCATACCGTTCTGCCATTGGGCCTGCCCTCTGGGCAACCGCCAGCCCGAATGGCAGGACGCCGCCTGCAAGGGCAAGTGGGAGCTTGCGTACAAGCTCCTGTCGCAGACCAATGACTTTCCGGAATTCACAGGGCGCATCTGTCCCGCGCTGTGCGAGAAGAGTTGCGTGCTCAACCACGCCATGGACGCCCCCGTCACCGTCCGCGAGAACGAGTGCTCGATCATAGAGCGTGCGTTCCGCGAAGGATATGTCCATCCGCACTCCTATCCCCGCAATGGAAAAAAGGTGGCCGTGGTCGGAGCCGGCCCTACCGGACTCTCCGCAGCCGTCCAGCTCAACAAGCGAGGATATGATGTCACCGTACTGGAGAAAATGCCGTCCGCAGGAGGCCTCGTCCGTTACGGCATACCCAACTTCAAGCTGGACAAGTATGTCATAGACAGGCGTATATCCGTACTGGAGCAGGAAGGCATCACCTTCCGCTACGGAGTGACGGTGGATACGGAACATCTGCCGGAAGGTTTTGATGCCTATGTCATTTCCACAGGTACGCCTACCGCACGCGACCTGCCCATTCCCGGAAGGGAGCTCAAAGGCATCTACTTCGCCCTGGACTTGCTTACCCAGCAGAACCGCAGGCTGGCGGGAGAACAGTTCAGCAAGGAAGAAACCGTCTCGGCCAAAGGTCGGACAGTCCTTGTGATCGGCGGAGGCGATACCGGCAGCGACTGCATCGGAACGTGCCACCGACAGGGCTGCAGGAACGTCACCCAGATCGAGATCATGCCCAAACCGCCGGAGGGGTACAATCCCGCTACTCCATGGCCTGCCTGGCCTATGATCCTCAGGACTTCCACCAGCCATGAGGAAGGCTGCGACAGGCGCTGGAGCCTGTCCTCCTGCCGTTTCCTCGACGACGGTAAGGGCCGGGTAGCCGGCGTGGAAGTCGAGGAAGTCGAATGGCTGCCGGCTCCGGACGGAGGCAGGCCGCAGATGAAACCTACAGGCCGGAAAAGCATCATCGATTGTGATATGGTTTTGCTGGCGATGGGATTCCTCAAGCCCCAGCACCCGGAGTTCGGGCCGAACGTCTTCCTCGCAGGTGACGCCAAAACAGGAACAAGCCTGGTAGTAAGGGCGCTGGCCGGAGGAAGGGCCGTCGCACAGGAAGTTGACAACTATCTAAAAGGACGCGTATGAGACAGATAGCATTCACGAAGATGCACGGACTGGGGAACGACTACATCTATGTCAATACTATGGAATATCCCCTGGATAACCCTTCAGAACTTTCTGTAAAATGGAGCGACAGGCACAAGGGAATAGGCTCCGACGGACTTATCCTGATCGGCAGTTCGGACAAGGCTGATTTCAGCATGAGGATCTTCAATGCCGATGGCTCCGAAGCCCTTATGTGCGGCAACGGTTCGCGCTGTGTCGGACGCTACATCCACGACAATGGGCTGTCCGACAAGAACGAACTCAGGCTCGAGACACTCTCCGGCATTAAGGTGCTGCGTCTGCGTCTCGACAAGGAAGGACAGCTTCTCGACGTAAACGTGGAGATGGGCAAGGGCATTCCGCTCAAAGTCAACCTTCCCGACGGAAACTGCGGAAACTGGATCCTTGGAGACCTCTTCGCCTGCGGGAAGCGTTTCCGCGGAACTGCCGTGGATGTAGGCAATCCCCATCTCGTCCTCTTCGTTCCCGATGCAGAAGCCGCGCCTGTGGCAGAGGCTGGACCACTGTTCGAAAACTCTCCTATGTTCCCCGACAGGGCAAACATAGAGTTCGCCCAGGTTATTGACGAGAGACACATCAGGATGCGCGTCTGGGAGCGCGGCAGCGGTATTACGCAAGCCTGCGGCACCGGTGCCTGCGCAACGGCTGTCGCTGCCGCCATGGCCGGCTACACGAGGCCGGACGGGTGCACTGTCATGATGGATGGAGGATCCCTGGATGTATCATGGGACCCTGCCACAAAAGACATACATATGACAGGCACGGCAACGACCGTTTTCGAAGGGACTATTGAGATGGAGGATTAGGATATGGTGCGGATTAAAGAAGGATTCTGCCGGTTGGAACACCGGTACCTTTTCCAGGAAGTCGCCCGCAGGGTTGCCTCGTTCCACGAGGCTTCTCCCGTAACGGACATAATCAGGATGGGTATTGGGGATGTAACACTTCCGATAGCGCCTGCAGTCATAAAGGCGATGCACGAGGCCGTGGATGACCTCTCCGTGCAGGAGAGGTTCCACGGATACGGCCCGGAGCACGGTTACGGCTGGCTCCGCGAGGCTGTCGTCCAAGGCGACTACGCCACCCGGGGAATTACCGTCGATCCGGAGGAAGTCTTCGTCAGCGATGGAGCGAAAAGCGACCTGGGGAACATCCTGGACCTGTTTTCGGAGGAGAATACCGTGGGTATCATCGACCCCGTCTATCCCGTCTACGTGGACACTAATGTCATTGACGGAAGGCGGATCAAGTTCATTCCCTGCACGGAAGATGACGGTTTTACGGGAGAAATCCCCGATGAAAAACTGGATATTGTATATCTTTGTTATCCGAACAATCCTACCGGTGCGGTAATTACCCGTGCCAAGTTGGAAGCATGGGTAAACTATGCCTTGCGGAACGGCTCGCTGATCCTGTATGATTCCGCCTACGAGGCTTTTATCCAGGACCCCGACATCCCGCATTCGATCTATGAGATCGAAGGTGCGAGGCAATGCGCGATGGAATTCCGGAGTTTCTCAAAGACGGCAGGCTTCACGGGCATCCGCTGTGGCTACACCGTCATTCCGAAGGAACTCCGCGGCAGGAACCGGAACGGAGATGATGTGTCTTTCAATGCTCTTTGGGAACGCAGACAAGGATGCAAGTTCAACGGGGCTTCATATGTATCGCAGCGTGGAGCGTATGCAGTTTATTCGCCGGACGGACGGGAGCAGACCCGCGAAAGCATCCGATACTATCTCGACAATGCTGCCGTCATACGTGAGGGATTGAAACGGGCGGGGCTGCACGCCTCCGGCGGTGAGAACGCCCCGTACGTCTGGGCCAGGACGCCGGGCGGAATGGATGACTGGGAGTTCTTCGATGTCCTGCTGAAAAAGGCAGGTATCGTCATCACTCCGGGATCGGGTTTCGGTAAAGCAGGGCGCGGATACTTCAGGCTGACGTCCTTCTCGGACAAGGCCAGGACAATTGAAGCTATGGACAGGCTGTATAATTGCATAAATGAATTATAATCATTGTTTTGACGAGCTGCACGAGGAGTGCGGCGTTTTGGGTATCTACGGAGTAAGGGACGCATCAAGGCAGGCATTCCTGGCGCTGCAGGCGCTGCAGCACAGAGGCCAGCAGGCATGCGGAATCGCGGTATACGGCCACGACGGAGCCATTCGTGTCCACAAAGGCGAAGGCCTGGTCAAGGACGTTTTCTCGGAGACCGCTTTGGTCGGCCTCCAAGGCGATATCCTCATAGGCCATGTGAGATATCCGACGACCGAGGTGGGTGGAATAGAGAACATACAGCCGTTCAGGATGTCCTGCCGGGCCGGTTGCTTTGCGCTTGCCCATAACGGAAACATCGTCAATGCCGACAGTATCAAGGGACGTCTCGAAACGCTGGGTCATCTATTCCATTCCACATCTGACAGCGAACTGTTTGCACATCTCATAGGAGAGCAGAAAACCGGAGACTGGATAACCCGGATCATGGCGGCGGCAAACCAGCTTGACGGGGCTTTTTCCACCGTCTTGCTCGCCGATGGCGTCCTGTATGCCTGCAGGGACAAATACGGATTCCGTCCGCTGTCAATAGGACGGCTTGGCAGCGGTTATGTCGTCGCCAGCGAGACCTGCGCCCTGGATGCTCTCAAAGCGGAATTCCTCAGGGACGTCGAGCCCGGAGAACTCATCTGCATAGGCCCTGACGGACTTAAGAGTTTCTGTCATTCCCAATGTCCAGGCAGAAGGATGTGCTCAATGGAATATATCTATTTCGCTCGTCCTGACAGCATTATCGAAGGATGTGGAGTACACATATTCCGCAAACGGACGGGAAAACTCCTGTATGAGGAGCATCCCGTCCCCGCGGATATAGTCATAAGCGTTCCCGAGTCGAGCATGAGCGCGGCCATCGGCTATGCCGAAGCCGCCCGCTTGCCCCTGGAAATGGGTTTACTGAAAAACATGTACGTAGCCCGGACCTTCATCCAGCCGGCCCAGTCAATGCGTGATATCGGGGTCAAAATGAAACTGTCCCCGGTACGGAGCATTGTGAAGGGAAAGCGTATAGCTGTCATTGATGATTCCATCGTCCGCGGGACTACGTCCAGGCAAATTGTAAAGATGCTTCGCGATGCCGGGGCCACGGAGGTTCATATGCTCATAGCCAGCCCGAAATATGCCTGGCCCTGCTTTTATGGCATCGACACCGGCACGAAAGAGCAGTTGATAGGCTCTGACCACAGTGAAGAGGAAATCTGCCAGTACATAGGTGCGGACTCCCTTCACTATCTCTCCGAACAGGCCCTCTTCAAAGCATCCGGCCGTTCCGGGCTTTGCACCGCATGTTTCAGCGGAAACTACCCCACAGACTTATATAACGGAGCGTAAGGAAAGGTTTTTCCGCCGGAAATGAGTATATTTGAAGAGAACAACTCATTGACGACGGAATATGGCTAAGATATATGTAGCATCCAGCTGGAGGAACAAGTACTTTCCGGCGGTAGTGGAGGCGCTCCGCGCCAAGGGGCATGAAGTGTATGACTTCCGCAATCCCCCGCACGGAGGCAACGGATTCCGCTGGACGGATATCGATGAGAAGGCTCTGGAATGGAGTTTTGACGAGTACTCCGAGGGACTCCACCATCCCAAGGCCGAAAAGCAGTTCAAGGCTGACCTGGAGGCCCTGGAATGGGCGGATACTTGCGTACTTGTACTGCCCAGCGGCCGTTCCGCCCATACCGAGGCGGGATGGATGGCCGGTGCCGGCCGCCGCGTTTTCGTCTATATCCCGGAAATGCAGGAGCCGGAGCTGATGTACAAGCTATTCGACAGAGTGGCCGGCAGCATGGAAGACCTGCTGGAAGCGATTGGACAATAACTGAATAACCACATAATCACATGAACACTTTGACCCAAACCATCTGTTGCCTTGCAGCACTCTGCTGCCTCAATGTTTCGGCGCAGAATTTCACGCCTTATGCCGACGGGCTTCCGCGCAGCACGCCTGAGGCTGAAGGCATCCCGTCCGAGACTATCGCGGATTTCTTCAAGGCTCTCGACGAGGGTGGATACGAGGTGCACGGCCTCATGATCCTCAGGCACGACAAGGTTGTAGCTGAGCATTGGTGGGCGCCCTACGGCCCGCAGTACCCTCACGCCATGTATTCGGCCACCAAGTCCTTCACCGGTGCGGCCGTAGGTTTCGCCGTGCAGGAAGGACTCCTGAAGGTCAGCGACAAGGTGCAGTCTTTCTTTCCCGAACTGATGCCGGAGCATCCCGCTCCCGAACTGGCACGGCTCACGGTCGAGCATCTGCTGACGATGTCCGCGGGACATGCCCGCACACAGTATCCAGGCTCCGGCCTGGACCAGGTGCGGTCGTTCCTGGCCATGGACTATGCCCACGAGCCGGGCACGTCCTTCGCATACAACATTACTTGCTCACACATGCTCTCCAACATCATCACGCGCGTCACGGGACTCACTCTCTACGAGTACCTCAAGCCCCGCCTGCTCGACCCGCTGGGGATCACCGACGTCGTCTGGGAGATGGACATGGACGGGCGGAACATGGGCAACGGCGGCATGCACTCCAAGACTTCCGACCTTGCCAAGTTCGGCATCTTCCTGAAAAACAAGGGAATGTGGAACGGCAAGCAGCTGCTGAACCGCGAATGGGTGGAAGCCATGACCACTCCGCACATTTTCCAGCGTCCCGGAGTCTCCGAGGAGGAGAACAACAAGGATGACGGAGGCCAGGGCTACGGCTACCAGGTCTGGATGGGGCGCAGGAACTCATACCGCGCCATCGGAGGTCAGAACCAGCTGATAATGGTCATCCCCGAGTATGACCTGGTAGTGGCTTCGAACGGACAGATAGGCGACGAGGCCGGCTTCAACAGCCTCATCTACAAGATGCTGGACAGCATGAGTGACAAGAAACTGAAGCCCAACAAGGGTTTCAACCTGCAGGAGGCGATCTCCGGCTATGCGCTCAAGCGTCCCTTCCCTGCCACCAGGATGCAGCCTTCCGTCGTCTCCAGGACGCTCCGCTACAAGATGCATCAGAACACCTATGGCATCACGGGTATAGCATTCCGTTTCGATGCCGCAGGAGACATGTATCTTACGCTTGAGACGGCTTCGGCTATCCACAATATACCTTTCGGTCTCGACAGCTGGAAGATGGGATCGACAGACAGGACCCTGATGTTCGGAGGTACAGTGTATGCCAATACCATGGGCGTCACCCCGATGACTACCGCCGGATACTGCTCCTGGACGGCACCTGAAGAGCTTTCAGCCTATTACCTGTCTCTGTTCAACAACGGCTGCCAGGAGAACTTCCGTTTCGCTTTCAGCGAGGGCTTCGATGAGCTTACAATCACCATCGTCGGGCCGCAGCCGCGCACCCGCCCGGGGGCGGCTCCAGCCGCTCCGGCCGCATCGCGCGACATAGTCATGACCGCTTCCAGGATCAAATCGACATATTAATAACTGATCATCTTATGCTGAAACATTTGACCAAACTCTTCATCGTGGCGCTGATGCTTGTGCCCTGGCAGTTGTCAGCACAGCATCCGAGCGACTACAATGTCGGCAGGAATGCGTATCCGCGCATAAATGCCGACAACTCCGTCACTTTCCGCATCCAGGCTCCGAACGCCGAGTCCATGATAGTTGACTGCGGCGGGAGGTACCAGATGGAAAAGGACGCAGAGGGCTTCTGGACCGCCACCACCAAACCGATGGTGGAAGGCTTCCACTACTATTCCTACATCATTGGAGGCTGCTCCGTGGCAGATCCTGCCACCTATACCTTCTTCGGCATGAGCCGCTATGCAAGTGCCGTTGAAGTCAACGAGGGGCTGGATGAGGCAGCGTTCTACACCCCGCGTACCGACATCCCTCACGGTGCCGTGCGCTCGGTGAAGTTCTACTCCAAGGCATGCGACCAATACCGCACCCTGTTCGTCTATACTCCGCCAGAGTACGAGGTGAACCGCGAAAAGCGCTTCCCCGTCCTCTACCTCCAGCACGGCGGCGGCGAGGATGAGACCGGCTGGGTCTATCAAGGCTTTGCCGACGTCATCCTCGACAACCTCATTGCCGAGGGCAAGGCCGAGCCTATGATCATCGTCATGGGCAGCGGCGTCGCGCACAGCGCCAAGGACGGCTCCGACGCCTATGAGGAAGTGATGACAAAGGAAGTCGTTCCTTTCATCGACGCACGGTACCGCACAGTCCCTGACCGCGACCATCGCGCGACCGCGGGTCTCTCATGGGGCGCCAAGCAGGCCTATGACCTCGGTTTCGGCTATCCCGAGCTCTTCTCCTGGGTGTCCGGCTTCAGCGGCATCATCGTGATCGGAGAGTTCCGTTCGCGGCCGGCCGGCTTCGAGGATCCCGAGAAGTTCGCCGCCGCCTACAACGGCATCTTCAGCGATCCCAAGGCATTCAACGAGAAGTATCATCTCGTGTTCATGGCCAACGGCGGGGCCGAAGGCAACAATATCGAGCACATGCACGAGGTCTTGCTCGGCCATGGCATCGAGAACACCTTCTATCAGTCGCCCCTCACCGCACACGAGTGGCTCACATGGCGCCGTTGCCTGTACCAGTATGCACAGAAACTCTTCAAATAGGAATGCCTTATGAAAAAGATAATACTCGTTACTCTCGCATTAATAGCGACTGCCGGCATTTCATCCGCCCAACTTACGAAGCCTACTCCCGCCACGACCAATCTCGACGGCAAGCAATATCCGATGGTCAATCCCGACCTCAGCGCGACGTTTCAGGTCGTGGCTCCCAATGCCAAGACAGTCGAGCTTGACCTCGGGAAGCTTTATCCCATGACCAAGAACGCTGACGGCGTATGGGAGGTTACCTGCGAACCCCAGGTCCCGGGATTCCACTATTATTTCATCCATATCGACGGAGTCAAGGTCGCTGATCCTTCCAGCAAGCTGTTCTACGGCTGTGGAATGATGTCCAGCGGCATCGAGATCCCCGAAGCCGGTGTAGACTATTATCTTGAGAAAGAGGTTCCGCACGGCGAGATCCGCATGCAGCGCTACTATTCCGACCTCACGAAGTCCTGGAGGATATGCTACGTGTATGTTCCCGCCGAATATGAGAGCAATCCTTCGAAGCACTACCCCGTCCTCTACCTCTTCCACGGAGGCGGTGAGAATGAGACCAGCTGGCCCATCCAGGGCAAGGTCGACAACATCATGGACAATCTCATTGCCGCCGGCGAATGCAAGCCTATGCTGGTCGTGATGGACCGTGGCGAAGCCACGCTCGCCGACCAGCCTGCTTTCCAGCCCAGAAGGGCCGGCGGAATGATCATGGATTTCACCCCGCTTGACAGGGTGGTCACCGAAGAGATCGTACCCATGATCGACACCCGCTACCGCACACTCCCCGACCGCATGCACAGGGCCATCACCGGCCTGTCCATGGGCGGATTCCAGAGCTGGGCCATCGGGCTCAACCACAAGGATAAGTTCGCCTATATCGGCGGTTTCAGCGGTTCGGGACTCGCCCCTACCGAGGAGCGTTACCCGGCTTCACTCAACAACGAAGTCGAGCTCCTCTATGTCGGTACAGGTACCGAGGAGCCGGGCCAGATGTACACGGGAGTCCGTGATTTCCACCTGTTCTTAGAGAAGACAGGCGTGAACCACGTTTACTTCGAGTCGCAGGGCACTGCCCACGAGTGGCTCACCTGGCGCCGTGCCCTGAAGGACTTCGCTCCGAGGCTTTTCGTAAAATAATCCCATGTCAGACAGGAGGACTATGAAAGTATTGATGATAAACGGAAGCCCGCACTCCAAGGGCAATACCGCGACCGCCCTCGGCGAAATCGCCAGGACGCTGGAAACCGAAGGCATTGAAAGCGAGATCGTATGGCTCGGAACCAAGCCCGTTCGCGGCTGCATCGCCTGCGGCAAGTGCCGCGGAGTCGGAAGATGCATCTTCAACGACGATGTCTGCAACGGGATCTCGGAGAAGATGGAAAAGGCTGATGCCCTCATCGTCGGCTCCCCCGTCTATTACGGGCAGCCCAACGGCGCGTTGATGGCAGTCATCCAGAGGCTGTTCTACTCCAATGGCGCCGCTGTGAGCGGCAAGCCGGCCGCCGCACTGGCGATCTGCCGTCGTGGCGGCGCCACGGCCGCATTCCAGACGCTCAACATGCCTTTCATGATGATGAACATGCAAGTGATCACATCCCAGTACTGGAATATCGCTTACGGCCAGACCGAGGGCCAGGCCGCACTTGATGCCGAGGGCATGCAGACGATGCGCACGCTTGCGCACAACATGGCCTGGACGCTTAAGCAGACCGGAGGGAAACCCGCCCCCGGCCGGCCTTCCGGCGACCCGGGGACATTCACCAATTTCATCAGATGAACACCTGTAAAATGAAGAAGGTCTGCCGTGATCGGCAGACCTTCTTCATTATTTGATGAGCGGTTATTTTACAGCGTATGGACCAATGAGCGTACCGGTGAAACCGCCGGCGCTGGCAGAGGTCAGGAATGAAGCATCCACACCCTCTACGAGCGGCTGCCACTTCTTGCCGTTGACGGCATACCAGAACGAGAATGTCTCTGCGTCCGAAGTCACCTTTAGATCGATGAAACGGTATTTATCGACTGTCGCGGCACCAAGCTCGGTGCTCACCTCCTCGAAGCGAGGGCGCTTGTTCTGCTCGACAATGACCTCGAATTCGACCTTATTGACGGAAATCCCTTCCTTGGACACCATGAAATTGTACTGATGCCTCTCATCCTTGAAAAGCAGGAGACCGGCAGCCTCTGAATACTTGGACGGGTTGAAATACATCCTGGTGGTAGCGGAGAACTTGTGATGATGCAGACGGTGCGCGACATAGGCGGGAGTGTGCATCTCGGTAGCCTTATCCTCGGAGCAGATGAGCTCGAGATATCCGGGCTTGTCGGTAAGGGAATACCTGTCCTTTGCGGGGCTGCGGAGGGTCATCCAGCGGTCGCCGAGCTCGGACGAGCTGAAGTCGTCCTCGAGAGTGAAATTGCCGAAGGTGAGCTTGTCACCGCGCTTTACGCCCTCGTGGCGGACGATCATGGGCACGGACTCTCCGGCAGGGAGGATGACGGGCCACTTGTCCTCGGTCCAGGTAACGGGGAGCATGTGGGTCTCGCGTCCGATATTCTCGAAGTTGTCACGATAAGGACGGTCAGCGAGGAACACTGCCCACCACTGTCCGTTGCCGTCCTTCACGAGGTCGGCGTGACCAGCGCAGGAGACAGGATTGGGACGTGCAGGATCAAGTCCCACCTGGGTAAGGATGGGATTGCCCTCATACGAGACGAAAGGTCCGAAGGGAGACTCGCCCTTGAAAACGACCTCCGAGTGCCACTCACCGAAATTGGTGCCACCCTCGGCGCACATCAGGTAATACTGGCCGTCGATCTTGTAGATATGCGGACCTTCGATCCAATAGGGATTGTTCTCGGGACGGGTACCCTTGTTGACGATGATCTTGCGCTCCCCTACTGTGCAGTCATTCGCGACGTCGAACTCGACGCAGCGGATGGTACGGTGGCCGTTGTACTCGGGCTTGTGGTCAGGAGCGTCGTCGTTGCTGACGATATAGGCCTTGCCGTTGTCATCGAAGAAGAATGAAGGGTCGATACCCTGGACAACGGGTACATAAATCGGGTCGGACCAGTCGCCCCAGGGATCCTGGGTCTTGACATAGAAATTGCCGCCGGCCACGTCCGTCGTGATCATGTAGTATGTCTTGTTCGCGGGATTGTACGTAATGTCAGGGGCATAGATACCGCCGCTGATACGCTGGCCGTCGAGATGCGGGAGATGCTCCGGCCTGTCAAGGATGTTGCCGATCTGCTCCCAGTTCACGAGGTCGCGGCTGTGGAACAGCGGAACGCCGGGGAAATAGCAGAATGTGGAGGAGATGAGGAAGTAATCCCCCTCCCCGTTGGTACAGATGCTCGGGTCAGAATACCATCCGGCAAGGATGGGATTGTAGACATAGTCGTCGCCCGGAAGCGGATTCTGTACATAGAAATCGTCGGCTCCCTCATACTTGAAGAAGTCGAAAAGGGCGGTTCCTTCCGGAGCCTTCACGGAGCAGGACGCCAGGGCAAGCACCGCAGCGGCCGCAATAAAGAATCTTTTCATATCGGGTATCAATTGTGTTCCGGGAACAAATATAAGAAGAAATCAGCGAATCCCGAATTCGTCCGCCAATATCATTTCGAGATCCTCTGCCTTATCCGCGACAGGGACAACCCACCTGTAGTCGTGGACGAAGCGGGGTATGCCTCCGCTGCCGCTCGTGGAAGTACGCCCGAAGAGGTCCGAGGTCCTCCGTATCATATCCGAGATGGCAGTCTCGGGCAAGACGGTGTCAAGGCGATCCTGTCCGACGACGGCTGCTGCACGCTCGCGTGCTTCCGCTACAGGCCGGGGCCTCCAACTATCTTCATCCGCTCCGAACAGCCAGGCATCAAATGCAGGAAAAGCCTCCGGCTCCAGCTGATACACCGCCAGTGCGAGGCGGGCGAGGTCGCATGAACCCTCGAAACGGTTTTCCTCCTTAGGGACATAAGGATTGCACTTGGGACTGAGCGGGCATGGACATAGGACGAATGCTACCCGGCCTCCGAAATGGTCGATTATCTCCGGAAGCATCTGGTGTACCTTCCTGCAATGGGAGCATTGATAATCATACAGCAGGTCGATGACAAACTCAGCCTCGGGATTGCCTAGGACCGGGGCCTCTCCGGCCGGGATCAACGGGAAGGCTTCGTCTCCGGAACCGTCCTGATATACGCTGTCAGGCGCTGTAATGGCCTGCACCACGGCGAGAAGGGCTGCAAGCCCCACGCCGGCGGCAGGCCATATCCTGAATGGTTTATGTCCAGGAAGAAGTGCAGCCAGAGTAAAGCCGGCGCATATGATACCGAGCGCATGGGCGGACATGCAATACTTGCACAAGGCTCCTTCCGCGAAGATCTGAAGACCTATGAACCAAAGCGCTGAGCCGATAATCGCACCTGAAAAGAGGAGCATCGCCTTCGAAGCAAAAACCTTGATCTCCTCATCCTTAGAGAGCATGTAAAAGGCATATGAGAGGATGTATGCCAGGTACACTCCCGCGGCAAGTCCACTGACCGGAAAAATGCCGAAAAGCATGGACCAGCGGCCTCCGAGGACGCTGTCGCATGCCGAGCCGGCTCCGCAGCCTATGAGCGCGGCACCGTTCAGCGAATGGACGCTCATGATGATGCAGAGCAAGAGTGCCGCGGCGCCCGCAAGCGCCGCGACACTCAATCTCGTCTGCATCTTATGAAGCATGATGTACTAGAACCTGTTCGGAGCTCCCGGAGTCGGCACGGAACCAGTCATGGAGATGCCGGCAGCATATGTACCGCGGACAGGTGCCGAAACAGTGATGCCGGAACCGGCAAAGTCCTCGCCGGAGGCATGGGCTGCCTTGAGCGGAGCTCTCAGCACGATGGCATCCGGAGCTGCAGGCACAGGGCTGAACCAGCCCCTGCGGGTAGCATGGATCTCTGCGATATAGGCTTTCTCGTCACCGACATAGACTTCCTGGCCGACAGTGAAACCCTGGGAAGCAGCTACTGAAATGCGGGTCGCTCCCTTGGCGGCATCAGCTGCAAGAGTGGTATAACCGGCTGTTCCGATATTGGCGGCAATCACTTCCTCCTTATCGGGACCGATGAACAGTCTCTGGTTGATGGTCAGTCCCCTGGTGGAATTGACCTTGAGGTTGCGGGAACCTGCAGTGAGGGGCGCGGCGAGCGAGATGCTGCCCTGCACGCGGAAGTCATTCTCATTGTCGTCGGTATCCAAACCGTCAGGCCAGCGGCCGGCGCTCAGGTTGGGAGCGACGGCGCCGGGAGTAAGCATGCCCCTCTGGGCCACAACGGGAACAGGGACGAAGTTGCCGGGCTCCTCGAGACCGGACTGTCCCTGATAACCCTCACCGAGCCAAGGATCGACGATTGCGCCATAATTGAGGGCGTCGACAATATTGCCCTTGGCATCACGCAGGGTGATGTTTCCGGAGGAAGAGGCAAGCGCCGGGCCTCCGTAAAGGAGGTCTGCAGGAACCTCGCCCTGATATCCGGCGTTCACGACCTTGGCATCGAAGACGACCTCGTCGACGGGATGGTCGGAAGCGAGGGCCTTGTCAAGCTCGATGGAATAGACAAGGGCGAGCACGGGCTCGTTGGAAGAATGGTCGAAAAGGGTAGCGGGCTCGAAGGTGATACCGCTGCCGTTGACGCCGTAAGGCATGTTGGATGCGTGGAAGTACTTCAGCGGCTCCTCAAGGTCGACACCGGTGCCGGGATCCTCGTCAGGACGAAGCGGTCCGTTCAGGGTATTGCGGACAGACTGGGTACCGACAGCCTTGACCGTCACCCACTCGATGCCATGACCCTCACTGTCGATGTCAAGGCGGATCTTGTCACCCACGGAAATGTTTGCTGTGGAGGAAAGTTTGATATTGGTCTGTCCGGGATACGCATCCATGGCCAGGTAAGCCTGGGTGCCAGGCTTGCCGACTTCGGTGATGGTCACGACCTCATATTTCTCGAGTTTGTTGGAAACCGCAGGATAGGTGGCCCCGTAGCCGATGGCCATCTTGCCGCCGACAGTGAAGCCCTCGATGCTCGTGACGGGGATGTTGTTGGAGCCGGCAGGGATGGTGATGACAGGTCCCTCGGGCAGAGGCTGCCAGAGCGTAGTGGGAGTGCCGGGGGCGACGCGGCGCATCATGGCGCGCATGTCGTTGGTGGGAGCCTGCGGAGCGGGCTTGTTCACGGCAGTGACCTTCACTTTTTCTCCGCCGACCTCGATCTCGTCTCCGACTGAAATGCCGGTGACATCGCGGACGTAGATGACCTTGTCACCCTTGGAAGCCGGAGCTGCAAGGCCGGAATTGGCCAGGCCGAGCAGATAGAAGCCATTGCCTTCGAGTTTGGTTCCCTTCGGGATACGGATCTCGGAGAAAGCAGGAATATTGATGGCGTGCTGGGTGACAGTCCATCCGGAGATGTCCACCGTCTGCTCGCCGGCATTGTAAAGCTCGATGAAATTGTCGGTGCTGCTGGCGCTGGAAGCGATGCCGAACTCATTGATCTTGACAGGGTCGACACTGCGTACCTTCTGGACAGCCTTCTCCGTACGGCGAGAGCCGTCACCTGCGGTCCAGGAAGCCATTGCGGCAAGGTCGCCGTTGAAGGCCTTCTTGCCGGCCTTGACGTTGAATGTAACGACGACGGCCTGTCCGGGAGCTACAGCGTAACCTACCTTGCGTACGCGGTCCTTGGATCCGAGTATGGAAGCCTTCCATTTCTTAGGCAGGACGAGGCTGAGCTCGAGGTCCTTGACTTCCTCTCCCGTGACATTTACGAACGTTACAGTAGTGCTGCCGCTGCCGCCCTTCACGAAGGTCTGAAGGCCGTTGGGAGCGAAAGACTTGTCGGAAGCGGATACGGAGAGAGGAGCCACATCATAGCGTGCGGCCACGACATTGGCCTGTACGGCACGGTTGGTTTCCTCAGTCGGGAAAGTGCCGGCGGCAGTCATGGCGCCCTCATAGAAGGTGCCGGACGATCCATTGGAGTTGTCGCCGCCGTTGCCGAGCAGGATGGCGCCTTGCTTGCGCATCGGATCATAGCTGTTGCGAGGGTTGCGTACGCGACCACCGTCATAATAGATCTTGAGGCCGCCGTTCTGGGCATCGCCGCCCATGGAACGCCAATGATGGGGTTCGCCGTCGGCGAAGGCGGTTACGAAGCGCCAGGAGATGCTTTCGAGTCCTTCGCAGTACTTGTCGTTCGGATCGTCATTGACACAACCCACGAGGTTGTTCTCCTGGTCGGTCATGATCCACGGACCAGGAGCGTCGCCGTGGTACCATGACGGCTGGTTGCCGTAATACGTGGTCTCCATGGTGCCGTCGCCGTCATCGCGGCTGTCGGTCTCGGCGTTGCCGTAGTCAAAGCAGCAGCCGGAGTTGTAGTGATGGCCGTTGATGACCCAGTACTGGCCTTCGGCCTGGTCATCGACGGCGGTACCCTTGGCGTCGTTCCAGCGGTAGCCCATACCGGGGGCGATGAACACGCCGTAGACCTTGTGCCCGTTCAGGTACACCGGAGCCCAGTCGGCGAGGGAGATATTGTTGAATCCTCCCATTGCCGGTCCGCTGAAACCTCCGCGAGGAGCCTGCTGCAAATGGTTTTCATTGCCGGACTGGTCGTAGATGACTGTAATCCAGCAGTAGGTGTCCTCGCAGAACTTGTCCTGTGCTGCAGCGTCGGCGTATCCTCCGGCATCCTTGGCCGTAGGCTTGACGACACCGATGTCAAGTGTCTTTCCGTCGGACTGGCGCATCACCTGATAGAGAGGTCCGTCATAGGACGCCAACAGGGCGCGGGTGGTACTGTGCGCAGCGGCACAAGGGTTGCCTGCTGCAGCATAGACGTCGCAGGGGCCTTCCGGGCGCTGCATCGCATCACGCTGTGCGACAGCCATCGTGCCGAGAAGCACGGAAGGGGCCGCGACCGCGACGCTGAGCGCCAGGACCAGAAGTTTTCTGTTTTTCATGATATGGAGTGTTTTTGGGTTAGTCTACCTTCAAATATACATAACTTTATTTGCATTCGCGTCAATTTTGAGTTAAATTTGTTACCCGATTGAAACTAATCGGGAACATCCATGCCGCATAGTATCCTCAAAGATGCAAGCCTGCTTCCTGCAGACTTGCGGAACGATACAAGTATATACAGGCTCAAGTCGGACAGCCTGGCCAACGATTATTACATAGCCAGCAGTCCCGGGACGCGCCGGCTCATGGCATCCCCCGAAGTCGTCGGCTTCGACTCCTATCTCTGCATGCTTCCTTCCACGCTTGCCGCCCTGGACCATTTCATTGACATCGGCCTCGGCGGCGATGTCAGTATCCTCACCATACTCCGTGGAGGACTTAACTATCCCCTGGAAGAGTGCTGTCACCGCAAGGGCATCACAGTCAAGAACATGGACTTCATCTCTTGCGAGCGTATCATCGAGAACGGAGTGATCACCTGTCTTGACATCCGTTATGAGAAGCTCCACATCGAGAAGGACTGCACCCTGATGATCGGTGATATCATTGCTAGCGGCGACACCCTCCGTTTGAGCCTGGAACAGGTTGTCGACCGTTTCCGCAGGCGCGGTGGCAGTATCCGCAAGATCATCTTCTTTACCATCGGCGGCACAAAAGCCATACGCCTCATGGAAGAGCTCACCACGAAGATCCGTGCCATCTGGCCTCAGTTCGAAGGTTTCACCTGCGTCTTCTACGAAGGCATTTTCAGCGTTTATGAGGATAAGGGCTGTACGGGAGTGAATATCCCCGACATCGACTTCTTTTGGAAGGACGGCATCATCTCACCGGACTTCAGGTATCATGTGCTCAAAGACGATGACGCCCTTTTCGAGAAATGCATCATCTATGACGGCGGCGCGCGTCGCTACGAGATCGCCGACCACTATTGGGAGGTGGTCGAGTACTGGGAGGACCTCGCCCGCGCGGCCGGAAGGACCGAGTACAGGGATTTCCTGGAGGAAAAGATAGGACACAGTCTCGATATCGGATTCGAAGACTGGCTCGCGCTCAACGGCTACCAGGACCTTGACGAGGAGGAGATGACCTCCCTCTACATCATGGAAAGGGATTTCATGAGGCAGAAGCGTACCATTCCCGATATCTGCGAGAGGCGGCTTCGCGAATTCAAGCTGGCGCTGCACAAGTATATACAATCTTAACAAATAGCAAAATGAGCAACAACAAGATCGACTACGACTACACCGTCGGTCCGGTATCAAAGACCGGCAGGAAATCCAACCTGAGCATGTTCATGGTCATGCTCGGATTCACTTTCTTCTCCGCCAGCATGTGGGTGGGACAGCAGCTCGCCGCAGGCCTCGATTTCGGAGGCTTCATCTGGGCTTTGCTGCTCGGCGGCCTCATCCTCGGCGCTTACACAGGAACGTTAGGCTACATCGGCGCCAACAGCGGCCTCACTCTCGACATGCTCTCCCACAGGAGCTTCGGCAAGAAAGGAAGCTGGCTGCCCAGCGCCATGATCTCTTTCACCCAGATGGGCTGGTTCGGAGTGGGCCTCGCCATGTTCGCGATCCCTGTCGCGAAGGAAGTCTTCGGCCTGGATGTCACTCCCGACCACATGCCTGCCCTCGGATACGTGCTCGTCGCAGTCGCGGGCATCCTGATGACCGCCAGCGCGTATTTCGGCATCAAGAGCCTCACCATCATCAGTTACATCGCCGTCCCCCTCATCGCCATCCTCGGTACCGTCGCTATGATACTTGCTGTCCGGAACGGTGATGCTGGCCTTGTGGAGCAGTTCTCCAAGGGAACCAAGGACCTCGGGGTCATAGCAGGAGCCGGACTGGTCATAGGTAGTTTCGTCTCCGGCGGAACGGCTACGCCCAATTTTGCCCGTTTCGCCAAGAACGGGAAGGTCGGAGCCATCGTCACCGTCATCGCATTCTTCCTCGGCAACAGCCTCATGTTCCTCTTCGGAGCGGTCTCCAGCATTTATGCGGGCGGAAACGATATCTTTGAAGTGATGCTCAATCTCAACCTGTTCTATTTCGCCGTCCTCATCCTCGGCCTGAACATCTGGACAACAAACGACAACGCGCTTTATTCCGTGGGTCTCGGTCTTTCGAACATCACGGGATTCTCCAAGAAGGCCATGGTCCTTGTCGGAGGCGTCATCGGTACCATCGCTGCCGTTTGGCTCTATTGGAACTTCTGCGACTGGCTCAATGTCCTGAATTGCACACTCCCCCCTATCGGAGCCATCCTCATCCTCGACTATTTCACCAACAGGAAGGACTATGAAGGGAACACGCCACTGAAGACCGTAAACTGGTTCGCAGTCCTGGGCGTCGTGCTCGGCGCCGTCGTCGCCAATCTCCTCAAATGGGGCATCCCCTCAATCAATGGCATGGTCGTCGCCGCAGTCGTCTACCTGATCGGAAAGGCTTTCAATAAGTAAAACTGGAACCTCCGACGAACTCGCGAAGCAGGGATGTCGGAGGTATTTCCTTGCTCGGCACGGGCGTGAAGTAATGGATGAACTTCAGGAGCCTGTGCGCCTCGCAATACTCCGGGCAGTTGCGCGGCACGCTGGCCAGGATGGGCTCGGCGTAATTGCGCAGCACGGCGAATTCGATCAGATATGCGGAGTTGAACATCATGTCGGCATTCTCCTGGTAAGGAAGGATCCATTTCTCCTCGGCGTCGCACACGTTCTGCCACTGGCTGATGGTCTCCCGCGCAGTAAAGGCTCCTTTGTTGTAGTCCCTAATGATGCGCCTGAGCAGGCGGTTGTCGCTCGTGGGTATCCAGTTGTGGTCGTCAAGCGCTGTACTGGTGAGCGTGGAGATGAAAATACGGAACTTCGCGGCATCCGGGATGCGTGCGGTCAGACGCGGATTGAGAGCATGGATGCCTTCGATGAGCAGTACGGAATATTTCTCGAGGTGCAGGCGTTTGCCGTTGTATTCGCGCTTGCCGGTAACAAAGTTGTACTCAGGCACTTCAACGACCTTGCCGGCCAGAAGGTCCAGCACGTCGCGTTCGAGCATGTCATGGTCGACGGTGTCGAAATTGTCGAAGTCATAGCTCCCGTCCGGAAGCTTGGGGGTATCGAGACGGTTGACGAAATAGTCGTCCGTCGAGAATGATATCGGATGCAGGCCGCAGGCCTTGAGCTGTATGCTCAGACGCTTGGTGACCGTGGTCTTGCCGCTGCTGCTCGGGCCGGTGATCAGTACGATGCGTACGGGATCTTCCTTGCGCCGGCAACCGCGGTCGATCTCCTCGGCGATCTGCACGAGTTTCTTTTCCTGAAGGGCCTCGGCCACCTGGATGAGCTCGCTGGCATTGCCGCGCAGGCAGGCGTGATTGACGTCACCGACAGTATTGAGGTCCATGTATCCGTTCCAGCGGCGGCTTTCCTTGAACATGCTGAAGGTCTTGGACTGCTCGATGTATGGAGCGAGTCGCTCGGGATGATGCCTGTCGGGCACGCGGAGCAGGATGCCGCCCTGAAGGGGCTGCAAGGCCCACACGCGGAGATATCCGGCCGACGGGACGAGGCGCCCGTAGTAATAGTCAACGGTATCCCCCAGCAGATAATAATCCATGTACACCTGGCCGCTGGTCTCGATGAGCTTGACCTTGTCATCCATGCCGCGGTCCTTGAATAGCTGGATGGCGTCGTCGATGGGAAGCTCACGGCGGTGGAATGCCGTATCGGTATCGACTATCTCCTGCATCCTGGCGCTGATGCGCTCCACGTCCTCCGGAGCGACATCCGAGCCGTCCGGCTTTTCAAGCTCACAGAAAAAACCATTGCTGACAGGATGCTCCATATGAAGTTTCGCACCGGGAAACACCTCGATGACGGCCTTGTACAACAGGAAGCTCAGCGAGCGGTTGTACACGCGCATGCCGCTGGGGTCGCGCACGTCCAGGAACTGGACGGTACGACTGTTGTAAACGCGGAAACGCAGGCCTTGCGAGACATTGTTGACCTTGGCTGATACGATAGGATAAGGCTGCTCGAACTCGAATGCAGCGAGGATCTCCTGCAGCGTCGCACCTTCGGGGAAATCCTGCGAGGTGCGGGTATTCAGGCAATGGATCTTGAGCATGGAGGAATTGGTTATTGTTTTACGCAAATTTACCTCAAATATTTTATATATTTGCATCCCCCATAACCACAAGATGAAAAAAATAATTGAAACACTGAAAACCTGGAAATTCTGGAAGGAGCTCATCATCATGACCCTCGGCATGCTCGTCGGAGCGGCTGCAGTCAATTATTTCCTCGTACCAAGCAAGATCATCATCGGAAGCATCTCCGGTCTGTCCATCGTCCTCGCAGCAATTTTCGAGGGCATCGGTATCAGCATAAAGGTCAGTACCGTCATCGTGATCATCAATGCGATACTGCTTGTCCTTGCCTATGTGCTCATAGGCTCTGAATTCGGGCTGAAAACGGTCTATACAGCACTTATCCTGGGTCCACTCATGGACCTCTGGGAGAAGATATATCCCGTGGCCAACTTCCTTACCGAACCAGGCCAGACATCCATCATGAACGATCCGTGGTTCGACCTCCTATGCTTCGTACTTCTGCTCAGCATATCACAGTCCATCCTGTTCAATATCAACGCTTCTACCGGAGGACTCGATATCCTCGGAAAGATCGTGAACAAGTATTTCCATCTCGATATAGGGACTTCGGTATCCGTCGCGGGCATCATCATCTGCTGCAGCGCATTCGCCATCAATCCTTTCCGCATGGTGGTCATCGGCATACTCGGCACCTTCATCAATGGCCTGTGCATCGACTGCTTCACTGCCAGCATCAATAAGCGCAAGCGCGTCTGTATCATCTCCTCCGAGCATGAGCGCATACGCGAATTCATCATCGAGAATCTACAACGCGGATGCAGCCTCTATGAAGTCACCGGAGGGTATTCCGGCGAGAAGAACATGGAGATCCAGGCCCTGTTGACGCAGGAGGAGTTCGCCAATCTCATGGCTTTCATGAAGGACAACGAGATCAAGGCTTTCACTACCGCCGGCAATGTCAGCGAGGTCTACGGCCTCTGGCACCAGCATTCACGCAAGCGTTGACATGCGCGTCGCCGTCATCGGAGCAGGCGCAGCAGGATGTCTTTGCGCCGCAGAGATCAAGCGTCGCCTCCCCGGAGCGGAGGTGACCGTTTTCGAAGGCGGAGCAAAGCCACTTGCCAAGGTGGCGATTACGGGTGGCGGCAGGTGCAATTTTACCAATTCATTTGAGAATATAGGCAGGCTTGAAGAAGCCTATCCGAGGGGCGCGCGGCTAATGAAACGCGCCCTGATGCATTTCGGGCCGGAGGATGCGAGGCGTTGGTTTGAAAATGAGGGCGTGCCGTCCGTCATAATGGAGGACGGCTGCGTATTCCCCGCATCACAGGATGCGATGGACATCGTGCGCGCGCTTGAACGAGCCATGAGGCTGGCAGGCGTTAAAGTTATCTGTCGACATAGGGTTACATCCTTAGAAAACATCGATGGCATCTTCCGTATCGCCTTCAGTGGCTCTTCCCTGCCCTGTTTCGAAGCCGACAAGGTAGTTTTGACGACGGGAGGCTCCCCCACTGCCGGAGGGCTTTCCATACTGTCTCCGCTGGGATTGGAGACAGTCGCTCCTGTACCTTCATTGTTTACATTCAATATCGGTGACGAATCGCTGAAGTCTTTGATGGGTGCCGTCGTGAATAATGCGCTCGTCGGTCTGGCAGGAAGTTCATTCAGGGCTCGGGGAGCCCTTCTGCTGACCGACTGGGGCGTCAGCGGCCCTGCTATCCTCAAACTGTCATCGTACGCCGCCAGGGACCTTGCGGACAAAGGCTATCGCGGTACCCTGAATATATCCTGGCTTGGAACGGCAAGGGAAACCGAATGCATGGAACTGTTGCAGGAAATGGCATCAGAGAGCCCGCGCAAGCAGGTGGTCTCCACCTGCCCGGCAGCGCTCACGGGCCGCCTGTGGCGGCACATCGCTGCCCGGGCGGGCCTGCGGGAGGATCTCCGCTGGGCGGAGACCGACTCCCGCGGCATGGCCCGCCTCGCCTCCATCCTCGCCTGCGATGCCTACCCTATCACCGGCCGCTGCCGTTTTAAGGATGAGTTCGTCACATGCGGAGGAGTATCGCTCTCAGAAGTCTCGCTCAATACCCTTGAATCAAAAAAGCATCCAGGACTCCACTTTGCGGGCGAAGTCCTGGATGTAGATGCAATTACCGGAGGATTTAACCTCCAGGCGGCCTGGTCGATGGCCTATACGGTAGCGGATGCTATTTCTTCCTGTAGTGGTGACGGCGACGGCGCTTGCTGAAGAATTTCTTCCTTATACCCAGCACAAGCAGGACAGCGAAGAACAGGCCGATGACAATCATTGTCATGGCATTGGCATTCGAGCCCTTCACTCGGCTCCAGGTGGTGATAAGCTTCGGGGTATCCTCACCCCAGTCGCGCATCATAACGCAGCGCTCAATCACTGAAGCGTCAGGATACAGGGTCGGGTCGAGATGTGCCTCACCTGCACCTTCGATGTCCCCGAACAGATAGCGGACATCCACGGTCTCTTCGAACGATTCATCTTCCATAGCCTCGAGTATCTCCGGCGAAGTCACAGTACTGACATAACCGATGTAGTCCATGTTGCGGATGGCATTCTCCGGAATGCAGAGGAAATTGATGAAGTAACTTGCAGCCTTGACGTTACGGGCATACTTGGGAATAACCCAGCCGTCGAACCAGACATTGCTGCCCTCCTGCGGCACCTCATATCTCAGGTCGACGCCCATGTCCCTGGCCTCCATCATCGCCCACTCCGCATCACCGCTCCAGGTGAAGTTGAGCCAGCCGCGCTCCTGCGTCATCTGCTCCTTTCCGAAATCGGCTTCCCATCCAGCTACGAGAGGCTTGACCTGGGCCATGAAAGCCTCGAAAGCCTCCAGGCTCTCGTCCGACGAATCCATCATCAGCTCGTCCATCGTCACTTCACCAGCCTTCAACTCATTCTGGTGCAAGAAGATATTGATTGGACAGTAAACGTCGCGGGCGGCGTCCTTGATGAAAATCTTGTCGGCGTATTTTGGGTTGCGGATGACATCCCAGGACTTTACATCTTCGGGGTCGACGTACTTGGCATTGTAAAGGATGCCGGTCGTTCCCCACATGTAACCCACAGAATAGTCATTGGCATCTATACCACCGTCAGCGATCTTGGAGAACACTCCCCTGATGTAAGGAGAGACGTTGGCATCTATATAGTTGGGGGTATTCCCGAACTGCTTGTTGATAGGGAGGAGAAGGCCTTCATTCAGCATACGCTGGATGATGTAGTCCGAAGGACAGACGACATCGAAGTCCTCATGGCCTTTCTCGATCTTCGAGAGCATGGTCTCATTGATATCAAAGGTCTGATAGACGACCTTGACCGGTTCGCCGGTCTGCTCCTCGTACCACTGTTCGAATTCGGGAATGAGTTCCTCATCGATATAGTCTCCCCAGTTGTAGACCTTGAGGATATGTTCACGGTCAGTGCCGCAGGACGCCAGCAGGCACAGCGCCAGCAGGGCCGCGATGTGGGCTATTCTTTTCATTTTGCTTCCTTCTGCGCCTTGGCCTGACGCAAATTAATGATTATCAAGAGTACAAGGATGACGATGAAGATGATGGTCATCAGCGGACGGAGCTCCGGAGTGAGACCACCCTTGCGGGCATCAGCGTAGATGTATGTGGAGAGGGTCTCAAGACCCACCGTTCCGCGCGTGAAGAAGGTCACGGCAAAATCGTCGAGTGACATCGTGAACGCAAGGATGAATCCCGAGAGCATTCCGGGCCTGAGCTGGGGGACCATAACCTTCCAAAGTGCCTGATGTGGGGTAGCTCCAAGGTCAAGGGCAGCCTCATAGATATTGGGGTTCATCTGGGACAGCTTGGGAAGGACGCTAAGCACAACATAAGGCGTACAGAATGAGATGTGCGCGAGGATGACCGTAAGCATGCCCTGGCTGATGTGGAGGAACACGAACAGCAGGAAGAGCGACACGCCGATGATGATGTCAGGATTGATCATCGGGATGTTGTTCATGAACATGATGGCCTGTTTCTTCCTACCCTTGAGGTTGTGGATGCCGATGGCTGCGATGGTACCGAGCAATGTAGCCACGGCCGCAGAGATAATGGCGATGACGAGGGTGTTCTCGACAGCTTTCATCAGTCCGCTGCCACCCTGCATGCCTCCCGTGAAGAGAGACTGATACAAGTGCGTAGAAAAGCCCGTCCAGTTGCCGAGGGCCTTGGCCTCGGTGAAAGAGAACACGGCGATGAATACCAACGGTGCATAAAGGATGACCAAAAGTATCCCGATATAGAGTTTTGCGAAAAACCTTTTCATCAGATCAGCCCTCCTTCAGCAGCGTTGCTGTCCTCGTTCGAGAACAGCGAAGTTATACCGATGATGATAAGCATTATCAAGGCCAGGGCGGAGCCGTAGTTCCACATCGAGGAATTGATGTTCTCCTGGATGATGGTACCGAAGAGCTTGATCTTGTTGTTGGTCAGGAACTCAGCGATGGCAAAGGTCGAGACCGTAGGCATGAACACCATCATCACGCCGCTCATGATGCCCGGCATCGAAAGCGGGAGCGTAACTTTGGTGAACACCTGCAGAGGAGTAGCTCCGAGATCCTCGGCAGCCTCGCCGTATGACTTGTCCATCTTCTGAAGAATATTGTAGATGGGATAGATCATGAACGGCAGGTAGTCATAGACCATACCGAAGAGCAAGGTGCCCTTCCCGAGGGTGAAGCCCAGCACGTTGAAGAGCTCGGTAGTGGCCAGCGTACGCATCAGCGCATTTATCCACATAGGGAGGATGAACAGCACGATAGTGACGGCCGAACGGTTGAGCTGCTTGTCGGCGAGAATGTAAGCTGCGGGATAACCCAACAGGATGCATATCAATGTATTCTCAATGGCGACCTCAAGCGAAAGTGCAAAGGTCGAAATGGCATCCGAGTCGGAGAAGAATTTTCCTATGTTCGCGAGGGTGAACCCTCCTTCATTGCTCTGGAACGCATATACGATGACGAGAACCAGGGGCAGGATGACGAACAAGACCAGGAAAATGAAGTACGGGATGCTCCAGTTGCTTCTCTTAGTCATTTTTCCTGTTCAGTTTGATATCGGTTGCTGCAATATTGATGGCGACAAGATCACCCTTGTCCCAGATGTCGTTGGTGTCGACGTAGAGGAAGCCCTCGTCCCCGACCTTAATGGTCAGGTGATAATGGTCGCCCTTGTAGAGGATGAAATGTACGTCTCCGTCGAGCACGCCCTCCTCGAGGTCGTCAAGGAGTTCGACCTTGTCGAAAGCGACAGTCGCCAAGACCTCGTCACCCTCCTCGAATCCTTCAGTGGAGCATTCGAATTCTCCTCCAAGCATTTCCACCTTGCCTTCTCCTACCACCTTGGCTTCGAGGACGTTCGCCACCCTCTCCTTCTTCATTACCTGGATGTCATCCGGCTCGACATAGAGGTTGACGATGCTGTCCACGGGATAGGGATCGTAATCCTGGATCATAAGTTCATTGCCGGTGTCGCTGTCCACGTACATCTCGTAGTGGACGCCCTTGAAGGTGCAGGACTTGACCTTGGCGGTGAACTGGGTCCTGGCGGGATCGTTTGTGAAATAGATATCTTCAGGACGAACGACGACATCCACGGGGACATTTTCGCCGAAGCCTTCATCGACGCAGTCGAAATCGTGGCCTATGAAACTGACCTTGCGGTCGCGGATCATCGTACCGTTCAGGATGTTGCTCTCACCGATGAAGTCCGCTACGAAGGAATTGACCGGCTCGTTGTAGATGTCGGTAGGAGTGCCGATCTGCTGGATGCGGCCCTCGTTCATCACGACGACGGTGTCGCTGAGAGTCAGCGCCTCCTCCTGGTCGTGGGTAACGTATATGAAGGTGATACCCAGCTGCTTGTGCATTTCCTTAAGCTCGATCTGCATGTCCTTGCGCATCTTGAGGTCAAGCGCGGCGAGAGGCTCGTCCAGCAGGAGGACCTTGGGCTGGTTGACGATGGCGCGGGCGATGGCAATACGCTGTTGCTGGCCTCCGGAGAGGGTCTCAACATCGCGGTCCTCATAGTCGGACATCGCGACAAGCTTCAACACGCGGCGGACGCGCTTGTCGATCTCCTCCTGCGGGACTTTCTTCAGCTTGAGACCGAAGGCGATGTTGTCGTAAACGTCCAGGTGCGGAAAGAGGGCGTAGCGCTGGAAGACGGTGTTGAGAGGACGCTCATAGGGAGAAGTACCCTCAAGGTCCTTGCCGTCAAGCAGGATGGAGCCCTCATCGGGCTTGAGGAAACCGGCAATCATACGCAGGAGCGTGGTCTTGCCGCAGCCGGAAGGTCCCAGCAGAGTTAGGAACTCGCCCTGGTTGATATAAAGATTGATGTCCTTGAGAACGTCCTTGCCGCTGAAAGACTTGGAGACGTTCTTGATTTCGATGATTTTCTTTGCCATTGCAGCTATGGGCTAATAGATTCTGATAGCGATGTTGTACAGGGCTCCCACATTGATGGAAAGACCGGGGAAGCCGTTGTCGTATGCAACGACGGCGTGCAGGCGGAGGGCGTCATTGTCCCTCAGCGGGAAATAGTGCGCCGCCAGGCCTCCGAAGAAACGTCTGTCGGTGGAATAGAGTTCCCTCATGAAAGGGACTGTAGTATAGCATTTCTCGTATCCAGCCTTTGCCACGAGGTTGAGCTTCTCACTCGGATCAAACTCTGCGAAAAGGGCACCGGTGGACTCGTTGACGTGAAGTTCATCGCAAAAACGCCAACCAAGGTCAGTGCCAAGGGTGAAATCACCGAAACAATACTTCAGACCGGCGTTGAACATCTTCAGGAAACCCGAGGTCGCCTCGGCCGGAATAAAGGCAAGCCTTCCGTCATATCCGACAAGATTGCCAGAAATCATATAGCTGAACTCATCGGCATCCCGACGGGTAAGGAGGGATGCGCTGACGAGTCCCCCATCGAACGGACGGTCGGAGAATGGTGAAGAAACAAGTTGAAGAGTCGTGGACGAAACCTCACCATGGTTCCAGGTAATATCACCACCCCACTGGTACACTTGCATGTTGTTCCACAAGGTCGAGTTGAGATCGAAATGCGACTCGTAATCATAAGCATCCTGTTCCCACAAACCGAGGGCAAGGGCACACTTTCCTGCAGTAATGGAAAAGTCACCAAACGAATAGGTCAGGTTGGCCCAGTCGCACCAGTTAACGTCACCGACACGCATAAAGGTGTCCTGATACAGCGAAGCAGGCTCTTCCGAGAGCCAGTGGTTCATTATGGAATAGGAGAAATGCTCGCCGAAAGAACCCTCGAACAGGGTATATAGAGAAGAATTCGATAAGCTGAAGTCTGTACCGGCATCTGAATTGAACCCGATGTACGGATTGAGGTCAATTCGCGGAATGATTGAAAGTTGGGCGCTAGTTCCAACGTTCCCGACTTCTTGCGCTTGGGCAAGGCTGACGGTCAGCGCAGCAGCAATCAAAAAAAGTATTCTTCTCATTTATCAACCATAAAAAAGGGATTAGTTAAACTTGTGGGTACAAATATAAGACATATTTTAGTTAATTTTGCGAATCGAAAGAAAAAATGACCACATGAAAAGACATCTTCTCCTCCTGCTGGCTTTTCTCACTGCCATTCAGCCTCTTAGGGCCGATGAAGGCATGTGGCTGCCGGCTCTTATTTCGCAGCGTATCGCCGATATGCAGGCCAAAGGTTTCAAGCTTTCCGCCGAGGACGTTTACAGCGTCAACCAGGCGTCCTTGAAGGATGCCGTCGTACTGTTCGGTTCCGGATGCACCGGAGAGCTCGTTTCTGACGAAGGCCTGCTGTTCACCAACCACCACTGTGGCTACAGCTACATCCAGAGGCATTCGAGCGTCGAGCACGACTACCTCAAGGACGGTTTCTGGGCGATGAACCGCGGAGAGGAACTTCCCAATCCCGGCCTGACCGTGAGTTTCCTCGAGAGGATGGATGATGTCACCGCCGCAGTACTGAAGGGATATGTCCCGACAATGAGCGAGGCGCAGCGCGACTCTGTCGTGCGCGCTAACTCCGCGGCCCTGACCAAGGCCGCGACCGCGGATGGCAAGGGCCTTCGCGCCAGCGTCGAGGCACTGTACTACGGCAACCAGTATTTCCTGTTCGTGTTCAGGGTGTATCGCGATGTCCGCCTGGTCGGCGCTCCGCCGTCCTCCATAGGCAAGTTCGGCGGCGACACCGACAACTGGATGTGGCCGCGCCATACGGGCGATTTCTCCATTTTCCGCATCTATGCCGACAAGGACAACAATCCCGCCGATTACTCCGCGGACAATGTCCCCTACCGCCCGAAGAAGTCCTTCAAGATATCACGCGCTGGCGTGAAGGAGGGAGATTTCACCTTCGTGTATGGCTGCCCCGGCAGCACCAAGGAGTACGCGATGTCCGAGGATGTGCGTTACGTTTCCGAGGTCTCAGACCCGCAGAAGATCGCGCTCCGCACCCTCAGGCTCGACAATATCAAGAGGCACATGGACGAGAGCCAGGCCGTACGTATCCAGTATTCATCCAAGGCGGCCAGCGTATCCAACGCCTGGAAGAAATGGCAGGGCGAGGCCAAGGGCATTGACAAGAACGACGTCGTCGCGGTCAAGCGCGATTACGAGCGCCGCTTCAGTGCCTGGGCCAAAGGCACGCGCTATGAGGGGCTCGTGGAGAAGCTCGGAGAGCTGTTCGCCCGCCGCAATCCCTATTATCTGGCATACGAATATTACACCGAGACCGCCCGTACTATCGAGTTGCTGTCCTTCGCATCCAGTCTCAGGAATGCCTATCCCGATGCGGATGCCGTACATTCCGTTACCGAATCCTTCTTCAAGGATTATTATCAACCTATCGACGAGGAGAATTTCGTCGATGTGATGAAAGCCTTCGATGAGAACATGTCCGATGATTTCAAGCCGGCATGGTTCAAGGAGAAGCTCGCCGAGCTCGGCAGCATCGAAGCCCTGCGGGACTATGTCTTCAAGGGTTCCATCCTTACCGACAAGGCAAAAGTCCTGGCCCTCAAGGCTGAAGACAAAGACAAGGTCGCTGCTGACCCTGCCTTCGAGATGTACGACGCTTTCTACCGCTGGTACTACGATGAACTCAGGCCGGTGATCAACGAAGTCAATTCTGAGATCAGCCTCGCCTACCGCGACTACATGCAGGGGCAGATGGACTTCGAGAAGAACAAGGCATTCTATCCTGACGCCAACCTCACCCTGCGCGTCGCCTATGGCCACGTGGAGGGTTACTCCCCCGCCGACGGCATCTACTATTATCCGGTATCTACCCTCAAGGGTATCATCGAGAAGGACAATCCCGAGATTTTCGACTACGACATTCCGCAGACCTTACGTGACATCTACGCCGAAGGAGGCCATGAAGGCCAGCCTGTCTGCTTCCTCGCCACGAACCATACATCGGGAGGCAACTCCGGCAGCCCGGTCATCAATGCCGACGGCAACCTCATCGGCATCAATTTCGACCGCGTCTGGGAAGGCACGATGAGCGACATTGTCTTCGATCCGGAGATCTGCCGCAACATCTCCCTCGACATCCGCTATCTTCTGTTCTGCATCGACAGGATCGGCAACGCATCCTACCTCTTCGACGAAATGACCTTTGTAGACTAGGTGCGGACGCATTCAAATCCGCACAAATGACGTAGACGGTCCAGCAATTGGACCGTCTACGTCATTTTAGGGCGTTTTTGCTGTAGACGGTCCATTTTGTGGACCGTCTACAGCAGTAAAAAAGAACCGACGCATCGTAAGATACGCCGGTAATAAATAATCGAAGTGATATTCCCCTAAAGTTCGAAGTGGACGGTGTTGCCGTAATCGTTCCAGTTGCGGAGGTCGAGAGTGAGCGCATTCTGGTCGTAGACGTTGCTAAACTGCGTGGTCTCAACGGTTCCGTTGTCCCAGACAAACTCTTCCCAATGCACCTGGGAGAGACACTCCTGAGCTTGTTCAAGGGTCAGGATGCCACTATGAGCGTCCAGATATGCCTGAGCGGTTTCAAAACGCCACCAGCTCTTGCTGTGGGGATTGCCCACGGCTTCATCGGGCTCGGGAGAATAGTATTTCTCTGAGAGGAGATGGTTGGTCACGAGCATGGAGTTCTCCCCGACGGGCTTCCTGACCACCATTGACTTCCATCCGTCGTCCTTGTCAAACTCGAGGATGGCACAGTCACCATTCGCATCCGCGACCATATAATGGTAGCCGGATCCGACGGTGGCGTCATGGCAGATATCGACCGAAGCGGCAAGGTCCAATGCCTCCTGTACCGTCGCGCAGCGGTCCAGCCACAGGCGCATTATGACGGTCGTGCCGACCTTATGCTTGCCGGTCTCCTGCCGTGCTGCCTGCTTGGGAAGGGCCATGATGGAAGTGCAAAGTCCTTTCTCGTTGATGCCGTCGACAGGTGCATATATGGCAGCCAGACAACTGACTTTGCTCCCAAGGGAGACAGGCAGCTTATCAAGCGAGTATCCGAAATGGGACATGTCACTCACCGCAATTGATGCGTACCCTTCCTTCGGACGGGAAACGGTCACCATGGTGGGATTCTTGAAATAATCATAGTTGCGACCATACCAGAAGCCGTCCCCGCTTGCCTTAACAGCTTGGAAACTGGTACAGTTGAAAGTGCTCAATTCCCCGTTTTCGTCAGCGACCTGGGCACTTTTCATCTTGATGGGCAGGCCCTTGCCTATACGGCCGACGATATAATCCAGCAACTCCGGGTTGCTGCTGATATCCTTCGAGATAAGGTCATCTAGGTCATATTTGGCCCTGTATTCCATGTGATAGAGGTACTGGTTGCCTCCGACAGACTCTATGCTGCTTATGGTACGGATCTCCCCGCCCCAGATACACAGGACGACTAAAACGAAAGCGGCGATGACGCCGATGATCCATAGAAGTAACTTTTTCATTTTGATTATAGTTTAGCGGACAAGCTTGACGGGTGACAGCACGAAACGGAAGTCATAATCTCCGTATGGAAGCATATAGTCTTCGATCGGGACGGCGCCCCAGCTGTTGATACATCCGAGCCCCATCTGGGCCTTGTCGATCAACAGATTGGTGACCGGATCCTCGTCGAGATCACCGGAATGGTTCTGGAGCTTGACAGGTCCTTCGTCCAGCGTAGCGATGCGGTAGTGCAAGGCGGAAGCCGAGAAGGGCTCTTCTGCCGTCACCTCAAGTCCGCGGCCGGAAGCATCTACGATTCGCCACCAGCGGATGTCACTCTTGGTGCCATTCTCCTGGGGACGGATATAAGGGTAGAACTGTTCGTCCACGGTCTGGTCGTAGATGCCGAGCGGCATAGAATCCTTCCTGTCAGAATAATTCTCAATCGGACCGCGTCCATAATAAACGATACGCTCGAAGGACTTGGGCATCGGCAGCTGCACGCCGAAACGGAACATGTTGGAAACCTTTGCCTCTGGGTCTGCCTTGAAGGACTCCGTCACCTCTATGGCTCCGGAATTGTTGATCCTGTATGCCATCGTCAGGCGACCGCTGACGGCAGCTATCTCATATTCGGACTTGACGACTGCGAGGCCGTCCTCCATGGAAGCATTGATGGAGGTGAGACGCATCTGGGGATTGTTCCATACGGCATATCGCCTCTGAAGACCCGCGCCGAAGTCGTTGTCGGTAGGGGCGCGCCAGAAATTCGGAGTCAGGGACTCCCCCTCGGCCAGCATGTCCACACCGCCGGCATTGTAGCTGACAATCGCTCCGGAACGGCGGTTGAAGAGGACGCTGAAGCCGGCACCGGAAACGGAGATGAAACTCCTGTCCGCCTCATCGATCACGGGGAGGTCAAGAGGGACATTGGTGGTCTCGACGTTGGCGAAACGGAATTCGCGGGCCGGCCGGTCACGCAGCGCAAGCTGCTGCTTCGCCACGGCGAAGCCGGCCGGAAGCATGCCTTCGGCCTCCTTCAAGACATAACGGACATTGAGCAGCCACTCGCCGGGAGCATCGCAGGAGCCCAAAGTCAGGCTGACTCTCGTCCGGCCCTGCGGAGCTACGGACAAGTCCGCTACGCTCCCGCGCCGGACACTCTTTCCGTCACAAAGCACCTCCCACTCAAGTGCATACGCCGACAGGTCACGGAAGAAATACTCATTGTACACCTCGATCTCCCCAGACGGGTTGATAAGCGAAGTCCAGATATCCTGATAATAATACCCCACCTCGTACATGTGAGGATTGGGTACGCGGTCAGGGCTGATGAGACCGTTGTCGCAGAAGTTCTGGTCACTCACGTCGAAGCGGTTGAAGTCTCCTCCGTAAGCGTAGATCATCCTGCCGTCCTTCCCCTTCCAGCGGATGGACTGGTCGACGAAGTCCCAGATGAAACCGCCCTGGTACTTGGGATACTTGCGGACAAGGTCCCAGTACTCCCTGAAGCCACCTTCGGAGTTACCCATGGCGTGGGCATATTCGCACTGGATAAGCGGCCTGGTCTGGGCGGGATCCTCGCAATAGCGGACGACACCGCGGTAATCCATATACATAGGGCAATAGATATCGCTCTTGCCGTCCTCGGAGAGCGAACGCTCATACTGGACAGGTCGTGAGGGATCCATGGATTTTATCCGGTCATATGCATCGTTGAAATTGGGACCGGTACCGCCTTCGTTGCCAAGCGACCAGATGACTACCGACGGATGGTTGCGGTTGCGCTGCACATTGCGGCGGTTGCGGTCCACATGCTCATCATGGTAAATGGGATTCTTGGCAAGGGTCTGGGGACCGTATCCCATGCCGTGGGACTCGATGTCCGCTTCTGCCACGACATAGATGCCGTATTGGTCACAGAGGTCATACCAATAATTGTCATTGGGATAGTGGGAAGTGCGCACCGCATTGATATTGAATTGCTTCATGACCCTGATATCCTGCTCCATGCGCTCACGGGGCACGACATAGCCCCCGTCGGGGTCCAATTCGTGCCGGTCAGCGCCCTTGAAGAGCACGGGCTGACCGTTGACCAGCACTTGCGAATCCTTGATCTCCACTTTCCTGAAACCGGTCTTTACAGGAATGACTTCGGTGACTGTACCCTTCTCCAGCGTCGACACCCTCACCGTATACAGATTGGGAGTCTCTGCGGTCCATTTCAGAGGATTCTCCACATCGAAATGGGTGTAAGCCGTACCGTCTAAGGCAGCCTTTGCTGAAATAGCCTCACTCTTGACGACTTTCCCTGCAGGGTCGACCAGTTCGACCTTCAGGTCGGACTTTGCCGACAGGTCTACCTCGACGGACAAGGAACCATTCCGGTATGAGCCGTCCAGGTCGGGAGTCACCTTGACATCCGCAACATGCTTCTTTGGACGCGAATACAGGTAACTGTCTCGCGCCACTCCGCTGAAACGCCAGAAATCCTGGCACTCGAGATAGGTGCCGTCACACCAGCGGAACACCTGGAAAGCGATGAGATTGCTCTGTCCGGGAACGACATACTTGGTGATATCGAACTCGCATTCGAGCTTGCTGTCCTCGCTGTATCCCACGAATTTGCCGTTGACCCACAGATACATGTTGGAGGTCACGGAGCCGAAATGTGCAATAATCTCGCGACCCTTCCAGGAAGCGGGAATCACGAACTCGCGGCGATATGAACCGACATGGTTGTCTTTCTCGGGGACATGCGGAGGATCGTTCCTGAAGCGGTTTTCCCAGGCGTAGCGTGTATTGACATACAGAGGGTCGCCATAGCCGTTCAGCTCCCAGATGCCAGGGACAGGCATGGTCCCCCAGCCCTTGTCGTTGAAGCCTGTCTTCCAGAAATCCGTCGGGCGGCTGTCTGCATCCGCCACCCAGTCGAACTTCCAGAGTCCGTGGAGGGTCATGTAGTTGGAAGATGACTCCGGCACTCCCGCTTCAGCCGCTGCAAGTGACTCATATGCAAAGTAATGGGCATGCATGGGAGCACGGTTCACGGCGTTGACGGCAGGATCCTGCCATTCGGTAAAGGTTTGGGCGTAAGCCAGGCTGCAGGCAAGGCACAGCAGCAGGGACAAAGTCTTTCTCATGGGTACAGTCATTAGTTTCATACAAATATATCATTTTCCTTCCAATTTGTTATCTTTGTGAAAACACCAAAACTACGGATCATGAAAAAATACCTCTCCGCTCTATGCCTGAGCCTGCTCTGCCTGTCCCTTTCCGCGGCGCCCAAGACCGTCACCAGCCCTGACGGCAAGCTTACGGTGACCGTATCGGACGACGCCCGTTACAGCGTCTCCCTAGACGGGAAGGACCTCGTCCTTCCTTCAGCCCTGGGATTCCGCTCCAACCGCGGCGATTTCATGAATGCAAAAGTCACGGAAGCCGAGTCTTCGGCCATCCACGACTCATATACCCTCGACCGTATCAAGAAAGGCCGTATCACATACGACGCCAACGTCCTGATATGCACCCTGGAGAATGAGGCCGGCGATGCCGTCAAGGTGGAGTTCTGCGTCAGCGACAACGACGTGGCTTTCCGCTATGTCGTGGACAATCCCCGCTGGGCCAGCATACGTATTTTCGAAGAGGCGACATCATTTGTTTTCCCTGAAAGCACTACGACTTTCCTTACGCCCCAGAGCGACGCCATGATAGGCTGGCAGCGCACCAAACCCAGCTACGAGGAGTTCTATGCCATAGACAAGCCCATGAGCGAGAAGTCGCAGTACGGCCACGGCTACACCTTCCCCTGCCTTTTCAAGGTCGGGAGTGACGGATGGGCGCTCGTCAGCGAGACAGGCGTAGACAGCCGCTACTGCGGCGGCCGCCTGAGCGACTGGGACCCGAAGGGAGGTTACAGGCTCGAGTTCCCGATGCCTGAGGAGAACGACGGCAACGGTACTGTAGAGCCGGCGTTCGCCGTCCCCGGAGCCACCCCGTGGCGTACGATCACCGTGGGCAGCACCCTCAAGCCGATTGCGGAGAGTACCGTCACATGGGATGTCGTCGAGCCCAGATACGTTTCGAAGCACAATTACAAGTTCGGCAAGGGCACCTGGAGCTGGATCCTCTGGCAGGACGGCAGCATCAACTACGATGACCAGGTCAAGTTCATCGACCTCGCCGCCGCCATGGACTTCCAGTACGTCCTCGTAGACAATTTCTGGGACAGGAACATCGGCTACGACAGGATGGAGGAACTGGTGAAATATGCCCACTCCAAAGGCGTGGATGTATTCCTCTGGTACTCATCCAGCGGATACTGGAACGATATCTCCCAATGTCCTCTCAACAAGATGGATAGCGCCGTTGAGCGCAAGAAGGAGATGAAATGGCTTCAGGACATCGGAGTGAAGGGTATCAAGGTCGATTTCTTCGGAGGTGACAAGCAGGAGACCATGCGTATCTACGAAGGTGTGCTGAGCGACGCCGACGACTATGGCTTGATGGTGATCTTCCACGGCTGCACCCTCCCCCGCGGCTGGGAGCGCATGTACCCCAACTACGTCGGCAGCGAGGCGGTCCGTGCCTCGGAGAACCTCGTATTCGGCCAGCACGAGTGCGACATCGAGGCTCAGAACGCTACGCTTCATCCGTTCATCCGCAACGCCGTCGGATGCATGGAGTTCGGAGGCTGTTTCCTCAACAAATTCCTGAACAAGGCAAATGCCCGCAGGCCGATACGCCGCACGACGGATGAGTTCGAGCTCGCCACCGCAGTGCTTTTCCAGAATCCTATCCAGAATTTCGCCTTGGCTCCGAACAATCTTGAGGATGCTCCCGCATACTGCCTCGACTTCCTCAGGGATGTCCCTACCACCTGGGATGACATCCGTTACATCGACGGATATCCCGGCAAATACGCGGTCATAGCCCGCCGCAAGGGCGGAAAGTGGTATGTTTCAGCCATCAACGCTGCTGAGGCGCCGTATTCCCTTGACCTCAAGGCTGTCGCTGCCGAGCTGGGCTCCCCCGCCTCGATGACCGTCCTTCACAGCGGCTCGCAGCAGCAGAAAGCTGTCGACTACAAGGCCAAGGCCGGCTCGAAAGCCGCCAAGGCCAATCTCGTAGAGATAGCCCAGAACGACGGCGCCGTCATCATCATCAGGTAGCGTGATTCCCAAATAACTGCAGGTCAGAGGATTATACAAAAGCCCTCCCGGTAAAGACCAGGGAGGGCTTTATCATAATGTTCAGTCAAAGAGACTGTTACGTAACACGCCTATTTGAATAGAAGCGGAACGAACTCCGAGAGGTAGATCCTCCAGTTGCGCCAGATATGGCCGCCGTCGGTTTCCATGTATTTGTAAGGATATCCGGCGGCGTCAAGCTTTGCGCGGAACCCGTTGTTGGACTCGATCAGGAAGTCGGTCTTGCCGATGCCGATCCACAGCATCGCGGGCTTCTTGGAGAAGTAGGTCGCGAGCTTGCCGTCCACATTCTCATATATCTCCTTGTGTGCAGCAGTCTGCTCCGACCCGGTGCCGATTGCAGCGGAGAACATGCCCGAATAGTTGAACATGTCGGGATTGTTCAAGGTGATATAGAGAGTATGGAAACCGCCCATGGAGAGGCCGCAGATGGCACGGCCCTGCTTTTTGGCGATAGTCCTGTAATGGCTGTCGACGAACTTCACGACCTCAGGGAAAGCGGTCTCGAAGGTGCCCTCCATGGTCTGAGGAAGGTCCATGGTTGGACGGGTGTATCCGGTGGAATTCTCCAGCGGAGCAGCCTCCTGGGAGATGTTGCCGTTGGTGAAGACCACGATCATCGGCTTGGCCTCTCCCCTTGCGATAAGGTTGTCAAGGATCTGCGTGGCGCGGCCCTGGGTCACCCATGCATCCTCGTCGCCGCCGATGCCGTGAAGCACGTACAGGACCGGATACTTAGCCTTGGGATTGTCCTCATAGCCGGCGGGGGTATAAACGGTCATGCGGCGGTCGAAACCCTCCGTTGCGCTGTAATACCACACCTTGGAGACGGTTCCGTGCGGAACGCGGTGAACCGCATACAGGTCGCTGCGCTCACCGGCCTCGGGTACCAGCAGCACGCTGGTCAACGAGGCGATGTCGCGGTTGACGAACACATTGTTCGGATCTATGACCTGGGTGCCGTCAACTGTATACGTGTAGGTATACATCTCCGGAGCCACCTTGAAAGGGGTGGTATACTCCCATACACCGCCCTGCTTCTCGGTAAGTTCAGCGACGCCGGGCATGTCATAGGTGACCTTCTGTCCGCCCATGTCGAACTCCATGGTCTGGACAGGGAGGAAGTCACCGGAAAGGGTGACCTTCACGGCCTTGGGAGCTTGATAACGGAACGTGACGGTTCCGTCGGGATTGATTACGGGCGACTCGGCCGAGGCGCCTCCGAAAAGAGCCTGCTGCGCATAGGCGGAAAGCCCGATGAACGCCGCAGCTGTGATGAGTACTAATCTTTTCATCGTATATAAATGGGTTAAAACTATTTGAATGAATCTCCGGCCTTTTTCAAGGCCTTGGGGAGGCATTCCTGCCAAAAATTCCAGTAATGGATACCGTCCCTGGCAATAAACTCCACTGAGAGGCCCTTACCGTTCATATAGTCGGCAAGTTCTTTGGCTGCGCCGTTGTCGACAGTCGTATCCTGGTTACCGACCTCGATTGTGAATGGAGGAAAAACGGATTTATTCGGCTGGACGTCGACGAGAGCCTTGAATGTATCTGCAGTCGCGGGGCTCATTGCATAAGCATAGGTGAACTTCGCAGGATACTTCAGGGCGTGGTACAGGGTGCCGAATCCTCCCATTGACAAGCCGGCCACGGCACGCTTGCCGCTGAACTTGTATTTGCCCTCCACTTCGGGCATGAGTTCCTCGTGCAGGTACTGCTCATAATAACCCGTGTAGAAGGTCATCTGAGCGTCCGGCATCACGATGATCATCGGAGTGCCTCCCTGATTCTTGATGTAATTGTCGGCTATCTTCTGCGCATCGCCTTTGTCAAGCCAGGCATCCTGGTCGTCACCTGCCCCATGGAGCAGGTAAAGGATTGGATAGGCCTTTTCGGAGTCGAACTTCGGAGGAAGATACAGGTCGTATTTCATCCGCATCTTCATCGCCTTGCTGTCAATCGCAAGGCCCTTCTTGACTTCGGAATTGGCAAAGAGCAGTTCCTTGAGATCAACCTGCACGACTTCTTCCGGTTCATCCCCGCCGCAGGCGCTGAGGGCGATCATCCCCAGCGCTGCAGCAAGAACGATAAGCAAGCGTCTCATCTGTTAGAACGCAGCTACAAACGAATAGCCCGTAGAACCGGCGAACTTGTAAGTCTGGTCGCCCACGAGGGTGACGGTGAGGGTCTCACCGGGGTTGACCAGGACTACGGAACCGTCATCCTTGAGATAACGGGATCCGCCGACACCCATTCCCCAGGCGCTCAGGTCATAACCGTTGCCGAAGGTATGGTCCTCATGCGCATATTCCACGCAGGTATATTCACCGGAGAGGTCGGTGACGCCCTCGGTGAGGACGAGCTGGAACCACACGGCCTCTTCGCCGGCAGCGTTCTTGAGGGTCAGGTTATGGGTTTTCACGCCGGGAACGGGGGCGAAGGTGTTGTCAACCGCATCGCTCAGTTCCTCGGTGATGGTGAACTCGGGAGTCTCGGAGCCGGGAGCATCAGAAGGGGTCAGGGCCTCGATCTCGCCCTCGAACACCGCCCAGTTAGGATAGGTGCTCTCGTCACCCCATGTGATGACATACTTGGTACCCTTCTTGGCCACGGTGATGGGGCCGGAAGTGATATGCGTGGCGTTACCGTTGGCCCACCAGCAGGTTCCCCAATGCATGATGCCCATGCCCCATTCGCTGAGGTCATACTCATAACCGGGAGCATACTGGCCGTCGCCTACAGGGTCACCGGCAGCGGGCATATAGGTACCCTCGTGAAGGAATCCGTCGGGGCTGTACAGGTCTGCGGTCAGTGCGAAGCCATCACCGCTTGGAGTCCCCATCATATCGACGGACATGCCTGCGGTACCGAGCTTGACGGTCACGGTGTTGTTGGCATTGGCCTGGGCCTGAAGGACTTCAGTGAGCTTCACGGCCTCAGGGTCGGGTTCGTAGACAAGCGTGCCTTCCCACTTGGTGCGGTAAGGATTGCCGTCGGTATCGAAGAGAACGAAGACGAACTTGTAGTGGTCGTTGTCCTTCCTCTGGACGGTAATATTGCCGGACTTGACAGCCTTGCCATCAATCCTGGTCCGGTCAGTGAGGAAGCAGCCGTTGGACTCGCCGGGGCCGTAGACATTGGACTCCAGGTAATACTGGTTGCGTGCGCCGACAAGGTAGGCTTCCAGCGTAGCGTCACCGGTGAACATAAGCTTGAACACGCGGGTGGTCTCAGTCTTGGAACAGGAAGACTCTGCGAGCGTGGTCAGGGCGGGCTCCTTGGCCTCAGGGTAGATGCCCTTCAGTGGGTCCAGCTCAGTGGTCGTGCAGGAGATGACGGCCATTGCGGCCACCATCATACTGTATATGAATGATCTTTTCATTGTTTTATCCATTTAAGAATCAATAACCGGGATTCTGGACTATGTTCTCGTTGAGCATGGTCTCCGTGAAAGGATAAGGCAGATGCTCGTGCTTGCCTTCCTTGAAGCCATAGACGGAACGGCCGCTGGGAACATAGGTGACGGAGCCGTTGGGTTCCATCTTAGGATAGTCCTTGCCCATTTCCTTCAGGCGGGAAGCGGCCTCACCCCAGCGGAGGAGGTCCTGGAAACGCTGGCCTTCGCCGCAGAGCTCGAGACGCTTCTCGGTCTTGATGGTCTCAAGGTCGACGGAAGCGAGGGCGGGAAGCTGGGCGCGGGTGCGGATGCGGTTGATATACTGGAGGGCAGTCGCCTGGTCGCCGGCCATGAAGCTGGCCTCGGCACCAAGAAGGAGAACCTCGGCGAAGCGCATCCAGAGAGGGTTCTTGGTATTGATCATGCCATAGAAGGAAAGCTCATCGCTCATGAAGCGGCCCTTCCAGTTGAAGATGCCGGTCGAGAGGGTCGCCATGTTCCAGACAACACCCATCGCGCGGAGTTCATCGTAAGTCTTGAGGGTCTCGGTACGACGGTAGCTATTAGCCCCTTCATACTTGTTGAAGGCCTCGAGAAGGTCGACGGTAGGGACCATGAAGCCCCATCCTCCGGTACCGCAGATCTCCGCAGGTATGGTCATTTCAGAGCCGGAGCTGCGCCAGCTGACCATTGCCCCGTAGAAATCGAAATTGTCATACTGGTTGTCAAGGTCATTGACCCGGATGCTCTCAAAGAGGTCCTCACAGTTCATCTTATACGCGGTATGGCGCATGTCGCCGTAAGGGCCTGCGGTGAACAGGTCGTACAGGCCAGAATCGACGACAGCCTTCAGCTGGTCGGCGGACTTCTTGTAATAGCCTTTGTCATTGAACTCCCAGGCCATCCACAGATATGCCTTGCCGAGAAGCGCCTGGGCGAACTGCTTGGTAGCACGCCATGTAGTGTTGTCGTTCAACGAACTCTTCTGTGCAAGTGCACCGGAATTGATGGCATAGGTAAGGTCGTCCTCAATGAGTTTCCAGAGGTCTTCGGTGCTGCCGTTGCCCCGGGCGTACTCAGAAGGTTCGAGTTCGTGGTCCACGATGGGAGGATTGCCCCAGAGGGTGGTGAGCTCGAAATATGCCCAGCCGCGGAACAGGTGCGCCTCTGCCACGGCCTGGGCGGCTGCCCTGCTCTGTTCGGGAGAGATGTGGCCGATGATCACGTTTGCGTGATATATCAGTTTGTAATATCCGCTGAAGGAGCTCTCGATCTGGCTGGTCTCGGAGTTGAATCCGAACTCACCGAGGGCGTCCATGTCGACGTTGTCGCCGTGGGCGGCGCCGCCGGCATAATAGTCGTCGGAGATGATGTTCTTGACAAGCATCACGTTGTAATACCAGCCACGCACGTCGCTGTACATGGTGATGCCGGCGGACTCTATCTCGGAATCGTTCTTATAGTAGGTATCGTAGTCGATGGCGCCCTTGCGGGGGATATCGAGCAGGTCGCTGCAGGAAGTCAGGGCCAGGACGGCCGTCAAGATGGAAAGAATGATATATCTAGTTTTCATAAGGCAGTCAGATTAGAAAGTGACGTTCACACCGAAGACCACCTTCTTGGAGGTCGGATAGTTACCCTTGTCCACACCCATCGAGGCGCCGACACCGACGATCTCGGGGTCGAATCCGGGATATTTGGTGAAGGTGAACCAGTCATCCAGGGAAGCGTAGATGCGCAACTGGTCGATGAGGATCCTGTTGATGACACTCTTCGGGAAGTTGTAACCCAGCTGGATCTGCTTGATCTTGAGATAGTTGGCATCCATCACGACACCGTTGGAGGTCAGGAACTTGGCATAGTTGGCGGCACCGGCGGCAGGCATGGTGCCATTGGTATGGGTAGGAGTCCAGCGGTCTTCCGTCAAGTAGACGAGACGGTTGGAGGTGTAGTCGATGTTGTTCAGCGCGTTCAGGATCTGGTTACCGCCGGCGCCTGACATGAACACCATGAAGTCGAGACCCTTCCAGTCGGCATTGAAGGTCAAGCCGTAGTTGTAGGTAGGGATTCCGGAGCCAAGGTGACGCTTGTCAGCGTCGGCAGGGTCGGTGGTAGTGGTGACGGAGCCATCCTCGTTGTAATGGTTGAAGAGCGCCTCACCGGTAGAGGGTTCGATGCCCGCGAACTCATAGCCGTACAGATGCCAGGCCGGGTAACCGATCTCGAAACGGGTGACGGTACCGTAGTTGCGGACACCCGTTCCCGCAAGGCCGTCCTTGAGTGTCGGGTGCAGGTAGGTGACACGGTTCTTCAGGGTCGAGAAGTTGCCGCTGATGCTGTAGCCGAAATCGCCTATCTGGTCACGCCAGCGGATTTCGAGTTCGATACCCTTGTTGTCGACATTACCGGCATTCATAGGAGATGCGCTGACACCGACAATCGTGGAAGTTGTAATACCGGTTACAATCAGGTCCTTGGTCCTCTTGTCGAACCAGTCAAGGCTCATCGTGAGACGGTCGCGGAGGAAGCGGAGGTCGATACCGACGTTGAACTGCTCGGAAGTCTCCCACTTAAGTTCCTGGTTACCGGACATCGACGGAGCATAGCCGATGATATACTGGTAGGAACCGTCGGAGTTCTGGAGGCCTGTAGGATACTGGCCGGCAGAGGTGATGTCATTGGCATAGGAATAGCCGCCGAGACCTGCTATAGAGCCGTTCTGGCCCCAGCTGGCACGCAGTTTTGCATAATTGACAACACTCTTCAGCGGCAGGAAGAATGACTCCTCGGAGAGGGTCCAACCAGCGGAAACCGAAGGGAAGTACCCCCAGCGCATGGGCTTGGGAAGGACGGAAAGGTCGGCAGCATCCGCACGGAAAGTAGCCTGGACATTGTACTTGTTGAGATAGCTCCAGCCGACACGCCCAAAGTAGGAATTCTTGCGGCTGAAATTCTCGACGCCACCGCCGACGGACTTGGTCGCGGTCGGAGTGGCCTGGCTGATATAGTAGAACAGAGGGTCGTCACGCTTGATACCGAAGTCGATGACGCCACCGGTGTCGGAGCCGCTGATACCGGCGCTGGCGCTGTAGCTGCGGCTCTGGCTGTAGGATGTACCGGCCATCACGGACACGTTGTGCTTGCCGAACTGATGCATCCAATTGAGGAAGTTCTCCCACTGGTAGTACATCGAGTTGTTGGCGCTGCCGTTGATGGACATATAGTACTGGTGGGCATAGCCCTCGTTGACAAAATAATCGTGGCTGTATCCATAGTTGTCACCCGAAGAGAGACGGTAACCCAGACGGGAAGTGATCGTCAGCTCAGGGATAGGACGGAGGTTGAATGAAGTGGAGCCATTGATATTGAAGCCCTTAGAGATAGAATAGGAACGGTCGCGCTGAACGAGGGGGTTGACGTTCTCGGAGAGGTTGAACTGGGAAATACCGTAGATACGGCCCTGCTCGTCAGTCAGGAGGACCTTACCCTCATCGAGATAATCCTTGATGAATTCGGGCTCCTCGCCGATCTCATAGACGGCCGGAGTCATCGGGTCGAGCTGCAAGGCGGCGAGGACGGCGGAACCGTAGTCGGAACCCTCGGAGATGCTGCGCTGGCGGTAGACTTCGACCTGATTGTTGCTCTGGACCTCGAGCCAGGGCTTGAATTTCCAGGAGCCGTTGATCATGCCGGTAACGCGGTTGTACACATCGGCGTCGCCGACGAACATACCGTCATTGTCCAGATATGAGCCGGACAGATAAAGGCTTCCGCGGTCGTTACCGGCCTGGAAGGTCAGGTTGTGGTGATGCATGAAGGAATTCCCGTACGAAGCGCCGAGCCAGTCAGTATTGGTTTTCTGGTCCCATTTTCCGTACACGTCGTTGAGGCTGATGGAGCCCTTCTCCATGTAGAACTGGATGAACTCCTCGGAGTTCATGACCTTCGGGGTCTTGCCCAGGCTCTGCGAGGAGAGCTGGTAGGAATAGCTGATCTTACCGTCGCCCTGGCCGCGACGTGTGGTTATCATAACCACGCCGTTACCGGCCTCTGCACCGTAGATGGCGGCGGAAGCGCCGTCCTTCAAGACTTCCATCGACTCGATGTCGTTGGGGTCGATACCGGCGATGGAATTGGTGATACGGCCGTCGACGACGTACAGGGGGTTGGCGTCGTTGTTGGAGGAGATACCGCGGACACGGATGGCCGGAGTGGCACCGGGACGGGCCGAAGAGGCATAGGCCTGAACGCCCGCGGTCTTGCCCTGGAGGGCTGCCTCAGGCGAAGTGATGGTACGGTTGGCGATGTCCTCGGCCTTCACCTGCGAGATAGCGCCGGTGACGTCGGATTTCTTCTGGACTCCGTAACCGACCACGACAGTTTCCTCGATCATGAGGTTGTCGGTAGCAAGCGTAATGTTGACCGTGGTTGTGGTTGTCGCCACGATTTCCTGTGTGACATAACCGACGGAGGAGAACTGGATGGTTGCTCCTGCAGGAACGGTGATGGAATAATTGCCGTCGAGATCAGTGATGACGCCATTGGTAGTTCCCCGCTGGACAACTCCAACAGCGATCAAAGGCTCATTCTGATCGTCCACGACCCGACCTGAGATCGTCACTCTCTGCTGTGCAAAGAGGGGCAGTCCGATGAGGATAGACAGCGTGAGCGCCGCCATTTTCCTTAGTACAGAATTTCTCATGAGATCAATTGGTTGATAATTAGTTTATTGTAAATTGGATTCGATATCGAAAACCATGTTTCTAGGATAAGGTTCCCACTCGGGGATACCGTCAGCGGACGGGACACCGGTCTTGGCGAAATTGGTCCAGACGCGGCTCATACGGTGGCCGAGTTCAACGGCATCCTCTCCCCCGCCGGTGAAAGTCCTGTGCAACAGGACATTGTCAAACACGAACGGCAGCTCCAGGCAATGGGTACTGCCGAACACTCCGTCCAGTACGGGCGTAGCCCATTTAAAAAGGTACATATACACGGGAGCGCATCCAGCAGCCGAACGCTCCGCAGCCTGCTGAAGGGCAAGCGGGCGGAAGATGGGATCCTCCTGCGCAGGAGTGAACTCGTTATATACCGTTCCGATAATCACGGGAATATCCTTTGAGAGAGCAAGCGCTTCACTTGACGAAGGGGCGGCTGGAATGACCTCCCCGTCGACGACCGGAAGGGCACCGAACAAAAGGATGTCGAGGATATTCTCAGACATCAGGCCATCAGCCGAGACTTCCTCCCGGACTTTTTCGACAGCTTTGGTATTGGCTTCGAGAAGGTCGGAGTAAGGTACGGAAAGTATATCGTCGATGCTCGAAGGATTGATTCCCAGCGCTTCTACAGTGGCGGCACCGATGCGGCGTGAATATTTCGGATCCATCAGCCTGGTAATGGATCCGCTCTCGACGATGGCCTTGCTGAAAAGGCCCTTCGCGGAAGGCATCGCCATCAGGGTCGAGACCTTGCCACCGCCGCCGCTTTGGCCGAAGATGGTCACATTGGAGGGGTCACCGCCGAAATTGGAGATGTTGTCACGGACCCATTCGAGCGCCTTGACGATGTCAAGCATGCCGAGATTGCCCGTATGCGCGTATTTACCGCCAAAGGCGGAAAGGTCAAGGAATCCAAGCGTATTCAGACGGTGGTTCAGGGAAACGACCACGACGCCATGGTCACGGGCGAGATTGGTGCCGTCATATGAGATCAACTCCTGGCCGGATCCGGCGGAGAAACCGCCGCCATGCAGCCAGACCATGACGGGACGCTTACCTCCGTCCTTGATGCCTGAGGTCCAGATATTTACCCTGAGACAATCCTCATCGGGGAAGCCGTCATCCCAGTGCATTGCAAATGCCTGGTTGTCGTCGTACCAGCCGGCACGTGCTCCCTGTGGACAGGTCGGGCCGTAAGCCCTGCTGGAACGGACATCCGTCCAAGGCTCAGGGTCGACAGCCGGCATGAAGCGCTTGGCCGAAGCATAAGGGATGCCCTTGTAGATGAAGACGCCGCCGTCGATATAGCCGGAAACGGGACCGGACTTGGTCTGGACGGTGGTAACGGCGGCTGAAGTTTCCAGCGACCCAAGACACTCGGAACGGCTGCGGACTCCCCTGTCATGACAGGCGGAAAGGAGGACGACAGCTCCGAGAAGAAGAACATGATGTTTCAATGCCATTGCCATGTGATTTTGTTAATGCAAAATTCGCCATTATGTATCTAAAACGTTTTTTTGCATTGTCAAATGCTTTCCCATGCGTAACGGGCGCACATACCAATTCGTTCAAAAATCTTCGGATTTGTTAAAAAAACACTATTTTTATGCTTGAAACTAAGCAAAGAATCCCATGAGAGTCAGCCCGATAGTGTCCCTCATACTCCTCATGACCGCTTGTGCGGGTGTGGAGAAGCATCCTTTCCCCCAGGAAGATCCCGAACGGGTAGTCGTTTCCGACCGCATTTCCAACCAAAGGGTCAACTCGTTTGCCGAAGACGCGGACGGGCATATCTGGATTGCTACCTTTCGCGGCCTGAACAAGTTCGACGTCCACGAATACCATCAGTACTTCTGTGCTGACGACACTACGGGCCTTCCTGACAACCAGATCAACCACGTATTCAAGTGCAGCGACGGGACGCTCTGGGTCGCCACTGTCAACGGAGTCGCCGTCAAGACTGACAAGGGCAGCTTCCAGCGCATTCCTATCCTGAGCGACAACCGCAGCATATCAAGGATAATGGAAACCGGACGCGGATCCCTGCTTGCCACCAACACCTCTTCACTTTTCCGTTTCGCCCCCGATGAAAGGGTTCTGAGGCCCGTGGTCCGTGACCTAAACGCTTTCACTTCCGACCTTGTCCTCGATCGCGAAGACAGGCTCTGGGTCCCCGGCCAGCAGGGGCTTGACTGCTATGAGACCGTGACTTTTACGAAAATAATATCCGTACCCGTACAGTTCCCCGTCTACCACCTGAGCAGCATAGGAAACGGAGAGCTGTGGATGTCAGGAATGGGAAGGATCAGCATATATGACACGCGTGAGATGCAGTTCAAGGAGATCCCTGAAGCAATCCGCAGTACGCCGAGGATCATGCACGGCGACGTCGACATCATCTATCCTGTCGATGAGCGTACTATCCTTCTGCATGTGATCGGACAAGGGATGTGTGTGTATTCCAAAGCAACGGAAAGCGTTGTATTCCAAGATGAAGCGGATTTCCCGTTCGACCTTCCCGACGCCGAGATAAGGACCATCTTCACCGACAGCCGGCAGAATGTCTGGTTCGGTACGACGGACCAGGGATACGGCGTATCCTATCATTACAAGGACCTGTTCAACAGCAACAAATACCTCGCTTCATATTTCGCACGCAAGAGTGTCACTTCACTCTGCCTTGACAATTCAGACCGTCTATGGATTACCACACAGATGGACGGACTATTTGTCTACGACATCGAAAAGCGCGAAGTCCGGGCCGTCGACGCTTCGCACCTTGTCCCGGATACTGAGATAGGCTATATCCGTCCTTCCAGGGTCTTCTGCGACTCGCGCGGCGACCTTTGGATACTCTTTGCGGAGAAATACCAGGCGGTGCGCTGCCGTTTCGACGGCAGGAAGCTGACGAAACTCACTTCAGTGACGATGGCCAATCCCCTGTCAATAACCGAGGACGACCTAGGATATATTTGGCTGGGAGGTATGTCACAGAACCTGCTCCGCTACGAGCCGCAGACCGGGAGCATCTCGGAAGTTCCGCTGATCCAGGGTCAGGACTGGATTTTCGTGACGGAACTCATGATGACCGAACCGGGAAAGCTTCTCGTCGCCGGCTTCAACCACGCCCCATTCGAAGTGAATACTTATTCGCTTGAAGCGCGGGAGCTTACGATAAGCGAAGAGGACCTGGCCGCTTGCATCAGGCGTTCCGTCATGGTCCCCAACAGGATTTTCAAGGACGGTGCCGGGGATATCTGGATAGGGACCATCGCCAACGGCCTCCTCAAGTATTCTAAGGATGCCGGAACCGTTCCGGTCTCCGGTACACCATGCATGGACATTTGCTCCATCGAGCAGGACCGACAGGGCAACATCTGGGTCTCCACGATGAACGGCCTGGGCAAATACGACCGCACGACCGGAGCATTCGTAAACTACTTCGAAGAGGACGGAATAGGCGGGAACCAGTTCTCCGACCGTGCTTCATGCCTGCTTCCAGACGGGACGCTGGTATTCGGAGGCACCCACGGCATCACATGGTTCAACCCTCTCGACGTGCCGCAGAAACGTACGGTACCTCTCGTTTTCGAGGATCTAAAGATCCACAACAGGCTGGTCAGTCCCTCCGACGGCGGGCCCGTGGAAAAAGAGCTGGCCGAAGATCCGGACATACTCATCCGCGACTGGCAGAATGGATTCAGCTTATCATACGCTGCACTTGACTACAGCGAGCATGAGCGGACGCATTACTATTACATGATGGAGGGATTCGACAAGTACTGGGTCGACGGAGGCAACAGCCATGAGGCCTATTACGCCAATCTCCCCTCCGGAAAGTATATCTTCAGGGTCAGGGCGACAAACAACAACCAGAGTATTGTTGAAACCGAAAAAGCCTTGAACATCAAGGTGTTGCCTCCTTGGTACCGGACCTGGTGGGCGACAGTCCTCTATGTCCTCCTCGGCCTGGTGATGCTCGGATTCGTCTGGATGATGTACCGCCGTATCCGCAGGGTGCGCAAGGAAGCCGCGCGCCGCATACGCGACATCCGCATCGAGCGCGAACGCGCCGAGGCGGCCCGCGAAGAGGAGCAGCGGCTCAACAAGATCCAGATGAATTATTTCTCCAATGTCGCGCATGAGTTCAGGACTCCGCTTACCATGATATCCGGGCCTGCACAGCAGTTGGCGGAGTCGCCAGACATCAAGGGCCAGGACCGCCAGCTGGTCGGCATCATCCGGAGGAATACCGAATGGATGCTGAGCCTGGTGAACCAGCTTCTCGATTTCAACCGCATAGGCAACAGCAAACTCCAGATGAAAGTGGCCAAGACGGACATCGTCGCTCCCCTGCGCGCAGCTGTGGATATGTTCCGTTTCAATGCCGGGTCCAAGGGCATTGAACTTGGAACCTACGGTCTGGAAGAGCCGTTCGTGATGTGGGCAGACGTAGACAAGGTCAACAAGGTAGTGATGAACCTCCTTGCCAACGCCCTGAAATTTACGCCCTCGGGCGGAAAGGTGTCCCTTTCCTTCGACGTGCTTTCCCGCGATGCAGCTGCTGAGGAATTCCCGATGACGGACAAGGACAACGACCAGCAATACGCCTGCATAAGCGTCACCGACAGCGGGTGCGGCATTCCCGAAGGACAGGAGGAAAAGATATTCGAACGCTTCTATCAAGCCGGCAACCAGGGAGATACCCAGGGGTCCGGAATCGGCCTGTTCTATTCCCGCGCCCTGACGGGCCTGCACCACGGCTATATCAAGGCCTCGAACCGTCCGGAAGGAGGTGCGCATTTCAGCTTCATCCTGCCTGCCGGCGCAGCTTCGTATTCGGAAGACGAACGCACCGAGGCAAAGCCGCAGATGGTCGTCCCGCAGGCATCACAGGAGGCGCAACCAACTGATTCCTCCGAAGATACGGACCGCAAGCGCATTGCCGTCGTCGACGACGACATCGACATCGCTAACTATGTGAAAGTGCTCCTGTCACCGTACTACAACGTGAGTGTATACTTCAACGGTGCATCGGCCCTGAAAGGCATGACCGAAGAGGCTCCGAGCCTCATCATAAGCGACGTTGTAATGCCCGGCATGAGTGGTTACGAGCTCTGCAAGGCCGTAAAGGGAGAGCTTGAGCTAAGCCATATCCCCGTCGTGCTGGTCACGGCCAAAGTCGCAGTTGAGAACCAGGTCGAGGGCCTTGGCGTCGGCGCAGATGCCTATGTCACAAAACCCTTCCAGCCGGCATATCTTCTCGCCTTGGTCAAGTCCTTGATGGAGAACCGCGAGAAGTTGCACCGCCGGCTGGGCGAAGCCACATCGGCGGAGGAGATCGCCCCGGATGAGCTCAGTCCCAGGGACAAGGCCTTCCTGAAGGATCTCTACGAACTGATGGAGAAGGAAATAGCCGACACCGAACTGGACATCACTCGTATCAGTGAACTGATGCGGATGTCCCGCACCAAGTTCTACTACAAGGTCAAGGGCCTCACGGGAGAAAACCCCAGTTCGTTCTTCAAGCGCTACAAGCTCAACTACGCGGCCAACCTGCTGAAGGAAGGGAAATACAACATGTCAGAGATAGCCTACATGACCGGGTTCAACACCCTGTCCCACTTCTCCACCTCGTTCAAGAAACAATTCGGTGTACCCCCTTCGGAGTACACCGGATCATAAAGCTTATTTTCAAAAAACCTTATTTGGTTCCATGGGCGGTCGAAACGGCCGCCTGGAGATTCTCGTGAGGAGCTGAGGAGACGGTACAGTCAGCACCGATCATGATTTTCCCGGCAGGGCCCTCATCGAGTATCTTGCGGGTCATCTCCGCGATGGTCTCAGCCGGAGCGGAGAGGATCTCGGTCTGGCGGTTGAAACCGCCGAGCACCGGACGTCCGAACAGATTGACGGCATCAGCAAGGCTGAAAGGCTTGCCGTCAACTGTCATAGGGGTGTTTACGATTTGGCCGGGATAGTCGGCGAAACGCTTCAGGTCGTCATAAGTGCCCTCCCAGTCGCAGATATGCAGGATATTCATCTTGGTATCCTTGCAGCACTCGTTCATAACCGCCAGGTCATAGGGACGGATGAAGGTTTCATAGAATCCCGGGACCTCGTAGAACTTGGTCTCACCGCCCTGGGTGGGCATATAGAACCCTTCGATGCCCACGGCCTTGCATTCCTTGACGAACCATATCAGGGCGCGGGTATAGCACTCCAGGACGCTCTTGAAAGCCTCCGGCTGCTCCGTCGCGGCCTGGATGATGCGGCGGCCAAGCGACTGGGTAGTCACCTGGAAAGTACTGTAAACCGTCGGCAGCACATAGGTGTCTGCACCGGCTTCCTCCTGAAGCCTTTTAATGATCTCGACCGTAGGACGGTAATAATCCTCCGGCATCCAGTCATCGCGGACCTCCAGCTCCCTTATGCGCGGAGCGAACTGCTCGAACTGGACCTTGAGGATATCGGGATTGATCTCATGGAAATAGTCGAGGTGGGCCTGAACCGCGGCTTCGCCGACCTTCTGGTCATTGGCAAAATGGACGAAGAAAGCGGCAGGGGCATATTTGGCAGGCAGTTTTCCGGCTACGAAGCGGTCCATTATCTCCTTCTTGGAAGAAGGTATCGAACCCGAGCAGGACATAAGGGTGAACGTCGCAATGACGAGAGAGATGGAGGCGAGGCTCCGGAAAATGGATTTCATAGAAAAGCAATTAATCGGTGAAGTATCCAAATATAATCATTTTTTCATATATTTGTGAAGTTAATTAACAAGAGAAATGATTATGAAAAGATTACTCTCTATCGCCATTGCAGCATCCATGATGCTCATCGGCACCACCGCATTCGCCCAGGTCTCTGTCGGAGCCGGCTACATCAATGAGCCCAGTAAAGTCAAGATCGGCGACAGCGCCAGCAACATGGGCGCCATGAACGGCTTCTATGCAGGATTCGGATATGACATCAACGAAGGTGAAGGCTTCGGCATCAGCACCGGACTCTATTATTCCTTCCTTACCGGCAATGTCTCAGTTCCCTCCCTCAGTTTCCTTTCCGGCGACATGACCGAGCATGCCCTCAACATCCCCGTCAAGGCCGGTTTCTCCGTCCCTGTCGGCAGCGGCCTCAGCGGCTTCCTTAACTTCGGTCCCACCTTCGTCTGCGGTCTCGCTTCCAGCATCAAGCCCCTCGGCGTCGACCTTCTCAAGACCGACAACTACAAGCACGAGTATCTGAGCCGTTTCGACATCATGGTCGGAGCTAACATCGGTGCTGTGGTCAACAACATGTTCCGTATCAGCGCCGGATACGATTTCGGCTGCCTCGACCAGTTCGGTGCCGGCATCAAGGGCAAGAACGACGACGGTTCCACCAAGGACAGGGGTTACAGCCTGAACCGCAGCCGCATCAAGGTCGGCGTTGCACTCCTTTTCTAATCACTTAAAAGCGATTACACATGAAACTTGACGGCAGAAGAGAAAGCACGAACGTCGATGACCGCAGAGGCGGCAGCACCATTGCGAAAGCTGGCGGCATCGGCCTCGGCGGCATCATAATCGTAGGACTCATCACACTCCTGATGGGAGGTGATCCCACGGATGTCATCAGGAATGTCCAGGAGATGGGCGGGGCCGGTACCATACAGGTCGACCCCAACTGGCAGCCCAGCGCCGAAGAGGAAGAGCTCGCGACTTTCGCGAAGCAGATCCTCGCCGGTACCGAGGACGTCTGGACCAGAATATTCCAGCAGAACGGCAGGACTTACGAGCCGCCCAGACTGGTACTGTTCTCCAATGCCGTCCAGTCAGGTTGCGGCGGAGCCACCTCTTCGTCCGGCCCGTTCTACTGCAGCGCGGACAGGTGCGTGTATATCGACCTTTCGTTCTTCACATCGATGAAACGTACCATCGGGGCTGACGGTGATTTCGCCTATGCGTACGTCATCGCCCACGAGGTCGGTCACCACGTCCAGAACCTGCTGGGAACCCTCGGACAGGCACATCAGCAGATGGCACGCTCAAGCCAGGCCCAGAGCAACCAGATCAGCGTCCGCCTGGAGCTCCAGGCAGACTTCTATGCCGGCATCTGGGGCTACTATGACAACAAGATGTTCGGTTCGCTCGAGGACGGCGATATCGACGAAGCGCTGAACGCGGCTTCCAAGATCGGTGACGACTACCTTCAGAAGAAGTCCCAGGGATACACCATCCCCGAGTCCTTCAACCACGGTACGTCGGCCCAGCGCCACAGATGGCTCAAGAAAGGTCTCACCACCGGCAATCTCAACCTCGGCGACACCTTCTCCCCTGCTTACAGGGAACTGTAGATTCAGTTGAAAACACAAAAAACCGGAGGCAGTTGTCTCCGGTTTTTTTATGCTTAAGCCCCTTCGATTGTGCGGGCGATCTTGTCTATGTTGAGACTGCGGGCGGAGGCATCGAGGATCTCCTTGTAGATGCCGCCTTGCCTATAGACTTCATCCGGGTCGCCGCCCTGCTCGACGCGGCCTTCCTTGAGGGCATAGATCACGTCACTGTCGATGATCTGCGAAATGCTGTGGGATATGATGATGACCGTACGGTTCTGCTTGATGGCGTCGATGCTGTTCTTGATCTGCTCCGTGGCTACGGCATCAAGACTCGCAGTCGGTTCATCCAGGAAGATGATGGGAGGATTCTTGAGGAACATACGGGCGATGGCGACACGCTGCTGCTGGCCTCCCGAAAGAAGCGTAGCCTTGGTATTAAAGCCTTCAGGCAGATTCTGGACCTGATCCAGCAGATAGGCCTTCTTTGCGGCCATAAGCACCTCGGCATGAGTCGCATCCGGCTTGCCATACTTGATATTTTCTTCCACAGTACCGTCGAAGATATGGTTCTTCTGCAGCACGAGGCCGATGTTCTCCCTGAGGTATTTGGTATCCCAGTCACGCAGGTCTACACCGTCCAGTTTGATGCTGCCGCAGTCCGGCACGTAGAACTTGTCGAGAAGGTTCACTATCGTACTCTTTCCCGCTCCGGACAGACCGACGAAGGCGGTTATCTTTCCGGGGTCGATGGTCATGTTGATGCCGTGCAGTGCCTTGTTGCCGTTGGGATAGGTGAAGTCGACATTCTCGATCTCGAAATGGCCATGGACCTTCTCCGGCCTGTATCCGCCCGAAGGCTCGATCTCGTCGTCGGAATCGAGGATGTCGAAGAATCCTTCGGCATAGACGAGGGCCTCGTTCATGTTGTCGAATATCATCTGGAGCTGGCGGATAGGTGCTATCACATTGGAAAACAGCATGATATGATACATGATCTTACCTATGGTCATGCCCGGATAGCCGATCAGCACCAGATAAGCCGTCAGGATGATGATGAGGACGGTGCCGACCTGCTGGACGAAACTCTTGAGGCCGTCGAAAAGGAAGCTGACCTTGCGCGTGGCCATCTGGTTGTTCGTCAGGCGGACCTGCAGGTCGAGTTGCTTGTCGCCCTCGATGCGCTCCCGGTTGAACGACTTGATGACGTTGATGCTCTCGATGATGTTCATGATACCGTTGCTCTTCTGCTCATGGTAGGAGCGCATCTCACGCCTCCAGCCGCGTAGTTTCTTGGCCTGAAGCCAGGTAATCAGGAAATAGAGCGGCACGATGAAAAGAGCCGTGAGGCCTACATAGACATTGGCTGCAAAGATGAGTATGAGCGCGAGTCCGGCACTCGTAAACATAGGCAGGAGGTCTATGAAGACATTATTCACGGTATTCGTGAGGCTGTCCACACCCCTGTCGATACGAGTCTGGAGTTTTCCGGGTTCGTTGCCGTTGGCGGAGAAGAATGCCATGCGGAAGGTCAGCATCTTCTCGATGACTGCCTGTGCGAGGTCGCGCGAGACAAGTATGCGCATCCGCATGCCGAAATATTTCTGCGCGAAGCCGATAAGGACTGTCAGGACCTCCTTGCCGAGGAGCACGATGGAGATGATGGTAAGGATGCGTGCTGCTTTCGACCATGCGAAATCCTTGGCCGTCACCAGGGCATTGACGGAATCCACCGTCTTGTCGAGGACAATGGCGTTCACCTGGGCGAACAAGGAGCTGATGAGGGTGAGGGTTAGGGTCGCTATCACCAGCCACTTATAGGGAATGACATACTTCCAGATCTTGCCGAAAAGCTGCCAGATGGTCATGTTGGTCCGTTTCTTCATATCTCTTTCAATATTGCTTTCTGTATTTAAGGCTGCCTAAATTCTTGTAAAACAGCATCCCTGAGGTGTCGGGCACATACTTCACGTCACGGCGTGTCCAGGTAACCGGGTCCACGGCGAAAGTCACCGGATCGCGGGGGCCTGCAAGGGTGAAACCCAATTCGCGGTAAGCCCTGCCGTCGGACCATTCAAGGTCGGCGTAGGTCATCACATCCTCTGGATGGACTTCCGAGACGAATGCCTCCAGGAGCTTTCCCATACCACCTTCAACCCTTACTCCCGGCAGGGATGCGTATCTCACCCACTCAAAGGATTTTACACGCCTTCCGTCGATGACGCGGTTCCGGGCCTTGGAGAAGGTCGCCACGGCGACCAGATCGCCCGGAACGGGGCATGGAAGATCCTTCTCCTCGCTCCTGATGACAGGCAAGCAACCCTTCTCGCCGGTGACGCGATCGACGAAAAGCCCGTAGCGGAACCGGCTCAGGGCGTCGCCGTAGCTGTGTGTCTGCGACAGGAAAGCGGCGGCCACGGCCCGCTCGATGCGCCTCACGGCGCAGTTGCGGGCGTACACTTGCCGGAAGCGTCCGCAGTGCGTCAGCAGACGCAGGCGGACGGTCTCCCCCGCCGTGCGCCAGCGGTCTTCCGTCACGAAGACCGCCTTGCCCGCAAGGGGTACGAGGGACAGATACTGTTCCTCGGCGGCGGACAGATCCCGGGCCGTAACCGGCACTGGCACTATATCCTGACGGTCTTCCAGTCCGTTCGACGACAGGAACTGGGATAATTCTCCGACAAAGTCCATTACTGCGAATCGATTATACAAATTTATTGAAAAACAGCGAAAAACAAAGCACCGGCCGGTTCATGCAATATGGATTTTTTAGTTATATTTGTACATTATATGTACAAGCCTTTGGAATAACGATAAAACCACACGATATGTACGACAACGAAAAAGGGCTCTATGTCGCCCACGGCCCGAAGGGTCCCATCTCCATCCTCGGTAAAATGGCCAACCGCCACGGACTCATCTCCGGAGCCACCGGTACCGGAAAGACCGTCACCCTCCAGGTGCTAGCAGAGAGTTTCTGCCAGGCCGGAGTCCCCTGCTTCATGGCCGACATGAAGGGCGACCTCAGCGGCATCAGCCAGGCCGGCAGCATGTCCGGCTTCATCCAGAAGCGCTGCGTCGAATTCGGCATCGAGAACCCCGACTTCCACGGATGCCCTGTCCGTTTCTATGATGTTTTCGGCGAGCAGGGCCATCCCATGCGTACCACCATTTCCAATATGGGCCCCCAGCTCCTGGCCCGCCTCATGGGCCTCAACGAGACCCAGACAGGCGTGCTGAACATCGTCTTCCGCGTGGCTGACGACCGCGGCCTGCTTCTCCTTGACCTCAAGGACCTCCGCGCCATGCTCGGATATGTGGCTGAGCACGCCAGCGAGTTCACCGCCAACTACGGCACCGTCACCGCCATGAGCGTCGGCGCCATCCAGCGCGCGCTGCTCGAGCTCGAGAACCAGGGTGCGGCCAAATTCTTCGGCGAGCCTTCATTCGACATATATGACCTTATCCAGTGCGAGCAGGGCAAGGGCGTGATGAGCGTCCTCGCAGCCGACAAGCTCATGCTCAATCCCAAGCTTTACTCCACCTTCCTCCTCTGGCTCATGAGCGACCTGTACGCCCAGCTGCCCGAGGTCGGAGACATGGATCTTCCCAAGCTCGTATTCTTCTTCGACGAGGCGCATACACTGTTCGACGATACGCCGAAGGCTCTCGTCAGCAAGATCGAGCAGGTCATCCGTCTGATCCGAAGCAAGGGCGTCGGCATCTACTTCGTCACCCAGAACCCTACCGACGTGCCGGACAACATCGCCGGCCAGCTCGGAAACCGCGTCCAGCACGCGTTGCGCGCATATAGTCCCAAGGAGCAGAAGGTCGTCAAGGCCGCTGCCGAGACCTTCCGCGCCAATCCCGAGTTCAAGACCGAGGACGCCATCATGGAACTCGGCACCGGCGAGGCCCTCGTCTCGTTCCTCGACGAGAAGGGCGCTCCGACCATGGTCGAGCGCGCCAAGATCCTCTTCCCTCTCAGCCAGATCGGCGCCATCACCGAGAGCCAGCGCGAGACCATCATCAAGCAGTCGCGCGTGTTCGGACGCTATGACCACATGGTCGACCGTGAGAGCGCATTCGAGCTGCTCCTCGCCGAGAGCGAGGTAGCCGCCAAGGCTGCTGAGAAGGAGCGTGCTGAGGCCGAAGCCGCCAAAGCTGCCGAGAAGAAAGCCAAGGAGGCTGCGAAGGAAGAAGAGCGCGAGTACAAGGAGGCAGCAAAGAAGAAGACAGCCTCAAAGTCCAAGAAATCCGTCGGCAAGGCCATCATCGGCGCCGCAGTAGGTGCCGCGATCACCAGCGTCACCAACAGCATCGGCAATGAAGTGGCCAACAGCGTGACCGGCAAGAAAACCAAGGGCAAGACCAGCGCCAAGGACGTGGCCGGCAAGGCCGTAAAGTCCGCCACCACCACCGCCATGCGCAAGCTCACCCGATCCATCTTGGGGAATCTTTTGAAATAATACCTTATGGGCAAACTTTTTGACGAGCTCTGCGAGGACTATCGAATCAAGGAAGGCCTCAAGACTTGTATCAACTGCGGCACCTGCACCGCCATCTGTCCGGCTGCGGAGTTCTACCGCTACGACCCGCGCAAGATTGTGGATACCGTACAGCGCAAGGACGACGCCGAGATCGAAGCCCTGCTCAAGAGCGATACCATCTGGTACTGCGGTGAATGCATGTCCTGCGTCACCCGTTGTCCCCGCAAGAACGGCGCTGGCCTAGTGATCATGGCGCTGCGCAATCTTTCCATCAAGAAAGGGTATTTCACCGAGTCGGAGAAGGGACGGCAGATCTATCCGTTGACCAAGGCCCTCAACGGCAACGTCCTCAATCTTGGTTACTGCGTCCATCCCCTAACCTTCTCATATTCAGACCATCCTGAGTCTGGCCCTGTCTTCGAATGGGTCCTGAAGAACAAGGAAGAAGTCTATGGACGTCTCGGGGCCAACTACCGCAAGGAGGGTCCCGGCGCACTGCGCCGCATCCCCCAGGAGGATCTCGACGAATTGAAAGCTATCTACGATGTCACAGGCGGCACCGAGCGGCTCGAACTCGTCGAGAAGTATTCCCACGCCAAGGCGGAAGAGATGGGGATGACCGACGAGGAATATCTCAAGTACACGTTCGAGTACTGCTCGGACAAGCATTTCGACAACGAAGGTTAGAGCCATGATATACCAAGGCAAACAGAAGATCTGGTCAGACTATCAGAAAGAGATTCCTGACAACCACTGGTTCTATGTGCGTAGTTGCATACGCCAGAGTTTCTTCCCTGCATCGGAGCGTTACTTCATGAAGATATGCCGCGACCTGCTTGGAAAGGACATCTACGAGACGGAGCACCATACCACCTGCGGGGGCATAGCCTATCACAGTGACACCATCCCCCAGGAGACTGCCATGACCATCGTCGCCAGGCAGTTCGCCCTGATGAAGGAAGCGGGATACAAGAACCTCGTGACCTCCTGCATCACTTCTTTCGGCAACTACACCGAGATCCTCGAGACCTGGCGCGAGTTCCCGGAACTCGAAGCACGCATCCGAGAGAATCTCTGGAAGGCCTGCCGGCGGGAGTTCGACAAACCGGAATACCTGGCTCACGCCAGTGACCTGGTATACAAGTTCCGCCACGAAATCGCTTCCAAGGCCAAGTACAATCTCGTAGACCACATGACCGGCGAACCTCTGCGGGTAGTGGAGCATATCGGCTGCCACTATTCCAAGATGTTCCCTCACAAGGGTGTCGGAGGCGCCGAGTACCCGTGCGTCCTCAGCGGCATGGTGGACTCCTGGGGAGGCCAGGTCATCGACTATCCTGAGCGCCGGCATTGCTGCGGCTTCGGCTTCCGCCAGTATCTGGTCAAGGCCAACCGCGGATACAGTATCGCCAACACCCACAAGAAGTTCGAGTCCATGGAGCCCTACCATCCCGACATGATCATCACCAACTGCCCGGGATGCCCTTATTTCCTCGACAGGTGGCAGTATGTCATCTCGGAGATGGAAGGCAAGACCTACGGACGCAACGGCTACGGCATACCCGTTTTCACTTATGAGGAAGTGGCCGGCCTAGTCCTCGGATTTGACCCCTGGGACCTCGGACTGCAGTTGCATCAGGTCGCAGTCGAGCCTCTTCTGGAGAAGATGGGCATTCCTTACAATCCCAAGACCAAGTATCTCGGCCTCAACGGCAAGGAGATCATGAAACCCGGACTGCCAACAGTCCTCAAATGCTGCTAGAATGAAAGACAATATCGTCATAGTCGGCGGAGGCATCGCCGGCATGGAAGCCGCCCGCCAGCTCCTGCTGCTGGGCTACAAGCCGATACTCGTGGAGAAATCCGACCATCTGGGCGGTCATGTCGCGGACTGGCACTGCCTGTTCCCTGACATGACTCCCGCGCAGGAGGTCGTGAAAGACCTTACGGAGCAGATCAAGGATGCCAATATCTTCCTTGAAACGGAGGTCTCTTTCATCAACAAGATGAAGATGGGCTACAATGTCATGTTCTCCAACGGCGTCAACGTCATCTGCAAGGCCATCCTCCTGGCGACGGGTTTCGATCTCTTCGATGCATCCAAGAAGGAGGAATACGGCTACGGAATCTACGACCAGGTCATGACCAACAAGGACCTGGAGCATTGGTTCAACACCGGAGATGACAAGAGAATCACCGGAAAAGACATCAAGAAGATAGGCTTCGTGCACTGCGTAGGATCGCGCGACGTCAAGGCCGGCAACCAGCAGTGTTCCAAGGTCTGCTGCATCACCGCCATCAAGCAGGCCATGGAGATGAAGGAGCGTTTCCCTGATGCGGAAGTGTACTGCTTCTACATGGACCTCAGGCTTTTCGGCAAGAAATACGAGGACTTCTACATCAAGGCCCAGATGGAAAGCGGCGTGCATTTCATCCGCGGACGCGTATCGGAGGTCAGTGAGAATCTCCAGGGGCAGGTCATCGTCAAGACCGAGGATACCCTGTCCGGCAAGCCGGCGAAGATCACCCTCGACCTTCTCGTCCTGATGGCCGGAATAGTCTGTAACAGAGAGGCTGTCCAGACCGCCTCGATGGTCCAGGTTCCGATCGACTCCGACGGTTTCCTCAAGAGCCGGGACAATATCCTGAATATCATAGAGACGGACTCCAAGGGCGTATTCCTCGCAGGAACCGCAACCGGTGCGAAGACAATTCCGGAGACGGCCGCCGAAGCCCGTGCCGTGGCCCTGGCCATTCACAATTACCTCGTTTCCCAGCAATGATGGAGTTCGGATTCAGCATATCGCCAAGTTCGACCATGAACCTTGACAAGGTCGACTTCTCGCTTTACGGGCGGCTTTGCGAAATCGAGCCGGACGCGAAGAAATGCATGGCGTGCGGAAGCTGTTCAGCCACATGCACGGCCGGTCAGTGGACCGGAATGAGCGTGCGCAAGGTCCTACTGGACATCCAACGCGGCAAGGATGCGGAGGCTGCCAGACTGCTCAAGGGCTGTATGCTCTGCGGGAAATGTACCATGGTATGCCCCAGGGGCATCAACACCCGGCACCTGATACTTTCACTCTGCCGGATCTATGGGGAGGATGAGAAATGATTGACCGCTTCGCTTCGGGTTTCGACCCCTTCGTCATCCCGTTCCTCATAGGAATGATCTTCGTCCTGGGATACTGTCTCATCGGGGCGATACGGCTTATCCTTCAGTTGGACGCGGAAGACAAGAAGAAGTTCTTCCTCTCGCTCATCACCCCGAAGACCATCTGGAAGAACATCAAGGACCTTTTTCTCAACTGTCTGATCCACGTTAAGTTGTGGAAGCGCAACAAGCTTCTGGGGTACATGCACTCCAGCATCGCGTTCGGATGGTTCATGCTGATCCTTCTGGGCCATATAGAGTGTTTCGTCTACATGCCGCACAGGGTTAAGCTTTTCTATTACCCTATCTTCTTCAACTATTTCGTCGCTGAAAACGAATATACGCTGCGAGGTGCCATATTCTTCTTCCTGATGGACTTCTTCCTGCTCGTCGTGCTCAGCGGCATAGTCCTGGCCATCATCAAGAGGGTGCGCTCGCGGATTTTCGGCATGAGGCGCACCACCAGGCCCACGCTTCTCGACCGTGTCGGACTGTATTCCCTATGGATGATTTTCCCTCTGCGCCTTCTCGCTGAGAGTTTCACCGCACACATCAGCGGCGGATCCTTCCTGACGATACCGATGAACATGATGTTCAAGGCTTTCCTCGGAGACCAGATGAACATGCTACCGACATGGTGGGCGTATTCCATCTGCCTCTGCATCTTCATGTGCGTGCTGCCGTTCACGCGATACATGCACATACCCGCTGAGATGCTGCTGATCCCCTTCCGCAATGCAGGCCTGACCATCAAGCATGCCCGCAGGGGCTTCGCCAAGGCCCAAGTCTACAGCTGCCCGAACTGCGGCGTTTGTATTGATGCCTGCCCGATGTCGATCAAGAAGGCAAACATAAAGGACACTACCGTTTATCTCAACCGCAACATCAGGCGCAGGAACGAACAGCGCATCGAAGAGATCAGCGACAAATGCCTTCTGTGCGGCAAGTGTACCGCAGTGTGTCAGGTAGGAGTGGACGGACCGCAGATGCGTATCGCCCAGCGCTCCATCCGGAATTATGGCTTGGACCAGGACTATTCCGGCATGGACATTTCCTCCATCAAGGAGTCCGTTGCTTCAGAGCCTTCCAAGGACAAAGTGCTGTATTTTGCCGGCTGCATGACGCAGCTGACTCCCGCCATCAGCCGGGCTATGGAGTCCGTCTTCCGCAAGGCCGGAGTGGAGTATGCATTCATGGACAAGGACGGCGGGCTGTGCTGCGGACGGCCCATATTGATGGCCGGCCGCTTCGACCAGGCCCGCCAACTGATTCACAAGAACAAAGAGATCATCAAGGCCAGCGGAGCCGGTACTCTCGTACTCTCCTGCCCTATCTGCTACAAGATATTCCGCGAGCACTACAAGCTTGAAGGCATACGCGTTATGCATCACACCGAGTACATGCTCGAGCTGGTGCGCGCAGGCAGGCTTAAGTTGGAAAGCGGAGAAAGCAGCATAGTCTATCATGATCCTTGCGAGCTCGGCCGCGGCTGCGGCATCTACGAGCAGCCGCGCGAGGTCCTGCGCCAGACCGGAGAACTGGTTGAGGCAGAGGCCAACCGTGACATGAGCATATGCTGCGGCGGCAGCCTCGGCAGCCTCACACTCGGGTTCGACAAACGTGAGGATCTGACCAGGAACGCCCTGCACAATCTCACCGTGAATGATCCAGATACCATCGTGACGGCATGTCCTTTGTGCAAGAGCACATTCGCCCGCTACGCCGACAGGCCGGTGGAGGACATCGCGGAAACCGTCGACAAACATACGAAATGAACAAGACAGCCGGATACAGATTTACCATCATAGTCCCCGTTTTCAACGAGGAAGACAACATGTACACCCTGGAGAAGCGTCTCTCAGCCTTTCTGCCTGAATGCAGGGAGAAAGCTTGCGTGCTTTTCGTCAACGACGGATCGACTGATGCCAGTGCAGAGCGCATACGCGAGGTCTGTTCGCGCAATCCGGATTTCTACCATATCGGATTTGTCCGGAACGCCGGACTCAGCGCTGCCCTCAAGGCAGGTATCGACTATACCGAGTCGGAATATCTCGGCTACATGGATGCGGATTTGCAGACTGCTCCGGAGGACTTCAACCTCCTGCTTGAGCACATCGCGGACTACACGATGGTCACCGGCATCAGGGCAAACCGCAAGGACACGCCTTTCAAGCGTTTCCAGTCGAAGTTCGCAAATGGTTTCCGGAGGATGATGACCCATGACGGTGCCACTGATACCGGATGCCCCCTCAAGGTCCTTCACACCGACGCAGCGAAGCGGCTTCCCCTTTTCAATGGTATGCACCGATTCCTCCCCGCCCTCATCCTCCTTCAGGACGGAGGCTGCTACAAACAGGTCCCGGTGAGGCATTTCCCGCGTACCGCGGGCAAATCCAAATTCCACCTGTGGAACCGCCTTGCCGGCCCCTTTGCCGACTGCTTCGCATACCGTTGGATGAAGCCACGCTACATCAACTACAAAGTCGGCGAGACAGATCTCGTTTAGCCCATGGACAGCCCGTTCTGGATATACTGCATAGGATTGTCCGCCCAGATATTCTATTTCGGGCGGATATTCGTACAGTGGTACCTGTCCGAAAAGAACAAGAGGGTCGAGTCACCTGCACTCTTCTGGGTGTTCAGCACCATCGGGTCGATGATAATGTTCCTGTACGGATGCCTGCGGAACGATTTCGCCATCATCTTCGGAGAATTCCTCACCTTCTACATCTACATGTGGAACATCAAGGCTAAGGGACTGTATGACAGGCTCCCCCGCTTCGTTCCCATCGTTCAGGCCATGATCCCGGTCGCAGCGTTGTTCATTCTAATGCACGATATACCCCGCTTTGCGGAGAATTACTTCCAGGACGAGGGCCTGCCCCTTGGCCTCATACTCTTCGGCATGGCCGGCCAGTTCACTTTCAAGTCGAGGTTCATCTACCAGTGGATATACAGTGTACGTCACAAGGAGTCCATGCTGCCCCTCGGCTTCTGGATCATCGCAGTCATCGGTTCGATAATGATCATCACCTACGGGGCCATACGTCACGACTGGGTGCTGATCATCGGACAGCTCGGCATCTTCGTTTCCATCCGCAATATCATGATAGCCCTGAAATACGACAGAAAACATGATCAAGAAGCTGATTGACAAACACCCCATACTGGCCGTCATACTGCTGATGCTGCTCACCCTCTCCCCCGTAATGGCCCTGAGGGATTATTCGCCGTCCAACGAACTGCGGTATATCAGCATCGTGGATGAAGCCCTGGAGCAAGGCCACGTCCTCGTTTTTACGAACCAGGGGCAGGACTATGCGGACAAACCTCCGTTCTATTTCTGGTTGATGATGCTGTGCAAGGTATTGTTCGGCGGACACTTCATGTATGCCCTTTCCATGCTGTCCTTCATCCCGGCGTGTGTCATCATCGCCGTAATGGACAAATGGCTCTGCACCGCATATCCCGATGTTTTCACATCGCGGCAGAGGGCTGCCGTGGCATTGATGCTTGCGACGACAGGCCTGTTCCTTGGAATGACGGTTTTCCTACGCATGGACATGATGATGTGCATGTGGATCGTACTGGCACTGTGGGCTTTCTGGAAATGGGACAACGGCATCGGCAATGAAGCCGGACTGAGACTCCTGCTGCCGTTTTACACCTTCATGGCGTTGTTCACAAAGGGGCCGGTCGGAGTCCTTGTACCCCCGCTCGCCATCCTGGTATACCTCGGCGCCTCGAAACGTTGGAAGGATATCGGGAAATATCTGGGCGTCGTTTTCTGGGTATTGCTCGCAGTCCTTTGCGCCGTCTGGTTCACCGGTGTCTTCCTCGAAGGAGGGACCGGATATCTCAACAACCTGCTGTTCCACCAGACAGTCGACCGGGCCGTCAATTCTTTCCATCACAAGGCTCCGGTATGGTTCTATCTGGGACTGATCTGGGCTGTCATGGCTCCTTGGTGCCTCTCGACAGTCCCGACCCTTGTCACCGGCCTCATCAAGAAACGCGGTAGTGAAACGCTCCCTTCCGGATACGAGCGTTTCCTCGCCCTTACCGGCATTACTATCTTCGTAATGCTCAGTTGTTTCAGCTCAAAGCTGGCAATCTATCTCGCGCCTGTTTTTCCCTTTGCCGTTTACCTATGGCCTGCAGTCGTGCATCGCAAGGGCTGGAGCGGATGGCAGTCTGCGGCCATCCTGTTCGCGGCAATCCTTGCCACGCTCATAGGACTGGCCGCCGCACTCGTTTCTTTCGCCTGCATCATCGTACTGAAGCTGTCAGAGCTTGCCGATTTCCCCTTCCTCAAGTCGCCCCTGATCCTGGCAGGAGGATTGGTGCTGGCCTATGGGGGAATCAAGGGACTGGCCGCCTCATCAAAATACAAAGGGGCCTGGGAGAAACCTGTCGGAGTGGTTTCCGTGTCGCTTCTCGTCGCCCTTTTCGTGGTATCGTTCAAGATGCCGGTCATCAACGACTATGTCGGTTACGGCAATCTCTGCAAGCTTGTCCCTGACAGCGGCCAGGTCTACACACTGAAGGTGCACAGGCCGGAAAACATGGACGTATATCTTGGGCGCGATGTTTACAACCTCGGGGACGACATAGATTCGTTCCTGCTCCTGGCCCCGAAAGAGGGAACACTCATCCTGCCCATGAAAGCCTTCGGAGAGTCCGAAGCGCTCGGGCAGTATCTCGAAAACCTCGATCTGGAATACTGCGGTCCCTACGCTGTCTGCAACCTTGATCCATTGATCAGGAAGCAGTCCGGCAAGCAAACCCGCAGAGCCCGCCGTTCCAAATGAAAGCCGTCATAGCAATCGATTCCTTCAAGGGATGCCTCAGTTCAGCCGAGGCGGCCGCCGCTGTCGCGGAGGGCATCGCAGGACACGACACCGTCGTGCTGCCCGTCTCCGACGGGGGCGAGGGCCTCGCTTCAGTCCTGACGGACGCGCTTGGCGGGAAGTCCGTCAGTGCGCGCGTCCACGACCCGCTGGGTCGTACGATCGAGGCCTCATACGGCCTTGCAGGCCGGACGGCCGTCATCGAAAGCGCCGCGGCAAGCGGACTTACGCTGATGAGTCCTGATGAACTCGACCCAATGCTAGCAAGCAGCATCGGTACCGGCGAGTTGATCGTAGATGCGATCCGACGCGGAGCCAGGGATATCTACATAGGTTTCGGAGGCACTGGAACGAATGACGGTGGGAAAGGGATGCTGGAAGCCATGGAAAGCGTGCGCGAGCTATGGCAGGATTGCCGTTTCGTAGGTCTCTGCGACGTCACAGCACCTTTCTGCGGCCCGGAGGGCGCCACAGCCGTATACGGCCCGCAGAAAGGCGTAAAAGCGGACCAGGTCGCCATTCTCGATGAGAAGCTTCGGGAGCTGGCTGAGCAGTATCGCACAGTGATGAGCCGTGATGTCCTGACGAAGCCGGGCAGCGGCGCCGCCGGCGGCATGGCCGGAGCCCTTTGGGCAGTCCTAGGCGGCGACCTGAAGCCCGGCGCCGACGCCGTCCTCGACATCCTACGCTTTGAGCATCACCTTGAAGGAGCGTCACTAGTCATCACCGGCGAAGGCCGCATCGACAACCAGACCCTGCAGGGCAAACTCCCATCAGTCGTCGCCCGCCGCGCAAAAGCATTCTCCCCTACGCTTCGCGTCATCGCCATGACCGGCCGTAACGAGCTCACCGTCCCCCAATCCCTCTTCGACACAATAATACAGATAACCCCGGACAATGTACCTCTGGAGAAGGCCCTTGACCGGGATTATGCTTATGGCAGACTGGCCGAAGCCGGCAGCCGTCTTGTTTAAATTCCGCTGAAAGAGCTGAAACCGCCGTCGACAGGAAGCACGACACCGGTAACGAAGGTGGCGGCGTCGCTGCAAAGGAACTGCGCTGCGCCGTTGAGCTCGGTCAGGTCACCGAAACGGCGCATGGGAGTCTTGGCTATCACCTTCACGGAACGCTCGGTAAGGCTTCCGTCAGGGTTGAGCAGGGCCGCACGGTTCTGCTTGCCGATGAAGAAGCCGGGGGCCAACGCGTTCACGCGGATCTTCTCACCATACTTGATGGCCATCTCCTGGGCGAGCCAGCGGGTGAAGTTCGAGACGCCTTCCTTGGCGGCGCCATAGCCGGCTACGCGTGACAGCGCGTCATAGGCAGCCATGGAAGAAATGTTGAGGATACAGCCGTAACCCTGCTTCGCAAAGACTTCCGTGAAAACGTGGCAGGGATAAACGGTTCCATTGAGATTCAGGCTCAGCACCTTCTCCCAATCCTCAAGTTTCATGTCCCAGAAATTCTGGTCAGGCATGATGGTAGCGCCAGGGACATTGCCGCCTGCCACGTTGATAAGTATGTCTACCCTTCCCCGGGTTGCGACCACCTCGTCTGCGATGGCCTTCACGGCCGCCGTCTCCATCACGTTACATGCATAACCGCAAGGATTGCCTCCAAGCGCGCGCAGCTGCTCGACTACGGGTTCGACCTGTTCAGGCCTGTGGACCAGGGCTATCACGTCAGCTCCCTGGGAAGCGAAATGGCGGGCAAGCGACCCTCCCAAAGCACCGGCCGCTCCGGTGATGACGGCCACCTTGCCTTCTACTGAAAACATCTCATTCATTTATCTATCAGATTAATTGGTTTTTGATTTCGTCACGTACTGCCGCCATCATCCCCTCGACCTGGCCGAGGGCAAGCATGCGGCCATGGAAACTGTAGCCGGGGTTGTACCCGACCTTCTCGTCCCCGAGCATGGTCTTGCCATGGTCCACCCTGAAAGGAAGGGTGGGATCCTGCTTTTCAAAGATGCGCACCAGCTCGACCAGATTGGCCCGTCCCGCTGTATGCGGAGCTTCTATGAAGTTGCCGTTATCGAAAACATCGCAGCTTCGCAGATGCACGAAACGTGTGCGCGGAGCGAAGCGTCGGGCCATGCGGACAACATCGTTGTGTGCGCCCGACGATAGCGACCCTGCACAGAAGGTCAGGCCGTTGTGCGGATTGTCCACGGCATCAAGCATCCATGCTATGTCTTCCTCATCCGTCACAATCCGCGGCAGTCCGAGGACCGGCATCGGCGGATCGTCTGGATGTATGCACATCTGCATGCCATACTCCTCGCAGACAGGCATGATGGCACGGAGGAAGTAAACGAGGTTCTCGCGGAGCTTATCCTTCGTAATGCCGTCATACAGAGCCATTAAAGCCTTGAATGTCCGTACCGGGGCATCATCGTCATCCCTGAAATTGGCATTGACGAAACCTTGCGTCTTGACTATGATGACATCCACCAGATGTCTGCGTTCCTCCTCTGTGATGACGCGGTCCAATGCCTCGACCTTTGCCAACGTTTCTGCGGAATAATCCTTTTCAGCCCCTTCGCGGGCGAGGATCTTCAAGTCGAAATAGGCGAAGCGGATGTAATCGAAATACAGGGAGGAGGTACCGTCTCCCAAAGGGTATTCGAGTTCAGTGCGGATCCAGTCGATCACCGGCATGAAATTGTAGCAAACGGTGTGGATGCCGCACTGGCCGAGATGGGCAAGGCTTACCTTGTAGTTCTCGATGAGCCTGTCACGCCCAGGACCGGCATACTTTATCTCTTCACTGACAGGAAGGCTCTCAACGACAGACCATCTCATGCCATGGGACGCGATCTTCTCCTGCACGGCGCGTATAGCCTCCACCGTCCAGATCTCACCAATCGGAACACTGTGCAATGAAGTGACTATCCCCTCCACTCCGATCTGCCGGAGCATATCGAGAGTGACCTTGTCATTGGGGCCGAACCATCTCCATGTTTTCTCCATATCCTACTCGGCAATCAGGTGCAGCACGCGGCTGGAATAACCCATCATCTCGTTCGAGAAACTGAAGGGCATCTCGAGGCCGTTGTTCATCAGGAAAGCGCCGCTGAAGGACTTGCCTTCGAATGACAGCGGACGGCCTGGAGCCTTGTCAAGCTCGACCACCTTGTACATCCTGTCCGGATCGAGTCCGGCCATTTTGACGCGCGGCGGATGATTGTCGTAGAGATTGTCGATCCTCCACCAGTAGAAGACGGCCTCGGACTTGTCCTTCGAACAATACATCAAGGAAGCAATGCCGAGGTTGTCATACGGAGATACCAGACGGTAGATGTCTCCGAACTGTACGACAGGGCGTACCGACTTGTAGTCGGCGATGGCCTGCCTGCATTGCGCTATCTCGGCTTCAGTCATGTCCTTGGGCTGGAGCTCCATGCCGAGACGGCCGCTCATGGCCACGTCGATGCGGAACTTGATAGGAGTCACGCGATGGACGGTATGGTTGGGCACGGCGCTGATGTGCGATGCCATCGTGATGGCCGGGAAGAAATAGGACGTGCCCCACTGCATGTAGATGCGCTGGAGGGCATCGGTATTGTCACTTACCCAGAACTCGTCGAACCATGGCAGGACTCCGTAGCTGGCGCGGCCACCGCCGCTGGCGCAGGTCTGGATGACCAGGTCGGGATACTTCGCACGGATGCGGTCGCATACCGATGCGAATCCCTGATGGTAGCGAATGTTTAGTTCGGACTGCCTGTCGGCCGGAAGATATGAGCTGCCGTGGCTGCTGACGGACATGTTGGCGTCCCACTTGATGTATGCGATGCCGGGATAGTTCGTCATGAGTCCGTCGACGATACCGAAGACGTAGTCCTGCACGGCGGGATTGCCCAGGTCAAGGATGACCTGGCTGCCGCCGCGCCCCTTGACGACATCGCGTCCCGGAGCATTGATGATCCAGTCGGGATGCTTCTCGTAGAGCTCCGATACGGTGTTGGCCATCTCAGGCTCGATCCAGATACCGAACTTGATGCCATGGCGGGTCGCAGCATCGACAAGGCCCTGGATGCCGTTGGGAAGCTTATTCTTGTCCACTACCCAGTCGCCGAGCGAACTGGTGTCGTTCAAACGGGGATACTTGTCTCCGAACCAGCCGTCGTCCATGACGAAGAGTTCTCCGCCCATGGAAGCGATATCAGCCATCATCTGGTCCATGCCCGGCTCATTGATATTGAAATAGACGCCTTCCCAGCTGTTCAGCAGGATCATGCGTTCCTTGTCGCCGTGCATGATCTTGTGGGCGCGTGCCCAGCTGTGAAAATTGCGGGATGCACCGCTCAAGCCCTCATCGGAATAGGTAAGGGCAAGCTCCGGAGTGCGGAAGGTCTCGCCTTTGCCTAGAGTGAAATAGCTGTTGTCCGGGCTGATGCCGGCAAACAGGCGGTGATAGTCGGAGTCGTTCGTTACGATGTCGAGATGATAGTTGCCGCTGTAGCAGAGGGCAGCTCCGATGACTGCACCGGTATTCTCCGAAGGCTTGCCGTCCAGGGAGAGCATGATCTCGGCATGGGAAGTATGGGCGTTGCGCACGCCATCCTTGTTCTCGATCCGCAGAGTGCCGCGGTTGAGCGGCTCCTGCACGAGACGGCCTTCGTTGGCCCAGGTACCATAAAGGTGGCTCACCCAGACGTCTCCGGCCCTGAAAGGCAGGAAAGCCGAATCGAACTTCCTCAAGGTGACAGGCTTCTTGGCATCGTTGATAATCTCGGTCCATGTCTCGATCATGTCGACATCCTTGAAGGCCTTGTAGAAAACCTTCACACGGAAATCGTAAATCTTGTCCTTGAGCGTGACGGCCACGACATCTGCATCCTTCGAAGAATCGGTGGACACCGACTCTACCGCAAGGTCGAGCGACATGTTGCCGTCAGCATGCGTGACGGCGATCGCGTCCTCGCGGATCTCGCCCTGGCCGTAGGCCGGAAATGCGTTCATGGGACGCGAGCCCGAGAACTGGATGGCATCAGCATCGGCATCAGACAGTTTCGCGCCGAAATACACGAAACGCAGCTGCTGCCCCTGTCTCGCGTTGAGGACAAGGGACATTCCGTCAGTATTGACCGAAATGCGGTCGCCGGAGACCTTCACCTGTGCGGAGAGACTTAGTGAAAGCGCCGCAAGAAGCGAGCAAACAAGGATCTTCTTCATATCAATAGTTCAAAACGATAGTTCCACAATCAAGGCCGGCGACGGATACCGTCGCATGGCCGGAGGCGCCTTCAACGCTGCGCAGCAGCAGCTGGGCCTTGCCTGAGAAAGTCTGGATGGAGAACGGGCCCGAAGTGCCCGCGACGGGGCGCTCAAGCACCTTGAAAGCCGGATCGCCGTTGCCCCAGCCGAGTATGCGTATATTAGATGAGACAGAGACTGAAAGGGCGACCGCAGCACCCGGCACTTCCCGGCCCTTCTCGTCCAATACGGTAAAATCAAGGACAACCACATCCTGTCCGTCGGGACGGAGCGTCTGCTTGGAGCTCTCAACCCTTAGGGAAACCGGCATCCCAGGAGTCTCAAGCACTTGCTCGACAATCTTCTTGCCGTTCTTAAGGCCGGTGGCGACAAGCTTGCCGGACTTGTAGGTAACCGGCCAGCTGATATGTCCGTATCTCGGGACGCTCTTCTTGCCAAGGGATTTGCCGTTCAAGGTCAACTGGACCTCATCACAGTTGGAATACACCCAAAGGTCAACAGGGCGGCCTTCGTAGGTGTTCAAGCCCCAGGAAGGGGCTACATATACCATCGGCTCGTCCACCCAGCATGACTTGAGATAAAAGGCTTCATCCTTAGGAAATCCGCAATAGTCCAGGATGCCGAACTGGGAGCCGGTGGCCGGCCAAGACAGCGGGCTGGGCTCGCCCCTGTAGTCAAAACCGGTCCAATAGAACAGTCCGCCAAGCCAGGGACGTGAAGAATAATACTTCCAGCCCCGTTCGATGACATTGAGGACATGGCCGGCAGGTGTGAACTGCATGCCGGAATCACTCCCGTTCGTACCGTCCCTGTCCACTCCGGAGCGGTTGAGGGAAACCATCCTGCCTTTGTCCGCATCCGTTACATATACGCCACGCGTGCCGCTTCCGGTAGTCTCTTCCGTGCCGATAGCGGCATGGTCGGGATATCTGGTGCGGAAATCCTCGATAGGATTCTGGACGATGTAATTGTAGCCGAACACATCCACACCAGGAAGGGTATCGCGACCGCCACAATTGCCGTAGGTGACAGGGCGCGTCGAGTCGATGGAATGGATGAAATCCGTCATGCGCCCGGCGATGTCACGCCCCTTCGGGCCGTACTCGACCGCCCATTCCTCGTTCCCGATGCTCCACAAGATGACGCTGGGATGGTTCACATCGCGGCGAATCATACGCTCGACCAGGTCGAAATGCTCGCGGCCCGTGCCCATCATGCGGTTCTCATCTATGACCAGGAAACCGAGTTCGTCGCACAGGTCAAGCATCGCAGGCGAGGCGGGATTGTGCGCGCTTCGGATGGCGTTGAAGCCGTATTTCTTCAGCTGCAGCAGCTTGTAGCGCCACAACTCATCGGGCACTCCCGCACCTACGCCGGCATGGTCGAGGTGAAGGTCGCAACCCTTCAGCTCGACGCGATAGCCGTTGAGCAGGAATCCCTGCCTGGGGTCGAAGTCCGCGGAACGGATACCTATCCTGACATCATACTCGTCCAGGAGGTTCTCTATGCCGTAATCGCCCTTGTAAAGGCAGGTCCTGAGAGTATAGAGATATGGATTGTCAACTGACCAGAGTCTGGGAGACGACACTTCAAGTTCAAGCACGGACGCAGAGCTGTCCGAGAATACCGTAGCTACAGACTTACCGTCAGCGTCCAGGAGCGTCTGAGCGACAAGATACCCGCTCTCAGCCCCGACCTTGCCGACACGGATCTCGGAAACGACCGTACATACTGTCCTGGAGGGATTGAAGCGATACTCCTTGAGTGAAACCCCGTAAGGCTCGATGGCAGTCTTTCCGGTCTTATGAAGATAGACGTTCCTGTAGATACCGGCGCCCTCATAGTACCACCCCTCTTCAAGGGATGCATCGACGCGTACCGTAATGAGATTGTCTGCTCCATAGTCCAGATACTCTGTCAGATCGTACACGGAACTGGCGTAACCGCTGCGTTCATGTCCCAAATAGATGCCGTTGCAAAAGACTTCCGAATCGCGGAAAATGCCCTCGAACTCGATCAGGATGCGTTTGCCCCGGTCGCTTTCGGGGACATTGAACTTCTTGCGGTACCAGCCCACGGAAGACGCGGGATACCGCCAGCCCACGCATTTATACCCGTGGCTGTGGCTGGCCTCGGCCGCAAACGGAAGGTCTACGACCCAGTCATGGGGAAGGCTGACCTTCTGCCATGACGAATCGTCGAATGACGGAGAGACAGGTCCCTCATTGCCGTTGTTTGAAAGTATCTTGGCCACATAGCTGAAATACTCCGTGCCATGCGAGAAATCCTTGGCCATGTCACCGGCATAGCCGAGTGAGAAGGACCATCCGTTGTTGAAGAGTACTTTATCCCGTACGCTGTTGCCGGCAGAAGACAGGAAAGCCGTGCAGAACAGAAGTGAAGCGACAAGTGCGGATATACGTAGTTTTGAATGCATTTCAGGATTCAATAATTCAAACCGATCTTCAGTATGACTGAATAAAGGGTCTCTTTTCCTACAAATATAATCCAATTCCGAGAAAAATTTGTAAATTAGCGACTGGTATGGAAACATTTTTCACCAAATAAAAGTTCATTATGAAAAAGTATTTTGCTGAAATGATCGGAACCATGGTATTGGTTCTCATGGGATGCGGGACTGCAGTCAGTCTCGGATGTACCAACGCCATAGCCGCCACCGTGGTAGGTACTGCCTTCGCTTTCGGTCTTGCCGTCGTCGCCATGGCATACACCATCGGCGGTATTTCAGGTTGCCACATCAATCCCGCCATCACCCTCGCGGTATGGCTCTCAGGAAAGATGAGCGGCAAGGATGCATGTTTCTACATGATTTTCCAGGTCATAGGCGCTATCCTCGGCTCTGCCATCCTGGCTCTTCTCACCGCCAATGTTGACTTCGCCGGAACAGGCGCCAACGCATGCCAGGAGGGTGTTTCCGTCATCGGAGGCCTGCTCGCCGAGGTGTTCTTCACCTTCGTATTCGTGCTCGTAGTACTCGGTACCACCGATGAGAAGAAGGGCGCCGGCAATTTCGCCGGACTCGCCATCGGTCTCTCCCTCGTCCTCGTGCACCTCGCCTGCATCCGCTACACCGGCACTTCCGTCAATCCCGCGCGCTCCATCGGTCCCGCCCTCTTCCAGGGAGGTGATGCACTGAAGCAGCTCTGGATCTTTATCCTCGGCCCTCTCGCCGGCGGTGCTTTCGCAGCCGGTGTCTGGAAATGCCTCTCGAGCGATTGCAAGAAAGCTGAATAGCGGCTTGCCATGAACAAACATTTCATCACCATTATGCTGGCGATGACCACCATTGCTGCGGCTGCACAGCCGCAGCAATTTGGTTATATGAATCCCGTCATCCCGGGCTTCAATCCCGACCCCAGCGTCTGTCGCGTCGGAGAAGATTACTACTTGGTAACCAGCACGTTCCAGTATTTCCCGGGAGTCCCGGTCTATCATTCCAAAGACCTGATCCACTGGGAGCAGATCGGCAACTGCCTCACCAGGAAGTCCCAGCTCGACCTCAAGAACGCCAACTGCAGCGGGGGCATCTACGCCCCTACCATCCGTTACCATGAGGGAACGTTCTACATGGTCACTACCAATGTATCCGGAAAGGGCAATTTCTTTGTTACGACGAAAGATCCTGCCGGAGAATGGTCGGATCCAATCTGGCTGGAACAAGGCGGCATTGACCCCACGCTGTATTTCGAAGGGGACAAGACCTACATGGTCAGCAATCCCCGCAACGGCATCTATCTCTGCGAGATCGATATCAACACGGGCAAGCAATTGACAGAGAGCCGTCTGTTATGGCAGGGCGACGGAGGACGCTATCCGGAAGCCCCGCATATCTACAAGAAGGACGGCTGGTATTACCTGATGATCGCTGAAGGCGGAACGGAGTATGGCCACAGCATCACGATAGCCAGGAGCCGTGACATCTACGGTCCCTATGAGTCCAATCCTGACAACCCCATACTTACCAATTTCTGCCGCCTGGCCCAGACAAAGGAGATCCAGGGAACCGGTCACGGCGATATCATCGAAGACCAGAACGGGCTCTGGTGGATCGTTTTCCTTGGATTCCGGCCGCAGAACGGAAGCCATCACCTTCTCGGAAGGGAGACTTTCCTCGAGACCGTCGACTGGACCGACGAAGGATGGCCTATGGTGAACGACGGGACTGCCGACATGCAGAAGATGGTGGCCACGCTTCCCCAGGTAGAGATGCCCAAACCGCCTGTAAACCGTTTGTCTACAGGCAGATTCGATCCCTGGTACATACATCTGAACACTCCTGTCGAAGGTAATTACCTGTTCGTCAACGACAGCACGCTGCGTCTCAAACCGACGAACGTTACGCTTGACGAAGCAGCCTCTCCGACCTTCATCGCCATCCGCCAGGACAAGCATGACTTCCGCCTTGACAGCGAGGTCGATCTCAGCAGCGCGACATTGGGAGACATAGCCGGCTTGTCGGTCTACATGGAGAACAATGCCCACGCCGACATATATCTGCGCCAGGACAAGAGCAATAAGAAACAGTCGATCGTGGTAGAATACACGCTCTACGGCCTCAAGAACAAGGCCTGTGAAGTGGAAGTGGACAAAGGCCCCGCAGTCCTCAGGGTTGACGGGACCAAGACCGAATATGTCTTCTACTATCGCGATGCCAAGGGCAAATGGGTGGAAGCCGGAAGGCTTGACACTCGCCTGCTCAGTACCGAGACCGCCGGCGGTTTCACTGGCATAACCCTCGGTATGTTTGCCGTTTCGAAGAAGGGAGGGGGGTTCTCCTACGCCGACTTCAAATCGTTCAGTTACAGATGATTACAGACGATTCAACAGATGATTCTCCTTCCTTTCCGGGAAGGAGGATTATTATTTTTGTCCGAGGACGAAGCCGCCGCGGGCACGGCAATGGATCTTAAGCGTCCCGTCGGACTCGATATCAGCGATACGGAAAACGCGGTCTTCTTCTCCATCCGCGAACAGGCGGAAGGAAGCATTCCCGACCCCAAGACGCCCGGTCTCGAATTCGATGTCCCTTTCTTCATCCAGGCCGTTTATGCCGGCAATATACCACTTCCCGGCCTTCTTACGGGCGATGACGGCGTATTCGCCGGGATAACCGGCAAGGAGCATGGTGTCATCCCATGCGGACGGAAGCCCGGACAGCAATTCCCGGACTTCTCCGGGAAGGCCGGCATAAATGTCCGGGCGGTCAGGCATATGCAGCAGGCCGGACTCGAACAGGATGGGAAGCGCCAGTTCATGGGCGTATGTGGTGATGTGAGGGTGCTGGCTGTCGGAGAAGGTTCCTGGGGTATAGTCCATCGGCCCGACTACGTTGCGCGTGAAAGGAAGCGTGGCGTTATGAACGGCGGCGCGAGTGGTCATGACCGGGCCGTTATTGTACATTTCCGCACCGTATACGCTTTCCATAGACATCATGTTCGGCCATGTCCGCTGCCACCCGCGGGGGATCGTACATCCGTGGAAATCCACCATCAAGTGATGCCTGGCGGCATCCTCCAATATGTCGAGATAGTAGTCTACCATTTCGGCATTGTCCGGAAGGAAGAAATCCACCTTGATGCCGGATACGCCGAGGCCCTCGAGCCAGGAAAGCTCCTGCTCGCGCCTTTCAGGCTCCAGGAGCCGGTCCTGCGGCTGAGGAGCGCCCTCCCCTATCCAGGAAGTACCGGAGTTGTACCAGAGATTGATCTTCACACCCTTCTCGCGGGCATAGGCAAGGAGGTCGGTGATATCCCCGCCGTTCTCCATTTCCGGCCATTCCCAGTCGATGAGACAGTAAGGCCAGCCCAGATCGGCTGCAAGGTCAATGAAAGACTTGTCGAGCTGGAAATCCTTCGAGCCATGGTTGTATGCCCAATATACCCAGGATGATACGCCCGGTTCCACCCAGTCCGCATCAAACTCCGCCGGAGTGGACAGGTCGGTGATAAGGGTAGACTCGACTATATCTGAAAGGGAGCCGATGATGGCGACACGCCATGGAGACTCGCCTCCATGGAAGGCAGTGGGGCCAGTCAGTTTGAGCTTGTATGTCTCGCTGTCTGCGGAATTGTCCAGCGACGCGGCGCTGTCACCGTGGCGCAGGTCCGCCTCGCTGATCAGCGCGAAAACGCCTTCCGAAGGCTCTGCGAGCGCGGGGAAGGCCCAGGCGCCCGGGGCCGGGCGAGGCCACATCCGCTCCTTGGTCGGGCCACCGTCAGTCGCAAGCGGGAAGAAAGACTCATAATCCGTCTTCAGAGGGGATATCCAGCGCTTCACTCCATCAGGAATGGAATAAGCAGTGCAGTCATCGGTGACTACGGTGCCATCAGGCAAGACATACCTCAAAGCGATTCCATCGTTATACAGACGAAGGATCACATCCATCATATCTCCCGCCGGATTCATGTATTTGTATGTCCACTCGATGGCCTCGTTGTGGCAACGGCTACGCTTTCCGGTTACCATACCATAGTCATCAGTGACTTTATTCTTGCCGAAGACCTTTTTCAGGACAAGTCCCGAATTCAGGTCCGCGTCCTCAGTCACCAGTCCGACATGGATCTGCTGGAAAACAGTAGTTCCCTGATACTTGACAAGTATGTCCTGACCTTCTACGGACGCCTTGAGCCGCCCATCGGGCGAGGAGAATTCAGTTTTACATGATACCAGCCCGATAATCGAGGCTATTATCGCTACAATCTTGACAGCTTTCATCGTGATTCCCTATTGGTTACTTCACAAATATACAAATTATCCCTCACTTCCCCACACCCTTTGGCACTTCCAACACTCTCCGCACATACTGTCCTCATTGTACCTACATTCTCCAGTCGTCTGTAGAAAGGTCGTCACATCTCTCACGTCCCCCGCCCGGCGGTAGAAGGATTTGGCCTTCTATCCCCCCTCCCGTGCGGGAAAACGCCCCAAACTCGCACCGCTTGGCCGGGATCTCTCAATCCGTGCGGGAAACTGTCCAAATCCCTCACGGATAGCATTCCAACCCCAACTCCATAGATGTCAGGTGTTCCCGATGGTCCAGCCGATGGACCTTTAGGAGCAGTTCGACGGGGCCTAGCCTCGATCAAGCTCACATGAGGACTGGGAAGGGACCTGGAATCCTCCTATGCAAGACAAAACCGGCTCACAGCACGTTTTGGCCTGCTTAGGAGGAATGTGAAGGGCTTCCCGATCCTCCTACGCGATAAGGGATAAGGAAAGACGAGCAGGTTGGTCAGGCCAACCCGTGGCCGCCCGTGGCCTCGTGAACGGGAGGGGCCCGCGCCGCCAGGCGTGGGAGGGATGGAGCGAAGCGGAAGGTTTGCCGGCCAACCTGCCCGCGGACGACCATAAACAAAAAGGCTCGGCAGAGTAATCAGCCGGGCCTTCGAAGAACGGCAGCGGAGCGGAGCGACTGCTCCCCTCCCCGGGGAGGGGTAAGGGGGGTGGGGAGGAAAACCAGGCAGCTGCCGTTCGAGGTTTATGGACGGCGAAGCCGGCTATAAACAAAGATCCCCGGGCCAACATCGTTGGTCCGGGGATCCGA